>Ga0209088_10000001_pt1 | contig 554600 bp, 466 predicted proteins | sample S_140625_EF_Meta_FD_187324 | JGI IMG/M metagenome (GOLD analysis project Ga0209088, IMG submission 187324) | Freshwater microbial communities from Lake Simoncouche, Canada to study carbon cycling - S_140625_EF_MetaG (SPAdes) (version 2) | ecosystem: Environmental > Aquatic > Freshwater > Lake... | reverse complement strand
GGCTATGTCTGTGGATGGACAACCCAAAACAAAAAAAGTAAGTATGAATAAACGTATCAAGTTATCCCACTTGAAGCAATATTGCTTTGTGTTTTTTTTATTGAATTTCAAGTTGGCTAGTGCGCAAATGATTCCGTTTACACAGAATTATTCTGCACCATTAATGGTCAATCCAGCAACCAATGGTTTGTTTAATGGTCGCGCAAGTATTCAATCAAATTTTAAAAGTCAGTGGGGCAATGTTGCCTATCCATATGTGACCGGTGTATTTAATGGAGAGACCCGAATTTTAGACAATTTCATTGGCGCAAATGATATTGCCGCAGTTGGACTTTTGGCGGTTTATGACAAATCCAACGATGGCGGATTTAAGCAAACACAAATTGGTGGAAACTTTGCTTTTCATAAAGCCATTGATCAATCAGGAAGTTTACGACTTGGGTTTGGCGCACAAATGAGCTACCGATCCTATTTACTTGACTATACCAAACTAACATTTCAATCTCAATTTGCCCCATACATTGGATATAATAGTAGTATACCAAGTGGCGAAGGTTTTGGATTTTCGTCAAATATATTTGACTATAGCGCTGGCTTATTGCTCTCCTATTTAGAACAAGACTTTAGCTACTATATTGGCATTGCGGGTTCCCATTTAAATAGACCTACTAGCAAAAATAATAATTTATCATTTAGCATACCTCCAGGTCTTACTGCACACGGGGGCATCTCTTTGAGCGATAAAAATGAAAACCGCTTGTATGGTTCATTTGCGCACACAAGATCAGAAGCGAGCAATTTTACAACACTTGGTATCGTATATGGCAGAAACATTAATGGATATATCGATGAAGATGGAGATGAATTTCAAATTGGCGCTTTCATGCGTTTCAAAGATTCTTTTGCGCCTTACGTTGGATATAAAAAAGGAAACTTATCAGTGGGTTTAAACTATGACATTACCACCTCCGAATTAAGACTTGCTAGAGCAGGTGCAGGCTCGTTAGAACTAAATTTAAAAATGATGTTGTTTGATGATCCAAACAATGATCAATTGAGAAAGCTAAAGTGCCGATTTATTTTGTGGTAAAATACACCATCCAAAAATTATTATTTAAGAAATTTAATATAGTGCTGAATGAAAAAGACATTACAAAAGTCTAGTTTATTTTTTATTGGAATGCTGATTTCATTGTTTGCTTTTGCGCAAACCCGTTCAATAACTTTTCAAACAATTCCAACAGGCGCATATGGACAAAGCTCATCCATTGCAGCTCTCTTTACGCCAGCTGGAGTATTTCCAGTTAATAATACAAGATTCAACCTATACTTATCTGATCCTGACGGGAACTTTAACTCAACAGCATCTAATACAGCAATTGGATCCGCACAAACACACTATATAACTTTCATAAATGGACAAATCCCAGCCAACGCAACCGCAGCAAATACATACAAATTAAAAATCACAGCATTTGATGGTTCTGGAGGTATTTTAGCAACGGCAACAAGCTCCTTTTCAATTAATATTCAAAATACTACGGGAACAAACGGAAACGCCACAAGCCAAACATTCACGTCTCCTGCAGATGCAAGTCCATTCATAAGTTACAGTATGAATAGTAGTATTGGATTATTTGGAAGGTGTGTTGCTTCATCAGATGATGTATATGTTCAAAATAATACGAGCACTTCGGTTTCACTTTCTGTTAAAAATGAATTTGATGGCACAACAATTCCTGCCTATAATAATGACGCGTTTGTTTCACAAAATCAAAATGTAACTGTAACAGCAAATCAAAAATTAAAATTAACTGGTAGCCCTCAAAAAGTGCATTATCGCTTTTTTCAAACAATTACAGATGCAGCTCAATCAAATACCATTTCTACGAAGGCTTATTTTTTCATGAACAATGATTTATCTGCGCCATTTTCGGCCTTGTTAAATGTTGTATGTTATGACCTAGGCTCACCAGGTATTTTTACTTTTAAAACCGATGTAGACCCAACAAGGGTCGGAAGTGCTTATTTTAACTACCCTGGAAATATATACACCGCAAAATGGGATGATAATACAGCAAACTATGTGACGTCAATTCAAGATATCATTGACAAATCTGGGCTACTGACACATCCTTACTCAGAAAGTTCATGCGGGAAAAACGTAGTTGCTTCCGGCCAAACTATTTATAATTCCTTTGGTCCATCGATGACTGTTGCTGAGCCATCAAATTGTACTCAAACCCAAGAAGCACTCACCCCTATACAAATATTTCCAAAACCTAAAATTAGTTACACAGGACCTACAAAAGGTTGTGTTGGAACTGCATTAACATTTACCAATACCTCAATTATTAGTCCACAAGGATCGAAAACAGTTGCAGGCTGTAGTACTCCAAACGTTTTATATTATTGGTTTGTAGATGGCGTTCAGGAATCAATTTCAACTAACTTTACCACAAGCTCTTTATCACTAGGGAATCATACAATTCAACTCGCTCCTTTTACTGGCGGGACAACATATAGTTGCACTCCAGCTCCTTACGAAACAGTTGTATGTATCGAAGCTGCTCCTCCAGCAGATGCAGCAAGATTTGCATTAATTGATACTGATAATATCAGAAATGCAGATACCACAATTTGCCCTACAAATAATCCTTTTTTAGTAGTTAATAAATCTTCGACACTAACCACTGGTTCATATTGTAGCACTTTAAACTATAATTGGAAACTAACTGGACCTCTGGGTTTTACAGAAATCAATTCTACAGTTAGCGCAAGTTCTCCAAACTTTACTGTTCCATCTTTATTATTAAAAGGTGATTATACATTAACATTAACTGTCTCTAATCCTTGTGGAACTTCTACTGCATTTACAAGGAAAATTACTGTTCTTGAGCGACCAGAAATAACAGTGGATCCCACCAACAAAATTGTTTGTGATGGGCTAAATACTACATTTACTGCGACAGCAGTTGGTTCCAACTTGGCATATAGGTGGCAGGTACTAACAACAGCTAATGGCGCAACTTATACAGATGTAACCAATACAGGTGTATACTCAGGAGCAACAACCGCATCGCTAGGTATCACTGGAGTTACTTTAAGCATGCATGGATACAAATACAAGCTTATTGTAAGCGGAAGTTGTTCTCCAAATGATGAATCACCAGAAGTAACACTAACCGTCAATCCAAGACCCACAAGTGTAATTAGCGGATCAACTACTGTATGTGCAAATACGCCAGCTACAATTTCAATTGCACTAACCGGAACAGCTCCTTGGAGTATTACTTATTCAGATGGGACAACTTCTACATCAGTCACAACAAGTTCTTCTACCTATACATTTTCTGTTTCTTTAGCGACAACCAAAACATATACAGTTACTTCGTTATCAGATGCAAATTGTACAGCTGCCAGTGGAGATAGAACAGGTTCTGCAGTAATTACAATCAATCCGCTTCCTACAATTACAGGCACATTAAGTGCTTGCGTTAGTAGCACAACACAATTAACGGGTTCAGCAACTGCAGATGCAACAACACCATGGTCATCTGCATCAACAGGCGTTGCAACAATTAGCAATACTGGACTTATTACAGGGATTAGCGCAGGAACATCTGTTATTTCATATAAAAATACGAATGGTTGTATTAAAACTGAAACAGTTACTATACACGCATTACCAACAGTAAGTATTCCAAACACAAACCAATCATTGTGTTTAAATTTAACGCCGCCAAGCATTACAACGCTAACACCGACAACCTTTACAACAATTAGCACCTATCAATGGTATAGTAATGCATCAGCATCAACTAGCGGTGGAACAGCAGTGTCAACATCAAGCACATTTACACCACCTAATACAAACGCTGGTGAATTATATTATTACCTAACCGTTACAAATAACAACGGATGTGTTGCAACAAGTAATGTATCAGGTAGCATTAAAGTATTTGGCAAACCTACAATAACTGCATTACCAACTACAACAAGCTATTGTATAAATGCAACTGCGGCTACACTTACTCCTACAATTTTAAATGGAGGTTACGGAACACTAACGTATCAGTGGTATAGCAACACAACATCATCTACTTCAGGAGCAACACTTATACCAAACGAAACCAATACTACCTTTACACCGCCAACTACAGCAGTTGGAGTTAAATACTATTATGTAGTTGTAACCAATGGCGGACCAACATCTTCATCAGATTGCAATACACGTACCTCTGATTTTACAGAAATAAAAGTGTATGCAACACCTACAATAACAACAGATCCTGTGTCTGCAACTTATTGTGCTGGAGCAACACCTGTAGCGCTATCTATACCTGGCGCAACAGCTGGCGGTTATGGAACTGCAACATACCAGTGGTATTCAAATACCACTGCATCAACAGTTGGCGCAACAACAATTGCAGGCGCAACTACTTCAACATACACCCCTACAATTACTACTGCAGGAACCACCTATTATTTTGCCAATGTAAGTAACGGAGCAACAGGTGGAGCATCCGGATGTAATAATTTAAATTCTGCCATCGCAACCATTACGGTACATCCTTTACCAGTTATTACTTCAAGCACTTTTGCAACTGAAAGTTTATGTATTAGTAGTACTGCAACAAGTATGACTGCTTCTGCAACCACAACAACTGGAACTATATCAGGCTATCAATGGTATAGCAATACTTCTTCTTCTAATGCAAGTGGTACGCTAATAAATGGTGCAACAAATGCAACTTTCACCCCACCAACTTCAACAACAGGAACCACTTATTATTTCTGTGAAATCACAAATAGTTGGGGCTGTAAAACAAAAACTCTTGTTTCGGGCGCTATCAATGTGTATGCTGCTCCAGTTATTAATTCACAACCAACAGGCGCTACGTATTGTCAAAATACAACTGCAACAGCATTGAGCGTAACAGCAACAGCTGGTGGACTAGGTTCGCCAACCTATCAGTGGTATAGTAATACAACCAATACCAATGCTGGGGGTACCCCAATAACAGGTGCTACAAGTACCACTTATACACCTTCTACTTCAACAGTTGGAACTAGGTATTATTATGTAAACATTAATAATGGCGGTGGCGCTTCAGGCTGCAGTATACTAGCATCAAATGCAGTAGTGATTTTAGTAAGTGATTTACCGGTAATCAATGCTTTTTCATTAGGTACGCAATCAATTTGTTTAAATGCTACACCTGCTAATTTAAGTGTAACAGCTTCAACTGCAACTGGCACTATATCAACTACTGGTTACCAGTGGTTCAGCAACAACACATCAAGTACATCCGGTGCCACCTTATTGTCTGGTGAAAATGCAAATACTTACACACCGCCAACAAACGTGGCAGGAACTAAATACTATTTTGCAGAAATAACCAATTCATTTAATTGTACTACTACTACAATTGTATCTGGTTCAATAAACGTTAATCCATTACCTACAATTTCAAGTCAGCCGTCACAAAACATACAAACAAAATGCTTAAACGAAACATTTACTGCATTATCTGTAACTGCAACAGCAGGAAGTGGATCTATTTCAAAATATGAATGGTATAGCAACACAACTAATAGCACAACCGGTGGTACACTTGTTGCAAACAACGCATCAAGTGCTTTAACAAATAGTTACACCCCTTCTTCTGCTAGCGGTGGGGTTTTATATTATTATGTGATTGTTTACAATACTAACGGATGTCAAATTACAAGTGCTCTTTCTGCACCATTTACAGTAAATGATTTACCAAGTATTAGCCTACAACCTTCAACCAGTAATCAAACAGCTTGTTTAAATACTGCAACCACAAACTTAACAGTGAGTGCAAGCCCAGGTAGTGGCAATATTAATACCTATACCTGGTATAAAACAACGAGTCTCACGCCAGTTTCATGGTCAGTTGTAGCTGCCAATACAACGTCTTCAACTACAAACACCTACACACCTGCATCTAACACTGTAGGTTCACTTTATTATTATGTAATAGTTACAAATTCAAACGGATGTATAAAAGCAAGTGATGCATCAGGCTCTGTTACAATTAATCCTGTAGCAATAATAAATAACCAATCAAATGCATATTGTAGTGGTACTCCATTTACAAGAACACTCACAACAGGAGGCGGCATTACTGTTCCAGCAAATACAACATTTAGCTGGAATGCACCAAACATAACAGGCGGATTAACGGGTGGTGCACCTGGAACAGCACAAACTACGCTTAATGGAACCCTTGTAAATCCATCCAATACCCCACAAACAGCCACCTACACGGTTATACCAAGAACAGGAAGTTGTGATGGTGCAACATTTACTTATACCGTTACAATTAACCCTAGAGCTAGTATTACAGTTGCTGATTTAAACATTTGTAGTGGTACTCCCTTTACATTTACACCAACCGATGGCACCAACGGAAATATTATTCCTGCAAATACTACTTATGCATGGTCTATTCCAGTAAGTAACCCAGCTGGTGCAGTTACAGGTGGTGCAGCATCTTCGAGTCAAACAAACTTTAGTGGCAATTTAGCCAATACAACAAATACACAAAAAACAGCAACCTATACCGTAACACCTACTTCACCAGTAGGTCCTTGCGATGGAAATAATTTTACAATTGTTGTTAACGTAAATGCAAGACCAGTAATTGCAAACAAAACACAAACAATTTGTAGTGGAACTGCATTTAGTATAACACCCGCTAATGCAGGATCAGAAATTGTTCCTGCCAATACAACCTATAGTTGGACTGTTCAAGACAACGCAAGTATTACTGGCGAATCAAATGGTAACACTACGGGAAATACAATTGGTCAAACACTAACCAATAATAGTAACTCGGTTCAAACAGTATTGTATACTGTTACACCCGTATCAGGCGATGTTGGTAATTGTACAGGGCCAACATTTACAATTACTGTTACTGTGAATCCTAAACCATTAATTAGTGCAAAAACACTACCCGCTTGTAGCAATGAATTATTTACAACCATCATTACAAATGGAATCAATGGTGATATCGTACCAAATGGTATTACCTATACATGGTCTGCGCCAATTGTAACAGGAAACATGACTGGCGGAGCTGCAGGTAATGCTGCGCTAAGCGTGTTTGGCAACTTAACCAACCCAACTAGTGTTAATCAAACAGCAACCTATACCGTAATTCCATCTGTACCGGGTAGTACCACTTGTACTGGTCCAGAATTTACAGTTGTTGCAACTATAAAGCCAAAAGCAACTATTGCAACAAAAGCAACTACCGCTTGTAGTAATGATGCTTTCACTTTTACACTATTAGATGGTGCCGGATCAGATATTATTCCAACAGGAACTACGTACACTTGGTCATCAGTTCCAACAGTAACGGGTGGTTTAACGGGTGGTACCACAGGAAGTGTACAAGCTGGTGTTGGTGGAACTTTAGTAAATCCATCTAATACATTGCAAACAGCAACCTACAGTATTATTGCAAATTCAAATGGATGTTCTAGTACGCCGTTTTTTGCAACAGCAACTATTTATGCTAGACCATTTATAAATACACAAAATGTTTCGAGTTGCAGTGGAACAGCATTTAGTGTGCCACTATCTAATGGTGGCGGAAACATTTTACCAAGCAGTACAACATACACTTGGACTGTTGTACAAAATAGTAATGTAACAGGTGCTACAAATGTCAGCGTTGCTACATCTGCAATCACACAAACACTAACCAATATAACCAACACAGATCAAATTGTAGTGTATACTGTAACACCAATTTCTGGTGTTGATGGTAATTGCGTTGGACAACTATTTACGGTAAACGTAACTGTAAAACCGAAGCCTTCTGTTACATCACAATCTGAAACTATTTGCAGTGGCATTAATTTTACCAATCAACCAACCAATGGTAACGGCAATATTATTCCAACTGGAACAACTTTCACTTGGACTACACCAATAAGCAATCCGGTAGGTGCGGTTTCAGGAGGCGCTGCACAAACATCGCCACAAACACAGGTAAGACAACTACTTACCAACAATACCAATGCACCAGCAACACTAACCTACACAGTTACACCTTCTGCAAATAGTTGTCCAGGAACCCCTTATCAATTAATCGTAAATGTAAATCCTAAGCCAGCTATAACTGCGATGTCTGCTACCATTTGTAGTAGTGAAACATTTACAACAGTTCCAGTAAATGGTACAAACGGAATTGTTCCAGCAAATACCACGTATACTTGGGAAGTTGCAGACAATCCAAATGTAACTGGAGAGTCAAGGGTTACAACAGGTTCTGTTAATATCAGTCAAACCCTTGTCAATACCAGTAACACGCCACAAACTGTAACCTATACAGTATTACCAACTTCTGGGGAAACAGGAGCTTGTACAGGAAATACATTTTCGGTATCGGTACTCGTTAATCCACAACCAACAATATCCGTAGCGCAAGCACAAACTGTATGTAGTGGTACTCCATTTAACATCGCTCCTGCAAATAGTACTGATGGCATTGTGCCTTCTAATACAAAGTACACTTGGGCTAATCCAATAGACAATCCAGTAGGATCCATAACTGGACAGAGCGCACAATTAGTAGCAGTAAATTCGGTAAGTCAGTCACTTAATAATATTACCAATGCACCAGCTACAATTTCTTACACAGTAACACCAATAGCAGGTAGTTGTACTGGACCAAACTTTACAGCTGTTATAACAGTTAATCCTAAACCAAATATCAATGCGCAAGCAAGAACTATTTGTAGTGAAGAAACATTTACCGTTTTACCATTAAATAGTACCGATGGTATTGTACCAAACAATACAACCTACACTTGGTCAAATCCTACAAGTAACCCTGTTGGTGCAATAACAGGTTGGTCAGCACAAACAACAGCATCTAACAATATTAGCCAGCAATTAACCAATACAACCAATGCAGCAGCAACGCTAACCTATAGTGTAATACCAAAATCTGGCGCCGCGGGTAATTGTACTGGAAGTCCATTTAATGTTGTAGTATCTGTAAATGCAAAACCAGTAATTGGAAATCAGACAAGAGATATTTGTAGTGGTAGCGCATTTAGTGTTGCATTAACCAATGGTGGTTCAACGATCATACCATCCGGTACTACCTACACTTGGTTTGTAAGTACAAACAACAATAACATTACGGGACAATCAGATGTAACTATTGGTCAATCATCAATTGGTCAAACGCTTACTAATAATACCAACGTTGCCCAACAAATTACCTATACCGTTACGCCAAAATCTGGTGCTACAGGCCAGTGTATTGGTGCAACATTCTTGGTAACCGTAACTGTTAATCCAAAACCTGTTATTACAACACAAACGCAAACGATTTGTAGCAATACAACATTTATGATTACGCCTGTAAATGGCGGTAATTTGATTGTGCCAGCAAGTACAACCTACACTTGGAATACTGCTCCAACAAGCAATCCATTAGGTGCGATTTCTGGAGGTGCTGCACAATTAAGTTCGGTTTCAAATATTTCACAACTACTCACCAACAATAGTAATTCACAAGGGCTATTAACATATGTTGTAACACCAACTTCTGGCACAGCAGGTAGTTGTGTTGGTGCTCCATTTAATGTAGAAATTACGGTGAGTCCTAAGCCAATTTTAACTTCTACACTAACGCCACCTGCTATTTGTAACGCAACCAATTTTAGCTACAACCCTATTAGCCCAACAGATGGTGTTAGTTGGATTTGGACAAGAAATACGATTGTCGGTATTAGCAATACAGCAGGTACTGGAACAGGTGTGATAAATGAAACACTCATTAACACAACGCCTAACCGAATTACAGTTCCATATTCCTTTGCACTAACAACGTATGGTTGTCCTAACACACAGACAGTAAATGTAATTGTGAATCCAACACCACAATTAACAAGTTTACTAACCCTTCCTGCTCAATGTAGTGGAACACCATTCTATTATAACCCAACCAGTGCAACAGTTGGAACAACCTATACTTGGACAAGAGCAAACATTGGAGGGATCTCTAACCCAGCAGCAAATGGCAGTGGTGCAATTAGTGAAACACTTATAAATACCTCACCAAATCCAATTGTTGTAAATTATGTGTTTACACTGACCGCAAATGGTTGTACAAATCAACAAAGTATTTCAGTTACGATTGACCCCCTACCAATTGCTAGCTTTAATATTGGTGGCGTAAGAGCAGACTGTGGTCCAATAACAAGAACATTTATTAATAATTCTTCTGTAAATAGCAGCCCACTAACTAATGGAACATTTACTTGGGGAATTGATATTTTAAGAAATGGAGGCTCAGTCCCTGTATATAGTTTAATTAACACAAACTATACAACACAGGTAAATTATACATTTACAAACACGGGTATCAGAGATAGCTTATACCCTATTTTCCTAACTGCAAAATCGCCAAATGGCTGCTTAAACACGTATAGAGATACCATTACTGTTCATCCAGATGCACGTATTGATTTAACAATTGGGACAATAGCTGCTTGTGCACCATTTGACGCGATCAACTCCTTAAATGTTGTAAATAAAACAGACCCTTCACCAGATCCAACCATCAATTTATTCTCATCGTATAAATGGACTATTAGAGACAAGCGTGGAAATATTTTATCCAACACGGTAAGTCCAACTCCACCAAATTATACGATAACAAATGCAGATGACACCTTACACATTGCACTAAAAGTAAATAGCCTATATGGTTGTAGACCTGACTCTGTAAACAGAATTGTTTACACCTATCAAAACCCAATTGTAAACTTTACGGTGGCACCACAAAACAGTTGTACCATGTTAAGTACGCAAGCTCTAAATACCAGCTACATTGGGCCTAACAGATCAACTAGCACACTTAGATATGCATGGTATGCAAACGGTTCTTTATTAAGCAATGCGGGCGTTCCAGGAACTTTTAATTTAATCAATAATAGCAACACCCGAGATACTATTTACACCATTAAATTAGTGGTATCTGAAACAATTAATAACTGTAAAGACAGTAGTAGTGTTGGTAATCTAGTCGTGTATCCAAAACCTAAAGCAATATTTACGATTGATAAAGCAGATGAAGTTTGTACCACAATCAGCGGGGTGAATTCTAGTATCAATAATAGCTCCTTGTTTAAAAATGGAACAGTACCTCAATACAAATGGTCTGTTACGTACAACAATCTATATGATACGGCAAAAGCGATAATTATCGATTCTACGACTGCGCCATTTATTGCAGCTAAACCTAACTTTAAGTTTAAAGACGCAAAAGGTACGGTAGACACTAGCTACAATATCAACATGATGATTTACACTGTAAACGGATGTATCGATACACTTACAAAATCAATCAAAATTCGAAGAAGACCTAATGTAAACTTTACGATACCAGTAGAAGGTTGTGGAATATATATTGTAAATCCAACAGACAATACCATCAACTTCCCTAACGATTCGCTAAATAGACAGTGGACTGTTTTACCTACAGGAGGGTTATCATTATTTAGCGCAAATTCTAATATCCCTAATATTATATTCCCAATAAACAATACAGCAAATTCAATTGCATACAAGGTTAAGCAATCTGTTACAGTGAAAGGGTTCGATGATTGTATCGACTCCTTATATAGATTTATTACCATTCATCCCAAACCAACAGCTTCATTTACGGTTGGGAAAATTGATAGTTGTGGACCTTGGACCAAAACATTTAGAAATACATCTGACCCTAAAAATGGATTGGGTATAAACGCGATTACATCTAGATGGGAAGTTAGGAAAGATAATATTGTCAAATTAAATACCAGCGCACAAAATTTAACCTATACGTTTACAAATACGGGTGTGGTTGATAGCGTATACACGGTTAGATTATTTGTAAGTAATCCGCAGGGATGTTTAGATACAACTGCGCTACAACAAATAACAGTGCATCCAAATGCTCGTGCCTTCTTTAACACAGATACTTTAGGCTGTGCTCCATTTAAAATTAGAGATCATATTAAAGTACAAGACTTCCCGGGGGCGAATGATATTTGGAGATATGAGTGGCGTATTTATGACAGGTTTGGATTTTTACAAGGTAATTACGATAGCTCAGTGCTTGCGCCAGACTATATCATACAAAATGAAAGTGATACGGTAACACTTCAACTCATTGCTTATAGCAAATGGGGCTGTACGCAAGATATTTTCTCAAGACAAGTAATAACTAGGCCAAATAGTGTAAAAGCAAATGTTACTGCCGATTCTACTATTTGCGCAAACCTACCACTTGCATTTACAAATACAAGTTATTACGGCAATAACAATCAAACGGCAGGCTTAATTTATGATTGGTATGTAAATGACAGCAAAGTCACGAGTCTAAATAGTCCTACGTTTACATTTAGAAATAATTCAAATGTCTTGGATTCCATCTTGTACGTCAAACTAGTTACAACCTATACGGGTACTGGCTGTAACGATAGTGTCACAAAAAAGATAACGATCTATCCGGCTCCTGCTCCAAACTTTACAGTTACAACTAAAGAAATTTGCGGAAATCCGGTTGGATTCAAAAACTTTGTAACCGAGAGTATCATTGCAAAAAATAATATTTACAATGCAACATGGGCGCTTACAAATGTAACCCTCAATAAACCATCTGGAATACAAGTATTGCCAACAAGTATCAACAAACGTTTCCAACTCCAATTTGGGGATAATCCTGGCAATATAGATACGGTTTATGCTATAAAATTAACGGCAACTTCAATCAATGGATGTAAAGCTGATACAACAACCAACATTTCATTGTATAGAAGACCAAATGTTAAATTTACAATTAGTAATGCACTTGTTTGTGGTGAAAATACTTTGCAGTTAACGGATCAAACAAGTAATGTTCCAACTTCCAAAGTTTGGTCATACATATCGCCTACCGGAAACCCGCTTTTATTTTTCCCATCTGCAACAGCAATAAGCCCTAAAGTACTAGTGCCACCAAATATTACCGGAAATTTAGTGAGCTATTATATTAAACAAGTAGCAACAACCGTTAACGGTTGCGTAGACTCAGCTATTGTTCAATTAGACGCCAAAGCACTTCCTACCGCCGTGTTTAGTATGAGCGATACAACTACATGTATCGACTCTATTACGATCAAATTTAAAGATGAATCGATTCCTAGAACACCTGAAACAATCATACGTTGGTTATGGGATTTTGGTGATGGCACTACTTCTAGTAGTCAAAATCCGTCGCATTTTTATAGCAAACCAGGTACTTATACAATATCATTGGTGATTACCAATAACGAAGGTTGCTCATCATTACCAACTAGAAAAAAATTGACTGTATTTGGTCCACCAAAAGCAGCATTTGTTATGCCTAAACAAATTTGTTTAACAGACTCCATACCGTTTGTAAACACCTCTTCGCTTGGATATGGCAGCACACGATTCATATCCTACACTTGGGATTTTGGTGATGGAATTCCGCTCAATTACACAGCTAACCCTACGCACCGATTTAAATTTGCTGGAACGTTTAAGGTTCGCTTAACTGTAAGATCAGATAGTTCTTGTCTGACTTCTACTTTTGTAGATTCGGTCATTGTTATCGGCTATCCAAAAGCTAAATTTGGCATCGTAAACTATTGTGTCGAATCCCCGATTTTCTTTAAGGATTCTAGTATAGCTGGCTATGCAGACAAAGTTGGATCATGGAAATGGAATTTTGGAGACAACTCTTTTAATAGTGTTGCTAGTCCCGTTCATATTTATAAGAATATTGGCACTTTCCCTGTTCAATTAATTGTGGGTGGAAATCTTTGTCCATCGATGCAAGATTCAATTACAGTGCCATTGAAAATTATTGATAGAAGAAGAGATTCTGTGTATGCTATCAAATACTTACAGTACAATGTATCACAAAGTTTATGTGCAGTCCCTGGTGGCGATAAATATACATGGTCTCCAAGCACCGATATCAATCCAATTGATAGCAGATGTGTTAACATTAACGTGCAACATCCAAAAACAACCTACAAAATTACGATCATCGATTCGGCAGGTTGTACCATAACAGATAGACAAGAAATATGGGGATTCCCAGGAACAGACATATTCTTACCAAGGGCATTTATACCTTCAAGTAATAATAGAGACAATGCCATATTTAAACCAATTTATGTGGGAGTTACCGCTATTAAATATTTTAAAATTTATGACAGGTTTGGTCACGAAGTATTTACTACTTCAGATATGAGTAAATACTGGGATGGCACAAGTAATGGCGTAAATCAACCCATGGAAACATACACTTGGATCATACAAGGATTTGACTACAACAATAAACCTGTTATAAGACAAGGCAACGTAACCCTAATTAGATATCAATAAGATGATCATGCTACTTACATCCACTTTACGCAAAGCCTTTTATGTATTAAGTATATTAATTGCATTATTTGTTGTTATGCCTGAAAGTATTGCACAATCAAAAAAAGGCAGCAAAAGTAAAACAACAAAGAAAAAAAATACCCCTAAAAAAAAGAAAGCGACAACAAGCGGTAAGAAAAAAAGCAGATCTAAATCAAGTAAAACCTATAGATATCCTGTAGTAATTAATAGAAGTAAAAAAACATGGATCACTGAACCGGGCTTAGACGAAGATAGTGCACAACAGTTAGCAAAACATCTACTTTCTAATGACTCTATATTTATCAGAGATTGGTCTAACTCTAGTTTGTTTACACAAAAAACTATACCGGATACGACAGATGAAATTTTATTCAACCTAATTAAAGATGACGAAAAATTCACACTAACATGGTATGGTAGAATGAATTCGGCATTCGGAAATAGATGGGGGAAACAACATCAGGGCCTCGACTTAAACTTAAATTTTGGAGACTCTGTTGTATCTGCATTTGATGGTGTGGTGCGCTTTGCCAAACCAAATACCGGAGGGTATGGTAATTGTATTGTTATAAGACATAAAAATGGATTAGAAACATTATATGGGCATCTAAACAACATTAATGTAGTAGAAAACCAATACGTAAAAAGTGGACAATTTATTGGCTTAGGTGGTTCAACAGGACACTCCACAGGACCACACCTTCATTTTGAAACAAGATATAATGGTATACCAATAGACCCGCAACTGTTAATTGATATAACAACCCAGCAACTTAAATCAGAGATGGTCATTTTTGATAAAACCGATATAATTCATAACAGAAATCCAACTACAAATAACAATATCAATATAGGAAAAAGGCCAACGAGCATATCTAAAAAGTCTAAAAAAGGCGTAAAATCAAGTAGTAAAAAGAAAAAGTCCATTAAAAAAGCGCCTGCTAAGAAAAAGGCTACTACTGGAAAGAAACCTATATCAAAGAAAGCCCCGCCTAAAAAGGCACCTACCAAAAAAGCGCCTGTTAAGAAAAAGAAGTAAAATATCCACATAAGATGCCCCTAGATAGTTAAAGGATCCCGTTTGCCTACCTTTACGCCAAATAAATACATACATGCTTAAAGTAGGGATTTTTGGCGTTGGACACCTCGGCAAGTTTCATATATCAAATTGGAAAGAAATTGAAGGCGTAAAAATTATTGGATTTTTTGATCCTAATAATGACAACGCCAATGAAATCATTAATACACATGGCATCAAAAGATTTTCTGATGAAGAAAAATTAATTGAAGCCTGTGATGTTATCGATGTTATCACGCCCACCGATTTGCATTACGAAGTTTGTATGATGGCCATCCGAAAAGGTAAACATGTATTTGTTGAAAAACCTTTAGCCCACACCCTACAAGAAGGTAAAGATCTAGTGAACATGGTGAGAGAAGCTGGCGTGAAAATGCAAGTGGGTCATGTAGAAAGATTTAATCCTGCCTATTTAGCCTTAAAAGAAATGAACCTCAACCCTATGTTTATTGAAGTGCATAGGCTAGCACAATTTAATCCAAGAGGCACAGAGGTTAGTGTGATTTTAGATTTAATGATTCATGACATTGATATTATTTTAAGCCTCGTAAAATCTGATGTTAAATCAATTTCAGCAAGTGGCGTAGCCGTTATGACCGACACGCCTGATATTGCCAATGTAAGAATTGAATTTAACAATGGATGTGTAGCCAACTTAACAAGTAGTCGCATTTCAATGAAAAAAATGCGCAAAGTAAGGCTGTTCCAAAAAGACGCCTACATTGGTATTGATTTGTTAGAAAAGAAAACTGAAATCATTAAGTTAAAACAACCTGAAGATGTTGATGCATTTTCTTTTGATATTGATACGCCTAATGGCAAAAAAACAATTGCTATTGCAAATCCAAGCATCGAACCACTAAATGCCATTAAACTAGAACTTACTTCTTTTGTAGATGCAATTGTAAACAATAAGCCTACTGTGGTAAGTGAAATTGATGGTTATTTAGCGATGGAAGTGGCGCATAAAATTTTAGACAAAATCAACAATACAGCTATCCTACAATAATTCTGGGTTTTACAAAACCCCTTTTGTAGTGGGTAAGTGATTGGAAAAAGCATCGCGCTTAACCGCCATTTTAATCGCTTTTGCAAATGCTTTAAAGATGGCTTCTATTTTATGATGCTCATTATCGCCAACACAACTAATGTTTAAATTACACTTTGCTGCGTCCGAAAAGGATTTAAAGAAATGGAAAAACATTTCGGTAGGCATCTCTCCTATTTTTTCTCTTTTAAAACTTGCATCCCATACCAACCAATTTCGACCACCAAAATCAATGAGTACTTTTGCTTCTGCTTCATCCATTGGAAGCGCAAAGCCATAACGCTCCATCCCGCGCTTGTCGGCCAGCGCCAAAGCAAACGCTTCGCCAAGCGCTAGTCCAGTATCCTCAATCGTGTGGTGCTCATCTATGTGTAAATCACCACTTGTGGTGATGGCTAGATCCATATTTCCATGACGCGCAATTTGCTCGAGCATATGGTCAAAAAATCCGAGACCGGTATGTATGTTGGCAATACCGGATCCTGTCAAGTTAATGTCTACTTGAATTTTTGTTTCGTTGGTGTTTCGCGCATGGCTCACTTTTCGAATGCCTAGTTTTAAAAAACTATACACTTCCTGCCAGCTACTTGTTTCAAGCGCGATGGTACCGCGTAAGTCTTGATCCTGCTCGGGAGTAAGCGGGTGCAAATCACTTTTAAAATAAATGGCTTTACACCCTAAATTTTTAGCTAGTTGTATATCGGTGTAGCGGTCGCCAATAACAAATGAGTTGCTCAAATCGTAAGCCGGATTATTCATCAGATGCGAAAGAAGGCCTGTGCCCGGCTTACGCGTAGGCGCATCTTCGTGTGCAAATGTTTTGTCAATCATCACCTCATCAAACGTGAACCCTTCCCCTTCAAGTGTACGAAGCATTAAATTTTGGTAGGGATAAAAAGTATCTGCTGGATAGGATGTCGTACCAAGTCCATCTTGGTTGGTGACCATTACTTTATAATAATCTAGTGATGCGGCAATATTTGAGAGTCCAACAATAGCGCCCGGTACAAAGCTTGTTTTATCTGTACTATCTACCTGAAAATCTTGTGGCGGCTCTTGTAAAATCACACCGTCTCTATCTATAAATAAAATTCGCTTCATGCCAGATTATTATACGCTATTTTAATTTGCTTCTTGTTTGTTTTACTTGCAAAGTTGATACAGGACCTGCTTTATTGGACCAATGACTTCTTATAAAAGTGAGTACGTCTGCAATTTGTTGATCTGTTAGATCTGCGGCGGCAGGCATGGCATTGGAATAGAGTTCACCATCAATTTCAACGCGGTCTGCAAAACCTTTTACAATATATTTTATCAGTTTAGATACGTCAGATCCATTAACGGCACTCGATGCATCTAATGGTGCGTTGAGTTTTGGAACACCGCCTCCATCTGCTTGATGGCATACCATACAACGCTGTAGGTAAACTGTTTTCCCGCGCGCAAAACTTGCTGCCAACAGTTTATTATTGGTTTGCGCAGATACCCCAGCAATAAATAGAAATAGAACAACAAACGTTAAATAAATACGCTGCATGTTTTTTTATTTTTGATACATAATTCTATAAATCGTTCCTTTCACATCATCTGAAATGTACAAAGAACCATCAGGACCTTCTGCTAAACCACAAGGACGGTGCTGTGCATCACGTGGATTTTTAACCACTGATTTTCCAGAAAATCCGTTTGCAAATACTTCCCACTTACCTGTTGGCTTACCGTTTTCGTAAGGTACAAACACAACATAATAGCCTTCTTGCGGAAGCGGTGATCTATTCCATGAGCCATGAAACGCAATAAACGCACCATTTTTATAACGAGCAGGGAATTGATTACCGGTGTAAAATAAAAGACCGTTAGGTGCCATGTGCGCAGGAAACGCCATCGCTGGATTGATGTATTTATCATCCACTGTTTTAACACCATCACCACCATATTCTGGCGCCATCATTTTTTTGCCTTTTATATGATCGTAGTAAACATAAGGCCAGCCTGCATTGTCGCCTTTTTTTATAGCGTACATTGTTTCTGAAGGAAGCTCGGCACTAATTGTAGTATCGTATAAATCAGGAAATAAATTATTAAGCATATCTCTACCATGCTGTGTCACAAACAACTGATTAAGTTGATTATTCCAATCAAGTCCTACCACATTTCTAAGTCCAGTTGCATAGCGCACACCTGAAGCGTAGCTCTGGTTTAACTGATCTACTTTAAACTGCCAAATACCACCTGCCGAATCTAGTATTGGACAAGGCATCATACCCATCGAACCTTTGGTGCGGTCTTTTTCTTGGCATGAATTTGACGGTGCACCAACGTTTACATAAATATTACCTGCATTATCTAGTGTAATAGATTTTGAGTTGTGTTGTCCTTTATCAACGAGCCCAGTAACAATAGTAGCTGCTGCATTTTCATCAACAATGTCACCATTATCATTTAACGCATACTTAAATACTTCTTTGTTAGAAGCAGCATATAAATAATTGCCTTTGATAGCGATACCTGTACCAGTATAATTTCCAAATGATGTTTTAGTTTCTGCTCTTCCATCACCATCGGTATCTTTTAAAACTAAAACGCCTTTGCCATTATCAAGTCTTTCAAGTTTAGCATAAATAGCACCTTGTTTGTTTACTACAATATGTCTTGTACGACCTAAATTATCTGCTACTTTTAAAGCAGCAAATCCTTTTGGTAATGTTAAGCCTGCATTATCTTCATCGGGCTTAATATTTTGTGCAGATACGCTAACATGCGCAAGCAACATCGAAATAAATAAGCTTGAGAAAACTAAAAATTGAGTAACTTTTTTCATGGTATAAAAATTGGTGTATAAATAGAACCCTAATATAATTATTATTTAAACGTGATGGTCATTTTGTTTACTTGTTGTACCAGGCCTGCATGGCATCTACAAGCAACGTGTTTTCTTTTTCGGTGCCAATGGTAATTCGGAGGCAGTTTTCACAAAGTTCCACACTACTCCGGTCTCTAACCACTATTTGCTGTGTTAACAAAAAGTCATATACCGCCCTGGCATCTGCTATTTTAACGAGTAAAAAGTTAGCATCAGAAGGGTATACTTTTTCTACGGTAGGCATTTTTCTAAACACATTCGCTAGCGCCTCACGCATATTTACAATAATTTTAATCATATCGTTTACCTGACCCACTTCTTCAAGGGCTTTTAACACGAGTTCTTGGGTTGCGGTATTGATATTATAGGGAGGCTTTACTTTATCTAAAATGCCTATGATAGCTTCAGAAGCAAAAGCCATACCGAGTCTTAATCCAGCAAGTCCCCATGCTTTACTAAGGGTTTGCAAGACCACTAAATTTGGATAGTCTTGCAACTCCTGAATAAAAGATTTTTGTTTTGAAAAATTGATATACGCTTCATCAATAACGATGAGGCCATTAAAATTATTAAGTACCATTTCTATTGAGGAACGTTCCATAGAATTTCCTGTGGGATTGTTAGGCGAACAAATCCATATTATTTTAGTGTTGGCGTCAATTAAATTTTCTAGATGTATCAGGTCTAATTGAAAATCAGGAAGTAAGGGCGCTTTTTTAATTTTAATATCATTGATGTTCGCACTCACTTCATACATGCCATAAGTTGGCGGACAAATAATAACATTATCCTTGCCTGGCGCACAAAAACTTCTAAACAATAAATCGATACACTCATCACTTCCGTTGCCAATAAATATTTGCTCCGCTGGAACCGATTTGATCACAGATAAAGCAGCTTTTATAGCCACTTGATGCGGGTCTGGGTAACGGTTGTACCACTTGGTTAGTGGTGAACCAAAACTATTTTCATTGGCGTCTAAAAACACTTTAGCAGTACCACTAAATTCATCTCTCGCCGATGAATACGGTGCCAGGTTTTTAATATTTTCTCTCACTAATTTTTGAACATCAAACATGCTACTGTATTTATGCTTTCAAGAATTTATAATGTTTGCAAACGAATGGTGATTGCATTTTTATGTGCGTCTAATCCTTCTGCTGCTGACATGGTTTCTACTGCTGCTCCAATGGCTTGCAGGCCTGCAGGCGTTAATTTTTGATAGGTTATTTTTTTTACAAAACTATCTACACTCACGCCACTGTAGGCCCTTGCATAACCACTTGTAGGTAATGTATGGTTAGTGCCGCTCGCATAATCGCCCACCGATTCTGGACTGTAATTTCCTAAAAAAACAGAACCTGCATTGGTTATTTGTTCGCCAATTACTTCATCATTTTCGCAAGCAATAATAAGGTGCTCTGCAGCGTAACTATTTACAATAAAAATAGCCTGCTCCATGGAGTCAACTACAATAGCAGTGCTATTTTCAAGTGCCTGTTGCGCAATATCCTTTCGAGGGAGTAACACTAATTGCGATACTAAAGCTTCGTTAATTTCATCTACTATTTTGCTACTCGTACTTACAAGTAGCACCTGACTATCAGGCCCATGTTCTGCCTGCGACAATAAATCAGAAGCCACAAAACCTGGGTTACAAGTTTCATCCGCTAATACACAAACTTCGCTAGGTCCTGCAGGCATATCAATAGCCACGCCTGATTGTTGTATCAGTTGTTTTGCCGCAGTAACATATTGATTGCCCGGACCAAAAATTTTATACACATGCGGCACCGTTTCGGTGCCGTATGCCATAGCCGCAATGGCCTGCACACCACCTATTTTATATATACACGTGATACCCACCACCGATGCTGCATATAAAATTGCAGGATGCACTGATCCATCTTTTGATGGAGGCGTACATAAAATAATTTCTTTACAGCCTGCAATTACGGCAGGAATACCAAGCATTAAAACCGTACTAAATAATGGCGCTGATCCACCCGGTATATAAAGCCCCACTTTATCAATTCCCACAGTTTTACGCCAGCAACGCACACCTGGCATCGTTTCTATTGATACTGGACCATTTACCTGCGCTTCATGAAAACAACGAATATTTTTTGCAGCAAGCAGTATGGCTTCTTTTAATGCAGGTGCAAGTGATAGCGTAGCTTCATTTATTTCTGAAGTAGAAACTTGCAGATTATCAATGTCAACACCATCAAATTGTTTTGTGTAGGAAGCTACCGCTTTGTCACCTCCTGTGCGTACCGCATCTAAAACACCCTGTACCACAGTTTGCAGTGCAGCATGATCCATTACTGGTCTTTGCAGTAATTCCGGAAGCGACTCTACTAAAGGGTTTACAATTATTTTCATACAATATTTTTATATCACCATTTTTTCTATGGGTACTACTAAAATTCCTTGCGCGCCAGCTGCTTTTAACTGCTCAATAATTTCCCAAAAATCATTTTCATTGAGTACGCTATGCACGCTACTCCAACCTGGTTCTGCTAAAGGTAAAACCGTAGGGCTTTTCATACCAGGTAATAATGCAATGATATCCGATAGTTTCTCATTGGGTGCATTTAATAAAATGTATTTGGTGTTGCGCGCCTTTTTTACAGCCTCCATTCTAAATAATAAACGGTCAATGATGGCCTGCTTTTCGGCACTAATTAAGTTGGTTGCTACCAGCACAGCTTCCGAAACCAAAATGGTTTCCACTTCTTTTAATCCATTCGAAAATAAAGTAGAACCACTACTTACCAAATCGCAAATAGCATCAGCAAGACCTATACTAGGCGCAATTTCTACGCTTCCGCTAATTTCATGCACCTCAGCAGCTACACCCTTGTCTTTTAAATATTTTGATAAAATAACTGGATAGCTAGTAGCCACTTTTTTACCTTCTAAAAATGATAAGCCTGTATAATTTTCAGATTTACGCACAGCAATACTAAGCCTACATTTGCCAAAGCCCAATTTGTTGAGTACTGTTAGTGGCTTATTTTTTTCATACACTACATTTTCTCCTACAATACCAATATCTGCAACACCATCTTCAACGTATTGAGGAATATCATCATCACGCAAAAAATAAACTTCGATGGGGAAATTAGAAGCTTCTGCCTTTAACTTGTTTAGGCCATTACTAATATCAATCCCACACTCTTTTAAAAGTTTAATAGAATCGTCGTGCAATCGCCCACTTTTTTGAATCGCTAACCTTAATTTCATATACTTAGTTTAAAATAAAAGAGGCCTACCAAATGGTAAGCCTCTTCAATGTTTTATTATGACACAAACACCTACAGCCTACCCGTTTGGTAAGAAATGATGATGGTGGTTATGTGTAAATTGCTTCATTAGAGTACAAAAATAGCGCCTTGGTGGGCATTGAGCAAATAAAATTGAAATTTAGCCGTCAAATAACCTAAAACCCTCCACAAAACTAGCTTTTGGCAGGCGCTGCTTTAACTACCTCAATCTCAAATACCAACACACTATTGGGCGGTATGGCTTTACTTCTTGTGCGCATACCATAAGCGATACCCGCTGGAATAATAATTTTTATGGTGCCACCTACCCTACATTTAGGCACTCCTATTTGCCAACCTTTAATTAATCGTTGCAAAGGAAAACGTGCAGGCTTATCTTTTGTTTGATCAAAAATAGAGCCGTCTTTTAAAAGTGTTCCTTTATAAAAAACAGTGACTGTATCGGTTACATTTACATATTCACCACTGCCTTCTTTTACAATCTGATAATAAACGCCACCAACACTTCCTGTAGTATCTATAATACCTGCTGCAACAGCTGCTTTAATTTGCGCAATATCTTTTTGTGCCAAACTCAAAGAGTCGGCATCTTTTGTAAAATCAATAACTGGTTTATTTAAAAGTGCTGGCCTCGTAAAGGATTGGCCATAATTTGCTGTGGCATTTTTAAACCCGCCATGCCAAAGTTCAAATGCACCATTTGCAGTAACGCCCGCACCATAATCGATTCGGTCTCCCATTTTACCAGTCACATCATAAGAAAAACGCGCTTCTGTTAACTCACTCCACTGCCCATTGGCACCGTTTTGAATCCACTGATTTCCAAACAAAGCTTTTCTTTCTAGTTGACCATTAATACCTACAAAGTTTTCACTAAATGAATATAAGCCTCGTAAAGGCTTCCCATCTTTTGATGCCGAAAAACTCGCTATTAATTTCCATCTTTGTTTTTCTGGTAAATAAAAATAACCCGAGTAAATAGTTGTTTGAGAAGCAGAATCGGTTAATGCAGTTACTAAAAATTTATACGTGGTTTGGGTTTTCCATGGGTACACCAAATGGCTATGCCCTCCTGTACCTTCGTTACCAAAATCATTGGTAATTACACTGTCCCCTTTTGCAAGTAGCACAACCCTGTTATCAGTTTCTACTTTATTACGATCTACAGCTTCGTTACCCGCATCCCACACCGAAAATATAACGCGTCTTTCCTTTTCACTATTTACCTGAATACCAAAATAACCACGTGCAAAACCACAGGCCATATAATAGGTATGAATTGGATCAAAGCCAGCAGGGACGGTTATTTCATTATAAAATGAAACTGTTTTAATGCTATCTGAAACCGGGTATTTTAAATGCACCGATGCCGCATTGCGCCTAGGTTTGTGGTTGTAATGCATTTGTTCCACCGCTGTGCCGCCCAGCAAAATTCCCGCAATAGACGCCTGCATACGCGCCGTATTTTGAGGCACTGATAAAGTGATTTGAACAAAGCCTGTGTCGGTTATTGAAACCTTACCCAGTTTAAGGGTTGTAAATTTACTCGTTGCAGGAAGCGTCACTTTAAATACAGTAGCACCCACACTTACTTGAATAGGCTGGGCCCATTTATTTTTGAACTGCAACTGAACGCGCAACTCCCCGGCCTTTCTGATTTTTACAAAAAAATGAATTTGCTTACTAGCTTGTTTCCAGTTGTAATACGTAGGAGCTCCTTGTACAAATTGATCTTCCTCTTCTTCATCTTGCAATTGAATCTCTGTGTTAAGCGGGGTTATGTAAGCAGTCTTAACAGATAGCGCACTATCACTTTGCGCAAATAAACTTCCACTCAACATTAATAATAAAACAACACTAAACATATTTTTTTTCATAGTTATATATTTATGTAGCCTCAAACCAAATGGGTTTTGTGTTATCAGGCTCTGCATTATAATTAATAAATAATTCGTCACCAGCAGCAACTGGCTTTACGGTTGTAATAGAAATAGTGGCGTTATCAAAATCCATTTCATATACGCAGTTGGCTGCATAGGAATGATTGTAAATAGAAAGATAACCAAGCGCTACACAGGCCGACAATAAATCGTCACCCCATTCAAAAATATAATCATACAAGACTGTCTTTTCAAGTTCAGCCCTTTCTGTGGGACTCACCACCAACACCGGCGAAATTTCTATCGTAGTGCCCACCTCAATACTTTCGGTGGCAAACACACCCCTTCCGCGCTGATCAGATGGGGCAATGGTTAAAATGGGTAATATCATATAAATCAATGTCGGATATGAAGATACAGCCTCTTTTCATATCAATTAATATGGACGAATCATAAATGATGACTAAATTGCGCCCATGTCTTTGGAGCTAGACCAATTAAATATCAATGAACAGTTTGAACTGCTCATCGCTAAGGAAGATAAGCTGGAAATTAAAGAGTTTCTAGATGATCAAAATATTAGCGATGTGGCGGAGCTTATCAATGAATATCCTGAGTACGAAGCCCAAATTATTGCAAACATGGCCATTCATAGGGCGGCTAGTGTATTCAAAATTTTAGACATTGCCCAGCAAAAAGACATTGTAAAAGAACTGCCTTCTTCAAAAACTGCCGAGTTACTAAATGAGCTCCCCGCCGATGACCGTACCGACTTTTTGAAGGAACTTCCTAAAGCGGCCATTCGTGATTTAATTAAATTACTCGACCCCGAAGAAAGAAAAATTACCCTCGCCATGCTTGGGTACCCCGAGGATAGTGTGGGCCGTTTAATGACCCCCGACTATGTTTATGTATTCGCTTACAATACCGTTACTGAAGTTTTTGATACCATCCGAAAGTTTGGAAAAAATTCTGAAACCATCGATGTTATTTATATCATTGATCAAAATGGCGAACTGGTGGATGACATCAGAATTAGAGACGTTATTTTAGCGGCACCCAATAAAAGAATGGATGAAATTATTGATGGTCGTATTGTTTCCTTAAATGTACATGACGACCAGGAACACGCCAACCAAGTGTTTAAAATGAACAACCGCGTGGCACTTCCGGTGGTGGATGATAATAATATTTTACTAGGTATTGTAACCATCGATGATATGCTTTGGGTTGCCAACGAAGAGTTCAGCGAAGACATGCAAAAAATGGGTGGTACCGAAGCCTTAAATGAACCTTATTTAGATATCCCTTTACTAAAACTCTTCAAAAAAAGAGTGGGCTGGTTGGTGGTATTATTTATTGGTGAAATGCTCACAGCTACTGCCATGGGTTATTTCCAAGATGAAATTGCAAAAGCCATTGTGCTTGCATTATTTGTACCACTTATTATTTCTAGTGGTGGCAATAGTGGATCACAAGCTTCTACCCTTATTATTCAGGCTATGGCCGTTGGTGAAATTACCATTACCGATTGGTGGCGCGTGCTACGCCGAGAAATTACCAGCGGCATGTTACTGGGCACTGTACTTGGTATCATTGGTTTTATACGCGTAGGTGTATGGCATTCTATCTTCCCCAATATTTATGGTGAACACTGGATGATGATTGGATTTACCGTTGGATTTTCATTAATCGGCGTTGTGTTATGGGGTACCTTATCAGGCTCTATGCTACCCATCTTTTTAAAGCGTTTAGGATTTGACCCAGCCGTTTCTTCGGCACCATTTGTTGCTACACTTGTAGATGTAACTGGGCTCATTATCTATTTTAGCTTTGCCTATTTATTCCTCCAAGGACTACTTTTATAACGACTTAGAATTTAAGTCCAATACCAAGTTGTAATGAAGCCGTTTTCCATGTTTCCATGTCATCAATGGCATTAATATTTTGCAAGCCCGCTACGTATCTTCCATAGATTCTGAAAGAACTCAAATTTAATTGCGCACCCACTACTGCAGATATATCGCCTGACTTAAACGCATTTTGCGCGTTGTTTAAAACATTTTTATCTTGACCAATAAGTATGCCATATTGAGGGCCTGCATTAAATGTAATAAGCTTGCCTAAATTAAGGCGGAGTAAAATAGGGATACTTAAATAGTTGAGTCTTGTATAGGCGTTGTCAATTAAAAAAGATTGGCTAAATCTAGTATTGTATAATGTAGAAAAACTAGAACGTTTAGTCATGGTTTGACTGTACAATAGCTCTGGTTGAATACCAATAAATTTATTGATGTCAATTTCTGCAAAAGCGCCAGCCATATAGCCCATATCAAAAACATCATTAAAAGATTGGCCATTCACTTTGTTTAAATTTAAACCACCTTTTACACCAAGTCTAAATCCACCTTGAGCAACTGCTTGCATTGATAAAAAAACAACAAGTCCAAATAAAATAAACGTCTTTTTCATAATCGAAAGTTTTATTACAGTAAGTTCTTGTATTTAAAACGAAAAAAATACCAACCTATTGTTAAATAGCTGAACTATAACATATCTAAACGAATTCTATAACCGTGATTTCTGGAAGTATACCTACCCTACCTGGATAACCAATAAATCCATACCCTCTATTCACGTATAGTTTTTGTGCCCCTTGCTCATACAAACCCGCCCACTGTTTATACATCCACTGCACAGGACTCCATTTAAAATAAGGATTTTCGAGACCAAACTGCATACCATGGGTATGGCCAGAAAGCATCAAATCAATACTGTTATATTCAGGTAACACTTGCGCATCCCAGTGGCTAGGGTCGTGACTTAATAAAATTTTAAACTTAATATCCTCGGTACCTACATGCGCAAGATCCATTTTCCCATACTTCGGAAACCTTGCTTTCGAACCCCAATTTTCGATGCCTAATAAAGCAATTTTTTCATCCCCTTTTTCTAACACCACGTGCTCGTTCATTAATAATCGCCAACCCATATTAGCATGCACTTTTTTAAGCGCTTCTAAATTATCTATTTTTTCCTGTGGAGTTGGCCACTGCACGTAATCACCATAATCGTGATTACCCAGTGTAGAATATACGCCTAATGGTGCGGTTATCCGGCCAAATGAATTTTGATAAGGTTCCATTTCTGTTGCCCTATCGTTTACTAAATCACCAGTAAATACAATGAGATCGGCCTTTTGTTTTAAGATTAAATCGATACCCTTATTAACTGCCTCGATGTCCTGAAAACTTCCACTATGAATATCACTTATGTGCACCATGCGCATCCCTCTAAACGCCTCTGGTAAATTTTTAAACTGAAGTTTAATATTTTTAACTTGATACTTGTATTTATTACTAAACCCAAATAGTAAAGTTCCAAATAAAGTACCACCAAGTCCAAGTCCTAACCAACTTAAAAAAGTAGATCTTGGAATGCCCTGCCCCTCTGGACCCATATATTGTGCGCCTGATAATGGAAAAATTTTATTCATGAGCACAAGTGCACCCCTTCGAATATCATCTGCTACAAAAAATAGAGAGCCAATTAATTTTGCTAAAAAAAGTCCTATCAAAATGGCAAACACATAATTTCGAAAAATTTTAGAGGTTTGCAAAAATTGGAGGTAAGGAAAAGATAGCATGGTAACAATGGTAAAAAAAGAAACCACCCAATAGGTAATAAAAATGGCCTGACGCCCCCTTTCGGACCCCTGCTGGCTTACTGTTTTTAGCGCCTGAAAAACGTATAAATCCAGTAAAAAAATGACAAGAGCGATGATCCACCAGCTTGTTGCACTGCGCATAGGTTTGGGTTTTTTGAGTGATTTTATGCCAAAATCGGTTGGAAAAAGGCAAAATTAGCCCTTTTTTAGCCGTTTTTAGGGAAATTTGACAAGGGGTTAATGCTACAACAAAGTATGGATAAGATTGTTTCAAAAGATGTAGCTGAAAGCTTATTTTTGGCAACTCACAAGCATTAAATATTATGGCGAGAATTATAGGCGTAGCCAATCAAAAAGGAGGCGTGGGCAAAACAACGACTGCTATCAACGTAGCGGCAAGTTTGGCTGTTTTAGAGTTTAAAACACTACTTGTAGATGCCGACCCGCAGGCAAATAGCACCACGGGTGTTGGATTTGATTTGCACAACATTACAAACAGTTTGTATGATTGCATGGTGAACAATGCAACGGCAAATGATGTGATTCTAAAAACCGAAGTTCCCAACCTAGATTTAATCCCTTCACATATAGATTTAGTGGGTGCCGAAATTGAAATGATCAATTATCCGAACAGAGAAAATGTGATGAAAGGCATTTTAGATGCCGTTCGTGATAAGTATGATTTTATTATTATCGACTGTTCGCCTTCACTCGGATTAATCACTGTTAATTCATTAGTTGCCTCTGATAGCGTTATCGTTCCTGTACAGTGCGAATTTTTTGCACTAGAAGGATTGGGTAAATTATTAAATACCATCAAAATTGTACAAAGCAGGTTAAATCCAGCACTTCAAATAGAAGGCATTTTAATGACCATGTATGATGGCCGTTTACGCTTAAGCAATCAAGTGGTAAGCGAAGTGAGAAGACATTTTGATGAAATGGTTTTTGATACCATTATTCACCGCAATACCAGATTGAGTGAATCTCCAAGTGTAGGAAAGCCGGTTATTTTGTATGATGCCGATAGTAAGGGTACCATCAATTATTTAAACCTTGCTAAAGAAATTTTACAAAACAATGGCATGACAAAAATTTCTAACGAAGAAAGAATTATTGAATAACATGAGTAGCGCTAAAAATAACAAAGAAATGATTGGCAAAGGACTTAGGTCCTTGCTTTCAAATATAGACGCAGAATACAAAACCCCAAAGGGACAGGTAGAGCCTGCACTTGCGCAACAAGCCGTTGCCACCAGCAAAATTGCACTCGCAGATATTCAAATCAATCCCAAGCAACCACGCCGCGATTTTGACGAGCAAGCATTACATGAACTTGCTGAGTCTATTAAAATTCATGATGTTATTCAACCATTAACGGTTTCTAAATTAGCATCTGGTAAATACCAACTAATTGCAGGTGAGCGCAGGTTTAGAGCCTCTAAAATGGCAGGTCTTAAAGAAGTGCCGGTATATGTAAGACAAGCCAACGACCAGCAATTACTAGAGTGGGCTTTACTTGAAAATTTACAAAGAGAAAATTTAAATGCCATTGAAATTGGTATCAGCTATAAGCGCATGATGGACGAGCTTTCATACACCCAAGAGCAGGTAGCAGAGCGCATGGGTAAAGAAAGAAGTACGGTTTCAAATTACATTCGTCTTTTAAAATTACCGCCCGATTTGCAACTTGCTATTAGAAGTGGCAAAATATCAATGGGTCATGCAAGAGCGCTAGTAAATATTGATACCATTGACAGACAACTTTTTGTTTTCAAAGAAATTATTCAAAAAAGTTTAAGCGTTAGACAAACCGAAGAACTGGTGCGCAAAATGTACCTCGCACAAAAACCTGCAGGTGCGAAAGACAATAAATCTAGCCTTCCAACAGCCTATAAAAAAATTGAAGATAATTTATCTTCACATTTTTCTACAAAAGTTAAAATGACCCATTCTAAAAAAGGAACGGGTAGCATTACCATCGAGTATTTTTCATTGGACGAACTCAATAAGATACTGGATGCCATGAACGTAACGGTAAATTAAAATGATAGGTGCAAAAAAGTTGACCTTTTTATTTATTGGCTGCATCCTTTTTTGCAGCACGGAGTTGAGTGCTCAAAAAAAAGATACTAGTGCACGAAAAAATAACACCGTTATGAAAAAAGACAGCGCACTTATAAAAAGTAATACTGTTGTCAAATTAAATTTTCGTCCGCAAATAGCTACCCGTAGATCTGCCATTTTACCAGGCTGGGGTCAAGCAACCAATAAAGAATATTGGAAAATCCCCATTGTATATGGCGTTTTAGCAATACCAGGTGCTTTGTATTTTTACAATGACAGCTGGTACAACAAAACAAAATACGCCTACGAGGCAAAATTTAAAGCACAAGCCCCTACCCTAGATAGTTCGGGACTTGCAGGCATTGATCCACAATTAAAAAATTTAGGAGTTGCCTCTTTACAATCTTACCGCAACACATTTAGAAGAGATAGAGACTATTCCATCTTATATTTTATATTGGCTTGGGGTCTTCAAGTAGCTGATGCTACTGTTTTTGCGCACCTCAAACAATTTGATGTTTCTGATGATTTATCTTTACAATTAAAACCACAGTTCAACCCAAATACCAGAACACCAGGCCTTGGACTCGTTTTTAATTTTAAAGAGCCGTCAAAAAAAATATTTACGACAAAATAAAGTAAGCATGAATATTGCACTCGTTGGATACGGAAAAATGGGCAAAGCCATAGAAGAAATTGCAATAGCAAATGGTCATACCATTGGATTAAAAATAGACCTCGATAATGCCGCAGATTTATGCGCAGATAAAATAGTAGGCATCGATGTTGCCATTGAATTTACAGGACCACATAGTGCATTTGACAATGTCATGAAATGTTTATCATTAGGTGTTCCGGTAGTTTGCGGATCTACTGGTTGGCTAGAAAAATACGAAGAAGCAAAAACATTTTGCGAGGCGCAAAACGGCACCCTTATTTATGCAAGTAATTTTAGTATTGGTGTAAACTTATTTTTTGAGGTCAACAAAACACTCGCTGCCCTCATGGCAAAACATACGAATTATGAGGTAAGCCTACATGAAATTCACCACACACAAAAAAAAGATGCCCCTAGCGGGACAGCTATAACACTTGCAGAGCAGGTGCTTGACGCTATCCCGCATAAAACTAAATGGGTGAATGAAGCGTCTGGTGTAGCGTCTGATTTAGTAATCAGTTCGGAGCGCATAGATCCAGCACCTGGCACACACACCACTACGTATGCTTCCCCTATTGATACCATAGAAATTACACATACCGCGCACAACCGTAAAGGATTTGCAGGAGGCGCCGTATTAGCTGCCGAATTTGCGGCTTCACACAAAGGAATTTTTTCAATGAAAGAAGTTTTAGGACTATAAATAAATAAACATGAATCAGCCCTTCTTAACAGAATTATTTAAAAATCAATCATACAATAAAAATCAGTTTTTTTTAATTGCCGGACCATGCGTGGTAGAAAGTGAAGAACTGGTGATGGAAATTGCGGATAAAGTAAGTGGCATTTGTAAAAACCTTGGTATTGCCTATGTGTTTAAAGCTAGTTACCGCAAAGCCAACCGAACAAGCGCCAATTCATTTACCGGCATTGGCGATGACAATGGGCTTGAACTCATAAAAAAAGTAGGCGCTACGTATAACTTACCTACTACTTCAGATATTCACGCACACGACGAAGCTGCTATTGCTGCTCAGTACATCGACATTTTACAAATTCCTGCATTCCTTTGCCGCCAAACAGATTTATTAGTTGCTGCTGCCGAAACAGGTAAAATTGTAAACGTAAAAAAAGGACAATTTTTAAGTGGTGCTTCTATGAAATTTGCAGTTGATAAAATTAAATTAGCGGGCAACAACAATATTATGTTAACTGAACGTGGTAATACTTTTGGCTATCAAGACTTGGTGGTGGATTATAGAAACATTCCTGCCATGAAAGAAAACAATGTGCCAGTTATTATGGATTGCACCCACTCACTTCAACAACCCAATCAAACAAGTGGCGTAACAGGTGGCAACCCGCATTTAATTGAAACGATTGCTAAGGCTGCTATTGCTACCGGTGCCGACGGATTGTTTATTGAAACACACCCGAATCCTGCTGTTGCAAAAAGTGATGGCGCCAATATGCTACCATTACATGTACTAGAGCCGTTACTAGAAAAATTAGTGAGATTAAGAGAGGCCGTTATTTAACGCTAAAAAAAAGTTTACCAATTATTTAATGGGTTTCTTTTACCCGCTAAAATGTAACGCTTGATGTTCATCCAAAAAGCGAGCACCATATAAATAATAACCGGTGACCCAAGGGTTAAAAAGGAGATATAAATAAACCACATTCTAATGCGGGAGGTAGCTATGCCGAGGCGCTCCCCCATGGCGTTACAAACGCCAAAAGCCCTTAATTCTAGAAATTCCCTTACTTTTTGAATCATAACGGTACTTTTTTAAGAAGTATAGGGCAATTTAGGGGATTTCTCTTAAAGAAACTCTTTTGAGCACCCCTCTTTTTTTCGTAATTTTGCAGCAGATTTTTAACAACCAATTCAACCACTTTAAATACCTAATGTTATGGCTTTTGACATTGAAATGATCAAAAAAGTGTACGCAGAAATGCCTGCAAAAATTAATGCAGCAAGAGAAGCACTTGGCAGACCCTTAACCCTATCAGAAAAGATTCTTTTTTCACATTTACATGGTGATCAATCTCCAAGTAATTTTGAAAGAGGTGGTTCTTATGTAGACTTTGCACCAGACCGCGTTGCGATGCAAGATGCAACAGCACAAATGGCATTGTTACAATTTATGCAAGCCGGTCGTCCAAAAGTTGCCGTACCTAGTACCGTGCATTGTGATCACTTAATTTCTGCAAAAGTAGAAGCCAAACAAGATTTACAAGTAGCAACAACAGAGAGTAAAGAAGTGTATGATTTTTTAGCTTCTGTTTCTAATAAATATGGCATTGGTTTTTGGAAACCAGGTGCAGGAATTATTCACCAAGTAGTTTTAGAAAATTATGCATTTCCAGGTGGTATGATGATTGGTACCGATTCACACACCGTTAACGCGGGTGGTTTAGGTATGCTAGCGATTGGTGTTGGTGGTGCAGATGCATGTGATGTGATGGCTGGACTTGCTTGGGAATTAAAATGGCCTAAATTGATTGGTATTAAATTAACCGGAAAGTTAAACGGCTGGACAGCGCCTAAAGATGTGATTTTAAAAGTGGCTGGTATTTTAACTGTAAAAGGTGGTACTGGTGCGATTGTAGAATATTTTGGTGAAGGTGCAACAAGCATGAGCTGTACAGGTAAAGGAACCATTTGTAATATGGGTGCCGAAATTGGTGCTACCACTTCTACATTTGGTTACGATGCAAGCATGAGCCGTTACCTAAGTTCTACTGGACGTGCCGACGTTGCTGCATTAGCTGATACCGTTGCAGAACATTTAACTGCAGACGCAGAAGTGTATGCAAATCCAGAAAAATATTTTGATCAAGTAATTGAAATCGATTTAAATACTTTAGAGCCACACTTAAACGGACCATTCACACCAGATTTAGCAACACCAATTTCTAAAATGAAAGAAGTGGCTGCTGCAAACGGATGGCCTACAAATGTTGAAGTTGGTTTAATTGGTAGCTGTACCAACTCTTCTTACGAAGACATTAGCCGTGCAGTTAGCCTTGCTAAACAAGTAGCACAAAAAGGACTTACGACAAAGGCCGAATACATGATTACACCAGGTTCTGAACAGGTTAGATACACAATCGAAAGAGATGGTTTCTTAGACGTGTTTAGTCAAATTGGTGCGAAAGTATTTGCAAATGCTTGTGGACCATGTATTGGTATGTGGGAGCGCGTAGGTGCAGAGAAAAAAGAAAAAAATACCATCGTACATTCTTTCAATAGAAACTTTGCAAAGCGTGCCGATGGTAACCCTAATACATTTGCATTTGTAGCGAGTCCGGAAATTGTTACAGCACTTGCGATTGCGGGTGACTTAACTTTTAATCCATTAACAGATACCTTAACCAACGATAAAGGCGAACAAGTAATGTTAGACGCCCCTACTGGTGACGAATTACCAATAAAAGGTTTTGCCGTAGAAGATGCAGGCTACCAAGCTCCTGCTGCAGATGGTTCGGGCGTTGTTGTTGCAGTGGATCCTGCCTCTAAACGTTTACAACTATTAGATCCTTTTGCTGCATGGGAAGGCACCGATTTAAAATCATTAAAACTTTTAATCAAAGCAAAAGGTAAGTGTACCACAGATCATATTTCTATGGCAGGTCCTTGGTTAAAATTCCGTGGTCACCTAGATAATATTTCTAACAACATGCTCATTGGTGCGGTTAACTTTTTCAATGAAAAAACAGATAGCGTAAAAAATCAATTAACTGGATCTTTTGATACCGTCCCTAATACCCAAAGAGCTTATAAAGCTGCAGGTGTTGGTACCATTGTAGTGGGTGACGAAAACTATGGAGAAGGTAGTTCTCGTGAGCATGCTGCCATGGAGCCACGTCATTTGGGTGTGCGTGTGGTATTAACAAAATCATTTGCACGTATCCACGAAACAAACCTTAAAAAACAAGGTATGTTGGCCTTAACTTTTGTAGACAAAGCAGACTACGATAAAATTCAGGAAGATGATAGTATCGATGTTGTGGGCTTAACAAGCTTTGCACCAGGTACGCCGTTAACTTTAGTGGTAACACACAAAGACGGATCAACTGACGCTATTCAAGCAAACCACACCTATAACCAACAACAAATTGAGTGGTTTAAAGCGGGTGGTGCGTTAAATATTATTAGAAAGCAAGTTGCTGGATAAATAGCTGCTATGATAAAAACAGCCCTAGTTTCGTTTGGTATGAGTGGGCGCGTGTTCCACGCGCCATTTATAAACTTGAATCCAAATTTTGTGCTAGCAGGTGCGTGGGAACGCTCTTCTAAAAACATACAAGCCGTTTACCCAGGTGTTACATCCTATGCATCTTACGATGAAATACTTTCCGACCCTAGTATTGATTTAATAATTGTTAATAGCCCCAACGACACGCACTTTACATATACCAAACAAGCTTTACTTGCCGGTAAACATGTAGTGGTAGAAAAAGCATTTACCGTTACTGTAGAAGAAGCGGAAGAACTCGCTGCACTTGCGGTGCAGCAGCAAAAAGTATTAACGGTATATCAAAACAGACGTTATGATGCTGATTTTTTAACGATACAAAAACTGATCGCTCAAAATAAAATTGGACAATTATTAGACGTTCAAATTTCTTACGAACGTTACCGAACCACCTTAAGTCCTAAAGTACACAAAGAGCAACCAACACCGGGTGCTGGGGTATTACTAGATTTAGGACCACACTTAGTAGATCAGGCCATTCAACTTTCGGGTATGCCTACTGCTGTGTTTGCAGACCTTCGCATGACAAGATCGGTGTCGTTAGTGGATGATTATTTCACACTCCTATTATACTACCCTACCCACCGCATATTACTTACTAGTGGTATGGTGTTTATGCAAGTAGGGCCTGGTTATAAAATATATAGTACCAAGGGTTGCTTTATAAAAAATAGATCCGATGTGCAAGAAGATTTATTATTAGCAGGACACAAACCAGGAGGTGACAACTGGGGTAAAGAAGATCCAAAAAATTATGGAACGCTAAGCACCGCTACAGATGGCGTCATTACGATTACTACCATTGAAAGTGAGCGTGGTGATTATGGAAAATACTATGAGGCAGTAGCAGCAGCTATTCTAGAAAATAAGCCAGTACCTGTTACACCACAAGAAGGCATTAACATTATGAAAGTGCTAGTGGCTGCTAAACAAAGCCACGAAACAAAACAAGTGGTAGCGTTATAAATTAGTGTATCTAAACGTGCAATAAATAAACCAAATACAAATGGCCGCACAAGTGCGGCCATTTGGCGGGTCTAAAAATTTTTGTCCACTACATTTTTTTAGCGTCTTCAATAAATTTAGCAAGTCCAATATCTGTTAAAGGATGTTTTAATAATCCTAAAATAGAATCAAGCGGACAGGTACAAACGTCGGCACCTGCTTCTGCAGCTTTAACAATATGAAGCGCATTTCTAATAGACGCTGCTAATATTTCTGTTTTAAAACCTTGGATATCATAAATGTGTCTGATTTGTCCAATCAGTTCCATACCATCCCAAGAGCTATCGTCAATTCTTCCAATAAATGGAGACACATAAGTAGCACCTGCTTTAGCCGCTAAAATAGCTTGACCTGCACTAAACACAAGTGTACAATTGGTTCTAATTCCATTATCAGTAAACCACTTGATTGCTTTAATACCATCTTTAATAAGTGGTACTTTAACCACAATATTTGGGTGGATCGCAGCTAGCTTTTTACCTTCTTCTACCATGGTAGCAAAATCGGTAGAAAGAACTTCAGCACTAACATCACCATCTGCCATTTCGCAAATTGTTTTGTAGTGGTTGGCAATGGCTGCTTCGCCTTTAACACCTTCTTTAGCCATTAACGTAGGGTTGGTCGTTACACCATCCAAAATGCCTAAATCGTAGGCTTCTTTAATTTGAGCGAGGTTGCCCGTGTCAATAAAAAACTTCATGGTTTTTCTGTTAAAAGTAAATTCCCCGAAATAGACGGGGAATAAAAAAAATGGCAGGCTACTCACATCGCACCGCTCAACCGCTTATCCTTGCTGTATTCCTACCCTGGGGAGGTTCTGCAGGAGCTGGTCGTGTAAGACCTGCCGGTGCAAAAGTAAGGTTTGCCCTCAATTCTCCCTAATTTTTACGCCATTAAATACACCAAATTATCTGGTTCGGAGCTGATTACGCGAATTCACCTTGGCAAAGCCTATTAACTCGTCATGACGGCCACCAAGTGTCCTATAATAGTAGAAAATGGTATAATCGTTTTCGGTTTCCCAAAAATTGCCGTCTGTTAGGGCAAAAGAAGAAGTGGATAAAGGAGCCCCTTTATCTTTAGTAAGGTACGTATAATTGTAGAAGCCCTGTTTTAAGAGCAGCGTTTTGGTGTAGACGCCTACTAGAGCGTCAAATTCCATTTTTGACGTATCCCCTATCCTATTTCCGGTAAGCGCCCCTACCATATAGAGTTCTTTATTGAGAAGCGGTTTTAATCCGGGAGGTATATACGTGAAATTTACGTTTGCATAATCGCCTTGCCACCAAGGATTAATAAGTTCGGTCGTAGCAGTTGTTGACCAGCCATTGGCATCCATGTAAAAAATATTGCGCTGATCATTTCTTGTGAAATCTGGTTTCACAACAATGGTTAATGGCGTTGTTGATTTATCGGTTCTAACAACCCTGTCCGACTCAAATCTAAAACTTCGAATATCCACCCAGCGGTATTCTTTTCCGGCTTCAAATACTTGTTGCACATCTTCTGTAGAATATTCAAAATTCTTTCCTCTAATAAATGTAGGCTGTGTTATAAAACCAGCCCCCGTGTATTTATTATTTTGTACAATAAGTAGTTTTGTTTGCTGTCCTGGGCTTAAAATATTTAAATCTTTGGTCCCCACATTGACTTGAATTTTTTGGTGCGTGCGCATAATATCAGAACCGTAAGGTTGTGTGATACCAGCACCTACCGTTACTTTTTCATCCAGCACATACAACCTTTTTGTAAACGCAAGTTTAGAAGTATCGTTATCTAAAAAAACTTTTAAAATATAATTACCACTTTTTGTAGGTATACAATTTTTTTCTGGTAAGAGCACTTGATAATGTACATAACGCGTTAATGCAACACTTGATACACGGTACATGCTAATTCTATTTTGAGGAAAGCCACTTATATAATCAAATGGGTTTAACATGGCGGGTGTCCAATCTGCGTTACAAAGTTGAAAGCTGTAAAAATAATTTTTAGGTACACCAGACAAATCATCAAAATGCAGTTCTAATGCATCAGATGATTGAAGCCTAATAATAGGTATTGAAAATTGATCGTTTTGCTGAAAAAGAACGGGGGTTTTAATATTTGACATATAAATTTGGTCCGGAGCACGCTGCGCCATAGGGGCAGTTGTACAAACAAAGAGTAGTAGCAGCCAGACGGACCAATATTTATGGGATAGATTCATGCTTACAAAAATACTATTCGTAATTTTACCAAAACAACCTTTTTGGGCCTATCCTACCATATTGCCAAACGCATCGCCTTCAATAAGCAGCAAAGCTTTTCCCGGTTTATCATCCGGCTTTCTGTGGTGGCTACTGCCGTAAGCATTACAGCCATGATTATTACGCTGGCCTTTGTGAATGGTTTTCAAGAAAAAGTAGCCGATAAAATTTTTGGCTTTTGGGGGCATATTAGGGTACAAAAATATGAGGCGGGCAAGTCGTTGGTATCTGAAGAGCTTCCACTTATCAGAAATAAAGAAGTCGAAAAAAATATATCAACCACACCCAGTATAATTTCTTACAACAGTTTTGCCACAAAATCTGCGGTATTAGAATCGCAAACGGGTATTGAAGGCGTGCTTATTAAAGGCATCGAAAAAAATGAAAACCATACCGCACTCAAGCAGTTTTTAGTAGCTGGGAGGTGGATACAATATACCGATAGTTTGTACAGTAAAGAAACCCTTATTTCGGACGCCGTTGCAAAGGGACTGCAAATAAAAATTAATGATACGATAAAAGTGCATTTCGTTTCTACAAATGCAGATGCACAAAAAACCTACCGCAAATTAGTGGTGGTAGGATTGTATCATACCGGCATTGATGAGTATGATAAACTTTTTATGATAGCAGATATCAACCTCATCAGGCGCATTAATAATTGGGAACCCAATCAAATTGGGGGTTACGAAGTTTTTATTGATCAATATCAAAAAATTGATGCAGTAAGCAGTAATTTATCCAATGCCTTACCTTCAGAATGGATGAGCAAAAGCATCAAAGAAGTGTACCCTAATATTTTTGATTGGCTAGACATTCAAGACGTAAACCGTAATGTTGTATTTATTGTAATGGGCATTGTAGCACTCATTAATTTAATTACTTGCCTACTCATTTTAATGCTAGAACGCACCAATATGATTGGCCTGTTAAAATCGATGGGGTCCACTAATTGGACCATTCAAAAAATATTTATTGTATACGCTTCCTTTATAACCCTTGCTGGCGTTGGCTTTGGTCTTATAACTGGGCTTGGCATTTGTCTCTTACAACAAGCTACCGGATTTATCACACTCGATGAAGCGTCTTATTATATTTCAGTGGCACCCGTAAAAATTATTGGCTGGCAGGTAGCTGCCGTTTGTATTGGTACCAGTTTGGTATGTTTTATCTCCCTGTTTTTACCAACGCTATTGATTCCAAAAATAAGTCCGGTTAAAGCCATTGAATTTAAATAAGCCCCACAACATTTAATAAAATTTAGCGCGTTAACTGCGCGATAATAATACCTGCAGCGACACCCGCATTTAAAGACTCTGCACCGCCAATTTTAGGAATGGTAACCGGATGGGTAATCTGGTCTAAAATATTTTCACGAATACCTTTTCCTTCACTACCAATAACAAGCAACCCCCCATTAGGTGCTTTGGTTGTAAATATATTTTCACCTGCTAATAAAGCACCATACACTGGTAATTTTACAGTAGGCATCCAGTCTGCTAAATGTTTATAGGTTACTGATACGCGCATAAAACTACCCATGGTTGCACCAATTACTTTTGGATTGTACACATCGGCAGTGTCTTCACTAGCAACAATTTGCCTTATTCCAAACCAATCAGCAGTTCTAATAATGGTGCCCATATTCCCAGGGTCCTGAATGCCATCCAAAACAAGTGTTAATTGACCCGTCAAATCCAGTGCCTTTATTTGTTGGGGCATCATGGCAACAGCCAATACTTGATTAGGTGTTTGAAGCATACTCATTTTTTCAAGTTCAAATGCTTCAATGCGTGTTACTCCAATAGAAGTATCTGGCGATTCCCAACTATCAAGTGCATACACGGCTTTTAAAGGATAGCCTGCAGCAATCATTTCACCTACTAGCTTTACGCCTTCGGCAATAAAACATCCGGTTTCAAGTCTAACTTTTTTGTCGGACAAAGATTGAATATATTTGAGCTCAGACTTCGTTACCATCGTTATGCGTTTAGTAAGCAATTTTAATCAATTAGCCAGTACACTTGCCACTTTTGTAGTGATTTGTGTGTTATCTGCCTGTTCCGAACAACGCCGAACAACGGTTATCAACTACCCTATTAACAATGCTTTTGTCTACAACAATAAAATTGAAATTGCCGGTACAGGGTCCAAAGATGAGAAAAAACAATTAACTACCGAACTAGATAATTATTGGGACGATAGTATTCGGATCAGAAGCATTCAAAAATTTGGCTTTTTCTATAAAATAAAGCAGCCAGCCGTTTTTGAACCTAATAATTTGCAGCGTTCAATTAGCTTCATGAACGCTTATTTACAAACGAGGGGTTTTTATAGAGCATCTTTTACAGATTCAATTAGAGTAGACACTATTGGCGATCAATTACAAACACATATTGTACTTCGTATTACGCCAGGCAGTAAAACACTTGTTAACAAAGTGGGTTACGCCATCGAGGATAGCAGTTTACAAGCGCTTACCAACCAACACAACAAAGAAAGTCGCCTAGTAAAAGGCAGCGTTTATACCAAAGAATCTATCAGTCAAGACTTGGACCGTTTAACGGGCTTATATCGTAACAATGGTTACTATGGTTTTAACAAAGAAAATTTAGTAGCAGAGGTTGATACCGTAGATACCAAATTATTAGAAATTGTTATCAATCCTTTTTTACAAATCAGCAGGATTGACAGCATCCAGGCCAAACAACAATCAAATATTAATTGGAATATTCTCATAAAAAATAAAAAAGCCTTAGACACTTTTCAAACAACACCATTTACCATTAGAGCCGTTCACTTTTATCCAGAAGTAAGTATTTACGAATCGCCTGATACTTTAATTGACAATCAGTTTTTAACCAACACGTATAGTAAGCAAATTCTTTTTCACAATAAAACTGGAAAGTTTAGTAGTAAACCGCTTTTACAACATAACTATTTATATCCTGGAACCCTTTACAACGAAGGGTTTTACTATAAAACACTCAATACCGTTGGGCAAATAGGTGCTTGGCAACAGGTAGATGCCAGAATTTTAAAAACAGCAAAAGACAGCTTGGACATTCATTTGTTTTTAGTACCTGCTTCTAAACAAAGTGCCTCCATAGATCTAGAAGGTAGCCGAAACTCTGCAGATATTGTTACCGGTAACACACTTGGTATTTCTACCAATTTGAACTATACCAACCGCAACGTTTGGAAACAGGCTATACAATCTGTTACAAGTTTTAGAACAGGGGTAGAATTAAATTTAATTGGTGCAACAGACAACAATATTGTACAAACTTTTTTAATCAATGCTGGACATACCTATGCCATTCCGCATATCATGCAGCCATTTAAAAATTGGAAAAAAATAAAAGCGTTGGACAACGGGCGTACGCTAATTTCTATCAATGGCTCTTATGTGGATAGAAGAGATTATTACCAAATAAAATCACTGGTAACAAGTATTGGTTACGAGTGGCATCAACAAAAAAAGAACGGCGATAATATATGGTTGTACAAACCCCTCAATCTTGAACTCTATAGTATTTCTAGACTTGCAGGACTTGATAGCCTTATTAAAAACAATCCGTTTTTACAAGCATCGTTTAATGAGGGCAATATTTTTAGCCAAAGCTTTTCATTTATTAGAACGGTGAATAGTGTCAAGCACAAAAATAGAAGTCACTACCTCCGAATCAGCGCCGAAGAAGCGGGTGCCATTTTTGAAATTTTCCCAAGTATTAAAAACAATGTATACCGGTATATCAAAACAGAAACCGAATACCGTCAATTAAATAGGTATCCAAAATCTGAACTAGCGTACCGTGCTTTTGCTGGCTTTGGGTACAACTATGGTTCCGATCCCGTTATTGGAAAAAGCTTACCCTTTTTCAAACAATTTATTGCAGGGGGGCCTTATAGCATGCGTGCTTGGGGACTCAGACAGTTAGGACTTGGAAGTTCTGTATTTAGCGATACAGTTAACTCAAGTTATAGAGACCGTTTTGGCGACATGCAACTCGAAACAAATATTGAATACCGTTTTACAATTGCCGATTTTTCATCTGTAAAAATTGGTGGCGCTGTATTTGCAGATATTGGAAATATTTGGAACGTTAAAAAAAATGCCACCGAACCAGATGCACATTTTACATTTAAAAATTTTGGAAGAGACCTAGCTGTTGGTTTAGGTACTGGACTTAGGTTTGACTTCTCCTATTTTTTATTACGTTTTGATCTAGCCTACCGCGTTAAAGACCCTGCACGTCAACAAAACAATGGATGGATGAGTTTTAATAATTTTGCGATCACAGAAACGCGTGCCTCCGGTTTAAAAGTAAACAACCTGGCTTTACAGTTTGGAATTGGTCTCCCCTTTTAATGCTACAATATGCTGTTCAAATGCAGTTATTTGCATAGCATCTTCTACTAAAAATGATCCGATTTTTGTACGCCTTAGGCTACTTAAATAGCCGCCAACACCAAGTGCTGCTCCAAAATCGTTGGCCAAGCTTCTAATATAAGTTCCTGTAGAACAGGCAACCCTAAAATGTACTATGGGCAATTCAATATTTGTGATTTCAAATGCGTAAATCGTAACAGGTCTTGGATCTATTTCTACTTCTTCTCCATTACGCGCTGCTAAATATAAGCGCTGTCCATCTTTTTTAATAGCTGAGTGCATGGGTGGCATTTGCATAATAGCTCCGGTAAACTGTGCGGTTGCATCCAACACTTTTTGCGGCGTAATATTTTCTAAAGAAGTAATATTCGTAGGCTCACTTTCCAAGTCAAAAGTGGGCGTTGTGGCACCGAGTGTAATGGTACCGGTATACTCTTTTTCCATGCCCATATAATCATTGATTTGCTTGGTAAATTTTCCCGTGCAAACAATAAGAAGCCCTGTAGCCAGTGGGTCTAGGGTTCCGGCATGACCCACTTTTGCAATGCGTGTTTGGTAACGTACTTTTTTAATGATATCAAATGAAGTCCATTTAAGTGGCTTATCAATTAATATCACCTGCCCATCAAGGTAGGGCTGCATAGATGGGTGGTACTCTTTTTGCTTCTTCATAGATTAATAAGCCCTCGCAAATAAAACGCGCTGTGTAGAAGGGTTACCCGATAAAATACAAGTGCCCGCTTCCTGCTTATTATCTAAAGGAATACATCTAATGGTAGCCTTGGTTTGTTCTTTAATTTTTTCTTCCGTTTCAGGTGAGCCGTCCCAATGTGCAGATATAAATCCGGTTTTGTTATCTAGTAACTGAACAAACTCGTCCCAAGTATTAGCCTCTGTAATATGATCATCTCTAAAGGCCTTGGCTCTATTAAATATATTTGCCTGAATTTCGTCTAGTAAATTTTTTACGTGAAGTCCAATACCATCAATCGAAGCATTTGCTTTTTCTTTGGTATCACGTCTCGCAACTTCTACAATATTTTGTTCCAAATCTCTTGCCCCAATTGCAATTCTTACAGGCACCCCTTTCATTTCATATTCTGCAAATTTCCATCCTGGTCTTGCATTATCACTATCATCATATTTTACAGAAACGCCCAGTGCTTTTAATTCGGCCATCATCACAGTTACTTTTGCATCGATCGCTGCTTTTTGTTCGTCTCCTTTAAAAATAGGAACAATCACAACTTGTAGTGGTGCAATTTTTGGTGGTAACACCAGACCTTGATCATCACTATGCGCCATTACAAGTGCACCAATTAAACGTGTACTCACACCCCAACTAGTAGCCCACACATATTCTAGGTTGTTGTTTTTATCAGAGAATTTAACATCAAAAGCTTTCGCAAAATTTTGGCCTAAAAAGTGTGAGGTACCTGCCTGTAACGCTTTACCATCTTGCATCATAGCCTCTATACAATAGGTATCTTCGGCACCCGCAAAACGTTCATTAGCCGTTTTTACCCCTTTAATTACTGGAAGTGCCATCCAATTTTCTACAAAATCGGCGTACACATCTAGCATTTTAGTAGTTTCTTCTATAGCCTCTGTTTTAGTAGCATGCGCCGTATGTCCTTCCTGCCATAAAAACTCGGCAGTGCGTAAAAAAAGTCGCGTTCTCATTTCCCAGCGCACCACATTGGCCCACTGGTTTACGAGTATCGGTAAATCGCGATACGATTGAATCCATCCTTTGTAGGTATTCCAAATAATTGCTTCCGATGTAGGACGCACCACTAGTTCTTCCTCTAGTTTTGCTTCTGGATCTACAATTAATTTTCCTTTATTATTAGGATCTGATTTTAAACGGTAATGCGTAACAATAGCGCACTCTTTTGCAAAACCTTCTGCATTTTTTTCTTCGGCCTCAAATAAACTTTTAGGAATAAAAAGCGGGAAATATGCATTTTGGTGACCCGTGTCTTTGAACATTTTGTCAAGTACATCACGCATGTTTTCCCATAGTGCAAAACCATAGGGTTTAATCACCATACAGCCTCTAACCGCACTATGGTCTGCGAGGCTTCCTTTAATCACTAAATCGTTGTACCACTGCGAATAATCTTGCGCTCTTGGGGTTATTTCCTTGCTCATAATTGAATTACAATATTCTTAACAAAATAATAGACTTACAATTGTTAGTTTAGATATCAGATATCAAACCTTTAATTGTAGTTGCCTGCACCGCAAATGTATGTAACTTCGCATAATAGTATACCTAAATACCCATGTGCCATGAAAACTAACCTCCTATCAGTAGCAGTTTTACTCGTTTTTGCAACAAGTTGCGGCACCGTTTACGAAGCCGGGCAAACCCCCGACGACGTTTACTATTCCCCGGCTAATGGCGTCAATAAAAAAGAATTAGAACGTGAAGAAGAAGCCAAGGATCAGTATGAGCGTTATACTGAGCTACAAGAAGACCGTTTTTTACGTCTTAAACTAAGCAACCGCTACCGCTTTAACTGCATCGATGATTACAGTTATTGGTACGATAGCCGTTTTGATTTTATGGGCAATAGGTTCAATAACAATTTCAACAACTTCAGATACAATTATAATTGTGGATGTAATAATGGGTTTATGCCTGGTTTTGGATTTAATCCTGGCCTCGGTTTTGGTTCTAATTTAGGACTTGGCTACGGCTGGGGTAATGGTTTTAGAAACCCTATTAGTAGTGTCATTGCTTTTAAAAATCCAAGGGTAAATATTGGCGGAGGTGCAGGGTCTAATGTTACTGCATTTAAAAATAAAACATACGGCAACGTTAATTTAGGCTACCGCAATCCAAAAACGGGTGCGTATGAAACAGGAACCAACAACAATAGTTTTGGGAACCTTGTTAAAAGAGTATTCTCTACCGCAACAAGTGTTGCAGGCGCTGTAAACAATAATAGCTGGGACAGAGCTTCCAGAAGTTTTTCGAATTCTAGCAGTGGCGCAGCACCAATGCCATCAAGTAATGCAGGTGGCAATAGCGGCGGTGTAAAAAGTACTGGCACTAGCACATCCACTGGCAGAGGCGGAAGAGATAACTAGTTCTAAGGATTCAATCTAATATTTATGAAACTAACGATACTTGCTGTTGCAACATTATTTGTTACAACCCTATTTGCACAACAACCAGACTATGCACTTCGTACAGCTTGGTTTACACAAAATGGTTCTGCTAGAAATATAGCAACCGGTGGTGTGATGGGTTCACTAGGTGGTGAAATTACGGCCAACCACATAAACCCTGCCGGGCTTGGATTATTTAAAACATCTGAGTTTGTAATGTCGCCTGGTATGAACTTCAACAACAACAAATTAAATTATAGAGGTTCCGATACCACCAGCTCAAAAAACAATATGCTCTACGGAACAAGTGGATTTATTTTTGGATTTAGCAACAATAAAAAAAGCAAGTGGACCAGTAATGCTATTGCGGTTTCTATCAATCAAGTAGCCAATTACAACAACAGGGTAACGTTTAAGGGCTTTAATAATATGAGTTCTTTTTCGGAGCAATACCTCGAAGAATTAACCCGTGATGTAGCAGATACCAATGCTGCACTAAGCAATTATATTTTTGGTTCCTCATTAGCGTTCAGAACTTTTTTAGTTGACACGTCTAATAATGCACAAGGTAGGTTTGATGGTTACCAGAGCATGGTGCCTATATCTACAGGTGTAAACCAAAGTTATGACGCCAACACAAATGGCGGTTACCACGAATTGGCCCTTGGTCTTGCAGGCAATATGGAAGACAAAATGTATGTAGGGGGAAGTATAACCATTCCAATCATCAATTACAATCGTGAACTTACCTACACCGAAAAAGACGCTACTACTAACCCCAATAATCAATTTGAGAGTTTCACTTTTCAAGAAAGTTTTAGTTCAAGAGGTATTGGTATGGGTTTAAAACTAGGCACCATTTATAAACCCACCGAATTTTGGCGTGTTGGCTTTGCGGTGCACACACCACAGGTTATTGGATTTAAAGATGAAGTGAGGGCTTCCTTAATTGCCAACACCGAATCGTATGCACGCACCAGATCTGCAAATAGCGATGCACTCAATAGTGGCAAAGCAGGTGAAAGTAATTATACGTTAGTCACGCCTTGGAGAGCAACTGCTAGTGCGAGTTATGTATTTAGAGAAGTGAAAGACACCCGCAAACAACGTGCTTTTTTAAGTGCCGATATTGAGTATGTAAATTACAAAGGCTCAAGATTTTCTGCAGCTGACCCTACCGATATGGGTTTAAAAAATTATTACACACAAGTAAACGAAGCCATTAAAGAAAACTACAAAGGCAACTTTAATCTAAAGCTAGGTGGTGAAATAAAATTCCATACCGTTATGTTTAGATTGGGTGGTGCTTATTATGGTAGCCCATACGCCGACGATGCATTAGATGCTAGCAGAATGCTTGCTACAGGCGGCATTGGCTACAGGGACCATGGAATATTTATTGACTTAAGTTATGCGCACATCATGAACAGAGACGTTCAATTTGCATACCGCTTAAATGATAAACCAAATACGTTTGCTTCACAAGCAGGATCGAGAGGAACAGTGATGTTAACTTTTGGATTCAAGTTCTAACCAGTTTACCGAAGCATCTTTTGTAAACCAAGTCATTTGACGTTTGGCATACTGTCTGGTATGTTGCTTGATCCCCGTTACAGCATCTTGTAAAGAAATTTCTCCGCGGAGGTGTGCAAATATTTCTTGATACCCTACTGTTTGTAATGCATTTAAATGTGCCATGGGTAAAAGCCCTTTTACTTCTTCGAGTAACCCTTCTTGCATCATCGCGTCTACCCTATCACCTATGCGGTTATTGAGTATTTCACGGGGCATCGATAAACCAATTTTTAAAATATTAAAAGGCCTGGCAACTTTTTGTGCTGATTGAAAACTAGTAATGGACTTTCCGGTTGCAAGTACTATTTCAAGCGCGCGCATGAGGCGCTGGGGATTGTTTTTTTCGTGTGTGCTTTCCCAATAAATTGGATCTTTAGCAGCTACTTCTTGTTGCAACCATTCGAGTCCATTTATTGCATAGTCTGTAATCAATCTATTTCTAATAGCTGCATCAATTGCGGGCATAAGGTCTATACCTGCACAAAAAGATTTGATGTAAAGGCCAGTGCCGCCAACCATGACTGCAGTTGCATTGGTTTTAAAAATTTGAGCAGCAGCGTCTAGTGCATATTTTTCAAAAACACCTGCATTAACTTCTTGATTTATTGAATGCGACGAGATAAAATGATGCTTTACTGCTGCAAGTTCTGCGGCGGTTGGCTTTGCTACACCAATATTTAGTTCGTTGTAACACTGCCTAGAATCGGCAGAAATAATTTGGGTATTTAAATGATGTGCAAGCGCTATTGCAAAAGCTGTTTTACCTACGGCCGTAGGACCTACTATAACAATAACCGTGGGTGTCTTTGATTCAAAATCACTTGCAGCAAGAAGCGCTACAACCTTATTAATATTCTTCTTGTCCATCCTCATCTTGCGTGTCTACAATGTCGTCATCTGCCTCTGCCTCTGCATCATCACTAACGCCGTCTTCTTCCTCTCCTTCTTCACCAAAACCATCTGCAGCTTCTGATAAATCATACTTTTCTTCGATGTCGGCAAATTTATTGCCCAGTAAACTTTTGGTTCCGTATTGTTGTGGACCGATGCCTTCGGTACGAGTAACGAGCGGATAGGTAAGTGTTGCATCTGTTTCTTTGCTTACATGGATCAGCTCAATTAAAAACAACCAAACTTTTGCAAAGTCGTATTCGTACACAAATTTTTGATTGGTATTTATAATTTCTGTTCCAATAGCTGTTTCTGCCATGAGAAGTGGTGGTGCCTGATAATTTTTATCGTACACTTCAAAACTTAATTCGCGGCCTTGTAACCACTTATCATTACTTCGATAAAAAGTAGCTTGATGTTTGGTATCAAATTCATACGCTTTTAAAATAGCGTAATGTAGTTCCGCAAAAGTTTGTGTATGCTTAATGCATATATCTCGGTACACCGCGTCATCTTCTTCTAAATACACCCTAAATTTTAAAACAGCCATGCTCTTTTGTTTATTTTGCTAAAATACAATTATTTATACGGGACGCAGGCCTAAAGTAGCTGCTTTTTCAAGCATAAATTTAGTAGCTGCCTCCTGTTCGTTGGGAATAATGCCATCCAAAATAGCTTCTCTAATCGCATCTTTAAGAAGTCCCACTTCTTTGGAAGGTGCAAGCCCAAAGGTTTCCATGATCATTTCGCCGGTTACAGGCGGCTGCCAATTACGGAGTCTATCCCCATCCTCTACCTCCTGAATTCTAAGGCGAACCATTTCAAAATTTTGCAAATAGCGCTTTACTTTTTGCTTGTTTTTACTGGTGATATCGGCATTACACAAAAGCATTAAACTTTCAATGTCTTCGCCAGCGTCAAATATTAAACGCCTAATAGCACTATCCGTAATATTTTCTTTGGTTAAACTTATGGGCCTTAAATGTAACAACACTAATTTTTGAACGAGTTTCATTTTCTCGTTTAAAGGAAGTTTTAGTTTGGTAAATATTTTAGGCACCATGCGCGCACCCACAACTTCGTGACCATGAAACGTAAATCCAAAACCTTCTTCAAATTTTTTAGTAGCGGGTTTTGCAATATCATGTAATAATGCTGCCCAGCGAAGCCACAAGTCTGGCGTGCTATCCGCGATATTATCAAGTACTTGAAGTGTGTGGTAAAAATTATCTTTATGGCCCATACCATCAATATTTTCGGCGCCGTATAAATCTACGAGCTGCGGAAATATTTTATGTAGTAGGCCTACTTTAAAAAGTAAATCAAACCCTACCGATGGTTTATCGCAAAGCATGATTTTATTAAGCTCTTCGGTGATACGCTCCTGCGAAATAATACTGATGCGGTGTGCACTATCTGCAATAGCATCTAGGGTTTCAGGCACAATGGTGTAGCCTAGTTGACACGCAAAACGAATACCCCTTAACATGCGCAGCGGATCATCACTAAATGTTTGATGCGGCGCCAAAGGCGTTTTTATTATTTTATCCTGAATGGCTTGTAAGCCACCAAATGGATCTACCAGTTGTCCAAAAGCTCCTTCATGCAACCCAATAGCTAGTGCATTGATGGTAAAATCTCTTCTGTTTTGATCATCTTCGATAGTGCCGGGGCTCACACTTGGTTTTCTACTATCTGAAGCATAACTTTCTTTGCGGGCACCAACAAATTCAACAATAAAATCATCAATTTTTATTTGCGCGGTTCCAAAGTTTTTAAAAAATGCAACCGTTGGCTTTGGGGAAAATAATCCAGCTACTTCATGCGCTAATGCAATGCCATCACCAATACAAACCACATCCACATCGGTGGTAGGACGTCCAATAATTTTATCACGCACAAATCCACCAATTAAATAAGCAGGCACTCCCAGCTTATCTGCTGCAGCACCTATTTTTTTAAAGAGTTGGGTTTCGAGTGGTGAACAATTAATTTCCATGCTTTGCAAATGTAGCGCTTTGCTCATTTATATAAGCGAAAGAGGCGCTAGTAATTGCGCCGTTGTAATGGTATTGCCGCAATTAAAATGCCCAAGTGGACAAGCCGTTTTTCCATGCAGGCCACAAGGCTTACAGGGCAATGATGCTGTGGATTCGATAACAAACTGCACAGATGATAATGGACCATAACCAAATGCTGGAATGGTAGAACAATAAATAGCTACTACAGGTGCATTAGTTGCAGACGCCAAATGCATGGGCGCCGAATCGTTTACATAATTTAAATTGGCGCCTTTAATAAGTGCCGCTGCTTCTAACAGGTTTAGCTCTCCAGCAATATTGATTACGCCCCCTCTCGATGTAGCCGACAATATCTCCGCGCATAATGCTGTTTCATTAGGGGCACCCATTAAATAAATGGTATAATTAGTTGGCACTGCGTTAATGAGATCAATCCAGTTTTTTGCTGGCATTTTTTTGGTCTCCCACACCGACCCTGGCGACATACATATATATGGCGCCGATTGATATTTTTGTACCGCTATAAAATGAGCAGCAGATGGATAGAGTGCTGGCTTTGCAACAGGCGCTGTTGTTAATGAAGCAAGCAGTGCATGGTTGCGCGAGGTTTCGTGTATGGATGTTGTGCTTGAATCCTGTTCAGCCGAGCGCCCAACCGCATGCGCGGCTGTCCCAAACGCGTGCTTCACTACTTCCGAAAATAAAAAACTGAGTGGATTTTTATTAAAACCAATTGTTTTTTTAGCACCCGACAAAACGGTGATAATGCCAGTAGCCAAATAACGCTGCACATTAATAACAACGTCATATTTGATGCGCCTAATGGTTTGTATGATTTGAAAAAGATGCTGGTATTTATTTTTCTTTTTATCCCAAACATGCACCTGATGGATGTAGGGATGATGTATAAAAAGTTCCTCGGCACCGGCTCTCACTAAAATATCAATTGTTGCTTCCGGATAAGCTGCATGCAAATTTTGTAGCAGTGCTGTTGCAAGCACAACGTCTCCTATAAAAGCAGTTTGAATAACAAGTATGCGATGCATGATGCAAAAATAACCAAAAGGAAACAAAAGGAACCAATTACGGCCTCAGAATTGTGAAACGCCCGTCTTTATTGAATTTGACAACAGCAGAAGGCTCTACTGGTGTCATATCATCTTGACGGTAATGGACCACATAATCCACACCCCCCTTAACAGCAATGTCAATATCAGCAAATACTTTGGGTGGCGGGAAGCCAGATACATTAGCAGAGGTACTTACAATGGGTTTTCTAAAACGCTTAATCAAATGCTTACAAAATTCATCAGCACAAATACGAATACCCACAGAGCCATCTTCGGCTAGTAAATTACCCGCAAGTCCAATGGCATTTTCATAAATAATAGTGGTGGGTTTAGATACACCCTGGATATAATCAAACACTTCGATGTGCGGACTCGCCACATATTGAAGTAGTGAACGCTCGTCTGCGATGAGCACTATCAGCGCCTTACTATCGGGGCGATTTTTTAACGCAAATATTTTTGCAACAGCGTCTTCATTGGTTGCATCACAGCCAATACCCCAAATGGTATCGGTAGGGTACAAAATAAGCCCGCCGCTTTCTAAAACGGTCAAACAAGCTTCAATATCTGCATTAAATAGAGGGGTCACGCAGGCAAATTACAAATTGTTAACGAGAATTTAGCTAGATAATGGTAGTTATAGATGTGTTTCATATGTTTGCAAAAAAATAAGCATGTCTTTACAAAATTTAATACTTGAAGCCTGGTCAAATAGAGATTTATTAAAAGAAGCAACCTACAGTGATGCCGTAAGAGCCGTGATTGAAGATGTAGACAAAGGTCGTTTGCGTGTAGCATCTCCAGAAGGAGATAAGTGGGTGGTAAACGAGTGGGTTAAGCAGGCTATTTTGATGTATTTTGGTATTCAACATATGCAAACATGGGAGCTCCCTCCTTTTGAGTTTTACGATAAAATGTTATTGAAAAGTAACTACAAAGAATTAGGCGTTAGAGCCGTTCCTCCAGCTGTGGCGCGTTATGGTGCTTACATTGCTAGCTCTGTGGTGCTTATGCCTAGTTATGTAAACATTGGGGCCTACGTTGATGCGGGTACCATGGTAGATACCTGGGCAACAGTAGGTAGTTGCGCACAAATTGGAAAAGGTGTACACCTGAGTGGTGGCGTGGGTATTGGCGGTGTATTAGAGCCATTACAAGCAAGCCCTGTTATTATCGAAGACGGTTGTTTTTTAGGTAGCAGAAGTATTGTGGTAGAAGGTGTCATTGTAGAAAAAGAAGCGGTATTAGGTGCCAATGTGGTATTAACAAAATCAACAAAAATTATTGACGTGAGTGGATCAACGCCAGAAGAATATACAGGACGTGTACCAGCAAGATCAGTAGTAATTCCGGGTACAACTACTAAAAAGTTTAACGCTGGTGAATACCAAGTAAACTGTGCATTAATTATTGGTCAGCGTAAAGCAAGCACCGATTTAAAAACAAGTTTAAACGATGCACTTCGTGATTTTAATGTAAGTGTGTAAAATAATTATTGCGTGCGCGCAAAAAAATTAGATCACCATCAGGCTGCAACCGCGTAGGGCCGAATGATCCATTCGGCCAAAAACTTCAAAGCTACCATCTTCGTAAACGGCGCCCACATCTTCTGTGGCGATAAAGGAACAGCTATAGATATTAGCGAGGTCAATAACTTGCAAAGTGCCTCTCCCACTGGTTTTCACGGTTAGTGGATCTTCTTCTTCGGTTACAAGCACGCGCATCCATGGCGGGCATTTGTATATGCCATTTCCGGTGGCGTAGGCTTGCGATAATAATTCGGTCATACCGTATTCTCCATGAATCGTGGCCACATGAAAAGCGTCCATTAATGTTTCGTGCACTTCGGCTCTGGTTAATTCTTTACGTCTACCTTTCATACCACCTGTTTCTAAAATAGTGGTATGCTGTAATGGCACTGGAAATTGCGCGGCAAAATCTAATAATGCAAACGTCACACCAATCAATAAAGTTTTTTGCCCCGCTGCTTCATTGACATTTAATGTTTGTGATAATGCTTCATGATCGTATAAATAAAATCCACTGCGCGCATGGTTAGATGCTTTCATCAAATGCTCCACCATATATACCAGCGACGAATGCGGCCGCTCTAAATAAGCAGGTAACAGTCCAATAATACACCAGTTTGAAATCGGCCCATACACCTGTTCAAAAGCGGTTATAAAACTGCGCTGATAAACGGCTTCGTCTTTGAGATAATGCTTGCTTTGCTCCGTTCCGGTGGTACCGCTACTTTCAAAAAAAAGGGCAGGCACGTAGCTTCCGGTTTGCACCGTTTCGGTTTTAAATAATCCAATGGGCATGGCCGGAATGCCCGTATAATGCTCAATTAAAGGCACTCCATCTGCATTTTTTGGATGCTGCGCCGGAACAATAAGATCACACCAACGCCTATATACCGCATTCTCAGCATACTGATACGCAAAGAGGTCTAGCGCTGTTTGGTTAAACAAACCAGGATCGCTAGAGAAAATATTGTTAACATCTATGGGCAACACAGCAAATGATTGGTTTGTTTTACTAAATTTGAGCAGAAACCTACACGAATGAAGGCAAAATTATTGATATTAACGGCAATTATTGTAACCATATTTGCTTGCAATAAAGATACCTATACCACAAAACCCCAGCTCACTTTTAAGTCGGTGAATGGAAAGGTTTTTTCGGGCGCCTCCGCCATCATTTTTTCAATGGAGTTTACAGACGCCGAAGGCGATATTTCAGATAGCATTTGGGTGCAAAAAGTAACCAAAACTAAAGGCTGTAATAATTTTAGTGACCGTGTAAAAATTCCCGCATTTACAGCAACACCTAATTTAAGGGGCGTTTTTGAAGTGGGTTATAATACTGGATTTATTCCGGGCAGCATTTATACTGTCATTCCTAAATGCGGCAAAAACGATACTTGTTATTTTAGATTTTGGGCTTCTGATAAAGCAAAAAATAAAAGTGACACCGTAGTATCTTCCGACATCATTATCGTGAATTAAACGTGAACTGGGATACATTTATTCGGTGGCGTATTTTTCTTGAACATCGCTTTACTTCTTTTTTCTTTGGCAATTATTTTTACGCCGTATGCATGGTAAGCCTTTGCCTATGCAGCTTTGCGCAGTTAGGACACCGTCACATACCTATTTTATTTATAGCAATTGCCGCAGCAGCAACAGTTTATTATTACAATCATTCTTACCTCTTAGAAAGTTATGATAGCACCCCTAACCAAAGAAATAATTGGGTGCGTGAACATGCGGGGCAGATTAAAAAAATACAGTGGTTGCTGCTTACTTTTATAATTGGAGGTGGTAGCTATCAACTATTTACATTACAACCAGGTATAGAGTTACTTGAACCCTACGATATTTTCTATTGCTGCCTCATTGGCATTGGAGCCTTTTTATATTATTTTGATACCAAAAAATATCCTTGGCTCAACCTCCGGTCTTATGGCATTATAAAGCCTTTAGTTATTGGATCTATATGGGCAGGTATTGGTGTGTTTACGCCTTACCTCTTTTTAAAACTAACCAATCAGACTTATCAGGGCATGGCGCATATGCCTATTTTGTTTATCTCCAACGCCCTTTACATCAGCATTATCGCCTTGTTATTTGACATCAAAGACTTTGAATCGGATGCCAATAAACAAATGAAAACCTTGGTGGTACGCATGGGACTTACTAAAACCATCAATTGGATTGTTTTACCCATGAGTGCGTTAATCTTAATAGCAACCCTTCGCTATGGCTATTTGCACGGATTTACTGGATACCAAATTTTATTAAACACAATCCCGCTTATTTTGTTGATAAGTGTAAGCTACCAAATGTACCAACGTAAAAGCATTCTCTATTATATTGCAATCATTGACGGGCTCATTGTAGTGAAAGCCGTCTGCGGCCTCATCGCTACCCTACTATTTTCTATACAATAAAGTGAAATTAAATATTATGGCAACAAAAAAACCAAGCACAAAAACGAAGAAGCAGAAAAAAGATGCAGTCGTTACTGCAGCATCCATGGCGTTTTTAAAAAATTATATCAATACCCCATCTCCGGTTGGTTTTGAAACGGGTGGACAAAAAGTATGGCTCGAGTATATCAAAAAATATACCGACGAAATTTTTACGGATCCTTACGGCACTGCAGTAGGTGTTATTAATCCAGGCGCTCCTTTTAAAGTAGTGATTGAAGCACATGCCGATGAAATTAGTTGGTTTGTAAATTATATCACAGACCAGGGTCTTATTTACCTAAAAAGAAATGGTGGTGTGGATCACCAAATTGCGCCTGCCAAAAGAGTTTGGATTCATGGAAAAAAAGGACCTGTTAAAGCGGTGTTTGGATGGCCCGCTATTCATACGCGTTTAGGCAACTCTGACACCAAAGAACCACAACCTAAAGTAGACAACCTATGTTTAGATTGCGGCGCAAGAACAAAAAAAGAAGTAGAAGATTTAGGTATTCATATAGGATCTGTAGTTACGTATGAAGAAGGCTTTGATGAACTAGCTAACGGCTATTACATTGGACGCGCTTTTGACAACCGCATTGGTGGATTTATGATTGCAGAAGTAGCGCGTTTATTAAAAGAAAATAAAAAGAAATTGCCTTACTCGTTGTATGTTGTAAATGCTGTACAAGAAGAAATCGGACTACGTGGCGCCGAAATGATTGCCCGCCGTATTAAACCAGATATTGCCATCATTACAGATGTTACACATGATACCAGCACCCCAATGATTAGTAAAATTGTGGAAGGTGATATCCAGTGTGGCAAAGGCCCTTCACTAGCTTATGCGCCTGCGATTCACAATAAACTATTAGCTGTGGTAGAAGAGGTTGCACAAAAAAATAAAATCCCAGTACAGTTTAGAACACTGAGCAGAAGTACCGGAACCGATACCGACAGTTTTGCCTATGCCAATGATGGTTGTCCATCGGTACTTATTTCTATGCCACTCAGGTACATGCATACTACCGTAGAAATGATCCACCACGATGATATTGAAGAAACCATCAAACTCATGTACCACACGCTTTTAACGCTTACGCCAAAAACAAACCTGAGCTATTTATAACGCGTAAATAAAAATATGGATCAAAAAATTAAGGTTGCGGTACTCGATTTATATGATGGCGATGTCAATGAAGGCATGCGTTGTATTGAAGCACTTGTAAATGAATGGGCAATACATAAAAATCTAGGGCTCACGTATCAGGTATTTGATGTACGACAGTTATTAGAAACACCGGACACTAGTTTTGATATTTATATTTCAAGTGGAGGACCCGGTTCTCCACTTGATTCTAATGATACCAAATGGGAGACCTCATATTTTGATTGGCTAGAGAGCATGGAAATTTGGAATAGCGACAATGAAAAACCCAAGCATGTATTTTTTATATGCCATAGTTTTCAGCTCGCCTGCAAATATTATCATGTAGGTACGGTTTGTAAAAGAAACTCAACGGCCTTTGGTGTGTTTCCGGTACACCCAACAACAGCGGGCATTTCAGACCCACTCTTTGCTGGATTAAACAATCCATTTTATGGCGTTGACAGCAGGGAATTTCAGGTAATTGAACCCAACGACGAACTTATAGAAGCCATGGGCGCTTCTATTCTTGCCATCGAAAAAGACCGCCCGCACGTGCCATACGAAAGAGCAATTATGGCCATGCGTTTTAGCCCTTATTTTGTGGGGACACAGTTTCATGCAGAAGTAGACGCAGCAGGTATGCATTTGTATTTACTACAAGAAGACAAAAAAAATATTGTAACCCTAAACCATGGCGAACAAAAGTGGCAATCTATGGTGGACCAGGTACTTGATCCAGAAAAAATTATGCTTACTTACAATACTATTTTGCCTAATTTTTTAAACCAGGCGATTCTTGATGCGACTGCTCATTAAATTCAAAAGCCATGATGCCTGATCAAAGAAATAATTTCAATCAAAATTTTTCGGAACAGAAATACGAGCAGTTATTATCCGAATTAAATAAAGATTTTGTAGGTGCCATCGATTTTAGAGTAGCAGAAACACCGGTTTTTATTGATGCACCATGCAATCAGCAAATGCTCGATACTTGTGATTACATCATTGATACCATTACACATTCAAATTTTCAGGCATTAACGGATGCCGCAATTCCAGCTAACAAAAACGTACCCAACCAAACGGCACATCCTCATTTTTTAGCGTTTGATTTTGGCATTTGCATGAATGAAAAAAATGAAATTGTACCACAACTTATAGAAATGCAAGGTTTTCCAAGCCTTTATGGATATCAAGTACTACTAGACGATGCCACTCGCACCATTTACGATATACCTGCACCCTTCTCGGCGTATTATAGTGGCCTCAACAAAACTTCTTACCTACAAAAGTTACAGTCTATTATTGTAGGAAATCATGATCCCAAACATGTGGTGTTACTTGAAATAAAACCGCATACACAAAAAACCAAAATCGACTTTTACGCAACGGCAGCCTTCACCGGCGTCACTATTGTTTGCATCACAGAAATTATACAGGAAGGAGACATATTATTTTATAAAAATAGTGACGGCGAAAAAATAGATATCAAAAGAATTTACAACCGAATCATATTTGATGAACTAGATCAAATGCCATCAGAGATTAGGGAAGCAGGAAGTATTTTATTTGAAAACCTCAACGTAGAATGGGCCGGACACCCCAACTGGTTTTACCGGATTAGTAAATACACCATGCCTTTACTACAACACCCAAATATTCCTACTAGCTATTATGTAAACGAACTAGTAAGCATTCCAGAAGATCTAGAAAACTATGTACTAAAGCCACTCTTTTCTTTTGCGGGAGCGGGCGTTATCATTGATGTAACTAATAATGATATTGAAAGCCTGCCAGATCCAGCAAATTGGATGCTTCAAAAAAAAGTAAACTATGCCCCCATTATTAAAACACCAACTACGCCGGCTAAGGTAGAAATCAGGTTACTCTATTTGTGGGAAGACGGCGCTTCTAGGCCTTTTCCGGCTATTAACATCGCAAGGCTCAGTAAAGGAAAAATGATTGGGGTTGGCTACAACCAAAACGAAACATGGGTTGGCGGCAGTATTGCCTATACGCCTACCACAAGCTAAATTACTAACGGTGAGGACTCTTCAAATACTTCGCATAAATAATCTCACTCATCGTTTTATGTTCAACCTTACTTTCTAACCAAGAAATAACGTCGAGGTAGGCAAATGCACGTGTTTCAAATCTAGACTTCTCGTACTTTTTAACCTTGGCTAAAAACTCTTGCAATGCCTGTGTCACTTTACGAGACGGATCTTTAAAAGAACCACGCAAAAATGTAAACATCTCTTCTTCTATAACAGTTAGGTTTTCCATTTTTGCCATAAACCGATATACCGATTTTATGAGTGAACTTTCGATGAGTTCAATATTCCCAAGTTCATAATGCGCCATCATATGAAGTAGACGTGCATAACATTGCAAGTCACCTCTTAAATCAATATGATCATTAATAATACGCCTTAAATAATCAATAGAAGTGGCATAGTCACCAGCGCCAAAATACAGGGTGGCAATTTTATAATTGAACACCAATATACGGTGCTGGTCTAAATACATTTCAAGTGCCTTCAATTGTTTTGTTAAAGCTGGTACATGCTGTAATCCTTCTTTAAACGTGCCCTGCATCAAATGATTATTAAGCTTGGCACTATTGATATATACAAATGAATTGACCCTAAAAATATCGTGCTTATTGGGGAGTTCCGACAAAGCAAATTTTTCGAAATGCGCTAGTACCTTATCAAACTTGCCAAAATTACGTAGGTCAAAATGTGCATTGAGTAAAATATGCATCGACTTAATATAATGCCCTGTTTCAATCTCAATCATTTCTTTGTTGGTTTCAAAAAGATCAAACCAACGCTGCGCATACTTATAATACATGATAAAGTCTTGCCTAATAAATGCATACCAACAATAACTCTGGTATAAATAAAGCCGCTCATAAAATCCGGTGAGCTTCGCGGCATTAGCAGGCAACGCTTCTTTAAAAAAGGTTTTAATACCTATTTCATCGGCCTCATTACGTGCATGACCATTTTGTACAAACCAACTGTACAGTTGTAAAGCCAAATTAGAAAGCTGCGTAATTATTTTTCGTTTTTCATTTACCTGATTGGCCTCGAGGGTTAACTGACCTGCACGGTCTGTCATACTCCTTGTGATGTGTAAGGTCTCAATCTTTTTTTCCAGTGAAATGATCTGAATTAAAAAACTATCTTGATGGTATTGATGTGCTAATAGTTTTGCCTTGTCTAAAATTTTTAAACTTTGGTGGTATAACCCTTTGCTATATAAAATACGCGCATGGTCTAATTGCTCATGCAATTGAAGATCTACACTATCAGTGCTTTTTAAAAGGCGCAAACTAGCGAGTACCTGCTTATACAAATGTGTTTTTAAATTGGCCAATTGGGGCTTTTCAATGGAGCTTAGTTTTTTGAGTAAAATCCGCTCGTCATAATCTGGTAAAGCCGCTATCGCATCAAATAATTGAATGATTTTGAGGTCTTCTTTAGCTGAATTTCGTTTGATATACAACTTAAAATGCCTTTTCTCCGCCTTTTCGAGGGAGTGAATTAACTGAAATAAAGGATCCACTAAACGGTTGGACATCATATCTGGTTTACAAAAAAATTCAGTAATAGCAAGGCTTTGCGGCTACAAAGATACATTTAAGCGTAATATCCTTAACACTAAGTTGTTTTTGAACGGCCTACAAACGCTGTATATTTGTATTAACAAAGCAAGCAAACAAACAGGGTTACCTGTTAAAAATATAGGTACAAATTATTTATAAGCTGTACCAAAGGTTTTCATATGGCAAGCAATCGTAAAAAAGGTCGTTCCGTTTCCACGGAGGGACCATTTTTTTTCATAGGCATGTCAAATATAATCAATTAAGCGCTTTCGATTCGCTCTTTGGCCCAAGAAAGTGCCAATTCAAGTTGTTCATCTCTTGTTAAACTGCTGTTGTCTAAAACAAGTGCATCATCTGCTTGTTTTAATGGACTAAACTCCCTGGTAGAATCGATATGATCCCGCATTTCTAAATTGGCCTTTATTTCGGCTTTTGTAATAGCCGGGTCTTTAGCTACCAGCTCCTGGTAACGGCGTTCTACGCGTACTTCAGGAGAAGCCGTTACAAATATTTTAAGTTCGGCTTCCGGAAAAACGGCCGTGCCAATATCCCTCCCATCCATTACAATGCCTTTTTGCGCGCCCATTAATTGCTGTTGCGCTAAACTAAAAATGCGCACTGGCTCGAGTGCTGCCACTTGACTCACCCGATTGCTCACGGCTAAGCCCCTAATTTCTTCCTCCACATTTTCATGGTTCAAATACATATCCGCCCTACCCGTTTTTTCATTGAGCACAAAAGACAATTGAATATGTGAAAGGGCTTCTATTACTGCATCCGAATTTGTTACATCAATACCGTGCCTGATAAAATAAAGTGTAATACCACGGTACATCGCACCACTATCAATAAACACATAATTTAAATGCGCTGCCATTTGTTTGGCAAGGGTACTTTTGCCACATGAAGAATATCCGTCTAAAGTAATGATGATTTTTTTCATGCTTACACTTCTGTTTTAATCACTTGCGTTGCAGGTACACCCGCATTTCTGATGGCAATATTTCGTACTGCTTGCGCCGTAATATTTCTAAAAGCTTGCTTGCTAATTTCATCGGTGCCAATCATGGACGGAACGCCTTCATCACCCCCTTCTCTAATAGATTGCACCAGCGGAATTTGTCCCAAAAATGCAAGGTCATATTCTTCGGCTAATTTCTTGCCACCTTCTTTTCCAAATAAATAATACTTATTGTTGGGTAATTCTTCTGGCGTAAAATAAGCCATGTTTTCGGCGAGTCCAATAATAGGCACATTAATTTGTGCCTGACCAAACATCGCAATACCTTTTTTAGCATCGGCAAGTGCAACGGCCTGCGGTGTTGTAACAATTACCACACCCGTTACCGGTACGGTTTGCATCAGCGTTAAATGAATATCTCCAGTACCCGGCGGCATATCAATAATTAAATAATCGAGTGGCCCCCAATCTACTTCTGTAACAAATTGTTTGATGGCACTACTTGCCATTGGACCACGCCATACCACTGCATTTTTTTCATCAACAAGTAATCCAATACTCATTAATTTGATACCGTATTTTTCGAGGGGCACAATATATCCTTTACCATCAATATCTTTCATGAGTGGACGTACACCACGCACACCAAACATAATAGGAACACTAGGTCCATAAATATCGGCATCCATAAGTCCTACACTTGCGCCACCTTCTGCAAGGGCAAGTGCAATATTTGCAGAGACGGTACTTTTTCCTACACCCCCTTTACCACTTACTACTGCAATAATATTTTTAACACCACTTAATATTTGTAAATTTTCTTTTCGGGTAGAAGTGGTATTGGCTGTAAAGTTTACTTGCACATTAGCCTCTTTGTTAACAAGCAATTTAACTGCATTTTCACTGGCCGTTCGCATCATGTCTTTCATGGGGCAGGCTGGCGTTGTAAGCACAATGGTAAAACTTACATCGTTGCCATTAATTTGCACGTCTTTCACCATATTTAAGGTGACAAGGTCTTTTCCTAAATCGGGCTCTTGTACATTACTAAGGGCCTGTAATATCGCTTCTTCGGTCATGGTCACGCAAGTTTTTGTTAAAATAAGCTAGAAGTGTGCAAAGTTAATTGCTGTAGCCCTTACTTTGCCATAAACAGACTCATTTATTGCCTTTTTATTGTCAAAACCATTCGTATTTTTGAGCCGATGAATAAAATGCTACGCATCCTTCTTATTGGAATAGCCTTTTGTGGCCTTAACAAGGCCAAGGCACAAAATACGTCCTACAGAGACTCGGTTGTGCAACTCTATGGTGTGGTGATGACCGCTGACAGCTTAAGAGCTATCCCTTCTGCAAGTATTATCGTAGAAGGCAAAGGAAGAGGTACCATTACGAGCCCAGATGGCGTATTTTCTATCGCTGTTTTAAAAGGTGACAAAATCACTTTTTCTTGTGTTGGTTTTAAAGACAGACGCATTGAGATTCCTGCCAGCCTCACAGAAACCCAATACAGTGTTATTCAACTCATGGTAAGTGATACCGTTTATTTACCCGCCACTATTTTAAAACCAAGACCTACACGTGAACAGTTTGAAAGAGACTTTGTAAATAACAAAGTAAACGATGACATGTACGAGGTTGCTAGAAAAAATACAGACGAAGCGCGCAATAGAATTTTACTCAACTCCTTACCATCGGATGGTAGAGAAGCAGTAAATTATCAATTACGTCAACAAGCCAATAAATATTATTATGCTGGGCAAATTCCGCCAATGAATATTTTAAATCCAGCAGCTTGGGCCGACTTTATTCAGTCGTGGAAACGTGGCGATTATAAGCGAAAAAAATAGTTCTATGTCTACTATAAAAAATGTTACCGTTGTTGGTGCAGGCACCATGGGTAATGGTATTGCACAAGTATTTGCAACCCATGCGTTTAATGTAACGCTATTAGATACTAACAGTGCGCAACTTGAAAAAGCAGTTGCTACCATTCATAAAAATTTAGACCGTTTGGTTACAAAAGAAACGATTACGGCCGCTCAAAAAGAAATAGCACTTGCACACCTAACAACAAGCACAACCCTTGCTACAGGTGTATCTAATGCCGATTTAGTAGTTGAAGCAGCGACCGAAAACAAAGCTATTAAACTTTCCATTTTTGAAGCACTAGACGCTGCCGCACCACCACATGCAGTTCTAGCAAGTAACACTTCTTCGATTTCTATTTCTGAAATTGCAAGCGTTACCAAAAGACCAGCACAGGTTATTGGTATGCATTTTATGAACCCTGTGCCAATCATGAAACTTGTTGAAATCATCAATGGAAAAGAGACCAGCGCAGCTACTTCCGACAACATTGTTGAACTCAGTAAAGTGCTTTTAAAAGTGCCATGTGTGGTCAATGATTTTCCAGGATTTATTGCCAATAGAATTTTAATGCCCATGATCAATGAGGCTATTTATGCATTACATCAAGGCGTTGCCACCAAAGAATCAATAGATACGATTATGAAGCTTGGCATGGCGCATCCGATGGGGCCACTTCAACTTGCCGATTTTATTGGACTCGATGTTTGCCTTAGCATTCTAGAAGTTTTATACGAAGGATTTAAGGAAGAAAAATACGCACCCTGTCCACTTCTTGTAAGTATGGTAGCAGATAAAAAACTAGGCGTAAAATCAGGCGCAGGGTTTTATACCTACGGTGTGTAAGTCTTTAAATGTATACAACACTTCATCAAGCCTTGCTTTAGGAATACCAATACGTAGGTTACAAAAAAGTTGCATAGACTGTTCCGAAACGGAACATCCATATTGCTTTACAACATTCATCACCTCTCCCATTTGGGTATAGTCAAAAGAAAGTTCGTAATAAGATTCAATTGTTTTTTGTACAAACGGCGTTAACTGTAATGCCATTGAGGCCACAGATTTATAGGCATTAATTAACCCAGGCACACCTAGTAAAGTACCTCCAAAATAACGAACTACAACTATGGCGGTATTGGTAACGCCGCTACTATCAATTTGTCCAAGTATAGGCCTACCAGCAGTTCCAGCGGGTTCACCATCATCACTTACCCTAAATAAATCGTTATTCAATCCCAGCCTGTATGCAAAACAGTGATGAACTGCTTTTGGATGTTCTTTTTTTAGATCTTGTAAATGCTGCTTAAAATTTTCCGCAGTGATAATTGGAAATGCATACCCTAAAAATTTACTCCCCCTATCTTTAAACTCAGCCATAGATGGCTTTTCGATAGTAAAGTAATGATCTGCGTTTTGCATGGATAAATAAAATTGAAGGACTGGCGCAAAAATAACCTAAATGATACTAACATTGCATCATGACTTTTGAAGCCGCTGAACAATCCCTTACTACTGCACTGAATGGCCTCTATGATGATAGAGAGGCGGCTACCATCGCAGGTATAGTGATGGAATCTATTACGGGGAGGTCAAAAATGGACCGTTGGCTTCAAAAAAACGAACCGCTTTCTATAGAAGATGTGAAGCAGCTGGAACAGTATACCAACGAGCTATTATCGGGCAAGCCCGTACAATACGTTTTAGGGCAAGCATGGTTTGCAGGCATGTGTTTAGCGGTGAACGAACATACCCTTATTCCCAGGCCCGAAACCGAAGAACTCGTAAACCTATGTGCAAGTTGGGCCAAAGCAAATAGGTTCAATGATGCACCATTAAAAATTTTAGAAGTAGGAACAGGTAGTGGATGTATTGCCATTGCACTTCAAAAAAAACTGCCGGGTGCACATATTACAGCAGTAGATATTTCTAATGAAGCCATCAAAGTAGCTTCTGCAAATGCACTAGCAAATAACACAGCTATTTCATGTATTACACTAGATTTTTTAGACGAAACAAACTGGCCGGAGTTTGGTATTTATGATATTGTAATTTCAAACCCACCGTATATAGCGGAGATTGAAAAAGAAAATATGGCAAAACATATACTTGACTTTGAACCGCATACAGCCCTATTTGTTGCGAACAACCATCCACTTATTTTTTATAGCGCCATTGCTAGTTTTGGCAATAAATATTTAAATAAAGGAGGTGCACTTTTTGTAGAAATCAATCAAGCAATGGGGCTTCAAACGCAGGACGTATTTGTACAAAACAACTACAAAACTGTGCTTAAAAAAGACATGTTTGATAATGACCGGATGATTTTGGCTACAAAATTATAATGGCCCCTGATTTGTAAATGACTATGATTATTGGCTATTGTCTACAGCCATTACAGGCGTTGCACCTAATTTTTTTATCACCTGCATTACCTTAATCGCTGTTCCTAAATGTGAAGTACTATCGCCATTAATAACCACCGACGGCTTATCAGTTTCTTTCGCTAAAAAAACAGAAAGTTCAGATTCTAATGAGTCAAGTACAATAGGCTTTGATCCAATATAAATTTGCTGGTCTTTGTCTACCGTAACCACCACTGTTTGCTTGGCTTTTGTATCACTTGCTGCCTTTGGATTAGACACTTTAATGACATTTGGATTTGCAAGAGTTGATACAATTAGAAAAAATAATAGTAATATAAATAGAATATCATTTAAGGCACCGGTGTGCACTTCTGGATGAGATCTTAAACGCTTTCTGATATTCATTGTAGTTAATTAACGAGTGGGTTCTTGTAAAATATCAATGAACTCTGAACTTGCTACTTCCATTTTGTTGGCGGTCTTATCAATTTGGGTACTTAAAAAATTATACCCAACATACGCAATGAGTCCAATAATTAAACCCGTGGCCGATGTAATCATTTTTGTATAAATACCCCCAGCAATTGTGTTAAGTGTATACTCGCCAGTAGATGCAATGCCATAAAACAATTGCACCATTCCAATAATAGTTCCTAAAAATCCAAACATAGGTGCAATACCAGAAATGAGTGATAAAATAGAAAGGTTTTTTTCCATATTGTACATTTCTAGGCGACCCACATTTTCCATACTTTTTTCGATGGCATCAAGTGGCTTTCCAATGCGTTGAATACCCTTATCAATCATACGTGCTACAGGACTATTGGTGTTTTTAGCCAAGTTGCGTGCTGCTTGCACATTACCCGTTACAATATTATCTCTAATAATATTCATGAAATTAGGTTCTATCCTAGAGGCTTTGTTAATAGCCAACAAACGTTCTATAAAAACATAAATGGCCGCAACAAGCAAAAAGTATAAAGGATACATTATCCAACCACCCTTTTCCAATAAGCTCAGCATAGAAATTTTTTCTGGCGTACTTGCAGTAACTGTATTGAGTGTTTTTTGAATGGTGTCTGTTTGTAATAAATAAAACATACAATGGATTTGATTACCTTAAAATTAGTCGGTTCTACAAAAGAAGCAATGCCCTGTGAATAAAAATGCTAAAGCCACGTTATTTAAGAAAGCTTTTGCACAATTAGGCCGTTAAATAACGGCCCTAGGCCCACAAAACCTTTATTTAAGGGTAATTCGACTTAATACCGGAAAATGATCCGATGGAAACTTACCATTGTATGAATCCGTTAACACGCCCCACCTACTAACCGTAAAATGAGAAGAGGTAAAAATATGATCAATGACCTGGTCTGGTATAAATCGTCAGCATAAAGTGGACAAAATATTTATTTAAAATTCGTTTGGATCTAATGACATTAAAAGTGCTACCAGTTCCTCCATATTATTCAAATTATCAATCTTGGTAAATACAGGTGTCTTATATTCTTTATTTTCTACTAAAGGTGCATAAACATTGGTAGCTCTATAATAGTGCTTTTTCGAAAGATCTCTAGATACATTTTTATCCCATATTAATACCTTTTTTAAAAGTATTTGAAAGTTTTCAACTAATTTATTTGCCTCGCAAAAATCTTTTTTATTCTTTAAACTATCTAGGGCTGGGAGATATTGACTTACTAAAATTGCTTTAATTATAGGCTGAACTTGAGGATGTAAGTCTGGATAATTGTCTTCAAAGTTTAATTTAGAAACTTCATTGATTTTTAAAGCTCTATTAGAATCGCAGTATACTGACAATACATTTTCGTTCCACACGGAATCCACTTCAGATTTGGCTTTCTTATATTCTGCATTGTATTCTGACCGTATTTTAAATTGATTATATAGCCCCATTTTTTTCTCAAACTCAATATATATTGGATCTGTTTCATTTGTTAATTTCACTTTTCTTAAAAAAGGAAACTCACTTAATAAGTATTGACGTCTATTTTCTACAGCTACGCTGTCAGTTCTTTTAATTATAATTGATGTGAAATCTTTTTTATATTCTAATACTTTATTATAATCATCATCTGTTAATGATATGGCATATTTTGCAATAAAATTATTAAAGTCTTGATTCAAAGAACTTGTATCGTAAGATTTACTGTAATGATATTTAGTGTATACGTTTTTCATTTCATTAAATTCATTAATTTTCTCCAAATCTAATTGGGGTTTAAATTCTATTGAAATAGCAAGCCCCCCTAAATCGCTGCCTCTTTTTGACAGATACAATTCATCTCCGCCAATACGTTCCCAATTAAAAAATTTACTATAGATTTCTTTTCTAGAATCAAAGCTTATATATTCACTAGCTGATACAGTATCTATTTGTATTCTATATTTCTTTACATCTTCTTTTTTAAGCATTCCAGTCAAAAAAGAATTTATTAAGCTTAATTCTTCTACGCTTCTAGTATAGCTATTTGTAACATCACCGTTTGGCATTGACCTGATTATTTTTTTTATTAGCACTCCATTGGTAAAAATATATTCTTGTTTTTCATCACTTGTATTTAAGATCCATGTGCCATTTATTAGTCCATTAGCATTAAATTGTCCGGTAATCTTGGATTTATTATTTATGTTATTATTTGAATAATTATAAACACCAGCTGGATGGCCATTTGAAAAATTTACACTTAATGTTTCATTTGGTGCAAAGTAGAACTCATATGGAAGCCAAACTCCTCTACTACGCGTTCTATATTTTTGTTTATTTTCATAAAACCACAATCCATTTGGCTTGCCATCTTTATAGCTAAAAGTTAATTGTATTGCACCAGTCCAATTAACATCAAATGCCAAGTCATCTAATCTTGTAATTCTATATTCCCATGCTCCATCTCTTTTCCCATTTTTAAAATTGCCATTAGCATACTCTTTATAATGAGTACCTTGGACTAAATTAAATGTGTATTTTCCATGATTTACATAATTGCCAGTTTTTAGATCTTCATAATAAGTATATTTTAAATCACCTGGATCATCATTCCAATTATATAATAAACTATTATTTGATTTAACAACTTGCGCATAGGCACTAAATGTATTGGATAGAATAAAAATTAAAATAAATATCTTATTATTTTTCATTTGAAAGGATTTATTAAGTGCCTAAAAACATATAATAAATATACTTAATTTTATTAAAATCAGACGTATAATTTACGACAGACAAATAAATTAACAAAGAAGTTCCCACCTTCTTAACACAAAGAATATTAAAAGCACTTTATCATCACAAAAAATATTCTTAACCCTTTTTATGTTGTCTACAATTCAATTTACTTACACACCAAGCAATATGAAAATCAAAGGGTTGCAAAAATAAGTCTATTTTATATTTTGCGTTACGTCACAACCTGATTTTAAGACCCTACTATTTGCCGTTTTATTATGCTACAAATAATGTACAATTTCTTTCAGGAAATTCACTTTTAAGGGGTTGAATAACAATAATTAATGATATTTTTGATAAAATTAAAAAAAATATGAAAAAGTTATTAATTATTCCAATATTATTATACTCGTTAATATTTGCAAGCTGTGACAATAGCATTGACCCTAAGGCACCAACTAATAATACAGATTATGATAAAATAATTGGAATACCGTTCAAAATTGATAACCTAGAAGTTGCAGAATATGATTTTCCAAAAAGCTTGACTTTTGAAAATGCTAAAGCTGCATGTGCTAAATTAGGTGAAGGTTGGAGACTACCTGACAAAGATGAATTGAATCTTTTATATCAAAACAAAGAGAAAATAGGATGGGGTACCTATTGGAGTTCCACCGAGAGCGGTATTAACAGCGCGTGGACTCAGCGGTTCACTAACGGCGAACAAAAATACAACTGGGGCTACGAGTTCGCACATTGCATGGTTCGGGCTGTAAGGACTTTTTAAATATTTATCAATTTACCTATTTGCAATAACCGCATAGCGGTCAATTAGTAATGGAAAATATTATTGAATTTTATTATAAAATTTTATACCGCCGTCATTTATTGCATTACAATGTTCAATATACTTTTTTTTAATCCCTAAATTATCAACTGTTTCATCAGGATCTAACGCGATAAAATTTAGTTGACTAATATATTCGCTACTAAACTGACAAATCAATTTAAATAAATTTTCAAAATCCAATTTCGGATTCATTATCTTAAAAAAGCTCCACTTTTCTAAAGACAAATTCTGAATTTCAAAATTTGAAAAATTAGAAACTTTGTCTTTCAATATTTCTAGTTCATCTAATTCATCTTCTCTTAATTGGCAAACATTATTAAGAATTATTGATTCTGGACTTTGTAGAATACCCATATTTTCCCTTAAACGTATCTTAATATCTTCCTCCTCAAATCTGCAATTTCGTCTTGTAAGTTCTTTGAAACGTTTAATTTGTTCAACAATCTCTCGATAACAGAAATATTCATTAATGTTTATTCTTCTCTTCTTAACCGCTTTTGGCTCCTCATTTAAAAAATTGATCTTTTTTTCCGAACCTTTATGGTTATAACCAAATTGCTTACAACGATTTGAGCAATACATTTTTCCTACACGTGGCTTTGTAAATAAGGTATTACATACAATACACTCTGTTTTTAAAAAGGATTTTTTTACTGAATTATTACTATTTCTATTACCTCTTTTAGTTGAACTTAATACTGTTTGGTTACTCATTTTATGGATATTGTAACCAAATTTAGCAAAACAATATGTTTAAACCATGTTTAAACCAAATAAAAAAGGCTTTCAACAAAAATGCTGAAAGCCTTAATATATATGTGTGGAGAATAGCGGGGTCGAACCGCTGACCTCTTGCATGCCATGCAAGCGCTCTACCAACTGAGCTAATTCCCCAAACCCAAATACGTATAAATTACATGTTGGGAAGAATTATTTATTGCAAATTACTTTTTTGCAGACTCGTTGTTTTTATTTGTAATCAACCCCATCAATTGTTTAAGATTCTTATCCATTCCCTCAGGACTACCGTCCAAGAATATAACATTACCCTTTCCGTACTCTGCAAAGTTTTTGATAGCTTCTGTCCACATACTAAATAAAATTACATTGGTATCAAGGTTTGCCTGCTTCATTTCTTCAGCGGCTTCACTCATTCCCTTTGCTACTTCTTGTCTAAACAATGCAACACCTTGACCTCTTAATTGAGCAGCTTCTTTTTCGGCTTGTGCAGATATTTTTATTGCATTTCCTTCAGCTTCTGCTGATTTTGTTTTGGTAATTAATAAAGCCTGTCCTTCGTTTTCTGCTGCAGCCTTTAAGTTATTACTTGCTACCACTTTACTCATACTATCCATTACCTGCTGATCAAAAGTGATGTCGTTAATTTGTAAATCCTGTAAATGATACCCCCATTCCTCTAAACTATGATCAATTTGGTCTTTAACATAGTCTACAATATCTTTTCTAGCCGTTAATACTTCGGCTTGTTTTTTGGTGGCTACGAAAGCTCTAATACTTCCTTCTACTGTTCTCACTAAAGCCTGCATTAAATCCTTATTACTTATAAATTTAAATGCTACTTTAATAAGTGTTTCTTCGGCAGAGTTTTGCACAGAGTACAATAACATACTCTTAAAATATACATTGGCTTGGTCAATGGTTACAGCCTGAAATTCTAATTCCAAACTTTGATTTTGAATGCTAACACGCTTGTAAACACTTTCTACAAGTGGAATTTTAAATCTTAATCCTGGAGTAAGTATCCTTCTGTACTTTCCAAACATGGTTATTACCGCTATTGTTCCTTGGCTTACTGTTAATAAACCAGTAAAAACAATAATCAAGAGGGCAATTAATAAGATAGATGATGCTTCCATAATAATGTTTATGATTGGGTAAAAAATATATACTATTTAAATATAGATTAATTTGAATATAAAAACTACAATTAACAATGAAATTAAACGAACATTACCCTTCCCAGATCTCTGCTTTTCCTTCCAACCATTGCTTCACCGAATCTGTGGTTACAGATTTTGGCCTTTCAAGTGGAAAACCTAATGCACGGTCCCAACAAAGGCTAGATAAAACACCAAGTGCTCTACTCACGGCAAATAGCACCGTATAAAACTCATTTTCTACCATGCCGTAATGGACTAGTAAGGCCCCAGAATGTGCATCTACGTTTGGCCAAGGATTTTTTACTTTACCAAGTGATTGTAAAATGGGTGGCACTGTTTCATAAATATTCCAAACCGTGTTTAACAACTTATCATCTGGCATGTGTTTTTTACCAAATTCCATTTGCGCTGTAAAACGTGGATCTGTTTTACGCAGCACGGCATGACCATATCCAGGAACTACTTTACCTGCACTAAGTGTTGCTTGCACATAGTTTGCAATTTGTTCTGAAGTTGGCGCATCGGTACCAAGTGATTCTTGCATTTCAAAAATCCACTTGATTACTTCTTGATTGGCAAGACCATGTAATGGACCAGCAAGGCCGTTCATACCAGCAGCATAACTTAAATAAGGATCGCTTAAAGCAGAACCTACTAAATGTGTGGTGTGCGCAGATACGTTACCTCCTTCATGATCGGCATGAATGGTCATGTATAAACGCATGAGTTCTTTAAAGCTTTCATCGTTGTAACCCATCATGTGCGCAAGGTTACCAGCCCAATCTAGTAGGCCGTTTGGATGAATATGTTCGCTGTTTTTATACTTACGGCGATAGATGTATGCAGCAATGCGCGGAAGGCGTGCAAGTAAATCCATGGCGTCTTCAAAAACTGGACTCCAGTAATCTTTTTTATTGATGCCAGTAGCGTATGCTTTTGCAAAATTACTTTCGGTTTGAAGTGCCATCACACCCGTAACAAACATGGTCATTGGGTGTGCGTTAATTGGAAGTGCGTCAATGGTTGCAAACACATGATTGGGTACATGACTTCTGCGCTGCCAAATATTAGTGATCATTTCAACGTCTTCTTGATTTGGAAGTTCGCCGAGTAACATTAAATGAAAAAGTCCTTCTGGAAGTGGCTCCCCACCACCTGGTGCTTTTGGTAACCTCGCTTGTAATTCTGGAATAGAATAACCTCTAAACCTGATTCCCTCTTGCGCATCTAGCAGTGAAGTTTCGGTAACGAGTCCGGTAATACCGCGCATACCTTGGTACACTTGTGAAAGTGTTACTTCACCCACTTTTTTTGCCCCGTGGGTTTTAATAATTTCTTTGATTTCAAGTCCAGCAGCTTCTGCTTTTGCCTTAAACTTTTCTTTCAGTAATTCCATGCTACATTATTTAAAAAAAATCTTGCGCAAAGGTAAGTACAACTTGACGTGTATAACAAAAGAATATGAAAGAAGTTTAAATTATTAACAGGGGGTTATTGGAGAAATTATTTAGGGGCTTTCCTGTATAGGTATAGAATCACAAAAAGGAAGATAAAATTGGGTATCCAAGCGGCCATTAAGGGGGGTAAATTGCCTTTTGTGGCAAAAATGGTAGAAAAACGGTCGGTTATAATAAATAATGCGGCAATTATAAAGCCAACAGCCAGGTGCATGCCACTACCTCCGCGCACTTTTCGGCCACCAACAATGGCTCCAATAATAGTAAGTAGTAAAACCGTTACGCAGGTGGCATCGCGCCTATAGCGCTCCACTTTTAAGGCATTAAGCCCTTCGGAACCCCTTAATTTTTCAAGTTCGATAAAGCGGTTGAGCTCGGATGTGGTTAATTTATCCTTGGTGTATTTATCCCTACTTAAATCGAGCGGACCAAAATTAAAAGCCATCAATTGCTGGGTGGTATATGCAACATTTTCTTTGAGCGGCAACACATTTCGATCAATAATAAATTCAAGTTTCCATTTTTTGGAAGCCGTATCCCAAGTGATCTGATCGGCTCTAATATTGCGCACTAGCTTGTTGTTTTTTAACGTGTATGCAAAAAATGGACCCCCTCTTTTTGTAGCTGTATCGTATGCATAGATCCCTGCATACGTAAATGAATCGATGCGCAAATAAATATTGGAGTTGGTGCCTACAAGTGCATTGTAAGAACTGTTTTTATCGATGTAGGTAGCTTCAAAACTTCCCCTAATTTGATTGGCTTTTGGTACCACGTATTGATTGGCAAACCACAACACCATACCAAGCATGACACCACCCACTAAGTATGGACGAAGCCATCTATTATAAGAAGTGCCACTGGCTAAAATAGCAATGATTTCGGAGTTTCCAGCCATTTTTGACGTAAAAAAAATGACCGCTAAAAAAACAAAAAGTGGTAATAGTAGCGCAATAATGTGTGGGATAAATCCAAAATAATAACTCGTAATAATATCTTTTATACCCAAACCAGAACGCACAAAATCATCTGTTTTTTCACTTACATCAATAACAATAGCAATCACTGCAAATAAAAAAATTGCAAAGAAAAAAGTGAACAAGAATTTTTTAAGTATGTACCAGTCAAGTATTTTCATGTACCTACAAAATAATTATAAACGCTGTTTTAAAATGGGCAGCATTTGCGCTTTCCAAGTTGCAAAATTATTGTCTAGAATTTGCTTTCTAGCCGCTCCCACCAACCACAAGTAAAAGGCCAAGTTATGAATACTTGCAATTTGAAGCCCTAATATTTCATCAGCTACAAACAAATGGCGCAAATAGGCTTTAGAATAATAGTTACTAGAATGACATGGAATGCCTGTGTCTATTGGAGAAAAGTCGGATGCCCATTTTTTATTTTTGATATTAATCACGCCTTCTGACGTAAATAACATACCGTTTCGGCCGTTTCGGGTAGGCATGACACAATCAAACATATCAACCCCTCTATCTATACATTCGAGTAGGTTCCAAGGTGTTCCAACGCCCATTAAGTAACGGGGTTTATTGGCAGGTAAATTGTCGGTACAAAGGGATGTATACGCGTACATCATTTCTTCGGGCTCCCCCACACTTAGGCCACCAATAGCATTACCTGCACAGTTAGTAGATGCTATAAATTCCGAAGAGGCAACACGTAAATCTTTAAAGGTGCTGCCCTGTATAATGGGAAATAAATTTTGTGTATACCCATATTTATCAGGGGTTTCGGCAAGTCTTTTGATACAACGCTCTAACCAGCGGTGCGTGAGTTCCATACTTTTTTTAGCATAAGAATATTCACTAGGGTATGGCGGACATTCGTCAAAAGCCATAATAATATCGGCACCAATACTGCGCTGAATATCCATCACCGACTCTGGTGTAAAAAGATGCCTACTACCATCTATATGCGATTGAAACAACACACCTTCTTCAGTTATTTTACGTTTTGCGGCCAAAGAAAAAACTTGATACCCACCGCTATCTGTTAAGATGGGTTTATGCCATCCATTAAATTTATGGAGGCCTCCTGCCGCCTCTAATACTTCGGTACCCGGACGTAAATACAAATGATAGGTATTCCCTAAAATAATTTGAGCTTGAATTTCTAATGAAAGCTGCTGCTGCGTAACCGCCTTAACCGTCCCAACAGTGCCCACTGGCATAAAAATGGGGGTTAGTATTTCACCATGATCGGTTTGCATCACACCCGCTCTTGCGCCTGTGCCAGTAGCGGTATTTTGAAGTTGAAAGGTAAGTGCAGCCATGACTACAAAAGTAGCACAAAACCACTATTTTTGCGCTCATGAACATAGCTCCCATCATTTGGACCCTCATTTTCTATATTTTTTGTTCGGTAGTAGCCATTCAACTCTTTTATTACCTCTACTTTTTTATTCGTTTGGCTTTTTATAAGCAGGTTACACCCACGGAGCAAATGGAGCATGCAATATCAGTGGTGATTTGTGCAAGAGACGAAGCGCACAATTTAGTGCAAACGATGCCCGCTGTTTTAGTACAAGATTATAAAAGCACATTTGAAGTAGTACTGGTAAATGACAATTCTACCGACGATACCAAGTACTTAATTGATGAATTTAAAAAAGCGTTTAAAAACATCAACCATGTTTTGTTAACACAGGAAGCAAAAATGATTGCAGGAAAAAAGTTTCCGCTTTCGATGGGTATTAAAAGTGCTAAGTATGAAATTGTTTTACTTACAGATGCAGATTGTATTCCAGCATCGGAACACTGGATTAAAAAAATGCAAGCAGCATACACAGACAATATTGAAATTGTACTAGGCTATGGCGCTTACCGAAAAAAGCCTAGTTTTTTAAATAAACTCATTCGTTTTGAAACTTTTCACACAGCGCTACAATATTTAACCTATGCCCTAAGCGGCAACCCTTATATGGGTGTGGGCAGAAACCTGAGTTATAAAAAACAAGTTTTTTTACGCAACAAAGGATTCTCTTCTATCAATCAGGTGCCTAGCGGTGATGATGATTTATTTATCAATCAGGTAGCCACAGCGCGCAATACCGCTGTTTGTATTGACCCAGAAACGCACACTTTAAGTGAGCCAAAATCTACGTGGAACGAGTGGATGGCACAAAAGTATAGACACTACACCACCAGCCGTTATTATAAGCCGGGCCACAAATTTTTATTAGGCCTTTATAGCAGTTCACAATTTTTATTATATCCACTACTTATTGTTTCTATTATTTTTTACAGCTGGTGGTTGAGCCTTGCTGTATTTGGTGTTCGTTTTTTAATTCAAGCCTTTGTATTTTATAAAGGGATGAAAAAGTTAAACGAACTAGACCTCTGGCCGCTATTCATTGTGTTTGATATTTTTATGTTTTTTTATTACTTATTTACCTTACCCGCCATATGGAAAGCACCCCGGAAAAATTGGGATTAATTGAAAAGTACTTTAGTGACTTTACGCCAAAACAAACGGCACAGTTTGCGGGCTTAGAGGAACTATACAAAGATTGGAATAGTAAAATCAATGTGGTATCCCGTAAAGACATTGAAAGCATTTATTTACACCACGTACTCCACTCCCTTAGTATTGCAGCAATGGCTAATTTTGAACCGGGTACCGAAGTGATTGATATTGGCTGTGGTGGCGGATTTCCGGGCATTCCATTAGCCATATTTTTTCCAGAAGTAAAGTTTCATTTAGTAGATAGTATTGCTAAAAAATTAAAAGTAGTGGAAGCTGTTGCAGAAGGCGTTGGTCTCACCAATGTAACCACACAACATTGCCGGGCCGAAGAAATAAAAAACAGGAAATTTGACTTTGCCGTTTCCAGAGCCGTTGCACCCTTAAAAGATTTGTGGGGGTGGGCGGGACCCCTTTTAAAAAAGGGACACAAACAAGAAATCCCGAATGGACTTATTTGTTTAAAAGGTGGCGACCTTGCACAAGAAATTTTTGAAAGTTTATTAAGGCCTAAAATGGTTCCGGTGTACCGCTTATTTGCTGAGCCTTATTTTCACGAAAAATTTATTTTACACGTAACAAAGTAGGCTTACTTTTTTTCGATGAGCCTTTCAAATACATGAAAAACTGCTGGACAAAAAGTAACATTTTTTAAGGTGATGGCAGGGCGTTTAAAAAACACGTCTTCATCGGTGTAGGGGAAACGTTCACAATCGGAAGGACGTTTGTCGTAAATACTACAAAAATTATCGGAACCTAAAAATGGACATGGTTTTGTATTGGCTACATAATCCCCATCATTATCCATCACTAAATACTTTTCAATAAACTCCGTTTCACGCATACCCATATGCTTGCTAATGCGTTTAATGTCTGGTCCTTTAAAACGAGGCGAATAGTTTTTACAACAGGCCGCACAGTCTAAACAGTCTATTTTTTCAAATGCTTCATCATGAAGGTCGGGAAGGACCTTTAAAAGACTCTTTTTATCCGGCTTTTGGAGAAACTGCTTGTACTTTTTCTCGTGGTCGGCGGCTGTTTTTTCCCAGTTTTCAAGTGAAATCTCATTCATACTACAAGATTAGGACGATTTGTGCAGAAATTCATCCACAGTTTATCAACGGGTTCCACAAAAGCTCCAAATTGAGGCCTTGTGCCCGTACCTTTGCGGCCATTAAGGATGAATTTTACTACACGATTATAATTTAGTTTATGGCAAACTTATTTGAACAACAAGCACAGGAGTTTTCGGGTCGTCATATTGGCCCTAATGCAGCAGACACCAAAACCATGTTAGATGTGATTGGCGCTGACAGTTTAGATCAGTTAATTGATAAAACAATACCTGCTGCTATTAAAATCAATCATTTGTTGGATATCCCAGCTCCTATTTCGGAGTTTGAATACCTAACCAGTTTGCAAAAAGTGGCTGCCAAAAATAAAGTGTTTAAAAACTACATTGGTCAGGGCTATTATGGCACTATTACACCAAGTGTTATTTTGAGAAATATTTTTGAAAACCCAGGATGGTACACACAGTACACACCCTACCAAGCAGAAATTGCGCAAGGCCGTTTAGAAAGTTTACTCAACTTTCAAACAATGGTTACCGACCTTACTGGTTTACCTATTGCCAATGCATCGTTGTTAGATGAAGCAACAGCTGCTGCAGAAGCAATGGCACTTGCTTTTCACCACATCAATAAATCTGACGTTGCTACAAAACCAAAATTGTTTGTAGATAAAAATATATTCAAGCAAACAAAAGATGTGTTGGTGACGCGCGCCGAGCCAATTGGCATCGAAATTGTAGTGGGTGATTTTTTAACGGCTGCTATCGATGAAACTTATTTTGGCGCGATGCTTCAATATCCAAACAGCAATGGCGGCGTTGAAGATCAACGTGCTTTTATTGATAAAATACATGCTGTTGATGGCCTCGTTATTGTAGCCACTGATTTATTGGCACTTACCCTACTTACACCTCCAGGCGAGCTTGGTGCAGACATTGCACTTGGTAGCGCTCAACGTTTTGGTGTTCCGATGGGATTTGGTGGACCACATGCTGCCTTTTTTGCTACCAAAGACGATTTTAAAAGAGGTATGCCAGGCCGTTTAATAGGCGTAAGTATTGATGCGCAAGGGAACCGTGCACTCCGCATGGCATTACAAACCAGAGAGCAGCATATTAAAAGAGAAAAAGCAACTTCCAATATTTGTACTGCGCAAGCATTACTAGCCAATATGGCTGCCATGTATGCCGTGTATCATGGACCTAAGGGTTTAAAAAATATTGCATCACGCGTACACAAAATTGCAGTAGCGGTTGCAAATGGTTTAAACGCCATGGGACTATCTCAACAAAATAAATTTTTCTTTGACACCATCACATTGAGTGGTGTTGACGCTGCCACTTTAAAAGTGAACGCAGAAAAAGCGGGTATCAATTTCTTTTATGCTGCCGACGAAAAAGTAATTGTTAGCATCGACGAAACGACAAGTGTTGAAGACGCCAATGCCATACTTGCTGTATTTGCAACAACAACTGGTAAAGCTACTACTACATTAACAGCTGCTGCTATCCAAGACGTTCCAACACATATCCCACAAGGTTTACAAAGAAGCACCGATTATTTAACGCATCCTGTATTTAATACGCACCACTCAGAAAGTCAGATGATGCGTTATATTAAATTACTAGAAAACAAAGACTTGTCTTTAAATACATCGATGATTTCACTAGGTAGTTGTACCATGAAATTAAATGCGGCCACCGAAATGATGCCAGTAAGCTGGCCTGCATTTGGTGGACTACATCCTTTTGTACCCATCAATCAAACAGAAGGCTACCAAGAAATTTTAAAAGAGTTATCTTATTATTTATGTCAAGCTACTGGATTTACCGCTTGTAGTTTACAACCCAATAGTGGTGCACAAGGTGAATACGCTGGACTCTTAACCATTCGTGCTTACCATAAAGCACACAAAAATGAGCACCGCAATATTGTACTCATTCCAATTAGTGCGCACGGCACCAACCCTGCAAGTGCAGTAATGGCAGGCTTTAAAGTAGTGGTGGTGAAATGTGATGTGGCAGGTGATATTGATATGAACGATTTACAAGAAAAAGTAGCACAATACAAAGACACACTTGGTGGACTGATGATTACCTACCCTTCTACACATGGTGTATTTGAAGAAACCATCAAAGACATTTGTGCACTCATACATACAAACGGAGGCATGGTGTACATGGATGGTGCCAACATGAATGCACAGGTTGGATTAACCAGCCCAGGTATGATTGGCGCAGATGTGTGTCACTTAAATTTACATAAAACTTTTGCCATCCCACACGGTGGTGGCGGACCTGGCATGGGCCCTATTTGTGTGAATGATAAATTAGCACCTTTCTTACCAGGACATCACCAAACAGGCAATCCTGAGCACGCTGTAAGTGCTGCGCAGTATGGTTCTGCAAGTATTTTATTAATTAGCTACGCGTACATTAAAATGTTAGGCGCACAGGGTATCAAAGACGCAACAGCGTATGCGATATTAAATGCGAACTACATGAAAACGCGTTTAGAAAAATACTATTCGATTTTATACGCTGGTAAAAACGGCACTTGTGCACATGAATTTATTGTAGACCTAAGACCATTTAAACAAACAGCTGGTGTAGAAGCAGAAGATGTTGCGAAGCGTTTAATTGATTATGGTTTCCATGCACCTACCATGAGTTTTCCGGTAGCGGGCACCATCATGATTGAACCAACTGAGAGTGAAGACAAAGCAGAGCTAGACCGTTTTTGTGATGCGATGATTGCCATTTACCATGAAATAAATGAAATTGAAACAGGTAAAATAGACAAGCTTAACAATCCATTAAAAAATGCACCACACACGCAGGGCGTGGTATGTGCAGAAACATGGAACTACAGCTATTCTAGACAAACTGCTGCGTTTCCATTACCGTATGTGGTACTCAATAAGTTTTGGCCAACTGTAGCAAGAATTAACAATACACACGGAGATAGAAATTTAATTTGCACTTGCGAACCCGTTTCTTCTTACGCAAACGATTAATAAAATTAAATAACCATGGGCGTAGCCGATCAATTAGCACAAATGAAAGCAGAAAAAGCAGCAGCAAATTTAAAAGCAGGTCAAGATTTTCTAGACCAAAATAAAAACAGACCAGAAGTAACCAGTTTAGATTCTGGTTTACAGTACGAAGTATTAACAGTTGGTGCTGGTGAAAAACCACTTGCCCACAATGAAGTAACCTGCCATTACCATGGTACACTTATTGATGGTACTATTTTTGATAGTTCTGTACAAAGAGGACAGCCCGCTTCTTTTCCATTAAATATGGTGATTACAGGTTGGACAGAAGGTTTACAGTTAATGCCAACCGGTAGCAAGTGGCGCTTTTTTATTCCACCACATTTAGGTTATGGTGACCGTCAAGTAAGTGCGCAAATTGGAGCCAATAGCACACTTATTTTTGATGTGGAACTGATTAGTTTTATCTAAAATATTATTTTGATTTGAGCGCTTCTGCGTAGGTTTCTAACACCCGCTTACGCGCCATTTCATGCACAACTATAGGATTTGGATACCTTAACTCATTAAGTTCTGGTATCCATTTTTTTATGTACACAAGGTCCTTATCAAACTTTTGAGTTTGTAGTGTGGGATTAAATACCCTAAAATAAGGTGCTGCATCACAGCCACTGCTGCTTGCCCACTGCCATCCACCATTATTGGAAGCTAAATCAAAGTCTAATAATTTTTGTGCAAAATAAGCTTCCCCCCAGCGCCAATCAATTAACAAATGCTTGCACAAAAAAGAAGCCGTAATCATACGCACACGGTTGTGCATAAAACCAGTTTCGTTTAATTCACGCATACCCGCATCAACAATTGGATAGCCAGTTGTTCCGTTGCACCAATGTTCAAATTCAGACTCGTTGTTACGCCACTTGATAAAATCGTATTCTTTTTTAAACGACTCTCCCTTACCTACTTTTGGAAAATGAAACATGATAGCTTGGTAAAAATCACGCCAAATAATTTCGTTTACATACGTTTCATTTAAAGGAAGCGCTTGTAATAAAATTTCACGCACACTCACGGTTCCAAACCTAAGGTGCACACCCATTTTTGATGTACTGTTTTCGATGGCAGGAAAATTTCGGTTATCGGTGTATTTTTTTACAATATTTACATCGAGTATACCGGCCGGAAAACTAGTGGCAGCTGATCCTGTAAAACCCATAGAAGCCAGCGTTGGTAAAGCTGTAGCAGTATACTGAAAATAATTTTTTGAATATTTTTTTGTTTCAAAAACCTTTACGGGGTTATTGGCGAGATAGGCTTTCCATTTGCGTGAATAAGGCGTAAATACCGTGTAAGGTTTGCCATCATCTTTTACCACTTCAAATTTTTCAAAAACCACATGGTCTTTAAAAGTAGAGAAGCCTATTTTTTGCGTAGCTAATAACTGCTCAATAGCAGCGTCGCGCTCTAATGCATAAGGCTCATAATCATGGTTGGTAAAAACACGCGCTACCGTATACTTTGCTAATAAAGTTTTAAACGCTTCTAGCGGTGTGCTATACAAAACAGTAAGTCCACTACCAACTGCCTCTAATTGAGATTGCATTTTTTGCAATGCCTCATGTATAAATACAACACGCTTATCTGATGTATCTTCTAGCTTATTTAAAATTTGTTTGTCAAAAATAAAGATGGGCAAAACAGGTGCGCCACCAGCTTGAACATTAGCTTGGCCCGCTGTTTGTAAGGCATGCGAGAGCGCTGCATTGTCGTGCAAACGAAGGTCTCTTCGGAACCACATGATAGATACTACTGGCTTCATAAATTTTGTATAAACTCTTTGTATAACACAGTGGTCAGCGAATTGTTGTACTGGCTATTGTCTATTTGCTTGACCCACTTAATGCCATGAATGGCGCTTGTTAAAAACACTTCGGAAGCTTCTAATACATCTGCCACTGTTACTGTTATTTCCTGCACATCATAATCATGTGCACGAAGCGTTTTAATGAGGTGGCGGCGCATCACGCCAGCAACAGGACCTTCTGTAATGGTGGGCGTTTTGATGGTGCCGTCTTTGATAATAAATAAATTGGCAATGGTTGTGTCTGCTACATTACCAGCATGGTTTAATAAAATAGCATCGTTTAAATTATTTTCTTTGGCCCAAAGTGCCCCCATTATGTACGGCAAATAACTATTGGATTTAATCATTGAAAATTGATCCGAAGATTTTTTTGCTGCTGCGTAAATACCAAGCGTGAGTCCGTTTTGGTTGAGTTCTTGCGTAGCTTCTCCAAGTTCAAAACTTTGAATAAGGTGGTGCGGAAAATGATTTTCAGGATCATAGAGTCCGCCATCACCCCTAAATATCATAACCCTTACGCGCGCTAATTTTTGGTGGCCATTTTTATGTACGACCTCTAATATATTTTTTTGAAGCCACTCCGCGTTCATATAAGAGGGCTTGTTAAATTTTAGTGCGTCGATGCTTGTAAAAAGTCTTTCAAAATGAAGTGGCGCTAGTTTAATTTGTCCGTTCACGACCCGAATGGTTTCAAAACAACCATCGCCATACCTAAAAGAACGGTTGTTAACCGATAGGTTGGCCTTATCTTGACGAACTAAATGACCATCTAAAAAAAGAAAATCGGTTGAAGACATCGGATTAATTATAGAATGAAGGTAATTTAGCGGAATCCAAATAACAAACATGCGAGTAAAAGAAATAGTTGACCACTTAGAAAATATAGCTCCCCTTCATTTACAGGAAGCCTACGATAACTGTGGTTTACTAACCGGAACCACAGACATGACTTGCACCGGCGTGCTTTGCACCCTAGATGCAACAGAAGCTGTAATACTAGAAGCCGTAGCCAAAGGTTGCAATATGGTAGTAGCGCACCACCCCATCGTATTTAGTGGTCTTAAAAAAATAAACGGTATTACCTATATAGAAAAGGCGGTACTAGCTGCCATCAAACATGATATGGCCATTTATGCCATACATACCAACCTCGATAATGTTATTGGTGGGGTGAACGGTAAAATAGCCCAAAAAATAGGTTTAACTGAGCTTCAGATATTAGATCCCAAACCAGGCGCCGGACCGGGTATTGGCGCTGGCATTATAGGGCATTTATCAGCGCCTGTAACAGAGGCCGATTTTTTACGAAATTTGGCTCATATATTTAAAATTCCTACTATTAAACATAGCCCATTTTTAGGCAAAAATCTTCAAAAAATAGCCATTTGTGGTGGTTCTGGGGCCTTTTTGACCCAAAAAGCACTAGAAATGGAGGTAGACGCTTTTGTAACATCTGATCTCAAATACCACGACTATTTTGATGCCAACGGGCAGCTTTTACTAGCCGATTTTGGGCACTTTGAGAGCGAACAATACACGGTAGCGCTTTTAGTTGAACTTTTACAACCTAAATTCCCTACCTTTGCCGTCCTCAAATCAGATACAAAAACCAATCCGGTTGGGTATTTCATTTAAGGCGCAGGACCCGGTTCCACAAATATTAAACTTCAAAAGAATCCTATAGTATGGCATCAGTTAAAGATTTCTCTGTAGAAGACAAATTAAAAAACCTTCTTCAACTTCAGAAGATAGACAGTAAGCTAGATGAAATTCAAGTTTTAAAAGGTGAACTTCCCATGGAAGTAAGTGACCTTGAAGACGAGATCACTGGTTTAAATGCACGTCAAACGCGTATCGAAGAGGAAATCAACGGTATTTCTGAATTCATCGAAGGAAAAAAATCGATGGTGAAAGACAGCGAAGCGCTTATTGCTAAATACGAAAAGCAAAGCGAGAACGTAAAAAACAACCGTGAGTTTGAAGCCATCAATAAAGAAATTGAAGACCAACAACTTGAAATCAAATTGTGTGAAAAGCACATTAGAGATGCCAACGAAGAGTTAACTGAAAAAATCAAGGCATTAGACCTTGCTAAAAAAGCAGTGGCTTCTAAAGAAGGCGTGCTTAACCACAAAAAAAGTGAGTTAGAAAAAATCATCGCTGATACAGAAAAAGAAGAAACAGGATTAAATAAAAACAGTGCAGATGCGCGTGGTAATATTGACGAGCGTTTAATGTACAGCTACGACCGTATCCGTAACAGCTACCGCAATGGTTTAGCCGTTGTTGCTGTTGATAGAGACGCATGTGGTGGTTGCTTTAATTCTATTCCGCCTCAACGTCAATCAGAAATTCGTTTACACAAAAAAATCATCGTATGTGAAAACTGCGGTCGTATTTTAGTAGACGCGAACCTTGATGGTTCAAACAAAAAATAATCCGTAACAGGTATTAATATTAGAGTAAAGGGTAGCTATAACGGCTGCCCTTTCTTATTTTTGGTATATTCATACAAGATGAAACAGTGCAGCGCACATATATTATTTACGAGCCTACTTTTATGGGGGCTGTTTTTTGTAGGGTTGTTTTTTTCTAACAACGTTTGCGCGCAAAAAGTGTATGATTTTAATGCCACTTGCATTCAGGCTTACCAAGAAGTTAATAAATTAAAAATTGCTCCGGCTACTGCGCTTATTGCAAAAGCAAAGGAGCAAAATCCGCAAAATTTAGTGCCTGTTTTACTAGACGCCTACACCGATTTTTATGTGCTGTTTTTACTAGAAAATCCAGCCGATTATAAAGTCCGGTTTAAAAATTTTGAACGCAGCATTGACGCACTCGAAAATGGGCCTAAAAACAACCCGCTGTACAATTACTGTTTGAGCAATGTATATATCCACCGCGCCATGGTATCGTTTAAATTTGGGCACTTCTGGGACGCTGGATGGGATATTAGAAGGTCCTACCTGCTTACAGCGGAAAACCATAAAAAATTTCCAGCTTTTACCGGTGATGATTTACTCTACGGTGCACTCCAAAGTATTGTAGGAACGGTGCCAAAGGGCTATCAGTGGTTAACGAATATGCTGGGCATGCGCGGCTCGCAAAAACAAGGCATGGCCCTAGTAGCTAATTTTGCCAATGGTACCGATGTTTGGGCCAAATTATTTAGCCCCGAATCACATTTTATTTATCCGTACCTGCTTTTTCATTTACAAAATGAAAAAGATGCAGCACTTGCATTTATTAAAGAAAAAAAGCTAGATCTCGTTAACAATCATTTGCACGCCTGGACTGCGGCTAACTTAGCCTTAAACCACAAAGCCAGCGCCACCACCAAAAGCATTATCGAAAACAGAAATAAAAGTGCCGAGTATGTAGTACTTCCCTTTTGGGATTTTGAACTGGGCTGCGCTAAACTCTATCAATTAGACTTGGACGGTGCTACGTCGCTATTGACCAAATACACTCAAAATTTTAAAGGCAACTTTTATATTAAAGACGCCCTTCAAAAACTGAGCTGGGCAAATTTTTTGAAGGGCGATATGCGCGCCGCCGAGGCGGCGCGCAAGCAAATTTTTTTACGCGGCGGCACAGACACGGACGCAGACAAACAAGCATTAAAAGAAGCCAAATTGGGTGTTTGGCCTAATCCCCTGCTACTAAAGGCAAGACTATTAACCGATGGTGGTTATACCAAAGAAGCGCTGGCCATTTTACAAGGCAAACAACAAGTATTTACAAGCCCCGCAGATAAACTAGAATATGTATACCGTATTGGCCGCATTTATGAAGACCTCGGTAAAGAAACAGAAGCCATCTCTTTTTATAAAGAAACCATCAAACTGGGCGCCAACCAAACGGCTTATTTTGCGGCAAGGGCTGCGCTTCAAGCAGGCCAAATACTAGAAAAACGCGGTCAAAAAAAGGAAGCCATCTTGTTTTATGAGCAGTGTTTGGCCATGGAAGAACATAGTTATAAAAACTCGTTGGACCAGCGTGCCAAAGCGGGTATTGCGCGCTGCAAATAGTTTGTTTTACCTAAATTGCAGCAGATTAGAACTATGCTTACAAAGCTCCACATAAAAAACTATGCCATCATTGATGAAATCGAAATTGATTTCTCTGATAAGCTCAATATTATTACCGGCGAGACAGGGGCGGGTAAAAGTATTTTGATGGGTGCATTAAGTTTAATTTTAGGGGAGCGCGCCGATAGCAGCAGCCTTGTAAGCAAAGAAAAAAAATGTTTTATTGAAGGTTATTTTTCTATCACTGGCAACAAAGCCGTTGCTACCTATTTACAATCACTAGAAGAAGACATGGACATCGACCAGTCAGAACTAGTGCTGCGTAGAGAAATTGCACCAACTGGTAAATCGCGTGCATTTATTAATGATACACCGGCAAGTTTACAAACACTGCGTGGTGTGGCGTCGTTACTGGTAGACCTGCACCAACAGTTTGATACACTCGAACTGGGTAGTACCGATTTTCAGCGCACCGTTATTGATGCACTTGCAGGCAACGAAAATTTATTATCATCTTTTACAAATAGTTACCAAGCATATTTATCGGCTCAAAAAAAATTAGCGGCACTACTTGCACAAAAAGAAGCATTTACCAAAGAAGCCGATTACAATCAGTTTTTATTAGATGAATTTGAAGAGTTACAACTTCAAACCAACGAACTGGAATTAATGGAGCAGGAGCTCGTGTTATTAAACAACGCCGAAGGAATTAAAACGGCGCTCGCTGGCACCAGTCATGCCCTCGCCTACGCCGAAACTCCGGTGGTAAGCGTTGTAAAGCAAATGTTACAACAGCTACAACCCTTTACCAACGTACATGAGGGCGTTTCGGAACTGATCAACCGTTTACAAGTTACCCATATAGAACTTCAAGATATTGCATCGGAACTTTCGCGTTTAGAAAATACCATTTCTACCAATGAAGAAAGACTACATACGATTAATGAGCGTATGGCTGCAGGTTTTAAGCTCTTAAAAAAACATAGCGTTACTACAACACAGGAACTATTAGACATTTGGAGCTCTTTAGCCGAAAAATTATTAGCGGTTCAAAATATTGATGACGCAATTGCAGCGCATAGTAAACAGGAAAAAGAAACACTTGCAGCAGCTACTGATATTGCAACAAAAATTTCTGCGGCGCGTAAAGCGCAGGCGGCACCTTTACAAAAAGCAGTAAACACATTACTGACACAAGTAGGTATGCCCAATGCAAGTATTCAAGTAAGTATTACAAATACACATCTTAATGCTTCTGGTACCGATCAAATCGAATTTTTATTTGATGCCAATAAAAGTGGCAAATACGAGCCTATTAAAAAAGTAGCGAGTGGTGGTGAATTAAGTAGACTCATGCTTTGTATTAAATCATTGGTGGCCACATCCGTTAATTTACCTACGCTTATATTTGATGAAATAGACACGGGTATTTCTGGTGAAGCGGCCAAGCAAGTGGGTATTATTATGCAGGGTCTTGCCGCTAATAGACAAATCATTTGTATTACACACCAGCCACAAATTGCAGGTAAAGCAAACGCACACTTCTTTGTGTACAAGCAGGCCAAAGAAAATAGTATTGCTACACATATCAAACGCCTCAGTAAAAATGAGCGCATTAATGCCATTGCTCAAATGCTGAGTGGCGAACAACCTACATCAGCCGCTATTGCTACTGCCACAGAAATGGTGGAAGAATAAGGGTCGTTTAATCTATTTTATTTACTTTTACGATACGTAAACAACAAACTATGGCTTACAACTTATTAAAAGGAAAAAGAGGAATTATCACAGGTGCATTAGACGCCAATTCGATTGCCTGGAAAGTCGCCGAAAAAGCGCACGAAGAAGGCGCCACATTTGTATTAACCAACGCCCCTATCGCAATGCGTATGGGTGAAATCAATAAATTAGCAGAAGCTACTAATTCAAAAATTATCCCTGCCGACGCTACCAGTATCGAAGACCTTACTAAATTATTTACCGAATCTCAAGAAATACTCGGTGGTAAAATAGATTTTGTACTACACTCAATTGGTATGAGCGTGAACATCCGAAAAAATGTTCCATACACCGAGTCTAACTACGATTACTTCATGAAAGGCATTGATGTTTCTGCCATGTCATTTCACAAAATGTTATCGGTAGCAAAAAAATTAGATGCGATTAATGAATGGGGCAGCGTTGTTGCACTTTCTTATATGGCTGCACAAAGAACCTTCCCTTTTTATACCGATATGGCAGATATCAAAGCAATGCTTGAATCTATCGCGCGTAGTTTTGGTTACCATTATGGTCTAGAAAAAAAGGTACGTATCAACACGGTTTCTCAATCGGCAACAAAAACAACTGCAGGTACGGGCATCAAAGGCTTTGGTGATTTTTACGATTATTCAAATGCTATTGCACCACTAGGTAATGCCACTGCCGAAGATTGCGCGAACTACTGTGTTACTTTATTTTCTGATCTTACACGTATGGTTACCATGCAAAACCTATTTCACGATGGTGGTTTTTCAATGACAGGTGTAAGCAACGAAGTGATGCAAAAATTAGGCATTCAAGAATAATTCGCAACAGACAAATCTTACGCAAGCACAAACAAAATTTATGAACGAAATTATTGGATATATCGGCGCCTTTTTAAGTGCCATTACTTTTATGCCACAAGTATGGCAGGCTTATAAAACAAAGAGTGTTGGTGATTTAAGTATTTATATGATACTCATTGTAGTACTAAGTACCATTATATGGTTGTACTATGGCATTAGCACGGGCAGCGGGCCGGTTATAGCTGCAAACGCCATTGTAATGCTATTGTCACTTGTACTACTTTATTTTAAACTCACGTTTAAGAAAAGCTAGCTCAAGCTACTTTAACTTTCAAAATTAGTTTTCTGATTTTTCCTTCACCTATCATGGGTGCATGTACGTCGTCTGGAAAGTATATTCCGAACTGACCAGCATATAATTTAAAGAAATGATCTGGCGCGTCTTCAAAAAATAATACATCGCTTTTTGCATCGTATTCGCCCCTTGGTTCTAAACAAGTGCTACGCGATTTCCAACCTACTGTTTCGATACCACTCAAACAAACTTGAATATCAATATAGGTATTGTGACATTCAAAACTCTGGCAAGATTCTAAGATTGGAACACCGGGCCCATCTGAGATAATGGTAATTATATTTTTCCCATCTACTTCATACTTGCCTTCTGGCATAGTATCAAAATTGGTATCTAATATATAAGCAAAGGCCACCTCAAATCTTGGGTGGACCTTTACATATTTATTTAGTTGCGTAAGCTCATCAAGTATCATGTGCTACGTGCTAGTATTCGTCTTCGTTAAACATGAAGTCATCTTGGCTAGGATAGTCTGGCCAAATGTCTTCAATACTTTCAAATACATCACCTTCTTCTTCTAGTTCTTGAAGGTTTTCAACGACCTCGATAGGCGCACCGCTACGAATAGAATAATCGATCAATTCGTCCTTAGTAGCAGGCCAAGGAGCCTCTTCTAAATAACTGGCTAATTCTAAAGTCCAAAACATAATGCAGTGTTTAATATTTTTGCAAATGTAGCCGTATCTATCAAATTACCAAATTGGAGTTGCCCACCAGGTGTAAACAAATTATTAATATTCGCTAAATTTAACCCGTACTAATGTAGGTTTGTAGTAACATTTAGGCCTTTAAACCTGTATAACACACTCATATCCATGCTAAAAGCTACTAATATTACCCGCAATTACAACGGCCTTTCGGTGCTAAAAGGCGTAGATATTTTTGTCAATAAGGGGGAAATTGTAAGTATTGTAGGCTCCTCGGGGGCCGGAAAAAGCACTTTATTGCATATTTTGGGCAGTTTAGACAGGGCCAATTCGGGCGAAATTTGGATCAACAACCAGCGCATAGACACTTTAAAAGAAAGGGAACTCGCAAAATTTAGAAACAAACATATTGGTTTTGTTTTTCAATTCCATCATTTGTTACCGGAGTTTACAGCACTTGAAAATGTATGTATTCCGGGATGGATTGCGGGCACGAATAAAAATGAATTAGAAGCAAGGGCACTTGAACTTTTAAAAATATTAGGACTAGAAGACAGGGCTTCACATAAGCCATCGGAACTATCTGGTGGAGAACAACAAAGGGTTGCAGTAGCAAGAGCACTCATTAATAATCCGGATATTGTTTTTGCAGACGAGCCTACCGGAAATTTAGATAGCAAACATGCAAAAGAGTTACACGAACTGTTTTTGCATTTACAAAAAACAATCGGGCAAACATTTTTAATTGTAACGCACAATGAAACACTCGCAAAAATGAGTGATCGTGTGGTACATATGAAGGATGGATATATAGTAGAAGCCCAATAGCACCAATAAACTTATAAGCGTGGCTTCCAGGCTAGTTCCTGTGCACCATTGGTGTGCGAAATAAAGCGGGCTAGCGTAAATAAATAATCCGATAAACGGTTCAAGTATTTAACCACAAGAGGCTCTACAAATAATTCGTTTTCGATACAGTTTACACAACCACGCTCTGCTCTTCTGCAAATACATCTTGCAACGTGCGCATGTGAAACAGCGACATCACCACCCGGAATAATAAATGATTTCATAGGAACAAGTACTTCATTCATGGCGTCTATTTCACGCTCCAATAAAGTAATATCTTCTTCTTTTAAATCCGGTATTTTCATAAGTGGCTCCTTGTCTGGGTCGCATGCAAGTGAAGATCCAACCGTAAACAAACGGTCTTGTACTTCTTTTAATAAAATACGGGTATGCGCATGCGCAAACATATCAGACACCAACCCAATGTATGAGTTAAGTTCATCTACCGTTCCGTAGGTTTCAATGCGAATATGGCTTTTGGGCACTTTAGTACCGCCTATTAATGAGGTTAAACCTAGATCTCCTGTTTTGGTATATATCTTTTGTGCCATAGCGCTATTACTGTCTTTGTTTCTTTAACAAACAAAAAATCTAAAAGTTCAAAATGGAAGGGATTATTTCGTGATATCTGTTTCTACCATACCATCGCGCAAACGAACCACGCGGTGAGCGTAAGCAGCAATGTCTTCTTCGTGGGTTACAAGAATAACTGTATTACCTGCCGCTCTAATTTTTCCAAATATTTCCATGACTTCCACCGAAGTTTTAGAATCGAGGTTACCGGTAGGCTCATCGGCAAGTAAAATAGCTGGGTTATTTACCAGGGCACGAGCAATGGCCACACGCTGAATTTGACCGCCACTTAACTCGTTTGATTTGTGGTGGCTACGATCAGCTAAGCCTACTTTATCAAGTGCTTCAAGTGCTCTTTCGATACGCAGTTTTTTACTTACACCTGCATAAATTAATGGGAGTGCTACGTTTTCTGCGGCAGATAAACGAGGTAATAAATTAAATTGCTGGAATACAAATCCAATTTCAGAATTACGTACTTCGGCTAAATCATCGTCAGGCATTTTACTTACATCTTTGCCATTCAAAATATATTTGCCACCAGTTGGAGAATCCAAACAACCTAGTATGTTCATGAGGGTAGATTTACCACTACCCGACGGACCCATGAGGGCTACGTATTCATTTTTAAAAATATCGAGGGTGATACCTTTTAAAACAGTAATAGCCTGACTACCCATGTAGTAATCTTTTTTAATTTCCTCTAACTTAATAATCGCTTCAGACATAGGTTATTTATTTTTTTATCACCGTTGGTACGCTAAAATATTCATTACTTGCGCCGGGTGCATTGGAAAGCGCTTCTTCCCTTGTGATGGTTTGTATGACTTCATCCTCTCTAAAAACATTAACCCTGCCGCCCATATGAAGTAATGGCTCCACGCCTGTCGTATCCACTTCGTTTAACTGCTCCACAAAAGCCACCATTTTTTGCAGGTCTTGCTGTACCGAAGCCTTTTCTTCATCGGTAAAATAAAGCCTGGATAAATGGGCTAATTGGTCAATTAATTGAGGGGTAACTTCCATACACTACAAAAATAACAGATTGAGGGGCAATTTAGGTCGAAAATGGTTAAAAGGTAAATATCCTCCATCAAGGCCCAAAATAACGGTATGTTGAAAAAATAGTTGGCCCCCTTGATTAAAATAGTTGCATAACTAACTAATTTTACGCAAAGCATTTTTATGAAGCGTAGTATTAAAAAAGTTGCCATTTTAGGAAGCGGTGTAATGGGCTCCCGTATTGCATGTCATTTTGCAGGTATTGGAGTCAATGTTTTACTACTTGATATGGTTCCAAAAGAAGCCATGGAAAGTAACAAACCAGCAGAGCGCAACAAACTCGTAAACGATGCTTTACAAGCTGCATTAAAAAGTAATCCTTCTCCTGTTTATACAAAAGCAACAGCTAAAAAAATTACGACTGGAAATTTTGACGATAACTTACAAGAAATAGCGGCCGTAGATTGGATTATTGAAGTAGTGGTAGAAAGACTCGACATCAAACAAATGATGTACGAAAAAATTGAAAAGTACAGAAAGCCAGGTACACTTATTACCTCTAACACTTCTGGTATTCCAATACATTTAATGGCAGAAGGAAGATCTGAAGATTTTAAAAAACATTTTTGTGGTTCACACTTTTTTAATCCACCACGCTACCTGCGTTTATTAGAAATTATTCCTACACCACATACCAGCCCTGATGTAGTAGATTTTTTAATGGAATACGGAGACGTTTTTTTAGGAAAAACAACGGTGCATTGTAAAGACACACCTGCCTTTATCGCCAACCGTATTGGGGTGTTTAGCATCATGCTCATTTTTAATAGCATGGAAAAATTAGGATTAACCATCGATGAAATTGAAGCACTAACGGGACCTATTATTGGACGTCCAAAATCGGCAACATTTAGAACCGCAGATATTGTAGGTATTGATACACTTGTTAAGGTTGCCAAAGGTGTTGCAGACAACTGCCCACAAGATGAGGCGCGCGCCATTTTTAATATTCCAACGTGGCTAGAAAAAATGCTTACAAACAACTGGCTTGGCGATAAAACGGGTCAAGGATTTTTTAAGAAATTAAAAAGTGAAGCAGGCAAAGAAATTTTAACCCTCAATTTACAAACACTCGAATACGGTGCACGCAATAAACCAAAATTTGCAAGCCTAGAAGCCGCTAAACCCATTGAGGATTTAAAACAAAGACTTCAATTATTACAAGCGTCACCAGATAAAGCTGGCGATTTTTACAAAGCATTTCACTATGGTTTGTTCGCTTATATTGCACACCGCATTCCAGAAATTAGTTACGAACTCTACCGTGTAGATGACGCTATGATGGCTGGTTTTGGTTGGGAAATTGGTGCCTTTGAAAGTTGGGACACACTTGGTGTTACAAAAACAGTAGCAGCCATGAAAGCCGCTGGGCACGCCGTTGCGCCATGGGTAGACACCATGCTAGCAAATGGCATTACTAGTTTTTACAAAGTAGAAAACGGAAAAAAATTGTGTTACGATGTTGCGTCGGGTGTTTACAAAGCGCTCCCTGGTGGTGATGCATTTTTAGTATTAAAAAATAAAGCAGACAAACTGGTTTGGAAAAATAGTGCTTGTCGTTTATATGATATTGGTGATGGTATCGCTGGGTTTGAGTGGAATTCAAAAATGAATAGCATTGGTGGAGAAGTACTTGAAGGACTTAATAAAGCCATTACCTTATCGGAAGAAAAATTTAATGGACTTGTTATTGCCAATGAAGGCCCCAACTTTAGTGCGGGTGCTAACGTAGGTATGATATTTATGCTTGCTATTGAGCAGGAATACGATGAGTTAGACATGGCCATCAGAATGTTCCAAAACACCATGATGCGTATGCGTTATTCTAGTATACCGGTAGCTGTTGCGCCACACGCGCTAACGCTTGGTGGCGCCTGCGAAATGAGCCTTCATGCTGATGTTGTTTGTGCTGCAGCAGAAACCTATATAGGACTTGTAGAACTGGGTGTGGGACTTATTCCAGGCGGTGGTGGCACCAAAGAATTTGTGTTACGCGCCGGTGATGAAATGCACGACGAAGAACCAGAAACCATTACACTAAAAAATAGATTCTTATCCATTGCAACAGCTAAAGTAGCAACATCAGCTGCAGAAGCTTTTGATATGGGCATTTTAAGAAAAGGACAAGATCATATTGTTATGAATATGGGTAGGCGTATTGCTACTGCAAAATCGTCGGTAATGGATTTACATGCACAAGGTTATACCATGCCAACTGTACGCAAAGATGTAAAAGTACTAGGAAGATCTGCGCTAGGCGCACTTCTTGCAGGTATCAATGGGATGCAAAAAGCAGGCTATGCTACTGCACATGATGCAGTTGTTGCAAAAAAACTAGCGTATGTGATGTGCGGTGGCGACCTTAGCGAACAAAGCCTGGTATCTGAACAATATTTACTAGATTTAGAGCGAGAAGCTTTTTTAAGTTTATGCGGCGAGAAAAAAACACTAGAGCGCATTCAAAGTGTTTTAAAAAGCGGTAGACCCATCAGAAATTAATTTTTTCTATGCATCCTATTTTAACGATTACCGGTGTTTCAAAAAACTACGGTAAACTTACGGCACTTGATGGCGTGAGTTTTGAAGTGCCTGCTGGTGCTGTGTTTGGTATACTAGGGCCTAACGGCAGTGGTAAAACCACACTACTTAGTATTATTTTAGATGTACTCCACGCCGATACGGGTAAGTTTAGTTGGTTTGGCAATTCGCCACAAACCAATAACAGAAAACAAATTGGCTCTTTACTAGAAACGCCTAATTTTTACCACTACCTCTCTGCTGTAGATAATTTAAAAATTACACAAGCCATCAGTGGCAGGGGTAATAGCGCAGATATTGATGAAGTGTTACGCATTGTAAAATTATATGAGCGCAAAAACAGTAAGTTTAGCAGTTACAGTTTAGGTATGAAACAGCGCCTTGCCATTGGTGCCGCTTTGCTTGGGAACCCCAATGTACTTGTGTTTGATGAGCCTACCAATGGATTAGATCCGGTAGGTATCGCCGAAATCAGAGAGCTCATAAAATCGTTAGCAGCATCTGGTAAAACCATTATTATGGCCAGCCATTTACTAGACGAAGTGGAAAAAGTGTGCACCCACGTGGCCATCTTAAAAAAAGGAAACCTGTTAACAGCAGGCCCAGTAGATGAAGTACTCGCACAGGAAGATATTGTAGAAATTGCAGCTGCTGATAATGATGCGCTTGAAAATATGGTGCAAGATATGGGCGGTTTTACCAAAGTAAAAAAACACCCAAGCTGCCTCCAATTATTTTACCCAGTCGGAACAGCGCAACTAGACCATATTAATAAATACTGTTTTGACAAAGGTATTACGCTACAACAATTACAACTCAAAAAGAAAAGTTTAGAAACTAAATTTTTTGAATTAACCAACGACTAACGCAAACATTATGTTTTCACTCATACAAATAGAATGGCTTAAAATTAAAAAGTATCCAGCCTTTTGGGCCATGCTTATTATTGTGCTTCTTACCTACCCTGCTGCCAACCTCATGTTTTATAATGTATACCTAGACATTACAACGCAAAAAGGTACACAGATGCTGGCAAAAATGTTTTTAGGCAACCCCTTTGCGTTTCCTGAAACCTGGCATACGGTAGCATATATTTCATCGTTTTTTGTAATCCTACCTTCGATACTTGTTATTATGCTGGTAACCAATGAGTACCAGTACAAAACACAAAGGCAAAATGTTATTGATGGCTGGACTAGGGGTCAATTTATGGCCAGTAAATTAATTGACGTTTTCATTGTTAGCGCTATCACTACCCTGCTCTACGCCCTTGTTGCCATTGGTTTTAGCATCTATGCAGATACATTTGATGCAACTAAAATGTGGGAGCAATCTTATTATATTGGGCTTTTTTTCTTGCAAACCTTTGCGCAGCTTTCTATTGCTTTTTTACTAGGCTATCTTATTAAAAAAGCGTTTATCGCACTCGGTATTTTTTTGTTTTATTACCTCATTGTTGAAAATATTGCTACTGGCTATTTAAAAGTAAAAGCTGCAAAAATTGGTGGCGATATAGGCAGGTATTTACCTTTCGAAATTTCGGACCGAATGATTGTGGCTCCTGCGTTTATAGGTAGGTTTGGGAAAGATATAAAAACAGCTTACGAAAAATCTTTGTCGGAAGTGCCATCACAAATTGCATTATCACTTTTACTTACAACAGCTATTTGGGTGTTGTGCTTTTTCCTACACCGCAAAAAAGATTTATAAACCTTGATGGGATTTTATAAATAGCGGAAGGAAATTTATAAATCGAGGGTCGATAAACTTTTTGAAATTTCAGGATAATCAAATACAAAACCGGCGTCTTGTATTTTTTGTGGAGATACCGTAGTACTTTTTAGTACTTCAATACTCATTTCACCAAGCATTATTTTTAATATAAAACTAGGTACATACGCAGTCATATAAAAATTGCCGTAAAGTACGCTTGCAAGGGTTTGCGTAAGGCATTTATTGCTTACAGGTACTGGTGCCACTGCATTATAGCTGCCGCTCATATTCTCATGTTCGATGGCATACACAAACATTTTTGCTAAATCTCTAACATCAATCCAGCTAATCATTTGCTTACCGTTACCTAATACAGCAGCCATTCTTAACGCCAACGGTTTTAAAAATTCTTTTAAGGCACCACCGTGTTTACTTAAAACAATACCTGTGCGAAGGCATACCAACCTTTTTTGTAAACCATTTGTATTTGCGGTAACGGGTGCAATTGATGCCTCCCATGCGGCACATGTAGTTCCTAAAAAATCGGGATAGGAAGGATCTGTTTCTACAAAACCTTGCGCTGCTAAATCGTTGTTATGCGCGTTATTACTATGACTATTTTTATCTGGACCATACCATCCAATGGCCGATGCACTAATAACCGCTTTTACTTTATTGGGCGTCTCTTCTAAAGCTTTTACAAGTACTGCACTACTTTTTGTACGGCTTTCTAAAATTTCTTGCTTACGCGCCACGCTCCAGCGCTTATCTGCAACGCCAGCACCTGCTAAATGAATAATATAATCGGCAGCTGCAATAGCAGTAGCATCAATAGTTCCGGCATTAATATCCCAGTGGGCATAGCCCTTGTCAGACATAGTAGACCTTGTAAGTAAAACGACTTCGTACCCTTTTTGCAAGAGTAAATTTTTAACTGCCGTTCCTACTAGCCCTGTCCCTCCTGTTATTAATACGCGCGCCATATCTGTAAATTAAGCTTAATAGTGTATAAACAAAGATCCCAACCAAAAGGTTGGGATCTACAACTAAAATCACCAGGCTAAAACAAAGTTACATGCTATTAATCGGGCTTCTTACCGTGTAAAAAGGTATTCAGCGTTGATATTTGTGTTTGATCTTTTTCGTCTTTACCTACCGTATACTTACTGTAAAAATCTTCTACAGTAGTAAGGGTACTTCCAAAAAGTTCCATATTTCTTCTAACATACGCAGGTACATTGTCAAATTCACTACCAGAATCTGCACCACCGCTACTCATATTAAAAGAAAGGTTGCGTAATTTTTGGATGCGCTCTGCAGCTCTGCGCTTTTGCTCTTCTGCATCATCAAACATCGAGTCATCAATAAAAGAAGCAGGAGCTGCCATATTGGTGGCCTGACTATAAGAAGGCATTTCAGGTTTTTCAATTAATTCCATATCGCAAAGTCCTAACTCCGCATCTTCTTCTAACTCATTCAACGACTCGCCAAATGATGTTCTATAAGACTGTTGTACAGGCGCTTCTGATGCAGGTTGCGCTGTCATTGGATTTGGAGCGATATAAGCGACAGATGATGCAATACCTACAGCAATTGGAGTAACGGGTACAACAACTTCTGGCGGCGCAATTTCTTGTGGCGCAATTTCTTGCACACGCACTACCTTTGCAGGCGCTTGCGTTTCTTCTGCATAAATATTGGTAGGCTTATTTAAAATAGTACCCGTAAATGCAGCGGCACTTGATGCGGTTGCCGTTGGTGTATCGTTTACTGTAAACTGAAGCAAAGCTTCTGATGCAGTAACAGGTGGAACAACAATTTCTGGTTCCACTTCTATTACTGGTAGTTCAACTTCTTCAGTAATTTCTGGGCTTAATTCAAATTGAAGTACATAGCGTTCTTCAACGATAGGCGCAATTTCTTCTACGGGTGCAACATACGCTACTACTGGTGCTTCTACTTCTACAACAGGTGCTGTAAATGTTGGACGCATCATAAAAGGATCGTTTTGCTCAAGCGGTAAAGATTGTTGCACAAGCGCTTGCATGGTAGGAAGTTCAAAAACAGGTGCAAGAACTGGTTCTACAACAGGAGCCACTTCTTCAACAACAGGTTCTGGTTCAACAAAACTAATCACAGGTGCCTGAGCAGTTTGCTCAGTTTGAAGCGTCATTACAATTTTTTCTTCTTGAGGAACCGCTTTTGTACTCGCCGGACTTATTGCAAATGGATCCTTATGTTCAAATCCTGTTGCAACAAGTGTGATGCCAATTTTTTTATCCAACGTATTATCGTAACCCATTCCCACAATTACATCCGTATCTTCTCCGGCTTGCATGCGTAGGTGATTATTAATAATTTCCAATTCATCCATGGTGCATTCATGATCACCTTCGGCACTATTGATATTAATTAAAATCCATTTAGCGCCTTTGATATCGCTATCATTTAAAAGTGGAGATGCAATGGCTTCTTCGATAGCAAGTTGTGCTCTGTTTTCTCCTTCTACTTCTGCTTTACCTAAAATAGCAACACCACCATTTTTCATTACGGTACAAACGTCTGCAAAGTCAACAATAATATGACCTCTACTATTAATAATATCGGTGATACATTTAGCAGCAGTGGCTAATACATTGTCAGCCTTACCAAATGCTTCTTTCATTTTTAAATTACCGTATTGCATACGTAATTTATCGTTGCTAATTACAAGTAACGTATCTACGTGTGGCTTTAACTGCGCAATACCTTCTTGCGCTTGTTGCAAACGACGTGGGCCTTCAAAACCAAACGGTGTTGTAACAATACCTACTGTTAAAATGCCTAAGTCTTTACAAATTTGTGCAATGATAGGTGCTCCGCCAGTACCAGTTCCACCTCCCATACCAACAGTAATAAAAGCCATTTTAGTATTCACTTCTAAAATGCGCTTGATTTCTTCAAGCGATTCTTCGGTGGCTAATTTACCAACTTCTGGATTTGCGCCAGCGCCTAAACCTTGGGTAAGGTGTGGGCCTAACTGAATTTTATTGGGAATGCGACTCTGCTCAATGGCTTTAGCATCTGTATTACAAATAATGAAATCAACACCTTCAATATTTTGATCAAACATGAAGTTAACTGCGTTGCTTCCGCCTCCACCAACACCAAGTACTTTAATGATAGAAGATTTTTGTTTAGGAAGATCGAAGTGAATCATATAAACGAGTTTAGAAAGTTAGAATGAAATGGGTATCGTAAAAGGTTATTTTTATTTATTTAAAAGTTCATCTTCATCTTTAAATAAATCGATAAGGTTGTTTTTAAATTTCTCCCAGAATTTAACACGATCTTCTCCATTTCCTGGCTTAGGTGCTGTACCCGCCGCAACTTCACCAATTACTAGCTCCACTTCTGGCTCTGGCGTAACTACTTTTAAAGCACGAGGCACTTCTACACGTTTAAATGTTTCGGTAAACTCTTTGTGCTTCATATCATAATCGGCGTAACCTTTTAAGATAAGACCGAGGCAAGTTGCGTACATTGGCTTCTTGAGTTCATCTATATGATTGGGTGCTAAATGCTCATTTGGTAAACCAATTCTTGCATTTAACCCTGTTGTATATTCTGTTAATTGAATGAGGTGCTTTAATTGAGAACCGCCACCTGTTAAGATTACACCACCATTCAATAAGCGTGTATCAAGTCCTACTTGCTTAATATGATAGGTAACAAAATCTAGAATTTCACTCATGCGCGCTTGAATAATTTGTGCTAAGTTTTTAACACTAATTTCTTTAGCGGGCATCCCTTTTAATCCAGGAATGGTGATGTAAGCATTGGTTTGTGCCTCATCTGCAAGTGCACTACCAAATTGAACTTTTAAAGCTTCTGCTTGGCTTTTTAATACCCCGAGTCCCATGCGGATATCCTGTGTGATATTTTCTCCACCAAATGGAATCACTGCAGTATGCTTTAAAATTCCTTCACTAAAAACAGCTAAATCAGAAGTACCACCACCAATATCTAGGATTACTACACCGGCTTCCATATCGATATCGCTCATAACAGCACTTGCAGAGGCTAGTGGTTGCAACACCAAATCTTTGGTACTTAAACCACTTCTTTCTACGGCCCTATTAATGTTGCGGATGGCATTTCTATCTCCAGTAATAATATGAAAATTGGCACCTACTTTAACACCGTTGTACCCTACTGGATCTTTAATATTTTGGTTATTATCCACATGAAAATCTTGCGGAATCACATCAATGATTTGATCGCCTGCAGGAATAAATGTTTTACGTTGGTTGTTGATCAAAAAATCAATTTCCGAACGCATGATTTCTGTATCGGGGTCTTGTCTAACAATATCGCCACGTGTTTGCAAGCTTTTAATATGATGGCCTGCAATACCCACATACACTTCACTCACTTCTAACTCGGGGTTACTTTCGTAGCAATTTACTAAAGCCAGCTGAATGGCTTTGATGGTTTGGTCAATGTTTAAAACTTGTCCGTGCTGAACGCCACTTGAATTGGCGCGTCCAAAACCTAGGATTTCTAATTTTCCAAACTCATTTTTACGGCCGGCGATGGCGGCAATCTTAGTAGTTCCAATGTCTAGACCTACAATGATCGGTGCTTCATTGTGATGCATAACGGTGTGTTTTAGTTGTTCGTTTTTTTCTTTGTTTTAGAATTCTGTTTAGCCTTCTTGTTTAACGGAGCTATTATCGTTTTATTGTCAATGTTAATAACCGGTTTGAGAACTGCTTTTTGTTTCACAGTGTCAACAACTTTTGCGGCAGGTTTTGTCGCCGCTTTTGCAGCAGGCTTTACGGCAGGTTTTACGCCCACCGTATCCGTGGCGGCAGCTGCATCTAGTGCAGGCTGGGCTATGAGTCCCTGAATTAAAAGAGCCGATTGAGCCGAGTCAATTTGCGCCTTTGCAGTTCCTTGCTTAATGGCAACTACTTGGTCTTTGTAACGGATATCAATGCGCTCATAATAACGTACCCCTTTTTGCATCCAAGCCTGCTTGTAAAAAGTTTGTAAGCGTAAAAACTTAGCCTCTACATCTGTGGCTTTACCAAGTGAAATAATATGATCACCAATTACGGGAACGAGTTCAAAATTTGCTTGCGGCGTAATATCAATTTGAGCAATTTGCGCGCTCCATAAAGAGTCTTTATGCAAAAACTTGCCAAGGGTAACTACTTCTTTCAATAACTGGCTATCAGGTTTAGATAAAATGGGTCTATCCGATGGGAAGCCCGTAAACATTGGGACCCTGGCTACTACTTTTTCGCTAAGTGGTAGTCTGAGTCCAGTAGAATCGAGGTAAAAAGATGCGCCACCTGGGGTAAATATGCGGGCCATCGGAATACGCTCTTCAATTAACACATACAGCACCTGCTTGTTGGTATAATAAATTTGAGCTTTTTTTACCCAAGGATTACCTGCTACCTTTTTTTCAATGGCACTTAAATTAAGTGACGACATTTTAGCACCAATGATATTTCCTCCCGCTTTAAGCATTTCATTGATATCACTTTCATTAATAAACAGCTGGGTTTCTTCCCCAGCAATTTGAATCTGAATGTCTTTGATTGTTTTTTTATCCTTTTCCAGCCAGGCCATTACAAAAAGTACCATGGTAGCAACCCCCAGCATGATCCAGAGTGTTCGCATTAAAATCTTTTTCCAGGGTAGGTTTCGCATGGTCTTGTTTTTATAAATCGTTTTTGATGTTTCTAATAAGTACGTCAATATCTCCAGCACCTGCCATTACTAAAAGTTTGGGCTGATGTTTTTTTACCCAGTCACTCACCGCTTCTTTTTCAAGCAATACCACATTTTTATTGGTCATTTTGAGGGCGATCATTTCAGAAGTAACCCCCGGTATTGGTAGTTCACGAGCAGGATATATAGGCAGTAACACCACTTCATCTGCAACACTCAAACTTTCAGCAAATCCATCACACAAATCCTGTGTTCTACTAAATAAATGTGGCTGAAATACAAGGGTTAATTTTTGACTCGAATACAAACTACGAACGCCACTTATGAGTGCAGCTAGCTCTGCTGGATGGTGCGCATAATCATCAATTAAAACCTGTTCGTTTGTTTTTACGAGGTATTCAAACCTTCTTTTAACGCCAGCGAAATTTGCGAGTGCTATTTTTATTTTTTCGAACTCAATACCTAGGTGCACAGCAACAGCAATAGCTACAAGTGCATTTTCAATATTGTGCAGCCCACCCATATTTAACAACATCCCCTCAATTTGCCAGTTAGGACCCACTGCTGTAAAACAATATGCGCCATTAACAACGCTAATATCCTTTGCAAAAATACTGGCACCATGACCATTTAAACTGTAGGTCACCAGTTTTGATGCGTCAAAAGATGGTTCACGAACGAGTCCTTTTTTTGCAAGTAGTAAACCACCCTCTTTTATTTTTTCAGAAAAGCTAACAAAAGCATCTTCAAACGCTTCTGGTGTTTTATAAATATCTAAATGATCTGCATCCATGGAGGTAATTACGGCAACAGACGGATGTAACTTTAAAAAACTTCTGTCATACTCATCGGCTTCAACAACCACCACATTATTATCACTACTCCAAAAGTTGGTATTGTAATTTGCTGCAATGCCGCCTAAAAAAGCAGTACAACCATAACCCGTGTCCCTTAACAAATGCGCTATCATGCTACTCACGGTTGTTTTACCATGCGTACCTGCTACACAAATATTAACGGTGCCTTCTGTTATCCATCCTAAAACATCGGAGCGTTTAACTACTTCGTAACCGTTAGCTCTGTAATAAGTAAGCTCTACTTGCGACTCCGGTATGGCAGGTGTGTACACCACCACAGATGCATTTTTATCTAAAAGATCCAGACTATCCTCATAATGAATGTTAATACCAATCTCCGATAAAGCTTCCGTTAAAATAGTTTTGGTTTTATCGTAGCCATTAACAACACATCCTTTAGCCACAAAATAACGTGCAAGGGCACTCATACCAATGCCTCCAATACCAATGAAGTAAATATTTTTTATGGTATCTAATTTATGCACGTATGTATGCTAGTATTTTAGTTGCTACCACTTCTGCTGCATTTGTAATAGCAAGTGGTTGCAAATTTTTAATAAATGTTTGTTGCTGCGCTGTATCAAGTGCGAGTTTAGTAACCGTATTAAATAGTGTAGCAGCAGCCTGTGCATCTGGCACCAATAAAGCCGCATTATTTGTAACCAAATAATTGGCATTAGCCGTTTGGTGATCTTCGGCGGCAAATGGATAAGGCACAAAAACAGCGGGTTTAGCAACTACACATATTTCAGCAACAGACATCGCGCCAGCTCTTGATATCACAACATCTGCTACTGCATAGGCCATATCCATTTCTGCAATAAAAGCGCCTACCCACACATTGCTATATTTAGTGGCAGCATTTGCATATTTAGTAGCACTTGTTTTACCTGTTTGCCATACTAACTGTATGTCTAAACTTGCAAAATCATCTAAGTTATTATATATTACTTCATTGATAGAATTGGCACCTAAACTACCGCCTACTATTAAAATTGTTTTTTTACTTGGATTGAGTCCAAAAAAATAATGTGCTTCCTCTCTAGTATGAGACGCAGTAATAATATTTTCTCTAACTGGATTACCGGTAACAAATAATTTATTTGCTGGAAAAAAAGTTTCCATACCACCTGTGCCGGTAAATATAGCCGTTGCATTTTTTGCAAGCATTTGATTGGACTTACCTGCAAAAGAATTGGCTTCATGAATAAATGTATGGATACCCTTTGTCTGTGCCATTTTAAGCACCGGAAAAGTAGAATACCCACCTACACCCACAACAAAATTGGGTTTAAATGAAGTGAGTATACTACGAACCTGAAAAAAGCTTTTGATTAATTTAAACGGCAGTGTAATATTTTTAAATATATTACTCCTATTAAATCCAGCTATAGTAAGTCCAATTATTTTATAGCCTGCAGCAGGCACTTTATCCATTTCCATTTTACCAGATGCACCAACAAATAAAAGCTCTATACCAGGCACTTGTTTTTCTAGTGCTGCTGCAATGGCTATGGCCGGAAAAATATGTCCGCCCGTTCCACCGCCTGCTATAATTGCTTTCATTTTCATTTACGCAGTTGCATTTGAAGGTGAAGCAGGCACCGGAATTGGTGTTGCAAATGGATCTACAATTTTTCCTTCTGTTTGCTCTACGTTTCGGGCCACACTTAATATAATTCCAATAGCACAGCAGGTAAATAAATAAGAGCTACCACCCATACTAACAAGTGGCAAGGTTACACCTGTTACAGGAAGTAAGTTTACGTTTACCGCCATATTAGCAATCGCTTGGATCACCAATGTAAAACTTAACCCCACTGCTAAAAATGCACCAAAGGCAAATGGACACCTTCTAAATATTCGAATACATCTAAATAAAAATACGAGGTAAATAAAAATCATAAACGCCCCACCTAGTAATCCATACTCCTCAATAATGATGGAATAAATAAAGTCGTTGTAGGCCTGCGGTAAAAAGTTACGTTGCCTACTATTACCAGGCCCTAATCCAACAAGTATCCCTCCATTGGCAATAGCAATTTTTGCCTGTTGTACTTGATACGGTGTTTGCGCATCAGTGGCGTAAATAAAATCTTGAATACGGATAACCCAGGTCTGTACACGAACAAAAATGCTTTTGTCTTTAACTTTTTCTTTTTCAAATTTACTAACCGGAATGGTATAATCTACTTTAGGCTTACCAGTATACGTAATAACAGCCGCTGATACTAGCATAATGGCAGGAATCAAAGCCACACCTATAACCAATAAAATATGCTTCATGCTTACACGCCCAATAAACATAAGTAGTAATGAGGTAGCGCCCGTTAATAAAGCGTTTGATAAATTAGCTGGTAATATCAGTGCACAAGTAGCCAATACTGGCCAAATAACAGGCAAGAATCCTTTTTTAAAATCTTTAATAACATCCTGCTTTTTACTGAGCGTTCGAGAAATAAACATAAAGAGCGCCAGCTTTGCAAAATCGGAGGTTTGAATGGTGAGTTTAATAATTGGAAGTTTAATCCATCTACTACCATCATTAATTTGCGCTCCAAATAACAAGGTATATAAGAGTAATGGCAATGAAATAAAATATAAGATAGTGGCCACTTTTGAAAACACTGAATAATTGACACGGTGCAAAAAATAAATAAGTGTTAGCCCAACCATTGTAAAAGAAATTTGCTTAAACAAATACACACTGGTATTGCCTTTGTACATTTTATAAGCAAGAGAACCAGTAGCACTATATACCACCAAAATAGAAATGAGTGATAGAAGCACTACAATACCCCAGATATATTTATCACCCCTCGTTTTTGTAACAAGTTGTGTTTTTACCCCTTCTACAGTAGGGATTTGAGAAAATAAAGTATCTGAATGTTGATTGAGCATGTTATTGTTTGCGGTCTTTATTCGAAATGATTACAATGCTTTTACAGCGTCTTTAAATTGTGTTCCACGATCTTCGTAATTTTTGAATAAATCAAAACTTGCACAAGCCGGACTTAATAAAACGGCATCTCCCTTTACAGCCAATTTAAAAGCGATAAGCACCGCAGCAGAAGCACTATTAGCTTCTTCAATCACTGCTACTTTACCCTTAAAAGCTTCGATGATTTTTTTATTATCGGTACCCATGCACACAATCGCTTTTACTTTATCAGTTACCAACTCTTCAATTAAAGTATAATCATTGCCCTTATCTACACCGCCCAAAATAAGCACAGTAGGGTTGGTTAAACTTTCCAGCGCATACCATGTGCTATTTACATTGGTTGCTTTACTGTCGTTGATAAACTCAACGCCACGCACCATCGCTACAAACTCCATACGGTGTTCGAGGCTATGAAAATTACTCACCGCTTCTCTAATTTTTTCCTTGCGTATGCCAAGGGTTGTTGCTGCAATGCCTGCTGCCATGGTATTGTATTGATTGTGTTTACCCTTTAATGCAAAATCATAAATGCTCATACTTACGCGCTCTTCTTGTATTCTAAGCATCATTTGATCGCCTTTGATGTAGCCGCCTTTTTTAATTTCTTGTTTCATAGAGAATGGTAATGGGTTAGGGTGAAAGGTTAGTAAGGATAAATGGTTAGTAATGATATCGTCATCTGCACAATAGATGAAAAAGTCTTGATTGGTTTGGTTTTCAATAATTTTAAATTTGCTTTTGATATAATTTTCAAATTGATAATTGTACCTGTCTAGATGATCTTCTGTAATGTTTAATAAAACACTTACATCGGGTCTAAACGTTTTGATATCGTCTAATTGGAAAGAACTTATTTCTGCGACATACAGGGCCTTGGGTGCTTCGGCAATTTGTTTTGCAAAAGAGTATCCAATGTTACCTACCATCGCACAATCCAATCCTGCCGTTTTGCAGATATGAAACATAAGCGCTGTGGTGGTACTTTTTCCATTGCTACCTGTGATGGCCACAATTTTACTGTCCCCTTTAAATCTAAAAGCCAGTTCAATTTCACTTATCACCGGAATTCCCTTTGCTCTGATCGCTTTGACCATTTCATTTTTTTCAGGAATACCCGGACTCTTCATTACTTCTGTGGCCGTTAGAATGCGCGCAGCATTATGTTGTCCTTCTTCAAATTCGATACCGTTGTCAATGAGCTCTTTTTTGTAACGCGCTGCAATGTTTCCTCCATCAGAAACAAATACATCGTAACCTTTTTGCTTTCCTAGCATAGCCGCACCTACACCACTTTCTCCACTACCAAGTACCACTAGAAAATGCTTCATGCTTATCTCATTTTTAAAGTAAGAATGGCAAGTACCACACATAAAATGGTTATAATCCAAAAACGCACAGCAATCTTACTTTCATGAAATCCTTTTTTCTGGTAATGATGGTGTAATGGACTCATCAAAAACACCCGCTTACCTTCGCCAAATTTTTTCTTGGTGTACTTGAAATAACTTACCTGAATCATTACACTTAATAATTCAATTAAAAACACACCGCAAAAAATAGGAATGAGTAATTCTTTTCTAACAATAATGGCAAGGGAAGCAATGATACCGCCTAATGCAAGGCTTCCGGTATCACCCATAAATACCTGTGCTGGATATGCATTGTACCATAAAAATCCAATGCACGCTCCCACAAAAGCACCCACAAAAATGGATAACTCACCTAGGTTAGGTATGTACATGACGTTTAAATAATCGGCCAAAACATAGTTACCACTCACGTAAACAAATACGCCCAGCGCCATGCCAATAATAGCGCTTACGCCTGCAGCTAGCCCGTCTAACCCATCTGTAATATTAGCACCATTGGATACTGCAGTGATAATAAAAGTGACTACAAAAATGTAAATGATCCAAGTATATTTTTCGGCACCCGGACCTATCCAACTTATAAGCCTGCTATAATTAAATTCGTGATTTTTAACAAATGGAATAGAAGTAATAGGTGTTTTTACTTTTACGTAACGGCGCTCTACCCCATTAATTGTACGAACAATTATATTTGAATCTTTAGCCAACCGCTCTCCTTTTTGAAGGGCTACTACACCTGTGCTTACAGCAGAAGCCGGAACAATTTCTCTTTCTACCGTAACTGCGTTGCTAAAATATAGTGATACGCCAATAATGATACCCAGGCCTACTTGTCCAATTATTTTAGTGATACCTGCAAGTCCATCACTGTCTTTTTTCTTATAAGCTTCACCCTTTTTTTGAGCGTCTCTGCGTGATTTGATTTTAAAGTAATCATCTAAAAATCCAATGATACCTAGCCATACCGTACATAAAATCATTAAACGGATATATACTTTATCGAGGTTGGCAAATAATAAGGTTGGAATTAATATACTTAACAATATAATGATACCGCCCATGGTAGGCGTCCCTTTTTTTTGCTGCTCCCCTTGTAAACCAAGTTCTCTAACGGTTTCACCAATTTGCTTTTTTTGCAGAAACTCAATTAATTTTTTACCAAATACAGTTGCAATAATCAAAGACAACAAAACCGCCATCGCAATTCTGAATGTCAAAAATTGAAACATACCAGCACCTGGTACATTGAATTCTTGATTGAGCCATGTAAAAAATTGGTATAACATAAGGTTCTATTAATCTTTATTGTTAAAGAATGCTAATAAAATGGCTTTATCATCAAATGGATGTTTAACCCCATTGATGTCTTGGTATTTTTCGTGTCCTTTGCCTGCTACAAGCACAATATCTTCAGGCTTTGCAAATTCAACGGCTGTTTTAATTGCTTCTTTTCTATCAATAATTGAAATGTATTTTCGTTTAGCTGCGGTGTTTAATCCTGCCTCCATATCCGCAATAATTCCCGCAGGATCTTCGGTACGTGGATTGTCAGAAGTTAAAATAACGCGGTCACTTAAGTCGCATGCAGTTTGAGCCATAATTGGACGCTTGGTTTTATCTCTGTCACCGCCACACCCCACCACGGTAATTACTTGCTCGTAGCCTTTACGTAATTTTTTGATAGTTGCTAACACATTTTCTAAAGCATCTGGCGTGTGTGCATAATCGATAATGCCAATAACCTGCTTATCACTAATAATATAATCAAACCGACCTTCTGCACCTGCTAGCATGGATAAGTTGGTAAGCGCAACACTACTTTCGATACCAAGGTTTACAGCGGCACCATATACGGCCAATAAATTGTACGCATTAAATTCGCCAATGAGTCTAAAATGAACTTCAATTTCATGCACAAGCATTACAAGACCTGTAAGTGCATTTTCTAAAATTTTACCCTTATAATTGGCACTAGATTTTAATGCGTAAGAAAGTTTTTTGGCTTTTGTGTTCTGAAGCATTACTTCACCCCGCTTATCATCTGAATTTGTAATTGCAAATGCAGTAGCTGGTAACGCATCAAAGAATCCTTTTTTAGCAGCGATGTACGCTTCAAATGTTTTATGATAATCTAGGTGATCATGTGTGATATTGCTAAATAATGCCCCCGTAAATACAAGACCAGTAATACGGTGTTGGTGCACAGCGTGGCTGCTACACTCCATAAAAACATGCGTACAACCCGCATCCACCATCGTGTTTAGCAGTTCGTTTAAACTAACTGCATCGGGTGTAGTGTGTGTAGCCGGAATAATTTGATCTCCAATTTGATTTTGCACGGTAGACACAAGCCCACAGGTATAACCCAGTGAAGAAAATAATTTGAATAATAATGTTGCAATAGTGGTTTTACCATTGGTTCCCGTAACCCCTACTAATTTTATTTTGGTAGAAGGCGCATCATAAAATTGATGTGCCATATACGCCACCGCTTCCTGTGCATTTGCTACTTTAATATACGTAACACCATCAGTAAGCAAAGCAGGCATATTTTCACACACAATAACTTTCGCACCCTGTTCAATGGCTTTTGTGATATAATCATGCCCATCTTGCGCCACACCCTTTATAGCAACAAAGGCAGTACCTTTTATTACTTTGCGTGAATCAATAGCAATACTAGACACCGCTATATCTGTTACGCCTACTACTTCTAGCAGGTGTACTTTATATAGAATGTCTTGTAAAATATGCATGGTTATTTATTAGTTAAGTGTGATTTGAATTTGTTGACCTTTTGCAATAAGCTGACCCGCAGCAATAGACTGTGCTGCTACTTTTCCGCGGCCCTGTGCGTATACTTTTAATCCCGCCGATTCACAGATGTATATCATGTCTTTGTAACCAAGCCCTAACAGAGATGGCATAGATTTAGTATCTAGTTTGCTACTCTTTAGTAAACCAGCAGCAGGTGCATGAGAAATGGTAGCCCATTCATCTACAAATAAACTAGAATCTATAAAAGGCAGTTTCAATTTTTTGGCAACACGTGCAACGTCTTGTTTATAGCCTTTGTATACATACACATTACTATCAGGCTTAGGTGACGTTTTGGCAATTGGACCTTGTTTTACAGAAGCGCTATACAAGCGGTCTGCAATTTCTTTAAATACCGGACCGGCAACAGCAGCGCCATAAAACACAGGTGCATGGGGCTTGTTTTTTATCACTACTATGCAGGTGTACTGCGGATTATCGGCAGGGAAATATCCAGCAAAAGAAGACTGATAAATTTTATCGGCATAGCCCTTATTATTATTTGCTATAAGTGCAGTTCCAGTTTTGCCAGCTACTTTATAAGGCGAGCCTTTAAAAAGTGTCGTTCCAGTTCCTTGTATACACACACCTTCTAAGCAAGTTTTTAAATCAGCTAATGTTTGATCGCTACAAATTTTTTCGCTTACTACTATAGGTTGGATTTCTCTTAACAACACACCTTCTTCTTTGATAGCCGAAACCAAATATGGCTTCATCATTTTACCATTATTGGCTACTGCGTTGTATAGGTTAGCGGTTTGTAAAGGGCTCACAAGTAGGTTGTAACCAAAAGCCATCCATGGAATTGTACTGGGTCCCCATAATTTATCACCTGGCTTATAAATTAGTGGGCGACCCTCTCCAGATAAATCAATACCAGTTGGATTGTCCATCCCCATTTTTTTAAGGTGGTTGATGAACTGCATTGGGTTATTGCTATAATGTTGTACCGCCATTTTAGCCATGGCAACATTGGAACTTAGTTCAAAAGCATGCTGCACCGTAACATCTGAGCTTCCATGATTTTCGCTATCCCTCACGGTTTGAGCAGCTACTTTCCAAGTTCCTCCAGAAATATTTACGATGTTGTTGAGCCCTACTTTTTTATCTTCCAATAAAGCAAGCATAGTAGCTAGTTTAAACGTAGACCCTGGCTCCGATGGGGTAATAGCATAATTATAATTTTCATAATAATTGCCATCGTTTCCACGACCTAAATTGGCAATGGCTTTTACTTTCCCCGTTTTAACTTCTAAAACAATCGCAGTTCCATATTCCCCTTCGTTTTTAATCATCATTTTTTGAAGCGCATTTTCTGCTACCTCCTGTATAAATACATCAATCGTACTTACAATATCTTTCCCATTTTCTGGTTCAATTTCGTAGGTACCTGATTCCAGTGGAACACCTACACCACCTATAATGGTGCGCACTAACTGCTTTCCGTTAGTACCACGAAGTACACTATCATAACTATATTCAAGTCCAACTTTATTATTATCACGCGCGAGCCCAATAGTACGGTAGGCCAAAGACTTGTATGGATTTAAACGGATTGATTTTTCTACGGCGATCAGTCCACTCGTATAACGGCCCAATTCGAAAAGAGGAAAGTCTTGAATTTTTTGGTATTCTCTAAATGAGATTTTCTTTTTTAGTAAAAAGTATCCTTCCTTGTTTTTATAAGCTTGCGCAAACATCGACTTGTAGTCAGCTGCAGATTGGTCTTTAAATAAATCTGCCATGTAGTAGCTCAGTGAATCAATGTGCTCTCTAAATAAGTATCCATTGTTTACATGGAGTGGCTCTACTCTAAAATCCATGTAAATATCAAATTGCGGAATACTGGTACTTAACATCTGACCATCTTCGGAGTAAATAGTGCCACGCTCCGAATCAATATCGGCAATACGTTGGTGAAGGCTATCGCTCATGCTTCTCCAGTACTTACCCTGTACTTGTTGAATATAAAAACCTTTCCCAATAATAGCTGCAGCTACAATCACAACAAAAACAAAGCTTAAATAAACCCTCCATAATATGTCTTTTTTGATATCCACTTGGCGCGTTATTTTTTGGTTGGTTCTAGAGATTTTTCTACTTGTAATCTTTGTGGTAATTCTTTAGCAACTTTTAAACCTAATGGTTCGGTGGCCTTTATCACTTGGTTCTCTTCACTTTTAAACATCACTTCACCCTTAATGGTCTTGTATTCGAACTGTAACTCTTTTAATTGTTTGGTGGTGGTATTAATACTTCTAATTGCGCGGTCGGCCATATGACCATTTGCGATATAGGCAACCGCTAATGCAGATAGAAATAAAAAGAAAGGAATATTATTCGCTATCCACTGATAATTCAATAATCCTTTCAGCGGATTTTTATTGCTATTTGAATTATTTACAGGTTGTTCGCTCACGGCTTTCTTTTAAATTTTTTCTGCGATTCTTAATTTGGCGCTTCTACTTCTTGTGTTATTTTTTAACTCCTCTTCGGTTGCAGTAATTGGCTTTTTAGTCATCACCTTAAACACATCCTCTTTGTTGTCAGGCAAAAAGGGGTGACTAGGTGTTTCTACGAAACTCCCTTGACGGAAAAAGTTTTTTACCATCCTATCTTCTATCGAGTGAAAAGTGATGATAGCCACGCGGCCACCGGGGTTGAGCACGTCAGGGACCTGACTGAGCATTGATTCTAAAACCCCCATTTCGTTGTTCACTTCCATTCTTAAGGCCTGGAAAACTTGAGCCAAATACTTATTGGGATTTCCCTTTACCACTGGCGCAATGAGCGATTTAAATTGTTCGATGGTGGTAACCGATACGTGTGCACGTGCAGATACAATATGTGCTGCAAGTGTTTTTGAATTGGTTACTTCGCCGTACTGCTCAAACATTTTATGTAGCTGAGTAGCGGTATAATCTCGAACAACGTTTTCGGCTGATATAGTTTGTCGTTGATCCATGCGCATATCTAGCGGACCAGAAAAGCGAATAGAAAATCCACGATCACCTTTATCGAATTGATGACTACTCACGCCTAAATCGGCTAAGATGCCATCAACACCAATTACTTTGTGTAAACGCAAAAAGCGTTGGAGGTTACTAAAGTTTTCTGGAATGAAAACAACGCGCGCGTCATCCATAACGTTGCGTTTTGCATCGGTGTCCTGATCAAATGCAAATAATTTACCTTTTTCATTGAGTTGAGATAAAATACCTGCGCTATGACCCCCACCCCCAAAAGTGCAGTCGACATAAATTCCATCTGGCTTAATGTTTAAGCCATGTAAGGTTTCATGAAAAAGGACAGGAATGTGGTAACCTTGATTGGTATGTCCCTTTTCCATAAATCCTTAATCTTTTTTGTCGTTACTGGTCATCACTTCATGGGCCAATTCACTAAAGGCCTCTGGAGAGAAATCCTCAAAGAGCTGTTTGTACTTACTAGCATCCCAGATCTCAAAACGGTCAAGTGCAGCTGCTAAAACAATGTCTTTAGCAAGCCCGGCAAATTCGCGAAGTGATGGAGGAAGCAACATACGGCCAGCATTGTCTAGCTCTATTTCTGTTGCACCACCCAAAAACTGTCTGCGAAACTGACGTACTTTAGGGTCGAAATCATTCAATTGGCTAATCTTGGCCACAATCTTTTCCCAACTAGCGATCGGATATAACGTGAGACATTTTTCAAAACCACGGCTTAAAATAAAGCGACCCTCCCCTTCCGGTAGCTGTTTTTTTAGCCCACCCGGAATAAGGAAGCGACCCTTTGCGTCGACCGTTGCTTCATATTCTCCGTGAAATCCGTTCATTGGTTAATAACTTTGGTTTATAATTACCACTTGTTGACACAAAATAACACTTTTTCCCACTTTCAACCCAAAAGCAAAAACGCACATTTAATCCACAGAATTATACAGCGGCAAAGGGTTTGCTACGATTGGCTTGTAGGGATTTAGGGGGTGTTTTTAGCTAAAAATGATGTTAATAACTGTGGATAACCTGGGTTTTGTGTGGATAGTAGCTTAAAAAGCCTCAAATTTGCAGCAAACTGCTGCCAAATGCACCCGAAAAAAATCTCTATTCTAGATTTCACCTACGATTTGCCAGCTAGTAAAATAGCCAGTTACCCGCTCGAAGAGCGGGATGCGAGCAAATTGTTGGTCGTTGAAAAGGGGCAAATTTCCGAAACGACCTATGCTAACCTAGATCAAGTACTTCCAAGTGGCACATTACTCGTTCACAACGATACCAAAGTAGTGGCAGCGCGTTTATTTTTTACAAAAGAAAACGGATCTGTTATTGAGATTTTTTGTTTGGAACCAGCGGGCATTTATAAAGACATTACTACTGCAATGCTCACAAAAAAAGAAGTGTTATGGGGTTGCTTAATTGGTGGCGCAAAAAAATGGAAAGAAGGACCACTGCACATTAAATACGGAAACAACCATACACTTACTGCAACAAAACATACAACACTTGCAGATAGTTATTTGATAAAATTTGAGTGGGATAACGAGGCGCAAAGTTTTGCAGAAGTATTAGAAGCAGCAGGAAATATTCCACTGCCTCCTTATTTTAATAGAGCTGTGGAAGCCAATGATAAAGAGCGTTACCAAACGGTATATGCAGTGGCAGAAGGCTCTGTAGCAGCCCCTACTGCAGGATTACACTTTACGCCTAGACTGTTTGAAAAACTCATTGCAAAAAATATTACTAAAGCATTTGTAACATTACATGTTGGCGCTGGAACTTTTAAACCCGTTAAGGCAGCGCGCATGGAAGAACATGAAATGCACGCCGAATTTATTGATGTGCAAAAAAGTTTTATTGACATGCTGCGTGATCAATTTTTAGCAGGTGAACAAAAAGTGATTGCAGTTGGTACTACATCACTGCGCACACTAGAAAGCTTGTATTGGATGGGTGCCAAAATAATTGCCGCAAACAATTCTGCAAATCTTACAATAGAAAACATGAGCGTTGTACAGTGGGACCCTTACGAATTAATGCCACAAAACGAGCTCCCATCAACAGCTGCAGCCCTTGGCGCACTTAGTAACTGGATGGAGCAAACCAATTTGAGCCGGCTCATTGCTAAAACACAAATTATTATTGCACCTGGTTACCGTTTTAAAATTATTGAAGGTCTTATCACCAATTTTCATCAGCCACAATCTACACTGCTATTACTGGTAGCCGGTATTACCAACGGACAATGGAAACCCATGTACGATTACGCCCTCGAAAATGATTTTAGATTTTTAAGTTATGGAGATGGTTGCCTTATTTGGCTAGATCCATTTGAACAGTAAACACACTGCCCTCTCCTAGTTTACTAGCAACACTGATACTGCCCTTGTGTGCATCAATAACAGATTTAACATAGCTCATACCCAGGCCAAAACCTTTTACGTTGTGTAAATTACCAGTGTGCGCTCTATAAAACTTTTCAAAAATTCGTTTTTGTATTTCATCGGTCATACCAATGCCATTATCTGCGATGGTCACATAAATAGAACTCCCTTTCAGGTACGTAGAAATAGTAATGATAGGCGCAGCAGCCGCGTATTTAATGGCGTTGTCAATTAAATTAGAAATCAAATTTGAAAAATGAATTTCATCTGCGTCAATCACATCGCTGCTTGCATTTAAATGCAAAATAACTTCGCCGTCCTTGTCTTTTAGTTGTAGCTGATGATTGTCCATAGCACCCTTAATGATCTCATGCAAATGCAGTGGCACTAAATTTAATTCAAAATCTTCTTTATCCATATGAGCCGCCTGTAGTATGGTTTCTACATGTTTATTCATACGTATGTTTTCATCCTTAATAATCCCACTAAAATAGGCCATCTTTTCGGGGTTGGCTTGTACCTTTTCATTTCTGAGGGCATCTACTGCAAGCGATATGGTAGCAATAGGTGTTTTAAATTCGTGGGTCATGTTGTTGATAAAATCACTTTTGATTTCAGAAAGTTTTTTCTGAACGAGTAGTGAACGTATCGTAACAAAAAACGCCGCTAGAATAATAATCATAAATGTGATAGCACCTAGTAATACCCATTTTAAAGAAGCCAATACTTGACTATTATAATCAGGGATAACAATAATTAATTTTTCGAAAGAACTAAAGCCTTCATAATCGGTTCCTGTTTCGGGAATAATAGCGATGTAGGTAATTTTATTATTAATGGTGTCCCAGTATTCGGTTTTAAAGTTAGAAGACAGCATTTCATATTCGTCACGCATACTAGTGATGGCAAATTCGAAATTTAATTTTTTTAGATCCACTGCTTTAAATGCTGCAGCAATTTTATCACTAATTTGTGCTTTGGTAAAATAATCATCTACACTTACTGGCTTAATAAAATGCAAATGTAAATCTGGATTAAAACCAAGGCCTCCCGTTTTTGGAAGTGTAACCGGCTGGCCCGTATAAACACGCGCTTTAATATCATTTACTACACTGATGCCCGCTTCGTTTACTTTGTCAACGAGCTGCACTTCGGTGATCTCTAATAAGTTGCTAAGCCAAGATGCTTGCAACAAAAAGAGACCTCCAATAGAAAGCCCAATTAAAACAATGATGATTCGGAAACTGCGTTTCATGAGAACACAAATATCGGGCAAAAAAAATAAAGCACCCCAGTTGTGGAGTGCTTTACCATACATTTATGTTAAACAAGACTATTTAAACTGCCGCAGCGCCTTCTGCAAGGACGGTTACTTTGTTATTGGCTACTTCTACAAAACCACTTTTGATGGTATAACTTTCGGTAGCTGATTTGTCTTTTAATACCTTAATATTTCCTGTTCCGAGTGCACTTACAAGCGGTGCGTGTTTGTCAAGTATTTCAAATAAACCAGAAACACCAGGTAATTGAACACCATACACTTCGCCGCTGTACAATTTTTTCTCGGGTGTTAATATTTCTAATTGCATATCCTTTTTTTAAAGATGCTTACGCGTTAGCAGCTACCATTAATTTTTTACCTTTTTCGATGGCATCTTCTAGCGTACCAACTAAGTTAAAGGCTGCTTCTGGATACTCATCTACAGCACCATCCATAATTGAATTGAATGCGCGGATGGTATCTTCGATGCTTACAAATACACCTTTTAAACCTGTAAATTGTTCTGCAACGTGGAAAGGCTGCGATAAGAAACGTTGCACTTTGCGTGCACGTTGTACGGTCATTTTATCTTCTTCAGATAATTCATCCATACCTAAAATTGCAATAATATCTTGAAGTTCTTTGTAACGTTGTAATATTAATTTAACGCGGTTCGCACAATCGTAGTGTTCGGCACCAACTACTGTTGGCGTTAAAATACGAGATGTAGAATCTAGAGGATCTACCGCAGGATAAATACCCAAATCGGCAATCTTACGAGACAATACCGTAGTAGCATCTAAGTGCGCAAACGTTGTTGCTGGCGCTGGATCCGTTAAGTCATCGGCAGGTACGTAAACCGCTTGTACCGAAGTAATAGAACCATTTTTAGTGGAAGTAATACGCTCTTGCATCAATCCCATTTCAGTGGCAAGTGTTGGTTGGTAACCAACCGCAGAAGGCATACGACCTAATAACGCCGATACCTCAGAACCTGCTTGCGTAAAACGGAAAATGTTATCTACGAAAAATAAGATATCCTTACCTTTTCCGGTACCATCTCCATCACGAAAATATTCGGCAACCGTTAAACCTGATAAGGCCACACGCGCACGTGCTCCTGGAGGTTCGTTCATTTGACCAAATACGAAAGTAGCTTTTGACTCTTTCAATTCGTTCATGTCTACTTTAGATAAATCCCATCCACCTTCTTCCATGCTATGTTTGAAAGCATCACCATATTTCATGATATCTGCTTCAATCATTTCACGTAATAAGTCATTTCCTTCACGTGTTCTTTCACCCACACCCGCAAACACAGATAAACCACCGTGTCCTTTTGCGATGTTATTAATTAACTCTTGAATCAATACTGTTTTACCTACACCCGCACCACCAAACAAACCAATTTTACCACCTTTTGCATATGGCTCAATCAGGTCAATTACTTTGATACCCGTAAACAACACTTCTGTTGCAGTACTTAGGTTTTCAAATAATGGCGGCTTGTTGTGAATAGGACGTCCACCCTCTTTGCTAACTTGAGGAAGACCGTCAATTGCATCGCCGGTTACGTTAAATAAACGACCGTTGATACCCTCACCCACTGGCATTGCAATGGCTTTTCCTGTATCTACTACTGCCATACCTCTTACAAGACCATCGGTTCCGTCCATCGCAATGGTACGAACGCTGTCTTCACCAAGGTGCTGTTGCACTTCGAGAACTAACTTTTCACCACCTTCTCTGGTGATTTCAAGTGCGTTATAAATTTCTGGTAATGTTTTGTCCGGAAAATGAACGTCAACTACCGCACCAATGATCTGTTTAATTTTACCGTTTGTAGCCATACTAGGAAGTATATATAGGGTTTTAAAATTGTCGCAAAGGTAAGGATTAGGGGTTGAGAAAAAAAGGAAAAATTGACTAAAATTTGTAATTTGTCGAAAATTCAAGTGTATGTCCCCATTTTTAGCAGAATTAGTAGGTACTACCCTCGTTTTAACCATTGGAACAGGCGTTGTTGCCAACGTTTCATTGCCTAAAACAAAAGGGAACCAAGAAGGCTATTTAGCCGTTACACTTGGCTGGTTTACAGCTGTTTTTGTAGGTGTGTATGCTACCGCAACCATTAGCGGGGCGCATTTAAACCCAGCCGTAACCATTGGATTAGCCGTAGCCGGCAAATTTAGTTGGGACCTAGTGCCCTCCTATATTCTGGCACAAATGTTAGGTGCCATGTTAGGTGCTTTTTTAGCCTGGTTAGCGCACCGTCAACAATTTAATGAGGCCGCCGATGCAGCTACCAAACTGGGGGTTTTTAGTAATTCTCCCACCATTAGAGACCCTTTTCATAATATTTTATCGGAAGCTATTGCCACTTTTATATTTATGTTAGGCGTTTTTTACATTGCTGCACCTGCACAAACAAATGGGGCATTAGACGCACTTCCAGTTTCATTACTCGTACTTGGTATTGGCCTAGGAATGGGTGGCCCAACCGGTTATGCCATTAACCCCGCTAGAGATTTAGGACCGCGCATTATGCACGCTATTTTACCCATTAAAAATAAAGGCGGCAGTGATTGGGGTTATGCATGGGTACCTGTTGTAGGACCTATTATTGGGGCAGTTGCCGCGGCCTATGTTTATATGTGGCTCGCTTAATTTTTCGCAAATATCATTAACGGTTTTTATGAATACATATATTTTAGCCTTAGACCAAGGCACTACTTCTAGCAGGGCCATTATTTTTAATAAGGCCGGCGAAATTTTAGCCACTGCACAAAAAGAATTTACACAAATATTTCCGGAGGCCGGACTTGTAGAACATGATGCCAACGAAATTTGGAGCACACAAATTGGTGTTGCCTCAGAAGCTATTATGCAATCTGGGCTTGACGCTTCGCAAATTGCAGCAATAGGTATTACCAACCAGCGTGAAACAACGGTGGTGTGGGATATACAAACGGGGCAGCCTATTTATAACGCTATTGTATGGCAGGACCGTCGCACTGCAAATTACTGCGATGAACTAAAAAAACAGGGTCACGCAAAAAATATTCAAGCAAAAACAGGACTTGTTATTGACGCTTATTTTTCTGGCACCAAATTAAAATGGATACTAGATAACGTAGATGGTGCACGTGAAAAAGCAGCTGCAGGACAATTGTGTTTTGGTACGATTGATAGTTGGTTGTTGTGGAAATTAACAGGCGGCAAAGTGCACGCCACCGACGTTTCAAATGCATCGCGTACGATGCTATATAATATTCATACCCTTAGTTGGGATGAAGAATTATTGGGGCTATTAAACATTCCAAAAAACATATTACCAACAGTAAAAAGTAGTTCAGAAATATACGGACATACTAGTAATATTTTGGCATCACATAGCATTCCTATTGCAGGTATTGCAGGTGATCAACAAGCTGCCTTATTTGGCCAACAATGTATACAGCCAGGCATGGTAAAAAATACCTACGGCACCGGATGTTTTATGCTCATGAATACAGGAGCGAAAGCGGTAACCTCACATCATCATTTGCTTACCACCATTGCTTGGCAAATTAATGGTGAAACGCATTATGCATTAGAAGGATCTGTGTTTATTGCAGGGGCTGTCGTGCAGTGGTTACGTGATGGATTACAAATGATTAGAACATCTGCAGAGGTTGAAACCCTTGCTGCCACAGTACCTGGCACAGATGGCGTATATGTAGTGCCTGCTTTTGCAGGCCTTGGTGCACCCTACTGGAACCAACATGCAAGGGGTACCATTGTAGGTATTACACGTGGCACAAGTAGAGGACATATTGCGCGCGCTGCACTAGATAGTATTGCCTATCAAACCATGGATGTATTAGATGCGATGCAAAAAGATTCGGGCATTACCATTAAAGAATTACGTGTAGATGGTGGTGCAACTGCCAATAATATGCTCATGCAATTTCAATCTAATATTTTGCACACCAAAGTTATCAGGCCTACTATTACAGAAACCACAGCACTGGGTGCCGCTTATTTAGCAGGCCTAGCGGTAGGTTATTGGAACTCATTAGATGATATTAGCGCACAGTGGCAAATACAAAAAGTATTTGAACCAGCATTATCTACTGAAGCAACAGATGCATTAAAAATGGGATGGAAAAAAGCCATTAACGGGGCGGTGGCGGCAAGTGTAGACGCAACAGTTTAATTTATCTGCGCGCTCTAAGCCACTGGTCTGGATTTAATGGCACTCCGCGTTCGTTGTTGATGGTAAAAATAATACTGCCTTCACCATCAATACTTTTTCCAGAGCGGCCAATCATAGAACCTGCTTTTACGACTTTACCCACACTTACACTGGCACTAGAAAGTTGTTGGTATACCGTAAAATATTTACCGTGACGCACCATTACTACCTGGTCGCCATTTACTTCACCAACATAAGATACTTCACCATCGGCAATAGATTTTACCACCGAACCTTCTGGTAAGGCAATATGAATACCATCTGATTTTTGTGTAAGCTTGGTTCCTGGAACGGTTGATACGCCAAATTCTATGAACACATTACCACGGTCTACGGGCCAAGGCAAGCGTCCTTTATTTTGCTCAAAATGCATGGAGGTTTCACGGCCTTCCTCGGTAGATTCAAATGGGGAATAAGGTCGTGCGCCGGCTTTGTTTAGTACAATGGGCTCATTGTTTTTAGTACTATTAGCGGCTGTATTATTTTTTGTCGAATTATCTGTGGTGTTATTTTTTGCGTTAGCAGCTGCCGCATTTTTTTTGGCATCATCGGCGGCTTTTTGTTTGGCGATTTTTTCTTTACGTGCTGCCTCTTCTATCTCCCTTTTAATGATAGCCATTACAGCCTGTTGCATTCTTACACGCTGCTTTTCTTTGTCTTTGATTTGTTTAGCAATAGCAGACTCCTGTCCTTTTAAATCCGCTACTACTTTATCCTGCGCCTTTTTATCTTCCTGCAATACTTTAAGTTGCTCACTCTGCGACGTCAGGGTTACCATGCGCTCTTTTTTATTGGTATTGAGCACGTCTACTTTTTGCGTGAGCATAACACGTGACTGCGCAATAGCAATTGCTTGCGTTTCTCTATTTTGACGGTAACTTTTTAAATAGGCCATGCGCTTTATGGCGTCATTAAAATTACGGGCCGAAAATAAAAAGTTAAGGTACTCGTAGCTGCCTCTACTTTTGTAAGCAAAAACAATACTCTTGGCGTATTTTAATTTAAGGGTATCGAGCTCTTTACGAAGGCGGTAGATATCAACCTCATTTGTAAATATCGTATTGTCGAGTTCGTTAATTTGATTGTTAATACCGCGCACAAGCTCTTCACGTTTGGCCACCTTACGCTTAATAAGTGCTAATTCATTTAAGGATAGCTTCTTATTTTTTTGTGTTTCGGAGAGCTGCTTGTTTAAATCTGCCAATTCCTTTTTAAGGTCCTGCTCCTTTTTTTGCAGCTCTTCTCTAGACTGTTGTGCCGTAGCGCCAGACACAGTCATTAAAAAAAGTAGTAAAAAAACAAAGCGTTGCAGGGTCATGAGCATAAGGTTTAAACGGTCCAATTACTTATTAACGGCAAAATGAGCCAGAAATTACTTTTTCTTATAATTTTTAGGGATTTCGAACGAATATTTTATAGGATCGTCAATCGAGAACTCCTTAAAATCCAAATAGATGTCCAGTTTAGACTTCTCCGACATGGATATTTTACGGTCTGCGGCAAACGAGTAACTCCCCAGGGGCTGAAAGTTACCATACGTAATATCGCAAGTACGGTTGCGCAGTGCATTTACGTCGTTGAGTTTAGAAAATAAAATACGCTGGGTTGTATTGTCTATGTTAATCAGGTTTTTAAACAACTCTCCCACCATGGTTACCAGCAATTGGTTGTCGTTGGCCCTGTATGAAACTAGGTTGTTACTAAAAAATATAGGGTTGCCAATAAGCAGGTCTTGTAACGACATAAAATCGAATGGGATTTCTGTTACCTCTTGTAAATAAGCAATAGATCTTTTAGTAACCGACTTATCGCCTACCTTTTGCACCAGCACTACGCTATCTCTTGTAACCTTTGCCTGTAGGCCTTCTGCAGCGATTCCTAAAAAAGTACCTTTAACCCTGATTATAATAACAGAATCTTTAACCATGCTTAAATACACGGTGTAGTTGTCCTTTTTTTCGGCACCCTCATAGTCTACTTTTATTTTAGCATTAAAGGTTTTAAAGTTAATTTTTTGCTGCGCCACTTTGCCCATAATGTCTCTAACAATAGCTGCCGAGTCTATTACCGGCATTTGATTGACCACAACGGTTTGAGCCGTGTCTTTTTTAGTAAGTGCTTCTTGAATACCTTGTACTTTTTTTACTGTTCCGCAGGCGGAAAGGAGTAAAATTGTAGCGGTTATTCCAAGTAATTTTATTTTCATGTGGTCGTGTTAAGTGTGTTTTATTTACCGGTACTTCCAAACCCGCCTGTCCCCCTATTTGTAGGTGTTAAGGCGCTAGTTGGCTCCCAGCTAATTTGTGTAACGGGGGCAATGACCATTTGTGCGATACGGTCGCCACTGTTTAAGACCTGCATTTCACTAGACAAATTAATGAGTATTACACCAATTTCACCTCGATAATCGGCGTCGATGGTTCCTGGCGAATTTAAACAGGTAATGCCTTGTTTTAATGCCAGGCCACTGCGCGGACGTATTTGCGCCTCGAAACCAGTAGGCAATTCAATAAATAATCCAGTAGGAATCAGCTTACGCTCAAGCGGTTCCAATACCACGGATTCGTGCAAATGTGCACACAAATCCATTCCCGCAGATCCTTCGGTTGCATAGGCTGGTAGCGGGTTCCCCGACTCATTTACTATTTTAACAACCACCGATGAATTTGAACTGCTTTGAGGCATAAATTGGTATTGATGCACAAAGGTACACCAAGGCTTCAAAAAAAAGGGTTAAAATGGGACGGGTTGGCTATTTTTGAGTATAATTGGCATGAATATGAAGTATTTTAAATATAAACACTTATTTACATTAATAGGCGGCATACTCATGGTTTTAAGTAGTTGCACCAAAGACCTAACCGATGTTACTGTCGTTTATGAGAACAATTTTAATAATAGCGACCCTAAAGGGATTGTAACAGCAGGCTGGCTAAGCGATTTTGCTTTTGGTATATTCCCTTTTAATAAAATTACCAACTACAAAAACCTAAAGATGTTGGGGGTATTTAACAATACCCGAATAGAACTCGATGTAGATAAACTTCCTGAACACACGATTATAAAAGTAGAATTTGATTTGTATTTGCATGACAACTGGAAAAACGATTTATGGATTTTAAATATTGACGGCCACAACCGTTTGTTAACTGGATTTTCTAACAATAGCAATATCCAACAAGCCTATCCTAATTGGTTACATTCGGGGCCTACCTATCCGGCAGGCAACCAGGCACAGGAAATTTATTTGCCCGGCGTTTGTAGTTTAAAAGACGATAAAAAGGGAACCAGCAAATACAAGATTGTACATAGTTTACAACACACTACAAAAACTATAAAAATTACCATGAGCGATGCAGGTGGCAATAAAAATGACACCTGTGCTAGAAGTTGGGCCATCGATAATTTAAAAATCTCTGCCCTCAAAAACTAGTGGTGCATGAGAAAAAATATCGTTTACAACATATTACTTTCATTTACCAATATCTTATTCCCATTAATAAGCTTTCCATACGCAGCAAGGGTTTTAGGCCCTAAAGGCATTGGAGAAGTACAATTTGTAATGTCTTTTGCGCAGTACTTTTCCATATTTGCAGCCATTGGAATACCTATTTACGGCGTTAGGGCCATTGCGAAAATTAGAGATGATGCTTCAAAGCTATCAAGTACTTTTTTATCATTAAGTACCCTTTTTTTTATTGCAAGTGTGGCAGTGACCTGCATCTATTTTTTAATCGTTGGTTTACATCCTTATTTTTCAAGTAATCAACACTACTATATTATAGCCGGCATTTTGATTTTTTTAAGTTTCAGCTACACAGACTGGTATTATAGTGGCATTGAGGCTTTTCATAAAATTACCATCAGATCCATTGTTGTTAAATCTATTTCACTTGCCCTACTCTATACGTTTGTTAAAACCAGCAGCGACATCTATAATTATCTCTGGATTTCTATTTTTTCTATTCTGGGTAATCAGGTGTATAATTTCTTAGACATTTATTTACATCTAGAAATTAAAAAGCCAGTACTTAGTTTTTCGGAACATATTAAGCCACTACTTCTCATATTTGGTGCTACTATAGCGTCTAGTATTTACACCCTTTGGGATACCATTATTTTATACTTTTTAACGAGTCCAGAAATTGTTGGCTATTATACGGTTTCCACCAAGCTTACCAAACTCATTATTCCGGTTATTACAGCTATTGGTGGTGCACTAATTCCTACCATTTCTTACTACTACAACAAGCAACAAATTGATCAAGCAAAAACATTTTTGCGCAGCTCTTTGGATGTAACCATTTTTATTACGATACCTGTAACGGTTGGATTAATGACACTAGCTCCAGAACTCATTGATACTTTTGCGGGAAAAGAGTTTTCGCCAAGTATTTTATCGATGCAAATTATGTCGGTACTGCCCATTATTATTGGCATTGGACATTTACTATCTTTTCAATGGCTCATTCCTTTTGGCAAAAATAAAGCCGTATTTGTAGCCATGCTTGTTGGGCTGGTAGTAAGCATGCTATCCAACTTATTGCTCATCCCAATTTATTTAGACAAGGGGGCTGCCATAAGTACTGTTATTACCGAATGCATCGTTTGCGCCGCATACTATTACTATCTTAGATCTGAACGTACTATTTCAATCAATAAGCGACTAGTTTTTCAAACAATTTTTTCTAGCTTATTATTTATCCCAATTATATTACTAGTTCGGCTAACCTCGGATAACAATATTGTTATTTGTATTTTATCTATTTTTACTTGCGTTGCCAGCTATTCACTGCTTCAATTTTTTGTCTTTAAAAATTTTGAGGTTTTTAAATCACTATTGTTTAAACGCATAAACGAGTAATGAGCCATCCAAGTAAAAAGATTGCATTTACAATTTGCTCTGCAAATTATGTAGCGCAGGCGCTTGCGCTAGGCGATTCTTTACTTGTGCACAATCCAACGTATCATTTTATCATTGGACTTGTAGATGAAATTGATGAAGCATACCCAATTGTTCATTCAACCAACTATACGCTTATTCCGATCAAGGAAATTGGCATTCCTAATTTTAATGCGTTTTGTGCACAATACAATATTACAGAACTAAATACGGCCGTTAAACCATTTTATTTTTCTTATTTATTTGAAAAAAATGAAGCGGTTGAAAGTATCGTGTATTTAGACCCTGACATTTTTGTTTACCATTCTTTTGAAGTACTTGAAAAGCATTTGTTGGCTAATCAAATTGTTTTGACGCCGCATATTACAAAGCCTATCAACGACAATAAATATCCTACCGAAACTGATTTTTTGAATGCCGGTATTTATAATTTAGGTTTTATTGCACTAAAGCGAGGCAACGAATCTTTAGCACTTATTAATTGGTGGAAAGATCGACTTACTCATTTATGTAAAATAGATTTTGAAAATGGACTCTTTGTAGATCAATTATGGCTCAACTTTGCTACGTTATTTTATAAGGAGGTTTTTGTATTAGACAACCCAGGCTATAATATGGCCTACTGGAATTTACAAGAAAGGAGTTTATCAAAAAACGATGCGGGCGCGTATATGGTTAATAGCGATCACGCGCTTGTCTTTTATCATTTTAGTGGATATGATTTACATAAACAATACGCCATCTCTAAATATCAAAACAGGTTTAGCTTTTCGGATAGAAAAGACATAACGCCACTTTTTGATAAGTACCATCAAGATGTTATGAGCCGTGGCTTTGAAGCTTTTGCAGCCATCCCTTGTAAGTATGTAGTAAACAGCCCAAACAAAAAGTCGCCTTTTATAAAAAAGCTGGTGCATCAATTAAAAAATTGGAAGCATTCTTTATTACAATCCAACAAGTAACCCTTGAAAACACTCATCATATCCATACAAAAAGGAGGACTTGGGGACCATTTGTTTTATAGTCATTTGCCACGCATTGCCAAACAATACGGCGGTTATAATCAGGTATATATTTCTAATGATTCAATTTTTAGAAACCCTGATACTAAAAAATTAGTGTGGGAGTTAAACCCCTACCTAGACGGATTTACAAACGAAGCTGGCATTTTTTATTTTTCAGAAAATATACAAGCGGGCCAAAATTTGTTGGATCATTTAATGCTTGCTTACGGGCTCGATGACCATAAAAGAAACCATGAGCCTGAAATTTATTACAAGCCTAAACTAGTAGAGGCATTTATTCATAAAACCATTTACGACCCTAACTTCATATCCTATACCGGAGATATCAAATACTCCAAAACCATTCAAAACTGGTTTACACATGCGGGTATTGAACCAGATGCGCAAATGAAAGTGCTGGGGGGTAGGGCCATAGAAATTGATTGTAGTAACAGAGCATCTACGCCAGACCTTTTTACCTTTTGCGACCTACTCTATTCGGCAAAAGCGATTTACTGCTTAAGTACCGGCACCGGAACCCTTGCGGCTGCGCTACAAAAACCAGTAACGGTGCTTTATGGGGAGGGGCTACAAGCGGCCTATAGGCATTCAGGTTTACACCACTATATCAATGTAGGAAACGATTTTACCGCTTTAGACAAAGTAAAAAAATGGGTGACCAAACAATTGGGCCAGGTTATGCCAATTGGCAAAAAATAACAGCTCGCATGCGCATATTTTTTTAAATTGCACCATATGTTTGTTTTGCCCTTAATTTATTGCAGTGCCTTTTTTGCGGCAATTCATGCACTTTATAAAAAAAGAGAACAAGGCATCTTTTTATTTATCATTTTTGGGCTTCCTATCTACACCATTTCATTGTCGGTGGCTTACATGTATGGACTTGAAAAATTAATCCCATTTTTTCAAGTTTTTAAGGAAATAAGTATTGTATTTTTTTTACTCTATGCAATTAGTCAATTAAAAGCTAATAATAACTGGACCAGTATTGACAAATTAATGCTTACTTTTTTGTGCATTAATATCTTGTATGCCTTATTACCCATTGGTACATATACTTTTTTTGAAAGACTCCTTGCACTCAAAAGTTTAAGCTTTTTCCCGCTCGTATATTTTACCGGAAGGCTGCTCCAAAAAGACGCTATTCACTTACAGCAAATTTATATGCTGATAGGTATACTAACTGTCGTTGTAGGCGGAGTATTATTTATAGAATTTTTGACCTACACACATATACAATCAGTTAGTGGCTACGCTAGTTTTAATGAACATTTTTTTGATCAAGACCCTTCTGGTACGTATGGCCTTACCTGGACTTTTGAAATTGAAAATGGCATGAAACGATTTGCCAGCTTGTTTTCTACCCCATTAGAACTTGCAGCAGCATCACTTATTTCGTTGTCAGCAGTGGCCGCCATGGTTACAACAAGTGACAATAAAATAAAACTTAACGCTTTTACCACGCTTACACTGGTGGCAAGTATGTTTTGTATCAGCTTTGCGCTTTCGAGGGCTTCGCTGGTGAGCTATTGTATTATGTTATACGTATATGCACTTCTCACTAAAAAGAAATTATTATTACAAATTATACATACTGCAGCACTTGCTGCAGGAGCTGTACTTCTTCTGATTTCTTTTAATAACGATTTTGTAGATTTCATTATCAACTCTATCACTTTTACCAACGCTTCAAGTGTTGGACACTTAATTGAGTGGGCCAATGGATTTGAATCGATGGTTAAAGATCCATTAGGTATTGGGCTAGGTAATGCAGGTCGTATTTCGGGATTTTCGGGATACAATGTGGGGGGGGAAAATCAATTTATTATTATTGGCGTTCAAACGGGCATTATAACAGCAGGCATTTACATTGCAATGTACATAATGGTGATGCGAAAGGCATTACAGCTATTTAAAACCCAAACGGGTAAAATTAGAAGACTGGCACTATTTATATTTCTAATAAAAGTAGGTATGCTTATCCCACTTTTTACTTCGGAGGCAGAGTCATACATTTACATCAGCTATATTACATGGATTTTAACGGGTTTACTTATGAGTATGAGTAGTCGTTTAGAACCGTCTATCAAATAAGAAAGTTAGAGATGAGCGTATTTAAATTATTTGTAAACCACCATAAAAAAGATTCTTTTGTAAATAGAATTAGGCAAAAAAGGTTTGCGGCGCAACAACAACATATAGAGCAGTTACTGGAGCAAAAAGAAAGCATTAAAATTTTAGATATTGGCGGCGAAATAGATTTTTGGAAACATATGGGCTGGCAAAATGAACGTTGCACCATTTATCTCTTAAATTTAGAAGATCGCATTGCGGCATGCAGTGGAGACAACAATGGTTTTGTGTGGGTACAAGGCAACGCACTAGATTTACCCTTCCATGCTGGCGACTTTGATGTACTATTTTCCAACTCAGTAATTGAACATGTAGGCAGCTACCAAAATCAAGCCCTTTTTGCATCGGAGGTAAACAGGGTTTGCAGCAAATACATCATTCAAACACCAAGCTTGTGGTTTCCATTAGAGCCGCATAGTTTGCTTCCACTTTTTCAGTTCATCCCGCACCGAGTTAGAGCTGTACTAATTATGTTATTTAACATCAACTATTTTCCAAAACAAAAAACATACAATGAGGCATTAGCGGTATCAAGGTCTACCCTCATGTTTTCTAAAAAAAGATTTCAGCAAATTTTTCCGGACGCTACTATACAGGTAGAAACATTATTTGGTATTCCAAAATCCTATACTGCTATTAAAATGTAATTTGTATATGCAGGTAAAAAAACAAAAAATAGGTATTGATATCCGCGATTTAAAAATTGCAAAAACGGGTGCACATACCTATTTGAGTGAACTGTGCAAAGCCATCAATAATAAGCAAGCTCTACAGTTCCAATACGTTTTTTTAGACACCCGCCTCCCTATTTATACCGGCAGCCATAAAATTGGAAAATTATGGGAGCAAATAAATTATGTTTTTTGGAAACAGGTTACACTGCCCATAAAAGCATGGCTAAACGGCTGTAGGCTTGTGTTTTGTACCGATTATTTTGTTCCCTACACACAACTAAGCTTTACCACTATTCCGGTTTTTCATGACGCTTTTTTTTGGGAATATCCAGCGCATTATAATAAATATTGGCTTTGGTTTTTTAATACACTAGGTGTTAGCGCTGCAAAAAAATCAAGCGCTATTGTAACTGTTACAAATTATGCTAAGCAGCAAATTGCAACATATTCGGGCATTGATGCAGCAAAAATTATTCCCATACATATTGGACCTAAATCGAGTATTACAGAACCACAACAAAAAATAGACCCACATTCTAGTGACAACAACTGGCAACAGTTGCTACAAAAAAAATACATACTACATGTTGGTACCATCGAAAAAAGAAAAAATCTTGCTACACTTATAACTGCATTTGAACAACATATTATTAGTACCCAACAAGAAATATATTTAATCATTGTAGGTCAAAAAAGTAATAAGCCAACACTTCAAGACAATGCTGTTTTTGAAATGGTGGCAGCATCAAGCCTATTAAAAGAGCGTGTTATTTTTACCGGTTTTTTACCCGATTTTCAAACCGCTGAGCTATACAAACATGCAGCATTGTATGTTTTCCCTTCTGTGAATGAGGGTTTTGGTATTCCAATATTAGAAGCTTTTGCGCATGAGGTTCCGGTGCTTGTTGCGGGTAATACTTGCCTCCCGGAAGTTGCCGGAAATGCCGCCATTGGCTTTGACCCTTTACATGCCCAAGGGCTGGGTACTTTAATCACACAAACCTTATCCGACCCAAGTACCCTTCAAGATTTAAAACAAAAGGGTACAGAGCGGCTCAAACATTTTTCGTGGAACAATACGCTGGATGCATTAGAAGCTGTGTTTCAACGCAGTATAAATAGGTAGCTGTTTACCATTATTAAAAGGTTTGCCTATATTTACTGCAAATTTTTAGCATCCGTTTAATCGCACACATACAATCAAGATTTGGGGGTTCGTGGAAAAAGAGAGATCTTTTTATTACACTGCTGCGCCTATTCATTTTTGCACTAAAAGGCAGTTACGAGCGCTTGTTTTTTAAAAAATCAAGTGGGCTTGTACTGGTTGGTAAAAACGCATCTATTAGGTATGCGCATTATTTAAGTGCCGGTAAAGATTTAATTATAGAAGATGGCGCCGAAATAAACTGCTTAAGTACAGATGGTATACAACTTGGCAACCGCGTTACCATTGGAAAAAACGCCATTATCAGACCCTCTAATATGTATGGTGGCAGCATTGGGGCCGGCTTAATAGTTGGGGACAATTCAAATATTGGACCAGGCGCCTATATTGGCTGCACTGGGCTTATTACGATTGGAAACAATGTAATGATGTCGCCGGGAGTGAGCATTTACGCCGAAAATCATAATTCTGACACAAGTATACCTATGAAAGAACAGGGTGTTACTGTTTCGTTTGTAACGATTGAGGATGATTGTTGGATTGCCTCTAACAGTACCATTTTAGCGGGCGTTACCATTGGAAAAGGTTCTGTGGTGGCGGCGGGTTCGGTGGTTACAAAAAATGTGCCTCCTTTTAGCGTTGTTGCAGGCATACCGGCTACCGTTATAAAATCAAGAAATTAAATAATAGATGAAAATCCTTTTTTTACACAGCTCATCCGATTTATACGGCGCCAGCAAAATAATACTGGCGGTTAATGAGCTATGTTTAAAAAAAGGACACCAGTGTACGGTGGTTTTGTCGGAAGATGGGCCCTTGGCATCTAAATTAAAGGCATTAGGCGCCACAGTGATACTTGCCGATTTGGGTATTTTACGCAGGCAGTACCTAAACCCTGCAGGTATACTTAACAGGCTTGTCGCCAATTACAAAGCCTACCGTTTAATTACTAGGCTTTGCAAAACGGAGAAAATTGACCTCATTTATTCCAATACTACGGGTGTTGTTGTGGGCGTTTTTGTAGCATCAAAACTGGGCATCAGACATATCTGGCATGTTCATGAAATTATTGAAAAGCCGTATTTACTTTTTAGAATTTTATCCGGTTTAATAAATACAAAAAACAACAAGGCTATTGCGGTATCTGAGGCGGTAAAAACACATTGGACAAAATATGTAACACCCCATAAAATTGATGTGCTGTATAACGGTGTCGATTACTGGTTGTTTGAAAACACAAACAGTGATTTACGCCAAACACTAAACATTAGCCCAACTACTATTTTAATAGGCATGATGGGACGTGTGCATTTTTGGAAAGGCCAAGATTATTTTGTGAAAATTGCAGGTGAACTTTTTAAACAGCATAAAAATGTTCATTTTTTAATTGTAGGCGATGTATTTGCAGGATACGAATATTTACATGAAAATATTAATACACTCATTGTTGCAAATCATTTACAAGCACATGTAACGCAACTCCCTTTTAGAGCTGATATTACCAATGTTTACAACGCACTAGATATTTTTATTTTACCTTCTTTACTTCCGGACCCTGCACCTCTAGTAGTTACAGAAGCCATGGCAGCAGGCCTTGCAGTAGTAGCTACAGCGCAAGGTGGTGCTATGGAAATGATAGAAAATAATGTATCGGGCTTACTCATTCCCATTAACAATGCAGCTGCGGCCGCAAAAATTATCGAGCCTTTAATTATCCAAGAAGCATACCGAAAAAACATGGGTGCGCAGGCTAAAACGCGCATACAAGAAAAGTTTTCAAGAACGCAATTTAACGAACAAATAATGGCGGGTATTGAAAAGCAGTGATAACCATACAACAGCGCAAATCAAAAAAGATTTTACCATTGCCATTATTGGCTCTAGAGGGTATCCTATTGTTTATAGTGGTTACGAAACTTTTGTAAAAGAAGTAAGTGAAAGGCTGGTGCAACAAAATATTGGTGTACGTGTGTATTGTCAAAAACATTTATTTAGCGAAACTCCTAAAAATGTTAATGGCGTAGATCTTATTTACGTGCCAACCGTGCAAACAAAAAGTTTAAACCAACTGGTGCATTCTTTTTTTTCTATGCTGCATGCCTGCTTTAGTAAAGCAGATGTTATACTTGTAGTAAACGCCGCCAACGGACCCTTTGGTCTTATTAGTTTGCTGGCTCAAAAAAAGACACTTATTAATGTAGACGGGCTAGAATGGTTGCGTCCAAAATGGAAGGGGCTTGGCCAGGTATATTTTAAATTTGCCGCCAAACTAGCTACCCTTTTTTACAATACCATTATTACCGACGCCGAAGCCATGCGCCAGGTGTACCTCAACACCTTTAACACAGATTCGACGGTTATTGCCTACGGCGCAAATATTAGATATGCTAAAAACCCGGAACTAATAAGCCTATTTGGCCTAACCCCAGGTTCTTACTATTTAATTGTGGGTAGGCTTATACCCGATAACAATTCCGACATACTACTAGAGGGCTACCTAAAAGCCAATTCAAATAAAAAACTGGTGATTGTGGGCGATGTCCCCTATCAAGATACTTATGCGCAGCGCATGAAAGCCCATGCCAGCGATCAAGTACTTTTTTTAGGTTATGTTACTGATAGTGAGGTACTTGCCGAGCTGTACCATCAATCTTATGCCTACCTCCATGGCCACGAATATGGGGGAACCAACCCTACCATGCTTAAAGCCATGGCTTATGGGACTGCAATACTTGCTTTAGACACGGTTTTTAATAGAGAAATGCTTGAAAATGGTGAATTTGGGTGGTTTTTTCAAAAAACCTCTGACTCTGTTGCCTTATATTTGCAACAGGCAGAAAATAACCCCCAATCTGTAGAAACATTAAAAGCAAAAGCCCGTAACGGCATTACTCAAAAATACAATTGGGATGAAGTTACCAAGGCCTATGTAACCGTTTTTAAAGCATTGATTCGTAATGGCAAAAGCCACACATAAGTATACCCTTTTAAGATATATCATAGACGCTCCTGTAGTTTTGGCGTCTTTTTTTATTTCATTGTGGTTATTAGATCTACACCGCGGTCATTTTTATAGTGTATCCCTTATTTTATTTGCACTACTTGCCGTAACCACTTGGTATGTGGCCGGATCTTTTTCGAGGTTGTACGCCGAGCGTAGGTCCAATAAATTTTCGGAAGAAATTGTTTTTATATTCTACTCCCTTATTTTATTTGGCATATTAATTACGTCTAGTGCCTTTTTTTTAAGAGACTACCTTGCTTTTAGCGGGCTCTTTTTTATTGTTTTTATATCGGTACTTTTTGTACTTGCGGCCATAGCAAAATACATTATCAGAAAATTATTACATGCCGCCATTTTTGTTGGTGAGTTTGTAGAAAACGTTTTAATTGTAGGTGTTACACCCAGCGCCATGGAACTCTACGAAACCATTAACCGCTATTATTACTACGGTTACAAATGTTATGGTTTTATAGATGATACGGCCACCAAACTAAATGGCAGCAAGTACCTGGGCAAATTAGATGCATTAGAAGCTTTATTAAAAGAAGATAATATAGATGAGGTAATGATTACGTTGCCTGCTTCAGATACCATGCAAATAAAGGCCTGCCTAGCTATTTGTGATGTGTACAAAACAAAGGCGCGCATTGTACCTGATTTACAACAATATGTAGACGCTAGCGTACAAGTAAATAATATTGGACTACTTCCAGTTATTAATATTAGGTCTTTACCACTTGATAAATCAGAAAATAAATTTTTAAAACGCGGTTTTGATATTGTTTTTTCACTCCTATTTTTTATTTTATTAGGCTGGTGGTTACTGCCTATTATTTCTTTACTGATAAGATTAAGCTCTAGAGGGCCAGCCATTTTTAAACAAGAAAGATGGGGCATTAACAACGAAAAAATAATTTGTTATAAATTTAGAACTATGGTGTCTTCTTCTAATGACATAGACGAAGCGGGTAATTACAACCAGGCCACTAAAAATGATCCGCGCATTACAGCCATTGGTGCTTTTATGCGTAAAACCAATATGGATGAACTACCTCAGTTTTGGAATGTACTTTTGGGCGATATGAGTGTGGTAGGACCCCGCCCGCACCCAACACCACTGAATGTGGCTTCTATGCACACCATCGAAAATTATATGTTGCGCCATATTGTTACGCCTGGTATTACAGGATGGGCGCAGGTAAATGGTTGCAGGGGCGAAACCAAGGCGCCTGGCTCTATGCAAAAACGCGTAAATTTTGACCTGTACTATATACACCGCTGGACTTTTTGGCTGGATTGTCAAATTATCCTGCAAACCATTATTAATTTAATAAGAGGTGATCAAAATGCTTACTAAATAATACTGCCAATTTTTTACCTATGAAAAATAAACAACGCTTTTTAAGCATACTTTTTATTGCCTTTGCATTTCAGCTTAGTGCACAAGAAGTATATGAAAACCATAGGTCAGAAATTTACAATTATATTGGCCGTATGGCACAAAAGGGTCTTTTGGATTTTGAAGATCATATTAGGCCACTAAGCAAAACCTATTTAGCCGCCTGTTTAGATACTATTGCCCTCAAATCCAATAAGCTAACTGTTACCGAAAAAAAGGAACTTACTTTTTACCAACAAGAATTTAATGCCGTATCAGCTGTAAACTTATCTCCTACCCCTGCTTTTTTTAAAAAAGATAAAGTAGGTAGATGGCGTAGTTTTTATACCGCTAATAATAACACCAAATTATTTATTGATCCTGTTATTAGGGGTGCGGTTACCATGGGTGAAAATATCAATTACCAAACAAGAAGTACGGGTGTACATTTTTGGGGAACGGCGGGCAAACGCGTAGGCTTCCAGTTTTTTTTTAGCGACGTAAATGAACAAGGTAAAGGCTTTGATACCACGAGGCAAGGCGTTTCGGGCACGGGTATTATTAGAAAAGATACCTCTGTAATTACCAGTCAAAACTTTTCGGAATTTAGAGGTAGCATTAATTATGCTTTTAAAAATGGTAGCATTGCTTTAGGGCAAGATCATTTACTGAATGGCTATGGCGAAAATGGCCGTATCATACTATCTGATAAAGCGCCTAACTTTCCATTTCTACGTTTTGATTATAGCCCCTTTAGTTGGCTGCGTTTTAACAACACGCACGCTTGGTTAAATTCAAAAATTGTGGATAGTGCACGCACGTATGGCACAGATAATAGTGTGTTTGGAGGCGAGCGTCAAGTATTTATTCCTAAATTTTTATCGACGCATAGCGTTTTAATTAAAGCCATGAAAGGGCTTGATGTAAGTTTTGGAGAATCGGTGGTATATAGTGACCGCCTCGATGTGGGCTATTTAATACCTGTGATGTTTTATAAAGTGTATGACAATATTGTTAACAATTCTCATATACAGGCAGGCTCTAACGCGCAAATATTTTTTAATGTTAGTAGCAGAAACCAACTTAAAAACACACACTTGTACACCAGTGTTTTTATTGATGAAATAAGAATGAGCACTGTTTTTGTAAGGGCGAAAAGCAGAAACCAACTTGGCTACACCCTGGGCGGATCAGTAACCGATATTGGTGTGCCGTACTTAACTTTTAATGCCGAGTACACCCGCATTAACCCATTTGTGTACAACAATATCATTCCTGCTCAAACCTATACCAACCATAGCTATTTTATGGGTGATTGGATGGGCAGTAACGCCGACAGATTATTGGTTTCCTTAAAATACACCCCACTACCAAGGCTTAAGTGCATGGTGCGCTATCAGGCCATCAGAAAAGGTGACGATGGCACTATTGTAGATCAGTACCTGCAACAGCCTCAACCTGCATTATTTGAAGGTGATTTTAAAGCCCGAAACGAAATTTATTTGAACGCCCATTATGAGCTATTGAATGGCCTGACTTTCAATGGCTGGTACAGTAATTGGAATACCACTGGTAGCAGCTGGTCGTTAGGTGTAAGCTATGGCCTTTAACCGTATATTTGTTATATTTTAAATTTGAAGATGAACCAATTTACCATACGCCCCATTTTGCAATTTGGCATTGCAACTTTTTTAGTTTTTGTACTTAGTTTAAGTGCAGAGGCACAAAGCAACTATACCGGCTTACCTAATTTAAAATTAGATAAGATGTCGGACCAACAAATCATGCAAATGTGGATGCAAGGACAAAATAATGGACTTTCTGAGGCGGATGGTATTGGCCAGTTGGTTCGCATGGGACTTGACCCTAAAGAAGTAAACGGATTTAAAAAGCGCTTATTAAGAATTCAGGGGATTGCAAAAACAACCAATAGCGGTGCTAAAAATCTTGTGCTTGACTCTGCCCTTTTTATGCAGGACAGTACTTGGGTAGAAGAAATTCCAAGGCTTAAAAAAAGAAGCAGGTATTATGGCTTCGATTATTTTAGTAACCCTTACCCTATTTTACAACCCAATGTAAAAGTGGCAACGCCGCAAAATTATGTATTGGGTACAGGCGATGTTTTATCTATTAGTATCACGGGCGCTAATTTAAAGGAAATGAGTGCTGGCATTAGCCCTGAGGGTAAAATATTACTGGAGTATACAGGCTATTTATCACTGAGTGGATTAACGCTTGAAGAAGCTACCAGTAAAATTAAAAGTTCACTAGCACGCATTTACCCAGCACTTAATAGCGGTGGTAGCAAATTAAGTGTAACACTAGCTAATATTAGATCTATCAGAATTACTGTAATAGGTGAGGCAGAATTTCCGGGCGATTATGTGTTAACGGCACAGGCGGGCTTTTTTAATATTTTGTATTTATCCAATGGACCTACCATTAATGGATCACTACGTAAAATTGATTTAATACGTAATAATAAAATTATTGATAGTATCGATTTTTACAGCTTTTTACAACAGGGTTTACTCGATAAAAACATACGACTACAAGACCAAGACGTTATAAGGTTTAGACCTGTAACCAAACGTATTATATTTAGTGGCGAAGTGATAAGGCCAGGTATTTTTGAACTACTAGACAACGAAACCCTAGCTACCGCAATCAATTTTACGGGTGGTTTTAAACCCGCTGCTATTAAAGATGTAGCAAAGCTTGCTAGGTATGATGTAAGAACCATGTCGCTTAAAGATGTAGCTGCCGCCGATTTTGAAACCATTTTACCAAAAAATGGAGACTCTGTGCATGTAGATAAAATTTTAGATATTTATAGCAACAGGGTGGTATTAGAAGGCGCTGTATACAGGCCTGGCAGTTACGAGCTTACTAGTAATTTAAGTGTAGCTACCTTGTTAAAAAAAGCAGATGGTGTTATTGAAAATGCTTTTTTAAACAGAGGTACCATTAAAAGAAATATCCCGGGTACCGAGCCTACCTTGTTGTCGTTTGATGTGCAAAAAATTGTAAGCGGTGCCGCTTTGGATATTGCACTTTATAAAAACGATACCATTACCATTGCTAGTACCGATGGGATACAAAATAAATTAACGATAACCCTTGCTGGTTCTGTTAAAAACCCGGGCACTTACCCTTACCGTAGGGGCATGCAATTAGAAGATGTAATACTTATGGCCGGTGGTTTTAACAACGAAGCGGCGAATCATAAGGTTGAAATTTCACGCCTGAGCAAAAACAGAGCCGATACCCTTACCAACCAACTCATGCAAATACTGGTGGTAGCGGTAGATTCTAATTTAAACACAGCAGGTACAAAGCATGCGCTAGAGCCACTCGATTATATTTTTGTGCCTAGGTTACTCAACTATCAAAACCTAGGCGCAGTTAAATTAGGAGGTGAAGTTTTATACGCTGGTGTGTATGCATTAGAAAAAAGAAACGAAACCTTACAAGAACTGCTACAAAAAGCAGGTGGCGTATCACCGTATGCCTCTATAAAAGATGTACAAGTTTTTAGAAACGGACTGCGCGTAGGTACACCATCCGAAAGTAAAGATGGTATACCATCCTTTTTATTACGACCATCTGACAGCGTTTTTATTCCACGCCAAGAACCTTTTGTTGAAATCAAAGGAGAAGTATTTAATCCGCAAATATTAAGCTTCCATTCTACCCGTTTTAAAAGTTATATTTCTAACGCAGGTGGCACTACCGATAAAGGCAATTTAAAAAAGGCCTATGTAGAATATCCTAGTGGCATTAGCAAAAAAATAAATCACTTCTTATTTTTTAGAAGCTATCCAAAAATTTATCCTGGCAGTAAAATAATTGTTCCAGCAAAAACAGAAACGGCTAAAAAAGGACTTTCTATTATTGAACTGTCGGCCATTACCGGTTCATTATCTGCTATCATTAGTTTAATCAGCGTACTCCGATAATTTATATTGTATGTCAAGTTTAGATAAACAAGAAGAAGCTAGTTATTTTATAAGTGATTTACTGGGCAGTATTAAAAAGCGTGTTGCTTTTTTGATGGCACACTGGGGCATACTGCTTATCATGGGAACGCTTGGCGGACTACTAGGTATTGGCTATGCATTTATAAAAAAAGATACCTACACAGCAGCTACTACATTTGTGGTGGAGGATAATAAAAGTAGTGGAGGTGGGATTGCCTCTGCGCTTGCTGGACAGTTTGGATTAGACCTTGGTGGATTATCGGGTGGGTCGGGTGTTTTACAAGGCGATAATGTGCTAGAGCTTTTAAAAAGCAATAGCTTACTTAAAAAAGCATTACTTACTAATTACGACAGTGCAGGTACCTTAACATTAGCCGATGCGTATGCTAGTGCTTATGGCTATACTAGCAAATGGGCAACTAGCGATAAAGTGGGGCGGGTTGTAAACTTTAGCAGTAAAAAAGGGGTATTTACTAGGCTCGAGGATAGCTTAATTCACGTGATACTAAAGCGTATTACCGAAAAAGAATTATCGATATCTAAACCTGATAAAAAACTGAGTTTGTTTTCGTTACAAATTACCACTAGAAACGAACAACTGAGTCAATTACTATGCCAGCGCTTACTTGCTGTAACCAGTAGTTTTTATATTGATACCAAAACAAAAAGAGTAAGGGGGAATGTAGAGAGACTTCAACAAAGAGTAGATAGCATTAAAGCCGTTTTAAATACTAAAACTTATACCGCTATTAGTGCCGCCAGACAATTATTGGATGCCAACCCTGCTTTTGCGCAAGGTGGTGAAATGCAGGTAGAAGTTTCGGGGAGAGATAAAATGGTGCAGGCTGCTATATTTGGTGAGCTTACTAAAAATTTAGAGGCTAGTAAAACAGCGCTCTTACAAGAAACACCTACTATACAGGTTGTTGATACGCCCGAAATGCCCCTTAAAAAAAATGAAGTAAGCTGGCTTTTAGCGATCCTTGCTGGCGCATTTATTGGCAAGTTTATTACCGCGCTTTATTTATTTATTACAGGCGGTAAGCAATAGATAAGGTAGCGCTAAAATTAAAGCGGTCGTATCCGTTTTTAAAATACCCGAGGCCTTCTAGTATATACCACTGGTAATTGAGTGAGCGAACAAAAGCAGCTCTACCAGATACCATTAATTTTTTATAGGCATAATTACCTACTAGTGTTGTAGACACATCTACCCAGTGTCTGGTGGGATCACGGGTTACTATAAATGCATTGTAATAAAAATCGTTGTTGTGCACGAGGCGCTCAAACTCTACCCCTATTTTGGTAAAACAATGCACGTAACTAATAGAACCTATTTGACTATTACTACCTGGCCCAATATGAGCGCCGAGTATTTGACCCTGGTGCGTAAAACCATGCGGTACTTTGGAACTGGTGTACCAACTTTTACCCTCAAAAGTTAAGGGTGTTGTAGGCAGTTGCAGTTGTGTAAGCTCGGCAGCTATTTCAATAAACTGTTGTTTGTTGTTAATAGGTACTAGCTTTCTAAAGCCAGCTACAAATGCACGTGGGTAATTATTTTCGATAACTATATTTAAAGGCGTTGGCGATTTATCGTTACGGCCAAACTCAATGTAAACTTCTGCTCTATCTTTTGGCATTACATAGCGTGCATACAAAGAGCCCATAGTTGCTTGTTCAGCACTGCTATTGCCATTGTAACCATACCCTACTGCGGTTGCTCCTACAAATAAACCAGGTGCAAACACCGGATTATAGCTTACAGTGGCAGCACGGATATACCTGTTTTGTTCTGGCTTAGGTTTGTGCAATAAAACACCCTCGTCGTATCTGTAATGATCAGGAGGGAGGATATTTGAATTTTGTAATGTGCCTGCTATTGCCTGAAACTCTATGTTACCTATTTTGGTTTTTATAGGTGCATTGCTAGTAAGTGCTGCATGCGCAAAACCTGCTGCGTTGTTACTAAATATAAGTGCGTTGTAACGCCCAGGGCCCCACCAACGGTTTTCGGTACCGTAACTAAGGGTGAAATTTTTATACGAATATTTAATAGCCGATTGCCCTGGTAACAATTTTTTGTAGGTGTTAAAACCAAAATTTTCTGGATTATCAATGGTGTTAAGCCAGCGGTAATAGGTTTTCCAAAACACAGGGTAATGCTCGGTAGGGAATGTTTCAAACTCCCTGTTTTGCGCTGTTATATAAGAGGGCTTTACTAATATTTCTAACCCGCCAGCTTTTAGGTGTACACCACCACTAAATACCCACTGCATACCAGCAGATGGTATCATGCCACCATCATTAAACCCATGTGCCAGGTCACTATTAAATTGTGCAGTGCGTGACACCGGCAAAAAACTCACTTTTAAAAAATTATTTTTAGTTTTTGCAAGTAGCAGCGGTTTGTTTTTTTGTAGGCTATCTAAGTGTGTAAGGTTTTGCGCAAAACTATTAATGAGTAGGCTGTTATTACGGTTTAGCTCCCCGGTTAGTTGCGATCTTCTAATATAATCCGATACGCCATCTGATAACAGAGATTCAGATTGTGCCATTACAAATTGAAGGCTCACACAAAAAACAATGAACAAAAAACTCTTTTTCATTTATTCGTTTTTTGTGTTTTTAGAGGAAACATTAATGGGGTAACTTACTGCAAGCTTTGCATGAAAGTTTAATAGGTTGTTGTCCTTTTCCCAAGCGTAGTTTTTACTATTAATAAATACAAACTGAGCTGCTAGCACTATATTTTTTATAGTAACCTGCGGTGCAATGCCATAGGCCATATCGGTCCACTGGATACTGCGATTTTCGGGGTCTCTATTTGTTTTTTCTATAAATATTCCTAGCCTATTATTACCGCTTATATAAGTACCCATTACTATTTGCTTGTTGGCACCAAAGCCCGAGCCTGCACCCATAATTTGATTGTAGTTGGTGTATCCCTGCCCTATTTGGCCATGCACATACCAGTTACCAGCACTACGTAGTATGGCATCGGGAGATTGACTCATTTGTGTAAACTCTATACCCAGGTTTAGGTATTTGTTTTTATTAAGGGTTACTATTTTTTTAAAACCTACTATATGCGCTACAGAGTGTGTGGGTGCCATCAGGTAATCTCGAGTACGCTCGCCGTAATCGTTTTTGCCAAATTCTACATATAGTTCCAATTTAGATTTTGGAAAAGTAATACGCACAAAAAAACTAGCAACCTGATCTATACTTAAAGTGTCATCTCCCCAATCATTTTTTTTCTGAAATGTTTTGGTAACTATAGGAATATATTTATTGGTAAAGGATCCTTTGCCATCTGCAATACCAGGGCCATACTTTTGTAATGATCGTATTAAACCTACATACACCCCTGGTAACCACTTTGGGTTGTAACTTAATATATAGGCATTAATATATCGCCAACTATTACGCAAATTTGGGCTTGATTTTAGATGAAAATTTTCGTAAGGGAGTAAGCTGTCTGTTTCGAGGCGGCCACCTATTAATTCAAATTCAAAATTACCAATGGGTGTTTTTGCAGGCCTATGTGTTTTAATAAATATATTGGCAAAACCAGGCGCATTGTTAGACATAATAAGCGCGCTCGTATTACCTGGCCCCCACCATTTATTGGCCGACGATATACCCACACTAAAAGCACTTGCACGTACACTTAGGCTAGACTGCCCAGCATATAACTTCGTGTATGGTTTACCAGTACTGTATCCGTAACCGCCATTGGTTTGATATGTGGGGTTTGAGGCTTGTATTAGCTCGGGTTGGAGGTTTAAATGAACAGGCCCTGCTTTTAACGCTACCCCAAAACTTAGCTGTGTTTGTAAGCCACTGGCCGGAATAAAAGAACCATCGTTGTAACCGTATGGATGGTGGCTATTGTACTGGGTGGTAAGGGTAATAGGTAATACTATACTTTTTTTAACATCGGCCTCACCACTTTGTATGACCATAGAAGCTGTAGTATCTTTACCGGTAATAAACTGGTATTCTTTGGCCGTTTGGTATTTGCTATTAATGATAAATGACGATGGCTGCGCTGCTAGCCTAGTAGATATGAACCCAAGCACCAACAAAACGAATATTTTAGGTAAATGTGCCAGGGTGTGCTATTTAAAGTATTGAGTGATAGGGTGTTTTGCGGGGGTAGGGCAAAAATAGTGAATATTTGCTCCGTTCCGGACTTTATGAGCAATAGAAAAATGTACATCATATTAAAATAATTATGCCAAAGTCAGAAGTAAAATAGCGCCAAAGTCGGAAGTAAAATAGCGCCAAAGTCAGTAATTATGCTTACATTTACTTAATTAAAGTAGCAAAAATGAGTAAAAAGCCATATTTACCAAGGCTATGTGACGCAGAATTAAAGCTAGCACTAGAATCATCGGGTGCAGTACTCATAGAAGGGGCCAAATGGTGTGGGAAAACGAGCACTGCAAGTAATGCTGCTGAAAGTATGGTATTTATGCAAGACCCAGACAATGCTAGTTCCTATCATGCAATGGCGGATACAAAACCTTCTTTACTTCTTAAAGGTGCAACACCAAGGCTTATAGATGAATGGCAGGTAGCTCCAATTTTATGGGATGCTGTTAGGTTTGAAGTAGATCAAAGATCAGCACGAGGACAATTTATTTTAACAGGCTCTGCAGTTCCTCCTGAAAATGAAACAGCCCATACTGGAACAGGTCGTATAGCTCGATTAAAGATGCGACCAATGAGCTTGTATGAATCCAAAGAGTCAAGCGGTCAAATTTCATTACGTGCATTATTTGAAGGGAATCAGGTAGATGATGGAGCAATATCTAAATTAACAATTGAAAAAATTGCCTATGTTTTATGCCGAGGTGGATGGCCAGCAAGTATTGATCTTAAAGGATTACCTAGTTTACGGATGGCAATGGATTATGTTGAAGCTATAATTAATCAGGATGTATCTCGGGTGGATGGTATAGAAAAAAATCCAGAAAGAGTGCGATTATTACTTCGCTCCTTAGCGCGCAATATTGCTACTACAGCTACTTATCAAACAATAAAAGATGATATCGAAGCAACTGACATAAGTATCTCAGACAAAACAATTAGTTCCTATATCAATGCACTGCGAAGAATTTTTGTGGTGGAAGACCTACAAGCATGGGCGCCATCATTACGTTCAAAAACGGCCATTAGAACTACTGAAAAAAGGCATTTTGTAGACCCTTCAATCGCAACAGCTGTTATGCGTATAAACCCAGAAGGCGTTCTAAATGACTTCTCCTATTTTGGATTTTTGTTTGAATCATTGTGCACACGTGATATACGAATTTATGCACAAGCAAATGATGGAGATGTATTTCATTATCGAGATAAAAATGGATTAGAAGCCGATTTAATTATTCGACTCCATGATGGACGTTGGGCTGCTATTGAAGTAAAACTAGGAAACAAACAAATTGAGGAGGCTGCCAAAAATTTATTGTCCCTTAAAGAAAAAGTCAATGAAGAAAAAATGGGAAAGGCCGCTTTTTTGATGATACTTACTGGAGGACAAAATGCATACCAACGCAAAGATGGAATATGGGTGGTACCCATTGGATGCTTAAAGCATTAATTAGATACGCACCTGTTCACGCACAGTTTAAATAGTTTTAAATCATTTTCAAACGCCTTTAAAATTCTTTTTTGAGGGAAAATTTGACTTTAATGATGAATTATTGTGATCTACGGTGATTTATTAAGCAACAAAGCCCATACAATTTTATGGGCTTTGTTGCTTGTGATGGTGAACTTCTTTAAAGTACTGACACTTTAACTAACTCCGTGTAACAGTAAGTTAATGAACAGTTTTATGAGGTAGCCTTTCAATTATTAATGCGGGAACAAATTTAGAAGAATAATGGCTTCTTTCAGATTCTGATAGGAACGGTGGAGGGTGATCCCCTACTATTACCAGCTTATCTACTGGGTACTTTTTAAGAAGTGCCGCTAAGTAGCTAAACTGTTCTTTAATCCTATTGTACTGACTCTCTAATTCGGATTCGCCGCTTTGAGTAAGAAATGGCAAATGGGAATTAATTGTTAGTATATATAAAAAAGCCTTGTTTTCTATACTTAGCTGCTTAAAACCATAATCGAAAACAGCTTCGTCACTTACTGATATATAATGGTTATTGTAATTTACTGGAGATAACTTCTTGAAAAAAGAAAAGTCCTTGATTTGGTTAAACCCTGACGCTTTTCTAAAATGAAATCCACTGCTATAAAATCCACTAAAAGACTGTAAAGCGATGGTATTGTACCCTACTATTTTTTTTTGTTGAGTAATGCCTTTTGTATCCGAAAAGCCATGTTGAATTACCGAAAAGTATGCTTCTCCAGATTTATTGTATAATTCTCTAACTTCGGCTTGAGATGTACCTCCATAAAATAAAGATGAATCTAGATGTACACTATAACCACTATTATTTAGGAGAATAATAGGCCTTATTTGCTCCATTCTTTCTTGTACACTATTATTTAGCCCCCAACTCTCAAGGATAATCAAGGCTTGCTTTTTTGAGCTATCTCTTAATAAATACCTATAACTTACCGATTCTCCATTACTGATATTCTCGAAATTTTCGATTTTAGATACCGGAAGATACTTTTTTAGATAAATTCTAGCATCCTTAACATACTGCACCACTATAGACTGCGAAATATTGAGATTCACCTTCCCGTTTGGCTTGAATTGTAAAGATGAACTACCAAAAAGTGAGTCAATCCCGTAAACTACCGTAAAACAAAGAATTAAGAAAAGAACTCCGAATTTCTTGTCATTTTTAAATGTACCTATACTACGTAAAATGGTTTTCGTAATAAGCATATGAATTAACAAAAAAAATACCGCAAAACAAACTAAGACAACTATCCAAAATTTGAGGCTAAAGTTTGAAATAAATATGGAGCTAAACTTCTGCAAAAAATTAAAGGTGTCAAAATAATATATCTTTGAAATACTTATGAGTAAGTCCGAAATTAGCAAACCCAAAATTGCAATAAATCTAAAAAGGTATTTTTGTGAAAAGCTAAAAACAACTGGGATTAAGAAGTACTCATAATAAAACACTGGTCGACCAAGATATAGTAAATAAAATGTACCAAACAATAGATTAATAGTACATATAACTAGCAGAAGGTATAAGACCTTGTTTGTATATTTAGATAACATATAGTCTATAAAGTGCAATTATAGAATGAAATTAAAATTAAGCTTAATATTGATAATATAGTAAGATATGATCTACCTCCACAAAATACTACCCTCATTCGTTCTTCCTATCATGCTGGTCATAATAGTAATACTCATAGGATTAATCAAGAATAAGAAAAAGCTAATCTATATAGCAATTGGGGTACTATATATCATATCAACCCCTATATTCTCAAACAACTTCTTTAAACTAGTAGAAGGTAGTGAATACAGAAAGCCAATAAGCGCTATAGATAGTACAGATGCAATAGTAGTACTAAGTGGAATGTTGGAAATAAATGAAGTGGAAGATTCAGCCTATGTAGAATGGGGAGACCCAGATAGGTTTTTTGGAGGGATAGCTTTATTTAAAGCAAATAAGGCTCAAAAGCTTGTATTTACTGGAGGTAAAATGCCATGGAATAGAGCAAAGAAAACCGAGGGAGAGGTGTTAAGAGAATATGCAGTTTCAAACGGTATACCAAGTGAAAACATATTAGTCACAAAGGACGTGGAGAATACTGCAGACGAGGCAGTGGCTGTAAAAGAATTAATAAGCCCAAGTAATAGAATAATACTTATAACATTGGCTTTTCATATGTATAGAGCAAAAAAACTCTTTGAGAAACAATGGAATTCAGGAAATTCCTTTTAAGGTGATATGATTAGTGTAAAAACGAAACAAAAAGTCTAATTTATCTATTAATTTAAATTAATTCTAGTATTAATAATTTTAGAAAAATTAGTAGCTCCTTTATAATTGAGATGTGAATAGTCTATATACATTTCATCTTTTATAAAATAATCTGCATAATCCCAGTATTCAAATTTTTCAGGATTTTTAGAAATAAATTTATTTAATCTAGATTCATATTCTCTATTATAGAAATGGTGTAATGGCGTTCTTAATAAAATTAGCTTGATGTTATTTTTATTTGCAAAATCAATTATTTTATCTAAAAAAAAAATATTTGATGTTAAATCAGACTTATATGATTTATTATAAGTTATATTTAATTCCTTTTGGTGACTGGTTGATTTTAATTTATTTTCTGAAGAATATTTATATCCGCCCCATTCGAATTTATTGATTAAACTATTATTACCTGAAATTATGAAGTTCATCTTTGCTTTTAAGCTATAAATAGAGGCGATTAAAAAACTAGTTGGTTGCTTTTTGATAAAAACTAATTTATCTTTATAAGGAATAAGATTTGAATACTTAGGATATTTATATTCCATATGAATTTTATCATAAATCCATATATTATCTATATCATCAGAAAACATATTGTTAGATATTACTAAAATAATGGTTTTAACCTGAGAATTTGATTTTATAATATTTTTAAGTTTATAATATATGTAAAAGTAAGAATCGCCACCCTGTGAAAGATTAACTGATTTTTTTATAATAGAATCATTTAAATCAAATTCGAGATGAGAATGTCCGACAATTAAAATATTTACATTTTTATTAATCTTATAGTATTTTCCATCGTGTAAAAATATATCTGCTGTATTATCTAAAAAAAATAGAATAAATAATGTGGTAAAAACTAATATTAATATTTTAATATTAAATTTTTTCACTTTAAAATTGAAAATAAATAAATTGTTTATTACTCAATATTCCAAAAAATATAATTCCAAAAATTAAAGTAAAGTAACAAAACCAACGAGCATAAAAAGGTCTTGTTATAAACCATTTATAGGTATGTTTTAAAGAAATAAGATAATCAATTACTTGAAAAATAATTATTAAAAATATAGAGAATAATAAATAATAATTTGAAATGCCAAGATATTGAATTAAAAATTCCCCTCCTATTAAAGATGTATTAAAATTAATAATTGAATTAAAAATGTGATTGATAATATATAATGCGGAGGTTATATTTTCTGCACGAAAAAAAATCCATGCAAATGTTACTAATAAAAAATTAAAAATTATATTCAGATAGTCGGACTTAAGAAAATGAAATAAATTTGAAATGTTAAACCTAAATTTTTTTGTAAGGACTGAAAATATATAATAAAAAGAATGAATCATTCCCCAAATTAGAAATGTCCAATTAGCACCATGCCAAATTCCGCTTAAAATGAACACAATAACTATATTTAAAAACCAACGGAATAACCCAGTTTTATTTCCTCCCAGAGGTATGTAAAGATAATCTCTAAACCAAGTTGATAGTGAGATATGCCATTTGCTCCAAAATTCTTTAATATTTTTAGATAGATACGGATTATTGAAGTTTTTCATGAGATTGAAACCCATTACTTTAGCAGATCCAATTGCTATATCACTATAAGCAGAAAAATCAATTAAAATTTGAAATGAAAAAAAAAATATTGCAATGAAAATACTTAAGCTATTGTAGCTTCTTAAATCATGAAACACATTATCAACTACAATAGTTAATCTATCAGCTATCACAACTTTTTTGAAAAGGCCCCAAGCGATTAATTTTAATCCTAAAACAACTCTATTATATTTGAAAAATTGTTTCTCTCTAAATTGAGATAATATATTTTGAGGTCTTTCAATAGGACCTGCAACTAATTGAGGATAAAACATTACATATAAAGCATAAAATCCAAAATGTTTTTCTGCCCTCTGCTTACCCCGATATACTTCAATAGTATAACTCATAGCTTGAAAAGTATGGAAAGACAAGCCAATTGGTAATAATATTTTTAAAAAAGGAAAGGGATTTGATAGACTAAACTTTTCAAATAGTAATGTTAGATTTACATTGAAGAAATTGTAGTATTTAAAAACAAATAACACTCCGATATTTGCAATTAAACTGAATAAAAGATAATATTTTTTCTTTTTACCTGTGCTATTTTCGATTAAGATTCCAGCAACATAATCGATAACAATTGTGAATCCTAATATAAGAATATAAACTGGAACAAAAGCCATATAAAAATAACAGCTTGCCGCTAACAATAAAAGCCATCTATTTTTATGGTTAATTATAAAATATAAACAAGTTATAATTATAAAAAAGAGAACAAATTGTACTGAATTAAAAATCAAAGTTTAAAAATCTGTTAACTGTTTATAAATTTTTATACTACTTAAGTAGTTTTTTTATATTTAAAATAATAGATTCTAAATCTATATTATTTATAGTTCTCAAATAAGATTGAGAACCAACGATTGTCGAAAATTTAGACTCTAATCCCATCATTTTGAATTTCTTAGGATACACTCCCTCTTGCATTAACACCTCAGAAATTGCGCTCCCCAGCCCCCCTATAATTGAATGTTCTTCAAGTGAAATTATTCCACCAGTATTAATGGCACAATTTAATATGATATCACGATCAATTGGTTTGATTGTATGCATACTTACTACTCGGATAAATATACCTTCTTCTTTCATTTTGGTTTGAGCCATAAGAGCTAATTCAGCAATCCCACCTGAAACAATCAAAGACAGATCATTTCCCTCAGTCAAAGTTCTTGCTTTACCTACAATAAATTTTTCATCATCTGCATTAGAGTTTTTTGCAGATGATTTATCTATACGAATGTAATTTACTCCACCTAATTCAATAACTTTTTTTGTAATTTCTTGAACTTCCCAAAAATCACATGGCACAAAAACTCTAATGTTGGGGATAGCTCTCATAATTGCAATATCTTCAGTAGCGTGATGAGAATAGCCCAAAGCACCATAACTAAAGCCTCCACCAATAGATACTACATTAACATTCGCATTGTGATAGCAAGCATCATTTCGTATTTGCTCTAAACATCTTAAAGTATTAAAATTACCAATAGAATATGTAAAAACAGTTTTTCCATCTATTCCTAAGCCAGAGGCAATTCCTGTCATATTTTGCTCTGCTACACCTGCGTTTATATATTGATTCGGAAATTTTTTTGAGTAATTATCTAAAACACCAAAACCTAAATCACCAGTAATTAAAATAATATTTGAATTTTCTTCAACAATTTCAGTTAGTGCTGCCACAAAATGGTCTCTCATACACGTTTTTATTTTATTTAATTTATCCTAAAACAGCAAAGCCAATATATGGGTCTCCTGGTATAGATTGAATATTTAAATTTTTAATATTCATGCTTTCAAGTAATGCTAATGTTTCTCCTGGCCATTGTGGATTATCTAGTTCATCAAATGCAATAATTGATCCTTTATGCATTCTTGGCAAAAAATATTCTAACGCTGCTTTAGTGGGCTCATATAAATCGAGATCAATAAAAAGCATACTGATAAGTAAATGCGGATTCTTATCTAAGAAATCAGGGATTGTTTTGGTACAATCACCTTTAATCAATTCAACTTTATTAATATGACCTAAAAATCTATCTCTATTAAAAGCATCATTCAATTCAACTAATTCTTCATGTACATTGGTATAAAAATGTCCAACCTTGTGATCATATTCTAAAGTACTATCTTTCTCGTGTAGACTTGGGAAACCCTCATAAGTGTCAAATCCATAAATTTTTCGAATCAAATTTTCTGGTTCCATAATAGCACTTAGCTTTGCCCAAGTACTTAAACTAAAGCCTCTAAAAACTCCTAACTCCACAATTGAACCCTTTACTGGTAAAAGCAATTTATATATCTCATATAAAGTAAGGAATCTTTTTAAATGTTGTCTTCTAACATATTTCGGAAAATTTTCTAACTTTATTTCTACTGAATCTGGATTTTTGTTAAAGATATTTTCTATAACTTTTCCTACCTGTTGTTCTTCTTCAGTTCTAAATCTTTTCATTTTATTTTATTTATTATTATTTAATTCATATTTAGCATTAAGATGTTCTTCCCCTTTTGCGGTTCTATAATGCCACAAAACATTGTTTTCAAAAAAAGAAACTCCTTTTCCTTTTATTGTATGAGCAATTATACACGTAGGTAGAATAGGATTTTCTGCAGCTTTATCATAATTTGAACAAATTTCATCAATTGAGTGTCCATCACATTCTAATACATTCCAGCCAAATGCTTTCCACTTGTCTAAAAAAGGTTCTAAAGTTAAAGTATTTGATACTAAGTCAAGACTTTGGATTTTATTATAGTCTATAATACAAATTAAATTATTTAGTTTATGGTGAGAAGCAAACATTATTGCTTCCCAGTTTGAACCTTCATCACATTCTCCATCACTTAATAATACAACAACTTTATTTTCTCTCTTATCCATTTTAGAAGAAATAGCCATACCAACACCAACAGATAGGCCATGTCCTAATGACCCTGTAGACAATTCAACTCCTGGAATATTTTTATGTGATACATGCCCACTTAAATTTGATCCATCTTGATAATGTGTTTTCAATAAATCAACAGAAAAAAATCCTGTTTCAGCAAGAACTGCATAAACTCCTGCTCCAGCGTGTCCTTTACTTAAAATAAATCTATCTCTGACATCCCAAGTTGGGTTGTCAGCCTTTACATTTAATAATTTACCATATAAACAAGCAAGAATATCTGCAATAGAAAATACAGAAGCAATATGGGAACTGCCCCCATTGCTTGTCATTTCTAGTGCATGTAGTCTAATTTTTTTAGCTAACTCATGTAGTTCCATAATAAATTAATTTGTTTAAGGATGTAAAATCATCTAATTGCATTTTATTTTTTAAGTTAAATAAAACCATTTTTTTTGCAAAGTTTTTATTGAAAATAGAAATAAAAGTTATTAATACTAATAATAAGTCGAGACTAAGAGTGCTATTTTGAATATATAAAAGTCCTAATTTGCTTTTCCAAGGACGTATATTTTCATTATAAAACAAATCGGGATTTTTAGACTTATCTGCTATCACATCAAGATTTGAAAACAATATAGATGAGAAGTCGGTAATCCCAGGCCGAACAGATAATAATTTTTTTTCTAAATTATTATATAATTCAACGCCAATTTCATTAACATTTGGTCTTGGTCCTACTATTGAAATATCCCCAATTAAAACATTAATAAACTGTGGTAGCTCGTCAATTTTATACTTTCTTAAAAAAAAACCAAAGTATGTAAGACGAGAATCACTTATTGTAGATGTCCTAATTAAAATTTTATCTGCATTTTTTTTCATTGTTCGGATTTTAATAATATTAATCATTTTGAAATTTTTACCAACTCTTTTAGAAAAGTAAAAAGGAGAATAAAAATCTTCGATAAAAACTAATATAATTGCAATCAAAATAAATGGCAAAATAAATGGCAAAATAAATAAGGAAAAAATGAAATCAAATGTATACTTAAATCTCATTTGGTATGTATTTATTCCACAATAAATCAATCAGTTTAATGTTATCATTTGATAAATTAAAATCATCAATTTTATTAAATGTATTTAATTGACTTCTTGAAGAAATGCCAACAAGAATTAATGATTTTTCAATTTTCTTAAGTACATATTTCATAGCTAAAATTGGTAAAGAGTCCATATCATTAATTATATGGTTTGATTTTAAATCTTCAAAAAAAGATAATATTAATGGAAGATTATTATGAAAATTTTTATATGACTTTTTTGATCGGCGATCTTCTTGATTAAATTTAGATTTTGTATCATATTTCCCAGAAAAAATTCCTTGACCTAAGACTGAATGTGCAATAAAAAAAAGATTAGTATTAATGTTAAGTAGATCGTTAATTAAATTTTCATTTTCTTTTTGAACCATATTAAATTCATTGGAAAATGAAATAAAACCATCTTTATCGAAGTTAATTGGTGTTAGATAATTTGTAACCCCAAAATTTCTAATTTTACCTTCGCATCGCTTTTTGGCAAGAAGATCTAAAGTGTCTTCTATTGGGATAACACCGTCATGATAATGAATTTGATATAAATCAATATAATCAGTTTTCAATCTCCTTAAACTATTATCTAAAGAAAGATTTAAATGTTTAGAAGAGTTATCATAATAAGAATCTCCATTATTATCAATTTTAACACCAAACTTTGTAGAAATGAAAACATCATTTCTATTGCTTCCTAAACCAATCGCTAAATTCTTTTCAGATTCACCTAAACCGTAACAATCAGCTGTATCAAAGAAATTAATTCCTAACTCTATTGCATCTGGAACGCTTTTTATCAAATCCACCATATCTAATCCTGACCAACCATGATTACCTAAAGGCCCGCAACCAAACCCGATTCTAGATATTTTTAATTCTGGATTGTTATTGTAATTGATATATTCCATAATTAGTTATAAATTCTATTTATAACATCTTTCCATAATCCGACTATAGATTCATTTGAAAATATTTCATTATATAGTTTAAGTGAATTTTTTCTTTTCTCATATAATAAATCTCTTTCTTGAACTTCTTTCATTGCTAAATCAAGACTTTTTACATTATTAATCTCAACAACCCAACCACAATTGAAATTAGTTATGAGATGAGCTAATTCAGAATCTAATTCACAAATTGCTAAAACGGCTTGTCCCATTGAAATTATACTTACGAACTTACTCGGAAAAATAACATGTCCAGCCCCTTTACTTTGAAATACTAATCCAACGTGACTCTCGCTCATTTTATTTATCCATTTTTCTGAAGATAGACTATCTGATAAAACTATATTTTCTTTTTTTACATTATCTGATAGTTCATTTAAAATTTTATTTTCGAATTCTATTTTTTTGCTGCCGCTAGTATAAAATTGAAATGAAATAGAATTAGAAATATTAAAGTTTTTAAAATAGCTAAACATTGTAGAATAATCATGCATTAATCCTAATGTGCCACAATACAATATTACAGTTTTATCATTAGGATATTCAATTTGTTTCAAATGTGATGGCATACCTGATACATGTGGAATTGCTTGATTGATTTTAGATTTCCAATTTTTAGAGATACCAAAATCTAAATGAGATTTTAAAACATAAATAGCAGCATCTGATTTTTTAATGCAATCTCTAGTCATTTTTAATAACAGATTCTCGATTTTACTTCCTCTCCTTATAATGTTATGTATAACTAGACTTTCAGGGTACAAATCAAATAGCCAAATTATTTTTTTCTTACTTGGGAATAAAAATGTAACTAAATAGGGAAGATAGAAAGGATTTGTGATACAGATAATTAGATCAAACCTATTTTTTATATATTTATATTTAAATAAAATTAATAAAGGAAAAAATAAATAGTTTTTTAATCTAAAGAAAATTTGTTGTAATTTATTTTTCTTTTTTCTATATTCTTCATCAGAAAAGATAGATAAAAATTCTAGTTCCGAATCTAACTCTAAGCTTAAATTTTTCATTAATAAACTCACGCCTTCAAAACAACTATGTGATGATAAAACAACTATTTTCATTTAATATTTCTTTTTAAAATATATTTATTTATTGCTAGTATAGGAATCATGGTAAATAATATACCAGTTATTGTTGAAGTTAATGAACTACCAAGTATGCCAACAGAAATTTGAGAAAAGCAAAGTATATATATCATAGTAGAATTAACACTACTTAATCTTTCATTGAAATATTTTTGTGTTATAGCTAATATAAATCCGACTAATATGCAACCAAAAAATATTCCAAAATAAGAAAAATTCCAATACATTTCTCCAAATAAACCAGGTGGTACTGCACCTGTACCAAATGCTGTAGCACCATATATTTTTGAACCAACTTCAGTATCGATATTAACTGGTTTATCTTTCCAAAAACTTCTAGGAATCCATGCAATTAAATTCCAGGTTAAACTAGATCCGAATTTGAAATCATTATTATTATTCACATATTCTAAAATTTTTCCTGTTTTACTTATATCTATACCTCCATTGTTAACAATAAACGGCTGGAGTGCTTCTAAAGGATAAGTTATACTTATAGAATCTGTTTTATATCCGGATCCTTGTCTAACTGAGGTCAAAAAACCAAAAATTGACAAAGAAAATATTGAAATTAAGACAATTGCCAACTTTGAAATCTTATTTTTTGTAAAAATGTATCTAAAAATTAGCAGATTGATAAAAATCATTAAAACCCCACTTCTACTTTGAACAAATACATGAAACGATGCAGCAATAATTATAGAAAGTATTATAATAAAATAATTTATAAAGGAATTACCTTTTTTATATGTTAATACATAAATATAATTAATATATAATATAATTTCAGCTAATTGAATTCCAAATCTTAAATAGCCATTAGAATTATATTCAGTCAAATCAGTTGATACACCTCTGTAATTTGAGAAATTTGTTAAATCTAACAAGGATAGACTTGATATAGAAATAATAATAAATTTATAAAAACAAAGTACTGAAATAAATAAAATTAAAATTGATACTTTGATTAGTTTTTGTTTATTCCAGTCATAAGAATTTAATATTTTAGATTGCCACTTGAAACGAAATTTATTAGTAATAATAAAAATAACAGTAATAATTAAATACCCAAAAAATACAATAATAGATGGGAATAGTAGTGTAATTTTTCCTTGCCCAAGTAAAAAATAATCATCAATTACAATTTTATTTGGAAAGTCAAACAAAATACAAAATGCCCTTAAAAAGACATTTAAAAAAGTAAAATAAAGCAAATATGCCCAAGGTGAAAAAACGAAAATCTTTGTTAATAGAAATGGTGTTAATGTAACAATTAAAATTAGGAATGGGACTAATAAAATTATTAATGTATTAGAAAAATCATAAAATAAAGAGTAACTGAAAAGAATTAATGCTATAGTAAAAATTAAAATAATTATTTTTTTCATTCTAAGTATTAATTAAACAAAAGAGCTATAAATATTTTTTGTTTCTAATACAGTCCTTTCCCAAGAAAAATTCAAAGAATTTAAGTACCCCAATTCTGAATAGTATCTATTTTCTTCTTCATTAAGTAATTTGCAAATCGCAGCTGTAATTTGTTCATGGGAAATGTCTTTTAACAAAATCGCTGCCTCTTTGCCAACTTCGGGTATTGAGGAAATATTTGCAGCAATGACAGGGCAACCCGTAGCCATCGCTTCTAAAATTGGGATGCCAAAACCTTCATACAATGATGGATATAATAAACAAATTGCTGTATTATATAACACATTCAATTCTTGAGTATTTATACTAGGTATATGTTTATATCGATCTGGGATTATCTTATTCAATAAAGAAAGTTCATGATCTAACAATTCACCACCTCCTACAAAAACTAATCGAAGACTTCTCAAATCTCTTAATGCTTGAACGGCAGTTACAAAATTTTTATAGCCTGCTCTTGCTCCTACAAAAAGTACAAATGGTTCTATATTTATTTTTTGATTAAATGGTATAAATAATTTCTGAAACTCTACTGATGCTGCTAAATGAACAACACTTACTATATTCTTATCTATTTGGGGATAAAACTCAAATAAATCTTCTCTTGTATTTTCAGATATACAAATAATTGAATCAGCTTTTTTTATAGCATTTTTCTTTTGTATCGAATGAATTGTCTTACTTGGGAATTTTTCAAATTTTTCGTAAGTAAAATCATAAACTGTTATGATATTTTTAATTTTTTTATTGGCTGTTATCCTATAGTAACTGCTATGAAATATATTTGCGTTTTCTGGTAGTGTGACGTTCCGATATCTTTCTAAAATTCTTCTTTTTAGAAAAATAGGATTTTGAAAATTATTGATATTCTCCTCAGAATACAGTAAAGTTTTAGATTCTTTATCTAGTTCTATACCCCTAATTAATTCTCTGAAATAAGTAGATATCCCTCCGAATTTTTGTAATGAAAATATGATACCGTCAAAATATATCATAATTTAATATTGTAATGAGTTAAGTTCACAATCTATTAGTTTTTCTATTAATTTGTCTCCTTTCAGATTTGCTTCCCAATCAATTTTTTGCTTAGCTTTAGATGCATTTGCGAACCCTTTTCCAATATCAGAAGGCCTTAGTAAACTTTCATCAATTTGTACATAATCGATCCAATTTAATTTGAAATATTCAAAAGCAAATTTGACAAAATCTTTTAAACACATTGTGACTCCTGTAGCAATTACATAATCTTCTGAATATTCTTGTTGTAACATTTTCCACATTGCAAAAACATATTCTGGCGCAAAACCCCAATCTCTCCATATATCTAAATTACCCAAATGTAATTTTTCTTGTTTCCCATTTGCAATTCGACAGACTGCTTTAATGATTTTTGCAGTTACAAAATGTTCTTTTCTGAAAGGAGATTCATGATTAAATAATATACCTGTACATGCATACAAATTATAAGATTCTCTGTAATTTCTTACTTGCCATAACGCAGCAGCTTTTGAAACCCCATACGGACTTTTTGGTGAAAATATAGAGTTTTCGTTAGCTTCTATTTCTGAATTCCCAAATATTTCACTTGACCCAGCATTATAATATTTAATATCAATATTTGAAAAACGAATAGATTCTAAGATATTGAGGTTCCCAATTACAATACTTTCCAAGGTTTCGACAGGTTGACTAAAAGATAAAGAAACTGAACTTTGACCTGAAAGATTATATATTTCATCAGGCTTTATTCTCATTATAGCCTGCAAAACACTCCGAAAATCATTTAATGAAATTGATACCTTCTCAATTTCATTATTTATATTTAATAATTTTAAATTATCAAATATTGTAGACTGAGCATCTCTTGACCCACCATAAACCTTATATCCCTTTTTTAATAACAAATCAGCTAAATAAGAACCATCTTGTCCACTTATTCCAAGTATTAATGCTTTCTTCATTTCAATTATTATAATTCTGGAATGATTATTTCAAGTTTCACATTCTTACATTGTTCAATAATATCTGGTGAATATTTTTGAATTTCGATATATTCTTTAAATTTAACTTTATAATGTTTTTCTATATGTTTTAGTAAATGCTTGTTGTTAAGTCCGAAAACCATAAAACAGCCAATTCGTTCTTTCTCTTCCTCTATAATTAAGTAATTAGGTAGTCTATTTTCAATCCTAATACCTAGTGGAATATTTGGAAATAATTTTAACCTAACGGAATTACCTGAATGGTATGTTCTAAGATCCCAAACAGCAACATCACCAGCACGTGAATCAAGTAGTACTCTTTTCCCTTTAGCCTTTTTATGCGAACCCTCTTGCACTTTAAGACCACCACTACATTTATCATGGTCTTGTAAATAAACCCCAATTCTAACTATTTTATAATCTTCTTCCCAATCAGTGCCAATAGGGAATGTTCTGTCTACTCCATCTCTGTGAAATCCACGATCACCTACACCTACTTGATAATTGCTTTCGCCAAAATATGTTGGATTCCCACCGAGTATTACTTTTGCTATTTCCAAGATTCTTGTATCTAAAAGTAATTTTGAAATAGGCTTGATCAACAAATCGCCAATCGTATAATAAACATTTTTATGACGTTCTGCATTATTAGGGGAGACAACTTTTGATGCATATCCATTTTTAATATCTTGATCTAAAGATTGATAAACAAGTTCCCGTAGGTTCTCAACTTCATTATTTGTAAAAACATTTCTAACAATTTCATAGCCGTTTTTATCAAAAAACTCTTTGTTAATTTTCATATTTACTTATTTTTAAGTGATTAATAATATTTTTATTTTTGTCTTGAATTTTAGTAAAAAAAAGGTCTAAATCAGTACTCTTCTCTAAAATTTTTTCTGCAATTTCTGAACTTTTTCCATCAAATTTCGTATTTATAGTGTCAATAAAAAAAATTGCTTTATGGCGGACTGATTCTAATTTAAATGAAAATTTATCAATTAATCTAATAACATCACTTATAGTACTAGTTTTATACACTAACCCATTTTTATAAAATCCATACCAGTCAATCTCTTTGGTATTCGAATCTAAAAAAATAGAAGTAACATTACATAATACAGCTTCTAAATGAATGGATGATTCTCCAGCAATAAGAAGATCTATTTTTTTTAAGAAGTCAAATGCATTTTCCTTTTCACTACTAGAAAAATCTATTTTGTTATTATTTGCAATTTGCATCCATTTATCTAATCTTCTATCAGCGATATGAGGTCTTAGAAAAAAATTATAATTATTGTACCTTTTTTTTAATAAAACAATTAAATTTTCAAAAAAATCAATTCTATCTATACCATTAGTGCATATTGCAATATTTCTTAGGATTTTATCATTTTTAATATCCTTATAATATTTGTCAAATTTAGGCATACCAATAATATAAATTTCTACGTCTTCCGTGCCAGCCATTTGATACTTTATAAGACTATCATTCCCTTCCAAAAATGCTTTAGAAATACCAGTTAGTGATGGAAATTTTTCATTAATTGCAGAATGTTGAATATAGATGGTTGTAATTTTATTTGTTTTAGCTGCTTGTATTAGAATTCTATGGAGAAAATAAGTATGATTGGAAATAATTATTTGATTTGGATTTAATTTTTTTAGATATTTTGGTAGAACTGAAATCGCCGAATATGACAGACAAAAATTATCAAATGCATATCTAAAAGATTCTTTATGATATTTGTTTGTACATTTCAAATATTCTAAAAAAACTATTGGTATAAAAAGAATGCTTTTCCAATAAATTTTTTTCATTGGAAAACCATTTTCGAATGAATCGTTACCCAATAAAAAATAATTTTCCATTCTCAAAGCAATTGGCTTTATACTATCCATTTCATTCTTACTAATTACAAAAAAAATATTTGCCTTTGTATTAACTTTTGTATTCTTTTTGCTTTTATTTTGCCTATTTTTTTTTACAATTGAGATTAATAATACTATGACTCTTAATAAAATTCCCTTTTTAGGCAAGTTGCCTTCGGGTAATTCTAATAGATTAAGTTTTTGTGAACAGTGTTCATAATTTAAATCGTAAATATTATACCCTTTAAAATACATTAATACTTTTTTTAATCGTTTTGATTACCAGTAAAAAAATATAATTTTCTAATCAAAACTTAATTTTTAATTAAAATTTTTTGATTTGATAATACAAGTCTTTAGAATCATTGCGCCTAATAATTAGTGCGGCAATTATTAAAAAGATGACTAATGATTGAAAACCTAGAACTGCTGCAATACAACAAGTAACAATTATTATCTGTAAAATAGGCTCAAATCCACTTAATATTTTCACATATGATAGTTCATATTTTTTAGCAATGAATAAAATAAGAAAGTTCAAAAAGAAGAAGCTGCCTAATATATTTGCTATTGCCAACCATTCAATTGGCAGTTTGTAGAAACTAAAAACAGAGCCAAACAAAAAACAAACAATAACACTTAATAAACTAATAGCTGCAATCTGATAATAAGATTTCCTTCCAATAGCCAGTGATACAAATGCAAATCCTGCATTAAAAACAACCTGATTAAGTAATAAAATTATCAGTGCCCCTTTAATAGGCTCGTATTTTGGTAGAAAAATAAATAAGAGGGGCATTGTTATTATAGCTATACATATTATAGCAAAAACAATAAAAATAAGTTTTTTTGAAAATCGAATTAAATAATCCTCTAGTTCAATACCTTTTAAATCATAATCACTTAGCTTGGATATCACAGCCGGGTACATTAACCATGTAATCGAATTAAAGCTTAACATAATTGCAGATGTTAGACTATTTGAAAATGAAAATAAACCCATTGCCGTTGTATCATAATATAAACTAATTAAAGTCCTTATAATTAACCCCATTAAATTGTAATTAAAAATAAAAAGTAGAAGTGGGAGTCCGGCATTAAAAAGTGATTTTATATAGCTGTTATCAAATCTTATTCTTTTTTTATATAAAATTTTATAAATAAACATAGTAAAAGATAATGAAATAACCCAAGACCATAAAACTGCATCAATAAGATTAATTCCATTAAAGAATGGGATTACAGAAATGGTTGCAATCGCAATAAATAAATCTGAATAAAGAATGGGGAGTAGATTTTTATTTATCCTAAATATATTAACAAAAATTTCTTGGAAGTGCCCAAGACAAGCTAAGATTAATAGCAAAAAAACATATTTATATGAATCCTTGTAAGGAAAAATTTCAATTTTAAAAAAATAAACAAATAGTGATAGGATAAATAAAACCAATACAATATATACAGTCATTGAAAATGCTGAATTTTCAATTCTATTTTTAACGCTCTGTTCACTGTTAGAGTTAATGGATAGTTCTGCGTTTAATGCATATTGAATACCAAGATTAGAATAGACAAGATATTGCTGATATAACATTATATAACCATAGATACCAAAAAAGAAAGGACCTAAAACATAAGCTAGTGCAAACCCTTTGGCAATTTGAAACGCATACACAAGGTATCTACCTAGAGTAAAATAAAATTCTTTCCTGCCAAACGAATTTAATAATGCCATATTATTATTTTAATCTGCCTTGTTACAAATTATTATTCTAAAAAAAGTGAAAATAATTAACTAAAAAATACACCTTATTAAACAAAAAGCCTCAGCGAAATCTGAACCTACAACCACCCCCCATCGCTGGGCTTGGATTTTTAAAGCTTGAGGAGATCTTGGATGTGGATATTCCCTTTTTTCAAACTCATAACACTCCATACCACTAATTTTTGCATTTAGATTTTGTTCATTAATGTTAATAAAAAAATTAGGGACAAACGTTCGTGGGTCAGAGGATGCACGCCATTCAGTTCCCGAAGGTGTTTCAAAAGTGAATATTGTTTTTGTAATTTCATTCTTCATGGGACGACACGCAGTAATTACAGCTTCAAAAGTACGTTGGTGGTCAATATTAACATCACCTCCATGGTGGGTAAAGATGATTTCAGGAGAAAATGCATTTTTTTCCTTTTCCACAACTTTTATAATATCTAAAAGGGCAACGGTATCAAATCTATTATCAGGAAAGTCGTAAATTCTATTAGATTGAAAGCCAATATTATTAGCAGCAGACATAATATTAGATCTATGAACCTCTAATTCTTCCTTAAAAGCCTGAGTATCCCTTTTATCTGCTCTGGATGTGATACCTTCTCCTAGAATTACAACATGAACTATTGCACCGAAGTCTCTGATTAATCTGTTCATTGAAGCTCCAAGACCTAATAGCTCATCATCTGGATGAGCAACAACAAGCATTATACGTTTATTAACAAATAAATTATTTAGCATATCTCCAGGGTTTTACTCTAATAATATTTGGACAAGTGTTTATATTGAAACTATGTTCTGAATAAATCAAATTGTCAGAATTGTAGAATGAATTATTTTCGATACAAAAAGCAGTTAAAGGCTGGGTTTCAAGAAAACATGCAGCAGTGTCGACTCCTATTTTATATTCATTAGAATATGGATAGTAAAATCCTGTATGTCCAAAAATCACCCGAAACTTATTTAGATAAAGTTTTTCAATAGATAGAAAATCATATCTATTGAATAAAAGGTTTTCGATTTGAATTGAGCTAATATCATTATTATACCTTTCGGGCAATATTCCACTATGCACAGCAATATACTTTTCGTCCATCCAATAGGGCAATAATTTAGAAAAGAAATCACCAAAATCGTTCATTAAAACCTTCTGTGTTTCCACAATATCTTTACAATTAAAAGAATTTACAGTTTGAAGACCTCCATATTTAATCAAATATTCAGAACTTTCCGGAAAAGCTTCGTGAAGTGTCATCCATAAATATTCATGATTTCCTAAAATGAAAGTACATGAATACCTTTTGCTCAGTTCATTTAGGTAAAGCAGTGTTTGTTTTACATCCTCCCCTTTATCAAGGTAATCACCAATAAAAATTAAATCCGGGGTTTTATCAATTGATGTAATATGTAAAATTAGTTTCTTAAGCTTTGATATTTCCCCATGTATATCTCCAATTACAAATTTCATAGAACCATATCATTTACATATTTCTTCAACTGTCCAAAATAGTCAGTTTTGACCTCTATTAATTTGCTTATCTTATCATTGGAAAGATAAAAAGGAACATATCCTTTTTTCTCATTTTTGATATTAAGGTTTCCTTTCTGAAGGCTTTCTACAATGAATTCTGCTGTATTATTAAAATCTGTTTCACATCCATATGAAACATTAAAAATATCTGAAGGAAGTTCCCATTGATATTGTTTCAAAAAGGCCCAAATCATTTCACACAAGTCATTTATAAAGATTGTTTCCCAATAAACCAATCCTTGTGTATCCAACTCTATTAATTGGTTGTCTTTGGCTTTTATTATTGTATTATAGATAAAACCATTATTTTTATCCCCACCATAAATACCTGGCAAACGCAGAATTACCCCTTTTAAATTATTTTGTGAACAAAAAAAATTAGTAATTACTTCTGCTAGATATTTACTAAGTCCGTATGTATTTACCGGAGCAATTTTATCATCCTCCTTAACTGGTATACTATTATTAGAATCGTATACTGTCATAGATGAGGTGTAAATTATTTTTTGAGTTATCTGGTTATCATACAAATATTGCAGAAAAACAGCATACCCTAAAGTATTAATGGTTAAATCAGGGTGATTGAGGCTTTTAATTCCAAGGGCTCCTAATTTTGATGCCAGAATAATTACAAGATCAAACTTAAGTTTTTGAATATTGTTAAACGTATCCTTTTGCTCAAAATCAATTTGAAAATACCCTTCCTGCTGACTTTTTTTAGAACCTGTAATAAAAACATCAATACAAGATGATTTCTTTAAAAAGGAAGTTAAATGTCGACCTAAATAACCAGTACCTCCAACCAGCAATATTTTTTTAAACTCCATAAAAAACGTTTTCCCATCTTCTGTGAATCACAAGATTAGTTGTAGGTTTTAGTATTCTATCTGTATAAGCTTTCCCGAAATTTTCTATGTATAATAAAACCGGATTAATTCCGCCCTCAACCTCCAAAATAGTAGTAGTTGAAAATCGTGGGTTAATCTCAAAAATTTTAACCTCATTTTCAGGTGTAAGCATTAATTGGATGTTAAATGGTCCACAAGGTTTCATCTGTTCAATAATTTTTATTGCTACTGATTCAATAAAATCATTGTTCTCTGTTACAGCAATTTGAGTGATTCCTTTTTTCCGAATAATTTTTTTACAACTTATACTTATAAAATCATTTAAATTATTTGTAAGGACCCCAACAGTATATTCTGTTCCATAAAGCAAAGGTTGAATTAAAATATCTGATTGTTCATACCCTTCTAAAAGATAATATGCGTTCAGTTCTTCAATATTTTCTATCTTTTTTATCCCCCTGCTACCACGTCCTGATATAGGCTTAACAAAAACAGGCATTTCAATTTCTCCATTATAGTTATTTGCAGTATAGGATTCAACATTTGAAATTTCATTTTTCTGTAAGAATCTCATTAAATCAAACTTATTCAAACAGAGTTCAGAAAATTGTGCCGCTGGTGCTATAACACAAACACCATGATAACCCTCAATTTTAATTTTGGCATTTACAATCTCTTCGTCAATCAAAGGAATATAGAAATCGATTTTACATTCGTCAATAATTTTTTTAATGAATTCCCAATAAGAGGGATTTTTCACCAACGGACTAAGAAAAAAATTCAAGTCCTTATACAGGTGTTTCAACTGTTCGTCGCCATCCACGTAAAAAAGCTCAAAATCATTTTTCAGTTTTTCATGCAAGTATGGGAATAAAGAGCCTCCCAATCCAGAGATCAATAGTTTCATAATTATATCTTTTCCCAGGTTATAGGGCTATCAGCTTCAATATTTTGATTCGCTGTTCGTCCAATAATCAAATTTATCATTGACGGATGAATGCCATAGCCAGGTCTTTTTATTATTAAATCTTCATTTTTTATTATTTCACCGATGGCAATATCACGGGCAGCCAAAACACTTCTACGTGCATTTTTATAAAACTCCATTTCTTCTGCCCGTGGACCATTTTTCATCCCATCCCCTTTAGCTGCTTCAATATCTCTGATTTTATCAACCATATTTTTCAATTCTCTGGGTTCAATTGCAAATACATGATCTGGGCCGGACATTGTCCGGTCAAGGGTGTAATGTTTTTCAATTACACTTGCCCCCAAAGCAACTGCAGCACAAGCAATATGATCGCCAAGAGTATGATCAGAATATCCAGTAATCACATCAAATGCACTTTCGATAGTATGCATGGCATTCAGATTCGAAAGTTTAACCGGAGCAGGATAGATTGATGTACATTGGAGAATTATGATGTTATTATTGTTATTCTTTCTACAGATATTTACTGCAGTTTCAATTTCAGATAACGTACTCATTCCGGCAGAAAACATAACGCTTTTTCCGGTTTTGCTTATTTCATCAATTAATCTAACATCCACCATATCAAAAGATGCTACTTTCAAAATTGGCATGTCTACACTAACTGCCAGAGCAACTGCTTCTGAATCACAAGGAGAATCTAAAAAATCTAAATTGTTTTGTGAACATACTTTTGAAAGTTTTGCATGCCAAGTTCTATCTATTTCAAGCTTTTCAATTAAGCTGTAAATACTTTCTTTATATAGACTTATTGCAGGTGTTTTTGTTGAGTAGTGGGTACTTGCTTTAAATGTTTGAAATTTAACAGCATTAACTCCTGCATCGGCAGCTTTTTCAATCATCTCGCATGCCTGATCGAAGTTGCCGTTATGATTACTTCCGATTTCAGCAATGATATAGCATGGATCATTCTTTGATATTTTATAAAATTTTGTATTGACTGATTTCATTTTGAATACGTAATTTATTTAATTGTTATTACAAGACTTACTAATATTCAAATAGATGATAATCAATATCATCTAAAGATAATTTTTTTACAAATTTGAAATTAAGTGCATTGAATACCTTGATTGATCCTAAGTTATATGATTTAACGATAGCCCTTATTTTCATTTTGGATTCAGTTATAAAAGGCAATGTTTTTTTAAGTATCTTCTTTCCGTAACCCATGCCCCGATATTCTTGATCAATTGAATAATCAATAAGAAAATAATCGTCTTTTCTATCATATCTAATTTGTCCAACTGGCTTCCCTACTTTTTCCATTATATACATTTCATTATCAGAAGACATTAATTTGGCACTAAACCATTTTATATGGTCCTCCCATAATATCTTATTAGCAGAAATTGCATTTTTTCTTACAGATCTATCATTGGCCCAATTAAATAGTAGTTTTGCATCCCCATAAGCCACTTTTCGAATTGAAAAAGTGAGGTCAATAAACTTTTCTAAAATCCTTTCGCCAGATTTACCATCTAATGATTCTCGCTGAATATCTTTTCCTATGAGGGCAGCTTCAATACCATTTTTTAGTGGTATTTCAGAGAAATCGTATGCACTGAAAAAAATATTTTTTTTAAGGAACCTCTCGAAAAATATTTTTTGATTATCTGCATAAAACCCACAAACAATTCTTGCAGAAGTTATCATCATTTCTAAAAGAATTCCGCTTGAAGGGATAACGGCTAGATCTGTATTAAGCATTAGCTCTAGCAATTCATCCTCTAATACTGAATGGTAATGTTCAATTCGAGGGTCACTCTGAATATTCTTTTTTAAAGACTCGGTATATTCGTATGCAGCACCTGTAATTACTATTATCTTTGAAAATGGATATGAAATAATTGTATTTAGTGTCTGTAAAGTGAGATTTAAATAATCAGCGCCTCCAAAACAAATCAGCACGTTTTTAACCTCGGTAATAGTACGAGTAGTTCGGTTTTGTTTTAAAAAAGAAGGTCTTAACAGTGCATACTCGGTTCCTAAAGCAAATTCAGTCTGATTGTACGTCACTTGATAATCTTTAGGACTAACAGATGGTGCATGATTAATGATTAAATCGGCATTAATTTTTTTGTCATGCAAATCATCAATACAGACCAATTTACAACCAATTTGTTTTATTTGATTTTGCAAATCAATATGAAAATCATACCCATCCAATACAACGATTTTAGTTTTATCTAATCGTATTAGAAATTCTTTTTCGCCCTCTATATCCAGGTATAAAAAATTTTCATCTGTGATAAATTTTTTATACTCTTCTGGAATTTCTTTATAAACAAACGTAACAATAAATTCATTCTTAAGCATCTGTGCAAGAGCAATACATCTTATTAAATGCCCAAGTCCGATTTTAAGACTTCCATCTACCCTAATAAAGACGTCCTGTTTCACAATAATTTTCTAAATACCGCCTTCGCAGGGTTTCCAATTAAATACTTTTCATAACCTACCTCAAGAGCTTCTTTGTACACCTTACATGATTCATCAAAACACTTACTGAAATAATAAACATCATCTTCGGTATGTGAAAAGCAGGGAACAAAGAAACCTTGAAAAAGAACACCTCGTTTAATCATTTCCTGCATAAATAATGTTCGGTATCCTTGACAAACTTCGTTTTTTGCATTTTTAAACACAAATACCGGCATCCAGTCACAAGGAATTAATTGAATTACTGAATTTAATTCATGTTTAGTTATCAGATAATTACAAAGCTCAATAAGTCTTGATGCTATAGTTTTTTGATGCCCAATAACATCTTTTTCTTCAAATTCTTTAATTGTGGCAAGAGCAGCAGCCATTGAATTTGTTTCTCCTCCATGTGTTGTAGAAATTAGAAATACTTTTTCCTCTCCGTTTCGAGTTATCCCTCCTAATTCCATTACTTCTTTTTTTCCAGTTAATGCACAGAAAGAAAAGCCATTCGCAATACCTTTTCCCCAAGTAGCCATATCCGGTTCAAGATTGTATTTTGAAATTGTTCCTGGAAAGCCGGTTTTAAACCCAGTTATCATTTCATCGATAATAAAAAGGGCGCCATGTTGATGTGTTAATTCAATTGCTTCTTTTAAAAATTGTTCTACACCTGTATTGCAATTACATCCATTGCCACATGTATTTTTTTCAGGCTCCGTAATCACACAAGCAATCTGGCCGGGATATTTTTCAAACAACTCACGAAGAGAATTGATGTTACATGACTTGAATGTTACAGACAAATCAGAAAATTCACTTGGAACACCTTTGTTACATTGTGTAGTTCCAATAAACCAGTCATCATAACTGTAGAATGGATGATCTCCAGGAAAAGCGACCAATTTACGACCTGTTTTTGCCCTTGCCAGCTTTACAGCTGCTGTTGTAACAATAGAGCCATTTTTGGCAAATTTTATCATATCGTGTTGAGGTACAAGACTCAAAAAATTCTCAGCCATTTCTTTTTCCAACACCGATGGGCGTTGAAAATTTACTCCATTTTGAAGTTCGTCATTAATCCTTTCAAGTACAGGCAGGTAAGCATGTCCCAGACTAATTGAAGTTAATCCCATGGAACAATCTAAATATTCATTACCATCAATATCCCATAAATGGGATCCTTTACCATATTTTATGGCTGCAGGAGAAAGAAGAGGAAACTGGTCATCTCCTTTCGAATAGGTATGAGCCCCTCCAGGTATCAGTGTATGGATTTTTTCCCTGTACTTATTAGATTCCTCGAAATTAGTTATCTCTCGAAGTTTTATTTCTTCAAATTTATTTTTCATATAGCCTTGATTTCGTATTAAATTTTTATTTGCTTTAAAAATTTCGGGATTTGTAACAGATAGTGATACTACATCTAACCAACTGAAATTAACATTTGGGAAAAAGTGTTTAAATACCCCCTCAACAACCTCAAAGTCGGCAGGTTCATCCACCGTCCATCTTTCCTTTGATAAATCAGACTCATTTTTTAAATTAACAATGCTGAAATAACCTGATTCGCGAATATATGGAGTAACATGCTCTCTTTCCAGTGGTTTGGATGCTTCCTTCATCGTTTTTTCTAATGCCGCAAAAGTGAAAATCTCAGTATCGAGACCATCAGGAAAAGTAGGAGGCAAAACATTACTTGCATAATCAACCTTTCGGTTTTTAAATTCAGTAATAATTTGATTAATGATTTCTGAATCTATCAACGGACAATCAGCTGTTATGCGAATAACTGCATCTGCATTATGTAATTGTGCAGCATTGTAAAATCTTTCTAATACATCATTTTCACTACCCCGGTAAACTGAATAGCCCAGGCTTTCTACAAATGAAGCTAACATATCATTTTCAGGTTGAATAGATGTTGCTACAACTATTTTGTCTACTAAAGATGCATTGTTTACTCTTTGAAGTAGTAATTCAATCATGGGTTTACCCATGATCTTTTTCATTACTTTACCCGGAAGACGGGTAGAACCCATTCTTGCTTGAATTAGTGCTACAATCTTCATTTTATAAATTTAAAAAACACTATAAAATATTTTGCTTAATTAAAGTATCAGGAAAAGACCTACTTAACTAAAGAGCTTTTTAGCTTCTTGAAGATGACTTAATTGTATAGGCAAAACATGATTCCAGATTTTTTCTCTCTCTACAATATTCAATCTAAAAATAATACATAATCTTCTCAAAACTTCTATAATGGCTAAGTCTGATGTATTTTTTATATATGGTTTAATAACCGGAAACTTATTTGATAATATAGTAAGATAATTATCACCAATTTCATGAGCATCAATATTATTTCCAATAGCAACTATTGCTTGCCTACATTGTTTCAGAGCATTGAACCCAAAGGAATATCCAATCGGGAGCATTTTGCATGATTCAAAATCAAGTAAAGCTGATATTTTACTATTTTTCACTAAAACATTATGAGGGTGAAGATCGAAATGGCAGGCCATTATAGGACCAGCATCAAATCTTTCCTTTCGCAACCTATCCCAGTCTCCTCTTAATTCATCCCATTGATTAATTAATAGTGTAGCGTATTGAGGCCCGAATATTTCAATCCAATTATCTCGTTCTGACTCCATGTTTTTTATAATATTATTGTCAGAATCTGTTAAATGTGAGGGGCCAGAACCTGGAAGTAATTTGCTTGGTAATTCCCTTAAAGTTTCAGATAATATTCCTGTCATTTCTGCCAGTGCATCTAACTCGTTTGATTGTCCTGAAAAATAAACTCCCTCAACAAATGGGAAAAAACTCCAGAAATGACCTTTATAAAAGACCATTAAGTTTGCTTTTTTGAATCTTTGAGGAGTGGGCACAGGCAGATTTTTTCCTGCTAGCCATTCCATCATTTCCAGAAGATTTTGTAATTGCTTTTTATCAACCTTTGGTGACCAGCGTTTCAAAAGGAATTGATAATTCCCAAAAGATATCCTTAAATTACTTGAATTAATTTCAAACGCACCAGAATATTCAACAATGAAATTGGTAAAATTTATATTCTCGATAGGAATAAACTTTGTTATTCCTATAATATCATTCTTAATTTCATTCCCGGCAAGATTCCAAACAGGTATATTATTGGAAAAAATATCAGGCTTAAATTCAGTTTTCATCAAAAGGATTTAACCAACCCTCCATCAACTGCTAGATTTACTCCTGTTATGTAACCACCCGGTTCCGAAACTAAAAACAAAACCGAGTTTGCAATTTCCTCTGGTGAGGCAAATCTTTGCATGGGAATACTTAACTCACTTTCAGTTAGTACATCATTATATGATCTTTTTTCTCTTTCAGCTCGGGTATTAATTAAAGTTGTCAGTCTTTCTGTTAAAACCCCCCCAGGGCATATTACATTAACAGTTATATTAAACGGAGCCAGTTCCGTTGAAATAGCTTTTGTGAATGCAGCTACTCCCGATCTAACCGTTGCAGAAAGTACCATAACAGGAGACGGTTCTTTCGCGATGGTTGAAGTGATAGAGATAATTCTTCCCCATTTGCTTTCTTTCATATGAGGTGCCACCGCTTTTGAAAAACGAACAACGCTTAAAAGATTTGTTTGAATTGCAGATTCCCAATTTGAGCTATTATGTTCTAAGAAAGAACCAACCGGTGGACCACCAGCATTGTTGATAAGAATATCAACTCTTCCCCATTTATCAATTGCAAATTTTACGGCAATTTCAGCTAGATCAGAACTGGCAACATCCCCAGCAATTCCTTCAACATCACCACCATCCTTTCGTATTCCTAATACTATTTCATCGAGTACTTTCTGATCACGTGCAATCAGTAATACAATAGCCCCTTCTGAAACCAACCCTTTAACAATTGCTAATCCAATTCCTTTACTTGCGCCTGTAACTAAGGCAACCTTACCTTGTATCTTAAGATTCATTTCTCTTTTTTAAGTTATTAATATGGTAATTCTGGATCATCTTCTGCATATAGTTATACACCTCCGGCATGTCTCTCTTGCTCATAGGCAAAATATATGTTTCTATTTCTATCAAATATTTTTGTTTTGTTTCTTCATCGGGATTCAAATCCAACAAAAATATATTATCCAATTTATCAAATATTTTTACAATTCTACAAGCTAATGGATTTGAATTTATTTTGGTGTAGTATGATTCTTTATATTTTTGATCCCATTGTAAATCACGGTTTACTGTTAAATCAACTATCTGCTGTGCAATTGATTCTCCAAACTGCATACTAATCGAATCAACAGGAGTATTAGAAAGTTCAAAAACATTGTGTAAGAGTCCGATAATACCCGTGTCAATATTTATACTTTTTTGTGAAAGTAATGAGAGAGCAGCAACGCGAATTGGGTGGGCAAAATAAATGTCGCTAGCCAACCCCTCATGTTGGTACTTAATTCCTTTAGCAAAATTAAACGCTTTTATTAGTGTATCCTTTTCTTCTATGCTATTTAAATCATTAATTGCTCGATTCCATAGAATCATTGCATTGGGATCAGCAAGCATTCTGCCTTTTATTCTAGCCTCCCGTTCAATATTTATTTCATTGAGGTAAATTGAACTAATCATTGCTAAAATTTTAACCAGGATAATGGATTTAATAGATCTGTGTCATTAGTCGATATATCCGAAGGAATTATAGGCCCCTTAAGTGTTGAAGCATGAAGTATTTTTTGTAAGTGATCCAAACTATCAATACCAATAATTATATTATTTATTTCTTTATAAGAAAGAACATGCATTAAGCACACTTGTAAAGCCGAAATTTTATTTTCAACTAGCCATGCATCATATTTAGTCCAAATAGAGTCCCAACGATTGAATTTTGAAGGGCGAATATGAGGTGACATTAATAACAAACCCTGTAAGAAAACAGAACGTACATGAAATTCTATACCCTTTTTGTAAAGCCTGTCCATCCATCCTGAATCAATCATTCGTCTGTCTAGTATATTAAATGGTGCTTGAACAATATCAAAAAAATAATTTTCGAAAAGTACGTCAAGTTCAGAAGGTTCATAAATTGAAATTCCAATTTTATCAACAAGACCTTCTTGCTTAAGGTTCTGCAAATCCGAGAAAAAAATCTCTCCATCCTTTTCAAGTAAATCTCCGGGCTTGTGTAATAAAAGTCCATAAATTTTTTTTACATTCAGTCTTTTAATAGACTCACGTACTGAATCATAAAGCCACTCTTTAGAATAAGGATGCCCTATTTCGCGAGCGGGTAACTTGGTAACTACCTTAAAGCTACCTTCAGAAAATCTCCCTATTTTTTCTTCTGCATCTCCATATACTGGTGCAGTATCAAGTAGAGTAATACCTGCGTTAGCTGATGTTCTTAGTATTTCTTCAATTTCTTCAAAACTAAGTACCCAATTATGATTATTTATTCCATACGGGATCCCAAACTGAACTGTGCCTAATGCTATTTTTTGCAACATTAATTTATAACTTTTGAAAAACACTTATTGCAACCCATTCATTTTCATCATTGGTTGGCCTGAAGCCTTGATGTGAACCCACATTATGCTTAATCAATAAATAATTGGGATGCCATTCAAATAGTTTTCTATAATCCATTTTATAACTTTTTATTCCTTCTAAATGATGATAATTATTAGAAATTTCACGTTTCGAATAAAAGTCAAGGATAAATATATGTCCATTATCATTTAACACCCTATTTGCCTCTGAGGCAATCTGGAAAAGATCCTCACGATCACACAAGTAAAGACAAAATCCAAAAATTATAACATCAAAACTTTTTTTTTGAAATTTTAATTCGTCTGCTGTACCAACGAGTGCATTTACACCATTTTTTTTTGCATCTTCTATCGCGGCACTGGAAGGATCAATACCTGTAACTGTAAATCCTCGTTTTTGCAATTCTTTTAAACGTTTACCATTACCGCAACCTATCTCAAGAATATTTATTTCAGTTTCGATTTCAGGAAAAACAGAAACTATTTCCTTAAATAAATAATCATTTTCCAAACTGTTATTTTCAAGAGATTCTTTATTTCTGTAGAACCATTTGTCACCTTCTGAATTTAAAAAGACATCCTTCTGTTTTAACTTACTCATAAAATTCAAATATTGTTTGAATAACAAATCTCTGTTCTTCTGCGGTTAATGTTGGGTACATGGGTAAACTTATGCATTGAGAATAGTATTTTTCCGCATATGGCATGTCACCTATTTTCCAACCTAATTGCCTATAATATGGCATTAAATGACAGGGTATATAATGTACCTGAGCAAAAATATTGTTTTTTCGCAGGTACTCATATAGTCCGGCACGTTCGGTAACTTCAATTACATACAAATGGTAAGCATGACCGGATATAACACCTGATTGACCTTTTATAAAGTGTTTGTCCTTAAATGCTTCAAAGTAACCTTGAGCAATTTCACATCTCGTTTTTATTCCAACATCTGCTTTTTTAAGTTGGCTAAGTCCTAATGCAGCCTGAAAATCAGTTAATCTGTAATTGTAGCCCAACATTTGCATCTCCATATACCATCCGGGATATTTTGACTGTTCAATATTTTCGGAATTAAATAATCCGTATGCCGTTGAGATCTCGTTTAAATAAGTTCCTTCATCTTTTGAAATTCCATGTGTTCTGAGCATTAATAATTTCTTGTAAAGTATCTCATCATTAGTAGTAATCATGCCACCTTCACCAGTAGCAATATGTTTAACCGGATGAAAAGAAAAAATAGCTAAATCAGCGAATTTACCATTCCCACAGTTTTGTTGATTGTTGAATCTATCTATAAAATAGCCCCCTGGTGAATGACAAGAATCTTCAATAATCCAAAGTCCATATTCATCTGCAAGTTTACGAAATGCTTCCAAATTAACAGCTTGACCAGCAAAATCAACTGGAATAATTCCTTTGTAAGTACCTTTTGGCGAACTTTTTAATAACTCTCTTACATTTTCGATATCTAAAAGATATGACGAAGGATCAATGTCAGCAAAAACAACTTCTCCTCCACAGTAGCGAATACAATTAGCAGACGCAGCAAAGGTAATTGGCGTAGTAATAACCTTGTCCCCCTCTTTCACACCCAATGCTAATGTACATAAATGAAGTGCTGCTGTGCCATTTGCTACAGCTACCGCATAATTGGATCCAATATATTCAGCAAACTTATTTTCAAACTCTTTAATAGTGGGCCCTTGAGTTAAATTATCAGATTTTAGTATATTTACTACTGCAGAAATATCTTCATCTGTAATATTTTGTTTTCCATATGGAATCATACTATATAATATTTATTCGAAATCTAAACTAACATGCTCTTTAATAAGTTTTCGCAACGATTCCACAGTTTCCCATTCTTTATTATTTTCAGAAGTGTATGAAAAACCAGTTTCCACTTTTTTTGCATTAAACTCCAAAACGAATTCTTCTAAATTCCAATTTGTAAGTTGTGGCAGTATAACATAATATTTCCCCATATCAAAAGTTGTGAATGAATCCGATGATGTAATCATTTCTTCATGAATTTTTTCACCAGGTCTAATTCCAATAATCTTATGTTCACAATTTGGAGCAATAGCTTTTGCGACATCCATTATTCTATATGAAGGAATTTTGGGCACATATAATTCTCCGCCCCATGCAACATCTAGTGCATGTAAAACCATTTCAACCCCTCCTTTAAGTGAAATATTAAAACGAGTCATGTTTGAATCTGTGATTGGAATAACTCCTCCTTCTCTTTTTTTAATGAAAAAGGGGATTACAGATCCATTTGATCCCATAACATTACCATATCTAACAACAGAAAACTTAATATTTTTTTCACCTCGAATATTGTTTGCAGCAATAAAAAGTTTATCTGATGTTAATTTAGTTGCGCCATATAAATTTATTGGAGCACATGCCTTATCAGTTGATAAAGCAACAACTTTTGTTACTGAAGATGCTAATGCTGCCTTAATTACATTTTCAGCACCTCCTACATTTGTTTTTACGCACTCATCTGGATTATATTCTGCAATGTGAACATGTTTCATAGCAGCCGCATGAATAACATAATCAACTCCTGTAAAAGCTCTTTTCATTCTGTCTAAATCCCTTACATCCCCAATAAAAAATCTAATTGAAGGATATTTATCTTCAGGGAACTCATGAGACATTAAAAACTGTTTTTGTTCATCTCTAGAATAAATAACTAACCTTTTGATTTCAGGCCATTTAGCTAAAATAGTTTTAGTTAACTCCTTACCGAGTGACCCTGTTCCTCCTGTAATCAATACACTTTTATTATTCAGATTAAGCATAATTAAATTTTGATTTAAATTCTGAAATAGTTTTTTTAAGGCCATCTTGAAATTCAACCTTACTCTTCCAGCCCAAATTACTTAACTTAGTAATATCTAATTGTTTTTTGGGTGTGCCGTCTGGCTTACTTTCGTCAAATATTATTTCACCATTATAATCAATTAATTTTACCAATAAATTCACTAGTTCCTTTATTGAAATATCTATTCCATATCCTACATTTATTATTCCAGCTTCATTATAATTTTTTAATAAGAAATAACAAGCATCTGCTAAATCATCTACATGTAAAAACTCACGTTTAGGACTTCCTGTTCCCCAAACATTTATAGAATTTTCATTATTTTTTTTCGCTTCAAATATTTTTCTAATTAATGAAGGAAGTACATGAGAGTTTTCGGGATGATAGTTGTCATTTGTGCCATATATATTTGTTGGCATTACGGAAATGAAATTACAACCATATTGCTTCCTATAACTTTCACACATTTCAATGCCTGCAATTTTAGCTATAGCATATGGTTGATTTGTATTTTCTAAATATCCAGATAACAAATATTCTTCTTTCAATGGCTGTGGTGCCATTTTAGGATAAATACATGAAGAGCTTAAAAATAATAATTTTTGTACTTTATTGGCAAATGAAGCATGAATAACGTTTGCTCCCATTATCAAATTATCATAAATAAAGTCAGCTCTATATGTATTATTTGCTATAATTCCCCCAACTTTTGCAGCTGCAAGAATTACTATATCTGGTTTTTCTTTAATAAAAAATTGGTTTACATGCTCTTGGTTTCTAAGATCCAGGTCCCCTGAAGATATTGTTAAAATATTTTCAAACCCTTCTACTTTAAGCTTTCTAACTATTGCGGACCCAACCATCCCGCTATGACCCGCAACATAAATTTTATCCTTTTTTTCCATAATTTATTTGATAAGATTTTTTTTCGTTAATTCAATATCGCTCGCAACCATCTCTTTTACTAAAGCCGCTAAATCATATTTAGGTTTCCATCCTAATTTAGTCATTGCTTTTGTTGGATCTCCAATTAATAAATCAACTTCTGTTGGTCTGTAATATTTGGGATCTACTTTAACTACAATTTTGCCTTCTTCAAGTTTGTATTCACCAGTATTTTTTAAAACATACCCTACTTCTGCTTCATCCTTTCCTCTAAATCCTAATTCAATTCCCAATTCTGCAAAACTCATTTTCACAAAGTCGCGAATAGTAGTAGTAATGCCTGTTGCTAAAACAAAATCTTCAGGTTTTTCTTGTTGTAATATCAAATACATTCCTTCTATATAATCCTTAGCATGACCCCAATCTCTTTTTGCATCTAAGTTTCCCAAGTACAAACAACTATCCATACCTAAAGCAATCTTTGCTGTTGCTCTTGTGATTTTTCGTGTTACAAAAGTTTCACCTCTTTGTGGTGATTCGTGATTAAACAAAATCCCATTACAAGCAAACATGTTATAAGCTTCTCTATAATTTACTGTAATCCAATAGGCATATAATTTTGCAACAGCATAAGGAGAACGAGGATAAAAAGGAGTGGTTTCAGATTGTGGAACAGCTTGTACTAAACCATACAATTCTGAGGTAGATGCTTGGTATATTTTTGTCTTTTTTGTTAACCCTAATAATCGAACAGCTTCTAAAATTCTAAGTGTACCAATACCGTCTGCATTAGCGGTGTATTCTGGTTCTTCAAAACTCACTGCAACATGACTCATTGCTGCTAAATTATAAATCTCATCAGGTTGAACTTCTTGTATGATACGAGTTAGGTTAGTGCTATCAGTTAAATCTCCATAATACAAATGCAGACGCCTATTAGGTGTTTGAGGGTCTTCATATAAATGATCAATTCTTTGGGTATTAATTAATGATGATCTTCTCTTAATACCATGAACCTCATACCCTTTGTTCAATAAAAACTCTGCCAAATAAGCGCCATCCTGTCCAGTGATTCCTGTAATAATTGCTTTTTTCAATTTTATACTATTTTTTAGTTATTTTATAATGCACATTATTGCGCAGCTCGCGAGTGACTATTGTTAGTAAAATCTGAGTTCTTTTAACAAAAAATCAAATAGTTCTTGTATTTAATTTTTATCTAAACTCGTATTTAATTCTTACTTCGAGTACTATCGGTACAATGGACCACACTAATCCATCCCTACCACTTTCCCACCCATATCAAGCTTCTCAAACACACTATTGTTGCTCACAAACTCCGGCACAATTTCTTTCATTTTTGCTACTAGGTACATCTCACTTTCGGCCTGGTTAATAAGTGCAACTAGCGCGTTAAAATGATCTTTTATCTCTTCAAATGCAATGTCTCTAACTTTTGCAATCATTATTTTATCGTGGTAGGTATTACCTGTGTTTTCACCGTCGTTTAAAAGCTCTTCGTACAGCTTTTCACCAGGGCGGAGTCCACTATATACAATGTCAATATCAATATTTGGGATAAGGCCGTATAAACGAATCATTTTTTTAGCAAGGTCGGCAATGGCAACAGGCTGGCCCATATCAAAAACAAATATCTCTCCGCCATTACCCATACTGCCAGCTTCTAATACCAGTTGGCAAGCTTCTGGGATGGTCATAAAATAACGCGTAATGTTAGGATGCGTAACAGTTATTGGCCCACCCTTTTCTATTTGTTGCTTAAACCTATTAATAACAGATCCGTTAGAACCTAATACATTACCAAAACGAGTGGTTATATATTTTGTATGGTTTATATGCTTACTTAAACCTTGTACATAAATTTCGGCAAGGCGCTTACTAGCACCCATAACGTTAGTAGGGTTAACAGCCTTGTCAGTACTTACCATTACAAAACGCTCCACGTTATACTCGGCTGCTAAATCTGCAATAAGTTTTGTCCCTATTACATTGTTACGTACCGCCTCGGTAGGGCAAAGCTCCATCATAGGTACATGCTTGTATGCCGCTGCATGATAAACATAATGCGGTTTAAAATCGGTAAAAACCTGACGCATACGAGATTCGTTGGTAATATTAGCTAGGTAAGAAATACAGTTTACTTTTTTACCACTTTCTTGCAACTCTAGTTGTAAACTATGTAGCGGAGTTTCAGCCTGATCACATAAAACTATAAGCTCAGGATTGTAGTTTAAGAGTTGTCTTACAATTTCTGAACCAATAGAACCGGCTGCACCGGTAACAAGTACACGCTTGCCTTTTATTTGAGCACGTATTTGGTTGTTGTTAATATGAATAGGGTCACGCTCTAATAACTCTTCAATATTAATAGACCTTAATTGACGACTAGAAAAACTACCCTCGGTCCAGTTGCTATATGCAGGAACCACCAAAACTTTAATTTCATGGTTTAAACAAAAATCTACTAGTTCATTTTTACGTTTTGCGGTAATGGTAAAAGAAGCTATAATAAGCTCGTCGATAGGTTCTTCTTGTGCTAGTGCAGCAAGATCATTAAAGGAAAGTATTTTAATACCATCAAGCGCCTTTTTTGTTTTTTTACGGTTATCATCTACAAAAGCTAAAATGCTAATATGATTTTGACCATCGTGTTCTAATACTCTTTTGGTTGCTACGCCCGCTTCACCAGCTCCAAAAATAACCACCGTTTTACGTTTCATTTTATAAGAACGCAAATAAGAAAAACCAAATTTAACAGCTACCCTGTAGGTTAAAAGTGCTAAAAAGCTAAACATACCGTAAACAATAATAACCACATTGTTTAACACCAAGTTGTCTTGTATAGGGCTACTAATAATAGATAACAAATAAAGTACCAGACTTGACACCAACACCGATACTGCAATACGCAGCGCATCTTGCATGCCTGTGTACCTAACAATTCCTGCATATGTTTTAATGGTTGTAAATACAAACGCATTTACAATAAGCATGATAGCTACCGTTGTAAGTAAACTTTCCCAGTTTACACCCACAAGCGTTAAATTTTGCTTTACAATAAATGCAAGTAATAATGCCGTAGTAGTAACACCCAGGTCAATTACAAATATGATCCAGCGAGGAACGATATTTATTTTGTTTAGCATAAATTTTTTATTGGTTGTAAGCATAATAGTGGGGGCTATTAATGAAAAATGTATAGTTTAATCTGCTAGTATACCAGCAAATAATTTTTTAAATATTAAAACCAAAACAGTTAAAAAGCCAGCTAAAAATCCGCCAAGTATTAACGATTTTAATTTGCCTAATTTCTCTTTTTTAAGCGGAAGTATGGGCCTATCAATTACTTGAATAAGTGGCGTTTCTTTACGTAGGCTTACTTTGGCCATTTCTAAATTGGTAACCAGCTGGGTAAGTATGGCCGTATTAGCCTGCACATCTACCTGCCTGCGCGTACCTGGTGCTTTACGCACCATCATGGCTGGGTTTAACCCGAATGTATTATCTGCGGCAGCGGCAACACCTACTATTGCACCATTAAGTTCGGCTCTAATACTATCGGTTTGGTGTTGTAAAATTTCCATGTTTTGTTTGGCCTTTTTACTTTTAATTTCTATGTAATAACTAGAAACCTCGTAAGCTAAATTTTCAGCAAATGCCTTGCTAAAGAATTCGTTAGTAGATTTTACATCTATACTGATTATGGAAACCTTTTTATCCCTTTGGCCAACAGTTAACATTTGTAGGACACTTGAATAAATATTACCTAGTATACTGTCTTGTTGAAGTGTAAACTTAGATCTATCGTCATCTGGTGCAAATACAACTCCTTTTAATAATGGGTTAGAACCCCAATCTTTGTTTAGTTCATTATAATTAATATAGTACTGCACAAAACTTTGTGTTTTACCATTAACCGTAATAGGGTTCAATAAAGATTTTTCTACAATATTGCGGCTTTTCATGAGCTCAATTAAATTAGCACCACTAAAAGCACCGCCGGCACTCGTTCCTAAATCGATTCCTAAACTACTAGCGAGGCCTAATGCACCAGATAAACCACCTGCACCTTGTTTTTCATCTTCCAGCGCAAAACTTAAACTAGCAGTATATTCTGGCTTTTGCATAAAAGCATAGCCCACGCCAATGGCACCACCTATAATACCAGCTGCTACTATTACAAGCCACTTGGTTAATAAAAAGCGGTACCAGTCTTTTATTTTTAAGATGAGCTCTTTTAAAGAAATCTCGTCTTGTTCTATATTTTGAATATTATTTTGCATGTGGATAATTTATAATCTTAACAGGGCGATAATTAAACCAGCCAAACTGGCAATAGAACTACTAATGCCTATTAACTCGCCGGTACTTACTTTTTTACCAGCTTCCTTTTTAGGAACAATAATTTCTGCGCCAGGACGTACTTTTGGACGGGTAGTAAAAAATAAAAACTTACTAGACCTACTAGCTTCACCGTTGGCATAAACAATATAGGCTTTGCGTTTGATAGCATCGGCACTATAACCACCTGCTGCGGTAATGTAATTGTCAAAACTATTATTTTTACTATACGGCACTTGTGTAGTTAAAAGTACCGCGCCGCCCACTTTAATTTGACCATCGTATTTAGGTATAAAAATTTCGTCCCCAACTTTTAAAACAATGTCTTCTTCAGACCCTGGGTTATTTAAAATACCGTTTAAGTTTAAAGGCACTTTAATAAACGTGATGGTTTTTTCTTTTTCTAACTCCTCAATACCACTAGAATCCTTTACTATTTTTTTAGAACGCTCAATGGCTTCTTCTTCTTTCTTTTTTTCCTCGGCGGTTTTGTTATGAACAAGGTATGCCCCTTCAACAAATGCATCGGCGGTAAAACCACCTGCGCGTTTTAAAATGGCACTTACTCTTTCGTTTCTAGCACTTAACGCATAAGGCCCAGGGTATTGCACCTGCCCAGTAATTTTTACAGATTCTGGAAGTGTATACCCTGCTTTGCGTCTAATAGTTACCACATCAAAAGCATTGAGTTGAATGCTAGCGGCTGCTGTACTAATATCACCGTCAATTTCGGTATTGATAATTTCGGCGGCTCTAAAATCTTTTTGCTCAATACTATCCCTTTTTATAAGGCGCGCTATTTCTATACTCTTGTAAGCAGCGTCTGTAAACCCACCTGCCTGAATTATTAAATCTTTTAAGGTTAGGCCTTGCACATATTCAAAAGTACCAGGCTTACGAATTTCACCTTGTATGAATACGTTAAATGAATCCTTTAATGCTTGTTTAGAAGTAATAACTACTTCGTCTTCTCTTTGTAGTGCCAAGTTATTTGTTGCATCACCATTAAGGGCTTTAGCCACATCAAAACTTACTATCGATTTGGTAAGGTCTTCTTGCAAACGAATAATTTGTGCACGACCTGTATAAGCGTCTTCGGTTAAACCATCAGCTTTGCGTATAAGGTCGGCAACTTTTAAGTTTGGTGTAAGTTCAAAAACATCGGGCCTGTATACAGCACCTTCAATTTTTACGCGGTTACTAAAACGGTTTAATAATTTGCTTACTACAAATACATCACCCGTTTGTGGTTCGTAGCTATTATACTGTTCCTGCATTACATCTTTAATTTGCCTTTCTTTGCTGGTTTGCGCAAACACTTTAACGCTAGCTTGATAGGCAGTATCTGTAAAGCCAGATGCAAAAGCTAATACGCCAGCAAAGTTTTCGCCAGGTAATACTTCAAATATACCTGGACGTTTTACTTGCCCTTGTAATGAAACCCTTGTTTTATAACTCGGAATTCTGATAACGTCATTGTCTTTTAATCCTATATTATCCGACTGGTCTCCGTTTAACAACATGCGGTACAAATCTATTTTTTTAAATAGTTTGTTATCGCGCATGAGTTCAATTTCTCTAAAAGATCCAAAAGCTGTTGGACCGCCACTCACATAGAGTGCATTAAATACAGTTGCTAAACTAGATAGCCTATAAGTGGCTGGCCTGTTGGCACCAATAATGGTTACTTTGATGGTGCGTATTTTACTAAGGGTTACAGAAATTTTACTTCCACCACTGCGGAGATAAGAATATACCGTTCCCATGGTGTTTTTAATTTTTTGTGTAGCATCTTCGATTGTTAAACCAGCAACTCTAATTAGTCCAACGTTAGGCACATTAATGTTTCCTTCTGGACTCACAGTTAAATCACCACTATACTCTTGCACACCATACACGCTAATGGCAATTTGGTCGTTAGGGCCAAGCACATAATTGAGCGGCGTAGCTAATGACATGTTTGGTTCAAAACTTGGCGCCACACTGTTATACAATTCAGATCCAAAAATGAGTGGATCAATAAGTGGCTTAGGAAGTTTTTCGGCGTACTTTTCTGTGTCTGCAGTATCAGATGCACTTGCTTCTCTACCGTTTGCTGGTGTTGTTTTTTTTGGACCACCTGCTTTAGCGGCACCACCAACGCGCTCTTTAAGTTTTGCAAACTCGGCAGCACTCATGCCTTTTGCAATGGCCATAGGCTCAACTTGGTCTATGGTCATACCTTGTGCACTAAGTTGTGCTTTAAGCTTTGCAATGTCAGCGTCGGCTAATTGATCTACTCTAACATTTGCCAAATTATTGCCCTTAAGCAAATCTTGCGCAGTAGCAGTTGAAGCAACTAACATTATTGCGAAAATAATGAAGGCCGCTTTTTTTATGAGTTTTTGTATTTGCATGAAAATTTGTGTTTGAAAATATTGGGGGTTGTTGAGTTTGTTTTGTAGCGCTTTTGTTGGTTTATGTTATGCTTTGTTGCGAACCGCGCAGGGCTCCGCCACTCTCAGTCACAGATATAATCCGTCAATTTGTTCGGAACCATAGTCTAGACCAAGTTTATTTGCAAATCATTTAGTCCTTAAAATAAAATACCTATCCTCGATATCAGCATTAACTGGGGGGATAGGTTAATTTTTACACGCTTAACTATTTGATTTACAGTTGATTAATAAGCAATGGGGGGGGGTAAAATTGCTTTGTTAACGTAACTGATGCAAATATAAAGCTAAATCAGTGAAAGTCAATTAAAAAACGGCGAAAAAACTTATTAAAAATAAATAGTATTTGTGTTTGAAATACAGGGGTGTTTTGTTTAACAAGTAAGATGTACGTGAAGTTCCCGCAGATCTAATCGACTCTGATTGCTTAGGCAACAAAATAGGTGACCTTACAAGACCAGAAACACTTTGTTTTGGAAATTAACCCAAATATACGTTCTCAAAGGTAGTAAAACTACTACCTTTGAGAACGGTAAAGCCTATTTCACATGAAATCATCAGAGCTTCACCGCAAAATCTTGAAAAACAAATGGAAGCTACTAAAAGCAGAAGGCAGTCATTACATCTATGAAAAAGAAGAACGAAGGTACCCTGTTCCTTATCATGGTAGTAAAGAAGTAGGATTGGGAATATTACACAAGATTGTAAAAGAGATGAAACTAAAATAGAGTGATATGAAAAATATTAAAATAATTATTGAAAAAACAAAAGATATGTATACGGCCTATGCAGAAAATGCAGAAGGTATTTATGGAGGCGGCGACACTATTGATGAAGCTAAATCTTCTATTTTAACTTCTATAAAACTATATGACAAATACAATAAAAAAGAAAAGCAGGAGTATTCAATCACCTATAAACTAGATGCAGAAAGCTTTCTAAAATATTATAAAGGAATATTTACAAACGCAGCACTAGAAAGACTCACAGGAATTAATCAAAAACAATTTCAGCATTATGCTACTGGACTAAAAAAACCACGCACCCTTCATGCTAAAAAAATTCAGTCAGCATTACACAAATTAGGACAAGAACTCATTTCTATAGAACTATAAAATTATTACAACCGCCCATCAATAAGGGCTTTAGGTAGCACCCCTTTAACATCGTAAATAAAAGCACCCGCGTTTTTATAGGATTCAAAACTGATAGTTGAAAGTATTTGCTGGTGCGGGACCGCTAAAATAATTGCGTCGTAATGATGCGCTAAATTTTCTTTACTTATCATATCTACATCAAAAGTATTTTTAACACTAACAGCATCCACCACTGGGTCATACACACTTACCTGTAAACCAGCAGCAGCAAGGGTTGTATAAATATCAATCACTTTGGTATTGCGCGTATCAGGGCAGTTTTCTTTAAAGGCAAAGCCAGCAATTAACACTGTTTTTTGTGCAATATTTCCTTGGTGTTTTTTAGCGAGTGCTGCAATAATTTTTTCGGCAACAAACACACCCATTTTTTCATTAACCGCCCTACCCGATAAAATAACATGCGGTTGATAACCCACCTGCTTGGCTTTAAATGCAAGGTAATGCGGATCAACACTAATGCAGTGCCCGCCTACTAGCCCGGGTTTAAAAGGTAAAAAATTCCATTTAGTACCAGCAGCCGCTAACACTTCTTGCGTATCAATATCTAGCTTATCAAAAAGAAGCGCTAGCTCATTCATAAAAGAAATATTTACATCGCGCTGCGCATTTTCGATAGCCTTGGCTGCTTCTGCCACTTTAATACTTGACACTTCATACACACCCGCCTCAATAATAGAACGGTAAATAGTTGCAACCATTTGTGTAGCCGCTGGCGTACTTCCAGCAACCACTTTTACAATGCTAGTTAATGACCTGGTGGCATCGCCCGGATTTATTCGCTCCGGCGAATAGCCCACAAAAAAATCTTGATTAAAAACAAGCCCACTATGCTTTTCTAAAACAGGCACACACACTTCGTTGGTACAGCACGGATACACCGTAGACTCGTAAATAACAAGCCCACCTGGTTTTAAACAACTCGCTATAAGTTCACTGGCCGCAATTAAATAGCTGAGGTCTGGTAAATTATTTGAGGTAAGTGGCGTTGGTACCGTAACAATAAAAACAGTGGCGGTAGCTATGCTTGATGCATCATTAGAAAATAAAAGCTTGTTGTTTTGCTGTGCCGCACTTATTTGCACGGGCGTAACTTCGGCCGTAATATCTATCCCCGCCAATAGCTGCGCAATGCGTGTAGGGTTATTATCATACCCAATAACGGGGTAATGCGCACTGAGTGCAGTGGCAAGTGGAAGACCCACATACCCAAGTCCAATAACTGCAATAAGAGGTGCGTTGTTCATAAGAATGGTAAAGATATAAAAACGTAACTTTGAAACACAATTTGAAATACATGAAGCTACGTATAGGTTACGGCATAGATTTTCATCAACTAGTAAAAGGGAGAGACCTTGTAATTGGTGGCGTTACCATCCCACACCATAAAGGAGCACTAGGACATTCTGACGCTGACGTTTTATTACACGCTATTTGTGATGCACTACTTGGCGCCGCATGCCTTGGAGATATTGGTGTTCACTTCCCAGACACATCGGCTGAATTTAAAAATATTGATAGTAAAATTTTACTCGCTAAAACACGCTCGTTAATTGAGGCCGAAGGATATGCTATAGGAAACATCGATGCTTCACTTTGTTTAGAAGCACCAAAAATTAAACCTTACGTTACGCAAATGCAAGAAACGATCGCGGGCATTTTAGGTATTGGCATTAAAGACGTTTCTATTAAAGCCACCACCACCGAAACCATGGGATTTGTTGGTAGAGAAGAAGGACTTGTGGCACACGCCGTTTGTCTTATTCACCAAGTTTAAAACATACACCAAGGCGCATGGTATTAGAGAGTGGATTACGCGTAATACCTGCACCAGAAGGCACTAAGTAAGAAAGGTTAATGTCCATAAAATCTAGTTTAAACCCTGCTCCTACGGTTGCGTATTTTCTGTTACCACGGTTTCTATTTTCATAAAAATAACCGGCACGTACAAAAAATTGATCGTTATAAGCGTATTCAGTACCTACACTAAATTGCATTGATTTTGCAACACCCGTTCCATCACTAAAAGATTTTAACCAACTAGAAACAACACCACCCGTGCGGTAGTCCGATAAATTGGCAGAGTCTATACTGTACAGACCCGTTGCAGTTGGTGCCGCTGGTACGAGTAGTTTATTCATATCAAGGGCAAACGTAATTTTGTTACTTCCGTCTAGATCTTTGGTATAAGAAACACCTGCGCCAAAATTTGCAGGAATAAAATCTTTATTTTTTGCGTCGTTGGTGTAGCCAATTTTACTTCCTAAATTAGAAAGTACCACACCCCAGCGTAAGCCTTCGCCTTCGTCGGTACCATCATGAAATACAGAAACGTCGGCAGCAACAGCGTTACCCGCTTTGTATAAAACACCGGTTCCTACATCCCCTACTACAAGGCGTGAATTGATATACCTAAGTACAACACCCACACTCATTTTATCGTTGAGCATTCGCGTGTAACCCGCGTCTATAGCAAACTCCGAAGGTTTTACCGAGTTTAATAAATTACCAGAATAATCTGTTAATTGAATATTTCCTAAACTAAAAAAACGAAGCGATCCGGTAACAGCCTGCACATCATCGAGTTGACGATAGCCTGCAACGGTTGCTAAATACACATCGTTTAATCCTAAATCTTTTAACCAAGGCGTATAGTTTACTGCAATAGAGCTGCGTCTTTTTGCAAAATTTACTTTAGAGATATTCCAGAAAGAAGCGTTGGCATCTGCAGAAGTTGCAATAGCAACATCACCCATACCGCCCGCGCGTGCATCTGGAGAAATACGCAAAAATGGAACCGCCGTAGAAACGATGTTAATAGAGTCGGCTTGTGCGATTGCTTTGGTGCTGATTGTGGTTATTGCGCTTATTGCAATTGCTGCGCAAAAAACCTGCTTGAAATAACGAGTAGACATAGTTAAATGTTTTGTGAAAATCCAGTAAGAAATTTTAAAGTAAAATTTAAACCATTCAAAACATTTAGTACAAAAGGGGGGTTACAAACAAATAAGTTTTCCGGAGCTTTGATAGTTAGTACCGGCGGCACTTATTTGTATTTTGTAAATATAAACATTTCTCGCAATTCTGCTACCTATAGCGTCGGTACCGTCATAAGTTATTTGCACATTTCGGGTACCACTTGTATTAACAGTTTTATTAATTTGTTTGACCAGTTTGCCATTTTGCGTATAAATACTCAGGTTTACTGCTATGTTTTGGCCCGGAAAATTATGCTCAAACGAAAAAGTAGTGCTTTGGGTAAATGGGTTAGGAAAGTTCATAAGCTTGTCTATCACCAGTGGGGACATGTCGCTTGTGCCCGCTGGTGGTGGTGTTGCGCCGCCGTTTGCTGGTGTTCCGGCCGTTGCGGCCACAGTGAACCCTAATGTTCTGGTGTTTGAATTGTTGACATTATCCCACGCCCTTACTTGAAGTGTATGTAGCCCAGGGGTTAATGTTGGAAGCTGATACCTAACCGTGCCGTACTGGTAGGTATTAATATTGGCCTGGTAAAATGAATTGAGCGTGCGCGTAGTGGCCGGATTATTATCCAGTGTTACAATAATATCATGTCCTATTCCACTGCCAGAAGTATTTATTCCAGAAACATCTTGCAGGTTAATAAGTAGTAAAGGCTCGGAGTGCGTGAGTCCGCCATTTTTAAAATTATAATCGTTTAAAAAGAGCTCAATGACAGGACCCACTTTATCTGAAATAACAGCACCGCTACCCATAGTATAAAAACTAGTGTCTACCCCTGCTGCATCGGGTAAGTTTTGGAGTGGTGTTGATGCATTCATAGTTTGCTGCGCATACATGCTAATTTTTGCTTTGCCTGGCGCAAAACTAATATCTAGCGGTAATACAAACGAAACTGTAAACTTCCCGTTCGCTACGCTCACTAGCCCCGCATACAAAATATTTTCCTGCGCATTAAAGTTTGCTGCCGCCGTAGCCGGGTCGTTTTTGAGTGTGGTGCGCGTGGTTTGTTTGTCGTAGAGGGTGAAGTAGAGGGTGCCGTTAAAATTGCTGGCTATGCTTGTTATGGCGCCGCTGCGCGGCGCCATAACGCTCCCCTTAAATGTGTAGAGCTTGCCAGATTGCAGTGTATCGCTCATTCCGATGCGAGTACCATTTACACTATCCAGTACAATATTATTTTTAGGATACGCAAGGCGCATGGCAGGATCTCCTAATAGGGCAAATTTTCGGGTATTGATAAAATCACGAGACTGAACAACCGTAAGGTTTTTAGCGTTTGTAACCGCCTCTCCTAGTGTTGGCAAAATACCCGTTGTTGCATTAGGCTGTTGCGCTGCTACAAAATAATTTTCGTTGATAATTTTATTGCTGTAGGCAAACACGAGGCGTGGCGTAGTAAGTAGCGCAATAGCACCACTAATACCCGCGTTTCCGCCGCCGCCATCACCGCTACCACTTCCAGCACCAACTGAGGCCGCACCAAAAAGCAACTCTTGCCCCAATGATTTTTTGGTAGGATCGTCGTACGGATAAAAATCACAACTAGCGGTTACCACTAACGGAAGTTTGTTTGCGTTATTTATAAGTGGCATTTCGGTGCTACTAAAAATAGCTTCGTCGGCGAGGCGCAAATAATTGCCGTGGCCACTATAATTGATAACTAATGATCCACTATTAAAAGCACTAACCACCGCTTCATTAACAGCCGGATACCTACCACCACCACTACCACTTACTAGCGGATACGCATCTAAATATATTTTTTGCTGATTAAATAATGCGTTTGTTTTTTGCGCGGCGCCAGACACGGCTTCTGCGTCTTGCACATGCAAATTAAAATCTTTATTGTCGGCAATAAAACGCTGCTGTAAGCGCCACGGGCCCTGACTTGCAGCACTATGGTAATTAATAATTTTATCGACCATCGTATTCGCTTCTGTAATATTTTTTGCAGGAATACGACCTAGGTTAACAGATAATGCGGTTGCAGCATTGTTAAATTGCTGCGCTTCGGTAGCAATGTTTGCGCTGCTGTCCAGCAGCGCAAAATAATCATCACTCGTATAACTACTTAAAGGATCTAGTGATGCACTTGACTGATAACCCGGCACGAGGTTTACATTATTTGTTATGCGGTTTTTATAATCATAACTAGATGCACCAAAAAGTAGCGCATAAAATTTTGGCGCAGTATTATTATTTGAGCCACCCACCGCACCATAGGCACGTGCAAACGCTGCAATACAATCGCGTATAGCTGTAATATCAGGTGCACCACTACCAAAAGCCTGATACACCTGCGTTGTAGTAACAACAAGGGGCGCAATACCTTCATTATTTTGTGCATGAAAAGCAGCTAACTTATTAGCAGCAGTAAGTAAACTAGGGTGCGTAACAATTAAATAATTAGCACTTGCTTTAGTTGCTAGTTCATGCAAATTATTATTTGGTGCTGTAGCAAACGATGCAGGCACCAAAACCTGCGCGGGCGTAAAAGCGATATACGCACGCGAGGCAACTGCGTTATTATTAAAAACAAATTCTGGCACAGCGCCAGCAGTAAAACTTCCTTCCATTTTTGTAGGCGACGTAAAATCTGTTACATCAAGTACCGTTGTATTTGCAAAGTTTGGAACGCCACCAGCATCAATTACAACCGCCGCAGATGCATTAGTAGCAATGCTTTGCGGGGCAGTTCTAAAAAAAAGCGCGCCAACAGATTCGCCAACAGCACCAGAGCTATTCATCCTAAGCACTCTTGTAGCTGCGCATTCTATTTTATCTAAAAAACCTTCGGCACTTAAACTACCGCCACCAGCGCCCGGCAAAAACTGAATATTTAACTGCAAATTATTAGAACTAGGTAGTACACTAAAAAAACTATTTACATTAGTTGCATAATTATCTAAAAAGCCACCGCTAACCGCAGGTAGCGAAATATTTTGCGCTAGATTATTATTAACACGAACCGCAAAACTAGCAGGCACGCCAATACTACGCGATGCAAACGAAACGCCAAACCTAACACTATCTGTAGGTACTATATCTGGTATATCAATAGTATAATTTCTTGCACTCGTACCTCCTGCTGCCACAGAAAAACGGTCGGCTAACCAGAGTTTTCCAGACGATAACAAATTGATATTATCCTTTTCATACACCCAGTAATGGGTAAAACGATTAACCCGTAAAGCCGCGCTGGCGTTAACATGCGCCGCATTACCAACATCAACTCTTTTAGCAGTACTCGAAACACTTCCGTCTACATTAATAAAATAAAATGCCGTATCAGAATATAAATTATGCTGGTAACTATACCGCGCACCCACACTATCATACCGCCACTGGTGCGGACCCGGCGCGTAAAAAATAAAATAATCTTGGCCACTTAAAATTCCATCGCCACCATCAAAAACCATGAGTGCATGCTCGGTAAAGGACCCTGGCCTTTTTGCACCCACAGCCTCCGGTAACATAGCACCCCCACTTCCAAATAGTCTGATTTTGTCCGTTGCAATAACGCCGCCCGCCGGCAAAAGCCCCATACTATTAAGTGCGGCTACATCAATTTTATAAACACCCCTAACGGTAACGCCAACCTTTCCCCAAGCGCCTTTACTAAAAATACCCCCCTGCGCCAACGCCGTATTTTTAAAGCCAACTGCTAAAAAAAGGCCCAACATCAACCATATATAGCGCCCGGGTTTACCCATAATACAAGTATAACAAAGTTTGATGCCAAAGCTACAGATAGCAGGCCACAGGCAGGCCTTTCCCTTAAAAAAATCATAAAATAGGGTCAAAATCACCCCCATGGCACCAAATCTTAAGTTTTTTGTAACAAGATCAGACCCTCAAGCCCCCTTTAGTTGACGGAAAACTTATATATTCGCAGAGGTAAATTACTATCAATTTTTTATTGAATTTATAAGCATATGCAGTTCACAAAAACAATACGCAATCTGGTATTACTAGCTACCCTTACAGGTGCTGCCGTTTCATGTAATCCATTTAAGAAGAAGCCACAAACTTCTTCGGCTACAGGATGGAATTACAACGACAAAACGATGGGTAATTTTAACGTACCAAAACCTAAAGACATTAAAACAGCTCCAGGACTTGTATTCGTACAAGGTGGTACTTTTACCATGGGCGCTGGACAAGAAGACGTAATGGGCGATTGGAATAATATCCAACGCAGAATTACGGTCAATTCGTTTTTCATCGACAAAACAGAAGTAAGCAACCTTCACTACCGCGAATATTTATATTGGCTTAATAATGTGTTTCCAGAAGGAACAACACCGGGTCAATCTAAATTTGGTATGGACGCCGTAGTATTAGAAGCTTTACCGGACACACTCGTATGGCGCTCAGAACTTGCCTACAACGAACCAATGGTAGAGTATTATTTCCGTCACCCCTCTTACAACAATTTCCCTGTAGTAGGTGTGAGCTGGAAACAAGCCACTGATTATTGTATCTGGCGTACCGACCGCGTAAATGAATTAACCCTCATGAAAAGCAGCTACCTAGATCCTAAAAATCAAATCCAAAAAGGATTAAACGCATCAGGTCAAGATAACTTTAATACAAGAGCTTATTTGTTAGGTGAATACCAAGCAACCCCTGGTAAAAATGCTACTAGCAAAAGTAATCCATTAAAAACCGCACAAGGAAAACCACGTACCAAAGTAAGTTTTGAAGATGGTATTTTATTTGGCGACTACCGCCTTCCAACAGAGGCTGAGTGGGAATATGCTGCGTATGGATATATCGCTAGCAATCCGCAACGTAAATCTAAGAGCAACAAACGCGGTGAAGAATTAGTTTCTAACAAGCAAATTTATGCTTGGAAAAATAACGGTTACGATAACGTTCGTTACACACAAAAAGGTTCTTACCAAGGTTCTATGCTTGCTAACTTTAAGCGTGGCGCCGGTGATAACATGGGTGTGGCTGGTGGACTAAACGATAACGCTGCCATCCCTGCCGAAGTAGTTACCTACACGCCAAACGGATACGGACTCTACAATATGTCTGGTAACGTAAGTGAGTGGGTTGCCGATGTATACCGCCCAATGACAGCTGTTGATGGAGACGATTATAATATTTTTAGAGGTAACGAATTTAAGCAAATTGATTTTGATAGAGGCGCTGGTAATTTAAGAGATGAAAAAGGACGTATTATTTATAAGACAGAAGCTGATTCAACATTAAAGAACCGCAGAAACTATCAAAAAGGATATGCCGTTAACCACCTAGATGGCGACTCTGCAAGTAATGCGGGTTACAACTACGGTCAAACAACGCTCATTTCAGATAAGTCTCGTGTTATTAAAGGAGCTAGCTGGAACGACCGCGCATATTGGTTAAGCCCAGGTGCAAGAAGATTTTTAGAAGAAGACCAAAGCACCAGCTCCATTGGTTTTAGATGCGCGATGAACCACTACGGTTCTTCAGAAGGCACTTCTAAAAAAGCAAAAACTGGTATATTTATGCCAACAAAAAAGAACAAACGTTAAAAAGGAAAGGAAAGGAAAATAAAAGAGAACCATCACTATTCATTTAGTGGTGGTTTTTTTATGCGCACGTGTTGCGCATGCGGCGCGTTTATGAAAGTACTGTTTCCATTTGCATGCTCCGCGATCCTTTAATTAAAAGCTGCGCATGCGTTGGATTTTGCGCTACTAACCACACTTTAGCTTCGGCGGTTGTTTTAAAATATATAAACTGAGGTAACGCATGTTGATGCGCTAAAAAATCATCTCCTACTAATACTACTGATTCAAATGAATATTCGGCAATTAATTGTAGTAGCGCTAAATGCTCTGCTGCCGAGTGCTCGCCTAGTTCCATCATAGCACCTAACAAAACAATTTTATGAGTACCTGCTAATTTTGCAAAATTTTCGATGGCCACTTTCATACTACTCGGGTTAGCATTGTAAGCATCTAAAATAATAGTATTGGTATCCTTAGTTATGAGTTGTGATCTACTATTAGAAGGTGTATAATTTGCAATGGCATCCACCATTTTATTTTCCGGCACGCCAAAATATTTTCCAATAGTTAAAGCGCACAAAATATTAGGAAGGTTATACGATCCTACTAGCTGAGAATTTACGGTGGTGGTGGTTTCGTTGATCTTTGCGGCTACCGTTAAAAATGGCTCACTACTTTGTATGTTTCCGTTTATATAAGGCACAATGTTTTGTATGCCCGCGCTCATCTCATTTAAATAATCGTACCCAGTGTATACAAATGCAGTACCCGTATGCTCACGCAAAAAAGTATAGAGTTCGCCCTTGCCTTTTTTAACGCCTTCTTCGCCACCAAATCCTTCTAGGTGCGCTTTGCCACAATTGCTAATAACACCATGCGTAGGCCTTGCATACACGCAATAACCTTCAATTTCTTTTTGATGATTGGCGCCCATTTCTATCACCGCCATTTGCGCATCTTTTTGAATGCTAAGGATGGTTAGCGGCACACCAATATGGTTGTTTAAATTTCCTTGTGTGGTATATGTTTTAAAATGACTAGAAAGTACCGCATACACCAGTTCTTTGGTCGTGGTTTTTCCGTTACTTCCTGTAATGGCAATAAATGGAATATTAAAAGTGCTTCTATGGTGACCGGCAAGTGCTTGTAATGTGGTTAGCACGTCATCTACCACAATCATTTTTGAAAGCGCGGCTTCTTTTTGCGCTTCGTTGTTTCCTTCATAATAAGTTGCAATGGTAGTAAGTGGTTCGTCTACTACGCAGTAAGCAGCACCGGCTTCTAATGCCTTAAAAGCAAAAGTATTGGCATTAAAATTAGGACCCTTTAAAGCAAAGAAAAAGTCACCCTCCTTTAGCTTGCGGGTGTCCGTTACCACACTCGGATACTGCAAGTAAATATCATAAATAGCTGAAATGCTCATGCGCCTACCTTTTAAGTGTAACAAATATAGTTGAAATAGATATGGTGTTAACCCATATACGTATGTTTTGTATTTTATGCGTACATTAAAGTTCAAACCCATTTGCATGAATACCAAACCCAGCCCTAGTAGCAACAAAGAAAAAAAGCAATCGGTTGTTAAACAATTAAGTGGACTGCTAAAGAATAAAATTTTCAGAAAAAACAGATTGGAAAAAGGCAAAAACTCAATATTTAAAAACGAAGTATGGGTTATAAAATATTAGTAACCCCAACCAGTTTTATTCAGCTGCGTAACAAAAGTCACGTTTCAAGGAAATAATTGGCTCGATATTTGTATTCTAAATAAGACTTATGATACGTTTACTTCAAAAAATAGACTTTGTACTCGTTATTCGATTAATAATGGGTGGTATGTTTTTAGTAATTGCCTGGCAGTTTAAAGACTGGATACCCGCCATTTTTGGTGTACTCATGATAGTTATTGGCATCTATTCATCTAAAACAAAAACGGGCTGTGGTTACGGCGGTGGAAGCTGTTCTATCAGAAATTAAGAAGGTCACAATTAATTTACCTTTGCACCACTATTTAAATAAGCAGTATTATGGCTACCAATAAAAAAAAGTACTTTTTAACCGCTGCACTTGCCAATAAATGCCCCCGTTGCCGAGAAGGTAATATTTTTAAAAGCCAACAAGCCTATAAATTTAAAACCAACACAGACATGCACGAGCACTGTCCGGTTTGTGGGCAACCCACCGAAATAGAAGTAGGTTTTTATTATGGTACGGGCTACATGAGCTACGCCTTATCAGTTGCATTTATTGTATCCACTTTTGTAGCCTGGAAGGTTTTAATAGGCATGACATTTGACATAGACGACAACCGCATATTTTACTGGATGGGAACGGCTTTTGTGCTGCTCTTTGCCGTGCAGCCCCTCCTCATGCGGCTATCCCGCTCTTTATGGCTCAGCTTGTTTGTAAGCTACGATCCAGATTGGAAAAAATAAGAGAGGCCCCGAAAATTCGGGGCCTCTTTAGTAAACAAACTTTATAAAAATCTAATCAGAACTAGTTATTAATAAAACGAGTCCAACCTTTCCACCAGAATGCATCTACACCAGCAGCGTCACATGCACCTCTAAATTTAACCACATTAAAACCAGAAGTTAATTTAGAATCAGTAAAGCTAGCACCAGTTAAAATATCTTGGTTACCGTTTGAACCAGCAAATGGTAAAAAGTCAGGAGCAGAATAGCTAAATGGAGCAATCATTTTACAATCAGAAACGTTGGCTAGCACTTTGTTTGAAAAAGCAGTAGTACCAAAGAAAGTTTTTACAGAATCAACACCACTGGTAGCCCAAGGTGTAGTAGCTGTTCCGATGTAGTTCATAGAAGTAACATCTGTACCAGATAATGGTCCACAACCTGCAATGATATTGTTTTTGAAACGTACAGTACTATCGTTTATGTTTAATTCAACAGCACGACCATTTCTAGAATCAATTAATAAACCAGAAGGCCAGCCTAAAAAGATTGAGTTAAAAATAGAGATACCAGAGTTTCTTCTAATTTGAGCAGCCGTTAAATATAAACTGTTACCAGAATTAGCTAAAGTAGCTCTTGGTCCAATCGCAGTAATGTTTGAGAAAACCGCTCTAGTTTGTGGGCTATTGATTGATCCACTTGCATCGTTATCAGACTCAAAAGCTTCTGAACGTGAGATATCCGCAATAGTAGAGTCACGTAAAATGATACCAAATTGTACTTTACCGCTAAATCCGTTATCAGTATCAAAATCGTCATCTTGTGTTTTGTAAGCAATAAGGTGCTTACAGTTTACAGTACCTCCAAACCACTCAAACGCATCGTCTTTTGCATAAGTAACTTGAACATAATCGATAATTGTACCGCTACCAACAGCACACATGGTTAAACTGTTAAGTTCTTTATCGGGTTGGTATGCATAACCTGCATACTCAATTCTTACATAACGTAAAATACCTGAGTTGTCAGCATCGTTTGGCGTTGTACCACCACCAGCTAAACCATCACCAAAAGAGTTGTCAATACCACCTTCTGCTTGATAGATGCCAGCACCACCACCGGTTCCAGAAAATGCAGTATTTACACTTGCTTTACCAAGTAATACAATACCACCCCAGTCACCAGAACGAGGTACAGGAGAGTTAGATGTAAATACAATTGGTTTTTCTTGTGTACCGTCTGCAATTAATTTAGCACCACGCGTAATAACAAGGGCCGCAACGTTTGCACCTGTGTAGTCACCTTTTACAGTAACACCTGGCTGAACTGTCATGGTTGCATTATTAACCATATAGACAAGACCACTTAGAATGTAGTTATTACCTTCTCTTAAAACCGTATCCTTATCGATACGACCTTTTAGAACAATAGTTTGTACACCTGGTGTGGTAGGCGGGGCAATAACTGTTGAACCTCCACCGTCCATTTCAATTTTTCTACAACTTGTAGCGATTAATGCAACGAAAGCTGCTGCTAACAAAACCGATTTTTTCATTTTATTTTTTTTTAAAAATTTTTATAAAGTATTATAAAGAGTATGAGAAACTGATTCCAATATTTGTACCTGTTTGACGGCTTAAACGGAATGGATCTTTTGCTTTATCCAAATTTGTGTTGCCATCTGGGTTTTGGTAGAAATATAATGTCTTATTTAAAATGTCTTGTACGTTCAATTTTAATTCTGCTCTGTTTTTAGCAAACTTTTTGCTTAACTGAAAATCAAATACAGGACGTGATGATTCGTAAATATCTGGTTGATCAAGGCTACCCACAAACGTTACACGACGGCCAATTTGGTTGTACAATAAGGTTGCTGTGATACCTTTTGATGGCAAATCATAAAGTGCACTAAAGTTAATTAAGTATGGAGATTGTCCTTGAAGTGGACGATCTAACATTAAGTTGTTATCTTTTACTTGACTCTTAATGTATGAACCATTCGCTTGAACAGTAAAGTTTTTAAGTGCCTCAGAGAAATCTAATTTTTTTCTGATTTCAAACTCTACGCCATAAGCAGTTGCACTTGCAGGGTTTGCAAAGTTAAAAGTACTTGCACCACCAGAACCAAAGTTGAAGATCATTTCGATAGGCTTATCAAAGTACTTGTAGAACGCACCAAAAGTAATTACCTCACCAGAAGCAGGATATACCTCATAACGTAAATCTACGTTGGTAATTTTTGTACGCTCGATACTAGGCAAACCTTGTACAGAAGCGTTTAAATCAAAGTCGTAATATTGGAATGTAGCAAGCTCTCTAAACTCTGGTCTTACCACTGTTTGAGAAGCAGAGAAACGTAGATTTGTTTGATTGTTTAATTTTAAAGTAGCATTTAAACCAGGTAAAAAGTCGGTAACCTTAGTATAATTATGACGTGGATCATTCTTATAAACACTTCCCACCAACTGATCGTAATCTTCTACTCTTACACCCCATACCAATCTAAAGTTATTGCTAAATTGGTTATCGAATTGAAGATATCCAGCGTTTAAGATGGTATTGGCTAAATAGCGGTATAAATTTCCTTTGATCGCATCAAAAGCAAGTTGCGTGCTGTATACTTCACCTCTACCAAAATTGCTTGGCGCAAAAATGGTTTCTGGTCCTTGTGCGCGAATGGCAGCATTGTCTCTTGGTAAATAAATAGAAAATGGTTTCGCATCAAACAAACGGTCTTTTACTTGAAATAAGTAACCACCTTTTAATGTTTGTTTGCTACCAAAAGCATTAAATGTATAAGCTAAGTCTGCACCAGCGCTGTAAATATAATCATTCAAGTTTTGATAAAAACGGTTACCGCTTTTTTGAGATAAAGTATTTGATAACAATGCTACATACTTATTGGTTGCAACATCATTATTTTTTAAGTAGTACAATCTGCGCTGATCAGGTACATATCCATCTAACAAAGTAAATGAACCATGCCACTTAAACTTAAGCACGTTAGGCTTTATGTTATGTTCACCATTAATTTGTGAGTTCCAAAAAGTATTTTGCTTAAACCCATATTCATAACCACGCGCGCTATCTAATTTTTGGTTACCATTACCCTCTACACCTGTTCTTAGAGTAGTGAAATCGTTAGAGGTAACGTTAAATAAGGTTTTGGCAGAAATTTTGTTATTGCTGTTGATCTGATAAGAAATATTAGCTAGACCACCCCATAAAAGGTCGGTGCTGTATCTATTGTCTGTGTAATTAAAGTCAGGCGTAAAACTACCATTACCAATAAAGTTAAAACCACTATTAGTACCCGTTGTTAAACGTACAGATTTGTTATAATTAAGCGCAAAAATGGCACCTAATTTTCTGTTGTTCTTATACTCTTTTACAAAACCAGCACTGGTTTGGAATTGACCATTTACTAAATTAGACTTATTCGCAACAATTGGCGCCCAATTGTTTTGCATGGTAGAACCAATGTAAGTTTTGTCAGCATTGGTTAACGCATCAAATTTTGATTTTGTTGTATAGGTAGCAGGCAATGAACGCGTACCATCATCAATACCTAAGTAATCTGTTTTGCCACCTTTATTTTCGTAGAAACTACCTTTAACAGCTTGTGAGTTAAAGCCTGTACCTACTTGAATATTAAAAAAGTTTTTAGAAGGAATATCTCTTGTATTAACTTGAATTAAACCACCTGCCCACTCACCCGGAAGTTCTGGTACAAATGCTTTATTGATAACAATATTATCAATCATGTTAGCAGGGATCAAATCAAATGAGAACGCTTTTCTATCCGGCTCAGTACTACCTAATTGTACACCATTTAAAGTGGCTAAGTTGTAACGCTCGGCCAAACCTCTAATAATCAAAAATCTTCCTTCTTGAATACTCGCACCGGGGGTACGCTTGATCACCTCACCAGTATTTTTATCAGGAGAACGCTTAATGGCTTCGGCAGAAATTACAGATGCTACTGTATTTGTATTTTTTTGAAACGTAATTAAAGCGTTAACGGTTTCGCCTTTTGCAGTAGCATTTCTGGTGGTAGCTTTAACAGATACATCAGATAATACTTTACTATTTTCATTAAGGATAATATTAACGGTTTCATCTTCGCCTGCTTTTGAAACAGTTACGTCGTCGATTATTTTTTCTTGGTAACCAACGTAGCTTACAGTAAGTGTATATTTTTTTTGCGCTTCTGCAACAAAGCTAAAACGACCTTCAACATCTGTTCTGGTCATGGCAGTTGCAGCACCTGATAATTTAACGGTAACACTTGCTAAGGCCTCATTTTTACTATTGGTAACTTGACCAACAATTCTAGATTTTTGAGCAGATATCGTTGCACTAAATACAAGTAAAAAAAGGATAGATAATAATTGCTTCACTGGGTATTACTTTTATGAGGCAAAACTACCTTGGCTATGTTACGGTAATGTTACCGTAGTATTAACGCAATGTTACCTCTATGTTACCGCAATGTTACCAACCTGATCGTAGAGGTGGTGAATGAGGCCATCAACAAGGCCTATTTTAGGTACATAAATTTCATCAATACTAGCCCATTTCATTATTTGTACATATATAAGTAATGCAGGCACAATTACATCGGCCCGGTCTTCCTTTAACCCATACAAATTCATGCGGTCTTCAATGGTCACATTTGATAATTCTTTGTAATAGTCTTTTAAGAGGTCTAAACTAAGCGGTTTTCCCTCTTTTAAACGGCTCATAGACAATATTTTAGTAATATTTCCGCCGCTTCCAATGGCAATAGATGGAAGCTCACTTTTAATATGCTTTTTAACATAATCCTTCATGTCATCCCAAGTTTTTTCCTTGATCTGATTTTTGAGGAGCCTAATGGTGCCAATATTAAAGGACTCTTTGGAAACAAGCGCCCCGTTGGCAAAAAAAGTAAGTTCGGTACTACCACCACCCACATCAATGTATAAATAAGAATGATCTGAATCTAAATTTTCGGCCACATGGTTTTCATAAATAAAGGAAGCCTCTTCTTGCCCCGATATCACTTTAATTTCGATACCGGTTTCTAGCTTTACTTTTCTAATAATGTCTTTACTATTTCTAGCATCACGCATGGCACTGGTAGCACAAGCGTACACATGCTTAATCTCATAGGCCTCTAATAGATGTTGATAGGCTTTTAAAGTTTGCATCAGCATTTTAACCTTAGCCTTGGAAATTTCTCCGGTTTCAAACACATCGAAGCCTAGCCTTAATGGCACACGTACTAAATTAATTTTATTAAATACGGGATCCTGCTTTGGCTGTTTGGTAACTTCACTAATTAATAAACGGGCGGCATTACTTCCAATATCAATGGCGGCTAACTTCACTTTTTACTATTCGTTTTCTGTTGGAGGTATAAATAAGTTTCGATTTGAGATCGAATCTTCTTCTTAGAACCCAAAGGTACATAGTTATTTAATAAGGCACTATCTAACACCCTTGCCTTCACGTTGTCCTGCAACTGAATGTGGATAATATCTTGTAATTCCTTTTTAATGGCGGGGTCTAGTATAGGAACTGCTGCTTCTACACGGTGATCAATGTTACGCACCATCCAATCGGCACTTGAAATATATACTTTTGGATTGCCGCCATTATTAAAAATCATCACACGTGCATGCTCTAAATACTCATCTACAATACTGATGGCACGTGGCTTGGCATTCATTTTTTTATGGTCCATAGAGGCACAAAAAATACCTCGTACAATCATATGAATGTTAACACCTGCAATTGCAGCGTCATTTAGTTTTTTAATTAAATCCACATCACTCAATGAATTTAATTTAAGCGTAATAGCTGCAGGCTTACCCGCTTTAGCATTTTTAATTTCATGGTTAATTAAACCAACAATAGTTGGACGCATAGAAATAGGTGACACCACAAGCGTTTTACAGCGCTCTAATGGACCGTATCCTTTTTCGGGATGCTCTAAAAATTGAAATATTTTATTAATATCGGCCATGATGTTTCGGTTACTGGTAAGTAAGCAATGATCACCATATACACGCGCCGTTTTTTCATGTAAATTACCCGTACTTACAAAACCATATTGTACCGTTCTATTTTTTTCACGCTTTTTGATTACACAAACTTTGGCGTGCACTTTCATGTTTTGTATACCATATAATACGGTAATACCTTCCTGCTCCAATACATCTTTCCATTCCAAATTAGCCTCCTCATCAAATCTTGCCTTTACTTCTAGCATCACCGTTACGTCTTTACCATTGCGCGCCGCATTAATAAGCGCGTTAATCACTTTTGAAGCTGGTGCTAAACGGTAGGCGGTTATTTTAATAGATAACACATCCGGATCCATCGCACTTTCTCTGAGCAAATCAATAACCGAATTAAAACTATGGTACGGAAAATGCAGCATCACATCTTTTTTTAACACCACATCTGTAACGCGCAAGCTTTTACTGAGTTCTGGATGGGTTAAAGATGCTTTACGCACACTTTTTTCCATAACCAGGTCTGGGAAATCCATAAAATGTCTAAAGTTATGAATACGGCCTCCTGGTATGATATTGCTTTTTTGAGAAAGCTGTAACCGTCTAATTAAATAATCGAGTAAGCCCGCATCCATTTCTCTGTCATAAACAAACCGCACCGGCTTTCCCTTTCGTCTATTTTTTAAACCTTTTTCAATTTTTTCGATGAGGTTACTCGCAAGGTCATTATCGATATCTATTTCTGCGTCTTTGGTAATTTTAAAAATAGCAGACTCGAAATAATCAGAATCGAAATAAGAGAAAATAAGAGGGAGGTTAAACCTAATAATGTCTTCTAGTAATATAATTTGATGGCCTCCCGTTTTTGTAGGAAGCTCTACAAAACGACCCACCACAGACACAGGTACTTCAATTAAGGCATACTTACTTTTGTAGGCGCTATTTTTTTTGCGCATCACAATACCTAAATAAATACTCTTATCACGCAAATAAGGCATTTCGTTGATAGACTCAACCATTAGTGGTATTACATTGCCACGCACCTGCTCGTCAAAAAACTTCGTTACAAAAACCTGCTGCTCTTTAGACAAATGCTTTTCATCTACCAGGGTAATATTTTCTTTTTTTAAATCACGAACAATATTTTTCCAAATTCGATTAAACTCATTTTGCTGCTCTAAAACAATGGTTTGGATTTCATCGAGTATACTTTGCGAGTGCTGCTCTAAATGCATATCAAGCTTCTTACCCTTTCCTTTAAATTCAATCATCCGCTTTAAAGTAGCAACACGCACCCTAAAAAACTCATCGAGGTTGTTAGAGAAAATGCCTAAAAATCGGATACGCTCTTTTAAAGGTACAGTCGAGTCATTGGCTTCTTGCAAAACCCTTCCGTTAAAACTTAACCAACTTAAATCTCGAGGTATGTAGGAATACTTAGGCATAAATCATTACAATTTTAACTTTGCGATATTACAAAACTAGGCAGCCATCTTACACCAGCTACATCTAAAGTTACAATTTGTTAACATAGGCGTAAAGATTTGTTCATATTAGAGTTATTACTTTGACAAACTACCACAATGGAAAAAAGAGACATTGATGTTCTCGTACTTAGTGATTTACACCTCGGCACATTTGGCTGCCACGCTCAAGACATTGTAACTTATTTAAAAAGTGTGGCTCCAAAAATATTGGTTCTAAATGGCGATATCATTGATATCTGGCAGTTTAAGAAACACTATTTTCCGGCTGCACACATGCAAGTAATCAAGCAAATTTTTAGTTTGCTAAGTAAGGGAACTAAGGTTTACTACATTACAGGTAACCATGATGAGGCCCTTCGCCGGTACACAGACCTCGAAATGGGTGGTTTTACCCTTACAGATAAAGTGGTACTGGACCTAGATGGTAAAAAAACTTGGATTTTCCATGGAGATATTTTTGATGCCACTACCAAAGGCAGCGCCAAAATCATTGCAAAGCTTGGCGGCCATGGATACGACCTATTAATTATGCTAAACAGCGCCATTAACTGGGCCCTTAAACTAATGGGCAAAGAAAAAATGAGCTTTAGCAAAAAAGTAAAAAATAGCGTTAAAAAAGCAGTGTCTTGGATTGGTAATTTTGAACAAACCGCTGCAGAACTTGCCATTGAACAGGGTTACGACTATGTGATTTGTGGTCACATACACCAGCCACAAAAAAGAATGGTAACCAACGAACATGGTTCTGTTATGTATTTAAACAGTGGCGATTGGATAGAAAATTTAACGTCACTTGAATATGTAAATGGGGAGTGGAATATCCACCAATACAATGAAAAAGAGGAAGCAGCGAAAGTGATCCCTATTTCAAGCAGCGAAAATAAATTACCAGAACTCAACGTACTTACTAAAGACGTTGCTTTATTTTTTAATAGTTTAATGGCACAGTAATTGAAAATTTTATACGCAGTACAAGCAACAGGAAACGGACATATAAGTAGGGCTGTAGAACTACTACCCTATTTGGAGCAGTATGGACAAGTAGACGTTTTTTTAAGCGGCGAAAATTGTCATTTACCTACAACCTTGCCTGTTAAATACAAAAGTAAAGGCGTTTCCCTATTTTACGGTAACAGAGGTGGTTTAAACTACTATAAAATGTGGAAGAAGTTTTCTATATCCAGAATATGGAAAGAAGCTAAAGCCCTTCCAGTAGAGGATTACGACATTGTGATCAATGATTTTGAATGTATTACTTCACTGGCGTGTAAATTTAAAAATAAACCGAGTATTCAATTTGGCCACCAAGCAAGTTTTAGAAGTCCATTATCACCAAGGCCTAAAAAGAGAGAATTTATTGGCGAGTGGATTTTAAAAAACTATGCAACCGCCAGCAGCTACTTTGGCTTACACTTTAACGCTTATGATAACGGCATTTATAATCCGGTTATCAAAGCAGATATTATTGCGGCGAAGGGTATTAATAATGGTCATGTAACCGTTTACCTTTCGCACTATTCAAAAAAAGTAATTACCAACCAACTACATAAAGCACCCGGTATCAGGTTTGAAGTTTTTACCAAAGATGTAAAAATAGAAACCATCGACAAGAATATTAGGTTCATGCCTATTTCTAATGAAGGTTTTACCAAAAGTATGATTGAAAGTGCTGGTGTAATTACCGGTGCAGGCTTTGAAACACCCGCCGAGGCTTTGTATTTGGGTAAAAAATTAATATGCCTTCCTATTAGGGGCCAATATGAGCAACTTTGTAATGCTGCGGCATTAGAACAACTGGGTGTACCTGTTGTAAACAAAATGCATGCAACATTTTTTGTGGACATCGCAAAATGGTATGATTTACCGGCACCTTCGCCTTTAAAACTTACTTATAGCACCTATCAACTGGTACAAAAGGTCATTGAACAAGCAAAGGCATTAAGCCCATCAAACCAGCAAAGCACAGAAAATGAAAGCTTAAACAGCTTTGCCGTTTAGAAAATCTCTAAACCAATAGCCCGAATTTTTTACGGTGCGAAGTTGCGTTTCAAAATCGGTATGTACCAGCCCAAAACGCGTGGAATAGCCATAAGCCCATTCAAAATTATCGGTGAGTGTCCAAGCGTAATAACCCCCAATAGGAACACCTTCTTTTTTTGCTTGCAATACTGCCCCTATATACGCTTTAAAATATTGAATGCGTTCTATATCGTCTACCACTCCGTCATGCAAATGATCTTTAAAACAGGCACCCCCTTCTGTTACAATTATTTGTTTAACACCATCGTAAGAACCAAACCTTTTAAGCATTCCATAAAAACTTAGGGGATCTATTTCCCATCCAATAGCAGTATGCGGTTTTCCTCTTTGTTTGGCACTCACTTCGGAGGCCGAAACATAAGGTATTAAAGGGTTGTGCTTGATGGTCACCGAAAAATAATTTTGTAACCCAATGTAATCAAAATCAAATTTTAATTTATCAATAAAGCGCCAAGCCGTTGTGGCAATATGCAACTTATCTAAAAAATCAAATTGATCCATTTGCGGAAAACCCATCCCTAATACCGGCTCAATAAACAAACGGTTCAAAAGCGCATCAGCTCTTTTTGCAGCAGCAATGTCTTTATCACTAATGGTAAATGGTTTGGTTTCAGAAATAGAAAAGCTAGTGCCTATCACTGCATGTGGGCAGTATTCTCTAATAATTCTACCGCCTTCGGCAGTACATAATGCTGCATTATAAATAGCTGGAAATACATTTGCTGTGCCCATTTTTCCAGGGGCATGCATGCCAATCATATAGCCAAGCGCCGTAAATGCAAAAGGCTCATTCATCACTATCCACTGTTGTACTTTTTTGCCATACTGTTCGGTTAATAATTTTACGTATTTAGAAAACCATTTAACCATATCACGGCTAGTCCATCCACCTTGTAATTCAAGTGCATGCGGCAGATCCCAATGATATACAGTTACAAGAGGTTCCAGCCCATTTGCAATACACTCATCAATAACGTTGTGGTAAAATGCAATGCCTAATTTATTTACCTTACCTATTCCTTCGGGTAATACGCGGCTCCATGCAATAGAAAACCTAAACACTTTAAACCCTAGTGCTTTGGCGAGTAAAATATCGTCTTTATAGCGGTGGTAAAAATCGGCAGCAACTGTGGGCCGCGCACCACCTTTAATCACATTTCTTTTGCGTGCAAAAACATCCCACACAGAAAGGCCCTTGCCGTCTTCAAAAGCGGCGCCTTCATTTTGCGGTGCAGCCATCCCCACACCCCACTTAAAATCAGGTCCAAAATCTTGTATCGAAAAATTTTGTTTATGCAACTGATTAAATTTTATCTAAAATTTCTAACAGGTCATCTAATACTGCAGTAGGATTTGCTACGCCTATTTGCTCCCTTGTTTGTGCACCGGTAGTTACGCCAAAAGTTTTGCCACATCCCGCATTTTTCCCTTCCTCTATATCAATCGCAGAATCTCCCACTTTTATAACTGTTGTTGGATCTGTAATGGCAAAGTGTTTGATGGCATAATCAATCATATCAGGCGATGGCCTGTTATGAGAAACATCAGATGCTGTTACTAATAAATCAATATCTTCTCCCTCACTCCAGTTTAATTTACTTAATAAACCGGTAGCTGTAGCTCTGTTATATCCTGTATTTAAAACAACTTTAATTCCCTGCTTTTTAAGTAAGGCAAAAACTGTTTCTGCATTAGCGCAAGGCGTTACCTCCAAATTTTGATACGCATTTTCTAATGCAACAATAAAATAATTATAGATCTCCTGTGCATGTGTCGTTTTATGATGTTTCGATGCCAATACATCCTTAATGGCTTGCAATTTTTCTTTACCAGCACCATGTAACAAAACGTCATCTAATGAAACGGGTATGCCTGCGTTTACAATAGCTGCGTGCAATGTTTTATACACAACATTGTTTTCATCTACTGTTGTACCTGCCATATCAAAAACAACCATTGAAGTCATATGCATATCATTAAGGTTTAAGTGAGGCGGAAATATAAGATGCAAAAGATTCTATAGGCTCTGTTTGCATAGTAGGGTCTTTGGCTAAATCGTCCCAAGTTCTTAATAAAACCGCTTCTTTATAGTTTGAATAGGTTTCAAATTGTTGCGCTTCGTTTGCGTCCATAATACCACCTTGCAAAGCCAAGCTTTGGCGTGACGGCTCACTTAGTGTATTAAAATAATTTTCATCTACATAACATAAATACCTTTTTGCTTGCACATGTAATTTAGCCGGTTCAACCACTTCTTTTACAAAATATTTGTCTAAAAAAAGGGCAGCTAGCTCTTCATGTAAATCATCTACGCCATGATCTGGTGCATTGTCTGGCAGCTCATGCAATAAATGGCCTATATCGTGTAAAAGACTGGCTGTAATTAAAGCAGCAGAGGCATGGTTATTTTTTGCAAACGTAGCCGCCTGTAGTGCATGCTCTAATTGCGTTACAGCCTCCCCACCATACAATGAGTGTCCTTTTTGATTGAATAAATCAATAATTTTTTGTGTCATATCCTTAAATTGTATTTATCATTTCTACAGCAAATCCAAAAGACATCGTCATACCATGTCCACCAATCCCATTTAAAATATATACACCTGGCTCAATGGTTATAAATAAGTCGGTAGCTCCATTTTTCATAACAGGATAAATACCATTCCAGGTTTGGGTAATTTGCCAATCATCAATATGCATAAGCTGCTTTAAATAATCAAGTATCAATTGATTTTGGTAATGATTGTCAAATGGATCAAAATCCAATCCATATTCGTGGGTATCTCCAACTGTTAATTCACCTTGTGCATTTTGTGATACCATTACATGTATGCCGTGCTTTACATACTCAGACATATCTTGATGTATTCTGGTGTGAAGTGCCTCCAATGACGACGCCACTGCAAAACTCTTGTAATGTAGTAAACTTAAGCCACCACAAACCGAAGTGCCAATTGTATAGTCTGATTTTTCATGCTTAAAACGCATCATTTGCAACCTGCTTTTGGTGATGGGCTGTGCAGCAAATACCGATGGAAAAAGTGTTTCAAAATCGGCACCAGAGCAAACACAAATAATATCTGCCTCAAAGGTTTTATCAAATGAACTCGCTTTATGTTTTGTAACGCCCGTTATAGCCGTACCCCATATAAATTCTACGCCATAAGTTGCCGTCAAATAAGCAGGTAATCCTTTAATAGCAGATCGTGGATCAATAATGACTTCATCATCACTGTATAATCCACCTATTAATTTACGCTGATTAATACCCGAAAACCTATCTGCAATTTGATCAGGCGTTAATAAATGAACCGGACGTTTATTTGCAATAAATTTTTCATGCATTTCTTCTAGCACGGCCCATTCGTCATCAAAATAAGCCAAATGAATACTTCCACATGGATTATACGACTGTTTCATGCCATCTAAACACTCCATCCAAATTTGCTTGGTTCTTTTTGCTCTTTCGTACAAGGCACCATCTGGTTGACCAACCGGCCAAAGCATCCCAAAATTTCTAATAGAAGCTCCAATGGCTTCTTGGGATTTATCTATAACTGTAACTTTATATCCTTTGATGGCAAGTGCCCTTGCTGTTGCCAATCCTACAATACCTGCACCTACTACAATTGCTTTTTGCTGTAACATAACGGAACAAATTAATAAATAAATATACAAAAAAAAGCGAAGCCTGTAAAGACTTCGCTATAAACGATTGCTTGCCACAATTCATTTTTTATTTAACCAAACTTATGAGTGTTATTTGATGATCCACATTTTTGCGTTGATATCATCGATAGCACCAAACTGAGCAGAAATGGCAGCTTCAACATTTGTTTTATTGTTGGCTCTTTCTGCAGTTGGGTATTGATATCTTAAAGCTACTCTTCCACTGTTACCAGAACCAGCACCTGTTAAAAATGTAGGAACGCCTGTTCTTCTCCAGTTAAAATATGCTTCTTGACCAGAGTTTTGATAGAAGGCTAAATACTTTTGTAGTAAAATTTGATTACGTCCATCAGCAGTATTACCCTTGTACTTAACATCCGTTTGATTATAGTAAGTATCATACAAGAAGTTAACATCATAATTAACAGACTCAAATAAACCACCACCTGGCTTTTGGAAAGTAACTGTATTAACACCATCTTTTACGCCATAAAAAGCCAATGATGCTTTAATACCATTTTGGTACCAAGTTTCTGCATTTGCAGATGGAATCCAACCTCTATTCATTGCTTCTGCGATGTTAAAGCACATTTCAGAATAACCAATTACGATTGAAGTTTCTGCAGTATAGGTTTGATAGTAACGCTTTCTGTTGATAAAAGAATATTGACCAACACCTGCATTTTTACTCATGGTAGCTAAATCCTCTCCACTGCTTGCACCCACAAATGCGGCGTAAGAATTAGGAGCAGCACCAGCAGCCACTTTAGCAGCAGCAGGCTCAGCAACCATAAATGTTCTTGGATCTTGTAAAGACACAAGTGTATTTAAGTAAGTAGCAGCCATGTTGTAACGAGTGGCATCAAAACCAAAGTTGTCCGGGCTTGTAGAGTACTTATTAAACTGCGCATTGTAAACAAATTGCATTTGATCCGCAGCATTTGCAAACAAAGGATACTTTGTTGGGTTGTTAATTACGTCTGCAAATTTTTGCTTGATATTTAAATCAGCATCCGCTTCTTTATTACTTAACTGAATTAATACGCGTAACTTAAACGCATTCACAGCTTTCTGCCATTTAGCTAAATTATTACCATAATAATAGTCATTTGCTAATACATAGTTTTTGGTAACAACTGTTGCCATTTCGGTATTGGCATCTTCTAGGTAAGTTAAAATCGCTTTAAATACATCTTTTTGAGAATCATATTTAGGCGTTACATTTTCTAAACCTTTAAGTGCTTCTGATACAGGCACATCCCCTAAGTTCATTGTCAATTCATAAATATAAATCGCTTTTAAAAACTTACCGAGTGCAGTATACGGGTTTGGTGAAGGAACAGACTTAGTAGACTCTTGTTCCATTTTTACAATATTTTTTAAAATATTGTAGTTGTTAAATGAATAACCAGTCCAGTTGTATTCATTGTTACCATAATAATCATAATTACAAGCATAGAACTGATTGGCACGTTGCGTACCATTAAAAGCGCCCTTGTTAAGACCTCCTAAAACGTTGTTAAAAATTAGGTTAGCAGGTACACTTGTTGCTCTGTTTGGATCTGCCTCCAATGCGTCAAATGATTTTTTACATGCTCCTAATGATCCTATCAAAAGGATGAATGTAAATATTTTAATAATATTTTTCATAATAAATATTTTGTAGGATTAGAATATAAAGTTGATGTTAATTCCGTAAGATCTTGTCGTTGGTGTTTGTAAACCAATACTTGATTCACCAGGATATTGATCAATGTCAACATCGTTAAACTTAGTATCAGGCATCCAATAGAGTAAATTGCGTGCTACTAAAGAAACCGTTGCTTTTTTGAATATTGATTTTTGTACAAGTGCTTGCGGTAACTCATAGGTTAACATAACTTCTCTAAGCTTCATGTATGTTTTGCTCATGATATTTGGCTCTGGATTACCATGCACACGGCTAATATAATCTTGTATGAAAGTTTTAGTCGTATTAGGCGCAAATGTTAGTGCACTATAGTTTGTAATTCTTCCAGTTACTGGATCAAATACTGGGGTACCTGAGGCAACTACTACACCTTCACCAACATAAGATTTAACACCTTTATAATCTTGGTAACGGGCTTCACCCATAGCACCCTGAACAGTTTCTATGTGACGACCACCTTGGAAAGTTTTTTTACGAACATAATCTTCCATTACACCACCTAATCTACCATCAATTTGGAAATTAAAGGTGAATGCTTTGTATGTTAACTTATTATTTAAACCCCACACTAAATCAGGATTTGAATTACCTACGTACTGAGCAACTGGTAAATAAATTGGACGACCACCAGCGTCATTAATAAGTTGACCATCTGGTGTTCTAGCCATCATTCTAAACCAAACCTCATCCGTTCTTGATCCAACTTTATAGAAAGTATTTAGAATAGAAAGACCAGTTGGTAACTCTTTATACTTATTTGTAAAGGCACCTAAGTTAAGTGTTGCATCCCAAGAAATACCTTTTGTAGATTTAATAACCGCGCCATTAATTGTTACATCCCAACCAGTACGCTGTGTTTTAGTTCCGTTAACTACGTAACTAGCGTAACCTGATGTTTGAGAAATAGATTTAGAGAAAATTTGCGGACCATCGGTATATTGGTAATAAGACGCTTCGATACCAACTCTGTTGTTAAATGCTTTTGCTTCAACACCAAACTCAAATGAAGTTCTATCATCTGGTTGAACGTTTGCATCAACAAGTGTATTTGTGAAAGATGCTTGTGTAGTATTGTTGTAACCAATACCAGTAGAATACACATCGGCATAGGTATAAGTAGGACCGCCATAGGTAGATGAATATTGTTGACCATATCCCAGAGGATACGCATTGTTTGGCGTTGCACCAATATAATCAGATACAAAGCTACCACCACCTCTTACTTTCGCATAAGAAGCCCTTAATTTTAAATAGTTTATTTGACTAGGTAATGATACATAATCATTTAAAACAGTGCTTAAGTTTAAAGAAGGATAAAAGAACGTGTTATTGTCTTTTTTAAGCGCAGACAATTTATCAGTACGTCCAGTAACGTTTAAGTTAAAATACTTACCACCTTCAAGATCTACCGAGTATAAAAGTGAATTTACACGCATGTCAGATCCAAAATTGTAAGCAATCACTGGATTTCTACTATTTGCAAATGTATAAACGTTAGGAACGTTTAAGTAGTTGGTAGTTGTAAATGATGAATTGTAATTGAATGTTCTAAAGTTAGCACCTGCAAAACCACTTGCCTTAAAGAAATTGGCAACAACAGGTGTTTTGAAATCGGCACGAACTTCTGAGTTGCTTTCAAAAAGTGATCTTCTGTCTTCTCTATAATCACCTTTGTTTTCTTCTCTACCATAAGGGTGAGCAGAAAAAGGCATTTTTTCATTTCTTAATAAATCATACGTAGTAACAGAAGTTCTAGCAAATAAATCCACAAAAGGATTCACCTTGTATTTTAAGCTAGTGTAGGCATAAATATCATTTTTGTAATGACCTCTAGTCCACTCATAACTCATAAAGTAAGGGTTATGGTATCTTTGATATTCGGCATAAATACTCTGAACGCCTTCTTTACCTGGCTGCCAGTAATTACGCATGTCATCAATGTTCCAATCCGCACCACCCCAAATTGTAATATTATAAATTACTGAGTTAGGACCATAGTCTACATCCGGAAAATTATCTGAAAATTGTTTGTTGTAGTTGATATTAGCATCTAACGTTAATTTAGAATTGAAACGTAATGTAGAAGCTAAATTAATATTCGTAGTATTTAAACCAGTGTTAGGAATGATACCTTTATTGTATGTATTTCCCACAGAAAAACGCAAATCAGCTTTTTCGGTAGAAGAAGCAACAGCAATATTGGTGGTATTTAATACACCCGCTTCAATAAATCTTTTTAAATTGTCTTTACCACGAGCAACCCAAGGTGTACTAGAACGCTTTCCAGTAACTGGATCTACAGGACTATCATATTGAGGAATTAATTGACCCTCAAACTTAGGTCCCCAAACATCATAATCGGCATCGTTAGTTCCACCGCCTAAACCATCACCAAACGCATAGCGGCCGTGATCACCAGGACCATATTCGTCCTGAGTTTTAGGTAAAGCAATAAATCCTTTTTGAACTTGCGTAGAACTATTAAATTCTACAGAGAAACCTCTTTTATCTTTTGTTCCTTTTTTAGTATTGATGATAATAGCACCATTTTGGCCTCTATAACCATATAATGCAGAGGCAACTGGTCCTTTTAATACGTTGTAAGATTCAATATCATCTGGGTTAATATTCCAAGTATCTGAATTGATAGGTACACCATCCACTACAATTAAGTTAACACGACCACCACGTAATACAAGGTTTGGCGCTCTTAATAATTCTTGGTTAATACCAACAGTTAAACCAGCAACCTTACCAATTAAACCATTAATAGGGTTCACTTCTCTAGCTTTCACTAAATCTGACCCTTTAATATCTTGTGTAGAATAACCTAGTTTTCTTTTTTCTTTTTTAACACCAAGTGCTGTTACAACAACATCTTCTAAGTTATCAGTAGAGGCTGCTAATTTAATATCTAATGTGGCAGCATTTACAGTAACACTAAAGTTTTGGTATCCAACTGATGCTACAACAAGTTTAGTGCCTTTATCTGCCTTAATAGTATAAGTTCCATTAGCAGCAGAAATAGCATTTAGTTTGCCAGCAGTAATTGTAGCACCTTCAATAGCTTTTTGAGTCACTGCATCTGTAATTTTACCAGACACAGTAAGGGTTTGAGCGTTAGACTGAAATGCTACACACAAAAATGTGCAAGCCAAAATCAGTAAACGAAAGGGGTTTCTTTTTGATTGCTTCATAAACAGGGTTTTAGTTTTCTTTTCGAATGCCAAAACTACTTTTACAATGTGAAGGGATTGTTAACGAAAGGTTATGCTAATGTGATGTATTCCAAATATTTGTTTATAATTTGGTAATACAAGTATACATGTATGTAAAAAAAGGGCAGTATCTTTCTTATCAAATTCTAATCAATATCTCTATCTCATGTCCACATCTAGATATGCTTTTTTTGATAACGCATCGATGTCGTTACAAATTAAGGAAACAGAAATTCCGGCGCTTCAAGACTATGAAATATTAGTTCGGGTAACCTATACTACTTTATGTAAATCGGACATACTAACCTACACAGGCAAAAGGAAAGAAAAAAATCCAACCATTTTAGGACATGAAATTTGTGGAACCATTGTTGCCTTTGGCAATAAGGCGCCAAAAATAGATTGTAGACATAATAACATTGCAGTTGGCGATTTAATTACCTGGGCAATTTATGCCAGCGATCCTTTGGAAGCCATGTCTTTAAAAGGAATACCACAAAAAGCAGCAGGATTGTTTAAATATGGACACGAAGAAATCACTGAAACCAGTCACTTACATGGCGGACTCAGTGAATACATTATTTTAAGACCCCATACACCAATCATTAAACCCTTGGTAGACGTTCCAGTTCAAATATTAACGATTGTAAATTGTGCGGTTGCTACAGCTGCTGGCGCCATCAGAATTGCGGGCAACATAGAGGGCGCAAACGTAGTGATTGCAGGTGCTGGTATGCTAGGCGTTATTGCATGTGCCATGGCAAAATCGAAGGGTGCAAAAAATATTATTGCAATAGATATAGAAAATGAAAGACTTAAAATGAGTACTTCGTTTGGCGCTACCCATACGGTTCACCTCGATACCATCAATAGTTTTCAAAATTTTTCAAATTGGCTAACGTATAATAAATTACAAATAGATTGTTTTATAGATTTTAGCGGAGAACCTACAACCATTGATATACTACTAAAACAACTGAGTGTTGGCGGCACTGCCGTATTTATTGGATCTACGTATCCGCAACAAAATATTACCATAAATGCAGAAACAATTGTCAGAAATATTTGGACGATAAAGGGACTCCATAATTACAATGAATCAGACCTTATAGAAGCTGTACATTTTGTTGAATCACACTACCAAGAATATCCGATTTCAACTTTAGTAAAAGGAGGCTTCACCTTGGAAACTTGCAAATTAGCTTTTGATTATGCAATAGAAGAACATCCCTATAGGGTTGGCATATCACTAAAATAAGTATCATCATGAATGCCATTTATAAAGTACAAAACTACCTGACTAAATCAAAGCCCGCAGTATTTATTTTCTTTTGCAGTAGTGCTGCCTTTTTAACCTATTGCAGTATGTATGCATTTAGGAAACCCTTTACTGCTGGCACCTACCAAGGACTCAGTCTTTTTGGAGTAGATTATAAAGTGGCGTTAATTATTTTACAACTAATTGGTTATGCACTATCTAAATTTATAGGTATTAAGCTAATAGCAGAGCTCACACCACAAAAAAGGGTACAAACTTTAATTGTACTAATGGGTCTAGCGTTTTTGTCCTTACTTGGCTTTGGGTTAGTCCCCTATCCGTACAATGCGGTGTTTATGTTATTAAACGGACTACCACTTGGCTTAATTTGGGGGGTTGTTTTTAGTTTTTTAGAGGGTCGGAAGTTTACAGAAATATTAGGCGCGTTTATGGCAAGTTCCTTTATGATAGCATCCGGCATTGTAAAGTCTATTGGGCTATTTTTAATACAACAATTTTCGGTGAGTGAACAATGGATGCCGTTTTTTGCAGCCTTGGTGTTTATTCCAATTTTAATGGTTGGCATTTGGATGCTTAGCTGTATTCCAGAACCTAATCAAGAAGACATTTCATTAAGAACAGAAAGGGTACCAATGGATGCAGCCAATAGAATAAAGTTTTTTAAACTGTTTTGGCCCGGTATTTTTTTAGTGGTTGCAATTTATGTGGGCCTTACTGTTTTTAGAGACCTTAGAGATAATTTTGCAGTTGAACTTTGGACAGAACTTGGTTATTTAAAAACACCGTGGGTACTTGTGTTTGCAGAAATACCTATTGCAATTATTGTTTTGGCTATCATTGGTAGCATGATACTTATTAAAAATAATAAAAAGGCATTTTATTTGTCAATTACACTATGTATCGTAGCAGGGATTTTCTTTTTAATAAGCACCTTTTTATTTGAAGCTAAACTCTTTAATCCTATTTATTGGATGATACTCATGGGCTTATTAATGTATTTACCTTACTTAATATTTCACACGATACTATTTGAAAGATGGATTGCCTTTTTTAAATACAAAGGAAACCTTGGATACCTGATGTACATATCAGATTCGGTAGGATACTTTGGAAGCGTGCTAGTTTTATTGTACAAAAACTATGGTACCAAAGGATTTAATTGGTTACCATTTTTTACAAATACCGCGTGGATAATTGGCGTTTTAATTACAATTTTAGGCGTATTGGCAATCGTCTATTTTCGGAGTAAAGAAACACCCTCTAAAGCCTGAGCAACAGGTATTGGTAATTTGATATTTAAATAAGTTGCAATAGTAGGGAAGATATCTACAATGGCTGTTTTTACAACTTCCTGTGCAGGCTTTTTATTCATGATTAACCAGGTATTACGCTCGCTATCTGATTGTCCACCATGATTTTTTCCTGTTTGAGCATCTCTGCCATGATCGGTGGTAATAATAATAAGCCACTCTTCGTTAAAATTATTTTCACGATAAGAAACCGCTTGCATTATTTTTTGCATTTGCTTATCAAGCATAGAAATAGCCGTATCTAGTTGTGGACTTCTTCCATACCGGTGCCCCATATCATCGGTGTATTCTAGATACACCCAAGACATATCCGGTGCGCTATCTTTAATAACCTGACTAGCCTCTGCAACTACCTTTTCATCAATTAAATGAATGTAATAGGCTTTTTTATCGTGTGGAAATTGAAGCGTATCTAATTCGTATCCATCTCTATGGTAGTCTACGTGTAAATAATTTGTTTGCGCGAGGCCATCTCCTACCAATTTAGTTCGGTTATCAAGCCAGGTACTAAATACACCAATTTTTTTACTGGGATAGGCTTCTTTAAATACTTTAAAAATAGTGGGGTAGTTATAATTGGGATTTTTGATAGCATTGTCTACCACACCATGCTTATTGGTCCAAGTGCCCGTAAGTAGTGAATTGTAGCCTACCGCAGAAATAGTTGGCGACTGCGTAACACCTCCTTTTTCTCCACCCACATAACAAGGTAAATAAGCTCCCTTATTAATAATGTCGTCAAATGCAGGTTTATTTGCTTTTTCTAATTCAGAGGCAGGTATGCCATCCGCTATAATAAATAAAACCTTTTTATTTTGCGCAGTAGCTAATTGTAGTGAACACAAAAGCACTAGAATAATCCGAAACATAATAAAACTTTATAAATACCTAAGATAGTGATTCTTTAAAAGAGATACTCGCCCACTTATTTGTTTCGGTAATCCAGTCGGAAGTATGTTTGCTAATACCAGATAAAATATCCCAAGCAGCAGCTACTTGTTCTTTTGTTGGGGCTGTAGTAACGTAATTGTCATTGAGTTTTACCTTTCCTATAATTTCACCGCTTACTAAATACGCTTGTTCCTTAAATATTTTACCAATTACATGGTTTTTTTTGCCAAAAAAACAATCACCAATGATAATGCCAATAACAGTTTTGTTATTGTAATCCAAAATCATCATGTTTTCTAATAAGGCAACAGGGGCATTTTGAGGATCAAGTACAATATACATATAGGCGATTTATATAAAACAGCTGCGTTGAACGGCGTAAAACTGCACTTTCCTGTTGAATATAATATCGATGTTATATTATCAAAATGTAAACAATTTGACCTTTTTGTAGGCATCTATCATAAAAATGGCTGTATCGGCAAAATCTTTGCCCTTGTTCATTTTATCGAGGGCAGCGCGCTCATAAGCAAGTTCTTCGGTTTGCGTAGTTAAAACGCCAAATATAAGTGGGATAGTGGTCGTGGATTTGGTAGATAGCATAGCCATACCTTCTGTAACATATTGACAAACATATTCGTAATGATCCGTGTCACCTTTAATGACAGCACCAATTACTATAATAGCTGAGTATTTATAGATGTCAATTAATTTTTTGGAATAACCTACAAGCTCAACAGCACCAGGGCATTGTAATAACACATACGGCGTTTGGGTAGCTTTTAACTGGTTTATGCAACCTGTAGTTAGTAAATCAGTTATTTCGCTATTAAAAGTTGCCTGTAATACTGCAATCATAACTTATTATTTAGTGTGGTGGTTTCCAATATTTATTTTAGTATCTAAATAAGCCTGGTTGTGCACATTGGCAGCAGTACTTACATGATGCGTAGTAAATGTAATGCCTGCAGCTTTAACAGCTGCTTCTTTTAATGGATTGTTGGTAATAAGTGTAATGGCTGTATATCCGAGTACTTTTAAAATAGTAGTAGCATCATCATAATTTCGAGCATCTGCTGGAAGTCCTAAAGCTTCATTGGCTTCGTAGGTATTTAAACCCTGCTCTTGTAAATGATAGGCTTTAATTTTATTAGAGATACCAATACCCCTTCCTTCTTGATTTTTTAAATAAATAACGGCACCATTTTTATTTTCTGCAATAAGCGTTAGTGCCTGATGAAGTTGGTCTTGACAATCACAACGTAAACTTCCAAAAATATCACCGGTAGCACATTCGGAATGTATACGCACCATGGGTGTTACCGCTTCCATGTCACTATTTTGTAGCACAAAATGTTCTACCAAACTATTTGGGTTTTTAAAAACCTTGATGGTAAAATTTCCAGATTTTGTTGGGAGTTGCGCTTCCGAAATAAGTTCCATGTTATTGTATCTTTTTTCGGTAATCAATTAATTGCTGTATAGTTATGATAGGCAGTTGATGATGAATCGCAAATTCAAAGAGTCCATCACGGCGCATCATATTACCATCAGTATCCATAATCTCACAAATAACAGCAGCACCTGGTTGATTGGTTAATAAACATAAATCAACGCCCGCTTCTGTATGTCCGGGTCTTATTAAAACGCCACCATCTTTGGCAACAACTGGAAATAAATGACCGGGTTTAATAAAATCATCAGGCTTACTATTATCACTAGCAATTAACGCAGCTGTAATGGAACGTTCTTTTGCCGAAATACCTGTAGTGATTCCAAAATCCGGTGTAGCATCTATAGAATCATGAAATGCAGTACTAAAAGGATCTTTTGCATTGCTAGGTACCGGATGTAAGTCTAATTTTTGCGCAATGTTTTTTGAGATAGCAATACATATAAGACCCCTCGCTTCTTTTGCACAAAAATTAACTTTTGCAGGTGTAGAAGCGGCGGCACTAAAAACAATATCGCCCTCATTTTCTCTACTTTCATCATCCACCACAACAAGCACCCCGCCATTTGTAAAATGAGTTAATGCAATATCTATAGAACTAAAAGAATGACTCATACTTATTTTGATAACAACTTTTCGGTGTATTTAGCTAAAATGTCAAATTCAATATTCACCCTATCGCCAATTTTTAATACACGCATATTGGTTTTTTCAAGTGTGATAGGTATAATACATAGTTCTAACAAATTGCCTTCTGTTTTGTTGACTGTTAAACTAACACCGTTAATGGTAACAGAACCTTTATACACCGCATATTTAGAAAAGGTAGACTCAAAAGCGATGGTTACAAACCATGCAGTATCAGACACTACAATATTTTGCACAAGTGCTGTATCATCTACATGACCTAGTACATAGTGTCCACCTAAAAAACTAGTAGGTTGTAAAGGAAGTTCAATATTAACCTTAGTGCCCGTTACGTAATATTTGATAATTGTTTTTGAAATAGACTCGGTGGATACAAAAAAAGACATCGTATCGCTCATGATAGCAATGACCGATAAGCAGGTGCCGTCAATGGCAACACTATCTCCCAGTTTAACACGGGCAGCCACAGAAGCACTGGTAACACCTAAGGTCCAGCCTGTTTCTTGAACGTCGATGCTTGAAATAATAGCCGATTCAACAATTCCGGTAAACATGGATTGATTTCTTTAAATTTGAGGTGCAAAGATAAGCAATGACAACATTAGAACACTTAATAGAAGCATTAAGTTTGGCCCAAAAAGCAGAAAGGAAAAATATTAAAGGAAATCCTTTTGTGGGCGCTATTGTTGTTGATGAAAATAATAGCATTATTGGTACAGGATACCACAAAATATGGGGTGAAAAACACGCCGAAGTATATGCTATTGAGGAAGCCTTAGCACATACTCCAGATTTAACAAAATGCAGCCTATATGTAACCTTGGAACCCTGTTCGCACCATGGAAAAACCCCTCCCTGCACCGATTTAATTATAAAATCAGGTATCAAAAAAGTTTTTATTGGCTCATTAGACCCAAATCATAAAGTATCAGGATTTCAGCTACTTAAACAAAAAGGAATAGACATTGTGTTGATTGAATTAAAAGAAGCCCTGCAATTAAATAAAGTTTTTTTTACAAATCAAAAAAAACAAAGACCATTTGTACGTTTAAAAATTGCTGCAACAATAGCCGGGAAAATGGCAGAATATGAAGCTGATTCTAAATGGATAACAAATACAGTAAGTAGAGCCTATGTACATTCAAATATCAGAACGGAAGTAGACGCAATTTTATCAACTGCAAAAACAGTTATTGACGACCAGGCTACCTTAAATATTAGAACTGAAAATGCCCCCAGCAAAGAAGTTAATGCGGTCATTATTGATAGAACAGGATCCATACTAAAGGCAGAAAACGCATCTCTGCCAATATTTTACCAAAGAAAATATACAAAAATTTACATTGTAACTGCACCTAATACAATTGCTCCTACTAAGCCATTACCTAGTAATATAGAAATCATTGAAACAACATTTAATTCGAATAAAGAAATAGATGTAACAATTTTAGGAAAGCAACTCCTTGAAAAAGGTATATATAGTGTTTTAGTAGAAGCAGGTGAAATATTTAGTTCCTACCTACTATCAAAAAAATGGGTTGACGAATTAGATTATTTTATTGGTAGTAAAATATTACTTGACAATCAAGCAGTGACGGGGTCTGCGGTTTCAAAAAATATAGTATTAGACCAAGAGATACCGCTAACACTACTAAGTTCTATGCCGTTTGACAATGATATTTATTTACATTATGCTATCAATGAATCTTAATTTATAAAAATGAAATTAATATGTAATCCGATACTTTTATTTGTATCAATCCTATGTTGCACAAGCACATTTGCACAACCCTTTATCAATGAAATAAAAGCTTTCAGAAAAGCTGACTCCATAAAGGCGCCAGCAAAAGACGCCATTTTATTGATTGGCAGCTCTAGTTTTACAAAGTGGAAAGACGTGCAAGAATACTTTCCGGAGCACACCATGTTAAATAGAGGATTTGGTGGCTCGTCACTACCACATTTGATCATGTACGCTGAAGATGTTATTTTTAAATACAACCCTAAACAAATACTAATTTATTGCGGCGAAAATGATTTAACAGGCGGCCCCTTAATTACAGCAGACACTGTTTTTGAACGCTTAAAAACACTATACGCCCTTATAAGATCTCGGTATAAAAAAGTACCTATCGCCTACATTTCGATGAAGCCAAGCCCAAGTAGAGAAAAGTATTTGGAAACCATGCAAAAAGGAAATGAGCTAATTAAAACATTTATGGAAAAGCAAAAAAAAGCTGCTTACATAGATGTTTACTATAGTATGTATGATGCAGACGGCAAAATCCTTACTAACATATTTTTATCGGATAAGCTGCACATGAATGCAGCAGGCTACAAAATATGGCAGGGGATTATAGCGCCTTATTTGGTAACAAATTAATAATTAGCAGGAAGCCCAAAATTTCATTTAAAAACATAGGTTTGTTTAAACCTAATCGTATATGAAAAATAATTATATATTTTTATTTTGTTTGGCATTTGTTACGTTTTCGGCAGCTGCACAACCCGTAAATTATTTATCTGTTCCTGGCTTTAAAGAGTTAGCCAACATAGACCCAGCTGGGCATTCTGTGCTTCCAAGTGGCAGGTATGTAACGCCGGCAGAAAAAATGATTCGCATTACCCACGACCCTTTTGGACTAGCCATTTCGCCAGATCAAAAAGTAGCCATCACCATGCACGAAAATGCTATAACTATAATCGATATAGCTACGATGCAACAAAAAAGAATACCTGAATATTATAATAAAAAAGAAAGCCCCTTAATCAAAGGATCTTTTATGGGTGTTTCATTTGATACACAAAAAAATCTTGTGTATTTAAGTGGTGGAGACGAAGGATCAGTCATTGTATACGATTATGTCAACTACAAGAAAGTAGATTCAATTTATTTAGATGGTTTATTTAATGGGGTAAAATACCAAGGTAGCTTTACAAGTGATTTAATCTACAATGCTCCAAAAAATGAACTACTTATATTAGATAGAGGCAATTTTAGATTGGTACGCTATAGCCTCACACAGAAAAAAATAACAGCCTCTATACCCACTGGCAGACAGCCGTTTGGACTAGCCCTATCACCAGATAAAAAAACAGTTTTAGTAGCTAACGTTGGGATGTACGCTTATCCTTTAGTGGAAGGAACAACCAAAGAAAATATAAAAACACAATATATTAATTGGCATCCTTACGGCAATAACACCAAGGAATCGATAGAAGGCACTGAAATTGATGGCAAAAAAATTCCTGGACTAGGTAGCCCAAATGCACCAGAAGCTATGAGTGTATATTGTATAGATTTAGCAACCAATAAAGTTGCCGCTAGATTAAAAACAGGCATGCTACTGGGTGAGCTTGTTGAAGACGCAGAGGTAATTGGCGGCGCCAGCCCCAACTCAATTGTAGTAAGCAGCAAGTATGCTTATGTTACAAACGCTACCAATGATAATATAGCAGTAATTGATTACAAAAAGGGACGAATTGTAAAGCATATTCCTATTAAAGTTGATCAGCGCATTGATAAATTAAGAGGATTACTTCCTTTTGGTATTGATATTTCTAAAGACGAAAAACACTTATACGTAGCGCTACTTGGATTTAATGCAGTTGCTAAAATTGAGTTGGCTACTGATAAAACAGTAGGTCTTATCCCAACAGGCTGGGGCACAACAAGGGTCAAATTATCCAGCAATGATTCAACCATTTTTGTAACCTCATGCAGAGGTTTAGGTGCAGGCCCTAACGGCGGTAAAAATTTTAAAATTCCAGTACAAGGAACTTATATCGGAGATATACAATTAGGTACTTTTCAAAAAATCGCAAACCCTAGTACCGAAAAATTACAAGCCTACACAAAGCAAGTAATTGAAAATACATTTATTACAAAAACACAAATAGATAGCTTGCCGCTTCCTGTATTACCTGGAAGCAAAACAAGCCCTATTAAACATATTGTATTTATCACCAAAGAAAACAGAACATTTGATGAAGTATTTGGTCAAATGAATACAGTAAGAGGAGATAATAGCCTTGCTAGATTTGGACTAGATGTAAATGTATACGGCCAAAAAGATTTTGTAAAAAATGTAAATGTTTCGCCCAATCATATAAAAATTGCAAAACAATTTTCGTTAAGTGATAATTTTTATTGTGACAGCGATGCGTCTATTCATGGGCACCACTGGATGATGGGCGTTATCCCTAACGAATGGGTGGAAGCCAATTCAAGTACCGATAAAAAGGCCGACTATTTTTCTACAGCCCCAGGCAGACGTTTTCCTGGCTCAACCGGAAGTATGGACCCAGAAGATTATGCAGAAATTGGTGGCTTATGGGAAGCCTTGGATAGAAAAAAAATTAGTTACTACAATTTTGGTCAGGCCAATGAAACTGCGCATGTTAGAGAAGATTGGAATGACACGGCAACAGGTGCTGGGCATATTGTAATGGTTCCTATGCAAAAAGGTGTTTGGGAAAAAACCTCACATAATTTTGCTGGTTATAATACCAATATTCCAGATCAATTTAGAGCGAAGCAATTTGAAGAAGAATTTACTAAAAAATGGCTCAACGGAAAAGACACTTTACCGCAGTTGATTACCATGATGCTTCCTAACGACCACACAGCAGGACCAAGACCAGAAGATGGCTACCCGTTTAGTGCTTCTTATGTGGCAGACAACGATTTAGCACTAGGCAGAACCCTTCATTTTTTAAGTAGAACGCCTTATTGGAAAGATATGCTTGTGATTGTTACAGAAGATGACCCTCAGGGTGGTGTGGATCATATAGATGCGCACAGAAGTGTGTTATTAATGGCAGGCCCTTATGTAAAAAAGAATTACATATCACAAACACACGCTAACTTTGGTTCTATTTTAAAAGTAGTATATAACATATTGGGGATTCCATATGTAAACCAATATGATATAACAGCAACATTATTATCTGACTTTTTTACCAATACCCCAGACTTTACACCCTACAATTTTGAATTTCCAAGCCAAGAAGTATTTGATTGGGATAAAGCCATGAAAAAATACAATCAAACAATTGATTGGCGTAAAATAAAGCAAGGGCCTAAAATGGATAATGAAGATGAGCAAAGAACAGAGCATTATAAAACATCCGGCACGATCATTCAAAAATAAAATAGACGTTGGTTTTATGGGGATTAAGATAATTACATTGGTTTTATGGGTGTTACTATTTATTGTTGTGCCATCGGCGGCTCAAAATAGAGATACCCTTTATAATCAGTTAGACTCGATAGTTGTAACGAGCAGAAATATTAAAACAAGTCAGGTAAAAACGCCGTATGTAATTAGTTCTATTGATCAAAATCAAATAAAAGAAACCAACGCAAGAACAACACCCGAAGCTTTACCTGGCGTAGCAGGCGTTTTTTTACAAAAAACAAACCATGGGGGCGGCTCTGCATTTATTAGAGGACTTACGGGCAATCAAACGCTTTTAGTGATAGATGGCATTAGATTAAACAATGCAACCTACCGCTATGGCCCCAATCAGTACCTAAATACCATTGATATGTTTACGCTTGAAAAGGTAGATGTATTTAAAGGCGTAGGTGCTATTGAATATGGTTCCGATGCCATGGGCGGCGTTATTCATCTTACGACCAAAGAAGTAAACACAAGCAGTTTCAAAGATTTTAAACTGAGCAATAGCAGCAAATTTTTGTCTTCCCAAATGGAAAAGACAAATAGAACAGAGATGAGTTATGCCACCAATAACTGGACCATTTTAGGTGGATTAAGCATCAAAAGATTTGGAGACATTGTTGGCGGTGAAGGGATAGGCAATCAAGCACCCACTGGCTACAGAGAAAAAAACTATGATATAAAAGCAAAAGTAAAACTAAGTGGCAACCAAGAAATTACATTTTCAACACAAAATACAATTCAACGGGATATTCCTATTTACCATAAAATAGTTTTAGAGAATTTTAAAATAAATCAAGTTGACAAACAGGTACACAATTTAAACTACCTAAAATATAGGTATGCAAGCAACCGCAAAGTAATTTCTGAAATACTTGTAACGCTCTCACAGCAACGATCTATCGAAAACCGTTCCAATCAAAAAAATAACGCTACACTTTTAAGAAAAGAAAGAGATACCATACATACTACCGGCCTAACTGCCGAAATTATTGTAAAGCCTACAAAGAACTGGACAAGCAACACAGGTGTAGATATCTATTCGGACCTGGTTAATAGCAATACTATTGAAACAAACACGAGCACAAGTATTCAAATACAAAAAAGAGGCTTATACCCCAACGGATCTATTTATAACAACAATTCATTATTTAATATCCATTATTTAAACCTTGGTAAACTGAGTGTCATTGCAGGTATTCGTTATAATTTTTTGGATATTCGTATTAGTGACACGACACTTGGAAATGTTATATTAAAACCATCGGCACTCGTTACCAATTACGGTATCAATTACCAACTAAATAAAAATAATTTTATTTTTGGCTCTATTTCAACAGGCTATAGGGCTCCAAACATAGACGACTTAGGCACGCTTGGCATTGTGGATTTCAGGTATGAAATTCCTAGCTACAACCTAAAACCAGAAAAATCAAAAAATATTGAACTAGGCTACAAATACAATGCTGTAAAAACCAATTTCTCTATTTCTCTTTTTCGCATGAATTTGAAAGATGTAATTGCAAGAATTGTTGTAGATGGTCAAGTTATTAATGGGTATAAAGTATATGCCAAAAAAAATATAGAATCTTCTTATATCAAAGGGACAGAAATTTCAGTGTCGCATCAAATCAATCATCATTTTGACTTACAATCAAATGCAACTTATACGTATGGTCAAAATGTAACCAAAAATGAACCTATGCGAAGGATGCCCCCATTTTTTGGTCAAAACAAGTTAAGCTGGCATTCTAAAAACAAAACAGTTGCTATTAGACACCAATTTGCCGGCAAACAAACTAGACTTGCAAAGGGAGATATAGATGATAACAGAATAGGTATGTTGGGTACCGCTCAATGGAATACCATTCAAATAGACGCGGGCATCAAATGGAAACATATAGCATTACATGCAAGTGCCATTAATATACTGAACGAGAAATATAAAACACACGGTTCTGGCATATATGGCATGGGGCGTGCATTTGGACTCTCGATCAATTGGCAGTTATAAATGCATGTAAGTAAACTCCTACTAAAAATGAACGGGCATGAGTTTTGAATTCTTACCTAGCCTAAGCGCAGGTGTTGGCACTTTAATGTAATTTAATATGTGTGCAAGGCTTTGCCAGAAAGGTTTTTTAGGAAGCAAGCCTTTAAAATCGATATCGGGAGCTAAGTAAAATTCATACCCACCTTTACCCCAATCTGAAGTTCCGCCAGGCATATTAATATAATAATTATTGAGGGTGTAATCTACGCCAAGTCCAACTGAAATACCGAGCCATTTGGGCCACTTACCTGATGGCTTATACCTGTTAGGATTATAGGTAAACCAAAATGTTGAATTCATATAGTCGTCCTGAAAATTACTTTCACGCTTAATAAAATCGTAATAGTAATTATCCTTTCTATAATAACTGTACTTGATATCCAGTGCTTTTAAGAATTTACTTTTAGACTGAAAGTAGGGATAAAAACTGCCAATAGAACCACTCATCCAATCGTACATACTAAAACCCCAAGTTGGCGAATAGCCATCTTTGATTTCAATAAAACCCTGCACCGCAGTACCTAATAAACCGCCCCACAATAGTGATTGAGCTTCGGTTTTGCCAGACCATCTTATACCTCTTGCGAAAATATCACTTGTAATTCTGGCGCCATAAAAATGGCCAACTTTGTCTAAGCCCTTTGCATAAATGGCATCTCTACCAAAATCAAAAGCTTGCGCAATATTTGAACCACCCCCATCAAAATGAAACGTTTTTTTAGAATCGGCCCACCAGGCATTGTTAATATAATGATAACTTCCATATAACGCTAAAAGAGAAGTTCCGTTTACAAATGCAAAGCGTTTTACATTGAGTGTGTCCGCGTTTTTAAAAAAAGGGTTTTTTGTAGAGGGTGCTATTATACTGTCTTTTATGTCAATCATATTCGTTTCACCTGCCTTAGAAGCATTTGAAATAAATAATAACAATGAAAAAAGAACAAACGATAAACGCATATAATTTAGATTGGAACTCAAAGGTAAAGAAAGTTTTTTGTGGATTGCCAATGCGAAGCATTGTCATCCCTGAGTGTCTCTTTGAAACAAACGCTTCGCGTGTTCCACTGGATTGCCAATGCTGCGCATTGTCATCCTAACGAAATGGATTGCTGTCGCTCCGCTCCAGCATCCCAGAAGGTCTCTTTGACCAAAGTCTTTGAAACAAAAGTGAAACTTTTGTTTCTCTTTTAAAACGCTCATTTGCTCATTCAAGCAAGCTTGATTCGCAACTTCGCATTTTAAAAGACTTCGCAGAGAGGAAGGGATTCGAACCCTCGATACGTTGCCGTATACACGCTTTCCAAGCGTGCTCCTTCAACCACTCGGACACCTCTCTAATTATATGAATGAACCCCGTTTTTATTGGGAGGGCAAAAATAAAGGTTCGGCGCTCAGGAACCGAATATTTTTTGGGCATTGGCAGTAGTTACTTCCGCCACCTCTTGTAAGCTAGTTTGCTTGACCTCCGCTAATTTTTCAGCGATATAGAGTAGATAGCCAGATTCGTTGCGTTTGCCCCTAAAAGGCACGGGCGTTAAATAAGGCGCATCGGTTTCGAGCACCAAATGTGAAAGCGAGATATTTTCAAGCGCCTCTGGTAGTCCAGCATTTTTATACGTGATCACCCCTCCTATGCCTAAATAAAAACCAAAGTCTACAATTTGTTTGGCAGACTCCGCAGATCCACTAAAACAATGAAAAATACCACGGAGTCCTCTTTTTGCAAAAGGCTTTACCATTTCTATGGTTTCTTGCATGGCATTTCTAGTATGAATAACAATGGGCCAGTTTTTTGCAAGCGCCCACTCCATTTGTGTTTCAAAAGCTTTGCGCTGCTGTTCTACAAAAGTTTTGTCCCAGTAAAAATCAAGTCCAATTTCTCCAATCGCTACAAAGTCCCTTGCAGCAATCCATTTTTCTACAATAGCGAGCTCCTCGTTTACATTTTCTTTGACATAACAAGGATGTAGCCCCATCATTGAAATACATACACCCGGATATTTTTTTTCTAGTGCCAGCATGTCTTCTAGCGAATTACTATCAATAGAAGGCAAATAAAATTTTTGCACATTGTTATGTTGCGCGCGCGCAATAACAGCGTCAATATCGCCAGTAAATTCTTCGGAATATAAATGCGTGTGCGTATCAATTAATATAGGCGCCATTGTACAAAAATATCTTTTATGCATTAAATTTTATGGCCTCAAATGTATAACCCTTTGCAGCAAAATGGGCCAGCATTTTAGGGAGCGCTGTTTGCATGCGTGGAAACGCTTTTTCACTATCATGAAATAAAACAATAGATCCACTCTTACTATGGTATACCGTATAACCAAGGCAGGCATCTGCGTTTAAGCGGGTATCAAAATCGGCGCTAAGCACATCCCACATAACAATGCGCATATCAGGAAATTGCTGTTTTATTTTTTTTATTTGACTTCTTTTTATTCGGCCATAAGGCGGTCTAAATAAATTAGACTTAATATATTTTGCGGCGGTAATAATATCATCTAAATAGACTTCGTCCGTAACCTTCCAACCATTCACATGATGCTGGGTATGGTTGCCTACCGCATGCCCTTCAAACATAATTTGCGCATAAATACCGGGGTAGGATTCTACATTTTTACCAATACAAAAAAATGTGGCTTTTGCCTGATAATCCCTAAGTGTATCTAGTACAAAAGGGGTAATAGTGGGGTGCGGACCATCGTCAAATGTGAGGTACAACACTTTGGACCTATTGGGCATCCGCCAAACAAGTGAAGGGTAGATTACCCTAAGCCACCAAGGTGTTTTTACGAGGTACATGTGGCAAATATAAATCTTATCTTTGCGCTATGAGCAAAAGAGTACGTGTCCGTTTTGCACCCTCCCCAACCGGAGGCTTACACCTAGGTGGGGTAAGAACCGTTTTATTCAATTACTTGTTTGCCAAAAAACATGGTGGCGACTTTATATTACGTATCGAAGACACTGACCAATCAAGATTTGTACCCGGTGCCGAAGATTATATTGTACAAACACTAAATTGGTGTGGTATGATACCGGACGAAAGCCCTGTGGTGGGTGGCCCTTACGCGCCTTATAGACAAAGCGAGCGAAAAGAAAGTTACAAACAGTACGCGACTGCACTCATAAACGCGGGCCATGCTTATTATGCATTTGACACGCCCACAGAGTTGGAAGAAATGCGTAATCATTTTAAAACATCCGAAAATCCTTCGCCACAATACAACCATGCGATTCGTGCTAAAATGCGCAACTCTTTATCACTTGATGCAGCAGAAGTAGCAGCATTATTAAGTGCTAATACACCTTATGTCGTGCGGATAAAAATGCCTGATAACGAAGATGTGACTTTTACAGATATGATTAGAGGTGAAGTTTCTTTTAATACTTCGCAAGTAGATGATAAAGTATTATTAAAAGCAGATGGCATGCCTACCTACCACTTAGCCGTAGTAGTAGATGATTACCTCATGAAAATTAGTCATGCTTTTAGAGGAGAAGAGTGGCTTCCTTCTGCACCGGTACACGTATTACTTTGGAAATATTTAGGCTGGCAAAACGAGATGCCGGAGTGGGCGCATTTACCACTTATTTTAAAGCCCGATGGACACGGAAAATTAAGCAAAAGAGATGGAGACCGTTTAGGTTTTCCAGTATTTGCCATGGACTGGACCGATCCAAAAACAAATGAAAAAGCAATAGGTTTTAAAGAGCGTGGATTTTTACCAGAAGCATTTGTAAACTTATTAGTTGTGCTTGGTTGGAACGATGGTACCGATCAGGAAATCTTTAGTATGGCGGAGTTAATTGAAAAATTTTCGATAGACCGTGTACACAAAGGCGGTGCCAAATTTGATTACGAAAAGGCAAAATGGTTTAACGCTGAATGGATTAAAAACGCTGATAATGCTTATTTAGCAGGCCTTGTACAGCCTTATTTTGACGCAGCGGGTATTGTCGTAAAAGACCCAGCATACCTTCAAAAAATAATTGGCATCACCAAAGAGCGTTGCACACTACTCCCCGATTTTATTACACAAGCTGGTTTTTATTTTTCTGCCCCTACACAAATAGACACAGCATCGATTGCACCTAAATGGGATGATCATAAAAAGAATTTCTTTGAAGCCCTTTGCGTATCTTTTGAAAATTCAAATACAAATGATCCACTAGCATTAGAAAATATTTTTAAAGCACTAACCGCTGCCCATGGGTTAAAACCGGGCGAACTTATGTTACCCATGCGCATCATGTTAGTGGGTGGTAAATTTGGACCTGGTGTATTTGAAATAGCTGCTACCATTGGTATTTCAGAGGCTGTAGCCCGCATAAAACATGCATTAACTTTACTTTAAATGTAGGATTGAATTAAAATAAATAACTTGCAATCTATGAGCCAAACCAAACGTCCCATTCGTGTATTAGTTGCCAAAGTTGGCCTTGACGGACATGACAGAGGTGCTAAAATAATAGCCACTGCACTGCGTGATGCGGGTATGGAAGTTATTTATACCGGTCTCAGACAAACACCCGAAATGGTGGTGAATGCTGCACTTCAAGAAGATGTGGACGCGATAGGCGTAAGCATTTTAAGTGGTGCACACAATACGGTATTCACAAAAATTATGGGTCTTTTAAAAGAAAAAGGAATGCATGATGTACTTGTTACAGGTGGCGGCATTATTCCTGAATCAGATATACATACATTACAAGAACTTGGCGTAGGTAAACTTTTTGCGCCAGGTACACCAACTACAACCATTGCATCTTACATATCAGAATGGGTTGCTACACACCGAAATTTTTAACCATGTACACAACACTACTTACCAATAACGAGAATGGTATTTTTACCATCACCATTAACAGACCTGAAAAACTAAATGCCTTAAATGGTCAAGTAATTGCAGAGTTAGAGGCTGTCATGCATGAAGTGTATACCAACGCATTTATTGCAGCCGTATTAATTACAGGTGCTGGCGAAAAATCTTTTGTAGCTGGTGCCGATATTTCTGAATTTATAGGTGCAGGATCCGCGGGTGGTAAAACACTGGCAGGTCGTGGCCAAGATTTGTTTTTTAAAATCGAAAACTGTCCAAAAGTTATTATTGCATGTGTGAATGGCTTTGCACTTGGTGGCGGTTGCGAACTTGCCATGGCTTGTCATTTTAGAATCGCTTCTGAAAATGCAAAGTTTGGTCAACCAGAAGTAAACCTAGGTATCATGCCAGGTTATGGTGGTACGCAAAGACTCGTTCAACTCATTGGTAAAGGTAGAGCCCTCGAATTAATGCTTACGGGTGGAATGATTGACGCTTCTGCAGCATTTGCATCAGGTCTTGTAAATCATGTTGTAACGCAAGATCAGTTACTTACGAAAGCAAAAGAAATAGCGACCGTAATACAAAGCAAGGCCCCTGTTGCTGTTGCAAAATGTATAGAAGCCGCTAACGCAGTGCACAACGAATCATTAAATGGTTACGAGACAGAATTAAATGCTTTTAGCGCCTGTTTTGATACCACTGATATGGTTGAAGGTACCACTGCTTTTCTAGAAAAAAGAAAGCCCGTTTTTACTGGGAAATAATTGAATTACAAATAATATTAAAACACCAAATATGGAATTTAGAATTGAGAAAGACACAATGGGGGAAGTAAAAGTACCAGCAGAAGTGTATTGGGGCGCTCAAACACAGCGCAGTATCGAAAACTTTAAAATTGCCGAGGACATCAACCGCATGCCCAAAGAAATTATAGCCGCTTTTGCCTATTTGAAAAAAGCAGCAGCACTTACCAACTTTGATGCAGGCGTTTTACCCCAAGATAAATGTGCACTCATTGGTCAAGTTTGTGACGAAATTTTAACTGGCACCCACAGCAATCAGTTTCCACTAGTCGTTTGGCAAACAGGAAGCGGTACACAATCTAACATGAATGTGAACGAAGTAATTGCATACCGTGGACACGTACTTAAAGGTGGTAGCTTAACCGACAAAGAAAAGTTTTTACATCCCAACGACGATGTTAATAAATCTCAATCTTCGAACGATACATTTCCTACGGCGATGCACATTGCAGCCTATAAAATAGTATTAGAAACCACTATTCCGGGTATCAAAAAATTAAGAGATACGCTGGCGCAAAAAAGTAAAGACTTTATGCATGTGGTTAAAATAGGTCGTACCCATTTTATGGATGCTACCCCATTAACACTTGGTCAAGAAATTAGTGGCTATGTTTCTCAACTAGACCACGGTCTTAGAGCCATCAACAATACCTTAGCACATTTATCGGAACTCGCATTAGGTGGTACTGCAGTAGGTACGGGTATTAACACGCCAAAAGGTTATTCCGAAAATGTTGCCAAGCATATTGCTAATTTAACAGGCCTTCCATTTATCACTGCCGAAAATAAATTTGAAGCTCTTGCTGCACACGACGCGATTGTAGAAGCACATGGCGCACTTAAAACCATAGCTGTGAGCCTCATGAAAATTGCCAACGATATTAGAATGTTAAGTTCTGGACCAAGAAGTGGTATTGGTGAACTTTTTATTCCAGACAATGAGCCAGGTTCTTCTATCATGCCAGGTAAAGTAAACCCTACACAGTGTGAAGCGCTTTCTATGATTGCGGTTCAGGTAATGGGGAACGATGTTGCCATTAATATGGGTGGTGCCAACGGACACTTTGAACTAAATGTATTTAAGCCCGTAATGATTTATAATTTCTTACACTCTGCACGTTTAATTGGCGACGGTTGTGTAAGCTTTAATGATAAGTGTGCCGTAGGTATTGAACCTATTGAAGCCAACATTAAAAAGTACGTCGATAATTCTTTAATGCTTGTTACTGCGCTCAATACAAAAATTGGCTACTACAAAGCAGCCGAAATTGCACAAAAAGCACATAAAGAAGGCACTACCTTAAAAGAGATGGCTGTCAAATTAGGTTATGTAACACCAGAAGAATTTGATGCATGGGTAATACCTGCAGAGATGGTAGGCTTCTAATAATAAAAAGTCTAGAATACTTTTTTACCGCCACTATACGTAGCGACTACTTTAGTATCCAATATTTTATTTACTGGCACTTGCATTAAGTCTTGTGCCAGTATTATAAAGTCTGCTTTTTTACCAGCTTCTAAACTACCCACTTCCTTTTCTAAAAAGCTAGCTTTAGCTGCCCAAATAGTCATACCCTTAATGGTTTGCTCGCGCGTTAATCCGTTTTCAATTTGGAAGCCACCCTCCGGAAACCCTTTGGCATCAACCCTTCCAACAGCAGCTAAAAATGTTTTAAATGGAGAAATGTCTTCTACTGGAAAATCGGTTCCTAGTGGTATCCAACCATTTTGATCCATTAATTGTTTGTATGCATAGGCGCCTTTCATACGCTCGTTACCCAGTCTTTCTGCGGCCCAATACATATCACTTGTTGCATGTGTAGGTTGTACCGATGGTACTACAGCAGCGGCGCCAAACAAATTAAAATCGTTCGGGTTCACCACTTGCGCATGTTCAATTCTCCAGCGTTTATCGTTTCCTTTTTGTAAATATTTATTGTAGATATTTAAAATTTGACGGTTGGCACTATCGCCAATAGCGTGCGTACACATTTGAAAATTAGAAGCTGCAAGTACCGATGCTAGTGAGTCGTAATGTGAAATATTAGCGAGTAAAAATCCGGACCAATCTTTACGATCTTCATAATTGTGTAATAAGCAAGCGCCTCTGCTACCAAGGGCTCCATCGGCATATACTTTAAAACCGTTTACAAATAACTTGTCGGTTTTATAGGGTCCTCTTTTTAAGTACGCATTTAAATTTTCAGGATTGTCACTAAGCATTGCAAAAAGGCGCATGTTAATTTTACCCTCTTGTTGTAGCGTATCAATAAAATTAATATCGCTAATATCTAAACCACAATCGGTGACGGTGGTAAGCCCCTGCGCAAAACAATTTTGTTGCGCCGCTTGTAACCACTGCGTATATGTTTTTTTATTTACCGCCGGAATAGAATTATATACGAGGCCTTTTGCGTTGTCAATTAATACACCTGTTAACACGTCGTTTTTTGTTTCAACCTCACCGCCTAAAATGGTTTGACCTGGCTTTACACCCGCAATATCAAACGCTTTTTGATTGGCAATAGCTGCATGACCATCTATACGTTGTAACACAACAGGCGTGTTTGGAAACAAAGTATTTAAAAGTGCGTTGGTTGGGTATTTTTTACCCGGCCATTTGTTTTGATCCCATCCACGTCCTTCTATCCATGTGAGTTCTGGATGCGCTGCAGCAAAAACTTTTACGCGTTCTACCGCTTCTTCCCAACTTGTAGTACCAAATAAATCTACCTGAAATAATGATTTACCAAACCCCACAAAATGCGCATGCGCATCTATAAATCCTGGATATATGGCCTGCCCTTTTGCATCAATTTTTTCTGGCGCCGTATAGGCTGCGCGTATTTCTGCATCGGTTCCCGTGGCAACAATGATCCCATCTTTAATGGCCATGGACTGTGCCGTAGAAAAACTACTATCCACGGTATAAATAACCGCATTAACAACTAAGGTATCTACTTTTTTAGGACCGCCGCAACTAGTGAATACAATTGCAAAAACTGTGGTAGCAAACAATATACGTATGCGCATAGGATACATTTATAAAAGGAAAGATAGTTTTTATTTTAGTAATTCGCAAGGCTTTAGTCCGGTATGCTTTTTAAAAGCCGCCGAAAAATGCGATATAGAAGAGTAACCAAGAAGTGCAGAAATATCTGTAACACTGAGGCCTTTTTCATAGAGCAAATACTTGGCATGCTCCATGCGTTGTTGTTGATAAAAATCAAAAATAGTAGTGCCAAAAATTTCTTTGAACCCCTTTTTAAGGTAACACTCATTCATGGCCACCTTACGACTTAATTCTTTAATGGTAATAGGGTCTCCAATATGTTGTAAGAGAATTTCACGGGCTTCATAAATCCGCTCTCTCCCGGATGGATCTGCTAAAAATTTACAAGTAAATCCTTCTTCTTTTTCATCCACTAAACAGGCCAGGCTGTAAAGCAAAACCTCATGCACTTTGGCATTGATAAAAATATTTTCGAGGGCCCCCGTATAACTATGATTTAATAAAGTATCTAGGACACTCCGCTTTCTACTACAGAGCGGAAATACTTTTGTAAATGCGTTGGGATGTTTAAAGGCAAGTACATCATCTTTATAATTACTGACCTTTACATTTTGTACGTAAGGGCGTAAAAAAGTGGATGTAAAATGAAAAGTAAACGTGTCTACGGTTTCGTGTTTTCCAAAACAATTGTTGGCGGGAGAATGCGCGCATTGTGCACAACTTTTTTCTTCGCAGAAGCGGTTGCCCGAAATGCAAAAACGAAGTTCCAAATAACTATTGAGGGGTTTTTTAGCGTCGTAATGGTAAATAAGCATCCCGGTGTCTGATCCAGTCCATGGCTGAAGGGCATAATAACGCTTCAATTGATACTCAATGGAGCCTGGAACCTGCTGTTCTTGGCTATAAATCAGGCTCATACCTGGTTCCAATACATTTTGGTTTGCCACTTTTAATATGTCCATTACTTGTACCATCCAACTGCAAATTTAATGCATTACAACAGACCCTTCTAAATTGTTTGATGGCAAAGGGGTTTTTTAGCCTCAAAATGACCCTAAAATCGGTCATGGAACTGTCAAATTTATGTGGAAAACACGGGTCCGTTTTGGGCCTAAAAACAGCTTATTTTAAGTAGCTTTGACCAGTTCTGACATTTCATCTAAACTCAGGATAGACAAGCATTTTATGAGCCAAGAACAATTAGATAGCAACGAAGCACAGAATAAGAATTATGGTGCCGACAGTATTCAGGTTTTAGAAGGTTTAGAAGCGGTAAGAAAAAGACCCGCCATGTACATTGGAGATATAGGCGTTAAAGGCCTACACCACCTCGTATATGAAGTGGTTGATAACTCTATTGATGAAGCCCTAGCTGGTTATTGCAATAACATTGCTGTACACATTCACGAAGACAATTCTATTAGTGTTCAAGATGATGGACGTGGTATTCCTACAGCCATGCACACCAAAGAAAAAAGATCGGCACTAGAAGTCGTAATGACGGTGTTACACGCGGGTGGTAAATTTGATAAAAATACCTACAAAGTATCGGGTGGTTTACACGGTGTGGGTGTGAGTTGTGTAAACGCATTAAGTACTAAACTTTTAGTAACTGTTCACAGAGAAGGAAAAATATTTGAGCAAGAATATAAAATTGGTGCACCACTATATGCGGTTCGTGAAATTGGAGAAAGTGCTATTACAGGAACTAAGGTTCACTTCTGGCCAGACCTAACAATCTTTCAAGAAAGAGTTTATAAAAGAGAGATTTTAGAAAGTCGTTTACGCGAATTATCATTTTTAAATAAGCGTATTACCATTACCCTCACCGACCTTAGAGAACTTGATGAAAACGGTGCTCCTTTCGTTAGTAAATTTTACAGCGAAGGTGGTATTATTGATTTTGTAGAACTTTTAGACAAGCAAGCAAATCGTAACGCCATTATCCCTAAACCCTTGTATGTAGAGGGTTTGGACGAAGCAACCAATGTAGCCGTAGAAGTTGCATTAACCTACAACGACGATTTTAAAGAGCATATTTTTTCTTACGTAAATAATATCAATACCATCGAAGGTGGTACGCACGTTACTGGTTTTAGACAAGCATTAACGCGTGTATTTAAAAGTTACGGAGACAAAGAAGGTCTTTTTGAAAGAGCAAAAGTAGCCGTAGAAGGTGACGACTTTAGAGAAGGCTTAAGTGCTATTATTTCTGTAAAAGTTCCGGAGCCGCAATTTGAAGGACAAACAAAAACAAAACTTGGTAACTCTGAAGTAAGTGGTGTAGTACAAACAACCGTTGCACGTGCATTAGAAGCTTACCTAGAAGAAAACCCTCGTGAATCAAAGCAAGTAATTTCTAAAATTATATTGGCCGCTCAGGCCCGTGTTGCTGCTAAAAAAGCACGTGACATGGTACAACGTAAAACCGTATTAAGCGGTGGTGGTTTGCCAGGTAAACTAGCGGATTGCTCAGAGCGTGACCCAGAAAGATGTGAACTATACTTAGTGGAAGGAGACTCTGCAGGTGGAACGGCTAAACAAGGTCGTGACAGAAGCTACCAAGCTATTTTACCATTACGTGGTAAAATTTTGAACGTAGAAAAAGCAATGGAGCATAAGATTTACGAGAACGAAGAAATCCGTAATATGTATACGGCACTTGGTGTTACCGTTGGTACCCCCGAAGATCCTAAAGCATTAAACATTGTAAAACTTCGTTACCATAAGTTAATTATTATGACCGATGCCGACGTAGATGGCTCGCATATCGCTACCCTTATTCTAACTTTTATCTTCCGTTATATGAAAGAATTAGTAGAACAAGGTTATATCTACATTGCACAACCCCCTTTATACCTTGTTAAAAAGGGTAAAGACCAGCAGTACGCTTACAACGAAGAACAGCGTAAAATGTGGATCGAAAAACTAGGTGGAGGAAAAGATGACAGTGTTACTATCCAGCGTTACAAGGGTTTAGGTGAGATGAATGCCGATCAGTTATGGGAAACAACCATGGATCCATCCCGCAGAACGCTTAAAAGAGTAACCATCGAAAGTGCTGCAGAAGCAGACCGTGTATTTAGCATGTTAATGGGTGATGACGTGGCTCCACGCCGCGAATTCATTGAAACGCACGCTAAATATGCGAAAATAGACGTGTAAAACCCGCCAAATTGTGAATAAACCAGCTTAAAATCTGCACAATACAGCCTGTTAACTTATGGCTAGATTGTAGAAATTAGCTAGCTTTGGTAGCAATTCGGTTGCTCATTAACTAACCCAACAAAATTTGAACAAATGGACACTTCAAAAATGATTAAAGCATATTGCCTTAAGACTAAAGAAAAAAACGTTCCACTTCAAGATGCAGTAGTTACTAAAACTGCTCGTGGTGGATACATGGCTGCTGGTCATGATGGCAAAGGAAATAAAATGGCTGCTATCTTAGGTGAAGCAAAAGCTTTACAAGCAATTGCTGATGGCGTTGCTACAAAAGGATTCTAGTTTAGATTTTTTCTACCATAGAAAATATAATTAAACCTGCCATTTGGCGGGTTTTTTTATGCAGACTAATTGGCGGTGTCGGCTTGCGGAATAACGCCTTGGTGCATGCGTTGTAAAAAGCGCAGCATAGATTCCATATCATTTACTTGATCTACCACCAGCATAAATAATTTACCTACTTGTTTGAGGCGCGCTTTGTTGGTGCCCGTTTGTAAATAGTCGAGTACTTTTTTAAATAGTTCCGATTCAAAATATGGAGAGTCGGGTCTATTGATAAAATAACAACGCAGTGTATTTTCTTTTAAGGTCATTTTTTCGAAACCTACATCTACTGCAAGCCAGCGGCACTGCACGGTTGTAAATAAATCGGTAACCTGCGGTGGCAGGGCGCCAAAGCGGTCTATCAATTCGGTATTAAATTCGGCGAGGTCTTTATCTGTTTCACAATTATCGAGGCGTGTATATAAACTAAGGCGCTCAGCAATACTCTCTACATAAGAATCTGGAATTAAAATTTCCAAATCAGTATCGATGGTACAGTCTTTAACAAAATCGTCTTGCTTACTAATTTCATCTTTAAATAAATCTTTAAAAGAACTGCGTTTTAATTCGCGCACGGCTTCTTCTAAAATTTTCTGGTACATTTCAAAACCAATTTCAGCCATAAAGCCACTCTGGTCACCACCGAGTAAATTACCAGCACCACGTATATCTAAATCACGCATCGCAATTTGAAATCCACTTCCTAAATCGGTAAACTGTTCGAGGGTTTGTAAACGCTTGCGTGAATCGGAAGGAAGCGTACTCATAGGAGGTGCTAGTAAATAACAAAACGCTTTTTTATTACTACGCCCAACACGCCCGCGCAATTGGTGTAAATCTGATAAACCAAAATGATGCGCGTTGTTTACGATAATGGTATTTACGTTTGGTATGTCTACCCCACTCTCTACAATATTGGTACAAACAAGTACGTCGTATTTTTTATCAATAAAATCCAAAATGCGTTCTTCTAATTCATGGCCTTCTAACTGCCCGTGTGCAAAACCAATGCTTAAATCGGGGCAGAAGCCCTGAATAAGGGCACACATTTCTGGTAAACCTTGCACCCTATTATGAATAAAAAATACCTGGCCGCCCCGCTCTGTTTCATAATAAATAGCGTCTCTAATAAAATCGTCATTGAACACCTGAACCTCCGTTTGAATGGGTTGCCTATTAGGCGGTGGCGTATTCATAATACTTAAATCACGCGCACCCATTAAACTAAATTGAAGGGTTCGCGGAATAGGCGTAGCCGTTAGCGTTAAACAGTCTACACTAGTTTTTAAGGTCTTTAATTTTTCTTTGTGGCCTACCCCAAATTTTTGCTCTTCATCAATAATCATAACACCGAGGTCTTTAAACTTAACCTCTTTGCCTAAAATGCCATGGGTACCAATAATGATATCAATTTTTCCTTCTGCTAATTTTTGCAGGGTTTCCTTTTTTTCTTTCGCCGATTTAAAACGGTTGATAAAATCTACGGTAACCGGAAAATCAGATAGTCTTTCTTTAAAGGTTTTATAGTGCTGAAACGCTAAAATGGTAGTAGGCACAAGCACGGCGGCCTGCTTACCATCCACCACCGATTTAAATGCCGCGCGCACCGCTACTTCTGTTTTACCAAAACCCACATCACCACAAACCAGCCTATCCATGGGCGATGTAGACTCCATATCTCGCTTAACATCTTGCGTTGCTTTGTACTGATCGGGCGTGTCTTCGTAAATAAAAGAAGCCTCTAACTCTGTTTGCAAATAATTATCGGGGGCATGGGCAAAACCAACCTGCGATTTACGTTCCGCATATAATTTAATCAAATCAAAAGCCACTTCTTTAACCTTAACTTTTGTTTTTTCTTTGAGCTTTGCCCATACATCGGAACCTAGCTTATTAATTTTAGGCACCGTGCCCTCTTTGCCCGTATACTTTGATATTTTATGTAATGAATTAATGTTTACATATAAAATATCACCCTCTTTATAAATGATGCGGACCGCTTCCTGCGTTTTACCATTTACCTCAATTTTTTGAAGCCCCGAATACGTCCCCACACCATGATCTATATGTGTTACATAATCGCCAGGTTGCAAGTCCCGTAAGGTTTTGAGCGTAATGGCTTTATTTTTATTATAGGCCTGCTTCACCTTGTATTTATGGTAACGCTGAAAAATTTGGTGATCGGTGTAACAAACAATTTTTAAATCGTTGTCTATAAAACCTTCATGAATACTAGTAGGAACCGGAACAAAATTGATTTCTGTTTTAAGGTCTACAAAAATGCTGTGTAAACGCTCTAACTGCTTTACTTGCTCTGCAAAAATATACAACGAAAAGCCAGCGCTTTCATGTGCTTTTAAATCTTTGATGAGTAAATCAAACTGTCTATTAAATGAAGGTTGCGGTTTGATATGGCACTCAATTTCGAGTGTTGCGTTTTTTGGATGCATGCCAAACTCAATATTATGGCGGCCCGCAAGGGACGCCATAATATCACTGGAAGTAACAAAATCATTAAGGGTAACGTCGTGCATGACGCGTGTATCGTCTTCGTCGTCACTATTTTGCATACGGTATCCGCTATCTAATAACGATACAAAGCCTTCGAGGTCTTCGTATTGCTGGTCTACTTTTTCCCCAATAAAAGAAAGGTCTTTGGTCCATACCACCGTGTTTTCTTTTAAGAATTCAAAGAGTGACACTTTTTCGCCGGTGGTAAATTGCGTTTCTACATTGGGGATGATATTGACCTGTAAAAGCTTGCGTTCGGAGAGCTGCGTTTCGGGATCAAAAATTCGAATAGAGTCTACTTCGTTTCCAAAAAGTTCTACGCGGTATGGCTTTTCGTTTCCAAAAGAATAGATATCTAATATACCACCTCTGATAGCAAATTGACCGGGCTCGTACACAAAATCAGAACGCTTGAAACCATACATCACAAAGAGTTCTAGCAAACTCTCCCTATTAATGGTGTCATTGGTTTTTATAGAAATAATATTGGACTTGAGGGTTTCCGAGAGGACTACTTTTTCAAAAATAGCTTCGGGGTACGTCACCAACATTTTTTTATTACCCCCCGCCGCTAACTTCGTTAGCGCCTCGGTCCGGAGCATCACATGAGAACTGTTTAACAATTTAAAGTTCTTCCTGTTTTTGAATGACGAAGGAAAATAAAACACATCAAGTGCCTTGGAAATATTTTCGAGTGTGTTGTGGAAATAAGCAGCTTCTTCTGCGTCTTGAAGTATTACAATATGATTAAGCGTATCGGTTTGTGTGTGCGCAAAAACACTGGCCACAAAAAATTCGGCACTACTGCCTTGGAGGTTTTTTAAATATATTTTTTGGGGTTGGGGCAATAGAAGGCTGCTCACCAATTGATTGAGGTGGGGGGCATTATTAAACTGCGCTAGCAACACATCCAAATTCATAACGTATTCTCCGGCGCAAAGATAATGAAACCGACCCCAAAGAGTCCCCAAAAAGGAGCTGATGAAATAAATGATCCCTATCGCAAACGCAGATCGGGAACCAGCGCGCGCCCAAACAAACCCCCAAAAAGCAGCAGATTAGTAACTCGCGTCCGTATTTACGGTTATTTGAAGACGCGTTTGCTTGCCAACCTCTACCCTGCAAATCCCAATATTGTTTTTCTCATCAAATTGGTTGGCAAAAAAGGCTTCGCCTTTTAGTACAAAAACGGAGTAAGTGCCCGCCGGAAGTGCAGCGCTAAACTGCCCAGCCTCGTTGGTATCTAGTTTTTGTACCAACCGCGTGCTCACCATAGAAAAAAGCGGACTGGCCCCAATTTGTTTAACCTTACTAATATGGGTAGAGTCATATATATAAACAGTAGCCTTTAATGGCCTTGGAGCAGGGGCTGGCGCCCCAACCATAGGCATTTGATTACCTATCATTTCTGTCACTTCGCCAACAATACCTTGGATCTGGGATGCACTATTACTGGCATTTTCTGAAGCCTCTGCCGATGTTTTTGGCGTCTTGCAAGAAATACCCAAAAAAATCAGGATAAATACATAAAAAAGAACCGGTCTCATAATTCAAATTTAAAAGGTAATTGAGTATTTTTAGTTCACGACAAAAGCCCCAAGGGCAATAATGTGAAGATATATGAAAACAATCAAGTTTAAAAGAACCGCTCATTTTTTTGCAACCATTTTCATTTGTACTTTATTAGTTACAAATAGTATTGCACAAACGACAACTGAGCCCGCAATTTTAGAGCGTACTGCAAAAGGATTGCAAATTGCAGATAAAGAAAACTATATCAAAGCATTATCGCTGGCCAAACAAAAAGGTTGGGCATTAACCATTACCGACAAAGAAGGAAATGTAGGAAAGCTAGTAGGTGTAGATGGTTTTAATTTACCCAAGTATTATATCGCGCACAATAATGCCATTGCAGCCAATACTACAAGAACCAATCAACTATGGCCAGGTGGATCTTCGGGTCTTAATTTATCTGGATCATCTGCTTCTGTAAAAAATAAATTAGGTATTTGGGATGGTGGTAAAATTTTAACCACGCACGTAGAACTTATAAATAGAGTGACGCAAAAAGACAACTCCTCAGTACTTTCTGATCATGGCACTCACGTAACGGGCACCATGATTGCGGGCGGTGTAAACCCAAGTGCAAAAGGTATGGCGTATGGTTTACAAGGTATTATTGCGTATGATTTTAGTGGTGACAAAGCAGAAGTTGCATCAGAAGCAGCCAATCTTTTAGTTTCCAATCACTCCTATGGAACCATTACAGGATGGAATTACAACTCATCACAAAGTAGATGGGAATTTTATGGCCGCTCCACCGACAACGAAGATTATAAATTTGGTTACTACAGCAACGACACGCAGTTACTAGATTCTATTGCATACAATGCCCCTTATTATTTGTATGTAAAATCGGCGGGTAATAGTAGAAATCAAAATGGACCAGCGGTTGGTCAGCCTTTTTTCAGATACAATGCTAGTAATTCAATGGCAGCTGCTGGTAATAGACCAGATGGTATCAGCAACAACGATGGTTATGAAATTGTTTCTTGGGATGGTAATGCAAAAAATATTTTAACTGTGGGTGCTGTTAATGGAATATCTTCTATTTACAGTAGACCAGAAGATGTAGTAATGAGTAGTTTTAGCTGCTGGGGCCCCACAGATGATGGTCGTATTAAACCAGATATTGTAGCCAATGGTGTTGCTGTTTTATCGAGCACTTCTGGTTCCAATACAAGTTATGCTAGCCTTAGTGGTACTTCTATGTCATCCCCTAATGCGTCAGGATCACTTATTTTATTACAAGAATTATATGCGCGTTTAAAAAATGGTGAATTTTTAAGAGCAGCAACTATTAAAGGGCTTGCCATACACACAGCTAGTGAAGCTGGTATTGCGCCAGGCCCCGATTATAAATTTGGTTTTGGACTTTTGAACGTAGAAAAAGCGGCTGCCGTTATTTCGGCATCAGTGGCTAATAATAATAACGCAAGTAGTGAGCATTTGATGTTTGAAAATGTTTTTAATACTACAACCACTTCTTTTTCTACCAACGTGATTGCTTCAGGTAAAGGACAATTAAAAGCGACTATTTCTTGGACAGATCCAAAAGGAAATGTAGAAACAGTAAATGTATTAAATGACCGTACACCAAAACTTGTAAATGATTTAGACGTAAGGGTTACAACAAATGGTAGCGCAAAAGTGTATAGACCATGGGTTATGATTCCTTCAAGCCCAAGTAGTGATCCTTCTCCCGGCGATAACGTACTAGATAACGTTGAAGTCGTGGATGTAGATAGTACCATTCCTGGACAGTCTTACACCGTAACAGTTACGTATAAAAATACGTTACAAAGAGGTACGCAAGCCTACTCACTACTCGTAAGTGGTGTTGGTGGAACAGCTTATTGCGCATCTGCACCCTCATCAAATGCTGGCGGAAAAATTGATAGCGTAAGTTTTAGAACCATTCGTTATTCGAATCCTACTGGCGGAACTACGTACACAGACAATACAAAAATGGTGGCACAAATTGAGCCATTACAATCCGTTCCATTTTATGTTCGTGCAGCTAGTTCGGATGCTACCAACGTAAATAAAATTGGAAAAATATTTATCGATTATAACAATAACGGATCCTTTACTGACGACAATGAACTTGTTGCAACAAGTGGTAACTTATCCAACGCAGGTACATTTACAGGTAGTATTACAATTCCTAACACCGTAACCATTGGCAACTATTTAAGAATGCGTATTGTGTTACAGGAAACTTCAAATGCAGCAGATGTGAATGCTTGTGGCACGTATGGTAAAGGTGAAACGCAAGATTACCGTTTACTCGTTGTGAATCCATCCAACGACGTGTCTGTTACAAATATAACAAGCCCAAGCTCATTAGAGTGCGAAGACAGTACCCAATATTTAACCGTACAACTTAGAAACAATGGTTCATCACCTGCAGATAATGTAAGCGTTACTGCTGCCATTAAAGAAGGCAATACTGTAATTAGTAACATCAATGCGCCATACCCTGGAACAATTCCGGGCCAAACAAACGCAAGCTTAACCTTACAAAAACCATTTTTAACCAAAGCAAATACATCCTATAAAGTAGCAGTTACTGTTAATTTTACCGGCGATCAAAATCCTTCCAATAATGCACTAAGTAATGATATTTCAATTAGCAGCAAATCAGGAACACCGGATGCGGTTGCTAGTATTTGCGGCACCAATGCCATTTTAAAAGTAAATAACCCAGAAGCTGGTGCTAATTATTTCTGGTATAGTAGTGCCACTAGCAACACACCCCTTGCTGCCGGTCCAACATTTAATACCAACACCATTCCTGCTAATAAAACCTATTATGTTGGAAGAGAAATGAAAACAACGGTGGGCCTTCCTAACAAAATGGTACACCCCGACGGTGGTTACAATAGTTTTAGCGGAAACTTTGTTCGCATCAATAACTCAGTTCCTGTAATCATTGAAAGCGTAAGATTATATATTGGTAATCCTGGAACCGTGCAAGTAATGCTTGCCGATTTAGGAACCTTAAATGCAAATGGTAGCTACACCTACTATCCATTAAGCAGCGTTACATTTAATGTAACGGCTACACACCCAACACCAACAGGCGGAGCTGTAACTGGTAACCCAGCAGGTGATACCGGTGCTATTTACCAATTAAACCTTCCAGTAAATACCCCTGGTGATCACGTATTAATGGTAACCTGTTCTAATGGTGCTACTATTTTTAGAAACAACAACATCCTTGGCGCCACCTATCCTATGGCTGTTCCTGGTGTGTTTAGTATTACAGGCAACAGTGTTAACTGGGGTTCTACCAACGATCCTAATCCGTTCTACTATTTCTTTTATAACATGAAAATTAGAACGCAGGCTGGCTGCGTAAGTGATAAGGCAACCATTGTAGCTACAAACGTTGCAGCACCAACCATAACAAAAGTGGCAGATTCACTTGCTAGTAGTGCATTAACTGGTAACCAGTGGTATTTTAACGATGCCTCTATTCCAGGTGAAACAGGACAAAAAACCAAGTTAAGACAATCGGGTGCCTATAAGGTTGTGGTTACAGATGCCACTGGATGTTCGCAAACATCTAATATTATCAACCACGTGGTAACAGCTTTACCACCAGAAGTAGTAGCCAAAGAAATTAATTTATCCGTATTCACCAACCCTAACAATGGTAAATTTCAACTTCGTTTTGAAGTTAAAAATAGGGCGCCGTTAAATATTGATATTTTAACAGCCAGTGGCCAAAAAGTATTTACCGAATCGACACCTAATTTTAATGGCGTATACAGTAAAGAGATCAATATTGGAAAACCAAGCTCGGCGTATTACCTTTTAAAAATTGAGCATAACAAAAAAACATACACCCAAAAAGTAATTATCATAGACTAGTTAAACACACTAACGTACCTTTAAGGTATGAAAAAGTTTTACCTAATCATATTTGTAATAGCTGCTTGCTTAACAACAAGCAGCTATTCTTTTGCTCAAAAAAATGAGAAAAGAACGGGCTTTTTAAAAGACAGCGCTACGCAAATGCCCATCGTGCTTGCAAGCGTTACCAATTTAACAACCCGCGAAACAGTAATGACTAGTAGCGCTGGTAAATTTTCAATTGCAGCAAAGCCCAAAGAAATATTATCATTTGCAGCTGTCGGCTATTATTTTGATACGCTAAGCGTAGATTCAGAAAATAGTACAGCCATAATCGCCGCCTATTTAAACCCATTAGGCGCTTATTTAGGAAATGTAACGGTAAGTAGCAAAGGACTTAATAGATATCAGTTAGATAGTATGGAGCGCCGCAAAGAATTTTTACAAGGTATTGCGGGTTATATGATACCAGCCGTTGCCAAAGCAAATTCAGGCGCAGGTATCGCACTTAACATTGACCGTTTTTCTAAAAATGAAAAAAAGAAAAGAAGAGCTTATTCGTTTTATGAATCCAATGAAAACGAAGCTTATATCAATTACCGTTTTACCCCAGAATTAGTGGCTTCCCTAACCGGATTTAAAGACGATGCATTACAAACATTTATGCAAACGTATAGACCCTCTAACGCTTGGTTACGATCCAATCTTACCAAAGAAGATTTAGTGTATTATATCAATGCACAGCTAAAAAATTACAAGCCTACTCGTAACGAAGTGCGTTAATTGGATTGAGTTTAGCTGCTTTCATGGCAGGATAAATACCGGCACCAAGACCAACAGCGGTACATATAATGATACCTGTAATGACCCATCCCCATGGAATAATAAATCCAGTATTTAAGTAAATGGCAAAAATATTTCCTACGCCAACACCTAATAAAATACCAAAAAAGGCGCCCAATAAACTAATAATAACACTCTCAAATAAAAACTGCTGACGCACATTTTTACTTTTCCCACCAATGGCTTTAATGAGTCCCACTTCTTTGGTTCTTTCGTTTACTGCCACAAGCATAATATTCATAAGTCCAATAGCTGCACCAATGAGTGTAATAAGCCCAATAGCACCCGCTGAGCCTGTAATACTACCTAAAAAGCCAATAAACAATTCGGCAAACTTGTCACTTTTTTCAATCACAAAATTATCTGTTTCGGTAGGCATTAATTTTCTGATAGATCTAAAATAAGCCGTGGCCTGACCCGCAGCAGGATCAATTTCTTTTACATTGGCTACCATAACACCCATCAAATAAGAGTTACTGGCATTCCCGTACTTTCTAATATTATTATAGGTCGTAATAATCACATCATCTTGACGCATCATGGCACTAGATCCTTTGGCTTTTAAAAGTCCAACCACACGGTAGGGCGCGCCGCTAACCCGCACAACTTTATCAATACAACGCTCTGGCTTATCACCAAATAAAGTGACTGCAACAGCATTTCCTAAAAGACAAACGTTACGCCCACTTTGTAAATCCTGTTCATTTAAATTCCTACCCTGAATCAAAGTATAACCGCTTACCGCTAAATAATTTTCGTCGCCACCCATGAGAACAATTTGCGGATTGGTTTTTTTATCTTGGTAATGAATTTCTTGACCGCCCGGACCCCTTCTATAAATACTTACAAAAGCATTTGGGAAGCTATATGTTTTTTTAAAAAACTCGGCGTCTTCTTTGCGAATGGGCTTATCTAAATTTGATTTCTTTTCTTTTTGACCACGTATGGATTTTGCAACATCCGAATTATTTCCGCCCATTCTTACCCGCGAATTTTTATACCTAATATTAAAGGCATTGGTACCCATCGAAGAAAAACTTTCTTTAAGGCTTTGGTTCATGGCTTCAATCGCCGTAATAATTCCAATCAGTGCCATAATACCAAATGCAATAATGGCTACGGTAATACTTGTACGTAATTTGTTGGCACGAACCGTACGCCAAGCAATTGATAAAGAATCTAATGAAGTCATTCCTGCCATAATAGTAGCATTATAGCTGTAAAGATAGCACAGATTAGGCAGCCCCTAAACAGAGGGCCTCAAAAAAATGAGGAGCGGTAAGCGGACCCATAAGTATGGTAAAAAACTAAAAGTAAAGCCAGCTTAATAACAGAGAAGGCCAAATACCCAATAGCACAATGAGTGCCGCAACAGCAATCAATGCCGCTTTAAAACCACCTGTAATAGGCAAGGTTTGCGGATCTCCTTCTTTAAAATACATCGCCTGAATCACTCTAAAGTAATAGTAGACACTCACGGCAGCTAAAAGTACGGCTACAATGATAAGCCATAGTGCGCCACCCGCTTGCAATGCACCCGCTAATACATAGTATTTAGCAAAGAAGCCAGCTGTTAATGGAATACCAGATAATGATAATAATGAAACAGTTGCTGCAAAAGCAAGAACCGGTTCTTTTTTAGCAAGGCCGTTAAATCCATCTAAGGTATAATCATGCAATTTAATAAGCACCGCAAAAATGCTAATGGTTGCTAAACTGTAAGCTGCTGCATACAATAAAATACCTTCTTTAGCAATTTCAGTATTGCTGGCATAGAGTGCAAAAAGCATAAAGCCTGCTTGCGCGATACTAGAATAAGCGAGCATCCGTTTTACGCTCTGCTGAAATACAGCCGTGATATTTCCAATTAATAAAGTAGATACAATGGCAAAATCAACTATGATATGCCAAGTAGGTCCAAGTATCGTGTACTGATTTTCAAATACGCGAATAAAAGCGAGCATACCTGCAGCCTTTACAATGGTAGACATAAAAGAAGTAAACACACTTGGTGCGCCATCATATACATCGGGTGTCCAAAAATGAAAAGGAGCAGCTGATACTTTAAAAGACATAGCAGCAAACAACAAGATGACACCTGCTACAAGCAAGTACGGAGGTTGCTGAGAAGCAGTAACTACGCCTCTTAAGCCAGCGCCATGCACCATGCCAAAATTACCCGTTGCACCATACATAAGCGCAATACCCATAAGCATAATACCTGTCGAAAAAGAACCCATTAAAAAATACTTCAGCGACGCTTCGTTACTTTTCAAATTTCTTTTATCGGAACCAGTTAAAATATAAAGTGGTATCGATAAAATTTCTACGCCAATAAACAACATGAGGAGTCCATTAAATGAACTTAATATAGCAACACCACAAAGCACAAAAAAGATAAGTGCAAAATACTCTGCCACATTCACGCCCACTTCTGTAATGTCATTTCCACTTAATACTAAATATATAAATGTTGCGCCGTATGCGATACAGTTAAAAAACAAGCCATAACGCTGGGTTACAATTAAATCATGCGTATTAATATCAAATGAAAATAAATTATTCATTTCCATTAAATTGGCAGCGAGTAATACAAGCATCCCCACAGTTGCAATGTTTTTGATGATTGTTTTATTGGTGGTAAAAATGCCACTAAACATCATCACAACACCCAGTAAAGCCGATACAATAATTGCGTTCATAAGAAATTATTTTATAACGAGTAAAGCGTTAACAGAATCTTTGGTTAAATCAATCAATGGTTGCGGATATACACCTAGCGCAATAACAGCAACAACAATTACAATAAGTACCCATTTGCTGTAACAGTTTATTTCGGTTGCATTTGCTGTAATAGCAGACACTTCACCAAAGAGTACTTTTTGTACCATCTGAAGTGTGTAAACAGCACCTAAAATAATGCCCACACCGGCAGCAGCGGCAATCCAAATATTATATTGGAAAAGTCCATTAAATAATAAGAATTCACCAATAAATGCATTGGTTAATGGAAGTGCAATATTTGCAAATGCAAGCACTACAAATAAAATGGCCATGGTAGGTGCTTTTGTAGCCAGTCCGCCTAGTTCAGATAATTTTCTAGTACCTAGTGTATTTTCGATAGCATTAGCAAGAATCCAAAGACCTATCACGTTAATACCGTGGTTAAACATTTGTACTTGCACCCCTTGCAATCCAAGTGAACCGCCAGCAAAAATAGCAGCGGCCATCAGTCCAATATGTGCAATAGAAGAATAAGCAATTAAACGCTTGATATCATCTTGCTTGATGGCAATTAAAGAAGCGTATATCATACCCACAACAGACAATATAATAATTGGCATCGCAAACTGATGTGCAGCAAAAGGAAAGAGTGGTAACACCCAACGAATCACTGCAAATAAACCCATTTTAACCATCACACCACTTAACACCATCGTAGTAGCAGTTGGCGCCTGTTCGTAAGCATCGGGCTGCCAAGTGTGTAAAGGAAAGATGGGCATTTTGATGGCAAAAGCTATAAAAAATAAAAAGAAAGGAAGGGCTTCTTCACCACTGGTTAAATCAGTGTTGGTAAAAGAAGACCATGCAAAACTATGATCCTTGGTATGCAGGTAAACAAATAAGATACCTACAAGCATTAATAAAGAACCTACAAATGTGTAAATGAAAAATTTAAACGTAACTGCAATTCTTTTTTCTCCACCCCAAATAGAAGACAAAAAGTAAACAGGTATTAAAGCAAGTTCCCAGAAGAAATAAAATAAAAGGGCATCCATTGAAACAAACACACCTATTAATCCTACTTGCGCGAGGGACATCAGCGCATAAAAGGCACCTGGATTACTATAATTGTTATTTCGGGTAGCAATTAATATAAGCGGCATACTAATGGCAGTTAATAGCACGAGCATTTTAGACATACCATCAAGTGCTACGCTAAAGCTTGCGCCAATACTAGGCAACCAAGTAGCTTGATACTGATGCATAGATGCCGGCATGGCATAGATACCAATTACAGCAGTTAGTAAAGTAATTACCGATGCTACTATTGCCCAGTTACTTGCTGCCTTTTGGTCTTTAATAAAGAACCCTAAAATGCCTGCAACCAGCGGAATAAAAAGTAATAAAACAGGAATCATATCTTTTATTTAACGTAAATAGAACGGTTAAAATAATATACTAAAATATTTTACGAATGAAATGCATAATGGTGTTGTCGTTAAACCAAATAATAATAAAGAGCACGAGTGCCATAACCATCATTAAAATATAACTACCCACTTGTCCACTTTGTAACAGTCTAAATTGACGACTTCCATACCCCACTAATTTTCCAACACCATTTACGGCGCCATCAATTACAAATTTCTCAACACTATTTTTTAGAAACGATGCAAACCAATAAAGCGGCTTTATAATTACCGTATCATAGAGTTCATCGACATACCATTTGTTTTCTAATATTGTAGCAATACCCGTATTAGGCTCCGCCTTTTCATATTTTTTAAACTTGGTAATCGCATACACAATCACCATTAAAATAATGGTGGTTGCCGTACCCATTAAAATCCATTCGGTAGAAGCCTCAAGGTGGTGCGCATGCGAAAGGGCCTTTGAACCCGCAAATACAGGGGCTAAAAAATGTTCAAGTGCATGTGCATTGGGTGCAAAAAGTTCAGGAATACCAATAAATCCTGCCACTACTGCAAAAAATGCAAGTACCATTAGTGGTAAGGTCATGGCAATTGGACTTTCGTGTAAATGCGCCTGTTGATGCGCAGTACCTCTAAAGTTTCCTAAAAAAGTAAGGCTATATAACCTGAACATATAAAATGCAGTTAAAAGTGCACCGCCCATACCTACATAATAGAATATAGGGTTGGTGGCATAGGCTGCCATTAAAATTTCATCTTTAGAAAAGAACCCTGAAAAAGGAGGCACACCCGCAATGGCAATACACCCAAGTAAAAAGGTAAGATGCGTAATTGGTAGCTTACTTTTTAGTCCACCCATTTTAGTAATGTCTTGTTCGTGGTGCATGGCATGAATGACAGAACCAGCGCCTAAAAATAAAAGGGCTTTAAAAAATGCGTGTGTCATAACGTGAAACACGGCGCCTGTATAGGCACCAACACCTAAACCTAAAAACATATAACCGAGCTGACTTACGGTTGAGTAAGCCAGTACTTTTTTAATATCATTTTGCTTGAGCGCAATGGTTGCAGCAAAAATAGCAGTAGATAAACCAATGATCGCTACAAGGCTTTGTGTTGCAGGTGCCATGGTATATAAAATATTACTACGCGCAATCATATAAATACCAGCCGTAACCATGGTAGCCGCGTGTATAAGCGCAGACACCGGTGTAGGACCCGCCATGGCATCTGGAAGCCAGGTGTACAAAGGAATTTGAGCACTCTTACCCATCGCACCTACAAATAGCAATGTCGTAATGATGGTAATATCTGTGGTAGATAACTGAGCTACAGCAGCAAAAACAGATGCATAAGAAACAGTTCCTAATTTAAAAATCAACCAAAATACAGCGAGTAAAAAACCAAGATCACCAATACGGTTCATGATAAATGCTTTTTTAGCAGCTGCATTGTAATTGTTATTCTTAAACCAAAATCCAATGAGTAAATAAGAACACAAACCAACGCCTTCCCAACCTATAAACATCACCACATAATTGCCTCCTAATACGAGTAACAACATCGAAAACACAAACAAATTTAAATAAGCAAAATACCTACCAAAATGCATCGGCTCTTCTTCCTGCATATATGCAGTAGAGTACAAATGGATCAAAAATCCAATACCCGTAATAATAAGTAAGAAAAGCGATGACAATGGATCTACCAAAAATTCGAAAGGAATCATTAAAGTACCAACATGAATAAAATTAAAAAGTTGCACGGTTGCACCGCCGCCATTTTTAACATCAAAGAATATCAATAAGCTCACTACAAAAGAAGCAAGCATGGCGCCAGATCCAATGATACCAATCATAGATTTAGACAATGACTTTCTGAGAAGTCCGTTAACCAGAAAACCGAGTAACGGAAAAAGGGGCACTAAATAAACAAGCTTACTCATATCCTAGTTAGTTTTTTAATCTATTCAAGAAGTTAATATCTACACTGTGTACATTTCGGTACATCATAACAATAATAGCAAGTCCTACACTCACTTCTGCAGCAGCCACTACCATAATAAAGAACACAAATAATTGCGCCTCTATACCAGCCATCGACGTTTTATCGCCAGCAAGGGCCATGGTATTGTGCACTTTTGAAAACGCAACGAGTAATAAATTCACAGCGTTTAGCATGAGCTCGATACACATGAAAACGATAATAGCATTTCTGCGCGTTAAAACCCCAACAATGCCAATACTAAATAAAGCAAGACAGAGGTAGATATAATATTGAATAGGCATATGCGAATACTTTAATGTTAATTATGCTTTTTTACCAATGACAACTGCGCCAACCATGGCACTTAAAAACAACACACTACTAATTTCAAAAGGCACTACAAAGTCGTTGAAGAGCGCCTTTCCTAAATTCTTAATCAGTCCTATTTCACCGGTACCCATCGTTACAGCAATATTGTTTAATTCGTTTGCTTGCTTTACAAGTGATACCAGCACCATTAAAAAACAACCACCCGCAATAATACCTGCTAGTTTTAACCAATTGTTTTTTTGAGGCTCTGTAGATGCATTGAGGTTCATAAGCATGATTACAAATAGGAATAACACCATGATCGCACCTGCATAAACGATAATATTAACGATGGCTAAAAACTGTGCGTTTAATAAAATGTAATGGCCAGAGATTGCAAAAAATACAGCAATCAACCAAAGTACACTATGCACCGGGTTTTTACTAACCACCACCATCACTGCACTAAATAGTGCAAGTACCGTTAAAAAATAAAATAAGAATTGTGTAATACTCATGCGTTCGTTATTAATTTCTTTGACCCTTTGCTGCAGCGTATGCTTCAGGTTCCGTAACAGGATTTGGGATTAATAAATGATCTTTTCCATAAATGAAACCAGTGCGTGTAAAATTAGCAGGCGCAAAAGTTTCACTTAAATAAATAGCATCTTTAGGGCAAGCTTCTTCGCAAAGACCACAAAAAATACAACGCAGCATATTGATTTCATACTTGGCTGCATATTTTTCTTCGCGGTATAAATTTTCTTGACCCACTTCACGCTCTGCAGCTTCCATGGTAATGGCTTCGGCCGGACAAGCCACTGCACAAAGCCCACAAGCCGTACAACGCTCTCTCCCTTCTTCGTCTCTATTTAAAACGTGAAGCCCTCTGAACACCGGACTAAACTCACGTTTTTGCTCCGGATAACGGATAGTAGGTTGCTTTTTAAAAATATGGCTAAATGTAATAGCCATTCCTTTTAAAATACCAGGAATGTATAAGCGCTCCATGAATGTCATGGGCTTTCTGGATACTTCCTGTGCTCTATTGGTTAACGCTTGCATAGCTAATTCAATTAATGATTTATGTTAAACCCCTGCTTTTAATAATATAAGTGCACCTGTAACAAGCATGTTAAATAGTGCAAGTGGAATCATTGTTTTCCAACCCAAATTCATGAGTTGATCATATCTAAAACGTGGAACCGTCCAACGAATCCACATAAATACAAAAATGAAAATGGCAATCTTAGTAAGTAATGCTGCTACACCAATTAGTGCGGCAATGTTTGGAGCCAGTGTGCTTTCATCTAAAAACGGAACATCAAATCCACCAAAATACAATGAAGCCATAACCGCACTACTCATGATCATATTGATATATTCCGAAAACAAATAGAAGCCTAGTTTCATAGAAGAATACTCTTGGTGGTAACCAAAGTTTAATTCATTTTCTGCTTCTGGTAAATCAAAAGGAGTTCTGTTACACTCTGCAAGTGCACAAACAAAAAAGATAATAAAACCAAGTGGCTGGTACACAATATTCCAGTAGCTGCCTGCAGCCATTTGACCGTCTACAATTGTTTTTAAACTAAGGGATCCTGAAAGCATTAACACTGCAATAAGTGAAAGGCCCATCGCAAGTTCATAACTAATGGCTTGTGACGCACCACGCAGTGCAGCCATTAAAGAAAATTTATTGTTAGACGCCCAACCACCAATCATCATACCATACACACCCAAACTTACTACTCCAAAAATGTATAAAATACCAATATTGATATCTGCAATTTGTAAATCTACTTTGCGATCAAAAATTTCGACATGACTGCTCCATGGAATAACAGAACAAGTCATGAGCGCTGCTGTCATGGCAAGACCCGGACCCAACACAAACAATGCTTTATTAGAATTTGTAGGAATAATTTCTTCCTTCATGATTAGTTTTAATCCATCTGCAAAAGGTTGGAGTAATCCAAAAGGGCCAGCCCTGTTAGGTCCTGGACGATCTTGTAAAACAGCCGCCACTTTTCTTTCTGCAAAAGTGGTATATAGTGCAATACCGAGGCTAGCAAAAACAATAATTGCAATGAGTACTAATTTTTCGATGATTAAAAGCCAATCTACAGCAAGTAATGTCATGTCTTGATCTAATTTATAAAGATGAATCTTTGTTTACTTCACTCACACTATGAATATCCATTAATAAATGTGGCGCACGACCTGCATTTACTGCCGCAAATGTTTCGGTAGGCGTATGCATACCCAAAGAACCTTGGTAGTGTCCTTGTGCAATGACAGAATGTCTATCAATTTCACGTGGTCCTTCAATAACCCAGTCTGATGCATTTTTAGTTTCGAAGCGGCAAGTATTACAAATCCAATCTTCCACTTCACCCCACTTGTCTTTGCGCGCTGTAACGCGGTATACTTCATCTCCTCTATTCCAAAGTGTTACTTTACCAGAACAGGTAGGACAATCGCGGTGCGCATCCATTGGTTTTAAAAACCAAACACGATTTTTGAAACGGAATGTTTTATCTGTTAACGCACCTACTGGACAAACGTCAATAACGTTACCAATAAATTCGTTGTCTAAACTTTTTTCGATGAAGGTTGCAATTTGTGAATGATCCCCTCTATCGAGTACACCATGAGAACGCTGCTTAGAAAGTTGGTCTGCAGTATACACACAACGGTAACATAAAATACAACGCGTCATGTGTAATTGGATGTATGGACCTATATCATGCTTTTTAAAAGTACGACGCTCAAATTCGTAACGCGTTCCTTCTTTACCATGGTCGTAACTTAAATCTTGTAAATGACACTCACCTGCCTGATCACAAATTGGACAATCAAGTGGATGGTTGAGTAATAAAAACTCAACAACACCAGCACGCGCATCAATTACTTTTTCACTGGTAATATTTTTTACTTCCATACCATCCATAACAGTGGTACGGCAAGATGCAATAAGCTTAGGCATTGGGCGTGGGTCTTTTTCAGAACCCTTGCTTACTTCTACTAAGCAGGTGCGACACTTACCACCACTACCTTCTAATTTGCTGTAATAACACATAGCCGGTGGCGTAACGTCGCCTCCAATTTGTCTAGCAGCATTTAAAATTGTAGTACCAGCTGGCACTTCAATGGTAATGTTATCGATGGTTACTTTAAAAAGTTGTTGTTCGGACATACGTTACTTTATTAAGCGGTTACTGGCACATGAATAGGATCTGCATAATGCGCTAAACCATAATTTTTTTCTTGTGCTTCGAGCGGATTGTTTACATGCCACTCAAATTCATCTCTAAAATGTCTAATAGCAGCTGCTACCGGCCATGCCGCAGCGTCTCCTAATGGACAAATGGTATTGCCTTCAATTTTTCTTTGAATATCCCAAAGAAGGTCAATGTCTGAAATCTTGCCTTTACCATATTCGATGTTGTGTAATATTTTTTCCATCCAACCCGTTCCCTCTCTACATGGTGAACACTGTCCACAACTTTCGTGTCTATAAAAACGCGCCAATGATAATGTGTTGCGCACAATACACTGGTCTTCGTCTAAAACAATAAAGCCACCAGAACCCATCATAGAGCCTGATGCAAAACCACCATCACTTAAACTTTCGTAGTTCATGTAACGCGTTTCACCCTTTGCTGTTTTTAATAATAAGTTAGCTGGCAAAATTGGCACCGATGATCCGCCCGGTATACATGCTTTTAATTTCTTGCCATTTGCAATACCACCACAATATTCGTCGGAGTAAATAAATTCTTCTACCGAAATAGTCATGTCAATTTCGTATACACCTGGCTTATTAATATTACCACATGCAGAAATTAATTTAGTACCCGTAGATTTTCCAACACCAATTTTAGCATACTCCTCTCCACCCATATTAATGATAGGAACAACAGAAGCAAGTGTTTCTACGTTGTTAACCATGGTAGGTCTTTGCCATACACCCTGAATAGCTGGGAACGGCGGCTTGATACGCGGGTTACCACGCTTACCTTCTAATGATTCGATTAGGGCTGTTTCTTCACCACAGATGTACGCACCTGCGCCACGATGTACGTGAATTTCGCAATCAAAGCCAGTGCCTAAAATATTTTTTCCTAAAAAGCCATTTGCTTTGGCTTCACTAATCGCGTCTTCTAAAATATCAACGATCCATGCATATTCGCCACGTATGTAAATGTAGGTATCGTTGCTATTAAGTGCAAAGCTTGATACAATCAAACCTTCAATTAACAAATGCGGAATAAATTCCATGAGGTAGCGGTCTTTAAAAGTACCTGGCTCACTCTCATCGGCATTACACACGAGGTGACGAGGAACACCTTCTGGCTTTGCAATAAAACTCCATTTCATTCCTGCAGGAAAACCCGCTCCACCTCTACCACGCAAGCCACTTTTTTTAACCTCTTCTGTAATACTATCGGGGCTCATTTGCTTCAACGCTTTTTCTACGCTTTGGTAACCACCTTCACGTCTATACACGTCAAAACCTCTAATACCCTCAACATGTGCTTTTGCTAATAATAATTTTACACCCATATATTTTTAGTTGAGTACGCCTGCAGTTTTTTTGCATTCGTCAATGATAGCGTCTACTTTTTCTTTGGTTAAATGTTCGCGGTAATGTTTACCAAGTTGCATCATAGGTGCATAACCACAAGCACCTAAGCACTCTACTGTTTTTAAAGTAAACAAACCATCAGAGGTTGTTTCACCAGGTTTAATACCTAGTGTTTTTTCGATATAAGCGATAATGTCATCACTGCCACGTAACATACAAGGCCCGGTTTGACAAACCTCAAACATATATTTACCAACTGGTTTGGTATTGTACATACTATAAAACGTTGCTACCTCATACACTTCGATAGGTGTAATGCTTAATAGCTCCGCAACATAATCCATCGTTTCAGAACTTAACCAGCCACCAAAATTATCCTGTGCTAAATGCAAAACAGGCAGTAAGGCGCTCTTCTGCTTTCCTTCTGGGTAACGGGCTACAAGCCTGTTAAATTCTGCTAATTGTGCTTCAGAAAATTTTACCATTGTGTTATTATTTTTATGCGTCTAACTCGCCCGCAATTAAATTAAGACTACTCATTGTTACAATCGCATCACTTAACATGCCGCCCGTAATAAGTTCTGGATATGCTTGATAATAAATGAAACATGGCCTTCTAAAGTGAAGTCTGAAAGGTGTTCTTCCACCATCACTTACCAAATAAAAACCAAGCTCACCGTTACCACCTTCTACGGCGTTGTAAATTTCACCTTTAGGCATTTCTACTTCACCCATTACAATTTTGAAATGCCAAATCAAAGATTCCATTTTTGTATAGACGTCTTCTTTTTTAGGAAGGTAATATTCTGGAACATCGGCGTGGAAAACATCTGCGTCAGTACCTTTAAATTCTTGTACTTTTTTATAGGCCTGCTCGATAATGCTTAAGCTCTGCCACATTTCCTCGTTACGCACTAAAAAGCGGTCGTAATTATCGCCGGTTTTACCTACTGGAATAGTGAAATCAAAATCTTGATAACTACTATACGGCTGGTGCACACGCACATCATAATCTACACCGGCTGCGCGTAAGTTAGGACCCGTAAAGCCATAGTTTAATGCACGCTCTGCACTAATGGCGCCACCACCAATGGTGCGCTCCATAAAAATTCGGTTGCGTGCAAAAAGGTTTTCAAACTCTTTTAAAACTTTTGGATATTCTTTTAAGAATTTTTCGAGTTTTTCAAACGCTGTATTAGTGAAATTCCTTTCAAAGCCGCCAATACGCCCAATATTAGTAGTAAGGCGGGACCCACATACTTCTTCATATATTTCATAGATTAATTCACGGTATTGCATCACATACAAAAAGCCGGTATAAGCTCCTGTATCCACGCCCACAATAGAGTTACAAATTAAGTGATCCGATATACGCGCAAGCTCCATAATAATCACGCGCAAATAATCGACACGTTTTGGAGTTTGCACCCCTAAAAACTTTTCGCAGGTTAAATGCCATCCCATGTTATTGATAGGGCTACTGCAATAATTTAAACGATCGGTAATCGGTGTAATTTGATACAGCGGTCTGCGCTCTGCTAATTTTTCAAATGCACGGTGAATGTATCCCACGGTTTGCTCTGTAGAAACAATACGCTCTCCATCAAGTTCCATAATATTTTGGAATACGCCGTGCGTGGCAGGGTGCGTGGGACCTACGTTTAAAGTAGTCGTTTGTTTTTCTATAGAGCCTTCAGGCAGTGTGATATGATGTTGTTGATGCGCTAACATGTCTTTTAATTTTTTGTGATTATCCCCTTCCAAACATTTCGTCGTCTTTGTCAATTCTTGTTTGATCTTCTAAAGGATATTCTTTTCTGAGTGGGAAATAATCCATCTCATCCACGTTTAAAATTCTTTTTAAGTTAGGGTGACCAACAAAATTAACCCCGTAGAAATCGTAGGTTTCGCGCTCCATCCAATTGGCACTTGAAAATAAATTGCAGGCCGTAAAAACGTCTGGCGCTGCTACAGGAACAAAAATTTTAAAACGAAGGCGCACATTTTCTGTTAGGTTATGCAAATGATACACCACAGAAATTTCGCGACCAGCATCATCTGGAAAGTTTACACCACACAAATCCGTTAAAAATTGAAATTGTAAACTAGGTTCATCGTACAAAAACTGCAACACTTTTAAATTGTTAGTAGCCGTTGCTTCAAAACTCAATAGGCCATACGATTCTTCAAAATTAGAAACAAGGTCTCCAAATTTTTCTTGCAGCTTTTCTTTAATGTATTGGTTGGTAAGTGCCATACTTGATTATTGAATACCGTAAGAGTTTAATAATGTTTTGTACTGCTCAGAATGTCTACGACGAATACTTTCTTCACCCACTAAGTCCTGAATTTTCATAAAGCCATCTAAAATAGCTTCCGGTCTTGGCGGACAGCCTGGAACGTATACATCTACCGGAATTACTTGGTCAATACCTTGTAACACACTGTAGGTGTCAAATATTCCACCACTTGAAGCACAAGCTCCAATGGCAATTACCCAACGTGGCTCAGCCATTTGTAGGTATACCTGACGAAGTACGGGACCCATTTTTTTAGCAATAGTGCCCATCACCATTAGAAGGTCACATTGGCGCGGCGAAAAACCCACACGCTCAGAACCAAATCGAGCAAGGTCGTAATGTGAGCCCATGGTCGCCATAAACTCAATGCCACAACATGAAGTGGCAAATGGTAAAGGCCATATCGAATTTTTACGTGCAAGACCCACTACAGTACTAAGCTGTGCGGTAAAAAAACCATCTCCTGTAAATCCTGGAGGCGCTTCTATCGCACCTACTGCATCTGCAGTGGAAGCTAATATAGGTGTGGTATTAAATCGTACTGGACGTGACATATTATTTATATTAAAATTAATCTTCCCAAGTAAGTGCACCCTTTTTGATAATGTAAATAAATCCTACTAAGAAAAAGCCAACAAACATGAGCACAGCGCTATATCCAGCCCATCCTAGTTCTCTAAAATTTACTGCATACGGATAAAAGAAAATAACTTCTACATCAAACAAAACAAATAAAATAGCCACTAAAAAATACTTGATGGCCATGGGTTGCCTTGCATCACCATGTGTTTCAATACCACTCGCAAAGTTTTCTAGTTTATCCGAAGTATTACGCTTAGGACCTACCCACTGAGACAAAGCAATCATGGTGGCAACAAAGCCAGCAGCAAAAATTAATTGTATGCCAATTGGGAGGTAGTTAGAGGCGAGATTGGTAGCAGATGCATCCATCAAAAAGGTACTCCAAGTCATATACTTGTTTTAGTCGCCGCAAAAATACACCACAGTAGGGATATAAACGAAAAACTCCCCAATTTGGGGAGTCTTTTTTAGCATTATTTTAAAGGAAATTGCGGATTAGCCTTTTTTAGCTGGAGCAGCCGCTGGTTTGCCTTGTGGTTTAGCGTAATAATCAATGTTTTTTTGGATGGCAACGCGCTGTTCAGATGCAAATTTATTATTCTCATCTGCGGCGTCTGGATATAACGTAATCATTTGATTTGTAATGTTTAATGCTTTTTGGCAAATTGACAAAAATTGGTCAACAACCGCCGTACGTGTTCCATCAGACTTTACCTTAAAATCTGGGTTCTTTTTGAGGTTGTTAAATGCACCAACATAGTAAACCAATTTAAAGTAAGCATTCACAAAAATCTCTTTTTTATACTTGTCTACCCCAATCTTTGTGTACACCGCATCTAATTCATCCAGTAAGGTTACAATTTGAGCGGTATCGGTGGTGCTTTTCATAGCAGCTCGCTTAAAGAAACCATACGGTTGTGGCTTGTCCGGAAAAGCAGCCATATACGCTCTTGCATACTCAAGCGTTTCTACAAATGCACCTGCACTAAATGCTGTATTTGACAATTTATAATGATCGGCTTCTGTTAAAGATCCTTTCATTTCTAATTGACGCTTCATCCATTTTAACTGCTCACTGTATACTTTTGCACGACCAAAAATTTCGGCAGCAGTATTCATGTAAGCCATTTTATTTTGCTTAACAGTATCTAAGGAAATTGCTTTGTCTATATAAGCAGAAGCCTGCACTTCACTACCTGGAAACTTGGTTAATACTTTTACACCTAATTCATAGTCGGCGGGCTGAATGTCAATGGCAGCAGCCTTATCAAGGAATCCTTGGATATAGGTTTTTGCTTGAACAGAATCACCTAAACGGTCGTAGTTGTAAGCATATACAACGGCAATACGTGGTACTTGCGACATACCAAGTCCTGCTTCCAATTCTTTTAATTTTGCTAAAGACTCTGCATATTTACCAGCTCTAAATAAGTAATCGGCAAATAAAATTTCGTTGCGTGGATCTTTATCTGCGGTGCTAACAAATTTGTCTAAATAATCTTTTGCTTTGTTTACATCTTTATCAGCGTAGTAACGATAAAGCGCATAGTATACTGGCGGAAAATTAGGATCCGCAGCGATGGCTTTATTAAAAAATTCTTCAAATAATTCTTTGTTGTTTTGTGATTGGTAAATTTTACCAATTCTATACAATGCACGTGCATTTTTTGTATCACGAGCAGCTGCTTCGGAAAATGCTTTTACCGCTTCTCCGCCGTTTTCACCACCCATTCTCAAATGATTGATACCCATATTTACAAAAATATCGGCAGGGGCTAATTCCTGCTCTGCAGCAAGCTTTAGTTTTTCGATGGCATATACATGATCGCCTTGGTCAGCACCTACGCTTGCATTAGCACGACCAATGGCATTTAATACTCCGCCATTTACACGGCCCTTAAATTTCCCCTTAGTTTCTGTGGCAGTGGTAATAGCCTGCTCAAACTTTTGTTTAATGCTATTGATATCGCCACCTTGCAAAAGCTCTATGTGTGCAAACCCTACAATAATTAATGGATCGTTAGGGATGTCTTGAATACCTTTTTGGTACACTGCTTTTGCGTTGTTTACATCTTCTGGTTTTGGCGTTTCACCTACCTCAGAAACAATGAGTGATTGACCATACCAATAGACAATTTGTGGATCTTTTGGATTGGCATCATACGCCGCTTTTAGTGACGTACGCGCACTCTTGTATTTTTCATAATCGAGATGTCTAATTCCTTCCGAAACTTGAGCCATCAAACACTGAACAGCTAATAATGCTGTTACCATCAAAGAAACGATCTTCTTCATTTGTCGGTTTTTATAGTTGTTTTTTAATCTATATTTTTTATCGTTCCGGTTCGCCTGCTAAATCCCATTTTTGCAGGGACCAAACTTGCGCGCCTAAAAATCAATTGTCCTCTTTCCATACTCATAAAATTCATAAATCCAGTTCCAAGCCCCGTTGCATTTTCTTTTAAAATATAATACACCGGACGTGAAAGTGCGTATTGACCTCTCGAAATAGTTGCCTGCGAAGGTCTGGCATACAAGCCTTTTTCTGCACACTTGGTACATTCTACAAGGCCTAGATTTACTTTTTTTAAATATTCAAGTTGCGTTGCGTTGTAAGAATCGCCAATCCAGCTAAGTCCCACAAAGCCAATAGCATCAGCTCTTTGGGCCACTTTGGCTAAAACATCTTCGCTATTTTTTGCGGCTACTACATTGGGTCCAAATGGAGTACCATGTAAAATAGTATCGCGCAAATACCGAACGGTACTAGTTGCCGAATTGCCATCCATTACGACCGTAGTAGAAGTTTGGCCACTTAAAATTTTACGCAACTTTTCAAAAGTAAATACACTGTCTTTTCCTGCCCTGTTTACAATAATAGCCACCGCATCATAAGCGAGTTCACCATATTGAACGGGGTAAGACAATTGATTTTCAAAGAACCTATCCTCCTGTTTATTGAGCCCTCTAGCTACAATCACCATTCGGGTGCTATCCTGTTGTAAGTCTCTAAAACAATCCGCTTCCGATTTGTAAGAAACTTCAATTTTTGTATTCGGAAAAGACGAGTGGTGCACTTTAATTTGCTGCTCCATTACCGGCTTAAAACTCTCATCTACGCTGATATGAATGGTACCTGCAGTAGGAGAATCTTCCGAAGTTATTTTAATATCATCGTTGTTGCACGCCATTGCAAAAAAAACAATGATTACAATTACCCAATTTTGCCACTTCTTTTTCATACACACTATTTTTAGCCTAGTAGTTTGGATAGATTCCTCTGTACAATCTAAAACCACCATACAACAAACAAACACTTCCAAATAGATACCTAAATAAAGGGTCTACATCTATGAACTGCTTGATGCCAAGTTTTGCACCAAAAAACATCACTACAGCCATCCCTAAAATTAATAATGACATCGAAAAATCATAGATTCTTCGCATCAAAATATAACTTTTCTCGTGTTTAGACCTATAATCGTTATCCATTTAACAAAAAGTTTTTAATGGGATGAGCAATTTACTTAATTATTTTATTTAGCCCCGCTATTTTTAGCCTCAATTTTGAATAAATCGGCTGATTCATAACTAGATAGGATAAGATTTAGTTGGAACCAACCACTAATTGAAGACCAATTTACAAGATTGAGTATCTTTGGGCCCATAACCAACCCATTTTATGAGCAAACCTTCCCTACCCCAAGGTACCCGAGATTTTAGTGCTGCTGTTGTTCATAAACGGAGTTATATCCTCCAAACCATCCAAAAAGTGTTCGAACTATATGGTTTTCAACCACTTGAGACACCTGCCATGGAAAATTTGGAGACTTTAATGGGTAAATATGGCGAAGAGGGCGACAAACTTATTTTTAAGATTTTAAATAACGGGCTGGACAACCCAGCTAAACATGAAGCAGCTACTGCTGCTTTTGATAAAGTATTGACCGGAAAGAGCACCAAAGACCTCACCGAGAGAGCGCTCCGCTACGATTTAACCATTCCATTTGCGCGTTATGTGGCTATGAACCACGCACAGTTAACCATGCCATTTAAGCGTTATCAAATGCAACCGGTTTGGAGAGCCGATCGTCCACAAAAAGGGAGATACCGTGAGTTTTACCAATGCGATGCAGACGTGGTAGGTAGCAGCAGTTTATTAAATGAATTAGAACTCACACATATTTACGCATCGGTATTTGAAAAATTAAAACTACCGGTAGAAATTAGAATCAATAGCCGAAAAATTTTAGTAGCATTATCCGCACTATGTGGTGGTGCAGACAAAATGATTGACATTACTGTTGCTATTGATAAGCTGGATAAAATTGGTATTGAAAAAGTAAAAGAAGAATTGAGTGGACGCGGTCTTGACGCAAATCAAGTTGCTACCATCGAAAAATATTTACAAATTAGCGGCTCTAACACCGAAAAAATAAATCAGTTAACGGCGCTTATTGGCGAAATTCCAGAAGGTAAAGAAGGGCTACTTGAAATCAATACTTTACTTGAACATTTTACTGCTTTTCCGAATGTTAATTTGGTAGCCGATTTTACATTAGCAAGAGGCCTTAATTATTACACCGGTATTATTTTTGAAGTAAAAGCACTGGGTGTTAGCATCGGCAGTATTGGGGGTGGCGGACGCTACAACGATTTAACAGGACTCTTTGGTGTCAAGGATATCCCGGGTGTTGGCATTAGTTTTGGTGTAGACCGTATTTACGATGTACTAGAAGAATTAAACGCTTTTCCAGATACTATTCAGAGCAGTACCAAAGTATTATTTTTTAATGCTGGCGCCGCCGAAACTGCGCGTGCTTTTTTACTATTACAAGAACTTAGAAATAGAGGTATTGCTGCCGAAATTTTTCATGAAAATGCAAAATTTGACAAGCAATTTAAATACGCCGAAAAAAAGAATATTGGATACGTAGTAATTATTGGCGAAAATGAATTGGCTGCAGGTACCTGTGTTGTTAAAAATCTAACAACAGGTACGCAAGAAACCATCGCTAATGAAGCGCTACTTACCTATTTATTTTAAGCGTGTTGTAATAAAATAAATTGCGCCAATTAACGCGTGAGGTAGTAAAATTTTTCATCTACAAAAGATACCGCTTCTACTTTTACGGCCTCTAACACCATACCACTTACACTAATGGTAAGCCCAATTACTTTTCTATTGCTGTCTCTTTTATATACAACTGGTGCCTGAAAATCAGCAATATAATACTGGTCTTCGCCTGTTTTTTGAAGTACAAAAGAACCCATCGCAGAAGTAGCAACAAGTGTGCCATTGTCTGCATTAATCACAACCTCCTGAACGGGGCTACCTTCGGCAAATTTAAACTTACCAGTAAACTGCGTAAGGGTAGTGTCTTGCGCTTGAATAGTTATAAAAACACCGAGTAATAATGTGCTGAATAAAAGGATCTTTTTCATGGGATTTTTTAAATGTTATTTCAAATATAACCATCAAGACTATAAATTGTTGTCGAGGATCATGTTAATTTTATGCTATCAGCCCAAAAAATGCGCAATTAAGTATGGTAAGCTACTTCAAATCGGGCTTTTTAGGGCTTTAAAGGTATCTTTGCAGCTATGAACACGGATTTACCAAATATTAGGCATTTGAGCCTAGGCGAGCTAACGGAATATTTTGAGGGGCTGGGCGAGAAAAAATTTAGAATTCAACAGGTACACGAATGGCTTTGGCAAAAGCATGCGCACTCTTTTGATGACATGACCAACCTGAGCAAAGAGCTACGTGCCAAATTAAACGAAACATTTATTTTACCCGCTTTAACCATCGATAAAACACAGGTTAGCGAAGATGGTACTGTAAAATCTAGGTTTAAAACATTTGACAAGCATTTTATAGAAGGCGTTTTAATTCCTACCGAAGAAAGAAAAACTGCCTGCGTATCTTCTCAAATTGGTTGCAGTTTAAGTTGCAAGTTTTGTGCAACAGGTACCATGGACCGCAAAAGAAATTTAACCTACGATGAAATTTATGATCAGGTCGTATTACTCAACAAAGAAAGCGAACGAATTTTTCAAAAAAAATTAAGCAATATTGTTTTTATGGGTATGGGTGAGCCCCTACTTAACTACGACAATGTGCTAAAAGCAGTTGAACGTATTTCTGCCGAAGACGGTTTATTTATGAGCCCGCGCAGAATTACTGTTTCTACAGCTGGTGTTTCTAAACAAATTAGAAAACTAGGTGATGATAAAGTGCGTTTTAAATTGGCCTTATCGTTACACGCTGCCAACGACAAAAAGAGAAATGAAATCATGCCTATCAACGAAACCAATAATATCAAGGTTTTGGTGGATGCCATGAATTATTTTTATAAGCAAACTGGAAACGAAATCACGTTCGAATACATTTTATTTAAGAATTTTAATGATTCTCAAAAAGATGCAGAAGAACTGGTAAAATTATTCCGTCAAGTGCCCGCAGACCTTGTAAACATTATCGAATACAACCCTATCGATTCGTTTCACATGACCAAGCCAGACGAACAAGGCATAGAAGATTTCATGAACTTTTTAGACTCAAACCGCGTTAACGCCCGCCTCAGAAAAAGCAGGGGTAAAGATATTGACGCGGCTTGTGGACAACTAGCCAATAAGGGTAAATAATTACCAAACATCCTGTTGAAAAACAGCAAAACAATTGTATGCAAAAAAGAACTGACAACTTTAGCAAATTTGCTAATCAGAAAAAAGGGAGCGCGTTAAAAGAAGCCTTCCGACAAGAAAAGAAAAAAAATAAAATAGAAGCAAGAGCAGCTGGTGAAGAAATGCGCCAACGTAAAAAAGATAAAATGCGCGGGCTTGTAACAGAGCCACTAAAAAAATCGATAAAGCCGGGTGCGCGCAAAGGAGCCCCATCTGATAGAGACGAACGCGCACCACGAGCAGATGCTGCAAGACCAAGTGAGTCTAGCACAAGACCTACTGGATCTGCAAGACCCATTACCCCCGCTAAAACTTCACGTGGTAAAGAAGCGCAAGCTGCACCCGTTGCAGGTATGCCCGTTCCTATTGCGTTAAAAAACGCAGAGCAAATGCCGCTCAATAAATTTATTGCACACGCAGGTGTATGTGGACGTCGAGAAGCAGCCGAACTTGTAAAAGGTGGTAAAGTAGTAGTAAATGGAGATAAAATATTTGAACCTGGTTTTAAAGTAGCCCCAACAGATAAAGTGCTCGTTAAAGGCAAGCAGGTGTATTTGCAAAAAAATGCTGTTTACATTTTACTCAATAAACCCAAAGATTATATTACTACTGCAAATGATCCGGAAGGACGCAAAACAGTATTAGATATTATTAAGGGCGCTACCGCTGATAGGGTCTACCCTGTTGGCCGTTTAGACCGAAACACAACTGGTGTTTTGTTATTAACCAATGATGGAGAATTAGCGCAAAAATTAACGCACCCTTCTTTTGAAATTAAAAAAATATACGAGGTTACACTTGATAGACCTGTTGCTAAAAAAGACTTAGAAGCTGTCCTAGCTGGTGTTACACTAGAAGATGGATTTGTGGCAGCCGATGCTTGTGGCTATGCCAACGCGAAAGATAAAAACGTAATAGGTATTGAAATTCATAGTGGACGTAACAGAATTGTACGCCGCATATTTGAACATTTAGGCTATGACGTTCGTGGCCTAGACCGTGTTATGTTTGCCAACCTCACTAAAAAGAATGTAGACCGCGGCAAATACCGTTTCTTACAAGAAAAAGAAGTGCGCTTACTTAAGTTTATGAACAAGTCATTTGTTCGTAAATCAAAAGAAGAAGAAGAAGCATAATTTTTACCTTATTTTATTTTAGAAAAATTCTACAATGCGCTTATCTGTATTATTTGAAAACAACGCATTTATTGTGATAGACAAACCTTCTGGATTATTAAGTATTCCGGATAGGTTTGGCATAGATATTTCTGTAAAAGAAATACTCAGACAACAGTTTGGCAATATTTTTACAGTACACCGCCTCGATAAAGACACCAGTGGTGTTATTGTGTTTGCAAAAACCGAAGAAGCGCACCAAGCATTATCTGTATTATTTGAAGGAAGAGATGTAGAAAAATTTTATGTGGGTCTAGTATTAGGTAATCCCGTAAATGATGAAGGAAGTGTAGATGCATCTATTATGGAGCATCCGGGAAAGAATGGAAAAATGGTTACGCACGTAAAAGGTAAGCCTGCTTTAACGGATTATAAAGTAGTAGAAAGATTTAAAAAATACGCTTGGCTTTCATTACAAATTCATACGGGTAAAACGCACCAGATTCGTGTACATATGCAACATATTGGAAGCCCCATTGCCTGTGATCCACTATATGGCAACAACGAACCTGTTTTACTGTCTTCATTAAAAAAGAAATTTAAACTTTCGAAAGCAGAAGATGAAGAACGCCCTATTATGGGAAGACTAGCATTACATGCACATACATTAACCTTTACGTTAGGAAGCGAAATATTTAATTTTGAGGCGCCTGTTCCTAAAGATTTACGTGCACTACTTCAACAGCTTCGTAAATGGGATGCATAATATTATTCGGGCTTTTTAATGGTGCGCGCCTTGCGTAACACAGATTTTCCAAATTTATTTTTTACTGAATCAATGGCTTCGTAGAGTGCATGTTGCTCCGTTTTGTTATCAAACAAATTGATTTGAGCGCCGGTGTCTGTAAGACCCGCAAGACGCACACCCAGCAGTCTTACCAAAGTGCCTGGCACATATAGTTTGGTAAATAAATCGGTGGCCGCTTTTATGATATCGCTATCTGCGATGGTAGCAGGAATGGTGATTTGTCTGGTAGTTGTTTCAAAATTTGCATTTCGAAATTTGATGGCTACACATGTAGCGTATTTTTTTTCTTGTCGAAGTTCATACGCCACGCGCTCCGCCTGCCCTACTAGTTGCGCTAATAAAATATCAACGTCTAAGGTATTTTCTTCAAATGTATTTTCGGCAGAAATAGATTTTGATTCGCGGTGTGGTGAAACCACCGAATCACTTAAACCATTCGCTTGCCGTATGAGTTGCGTTCCCCATTTACCAAGTGCTTTTTCCAATAGCACCCCATCATACTTTAAAATATCACCAATGGTGTAAATACCAAGCACCAAAAGGGTTTGATGTGATTTTTTACCAACGCCGCCTAATTTTTCGACGGGTAGTGGCGCTAAAAATTCTTTTTCTTTTCCGGGTGTTACAAATAAATAACCATTTGGTTTTGCTTCATCAGTAGCAATTTTTGCAACTAACTTATTGGTAGCAAGTCCAAACGAAATAGGAAGTCCCGTTTCATCCATAATGGTTTGTCGAAGGCGAATGGTCCATTCTAATGGATTAAAAAAAGTATCCATGCCCGTTAAGTCAATATAAAATTCATCGATAGAAGCTTTTTCGTAGAGGGGTGCGTTGGCCGCAATAATAGTTGTAACCCAGGCCGAGTATTTTGCATAAAGCCCGTACGAACTTTTTACAATAATAGCGTGCGGACATAACTCCATGGCCCTTCGCATAGGCATCGCACTGCGTACCCCAAATTTTCTTGCTTCGTAACTACAGGTTGTAACAACACCTCTATCCCTACTGCCTCCTACAACTACTGCTTTACCTAGTAGTGACGGATCTTGCAGCATTTCCACACTTACAAAAAAAGAATCTAAATCAAAATGGGCAATATAACGTTGAGGCGTTTGCATGGTAATTAAGACCTATACACATCTAATAATCCGTCGGGTAAAATCACGTATACTTTTTTAGCATCGTGATCAATAGAATCTAAACTTTCGGCGTGGAGCGGAATGAGTGCTTCATTACCTTCCACCGAAATTTTTAATAATACTTGGTGCGGCTGTTCAATCACTTCTTCGATAGGTCCTAGGTTTTCATCTTCATCGGTGATTACTTCGTAACCTAAGAGTGCAATCGGTGCCGACTTACCCGCTAATTTTCTAAAATCGCTATCTAACAACCATGCCTGACGAGATACAAAACGGGCCGCTGCTTCTTTGGTGTTCACGCCTTCAAATTGAACATACATCTCTGCTTCATCTTTTGCTTTTGATCCGCTAATAAAATATGGGAGGTAAGAACCTTTTTGTTCTTCTACAAAGAGCACTTCCACGTCTTTAAGGTTTGTTTTTTTACCAAGCCCGTGCGTTAAAATAAGTTCTCCTTTCACACCAAACGTGGCCACCAATTTTCCAATGTGTACGTATTCACTCATGGCTGCAAATTATTTATTAATTGGGATATTACCGAACTAAAAACGCCCGCAACTTGCGTTGCAGGCGTTTCGCTATAATGTTTCAATAGAGCTACGCTTCTGGAGTCGCTTCTGGAGCAGCTTCCGCAGCTGGTGCTTCTGGAGCAGCTTCTTCAGCTGGTGCTTCTGGAGCAGCTTCCGCAGCTGGTGTTTCCACTTCTGCAGCTGGAGCTTCTGTAGCAACAACTTCTTCAACTACTGCTTCTGGTTCTGCAACCGGAGCTTCTTCTACTTTTACTTCTTCTACTTTTTTAACAACAGGAACGTATACTTTTTTAGCACGAACTTCTGATTTGTGTGCATCGCTTCTGCGGCTAATATTTGCTTCATGCTCATTGTGCCAAGCTTCAAACTTGGTCATCGCTGTTGCATCATCAAATAAACCAAGCTTTACACCACGTAATAAGTGCTTTAAATAAAGTACACCCTTAAAAGAAAGGATACGACGTACTGTGTCTGTTGGTTGAGCTCCCTTGTTTAACCAATCTAAAGATTTTTCACGATCTAAGCTGATTGTTGCTGGAACTGTTAATGGATTGTAAGTACCAATTTTTTGGATGAACTTACCGTCTCTTGGTGCACGACCATCGGCTACTACGATGAAGTAGAACGGTCTTTTTTTACTACCGTGTCTTTGTAGTCTCATTTTTACTGCCATGTTAAATAGAAATTTATAGGCGTTAAGAAATATTGTTAAGGGTTGCAAATATAGGCATTTAGACTGATTTTGAGGCTAAAAAACCTAAAAATGACCTAAAATTCGGTTAAAACTACCTTTTCATACCCGGAAAACGACCACCCATTGGCATGTTATTCATCGTTTTCATCATTTGTTTCATCTGATCAAACTGCTTCATAAAGGCGTTCACCTCGGCCAAATCTTTGCCAGCACCTTTTGCAATCCGCTGTTTTCTACTTGGCGTGAGGGAATCGGGATTGGCGCGCTCAAAAGGAGTCATTGATTTGATCATGGCTTCAATACCCACAAATGCGTTGTCGTTAATGTCTACATCTTTGATGGCTTTACCAACACCTGGTATCATGCCCATCAAATCTTTAATGTTACCCATTTTTTTAATTTGCTGCAACTGCGTTAGAAAATCCTGAAAATCAAATTGATTTTTTTTGATTTTCTTTTCTAATTTTTTTGCTTCGACTTCATCAAATTGTGCCTGTGCTTTTTCAACAAGTGACGTAATATCACCCATACCCAAAATACGCTGCGCCATACGGTCAGGATAAAAGATATCGAGCGTATCTAATTTTTCACCACTACTTACAAACTTAATGGGTTTGTTAACCGTGTATTTAATAGTGAGTGCGGCACCACCTCTTGTGTCACCATCTAATTTAGTAAGAACTACACCTGTAAAATCGAGTCGGTCATTAAATGCTTTTGCAGTGTTTACAGCATCTTGTCCGGTCATGGAATCTACTACAAATAAAATTTCGGTAGGATTCACGGCGTCCTTGATGGCAGCCACTTCTAGCATCATTGCTTCATCTACCGCTAAACGGCCCGCCGTATCAATTACAACAACATTTTTATTGTTTGCTCTTGCGTGCGCAATGGCCGCTTTTGCAATGGCAACAGGATCGGTATTACCTACTTCCGAATATAATTCTACACCCACTTGTGCTGCCAATACACCGAGCTGATCAATGGCCGCTGGACGATATACATCCGCTGCAACAAGTAAGGGAGATTTACCTAATTTATTTTTTAAATGATTTGCAAGCTTTCCAGTAAAAGTTGTTTTACCACTACCTTGTAAACCGGCAATTAAAATTACTGCTGGATTGCCAACTGCATTAAATGTTGCAGCTTCTCCGCCCATCAATTCGGTGAGTTCATCTTGCACAATTTTTACCATCAATTGTCCAGGGCTCACTGCGTTGATTACTTTTTGACCAACGGCTTTGTCCCTTACTTTTTCGGTAAACTCTTTGGCTATTTTGAAGTTAACGTCGGCATCTATAAGCGCACGTCTAATATCTTTAATGGTATTCGCAATATTGAGGTCATTGATGCGCGATTCCCCCTTTAAATTCTTAAATGCACTTTCTAATTTTTCCGATAATCCTTGAAACATAACAGTTTGATTTTCGCTGATAAATCCTGCCAATAATGGCTCGGGCTGCAAATATAGGTTGAACTGAAACTAATTTTAACCATTTTTTGACAAGTATTTGCAAAAGTTACACAGGCCAGATATTATTACATCTAATTGATTATCAATAATATATACAATAATTTAGGAATGCTATCAAGTATTTACCGCAGATATACACGCGTGGTATAAAAAAACATTTGGCGGGGTTAGATTATTTAATATTATTGCGTGACTACAAGGGTAGTAAAATAGAGAAAGAAATGAGTAAGAAGCAATTATTTTCAATAGAATTTCCAGTGAGATGTTCTCCCGGTATTTTATTCGAGTTTTTATCAACGCCTACCGGTTTACAAGAGTGGTTCGCCGACAAAGTGGACGAATGGGATGGTGAATTTAGTTTTTCATGGGGTGGTGGTGAACCAGATAAAGCACAAGTCATTGAAAAGGAGCAAGATAAATTTATAAAGTACCAATGGCTTCATTCCGAAAAAAATGAATACTTCGAATTCAGAATAGAAAAAACAGAAATTTCAAACCAAACGGTTTTGACTATCAAAGATTTCGCTGAAAAAAATGAAATCAAAGATCAAAGTCAACTTTGGGAATACCAAGTGAAAGAACTGTTTCACAGACTAGGTGCCTAGGTTTCCATTTTCCCTGCGCCTGCTTCGTATCAAAAGTTATTTTATCAAGAACCCTGCAGCGCTTTGATTAAAAAATTAGACATACTCATTATTCGTTCTTTTATTGGACCGTTTATTGGTGCTTTTCTAATTTCATTGTTTGTACTCACCATGCAATTTTTTTGGTTGTACATCGATGATTTAGTGGGTAAAGGATTAGACCTACCTACCCTACTTTATTTAATTGGCCTTGTTACCTTATCATGGGTGCCCGTGGCACTTCCACTCGCACTCCTTTTTTCTTCCATCATGACTTTTGGAAATTTAGGAGAGTCGTTTGAGCTTGTGGCGATTAAAGCAGCTGGCATTCCACTCGTTCGGTTTATGCGCCCACTGGTTGTTATCACTGTTTTTTTAAGTGGCCTTGCATTTTTATTTGCCAATAATATTATTCCCGTAACACAGCTAAAATTAGCGACCCTCAAATTTGATATCATTGTAGCAAAGCCTGCCATAGACATCAAAGAAGGCGTTTTTTATGATAAGCTTGATGGCTACGTTATCAAATTAGGTAGAAAAGAAAAAAATGATAGTGTTATTCATGACATTGTTTTATTTGAAAAAAATTACAGTTTACAAGATAATGTACTCTTTGCCGAAAGCGGGATCATGCGCGTTACAAAAGATAAAAAATATTTAGAGTTTATTTTAAAAAATGGATGGCGTTACGAAGAGAGAGGCGTGAGAGGCACGCCAAAAACAGAATTTATACGACTCGGTTTTAAAACCTATAAAAAAATATTTGACCTTAAAAGTTTTCAGCTTAAAAAAAGTGGCGATAGTAGTTTTTACGATCCAAAAATGTTAAGCGTAAGACAGCTTAATACGGCCATAGATTCTATCAATAACGTTGATAGCATCTATACCGCCAGAACCCGTAAAGAAGTGAACCCCTATATCCGTTTTACACGCTATACCACCGATACCGGATGGACACTAAAAGCAGCAGCAAAAGCAAGTATCAAAAAAAATTATAAAGATTTTGATGAAGCCATCCCCGATTCTATACAAAACGAATGCATCGAAGGCGCTTCCAATCAAGTAACAGGTATTAAAAATAATGTGAACTACCTAGCCGTTGATTATCAAGAACGTCAAACCACCCTACAACTCCATCAAATTGAATGGCACCGGAAGTTTACTTTATCGGCGGCATGCCTCGTACTTTTTTTAATTGGCGCGCCACTAGGTTCCATTATTAGAAAAGGTGGTCTTGGTACGCCACTCGTTTTTGCCATTATCTTTTTTGTGATTTTCCACCTCTTTAATACGTTTGGAGAAAAGTTTGTGAAATCGGCGCAACTAAGTCCACTTATGGGCATGTGGCTTTCTACCTTTATTTTACTTCCGATCAGCATTTTTTTAGTGGTAAAAGCAATGGCAGACGCACAACTGTTTAACCAAGAATATTACTACAGGCTGTTTACCAAAATTCGTGCCTATACCCGCAAGTTTTAAAGTAACTTTAGGTACCTAAATTTTAATGCCATGTTAGCGCAAGAATCAAACAAAAATTCTAGACGAAGTTTTATTGGTACCACGGTTAAAGCAGCTATGGTAACTGCACTAACGGGTAGTCAGTTAAACGCCCTAGCTTCCACTAATAAAGTATTGCCAATATTAGCGCCTGCCGTATCGCCAGTAGTTGTTGGCACATCGTTTACACAACTTCCCTTACCCTATGCGTATACTGCACTAGAGCCTTTTATTGATGCGCTCACCATGGAAATTCATTACAGCAAACATGCGGCAGGTTATGCAAAAAATGTACAAGACGCAGCTGCTGCCGAAAACGTAAACACCAATAGCAATCTAGAAGATGTTTTACAAAAAATAAGTGGCTATTCTGCTAAAATGCGCAGCAATGCAGGTGGTCATTATAACCACGAGCTTTTTTGGAATTGCATGAAAGCCGCCCCAGGTGGCGCTCCTACAGGAACATTTGCTACCGCTATCAATAATAGCTTTGGATCATTGGAAGCATTTAAAACGCAGTTTGCAGACGCTGCAAAAAATAGATTTGGAAGTGGATGGGCATGGCTTGTTGTTGGCGCTGATAAAAAACTAGCCATTGGCTCTACCGCCAATCAAGACAACCCACTCATGGATGTAAGTACTTTTAAAGGTTTTCCATTACTTGGCATCGACGTTTGGGAACACGCTTACTATTTAAAATATCAAAACAAAAGAGCCGATTATATTACCGCTTGGTTTAACCTAGTTAACTGGGATTTTGTAGCAGCCAGATACGAAAAAGCCATACAATAAATAGATAACAATGAAAGTAACAACAAATTGGGTGAGTCATTTGGCATTTGATGCCAGTTCAGAAACGGGACAAACCATAAGACTAGACACTACTATCGAAAATGGAAGTTTAGATTCAGGTATGAACCCAAAAAAATTAATGTTGGCATCACTTTGTGGCTGCAGCGGTATTGATGTTGTTGAAATACTCAACAAAATGAAAGTGCCTTTTACAAAACTAAGTATCGAAGCTTCTGCAGCACAAACAGACACCATTCCAAAAGTATTTTCAGTGATTCACATGGTCTATAAAGCAGATGTAGATGAATCACAATTAGATCAATTTAAAAGAGCCGTAAGTTTAAGCCACGAAAAGTATTGTGGCGTTTCTGCGATGCTCGCTAAAACATGTCCCATACATTATACCCTAGAACGCATTTAAATAGGTTTTAAAAACGCATTTGTGAAATTAGCGAAAGAGAATTTTAAAGTTCAAATTTTCATTACAAGCTTAGGCATGCTGCTGCTAGCTGTAAAAACAGTGGCCTACTTTGTTACGCATTCACTTTCGGTATTAACAGATGCACTAGAAAGCATTGTAAATGTAGTAGCCGGTTTTATTGGCCTCTATAGTTTATATGTGGCGGCTAAACCAAAAGATGTAGACCACCCTTATGGGCACGGCAAAGCAGAGTTTATTTCGGCAGCCGCAGAAGGCACGCTAATTATTGCAGCGGGTTTATTAATCATTTACGAAACCCTCGCAAATTTTTTTACCAACCAGCCCTTACATGCACTAGATACTGGTTTATGGCTAGTGAGCGCAACAGCTGTTATCAATTATTTTGCTGGAGCTGTATGTATTAAAATTGGTCAAAAAAACAAATCGTTGGCGCTTCAAGCAAGTGGTAAGCATTTGCAAATTGACACCTACTCTACCCTTGCCATTGTTACGGGCATTGCTGCTATGCTTATTTGGAAAGTATACTGGATAGATAAAATTATTGCACTAGGCATGAGCCTACTTATTATTTACAACGGCTACAAAATACTAAGGTCTTCGTTTGCAGGTATCATGGATGAAGCCGACCTCGATTTATTAAATAATTTTATTGCGGTACTCAATAAAAACAAAGTAGAAAACTGGATTGACCTACATAACTTACGCGTGATTAAATACGGCAGCCTATTACACATCGATTGTCATTTAACCGTGCCTTGGTACTTGAATGTACACGAAGCACACCGCGAAATAGACAGCCTATCGGATTTGATCAAATCACATTTTGGCGACTCCATTGAATTATTTGTCCATACCGATGGGTGCCTTGCAATTAGCTGTGGCATTTGCAATAAAAATTGCCCCGAAAGACAGGCCACATTTGAAAAGAAACTAACTTGGACCCTCGATAACATCTTATCAGATAAAAAACATCAATTAGAAACTTAGAAAACACATCATATGCAAGTTTGGAAAGATTATCAAGAAAAAAACAAAGACCGTTTTTTAGAAGAATTATTAGCATTACTACGCATACCTAGTGTAAGTGCTAGAACCGAAAATAAAGATGACATGCTTACCTGCGCGGAAGCTGTTAAAAAAAGTTTAGTAGATGCAGGCGCTACAACAGCAACTATTTATCCGACAGAGGGGCACCCGATTGTGTACGCCGAAAAAATAATTGACCCTGCACTTCCTACCGTACTTGTTTACGGACATTATGATGTGCAACCTGCAGATCCGCTAGAACTATGGAACAGCGGACCTTTTGACCCCGTTATCAAAGATGGTAAAATTTATGCACGTGGTTCTGCCGATGATAAAGGACAATTTTACATGCACGTAAAAGCCCTTGAAACCATGGTGCAAACGGGAACACTTACGACCAATATTAAATTTTTGATAGAAGGTGAAGAAGAAGTAGGCAGTCCTAATTTGGCCACTTTTGTAAAAGCCAATAAAGCTTTACTTGACGCAAACGTTATTTTAATTAGTGATACATCTATGCTAAGTATGGAAAATCCATCTATTGATATTGGCGTGCGCGGATTAAGTTACATTGAGGTAGAAGTAACAGGACCTAATAGAGATTTACATAGTGGTGTATATGGTGGCGCTGTTGCTAACCCTATTACCATGCTTTCTAAAATGATTGCTTCTTGCCACGACGAAAACAACCATATTACCATTCCTGGTTTTTATGACGACGTTGTTGAATCATCAGATATTGAAAGAGCTAAAATGGCGGAAGCCCCTTTTAATGCCAATGAATATGCGAAAGATTTAGGCGTTTCCGAACTATGGGGTGAAAAAGGATACAGCAGTAATGAAAGAACGGGTATTAGACCTACACTAGAAGTAAACGGCATATGGGGTGGCTACACTGGTGAAGGTGCTAAAACAGTACTTCCTTCAAAAGCATTTGCAAAAATTTCATGTAGACTGGTTCCCAATCAATCGTCACAAAAAATTACCGAAAAAATTATCAACTACTTTACGTCTATTGCGCCAGCAGGTATAACTGTAAAAGCAGCAGAACACCATGGTGGTGAGCCTTATATGACACCTATCCATTCTTCAGCATACCAAGCTGCTGCAAGTGCGATTACTGCAACGTTTGGCAAAGAGCCTATTCCTGTAAGAGGTGGAGGTAGCATACCTATTTGTGCATTGTTTGAAAAAGAACTAGGCCTTAAAATTGTATTCATGGGCTTTGGACTCGACAGTGATAATTTACACAGTCCCAACGAAAAATTTGACATCGTCAATTTTTACAAAGGCATTGAAACCATTCCTTACTTTCACCAGTTTTATGCAAGCAGCAAGTAAAGAAAAATTACGTATTGATAAATACCTCTGGGCTATTCGGTTGTTTAAAACAAGAAGCCAAGCGGGTGATGCTTGCAGTAAGGGTAAAGTAAAATGTAATGGAGATAATGTAAAAGCAGCCAAAGTGGTAAACCTAGGTGATGTATACGACGTTAAAACAGAAGCGCGCAGGTGGGTGGTAAAAGTAACAGGCTTATTAGAAAAAAGAGTACAATACCCCGAAGCTATTTTACATTATGAAGATCAAACACCTCCAGAAGAACTAGACCACGTTGCCTACCAAGCGGCTTCGTATCAAACCGGAAAACGTTTGAGTAAAATAGGAAGACCTACCAAAAAACAACGCAGGGATATTGAGGGTTTTATGGAATAAAAAATAAAGCATGTTAAAAATTGATATTTTATCGGTACTGCCTGAATTATTGGAAGGTCCTTTTGCGCACAGTATTATAAAACGTGCACAGGAAAAAGGACTGTTACAAGTAAACGTGCATAGCCTACGTAAGTGGGCCATTAATAAACATGGCCAAATAGATGACTATCAGTATGGCGGTGGTGCAGGCATGGTTATTGTATGCGAAACACTTGCCAACGCCATTGACGAATTGCAAGCACCTGCACCTTACGATGAAATTATTTTTATGACACCCGATGGTGCTAGGTTTAACCAAAGTGCCGCCAATCAATTATCAATGAAAGGCAATATTTTAATTATTTGCGGTCACTACAAAGGCATCGATGAACGTATCAGAAAACAGTACGTTACACAGGAAATTTCTATTGGTGATTATGTACTTAGTGGTGGAGAACTAGCAGCAGCAGTAGTTGTAGACGCAGTAGGCCGTTTAATTCCAGGGGTTTTAAATGACGAAACTTCGGCCCTCACCGATTCTTTTCAAGATAATTTATTAGCACCACCGGTATATACCAGACCTTCAGAATTTAGAGGTGATAAAGTGCCAGATATTCTCTTACAAGGTGATCCTAAAAAAGTAGAAGCCTGGAGATACGAACAATCGGTGCAGCGTACAAAAGCACGCCGCCCCGATTTGTTAGATGAATAATTTAATTTTTTTTTATTTATTTGATGCCAATTACTGGCACCATTTTTTCGTGAATCATTTGATTGAGTGCTTTAAGATCAGAAGCCATCACTGCTTTTAAACTGTTTAAAGCGGTATCTGACTGCGCAGCTAAATCTGCAAATGCTTCTTTAGCTTGTTTGCTTGGCGCTGTTTGACCACTTGCCACCACATTAAAGAGTCCTGCAATTTTATCATTTAATCGAATTGGATAATTGAGTACGTCTTGACCACTTTTTGCTTTTGTTTGGTACAAAGTTTCTTCGATACCAGTTATTTTTTTAACCACCGAATCAGCAAAGGCTTTTAATTCTTTTTGTCCATCTAATTTTCCAGTAAACTCATTTACTTGGGTACGCACAGCTCTAATATCTTTAATTGCTTTTTGAATTTCAGAAAACTTATCACGCACACTTAATAAGAAGGCAGTTTGATCATCAAGGTCTGCTTCTGTCGCTGCATAATTAGGGTTGGGCTTAATTACAAATGGAACCAGCACCGTATCTTTTTGGAATACAAAACGAGCAGTATATTTTCCAGGAGCCGCTTTAACGTTACCAACGCCACCATTCCATAAAATTAATCCGTCTAGGCGCTCTGCTGCAGGATAATTCATATCCCATTCAAACTGATTGATACCTTCCGTAAATTCAATTTTATCTTGAGGGTCTTTTGCGCTTTTACTAAACGTTCTAATCACTTTATTTTTCTTGTCTAACACCGCAACAGAAAATTTACTACTGTCGGTTACACCTTTTAAATAGTAATGTATTACAGATCCAAGTGCTGGATTGGCGCCCATATTGGCTGCCATACCACCACCAAAGCCACCACGTCTTCTACCACCACCTTCCGATCTTACCACCGGATTGGCATCAAAAACATGGATATTTTTAGCATAATTAGCTACTTGGTGTTGTTGAACAAGGCCTAAATCATCAATGATCCAGAATGCTCTACCCTGGGTAGCCACAATCAAATCATTTTCTTTGATGGTTAAATCGGTGATAGGTGTTTCAGGTAAATTAAGCTGAAACTTTTTCCAATTGGCACCATCATCAAAAGAAATATACATACCAAACTCGGTACCTGCATATAATAAACCGGCACGCTTATGATCGGCACGAAGAGCTCTTGTAAAATGCATTGGGTCGATACCTGCTGTAATTTTTTTCCAAGTTTTACCGTAGTCTTCTGTTTTAAAAATATACGGTGCGTAATCGTCTAGCTTGTATTTCGTACCCACAAAATAAGCAGTACCTTTTTTAAACGGATCTGTTTCGATACAGTTCCACATCATTTGCTTTCCTGCTTCCCCCGGTGTTACATTCTCCCAATTTTTTCCGCCGTCTTTACTTACGTGAATAAGTCCATCATCACTACCTGTCCATAATAAATCTTTTTCCAACACCGACTCTGCAGCTGTAAAAATGGTACAATAATATTCTACTGATGTATTGTCTTTGGTGATGGGACCACCACTTGGTCCTTGCTTCGTTTTATCGTTGGTGGTTAAATCTGGACTAATCATATCCCAAGATTTTCCTTCATTTTCTGTGGCAAATAAATGGTTACCCGCCGTGTATAATTTTTTAGGATTGTGCGGACTAAAAAATATAGGGAAGTTCCATTGGAATCTATATTTTAACACGTCAGCCCCTGCTCCCATTGGATTATCAGGCCACACATTGATGGCTCTGTTTTCTCCGGTGCGGTGATCCAGACGAGACAAATAGCCGCCATAATTACCACCATACACCACGTCTGGGTTTAAAGGATCTGCAACTACAAATCCACTCTCTGCACCCGCTGTAGATTCCCAATCTTTATCGGAAATACCAGCGCCAGATGTTCTACTTTTTATTCTGATGGTAGAATTATCTTGCTGCGCACCAAGTATGCGGTACGGATATGAATTATCAGTACTCACTCTATAAATTTGAGCAGTTGGTTGGTTGTTTTCGGTACTCCAATTGTTACCGCCGTCAAAACTAACTTGCGCACCACCATCATCAGCTACAATCATACGGCTTGGATTTTTTGGATCAATCCATAAATCGTGGTGATCGCCATGCTGTGTGTTTACGCCCGAAAATGTTCGGCCGCCATCGTTACTACGCATAAAATTTACATTGAGCGCATACACTAAATTTTCGTTGGTAGGCGACACAAATACTTTACTATAATACCATGCACGCTGGCGAATATTATTATCGCTACTGGTTAATGTCCAAGTTGCGCCAGCGTCATTACTTACAAACATACCACCTGCCGCATTTTCTACAATCGTATACAATTTATCGGTATTAGAAGGCGCTACTGCAACGCCTACGATACCCCAAACACCTTTAGGAAGGCCTTTGTTTTGCGATATATTTACCCAAGTATCACCACCATCGGTACTCTTGTATAAACCTGATCCTTCACCACCACTTTCCATGCTATGTGGTGTTCTTTGCACACGCCACATACCCGCATATAGTACAGATGGGTTACCTGGGTCCATCACTAAATCGGAACAACCCGTTTGGTTGTTTACAAATAAAGCTTGCTTCCAAGTTTTACCACCATCGGTGGTTTTATAAACACCACGCTCAGGGTTTGGTCCAAATAAATGACCCACAACTGCTGCCCAAACCGTGTTTGGATCACGCGGGTGTACAATCACTCTAATAATATGACGGCCTTCTTTTAAACCAATATTGGTAAATGTTTTTCCGCCATCATTTGAACGCCACATACCACCCAAACCCTCTGCCACATTACCTCTCATGGTATTCTCACCTTCTCCTACATAGATTATATTTTCGTCGGAAGGTGCTACTGCAATAGCGCCAATATTTCCGCCAATTTTTTTATCACTCAAATTTTTCCAGTTACTACCACCATCAACGGTTTTCCATAAACCACCACCGGTAGCCCCAAAATAAAAGGTATTGTTATTTACATAACTGCCAGCTACAGCAGCACTTCTACCACCTCTAAAAGGTCCAACTAATCTATATTTTACTTCTGAAAATAAAATAGAGTCTGGACTTTGCGTAGTTGCAACAGGGCTTGTAACAGCCGCTTTTTTTGTCGTGGATTTTTGGGCAATCACCGCTGTTGTGGTACTAAAACCTATCAGCAAAATGGCCGCTAATACAAAATGTAGTTTTTTCATATACGTTTAAATTGGATGAGTAATTTACTACTCATTTTCCTTACCAAAAAATTGAATTGAGTAAGGATTAAAGCTTAGGCTTCTATTGTACCTTAGTGCCCTCATGAGCAGTACCCAACCCTATTCCATTACCGGCAACCTAGTAGACATCCCTAATAAGCAGATCTACGGGGCAACCCTTTGGATCGAAGACGGCCATATCAAGCGTATTGAGGCTAGTAGTGAGCCTGTTAACCCAGCGCTACCCTATATCATGCCCGGATTTATTGATAGTCATGTGCATATAGAAAGTAGCATGCTCGTGCCTTCCGAATTTGCCAGACTCGCGGTTCTCCATGGAACCATTGGGACCATTAGCGACCCGCACGAAATTGCCAATGTTTGTGGGGTAGCTGGCGTGGAGTTCATGATTCAAAATGGAAAGGAAACCCCCTTTAAATTTTTCTTTGGCGCACCAAGTTGTGTGCCTGCTACTATTTTTGAAACGGCTGGTGCCGAGGTGAATGAAAATGAAGTGGACGCATTACTATCAAGACCGGAAATTTATTATTTATCTGAAATGATGAATTTTCCGGGCGTACTACATAGCGATCCGGTAGTGATGGCAAAAATAAAAGCGGCACAAAAACACAATAAGCCAGTAGATGGTCATGCACCCGGATTAAGCGGTGAGGCTGCAAAAAAATATATTGATGCCGGTATCAGTACCGATCATGAATGTTTTACCATCGAAGAGGCTTTAGAAAAATTAGAATACGGTATGCACATTTTAATTAGAGAAGGAAGTGCTGCCAAAAATTTTGAAGCCCTCTATTCAATTATTGATACGCATACAAACAAAGTGATGTTATGCAGTGATGACAAACATCCAGATAGTTTAGCTGCAGGTCATATCAATACCATTTGCGCAAGAGCGGTAGCAAAAGGACTTGATCTTTTTAATATTTTGCAAACCGCATGTATCAATCCAGTAAAGCATTACAAGCTTCCAGTAGGTTTATTAAACCCGGCTGATCCCGCCGATTTTATTTTGGTAAAAGACCTTGTACATTTTGAAGTAAGTAGTACGTATATTAACGGCGAATTAGTTGCTGAGAATGGCATTTCAAAAATTAATAGTGTCCCTACAACAGCTATTAATAATTTTGATTGCGAAAAAATTAAACCTGCAACATTAGTAGTTCCAGAAAATGAGTACCCCAATAAAAACGGTCTTATTCCTGTTATTGAAGCGCTCGATGGGCAACTCATTACGAACAAATTAATGCTTAGCGGCACTTTACAAAATGGCAACTGGGTAACGGATACCACAAATGATATTTTAAAAATAGTAGTAGTCAATAGATACCATCCGGCTCCCATTGCAAAAGCATTTATCAAAAATTTTGGTTGTACAAAAGGCGCTATTGCATCGAGTGTAGCACACGATAGCCATAACATTGTTGCGGTGGGTGTAGATGATGAAAGTATTACAGCTGCCATCAATTTGGTGATTGAAGCAGGAGGTGGTGTGAGTGTCTTTACTGGAGCAATGGAAACAGATTCGAGCAAAGTACTACCACTTCCGGTAGCGGGTTTAATGAGCGCCGCCGATGGCTTTGAAGTTGCCGCTATGTATACCGAAATAGACTTAGAAGCCAAAGCCCTAGGATCCTTACTAGTGGCACCTTTTATGACACTTAGTTTTATGGCATTACTGGTGATTCCACATTTAAAACTGAGCGATAAAGGCCTATTTAATGGCGACGATTTTAATTTTGACATATTTTAAGCTTTCAAATACCTTTGACCCATGGTAGTAAATTTAAGTGCAGCACATAGTTTGGTAAGCAATTGGATTGCTGAATTAAGAGATGTCAACGTACAAAACGACCGCATGCGTTTTAGAAGAAACCTAGAACGTATTGGAGAAATTGCTGCCTACGAAATCAGTAAAGAACTACCATCTATAGTAGTAGAAACAAAAACACCACTTGGTACGCACCAGAGCAAAGTGCTTGCACAGCAACCCGTGCTTGCAACAATTTTAAGAGCTGGCCTTCCCATGCATAATGGCCTACTTAATTATTTTGATAAGGCAGACAACTCTTTTATTTCGGCATACCGCAAACACCACCCGGATGGTAGTTTCGAAATTTGTTTAGAATACATGAGTTGCCCCTCACTTGATAACCGCATTGTTATTATTGCAGACCCTATGCTTGCAACAGGCGCTTCCATTATTAAAACCATTGAGCACATGAAAAGCGAAGGTAACCCTGCAGCTTTTTATGTGGTAGTAGCCATTGCCAGTAGCGTTGGTATTGCAGCCATCGAAGCTGCCTGCGGTACAAATGTTAAAATTTGGTGCGGCGATATTGATGATGAGCTTACTGCAAAGGGATACATTGTTCCAGGGCTTGGCGACGCAGGCGATTTAGCATTTGGCACCAAAAGTCAGGCCTAAGAATTAATTGTTTACGTTAACTTGCAGATACATTGCGGTACGTAATTTTCATATCAATTGTTTGTTGTTCCTGTTTTTCGCTTACCTCCGTAAGCGCGCAGGATCCCCATTTTTCGCAATTTTTTGCATCACCACTTACCATCAACCCAGCATTCACTGGAAAATTTGATGGGAATTATAGAATTGCATCCAACCACCGTAACCAGTGGCCAACCATTAATAACGCATTTATAACCACTACTGGATCATTTGATGCCAAACTGTTGCAAAAAAGTTTGAACGAAAATGATAGTTGGGGTATTGGCTTTACAGGTTATTCCGACAACCATGCAAATGGTGCATTAAAATTTAATTACGCCAGTTTTTCTACCGCTTACCACAAAGGTGTTGATGAAGACAACAATACACAAATTGGTTTTGGCTTTCAAATAACGCAGGCGAATATGCTGGTGAATACCAATCAAATTAAATTTGAAGACCAATTAACAAACGCTGGCTTTACAGGTATCACTACCGAATTATTTAGCGCTCCATCGCTTACTGCAAATTATACAACAGTTAATGCGGGGCTATTACTCAACGGAACTATAGGCGAACAAAATAATTATTACATAGGGCTTAGTATGTACCACCTGAATAGACCTAAACAATCATTTTTAGGCGCCAATTATAGTGTAAGTCCACGTTTTACGGTACATGGAGGTGGTTATTTTTATATGGGAACTAATGCCACCCTGCATGTTAGCGCTATTCACCAAATGCAAGGCGGTACGCAAGAAACCATTATGGGTGGTGCACTACAAATAAGTAGCGATCCAGAAAATGACCGAGCTCCTAGTATTTATATTGGCAGCTGGATGCGTTTAAAAGACGCCATCATCCCTTATGTAGGGATCGAATTCAATGATTTTAGAATTGGTGCTACCTATGACATCAATAATAGCTTATTAAAAACGGCATCTCAAAAAATGGGGGGCATCGAATTTTCACTTATTTATACCAGAAGACCCAGAACAGATAAACCCATTATTTGTCCGAAGTTTTAATTGTAGTTGGTTAACTTTACAATAAACAATCTCTATTGCTTAAAGACCTTATCATAGCATTTGTTTCCTACATTAAAGCCCACCAGTTTATCGTAAAACATAAACTCTGGAAATGGATTTTAATTCCAGGCATTATCTATACCGTACTCTTTTTTGTGGCACTCAATTTATTTACCAGCACGGCAAGTGATTTTATTGTTTGGATGACATTAAAATCGGGTCTAAAAGCCTGGATGGATAGCCTTACCAACAGTTTTGCCGGATTTTTATTTGTGGTGGGTAGCACCCTGGTTTGGTTCATGATTTTACTTTTTTACTTCTCGCTATTCAAATATTTATTTTTAATTGTAGGCGCTCCACTATTTGCATATTTATCTGAAAAAACAGCTAACATTTTAGAAGGGAAAGAATACCCATTTGTATTTAAAACCTTTATTAAGCAGGCCATAAGAGGCATGTATATCGCAGTAAGAAACAGTTTATGGCAAACCGTATACCTACTTACGATTTTAATTATTTGCCTCATTCCAATTGTTGGTTGGTTTACGCCTTTTATGGTGCTACTTATTGAATGTTATTACTTAGGATTTTCTATGCTCGATTATAGTATGGAAAGAAAAAATAAAACAGCACAAGAAAGCATCTTTTTTATAGGTAGCAATAAAGGCCTTGCCATTGGCAATGGAATTATATTTTATATGCTTCATTTTATTCCAGTTATTGGTTGGTTATTTGCGCCATGCTATGCTGTAATTGCTGCCACCCTTAGCTTGGACCCTAAAAAACAAATTGAATAATGGCCGTAGGAAAAGTTATTTTAATACCTACCGTTTTACATGAAGATGCAGACAATAGCATTCCTTCTTATGTTATTGAGCAGGCCAAATTATGTGATGCCTATTTTGTAGAAAATGAAAAAACAGCGCGCAGGTATTTAAAAAAATATTGGCGTGAAATGGTTATTGACAATTACCAGTGGCGTACCATTCATAAGGCAGAAGTTGCTGTAGTGACTGAGTTTATAAGTCTATTAAAGCAAGGAAAAAATATTGGCATCATTAGTGAAGCAGGATGCCCTGGTGTAGCGGATCCTGGCCAAATACTCGTAGCTGCAGCCCAGGAAAAAGGATTTGAAGTTTGCCCACTGGTAGGGCCCAATTCTATTTTACTAGCACTGATGGCGAGTGGTATGAATGGACAAAGTTTTAATTTTCATGGCTACCTCCCTATCGATTCGTTGGAAAAGAAAAAAGCCATTGCACAATTAGAACAAGATTCACATAAAAAAAACACAGCGCAAATTTTTATTGAAACACCATATAGGAACAATCAGCTTATTAAAGACTTGTTACAATATTGCCATCCGCAAACAAAAATTTGTATTGCCGTAGATATAACCGCACCAACGCAGTGGATTAAAACCAAAACGGTTGCGCAGTGGAAAAAAGAAACGGTAGATATACATAAACGCCTCGCTATATTTTTACTACAAGCCTAAGCGCACTGCGTTGTAATAGCCTAGATTAAAATCCGTATTTATCTACAAGGAAAATAAGTCCAGCTATATTTACAGCACCTAAAAGCAACTCACGCTTGTTTACGTTTTCAAACACATCGGAACGTGCATGGTGTACATCAAAATAACGCTGCGAATCCGGCAAAAAACCACAAAGTGGTGTATTTAAATTTCTATTCAGCGGACCAATATCTGCACCGCCACCAATATCATCCAAGCTTGAGGTGCCATAAGGTTTTAATAGTGGTAGCCAGCGCTGAGCGGCTGCGATTTTTTCTGGAGCAGCCGTAAAACTAAAACCACGGGGTGTAAAACCACCTTCATCACTCTCTAAAGCAAAAATGTGTTTTTCATTTTTTTCTTTTGCAGCAGCAGCGTAGGCCGTGCCACCTCGTAAACCATTTTCTTCATTGGCAAAAAGTACAAAACGAATAGTACGCTTTGGCTGGTAACCAACTGCTAAAAATGCACGCATCACTTCTATGGTATGCACCACACCAGCGCCATCATCATGTGCACCTTCATTAACATCCCAACTATCTAGATGCCCACCAATGGTAATAATTTCTTCAGGAAATTGAGACCCTTTTATTTCTGCAATAATATTATGCCCTGTCGTATCTGGTAAAAATTTACCGTGCGTGGCCATACTCACTTTTACCGTACTCGATTGCTTAGCAAGAGACCATAAATAATCCGCGTCGCGCGGACCCACTGCCTGTGCCGGAATTTTTGGAAAAGAATCGTTGTAAGCCATACCACCTGTATGTGGATCGTTGGCGGTAGAACTAGTAAGTGAACGAATAATGCATCCTACTGCGCCATATTTTGCTGCCTGGCTGGCTCCGTTTCTTCGATACTGCCCGGCCTTACCATAGGCTTCAAAGGTTTTTACAAGGGTCGCGTCAAAACTATTATTGAAATAAACGATTTTCCCTTCTACTTCATCTTTGCGTTTTTCTAATTCGTCAAAATTTTGGACGGCAAGTAGTGTGGCTTCCACTTTTTTCCCATCCCCTAGTGAATTGCCAAGTGCTAATACGTCTAATGCGCGTACTTGCTTTTTACCATCAATACGCGTGATTTTTGCAAAATCACCACTGCCACGCACCCACCTAGGCACCATACAAGCTTGTTTACTTACTGCAGGTGCACCAAGTTGCTGCAACGCATTTACACCCCAAGCCTCTGCCTGATACATGGCTGGAGAACCAGCAATTCTACCCCCTACTGTTTTGGTTAGCTCGTAAAGCAGGTCGTAAGCCTTACCATTTGTCAAGATTTCATCAGATAATTTTTTTATATAAGCAGCGTCTGCGTTAGACGGCTCAGTAGCCTGACTCAAAGCAAAAAAAGGAACCAATAAAAGGAGGTAGATGATCTTTTTCATAGGGCTCAAGTTAAGAATTTAATTAAAAAATAACCCGCCAAAGCATGCTTAAATAAACAGAATGCCGAATTAATTGTTACTTGCATAGGAAATGGTCAATTTTAGAGCCCATTTATTTTATTATGCGCATAGGGATTGTTTGTTACCCCACTTTTGGTGGAAGCGGTGTTTTGGCCACCGAACTTGGAAAGGCCTTGGCCGACAAAGGACATCAGGTACATTTTATTACCTACCAACAACCCGTTAGGCTCAATGAATTTAATGCCAATATTTTTTACCATGAAGTTAGGGTGCCGACTTACCCTCTTTTTGATTATCCACCCTATGAGGTAGCGCTTGCTTCTGCGATGGTAGATGTTATTATCAACCATGACCTTGATTTATTACACGTGCACTATGCCATACCGCATGCATCTGCTGCGTATATGGCTAAGCAAATTGTAAAGCAAAAGATAAATAGAAATATCCCTGTTATTACAACCCTTCATGGTACCGATATTACACTTGTGGGTAGAGATAAAACCTACGAACCCGTGGTTACTTTTTCTATCAATGAAAGTGACGCTATTACAGCGGTATCAAATAATTTAAGAGACATTACGTACCAAACTTTTAAGATCACCAAAGAAATTGACGTGATTTATAATTTTGTAGATGTTGCACGTTTTGATAAAAAACCGAATGAAGCATTTAAAAAAGTAATCGCACCCAACAACGAAAAAATAATTACACACGCTTCCAATTTTAGAAAAGTAAAAAGAGTAAACGACGTGGTGCATATTTTTGCAAACATCATTAAGGAAATTCCAGCCAAATTATTAATGGTAGGTGATGGGCCTGAACGCCATGCTGCAGAAGAGTTAGCGCGTAATTTAGGTATCGAAGAACATGTGCGTTTTTTAGGCAAGCAAGAACAAATTGAAGATATTTTAGCCGTAACAGATGTGTTTTTATTACCTTCCGAATATGAGAGTTTTGGTTTAGCAGCACTTGAAGCGATGGCCGCGCGCGCCGTAGTGATTAGTTCCGATGCGGGAGGATTACACGAAATCAATATTCAGGGTGAAACCGGTTATATGGCGCCTGTTGGAGACGTTGCTGCCATGAGTGGATATGCCGTTACACTTTTGTCGGATGAAAATAAACTCATGCAAATGAAACAAGCCGCTTATGAGCAGGCCTGTTTATTTGACATCAGTAAAATTATTCCGGAGTATGAAAAATTATACAGCCGTTTTTGCAGAATGTAATTTCCTTACATTTCTTTAGCCGTAAACTCCATTAAGGTTTTGATATAATCTGGCGACAAATTAAATTCAAGCCCAGCCGCTTTATATAATTCAGGTAAGGTTTTTGTGCCCCCTAACGATAACGCATTGATATAATTTTGAAGTGCTTGTTTTGGATTTTTCTGATACTGCATCCAAAGCCCAATGGCACCCAGTTGTGCAATACCATATTCGATATAATAAAAAGGTACTTCAAATAGGTGTAACTGGCGCTGCCAGCCTATTTCACGATACGCATCCAGCCCCGTATAATCGATACTATTTGTAGAAAATTCTTTTAAAATAGCCGTCCATGTTGTTGTTCTTTCTGCTACCGTGTGCGCCGGATTTTCATATACCCAGTGCTGAAACTTATCAATAATAGCGATCCAAGGGAAAATGGTAATGGTTCTTTCTAGTTGATGTTCACGCGCGCGTTTTAAATCTGCGTCGTTATCAAAAAATGCCTGCCAGTGATTCATAGAAAATAATTCCATAGCCATACTAGCCACTTCTGCAATTTCCATGGGGTATTCTTTAAACGCACTCAATTCTAGATGATGCGCTAAAAAAGAATGGACCGCATGTCCACCTTCGTGCACCATGGTTGTTACATCACTCATTTGAGAAGCGGCGTTCATAAAAATAAAGGGTGCGCCAGATTCTGCTAATGGACAGTTGTATCCACCCGGTGCTTTCCCTTTTCGGCTTTCTAAATCAAAATGTTTGAGTTCATTCATTTTACGAAGACATGCTGCAAAAAATGGATCTAGCTGTTCAAAACAGGTAACTGTTTTTTCATATAAATCTTGTCCGTTTGTAAAGGGCTTAAGCGGTAAAACCCCTGCTGGCTCTGCTTCTGTATCCCAAGGCTTTAAAACATCAAGACCTAATTTTTCTTTTTTACGCGCATAAATTTTTTCAATAAGAGGTAACACGTGTAGTTTTACGGCTTCGTGAAATTGGAAACAATCTTCTTTGGTGTAATCAAACCTGCCAAGTTCTACAAACTTATAATCTCTATAATTTGCAAACCCTGCATTCAATGCTACCTGATGTCTTTTTTGAATAAGTAATGAATACAAATCATGCATCGCATCTTTATCGATAAGCCTTCTATCCTGTATTTTTTTATACACCGATTCTCTTACTGCGCGGTCTTCGTTTTCTAAAAATTTAGCCGCTTGTTGCAGTGTGTATTCTTTTCCCTCTACTTCTATGGTCATTTTTCCAGCAATTGTTCCATACTGCTGTTGCATCACACTTAACTCGGCTTGCAGTGGAATATTGGCTTCTCTAAATAATTCAATGTTCTTTTTTACACTTCTGATATAGGTATAGTATGTGTCTTTATCTAACGCTGCAGTATAAGGACAATCAATAAATTTTTTATTGAGTTGATCCGCAAAGGGCTGCATTTTAGGCTGAACTTCTAGGCAAAAATAATTGAAGGCTTCTTCAAGTGCCGGATTGGTCGTATCGCAGGTCATTTTAATTTGCCTCCAACAAGCATCTTCACTAATAACAGCTTCCACCTCACTCATATCTTTAAGCCAAAGCTCTAAATCCTGGATAGAACCAATAGGCCTGCCCACCAATTCTTTAAAATAGGGCTCTAGACTTTCCCAATTGGTCAGTAAAAAGCCAGCAGGCATATAGGTACGTGGTATTTTTTGGATATCGGCGGTTAAAGTCATAATCGTTCGGTTTGAGGCACAAAAGTAGCCTCAAAATTGCTTCTAAAATTGTAAAAGTTTGCAAAGCTGCCTCGCTTTGCCCTATTTTTGTCGACCCGTAAAAAACAGGACCCTTTGGCTAATATTATTCATGTACTGCCCGATAACATCGCAAACCAGATAGCCGCTGGTGAGGTCATTCAGCGCCCAGCTAGCGCTGTAAAGGAGCTGATGGAAAATGCAGTAGACGCAGGGGCCACCTCCATTCAACTCATTGTATCGGATGCCGGAAAAGCACTGATACAAGTAATAGATAATGGCAAAGGAATGAGTGAGGCGGATGCGGCCATGGCTTTTCAGCGTCATGCCACCAGTAAAATAAAAGCCATTGAAGATTTATTTGCCATTAAAACCATGGGGTTTAGAGGCGAAGCACTGGCGTCCATTGCAGCGGTTGCGCAGGTAACCATCAAAACAAAAAGAGCAGAAGACGAATTAGGAACAAGCGTAGATATAGAAAATAGTACTGTCCAAAAACAGGAACCTTGTAGCGCTCCAGTAGGTACTAATATTTCCATGAAAAATTTATTTTTTAATGTGCCTGCTCGACGCAACTTTTTAAAAAGCAATGCCGCCGAACTCAAACATATTATTGATGAATTTATTAGAGTGGCCATGGCTTACCCCGACCGCTTGTTTACACTAACAAGTAATGGTCAAGAAGTTTTTCATTTAGCGCCCGGCAATATCAAACAGCGCATTGTTCAAATTTTAGGAAATACCTACACATCAAAACTGGTTAGTGTTACAGAACACACCGACTATATGAATATCTATGGTTTTATTGGCAAGCCAGAAACGGCGCGTAAAACCAGGGGTGACCAGTATTTTTTTGTAAACAACCGCTTTATTAAAAGTGCTTATTTAAACCACGCTGTTAACGCTGCCTACGCCGATTTAATTCCGAAAGATTCTTTTCCAGGTTATGTATTATTTATTGACCTTGATCCTTCTCAAGTAGATATTAATGTGCATCCAACCAAGCAGGAAATTAAATTTGAGGATGAAAAAATCATGTATGCATTTGTGGGCGCGGCTGTTAAACACGCGCTAGCACAATTTAGCGTTGCTCCATCATTGGATTTTAGTTTAAACGCTGATATACAAAGTTTAGATGCGGTAAATAAACCATTTACCACCGAAAAAAAGGAAGCAACCGCTTCAAGCTCTTTGTACCAAACGTTTACACAAAAGCACCAAGCGCATTTTATTGAAAGAGAAAACAAAGGAAATTTAGAGCATTGGAAAGATTTTTATGAAATGCCGTCTAAAGGTGAAACACTTGCCCCTAAAAAACCAAGTGTAGAAATTTTAGCAGATACCCCCTTTATACAAATACACAAAACCTATATCATTGCATCTACAAACAATGGTTTTATGCTTATACATCAACAACTCGCGCATGAGAGAGTGGTGTATGATAAATTGGTGATTGCGGCACAAGTAGCACAAATACCTACACAAAAAAGTTTATTTCCGGTTACGCTTTCATTGGGCGCTTCTGACACAGCTATATTAAGTGAACTACTTCCTGATTTACAACAAATAGGTTATCAGGTAGAGCCCTTTGGTAACAATAGTTTTGTGATACAAGGTATTCCTGCAGACGTTGAACCCGGTAACGAAAAAAATGCTATTGAACTACTTATAGAGCAGTACAAACATTATAGTTCCGATATTACTTTTAGCAGACGCGAAAAAATAATTAGATGCATGGCGCGTCAACAAGCCATTAAAACAGGGCAAACGCTTGGTCAAAAAGAAATGCAAGTATTGATAGAATCTCTTTTTGCATGTACTACACCCGGTGTAACTCCTGCTGGAAGCCCTACCTACATCGAATACAAACAAGATCATCTCGACCAGCTTTTTGGAAAGTAAGCGCGCAATATATTATTGCGGCGCTTTAAAGAATTAGTTTTTATTGTACAATACTTGAATAAACTGCTCTACCGACTTACGCACATTAGATGCTGTAGTGGTATGGTTGTTTACAAGTACCGAAAATATAAGGGTCTTCCCTTTTTTGGTAATTAAGTAACCACTAAGCGCTACTTGACCACTAAGGGTACCTGTTTTAGCAAAAATTTTACCATTTAAATTTTTATAATTACTACTTAGCGTACCGCCAACTTCGCCACCTGTTGGAAAAATGTTTTGCAGTCTTTCAAAGGAATAGGCTTTGTACATTTTATGGAGTATGCTCGTAAAATTTTCAGGTGTAAATAAATTATACCTACTTAAACCACTTCCATCTACCCAATTTGGCTTTTGTGCTAAATCTGCTAAATCATTGGCGAGTAAATAGGCAATGGTTTTTTTATCATCAAAGCTTTGATGTAATCCTTTACCAACCATCAATAGCGCCTGCTCTGCATAAAAATTATCGCTCCGGTGCATGAGTGGTTTTAATAAAGAATCTAGTGGACGTGAATAAATTTTGGCAGCTGTAGAAGGCGCATTATTTTCACGCGCATCATCTAACGCAATAACTTTTGTGCCGCCAAGCGCTTCAGATAAAAGTGATGCTTCGAGTGTTAATGTAGCAGTTGTCCAATTTGATGTACGGTATGGAATTTCTTCGAACTTTGTTTTAGAAGTGTCAGCTTGTACCTCAAACTGATTGCTCGTCATTTGCCTTGACACGCTAAACCCCTTGTTAATAGTAGCGCTTATCCCTTTTGTAGAATCTTTAAAAAACGAAGGTATTACTGATAATTGACCCGCATTTTTTGCTACGCGCACCACATTGCCATACATAGGAAATGCAGAACGCGAAGGCATATATGAGGCGTCATAATCATCCCAAGACCAGCCCTGCCCAAAAGGCTTTGCTGTAAAACTTGGTGTATGCAAATAAATTTTATTGGAATTTTTTAAAATATTGAATAATGGATGTGTGGCATATTCTGGTTGTAAAAAAGTAGGATCGCCACTAGCGTATACGTGAATACCTGAGTCGGTGGAAGCTATTTGAGCTGCTAGTACGCTATCACCTAAATATTGCAATGCAGCAAAACAGGTAACAATTTTTGTGTTACTTGCTGGAACAAAATATTTATTGGACTGATAAGAAAACAAATTGGTATTGGTACTTGGATCAAACACATGGATGCCAATATGAGCGCCAGATAAATAATTAACCTCTAAAATATTTTGATTGGCTGCTTTTTGTAATTTTTGTTGCACAGCGCATGCACTAAATTGTAAGACAGCAATGAGTAGCGCAGTTGCTTTACCTATTCGAACCATACCTTTCATGAATTGTTATTTTGTACCCTAAATATAAGGCTATAATCTTTCTACAGCGCGCATCCAACGCTCCGGAATTTCATTTTTTCCGGCATGGATATAATCTTTTAAGCTGCAGGCTACAAATTCACCATCATGTAATTGCATCCACCAGCGGCCTGTTCTTTTACTTTGCAAAAACACCGTTTGTACTTCGGCAAAAGCCATGGTAAATTCATTAAACTCGCTACGGTTGGCAAGTGATGCTTCCATTTTTCCTCTATTAACCCCGTCCATGATATACCAAAGCATATGCGCAATTTGCTTCGCTGTCATTTGATGTACATCTTGCTCTGGTATATAACCGTAAATGCCAATGGTATTGCAAGTATGACTCATACCGGCATACTGTGTTAAGGTACAAGCTTCTTCTCCATTAAAACCGTTGGGCGATAAATGATTGGCAGGCGCATGTCCATGCTGTATGGCAGCAATATCAAATGAAAATAAATGTGCGTTGCGAATAGCAGGTTCCATTTCTGAAATATCTTCTTTAACCTTACCTAAGCGGTAACAATCAAACCTGAATTTATCAATGGTTTCAAGCATTTGTGGATGCATAAAATAACTTTGAAACCCAATATGATTGTAGTGTTTTAAGTGATTGGGCATACCCGTAAATAATTCTACTAAAAAATTATCGGCAGGTAACACACTCTCCATATCCATATCAATGCGCGCATCAACACAAACCGCATCAATAATTTTATTTTCATGCACATAAGATTGATACTGTGCCATGGTAACATCATGTGAGCCACCTAGTATCACCACTTTTTTCCCAATAGCAGTTAGTTCATTGATCACTATCCTTAGTGCTGCATAACTATCCTGAAGCGTAGCGCCACATTTTACATTACCAATATCTGCCACGGAAACAGCTGTATGCCAGTGGTATAAATTATAAAAAGCAAGGCGTATGGCATTGGGGGCGTCTGTGTTGGTATACTCAATACCTGCGCCTCTCATTTCACCGCAACCCACCAAAACAATATCTGCTTTTTCTAGATCCGGGAAAACTTGATCGTACACCGCTATATGTGTTCCTAATTGTGTGTCTTTGAAACCCTCATCATTTGTTAATTGAGCAATATTAACGGGCTCCAGAAAATCAAACATAGAATCTAAAGAGGAACTTGACATAGCTAGTTATTTGTGTCACTATAACGTGTAACCAGCCTTAAAATTGCGTCCGAATCTTAGATTTCTGTATACTTATAACCCACCCCCCTTACCGAATGAAAGTACTGAGGATGGCGGCTATCGGCTTCAAAATATTTACGAAAACTGAGTATGAAATTATCGATGGTTCGGGTGGTTGGATACACCTGGTAACCCCAAACCACTTGCAGTATTTTTTCACGGGTCACCACTTCGCCTTTATTTTCGATGAGTAGCTTTAAAAGCATCACTTCTTTTTTACTAAGCTCAACATTGTCGCCAGTGTAACAAGTAGCTGTTTGGGCTTTAAAATCGATGGTATTGCTACCAAAAGCATAGGTATCTGCAATGGTATTTTTATCTTGTATCCGTTTATTTTTATCAATTAATTTTTCTACGCGTAGTAGTAATTCTTCTAAATTAAAGGGCTTGGTTAAATAATCATCTGCTCCTTTTTTTAACCCCATCACCCTATCTGAACTTGCATTTTTAGCACTCAACATTAAAATAGGCACTTCATTATTGGCTACTCTAACCGCTTCGGTAACAGCAATACCATCGAGCTCTGGAAGCATGATATCCATGATGATCAGATGAAAAAACTCGTTGGAAATTTTTTTAAGCGCTACTGCACCATCATAAGCAGAAGTTACCTCGTACCCTTCCATCTCTAAATTGAGCTTGAGGGTTTCGTGGAGATTTTCTTCGTCTTCTACTAGTAATATGGATGCTTTAATATTTGGCATTAGCTATTAAATGTAACAACAAAAATACTGCCTTGTGGTTTGTTATCTGTCACAGAAATGTTTGCATTGTGATTTTCAGCAATTTTTTTACACAAATACAGCCCAAGGCCTGTTCCTTTGGTATTGCGGGTGGCTTCGGAGCCGATACGGTAAAACTTTTCAAATATTTTAGACTTTTCGGTGTCGGGAATACCTTTGCCGCTGTCCATTACTTCAAGTTTTACATGTTTACCATACGCTGCTAGTATGACCTTAATTTCTGTGTCTTGCGGGGCATACTTGTGTGCATTTTCGAGTAGGTTGTTCACGAGCATCTGTAACAAAAGCGTTTCACCATCTAAATAAAGCGTTGGCTCTATTTGCTCGGTTACTAGACGCAAAGGGTAATGCTGCTTAAAAGTATCAATACATCCTTCTACGAGGTCTGATAAATTATTTTCGATACGTGACTCTTGATAGGCTTTACCATCTAATTGAGATGCCAATAAAATATTATCGCAGAGCATATTTAAGCGGTTGGCTTCTTGTAATGTACTTGCAATCATTTTATCTTGTTGCGCAGGTTCTAGTTTGCGTTTTTGTAGCGTTTCTAAATTAAGCTGTGTTACCGCAATAGGTGTTTTTAATTCGTGGGTAACAGCCATCATAAAATTTTGCTGTTGAACAGAGGCTCTAATTTGCCGGCGCGTAGCTCTAAATACATAAACAGCGCCTATCAAAATAAGGGCTAAAAACGTGAGCCCTTCGGCTATGTATTGAACCCTTTTACGAGACTGCATTTTTAAAAGCTGCTCTGCTGTTTGTTTTGGAATAACAGTGGTGCCGGGCTTTTGCGTAATTTGCTGTAACTGAACAGCAACAAGGGTATCATTTTGTTTTACAAGCGCAATAAACCACCAGAAAAGTGCCGCAATCATATAAATGAGCATGGCCCAATACACTACTTTTACGGCCGTCAGTTTTTGATTGATTTTTGGGCTAAATATTTTCATCCTTAAGGCATTGCTTTTTCAACCCGAATGCCAGCACTCAATACTTCAGCAAGTGGTTCGTCACGCATGGCTTGCGCAATGGTAAAAGTATATACACCCGCTTTCAAAGCAACAGGTGCTTTGGTAATTTTAATTCTACTATCAAATATATCATCCATGCCAGCACCCAACCAACCATTTGCATTGTCGGCGAGATTTATATTAACAAGTTGCATTTGCTTAGTGCCAAGGGGAGATTGCGTGTTGATGTTTACCCAAATATTATTATACTTGTATGCATCGGTGTGTCTTATAACAATATAAATGTGGTAAGGCACCGAGGTATCTTTTACTTCAAATGAAAAAGAAGGTTGCTTCGATACATGCCATTCATTTTTTGGAAAACTTTCGAATTTTTCAAAAACATCAATGGTATTGCATGAAAATAATGCTATTGCACTTACAAAGCATCCTGTTAAAAGTAGTAAAGAGCTATATTTTTTCACCGCTAAAATTTATATAAAATTACACACTTGTACACACAATCTTACAAAACGTTCAATATTTGTTCTTTGGCTTTTTCTAACTCATCTTTCATTAAAATTACGAGCTGCTGAATTTCAATGTCATTGGCCTTAGATCCGGTGGTATTGATTTCGCGACCAAATTCTTGTAAAATAAAGGAGAGCTTTTTACCCTTACTAATTTCCTTTTCAGCTAGTATAGACCTAAAATAAGCACAGTGGTTGTTTAACCGCACTTGCTCTTCACTGATATCAATTTTTTCGATGTAATAAATAAGTTCCTGCTCTAAACGGTTACCGTCATAATTTTCTTTGCCTACTTGCTCTTCTAAGAGTTTAACCAGGCCTTCTTTGATTTTAATACGGCGCTTAGGTGCTAGTACAGTAAGGGCTTCTTGGTGCTTTTCAATATTAGTTACACGTAATAAAAGATCAGCCTCTAAAGACAAGCCTTCATTTTTACGGTGTTCATTTAAATGATGAATAGCTTCTTTTAACACTTTTTGAAAACCTTCCCAATCTGTGTCAGATACGGTTTCGGAAGAAGCTGTGATTACTTCTGGAAGTTTTAATAAGGTACTTAATATATCCCCCTCCGGTAATCCAAGCTCTTTAGCAAGAGCTGCCACCGGCTCATAATAAGCTTTTGCTAAATCGGTATTGATAGAAACAGGCTTGCCCGTTCCATTTTGTTTGATGGTAATAAAACATTCTACACTTCCTCTTTGTAAACCTTCGTTGAGCATATTTCGAATTTCAAACTCAAATGGTTTTAACAAAGCAGGAATATTGATACGAAGATCAAACTGTTTGCCATTTAACGAACGCACTTCGACTAAAAAAGTTTTGTCGCCAATGGTTTGTTCGGCTCTACCGTATCCTGTCATCGAATATAACATAGTAATTATTTATTTTTTAAAAATCAATTCCCACCCACTTGCGTTTGCTTTGCTCGTACTTTTTAAAGTCAAATTTATAGAGCTTACCCGGCCTATGTGGTACATCCTGTTCTATTTCATTGATATCAATTAAGAGCTTCATGGATGCAAACTTTTTTCTAAAATTACGTCTATCAAGGGTTAAACCAGAAATAGCTTCGTACAAATTTTGGAGTTCGCGGAGTGAAAACTTTTCGGGTAACAAATTAAAACCAAGCGGATGCTCCTGAATTCGTTTTTGCAACCAAGCATGACTTGCATCTACAATTTCTTTATGGTCAAATGCCATTTCTTCTAAATCTTCAACACTATGCCAATGCAGTTCATTTGCTGTAATTGCCAAAGAATGATGGTTGATATTAAGGAGCGAACAATAGGCAACCGTAATAACCCTTCCACCAGGGTGACGTGTGGGGCGGCCAAATGTTTTTACCTGATCGAGATAAACATCTTTCATACCCGTTCTTTCCTGAAGTACGCGGTATGCGGCGTCATCTAGTTCTTCATTATCCTTTACGATGTCGCCAAGCAGTGAAAACTTCCCTTTATAAATGGCCAAGTCACTTTTAATGAGTAGTACTTTAAGCTTATTTTCTTCGAAACCAAATATCACACAATCCACCGTTAATGGCACTTTAGGGTAGGAAACGACTAATTGAACCGCATCGTTTACCTGCGCATTGCTCGTAACTGGGGCTGACTTTTTTGTGCTCATAAGGTAATCTACAAGGGCTGTCCCTTTTTTGTGGTTTGGCAATATACAAAGTTTAGGAATAGTGTATATAAATCGTTTCAAACCATAGGTAACTAGACCCGTAAACATTAACTTTACGACTGCAAATTAGACCTATGTTCACACCCGAAAACTTGCGCATTTTACAAGCTTTAACGAGTCAATTATTAGAGGGCTTGGCAAGTCATGGTTTACTTTACAGCGAGCAAGAAATAATTGACTTGCAGCAGGTTTTACGGTTTCATGAATACCGCTACTACGTTTTAAATGAACCCTTAATTAGCGATGGCGAATATGATCAGTTATTTAAAGCACTAGAAGCCTGTGAGCAAAAGAATCCTTCTACAATAACACCCGATTCCCCTACACAAAGAGTGGGTAGTAGTTTAAATGGACAGTTTGAAACAGTAGCCCATTTGGTGCCCATGCTAAGTTTAGACAATAGCTATAATGCCGCCGATTTAATTGATTTTGACAGAAAAGCTAAGGGCTTTATTGGGCTTGATACCATTGATTATTCGATAGAACCAAAATTTGATGGCGCAAGTATATCATTAATATATGAAAATGACCAGCTGGTGCGAGCTGCCACAAGAGGTGATGGTGTTGCGGGTGACGATATCACACAAAATATAAAACAAATTAAATCCATTCCACTACACGCTAATTTTTCGATGTATGGACTTCAAACTGTAGAAATTAGAGGCGAAGTAATCATGCATAAAAAAGCATTTGATGGATTTAATGCTACACTTGCTACTGCTAATTTACAACCCCTTGCCAACCCGCGCAATGCAGCAGCTGGGGCACTTAGAATGAAGGATCCGCGTGAAGTTGCACAACGAAATTTAGACGCATTTTTATACCATATTAGTTACTATACAAAACTTGATAGCACAGCGCCACTTCATCCAGCATTAACCACGCATAATGGCATGCTTGATATGCTTTGGGACCTAGGTTTTAGATCGCCTAAAAAAGAAAAAAAAGCAGTGACCGGCATTGATGCTGTGGTAGATTATTGTTTGTCATTTGAAGCAGGTAGAGACAACCTCCCCTACGAAATTGATGGGATGGTGATTAAAGTAGACAATATTGCATTACAAGAAAAAATGGGCATGACTTCGCACCATCCAAGATGGGCGATTGCGTTTAAATTTAAAGCCAGACAAGCTTCTACAAAGCTTAGCAGCATTGAGTTTCAGGTAGGTCGTACCGGCGCGGTAACACCGGTTGCTAAACTACAACCGGTAAGTGTAGGTGGCGTAACGGTATCTAGTATTTCGGTACACAACGAAGAATATATTAAAGAAAAAGATTTAAAAATTGGGGATACCGTTTTAATTGAAAGAGCCGGTGATGTGATTCCTCAAATTGTAAAATCGTTAGCTGAATTAAGAGACGGAACCGAAATGTCCATTATTTTTCCCACACATTGCCCTGCCTGCAATGCGCCTTTAAGCAAAGAAGAAACAGAAGCGGTATGGCGTTGTAATAGTGCTACCTGTGAAGCACAGATAGTAGAAAAAATAATACACTTTGTATCTAAAGATGCACTCGATATTAAAAGTTTTGGCGAATCTAACGTGCGCAAATTTTACGAGCTAGGGCTTATTACAGATGTGCCTAGTATTTACAGTTTAGATTTTGAACGCATTGGAGTATTAGAAGGTTTTGGTAAAAAAAGTATTGATAATTTACAAGCAGCACTTGAAGCTTCTAAAAAACAACCACTCTACCGTTTAATGTATGGTTTAGGCATTCGGTTTATTGGGGAAACAACAGCTAAAACATTAGCAAACGCAGTAGATCACTTACTAGATTTTACAACAAAGTCGGAAGCTGATTTACTAGCACTTGAAGACGTGGGGGTTAAAGTGGCAAAAAGTATTGTTGACTTTTTTGGTGATGCACAAAATATTGAGCTCTTACAAAAGCTGGAAGCATTAGGCCTCGATTTAAAAAATCAGAAAAAAGCGGCGCCTGTTGGGAGTTCATTAACAGGCCAAACCTTTTTATTTACTGGCACCCTTCCTACCCTCAAACGCAGTGCTGCAGAGCAAATGACCGCAGATTTGGGCGGCGTTATTGCGAGTGGCGTAAGTAGTAAATTAAATTATTTAGTAGTAGGTGAAGACGCAGGTAGTAAGTTAGAAAAAGCAAAAAAAATCAACACTATTCTTATTATGTCGGAAGCGGAATTTATTCAGTTAATTGAATCTTCAAAACAATAATCATGCTTGCAGCTAGCACGTTACAGTTTTTAAAAAAACTAGATAAAAACAATAATAAAGCTTGGTTTGATGAAAACCGTAAACACTACGAAGCCGCTAAATTAGATTTTGCAAACCTTACAGGACAAGTGATTACGCAGTTTGGTAAAAAAGAACCATCGATTGCACTATTACAACCCAAAGAATGTGTGTTTAGAATTAATAGAGACGTGCGTTTTAGTAAAAACAAAGCACCCTATAAAAACAATATGGGCGCAAGCATCAAAGCCGGTGGAAAAAAATCATTGGTAGCTGGTTATTATATTCATTTGGAACCAGGAGGCAAGAGTTTTGTAGGCGGTGGCCTCTATATGCCGGATGCGCGTATTGTTGGAAAAATAAGACAAGAAATAGATTATAATTACGCCGAATTTATAAAGATCGTACAAAACAAAAAGTTTGTAGCGCAGTATGGTGGACTGGATTTTTCGGAGGGCATGAGTTTGGTAAGAGAACCCAAAGGCTATGAAAAAGAGAACCCTGCAATAGCGTATTTAAAACTAAAAAGTTGGGTTGCTACCACTCCGCTAAGCGATACTGCATTACAAGATAAAAACCTTGCAACGCAGCTTACAAAAGCGTTTGAATATTTACAACCACTGATTTCATTTTTGAACGAAGCCCTTGAGGCCTAAGCTTAAACGGCTAATTTTAAGATGCTAAAATACCAACGCTAGTAAGGTATTCGGCAATTTGTACTGCATTGGTAGCAGCCCCTTTACGTAAATTATCACTTACCACCCACATGTTTAATGTTTTAGGTTGTGTTTCATCTCTGCGCAATCTTCCAACAAAAACTTCGTCTTTTTCGTGTGCCCATAATGGCATTGGATAGAGTTGTTCATTGTCATTTTGTTGAACCACAACACCTGGGGCTGATGCAAGTAAAGCTGTTACTTCTGCTAAATCATATTCATTTTCAAACTCTACGTTTATGCTCTCGCTATGTCCACCCACAACTGGAATACGAACGGTGGTAGCTGTTACTTTGATGCTGTCATCCCTCATAATCTTACAAGTTTCTTTCACCATTTTCATTTCCTCTTTGGTATAACCGTTTTCCAAAAAAACATCGATTTGAGGAATCACATTTAAATCAATTTGATACTTATACGCCATTTCAGTTTCGACACCTTTACGCTCATTAAAAAGCTGATCAACGGCTTGTTTACCAGTTCCAGTAACACTTTGGTAAGTACTAACTACGACACGCTTAATTTTATATTTCTCGTGCAATGGCTGAAGGGCCACCACCATTTGAATGGTAGAACAATTGGGATTTGCAATGATATAATCATCTGCCGTTAATACAGAAGCATTGACTTCTGGAACCACTAATTTTTTTGTTGGATCCATGCGCCATGCCGAAGAATTATCAATGACACGTATGCCAGCAGCAGCATATTTGGGCGCCCACTCGAGTGACGTACTTCCGCCCGCCGAAAATATAGCAACAGCAGGTTTAGCGGCAATACCATCTTCCATACTTACCACTTTATACCCTTTACCTTTAAACTGTACTTCTTTACCAACAGATCTTTCTGATGCTACTGGAATCATTTCGGTGACAGGAAAATTACGTTCGGCAAGTACTTGTAACATTTTTGTACCTACCAGGCCAGTTGCCCCTACGACTGCTACTTTCATCTTTTTTATTTTTGTTGCTCAAGCTATTCAACCACCAGCTTGATATCAAAGTTTACGAGGTCTACAAATTCGGCGATACGGTCGCTAATATCTGCTTTACTAATTTCTCTTAAACGCTCGGTACCAAATTTTTCTACACAATAAGAAGCCATGGCACTACCAACAATGATAGCAGTTTTCATATTTTCAAAAGAAATGTCTTTGGTGCGAACGATATGTCCAATAAAGCCACCCGCAAAAGTATCACCAGCTCCTGTTGGATCAAACACTTCTTCTAATGGAAGTGCTGGTGCAAAAAACACTTGGTCTCCATGGAATAAAAGTGCACCATGCTCTCCTTTTTTAATGATTAAATATTTAGGACCCATCGCTATGATTTTTTTAGCCGCTTTTACAAGGCTATACTCACCACTTAATTGACGCGCTTCACTATCATTTACCATTAATACATCTACTAAACTAATCGTGTGTAATAAATCATCCATCATTATTTCCATCCAAAAGTTCATGGTATCCATGACAATTAGCTTTGGACGATTTTTTAATTGCTTGATTACGCTGCTTTGCACACTAGGCACTAAATTGCCAAGCATCAAAAATTCGCAATCCTGAAAACTATCTGGTACAACAGGTACAAAATTTTCAAGCACATTTAACTGTGTTTCAAGTGTATCACGTGAATTCATATCTAGGTGGTAACGGCCACTCCAGAAAAATGTTTTTTCGTCTTTTTTGATTTGAACACCTTCGAGGTCTACGCCACGAGCAGTAAGCGCCGCTAGTTCCGATTCCGGAAAATCACCACCAACCACAGAAATTTGTTTTACTGGGGTAAAATTGGAAGCACACCAGGCAATATAAGTGCCCGCACCACCAATAATTCGATCACTTTTTCCAAACGGTGTTTCAATAGCATCAAAAGCCATCGAACCTACTACAACTAATGACATATAATTTGATTTATTACGGGTGCGAAAATAGGCTTTTTGGGTACAAATGGGAAAACTAACAGAAAAAACTAATAACTTAGCATAAACCGCTAACACATGTTAGTGCAAATACAAGGATATGGCAAGGATTAAAACAGAAAAAAACACGACCCGCAAAGATGTAATCGTTAGTAAAGCAGCTATTTTATTTAGAGAAAAAGGCTTTAAAGCAGCAAGCATGCGTGACCTCGCCGAATCGGTGGGTGTAGAAGCAGCTAGCTTATATAACCATATTAAATCTAAAACAGAACTCCTACACGAACTATGTTTTAGTGTTGCCAACCGTTTTTTACAAAAGTTGGATGAGATAGAATCGGAACCTATACCGGCGATTCAGAAAATTGAAAAGATACTTCGTTTTCATATTGTTGAAATGGTAAACAATTACGAAGAAGTATATGTAAGTGATAGAGAATGGAAACATTTGAATGACCCTTACCTATCTAATTTTCAAAACCAACGACGCATTTATCGCAAACGCCTTGCAGCTATTATTGAAACCGGTATTAAAAACAAAGAGATCAAACCTATTGATGCCGCAACAGCTGTTCTGATTTTATTACACGCCATCAGTGGTATTGAGAGCTGGCACCGTTCTAAACAAAAAATTACGGCTGCCGCATTAGAAGAAAATATGGTGACCATTTTAGTAGGCGGGTTAACCGTATAACCTTGTACCTTTGTCCTCTCACAAAATACGTGTTGAACGAAACAAGTGTCTGAAAGAAATAATTTTATAGACTACATCCGAATTTTTTGTCGCAGCGGCCATGGTGGCGCTGGTGCTAGACACCTCATGCGCAATAAACTCACTGCAAAAGGCGGACCCGATGGTGGTGATGGTGGCAGAGGTGGCCATATCATATTAAAAGGCAACGCCCAACTTTGGACGCTCCTTCACATGCGTTATTTTAAAAACGTATTAGCAGAAAATGGCGAAGGCGGCAGCAAAAATAATTGCACCGGTCATGATGGAAAAGATATTATTCTAGAAGTTCCACTAGGTACCCTTGCAAAAGACGAAGAAACAGGAAATGTAGAAGCCGAAATATTATACGACGGTCAAGAAATTATTTGGATAAAGGGCGGAAGAGGTGGATTAGGCAATAGTAATTTTGCAACCCCTACCAATCAAGTGCCCGATCATGCACAGCCTGGAGAAGAAGGAATTGAAGGCTACAAATTTTTAGAATTAAAAGTACTTGCCGATGTAGGACTTGTTGGATTTCCAAATGCTGGAAAATCAACGTTGCTATCATCTATAACAGCAGCTACGCCTAAAATTGCCAATTACGCATTTACCACTTTAACGCCACAACTTGGCATGGTGGAATATAGAGACTCCCGCTCTTTTTGTATAGCAGATTTACCTGGTATTATTGAAGGTGCCGCCGAAGGAAAAGGGCTAGGGCACCGGTTTTTAAGGCATATTGAGCGTAATGCCATTTTACTTTTTATGATTCCCGCTGATAGCGACGACCACAAAAAAGAATTTGATATACTGCGCAACGAATTAGAGCAGTATAACCCCGATATGCTTCAAAAAGAATTTATTATTGCGATTAGCAAATCTGATATGCTAGACGATGAATTAAAAGAAGCCATCGCAAAAGAACTTCCAAAAAATGTACCACACATATTTATATCTTCTGTGACCAACACAGGATTAAGTGCACTCAAAGATTTGTTGTGGGATACGCTTAATAAATAATTATTGTTTTGCGAAAGTTGCGCGTAGATTATTGCGCTTGATTGTTGCACGAAAATTTTTTGCATTAAAAAGGCCTCCGCTTGCGGAGGCCTTTTTACAATATAACTTTTAGATGTTACCCGTTAGATCTTGATGCGTTTTTACGATCATTTTCATCTAAATGCGTTTTACGCATTCTTACAGATTTAGGTGTTACTTCGATACACTCATCTTGTTGAATGTACTCCATACACTCTTCTAGGGTAAATTGTGTTTTTGGTGTAATACGAACGCTATCATCAGATCCACTTGCGCGGTGGTTGGTTAGCTTTTTCATTTCCACAGCGTTGATGTTTAAATCACCTGGTTTAATGTGTTCCGCTAAAATTTGCCCGATGTAAACTTCGTCTCCTGGCTCAATAAAGAAACGTCCTCTGTCTTGTAACTTATCAATAGAGTAAGCAGTAGTGGTACCACCAAACTTAGCAATAAGTACACCATTGTTACGACCAGGTATTGGTCCTTTCCAAGGCTTGTATTCATTAAAGCGGTGTGCCATTACAGCTTCACCAGCAGTTTGTGTTAACATTTGAGAACGAAGACCAATAAGACCTCTAGAAGGGATATCAAACTCAAGGTGTTGCATTTCTCCTTTAGATTCCATCACTAGCATTTCGCCTTTCTTTTGTGTAACTAGGTCGATAGCCTTACCACTAAATTCGGAAGGCACGTCAACTACTAATATTTCAAAAGGCTCGTGTTTTTTTCCGTCGATTTCTTTTACAAGTACTTGCGGATTGCCCACTGTCAACTCATACCCTTCTCTACGCATGGTTTCTACCAATACGCCTAAGTGAAGGATACCACGACCGTATACTAAAAAGCTATCAGCACTATCTGTTTCTTCTACACGAAGTGCTAAGTTTTTTTCTGTTTCTTTCATGAGACGATCACGAATGTGACGAGAGGTAACAAACTTTCCTTCTTTACCAAAGAAAGGAGAATTGTTTATACTAAAAGTCATACTCATGGTAGGCTCGTCTACGCTAATGACTGGTAAAGCCTCTGGCGTTTCAGGATCAGCAATGGTATCACCAATATTAAACTCTTCAAGTCCAACCACAGCACATAAATCACCAGAAACTACTTCTGTTACTTTACGCTTACCCATCCCCTCAAACACATACAACTCTTTCACTTTACTTTTCTTGATAGAGCCGTCTGCCTGCACCAACACTACGTTTTGGCCTTCTTTGATCACACCACGCTCTACTTTTCCAATGGCAATACGGCCAAGGAATGTAGAATAATCGAGTGACGTAATTTGCATTTGTGTAGCACCTGTTTTTGCATCCGGCGGTGGCACAAATTTTAAGATACCATCTAATAATGGATCGATATTATCACAAGCTGTTAAGGTATCATTGAACCAACCGTTTTTACCGCTACCATAAAAAGTAGGGAAATCTAATTGCTCCTCAGTAGCATCAAGGTTAAAGAATAATTCGAATACTGCATCATGCACTTCGTCAGGACGACAGTTTGGTTTATCTACCTTATTAATAATTACAATTGGCTTTAAATTTAATTGCAAAGCTTTTTGTAATACAAATCTTGTTTGAGGCATCGGACCTTCAAAAGCATCTACTAACAAGCAAACGCCATCGGCCATTTTTAATACACGTTCTACTTCACCACCAAAATCAGAGTGACCTGGGGTGTCAATAACGTTAATTTTTACGCCTTTATAAGTTACCGATGCGTTTTTACTTAAGATGGTGATACCGCGCTCACGTTCTAGCTCATTGCTATCCATGATAAGGTCACCAGTTTCTTGATTGTCTCTAAACACCTTTGTTGCGTGTAAAATTTTGTCAACTAGGGTCGTTTTACCGTGGTCAACGTGCGCAATAATGGCGATGTTTCTTATTTCCATGTGCTTTTTTAAGGCTGCAAAGGTAGGGATTATAAGCTAAGAAACCCTAGAAAAGCAAAGGATGGGCCAGAATGCCAATAATTAACGCTTAGTTTACCCTAATATCAGGCTAAAACAAGATATTTACGCCTATATATTTGCCTATGAAACGTTTCCTCAAAATTATAACTGTAGTGGTTGCGGTGCTTGCCGTTGTTTATTTTTTAGGCCCTAAGCCGGCAGCTCCCAATTATAACAATAACTTAATACAAGTGCCCGCTGAAGCCAGTGCTTTGGAAGCCTATGTTGCCGGTAATGAAGCAAAACATAAGATAAAGCCAGATAATGAGGCCCGCATTGTTTGGGCCAACGACAGTACTAAGGCCAAAACGCCTTTTGTAATTGTGTATTTGCATGGGTTTAGCGCCAGTCAGGAAGAGGGCAATCCTGTACATAAAAATATTGCCAAACAATTTGGGTGCAATATGTACCTAGCAAGGTTATCGGAACATGGTATTGATACGATAGATCCGCTTATAAATATAACCGCTACTAGTTTGTGGGAGTCTGCAAAAGAAGCGTATGCCATTGGCAAACAATTAGGGGAGAAAGTAATTTTAATGGGCACGTCTACGGGCGGAACCGTTGCGCTTGAACTATCGTCTAATTTTGAAGATGTAGCCGGACTAGTTTTGTATTCTCCCAATATTGCTATCAATAACCCGCTTGCATTTTTAAGCAACAACCCATGGGGCTTACAAATAGCAAGAATGGTGACAGGTGGAAAAGAAAATATCATAAAAAACAAACCACCTGAGTTTAAAAAATACTGGAACGATCATTACCGTTTAGAAGCCATTGTGGAGTTACAAGAATTACTTGAAACCACCATGATACCTAGTCATTTTAATAAAATAAAATGTCCGGTACTAACGCTTTATTATTTTAAGGATGAAAAAAATCAGGACCCTGTGGTAAAAGTTTCGTCGATGAAAGAAATGTTTGCATCTATAGCTACACCTACTAATTTAAAAAGAATGGTACCAATTCCGGAGGCGGGCAATCATGTTATGGCCTCTCCTATTCAGTCTAATGATATAGTTAGTGTAGAAAAAGAAACTGCTTTATTTTTGGAGCAAATAATGCAGCTAAAAAAAGTAATGTATGTTAAGTAGTAAAATTGCAGGCATTGGAAAATACTTACCTTCTAATGTGGTAACCAACCAAGACCTCGCTGCCTATATGGAAACCAGTGACGAATGGATTGTTGAAAGAACAGGTATTAAAGAAAGAAGGTACGCGCACCGGACCGAAGAAACCACCACAACCATGGCGGTGGAAGCTGCTAAAATTGCCATCGAAAGAGCAGGCACTACAGCTGAAGACATTGATTTTATTGTGTTTGCGACCCTCTCTCCCGATTATTATTTTCCGGGCTGTGGCGTACTTGTACAAAGAGCGATGGGTATGAAAGAAATTGGTGCACTAGATATTAGAAATCAGTGCAGTGGATTTGTATATGCACTTAGCGTGGCTGATCAATTTATAAAAACAGGCATGTATAAAAACATACTTGTAATAGGTAGTGAAAAACATTCGTTTGGACTTGATTTTAGCACTAGGGGTCGTAATGTTTCTGTCATTTTTGGAGACGGCGCTGGCGCCGTTGTTTTACAACCCGCCACAAATGCTGGACAAGGGATACTAAGTACACACTTACACAGTGACGGTGCGGCTGCAGAAATATTAGCGATGTATAACCCTGGAACGCATGCCAATCATTGGGGCAACTATGCAAGTTTTGACGAAGCAGCCATTGGGGAGATGTTTTTGAGTCATAAAATGATTGACAACGCAGAAAACTTTCCATTCATGGATGGCCCATCGGTATTTAAAAAAGCGATTATAAAATTTCCGGAAGTAATATTAGAAGCCTTACACACGAGTGGTTACGAGCCTTCCGATTTAAACATGCTGATACCACATCAGGCCAATTTGCGCATTGCTCAGTTTGTACAACAAAAATTAGGCCTTAGTGATGATCAGGTGTACAATAATATCATGCAGTATGGTAACACAACAGCTGCATCTGTTCCTATTGCACTATGTGAAGCGTATGAGAAAAATTTAATTAAAGAAGGAGACCTTGTTTGTTTAGCAGCATTTGGAAGTGGATTTACATGGGCTAGTGCGCTCATTAAATGGTAAGTATGATAGAACGCAAGCTGCTATTTTTAGTAAACCCTATTTCTGGTACACGCAAGAAAGAAAAACTCATTGGTTTTATAACCGATAAATTAAATTCAGTAAATATTTCTTTTGAAATCGAGTTCACCAACGCGACTGGTAATTATACACTTCTAAATGAAGACGTGGTTTCAAAACGTATTACAGACATTATAATAGTTGGAGGTGATGGATCAGTGAATCAAGTGGTTCAGGGATTTGCATCCTTACCCGTTCGCTTTGGTATTTTACCAGTAGGTTCAGGCAATGGACTTGCAAGAGCTGCGGGCATACCTACAAAAATCAAAAAAGCACTACAAGTAATTATTGATGGCCATACCATGCCAGTAGATGCGTTTACAATTAATGAAATGTTCTCCTGTATGCTTAGTGGGCTTGGCTTTGACGCACAAGTAGCACATAATTTTGCACGAAAAGCAAAACGCGGCTTTTTCAATTATACCAAAGAAAGTTTGCTTCATTTTTTTAAAGCACAGCCGTATGGTTTTGAAATAAAACTACCTGACTTTAGTTTTTTTACAGATGCTTTTTTAATTAGCATCGCCAATAGCAATCAATTTGGCAATAATGTAACCATTGCGCCGCATGCAAAACTAAATGACGGACTGTTAGATGTTATCGTGGTACAAAAAATGCACAAAGTAAAATTACCCTACGCCATTTTAAAACAATTAAGTGGTAACAATAAAATGGAGCGGCTAGTCCAGGACATGGAGCACAAAAACATTGTATACTTTCAAACGCCTAGTTTAGAAATTAGCAACCCAAAATTGGCACCATTACATATAGATGGCGAAGCCGTGGCTACTGCTCAAACACTTTCCATAAAAGTATTGCCTGGATATTTTACTTTGTTTGTGCCCGCATCACGAAATAAGTAGCTACTACACTAAGTAGTAAACTCATCCCAACTAGTTGGTGTATTTGTGCCATCCATTCAAAAATACCCCATACGCCAGGTATAATACTACGCGCATAGAGTAAGCTTGCAATACCAAGTAGTACCTGCAATACAACAAGTAAGATGGGGAGTATTTTAATGCGGTTAAAAAATGAACCTCCATTGATACGGTATAGTTTCACCGTCCAATAAATCATGAGTACCAATAAAATATAGGCGATGCCTCGGTGCATGAAGTGCACAAGAATTTTGTTTTCTATAAAGTTTAAGAAAAAGTTAGGGTCAGCAAATAAATTACTAGGCAGATAGTCGCCATTGATGGTTGGCCAAGTAGGTGCTACCATTGCTGCTTTGTGGCCCGCCATAAGGGCGCCATACATGAGTTGTAGCACTATTAGCGCAAGTATTAGCAAATTAAATGACTTGGCTTTTTTAACTGCCTGATGCATGTCAGCAGAAATTTGTAGTGCTGTTGTTGGAACACGGAGTTGCAGCGCAAACCAAAATGTATATGAGAGTAAACCTAATGCAAAAATAAAATGCAGTGCGAGGCGCGTAGGCTTTACATACACGGCGTCACCTTCTAATCCACTCGCTACCATAATCCAACCAATAGCACCTTGCATGATGCCTAAAAAAAAGAGTACCGCCAGTGGCTTAATCATTTCTTTTTTAAAATGCTTGGCTAGTAAAAACCAAATAAACCCACCCGCAAAAACAAGACCAATAATTCTGGCCCATAAACGGTGAAACCATTCCCAAAAAAATATGTATTTGAAATTTTCTAGATCAAACTCAAAATTTAATAATTGAAACTGTGGGGTTTGTTTGTATTTCGCAAACTCAATTAACCATGCCTGCTCTGAAAGTGGCGGAAGTGCACCCGTTATTACTTCCCACTCTGTAATAGAAAGCCCACTGCCTGTTAAACGTGTAACACCACCAAGCACAAATTGAATGACCGTCATGACGACACCCACTAAAAGCCAGTTTGCTACTAATTTATTGGAACGATTTGCAGAATGCATGAATGGAGTTTTAAATGGCACCAAAATTTGAGTACAAAGATAGCAATTAGATGCATCTTATTTTTTACCTATTTTGCATCAAATTGTGGAAACAATAAACCATGTTACTGAACAACTATCAAACAGCGCTATTAGAAGCAGGACTTGATGAAGCCGGCAGGGGTTGTTATGCAGGACCGGTATTTGCAGCAGCTGTTATTTTACCGCCAAATTTTTACCACCCGCTTTTAAATGATAGTAAAAAATTGACAGAAAAAAATAGAGCTATTTTAAAACCCATCATTGAAGCCGAAGCAATCGCGTGGGCCGTTGCAAGTGTATCACATACAGAAATTGATGAGATCAATATTTTACAAGCTTCTATTAAAGCAATGCATTTCGCAGTAGCTGCACTCAAAAAAAAGCCGAAATATTTAATTGTTGATGGCAACCGTTTTAAGCCCTACAAAAAATTACCACATACCTGCATTATAAAAGGCGATGGAAAATATGCATCTATTGCTGCTGCCAGTATTTTAGCAAAAACACATAGAGACGCCTATTTAGATACACTGCACAAGGCATATCCTATGTATGGATGGAATAAAAATAAGGGATACGGAACGGCTGTACACCGGGCAGCTATTGAGGTTCACGGTTTATGTGAGCACCATAGAAAAAGTTTTGCTATCCTTCCCACACCCCCGCACCTTCTCTAATAACGGTGTAATCATCGGTGGTGCAATCGATAATGGTAGAAGGAATCATGCCACCAATTCCACCATCAATAACAATGTCAACGAGGTTTTCAAAGTTTTCATGAATCACATAAGGATCGGTATAGTCTTCTACCATTTCACCAGGTAAAGAAGCTGATAAAATAGGATGTTCGAGTGCAGCAACAATGGCACTGGCGATATTATTATCCGGTATTCGTAGTCCGATGGTATTTTTTTTATTTTGCAAAAGCTTTGGCACTTGCTTACTCGCTGGCAAAATAAAAGTAAAAGGACCGGGTAAATAATTTTTTAACAGCCTATATAGTGGCGTTGAAATAGACTTGGCGTATTTACTTAAATCGGAAAGGTCGGCACAAACAAAACTTAATTGCGCCTTACTAGGGTCTATCCCTTTTATTTGTGCAATTTTTTCAATGGCTTTGGGATGAAATATATCACAACCCAATCCATAAATAGTATCGGTAGGATACGCAATGATACCGCCACTTTTAAGGCAGTCTACTACGGTAGCAATATGTCGAGGGTTGGGGTTGTTAGGATGTATTTCTAATAACATATTATAGAATCTCCCACACTTCGCGGCCGCGTAGCATTTTATCCAAATCGCCTTTTCCTTTTGTAGCGATCACTTCTTCAATTTGCATGGCCATGACGTCTTCGTAACAAGCTCTATCCGTTTCAAAGAAAACACCAAAAGGTCTTGGGAAATGTCCGTCCGGTTTAGTAGGTGAATCAAATAAACGAACCAACACTTGTGCTTTATAAAAATCTCTTTCGTCGTGGATCCATAAATCATCGGTACTAGCACCTTCACCAAGTTCTACAACAACAGGTTTTAATCCATCAAATTTGATACCCTTATTTCCGTTGGTGCCAAAAATTAGCGGCTTGCCTTGTTCCAAAAATAGTGCCTCCTCCTGCTTGGTTGCTTTTTCAGTAAATATTTCAAAAGCACCATCATTAAAGATGTTGCAGTTCTGATAAATTTCTAAAAATGAAGCACCCCTATGTTGATGTGAACGTGTAAGCATCGCTTGGAGGTGCTTAGGATCACGATCCATACTGCGCGCAATAAAACTTGCATCGGCACCAAGTGCTAATGCAGCTGGATTAAATGGATGATCGATACTTCCGTAAGGCGTACTTTTTGTAATCTTATGTTCTTCGGAAGTTGGTGAATATTGCCCTTTTGTTAAACCATAAATTTGGTTGTTAAACATCATAATATTGACGTCAAAATTTCGACGTAATAAATGAATGGTATGGTTACCGCCAATACTTAAACTATCTCCATCACCAGTTACAATCCAAACGCTTAACTCAGGTCTAGTGGCTTTTAAACCACTAGCGATTGCCGTAGCACGTCCATGAATAGAGTGCATACCAAATGTATTCATGTAATAAGGAAAACGACTACTACAACCAATACCACTAATAATGACAATATTTTCTTTGGGAACACCAATATTTGGCATCACTTTTTGAACCTGTGCCAAAATAGAATAGTCTCCACAACCTGGGCACCAACGAACCTCTTGATCTGTTGCAAAATCTTTAGCGGTTAAAATAGGCGCTTCGGTAATAGTATCTGTAGACATCTGGTATTATTTGAATGATTCGAGCCCTAAAGGTCCGACTAAATTTAATAATGAACACAAAATTTTTACCCTTTTACCAGCGCCTCCCAAAATTCGGCACCTCGGCGGGTATGTGGTATAACAATCGTTCCGCCTACAATGTTGGCTACTGCAAATATTTCATACACTTCGTCTGTAGAAAGGCCTAACTCATGACATTTTTGAAGGTGGTACTTGATACAATCATCACATCTGAGTACCATACTTGCTACGAGACCTAGCATTTCTTTTGTTTTTTTATCGATGGCACCGTCGTCGTAGGTATTGGTATCTAAATTCCACAAACGCTTTAAAACGAGGTTGTCTTTACTTAAAATAACGTCATTCATTTTTTGACGGTAATCATTAAACTCTTGTATTGAATTATCCATTTGAAATTTTTTAAAAATGATTTAACGGTCCATCCTTCTGATCCAATCCTGCATCCCGGCATGAATTTTTTTAGCCACGTCTTTGTGAAATTCGGGACTAATAATTTTTTGCTCATCATCTAAATTGGATAAAAAGGCTATTTCAACTAAACAATTGGGGAACTCAGTTGGTTGACTCAATGCAAAATTAAAACTGCCAATATTTCCAAATTCATTAAGCCCTAATTCTAACATACGTGCTAATATAGTTTGAGTTAGGGGTCTAAATCCTACATGTTTATAATAGGTACTAGTGCCTTTAACTTGAGTGTTACCACTAGAGTTCAAGTGCAGGCTAATCAGCACATGTGGAAGTTGACTTTGCAACCATAATATGCGGTCTTTGTTATCAAAGGATGTATCGTTTTGCCTGGTCATGATAACATTTTCGATACCTGCGTCGCGTAAATGTTTCTCTAATGCTTTTGCAAATAATAATGTTGCATTTTTTTCTTTCACTTTTGTACGAATACCATCGGCACCTGAATTAGTTCCTCCATGGCCGGCATCAATAGCTATTACCATTTTGGTTAAGTCCAAATCTTGGGGTTGTCTTCTAACGATAAGTTCAAGCCCTTTGTTGCTGTATTGCAACGAATAACCCCAGTGCTGTTTATGATTTAATTCGACAGTAACACGAAGTATATCATCATCTACTTGATGGTAATAAACATTTTTTACTTCCTGCAAACTAGAAAGTTGTGTAATCCAATTAGTGTTGGCAGCAACACCAAATATTTCAATGATAATTTTAGACGGATTGATATCCATCCAAGATTGATAGGGTAATTTTTCAGGTAACCGAATTGAAACATAATCAAATAAAGAATCACCTTTTGCAAGAATGGAATTACTGGTGTGAGGGAAAGGTGTAAGTGACTTGTCAAGCGCGTTGGTGTCTACAACAATAAATTGTTTGTCGATGTAGGCGAAGCGGTTTTTTGAAAGCTGCACCTGAAACATGGATTTAACCGTATCAACTACTTTAAGCAATACGCTCGTATCGAGATAGCCCATTTTTGCGCCTCCGAGCCTGTCTTCACCAAGGCCATATGCTAAAGCCGGTAATTTACCCGCCGTTCTGGCCCAAAAACCAGTGTAGCCGGTGTTTTGCGCTGCAACTGACTGCACAAAAAAGATAGCGATACATAAGATGGCTTTTACATAATTCATGTAGCCAAGATACAAAAAATAGAATTCAATTAAAACTTATAGCCATCATCTGCTATCAATTTGTCTGCAATTCTACGGCGAGACTCTTTGGTATTATAGGGGTCAACTTTGGTAAAACGCTTAAGACCAATATGCATCATACGAAGCTCATCACCATCTGCAAAACTATTGAGTGCATCTTTACCTGCTTTATTGATACGGTCTGCGGCATCATATAAATAAGTACGCATAATATCTGTTTCAATACTTGTAGCTGCTTCTCCATTTTTTTGAGCAAGTTTCATTACACGAAGTAGTGCACTCTCGGTATGAAATACCTCAATGGCCATATCTGCAATGTTCATTAATACTTCCTGCTCTTTTTCAAGTTGCATCATGAGCTTTTGTACAGCAGCACCTGCCACCATTAATATTGCTTTCTTAAAGTTTTTGATGTATTTAATTTCTTTTGCAAAAGCCGCATCATCGGTATCACCAAAATCTGGAATACTCATTAGTTCTTTTTGAACTGCCATTGCAGGTGTCATTAAATCTAATTTTCCTTTCATCGCGCGCTTTAAAACCATATCTACGGTTAGTAAACGGTTGATTTCATTGGTACCTTCGTAAATGCGGTTAATTCTACTATCGCGGTATCCTTTTGAAATTTGATACTCATCACTAAAGCCATTACCGCCATGAATTTGCACACATTCATCTACCACAAAATCAAGTACTTCACTACCAAACACTTTTAATATTGCACACTCAATAGCAAATTCCTCTGCTGCACCAAGTAAGGCTTCTGCAAATGTTTTTCCTTCTTGTAATAAAGCATGTTCCTTATCATCAATCCATTTAGCGGTGCGGTATAAACCTGACTCACACACCCACATTTTTATGGCCATTTCTGCCATTTTATGTTTGATGGCGCCAAATTTTGCAATGGGTAATTTAAACTGTTCTCTTGTTTTTGCATACTGCACAGTAATTGTAGTTGCTCTTTTTGCACCACCAAGTGTTGCCGCGCATAATTTTAAACGTCCAATATTTAGTACATTAAAGGCAATAATATGACCTTTGCCTATTTCGCCCAAAACGTTACCTACAGGCACTTTGCAGTCTTGAAAATACAACTGAACGGTAGAAGATCCTTTGATACCCATTTTATGTTCTTCGGGACCTTGCGTAAAACCTTCGGTACCTCTTTCAACAATAAATCCAGTAAATTTTTCGCCATCAATTTTTGCAAACACCGTATAAACGTCTGCAAAACCGCCGTTGGTAATCCAACATTTTTGTCCATTTAAAATATAGTGCTGGCCATCACTAGATAACACCGCAGTTGTTTTAGCACTGAGTGCATCACTGCCGCTATTAGGTTCTGTTAAACCATAAGCACCTTTCCACGCACCACTTGCAAGCTTAGGAATGTATTTTTGTTTTTGTTCGTCGGTACCAAAATATAAAATTGGAAGCGTTCCAATACCTGTATGAGCAGCAATGGCCACCGAAAAAGAATAGCCGCCGCCCAGTGCTTCATTTACAATAGTAGAAGTAATAAAATCTTTACCAAGTCCGCCATATTCTTCGGGACAAGAAGTAGACAAAAGCCCCTGCTCACCTGCTTTTTCCATGAGTGATGGCATTAAACCAGCCTCTAGTTTATCGATACGATCTACAATGGGCAAAATTTCTGTGTCGATGAATTGATCGCACATATCTTTTACCATGTGTTGTTCTTCATTAAATTCTTCTGGAATAAAAGTTGCTTCTGGCGTGCTTTCTTTAATGATCCACTCACCACCGAGTAACGGCTTTTGATTTGTAGTTTCCATATCTATAATTTTAATAGCATTACTTATAATAAATTGTCGTACACTTTTTGAAAAACTTGCTTTACTATTTCAATTTCATTTTTACCAACTCCAATGAGTGCCTCATCCATGGTTTGATTGGCTAGCTCAATGGTTTTGTCTTGCAATAATTTTGCAGACTCTGTTAAACACACCAAATTAATGCGTCGATCATCTTTAGAAGGCATACGCTTAACAAGCTTTTGCTTTTCTAGGTTGTCAAGTAAACGTGTAATGCTTGGCTTATCTCTAAATGTTCTATTGCAAAGTTCTTGCTGACTCAGGCCGTCTTGTTTCCACAAATGATAGAGCACACTCCACTGCTCAATGGTAATTTCGAGCCCTGCGAGTCTGAAGTTTTTTTGTAAACGTCTGGCTACAGCGGTAGACGCCATACCATTAATAACGCTGTATAATTCGCCTCTTTTAAATTGGTTGTTTGACATATAGTTAGTTATGCAACTATTTCAAAGTACGGCTGTTTTTGGTAAAAAACCAAGAAAAATTCTGAAATGGTAGGGGCACCCGTTCAAACTGACCAATTATTGATTTTCTTTGTTAGATGTACCTTTTTACGGTAACCATTTGCTTATTGGCCGCCTACGGCGTATTAATGGCCTTGTACACAAGAGGGTACTGGAGCATGCGTGCTTTTGTGGCTGAAGGCAAATCACCCACAACTAAGTTTTCGATTGTAATTCCGGCCCGCAATGAGGCTGCAAATATCGAGGCATGCATTGCGGGTATTTTGGGGCAAAACTACCCAGCGCATTTATTTGAAGTGATTGTAATTGATGATTTTTCGGAAGATGAAACCGCAAACATTGTTGCATCACTCGCTTTACAACATAGCAATGTAAGATTACTCCGCTTAGGGGATTTTACAAAAGATGAAAATATTATCGCGTATAAAAAAAGAGCGATAGAAATTGCTATTGAACAGGCAAATCATGCATGGATTGTTACAACAGATGCTGATTGCAGTTTTACAAATAATTGGTTAGCTACCTACGATGCTTACATTCAGGAACATGACTGTGTTATGGTAGCAGCGCCAGTAACCTATAAAAACACAGGCAGTTTTTTATCTATTTTTCAAGTACTAGATTTTATTAGTTTACAAGGTATTACGGCAGCAGCTGTTGGCTCTGGTTCACATACACTTTGCAACGGTGCTAATTTATGTTATAGCAAAGAAGCTTTTGAAAGCGTTGGGAAATTTAGTGGTATTGATCATTTACCCAGTGGCGATGATATGCTACTGATGCATAAAATGAAAGAATCATTTGAAGAAAAAATTGGCTACTTATACGCGCAGGACGCAGTGGTTACTACGGCACCAAGTTCAACGCTAGGTTTATTTATACAACAGCGGATACGCTGGTCTAGCAAGGCTTTGGGGTATCAAGACAAAATTATTTTTTGGATATTACTACTTGTGTACCTCGTAAACTTTTCATTACTGGTGTACCTCCCAGCTAACCTTATAGAATCTGGCAATATCAATAACTGGCTTGTTTTAATTAGCTGTAAAACAATCATTGAACTTCCGTTCATGTACACAGCTGCTACATTTTTTAAACAACAAAAATTGTTGGTTTGGTTTTTGTTCATGCAACCGTTTCATATATTATATACGGTGGTGGCTGGATGGTTTGGCACTTTTGGATCTTACAAATGGAAAGGCCGCACCGTAAATAAAAATGAACCAGATAGTTTTTTTAGAAAACTAAAACGAAATAAACCTGCGAGCGTTTCATTATATATTGTTGTTCTTGCTTTTTTAATGGCCGTGTTTGCTTATTTTATTGCACCCGAACATTCGCCAAACGCCAACCGCATGATTCCTGAAATAGGAAGCATGAAGCCTGGTTTTACGATTCAATTACTCCAAGTAAAACGAATTGGACAAAAGCCAAATGGTTCATTTTTTGATAGGCTTATTGGAGGCAAAGAAGACACGAATACCTTTATCCCAATTACCTCTTACAATATAAAAGGTGATACTATTTATTACCAGAAATATATTGATGAAGGCATTACAGAACTAGGTGTTATGCCGCTAAGTTTAACAGCTAAAGAACCAGTGATTAAACAAACCTATTACGCTGGCACTGATAAGTTTGGCAGAGATATGTTAAGCCGCCTTATTATTGGCGTTCGGGTAAGCCTCGGCGTTGGTATGATTGCTGTTTTATTATCCTTAACTATTGGGATTTTACTGGGTGCATTAGCCGGTTTTTATAGAGGCTGGGTAGATGAATGCATTATGTGGTTTATCAATGTTATCTGGAGCATCCCAACATTACTTTTGGTATTTGCCATTACACTTGTTTTAGGAAAAGGATTTTGGCAGGTTTTTATAGCCGTTGGTTTAACTATGTGGGTGAATGTTGCAAGGCTTGTGCGTGGACAAGTAATGGCCATTAAAAATAGAGAATTTATTGAAGCCACCAGGGTACTAGGCTACTCCGATATGCGTACAATTTTTATTCATATTTTACCCAATATTATTGGACCCGTTTTGGTAATTGCTGCAAGTAATTTTGCATCTGCTATTGTTATAGAAGCAGGCTTAAGTTTTTTAGGCGTGGGTGTTCAACCGCCACAACCTAGCTGGGGCCTTATGATTAAAGAAAATTATAATTTTATTATTACGCACAATCCGGCACTTGCATTAGCACCTGGCATTGCCATTATGATACTTGTGCTAGCATTTAATTTACTAGGAAACGGATTGAGAGACGCATTTAATGTGCGCGAAAAATAACTATTCCGAAGGTGGAGAAACGACTACACTGCGTACCAAACTTTCTTCAAGTGAAATAAATGTTTCGGTTCTTTCAATGCCTTTAATTTTTTGCAACTCGTCATGTAAAACATATCGTAACTGCTGAATGTCTTTACAAACAATTTCTGCAAACATGCTATAGTTTCCAGTCGTATAATTTAAGCGAACAATTTGTGGTACTTTTTTTAACTCCTTGGCAACACTATCATACAAAGAACTTTTTTCGAGGTATATACCAATAAAAGCAATCACGTCGTAACCAAGTTCTTTTAAATCGACAGATAGTTTTTTGCCCTTCACCACACCCATCTCTTCTAATTTTTTAATGCGCACGTGAATAGTACCTCCAGAAACAAAGAGTTTTTTACCTAAATCGGCGTAGGAAATTTCTGCATCCTCCATCATTTCCTGAATAATCTGTAAATCGAGTTTGTCAAGATTCAATTTTGGGTTCATATTGGATCGTGTTTTTAGTAGTATTTTAATATAAAAGCAATTTATTGATATTTTTCTAAACTTTTGGATTATTGATTGAAATATTTGTAACGAATAGGCCTAATGCTTTAACATTGCATTGTTACTGAGTAACAAAACAGTTCTTATCTATTGTGGGGTGATGAAATATTAGGCAAACATGCCCTCTTGTCTCGAGGGTGAGGATAACGGGATAAACGTAACATAGAGCCGCTTAGCAATAAGCGACCAGGGTCGACCACTGAACTTTGTGTTATAGCTAACTGCCTTCTGGAGGTTCGATCCCTCCCCCTACAGCTACAAAAAGCTCCTATTACATTGATTTTAAATGTTTTAGGAGATTTTTTTTTTGTTAGGTGACACTATAGGTGACACTAAAACAAATTTAGTGTAACATTGTCAGATGAGCATAATAATAAACCTGCCCTTTGCTGGGATGAGTTAGATTGAAATTGAAGACGAGTTGTATAATATGATACAAGAAATTAATACAAAATAGCAGTTCCTAGCATTCATAGGACTGATTTTGGAAGGTTTTAATAGGGATGTCAAGCTGGGTTTATAAACTAAGCATGAGAATGAGTATAAACAAAAACTATTATTCATCTAAAATAAGACATTATGTAGTCAATATCAGTGTGCTTGAAAGAATTTGCTTAAAAAGTTAGGGAAATTTTAGATGTTAATCTTGAAAACCTACATAAAATAATTCATTTTTATTTTACAAAATAATAGTTTGTAGCTAACATAGGAGCGAGTTTAGAAGAATTTGCAGTTGATGTTAGGGCGATCTTAAATGCCAAGCTTAAGAACCGGTAATAGAAAACATTTATTTATTAGTTTTTAAAATAACAGCTGTTAATCAGCTTTATGCGAAAGATAGAATGAATTTATAAGGGATATAATAGCTGTTTTGAATCTAAAATTGATATTGAGTTGTGTAGAGTCAATGTAAATGATTTAAAACAATATATTATAATTCATGTCCTAGAAATTCTGAGTTACCATAGCCAGACCAAATGGCAGCTTCACTTAGGTGCTCAGCTTGTTAGTGTCCTAAACAATAGGGTTTCCAAGTACTCGCTACACAAATCGGGTGCCAGGTTCTGGTACGAAGTAAACCAGAGGTCAGAGGACTTGTTCGCGAAAATATTCATAAAGTCGAAGAATTCAAGCACTACAGGAGAAGTCAACTTTGAAATTGAAAATGGAGTCTATCGTTAAGTAATGTCGATAACCCTTTTTCGAAAGCAATGTTCTTCTTGCCGGTTACCGTTTTTTTATAAATTTTGTTACATTCTTGTAAAAACTGCACTTATCCCTACTGTTACTTCTATAAGGAGCAAAATTATAGTAGCTGGTTTAATTCGATTTATTCTCTGTCAATAGGATGTTTTTTCGCCTAAGATTGTGAAAATTTCATATGATTAATTGCGTATAAATACTGACCCATTCATGTAAAAAAGAATTTAACTTTGAATTATTTGATTTTGTATAAAAAACTATTCAAATTATAAAAATAATTGAGCTTATTATCTTATTGACTTCCTTCAAATTTCGTGAAATTATAAAAAACTAGATTATAAATATTATGTATCGACAATAAAACTATTGCTATTGAAAAAGATAATAAAAAAAAGAACTCAAGGTTTAAAATTTCTAACGCTTAATTTAACAATATTTATATTTGCACTTTCATGTAATAAGAATATTGATGATTCATTAAGGAAACAACAAGAAAATATCCAAATTTCTGAAATAGTTAGTTGGTATAGTTGGTTTGAGAAAACATTCCCAAATCCGCCAAAATTAAAATTAGAGCTAGCTGAAAAATGCTTTTTTAATAACCAGTTTTATATCAGGATTCCAGTAATAAATAGTACAGGCAATGTGTACTTCGCAAAAAATAAGTATTTAGAAGTTGTGTTTATTAGAGAACTTAGTACAAAAAATAATATTACAGGTGAAGTGTTAAATCTAGAATTTGAAATCATAGATTTAAACAAGTTTACTTACAGTTTTTTATCTTTTAGAAACAAACCGACAACCGGCATGCGTAAAATGTCTTTTACAATTAAAGAGTCAATAAATGAGTCTATACCAACGAGTCAATTAGATAATAGTTGGTTTAATCAATTATTATTCTGTTTGTCGCATTATATTATTTCTGTACCAGCAAAAGATGAATCTGGCGAATGGAATAATTGTTGGGTCTTAGGTGGGGAAAATGCAAGTAGCCTTAATCAAAATTCAACTTATTCCGAAATTGAAGCTAATTATAATGAAAGCATTAACTGGCCAGCTTTTTTGGCAGGTGTAATTTTTCCAATTTCTGGCCCTGATCCAATTCCAACAACAGGTGGCAGTAACTGGTCTTTATTAACACCGCCATCAAGTAGTACTCTTGGCAGATATTATTTTGATTCCACTTCAAATTACTCTAAAGTACTAAATCAACTAGAAGACGATCCTTTTTCAGAACAAAATCTTACCCTCTACGCAAATAGTCTTGGAAGATATTGGGAAACTGAAGAATATGATAATATACCTTTCCCTGCTTACGATATTTTATCAGATGGTCCTAGGGACTCCCAAGGATATAGGAAAAATGGAATTATTTACAATTACATTGATGGAAGTATACAAAATTACACCAATGATGTCGGTGGCAAAAAAGCAATTTTTACACATAAATCTACTGGAGTACAAATTATATTGCCTGGGGTAACAATTACTGATTTTGGCGTATTAAACGCTGCTGGCGTTACAACAGCAAATGGAGGCATTCATCTAAGTCTTAATAATAATGGTATAGCTGATATCGAACATGAATATGGTCATTATCTTCAAGCGCTTGAATTAGGTAAATTCAATTATTACCTGCAAATAGTTCCTGCTAGTTTAAAATCAGCTGCAATAAATCCTTTTGGTCACAGATTTTTCTGGACAGAGGTTGATGCTAACAGAAAGGCTGTAAGCTTTTTTGGACAATCGTCTGTAATCGCTTTAAGTTCTTATTACCCAAAATAAACTAAAATGAAAAAGATAATATCTTTCTTTTTTTCAATTTGTTTCTTGCAATGCGCTATGGATTATAATGTCGTCTCGAACATCACAAATAATTCTGGAGACACAGTGATAGTGACTGTTTTATTTAATAAGCCCTATTTTGATAGCGTTTTTGTTCATGATAAAAAGCGAGTCTTCTTGTCAATTAATAACATCAATGAAACTTCCGGCTTGTCATATGTTTTTGATTCCGCACAACTAAGCACATCTTTTATAGTTCCCAATGATACTAGCCTTAGAGTTGACGAAACTAAAGGTGGTTATGGTATTACCCCAAGTCATAATTCATTATATAAAATATTAGTACATAAAAAGGACTTAACTCCCATAGATAGTATTGATAATTTATATGCTGCTTTCCAAAAGAAATCAAATACAGAATGGATATACCTTATCCAGTAATTCTAGAATCATAATAGCACAGAAAAAGTGACAGGAATAATTGCAGGACAGCGCTGCCGTTTTTCACTTAGTTCAAAACGGCTTTCTCGGTGGGCACCTTACCAAAATTCTTCCAAACAAATATTGCTTGTTCGTTTGGAAGAATTTACTGAGGATGTCAGGTCTATTTTGGATGCTAAACTTAAGAAGCTGTAAAAACAAAAACCGACCTTTAGAGCCGGCTTTTGTTGTGTATACTGATTAATTTTATAATTAACCAACATCAGTATCTTTTAGTTTTGATAGTCTCATATATCTTAGTTTAAATGTTAAAACCATAGTAAATATAGTAACTTTTAGATTACCAAATCAAAAAGTTAAGTTAATACATCAAATTTGGTTCCATATGTAAATTGACCATTTTTGATTTGACTTGAATGAGAATACTCTTCAACGAAAACCTTTGTAATCCCTGTTAAGCCATGAGTTGCTTTAATTTCAAACAAAATACTATTATTTGGGTCGTCAATTATACTTGAAAGATCAACAGTAGTACGGAATCTAAATGCATGTTTTGCCTCTTTTCTATAAAATTTTGGCCTAAATGGGAATAAATGTTTTAATTCATCTCGTACTAGTGTTAATGGGGTTATTCTATTATTTGACATCCCTGTAGGTGGAGTTGGGTATGATCTTCTATTATTTAAAGAGGCGCTTACCTGATAAGCACTGAACCAAGATCTATTTACAACTTTTATAAAGTAATATTTTACATCGGATTCTCCTGGAAGATAATCCTTGCATATAAAAGGACTAATCTTTATCCTAGGTCTAAAAAACCAAAGAATTAAGAAAATAAATATAAATGAAGCAATCATACTTCCCAGTATACCAACTCCAAGAGTACCCCAAAAACTATTTAAACTGTTAGATTTTTGAGTTTGAATTAACAAATTCAAACTATCTATCATTTTTAAACTGTCGACAATTAGAAAAAACATAGTTTGATTAGTGATTTTAAATGAAGTTATATAATTTTTTGAAAAAACATCTGACTTTCATTATTCTAGTGAAAATAATTTGGCAAATAAGTTTTGTAACTTCAAAAAACATTATTCTGATCTAAATTGCAGCTCATTATCATCCATCTTTGGAGTCAATTATTATTAATACACTAGAACTTTTATAATAATTTTACTTTTATTGAATTCTTATAAATTATAGACTATGAAATCAAATCTTGAAAGGGTAGTTCAATTAATTGATTTGGCAAGAGAAGTAAGTAAAACTAGGTACTCTAGTGATGTACATATTGGTGCAGACTCAGTTCAAACTGAAACATTCTCTGAGTTGCGATCTTCATCCTTGTCATTTATCAGGCGACTTTACAAAGAAAATCATCCTTATTATACTGACTTTGATAGAAAAGTACACTTAGGTCATGCTTATGAGATTGAAATTGCAATAGGAATCTTAAATTCTGTAAAAACTGAAATTCAAAATGGTTGGATTGTTTCATTAAGGGGGCTTGTTTCAGCAGAAATATTTACAGACTTTATTGAAATGTCAGAATATCTTTTGGTAGAGGGGTATAAAGACCCTGCAGCAGTAATAATTGGCGGTGTATTAGAAGAGCATTTGAGACAACTTTGTATTATTAATGGGATTGAAATTTTAAATTCAAATGAAAAATATAAAAAGGCTGAATTGTTAAATACAGATCTTTCTGCAAAATTAATTTACAATAAACTTGATCAAAAAAGTGTAACATCATGGTTGGATTTAAGAAATAAGGCAGCACATGGAAGATATAATGAGTATAATAAAGAGCAAGTGGAGAACATGATGGAAGCTGTTATAGAATTTATGTCTCGCAATGAATTGAAATAATTAGCATATTCAATTAATAAAAGATTTTTCTAGGACGATACAGCACTTGAAAACTTAAGTTTAATGTCAACTGATGAAGGCTTTAATACAATATTATTCTCTTGAAATGAACACGGAACGTTTGGATAAATTATTCCGTGAATTTCTTCTTCGACTTCGAAACCGTCTAGTTGATTTAATACTCTGTCAGGATAATAATTGCTTTATAATAATCAATATCAGTTTTGGTGTCAAAGTTTGCGAAAGCGTCACCAAATAGTTAAAGAATTTCATAGCCAATATCATTGCCGATTTTTTTTAATAGCAGATTGAAATTTTTGATATATTCTAATCTTAAAAGATCTGGTTTATAAGAAACAATATTATACAATGTATTAAAAGCTTTTTCAGAATGAGGCATTTGAACTAATTTTAAGGGCTTTTCTATAATCCATTTGCCAACAATATTCTGTCTGGTGAATGAGAAAATACAACTTGGCTGAAACTTGAATTGTCATCTTTCAGGATATATTTTGTAATTATATTGCAAAGTAAAAAATATTTGAGTTTTATAAATCAGTACTAATACTGAATAGATTCTAATATATTCTAAGCACAAAGACCCCTATACTTCCCTAGCTTCAAAGTACTGGCCAATATCTCAGACTGGAGGTAAAATACCCTTCCCCCAATTCTATGCTCCTGTAGCCAACCCTTTACTGTCCATGAAGCTAATGTTGCTTTGGTTATAGCAGGCTTGAATAGCTTACAAGCTTCAGCAGGTGAAATTAGCTTCTCCTCCTGTTCTGCCATTACAAGGCGTACCTCTTCCCTAATCATTGGACGTAATAATTCAACCAATTGATTGGGACTAATACCACTTAATAATATTTGATTCGAAATATCCAAATATTAAAAATTATTGGAGTTTATCTTGTCCTGATATACCTTCCATTTATAAACCCCGAAAGCTGCCACACCAACCACTGCCATAATCCATCCCCAGGTTGGAATCTTAAACTTTGTAGTCGGGAACTTAATATCTGCCGGGGCTGTTACCAAAGGTGCTGCTGGAGGAACAGGAGGTGCATGCCTAAGGGCATTTAGGTAGCCAATATCATTTGAAAGTAGTGTACTTAAAGTTTCCATAGTTGTACGGTTTGATTATTAAATAGTGTATAGCCATAACGAATAAGGAATTTGGCTGGAAGATTGTTAATGTTAATTGCTGCATTATATATTGTCCAATTGAAGTTTCTATCTATTAATTCCTTTGCTGTGATATAGAATTTTGACTCATACTTTAAATACAGGTCATGTATAATTTCATCATTCGTTAAAATCAGTAGAGCATGTACCTTCTTCTTTTGTATATCAATAGCCAGCTCGGCCTTGTTTTTACTGTAGCAGGTATCGCTACAATATTTACTATTCCTGTTGCGTGCGTCTGGAATAACTCCATGACAAAATTCACACAATCTTATTTCATCAATTTTCATATCATTTGATTTGTTAGGCAAAACTAATTATACGTGCTAACAAAACCATTGATATCATTGGTTTTTATCAAAGAAACGTATACGTTGTGTACGTCGTCGACGTATACTTTTGCTGATAAAATATTATTTTAGAAAATAACATTTAATTACTTGATATTTTCTAAAATATCAAATTCCATTTAAAATAACATGTAACTAAAAGAAGTAGATGTGCCCTTTTTGAAGTGGTTTATCACTATTTTTGTTATTAAAATACCTGTATGAATTACCCACAAGAGATTGACTACCATATAGAATTATCTGCGTTAAAAAACTATGCAAACAAATTGATTGAAAGTAAGGTAATACCAATTAATGCAAAACATATATTCGATACTTTAAAAAAAGCTGTGATAAATTCTGAAGTTGCGCCTTTCTTAAAAAAACCAACTATACAGGAAACAGATGGTTATTATGATAAATACTTAAGGTTGGAGGAAGAAAACAAGTCAAGTAATATGCTTCCAGACTTCTTCAATTATGAAGGCGACTTTTATGACATGGATAGGAATCTTAACTTTAGTAGATCCTATGTAAATGATGAAACATTTAAGATTCTTTTTGCATTAAAATTGATAGAAATACACTATTCAAAAATTAATCTAAAAGAATTTATAGACTTTCAATTATATGATAACTATAATGGCAATAAAGAGGGGTATGGATATTTTCTTCACCAATTGATGGCAAAAGACAGCATTTCCTATCTTTTACCATCAATTGCTAAGGAATTACAGCAATGGATAAAAGTAAATGAAATAAATATAGACCTGAGTGAAAATGAAGAAGACATAAAAATAGAAAACGAAGATAAAATTTCTGAAACTTTAGTAGACTATTGGGAAACAAAGAAAAATCAAATAATTGATGGTAAAATGTCAATTGATGAGATTAGACACCTCTTCTCTTTTTTATATAAAGAAAAAATTGAAAAGTCCAGTAATGATGAGTTTAAAACACTTTTAACAATGGAGGAAGTTGATTTGATATTTTCTAATGGATTATTAATACCTGCAAAACCGTTACAGAAAAAGTTAAAACTTCGAATACCACCAAGGTTTCCAAAAAAGATTATAGATTATGCTATATATAAGTTCTTTAGTATAAATAGTTATTCACAAAGAGACAAAAAGGATTATGTATTGTTTTTTGCAAATTACATTGAAGATTATGAAAGTGCCCTTAATTCAAAAATTGCATTAGAGTCACTGGCAAAAAATATTACTGGGGATAAAAGCCCAAGAGATAAAATTAGCTGGAATGAATATATTCCTAAAAGATTCCATCAATAATTAGAATTTTATAATTACAATAGTTAGCATTCAATAAACGATTTTTATTGACAAATAATTCAAAGCTAGATACATATCAAAAATTATACCTCAAAGTGGGCGTTATAGTAATTGCCTCCAAAGAAGTAACTGATAAAGTATAATAAATCCTTGTTTTGACGCCAAAATCAAATTTGGCATCAATTCTTTTAAAATAATGAAGACCAAAAAGTACCCCAGCCTCCTCTAAGTTACTGTTATCGTAATTACGCTCTTCCGCGAGTATTCCAGATGGAGAAAAGGTTAACTCTTGTTGATTCATTCTCAAATAATATAACCCTAATTGCATAGATAGGTTTTTTATTTTTTTTGATAAAGAACGTTCATAATCCAGAGCATAAAAATAATTTTTATGTGTAATATTAAAGTCACTCAGACGTGCATTATAACCATTATCGTAGTTTATAGTTTTTTGGTTATGAGATTTAGAAAAACCAAAACCAATACTTGATTTGGAATTTAATACATACCTACCTTCTATCCCACCGATAGTTCCAATAAAATTTTTTTTAAGAAATGTTTTTAAAGGCCATGGAGCATATTCGGTATTATCGCTTACAAAGAAATTTCCATTTGCTCCGTAATTAACCTCGAGACTGAACTTGTTTTGTGCTCTCGTTATACTACAAGTAAGAAATACTATAAATAAAATAAAATAAAATTTCATGGGAGTGTATATTTATTTTAGACTAACAGACAACATTATCAATGCTGCCTGTTAGTCTATGGGTATGTATATTAATTTAACTGGTAAGGCCAAGTCCATCCAACATTAGCACCTGCTTTTGAAGAATAACCTACATCGTAAGTAGGCCAACCATGGGTGAAAGGTAGTGGCAAAAATGTAGCATCACTGCTAAATCCATGCCCTTGATCTAAAAAAGCACCTAAAAAATAAGAAGAACGAGACAATTTCAATTGTCTAATTATATCATCTTGCGACTGTCTAGTGATTGAATAACCAATAGTACCAGTAACAGATGCACCTCCACTAGATCCATTACTACCTGTTCCCAACGTAGTACTTAAAGAACCATTAAATGTGACGCTATTAGTATTATCCTCTTCGTAAATAGCAAGCACTTGCTCGTTATTTTCTATATTCCAACTGGCATCCCAAACAGCAAATAACCTAAGCCAATTTTCCTTTCTTATATTATATCTACTTATATCTGCAGAAATAATATCTTCAAAAGTAGTAACCTGTCCGTTTACAGGTTTTAGATAACCACTTAATCTGCAAAATTTTATTTCTGATCCTCCTCCATTACCTGTAAAACTTATCAATTTATCATATTGATTTTTACAAATAACTTCTCCAATATATACTCTACTCATCCCAGTGCTTGTTGATGGCATCGGAGGTGCTTCAAATAAAGTAGTCTCTCCTTCAATTCCATTGACACCAATTATATGAGTTGGGTTTGCAGCTGCATAATCATCATTCACCAAAACCTGAATATAATATTGGAAATTGCCAAAATTATCAAAATAAGGCAAATAACCAAAGCCTTCATCTGCATCAGCTGTTGCAGTAACAATACTTGTTAATGGCTCAACATAACCATCATTGGGAAGAACAAAAACCTCAGAATAAGGAAAATAAATTGTAACCTGCTGTGATTCATTATTATCATTACTTCCAGTTGTCAATAAGGCTGTCCTTATTGTACTTAAATTATTTAGAAATAATTCAAAATTCTTGTCATTATCCTTTTTTACAATTTCCCAAAAGTTATTTGAAAAGGAATTTAATGAAGTATTCCATTTTTGAGTTAAAATATTAAATTTTTTATTCTGAATGAGTTTACTTTCTTGAGGAAAAATTAAATCTTTAAGTAAGATAGATTCATCTTTATACAATTTTGAATATATAGCAGCATTTACAAGCCTTAAATTTGAATTATTCTTATACAATTCTTTAAATACCTCAGTAACCTTAGCTAAATTATTAACTAAATTAATTTCGCTTGGTGTAGATGGCAATTTATAAACCTTTGAAAGATCTACAACTTTTGGTTGGCTTTGATTTAATTGTATATTCTCCTTTTTACAGTTACTCAATAATAAAGTAAGAGAACATAATAGAAGACAGATTTTAAATTTTTGAATATTTACATATTCATTAGGTTTTAGAATTTTCATTTTAGTTCAATTTTAATAAAAGATAATTTTGATAAAATAAATAATATTAAAATACATCTGATTAAGTTGGAATTGCTTTATATAAATTACAGTTTCAATCGCACCAATCTAATAATATACTTTTGTCATAACCGCCAGAGTATGTAAGCGTAACAATTTCAATTCTAGCGTTCTAATCAATTACTCCAGTAATTACAATATGGGCATCAGATAAATTTTAATGATTAATTATGGATTAAATATTTACTAGTAATATGTAAATTTAAAATTGAAATAAAAATATTATATGAGTATAAATACTAAATATAGGTAGCGACATGATTTTTAGTATTTATACTAATCACGCCTATAAATCTTAAAAAGATGTCCTCAGATTAAATGCAGATAATAAGTAATCAAAATTATTACTGTAATCGCTTAAGTCTAAATTGTAAATTTTTCAACAAAAATTGCTTGGCCGCATTTGATAATAAAGCACCTTCTATCATCGGAAATACTTGTGCTTTTTTTTCGAAAAATTCTTCTATAATTCTTAAATACCTTAGCTCAACTATTCCAAGTCGCTTTGCAAATTCAACAAACTCCATTCGACCATAATGTCCATAAGTGGCATAATACGCTAAGTCAAAGTCTTTATCAAATAACTCTAACGCTGTATCACTCTCACCTGGTGTGTGAATAATTGTACTCATTAAATCATAAGAAGGGGATAATTCCATTTCACCAAAATCGTTTCTGATTAATGAGAAGTTTTTTAAGTGCGCATCTCCGTTTGAAAAAATATAATTAAATACAATTATCTTAAAGAAGTTTTCAATGGCTACCATGGATGCTGGCACATATTTTTTTATCAGCTCACCTATTTCAAGATAACTACCATCATATTTGTATGATTCGCCATGGGTTTCTTTGGTTCTGTTTGTTATTTGTGCAAAATCTTCTTGTACGTATTTAGTCCCATCTCCTTTTACATCAAATCTTTTTGTGATATAGGCAGGTGTGCCGTCTTTGAAGTAGATTAAAGCATTATGCGCAGTCTTGATATTAAAAATTTGTGATGCAATTTGCATGGTCAAATGCTCATTCTCTGGTGTATCTTCCATCATTTCTAAATGGTCTGCTGTTGGTATTGGCTTTATAATATATTGACTTTTGGTTTCACATAACGCAAGCTTGTTCCCTACTAATTTGAGTGAATACTTTAACTGCACTCCGGAAATTGACATTCTTTTTGAGTACTCGTTATACATTTTCATATTCTCTGCCTTTGGCTTATCAAAATCTAATACAGTAGGTACACGCTTCCCATCAAATAGTTTTTTTCTACATGATAGGCAATATTCATTCTTCTCTATTTTTTTATAGCATCCTAAGCATTTCATCTTATAATGGTTTTACTGTAATGGAACCAATATTGTCTTCCTGTGCCGTTAACAATAATCTGCCAAAATGATCATTTTCATCAATTTTCAATAACCTGCATTGAATGGTTTTATTTACCCCCTCAGACAATAAACCAAAGAAAAAAGCGAACAACTTTTGAGATTCATGCCTTTTAATGCTCCTCGGTAAGGTTAAGCTAATTGAAGGGTTATTATCATTTTGCAAATACCCTTCATCATATTCAAATTCATAGCTGCCATCTAATAGCTTTTCCAATATACCTGCTAAATTGCCATTATTATAAACTCCTGCTTTCATTAGATCATGGATTTAATCTGAACTGTTAATTCTAGTCCCAGAGCGTCTAAAACACCTTTTAAGGTATTTAAAGTGGGATTTCTGATTCCTAATTCAATTTCAGATATTGACTTAAAAGTGATACCTGCCATTTCAGCAACATCTTTTTGTGTCAAATTCAAATAATCCCTTCTTTCTTGTATGATTTTGCCAATTAGTTGATTATTCATTGGAAATATATTTCTAATTTTATCTAAATTAATGATATTTTCTAATAATTATACCATTATTAGAAATATATTTCCAATTTAGTTAAATTTTAGACTAAACTGTTGAATTTATCAGTAAAAGAGAAATATATTTCTAATTTACCAGTTTTCTTTGATAAAATTGGAAAGTTGTAGATGAAATAGCTTGAATTTCTCTATTTCAAGTTTTTCATTTGATTGACTGGAATAAAACAACCAAAGTTTAAGAATGGCCAACACTTCTTTCTGATGATACAATTCTCTCAAATCTGGCGACTTTGCAATTTTCTTAGTTGGTTTCATGTTGAAATATCAAGTATTAGAGGGATTAAAATTATTTGTAATTTTCACAAGTCATTCTTGTACTTTACATTAAATTACTTGTTAAATACAACTAAGATTATGCAAACCATTCATCAAGGCAAAAACATTAAAAAAATTCGTGAAATTATAGGTATGAAGCAAGAAACACTAGCAACAAGACTTGATATGTCACAACAGGCAATAAGTCAATTAGAGCAAAAAGAAATCATTGATCAAAGGTTTTTAATAGATATCGCTAAAGCAATGAATGTTTCTAAGGATATTATTGAAAGAATGACTGAAGATGCAGCGAATAATTTCATTAATACATTCCATGACGCAAGTGCATTTAACTATCAGTGTACATTTAATCCACTGGAAAAATATATTGAAGCAGTTGAGGAAAACAAAAGGTTGTACGAAGAGCTTCTTAAAACAGAGAAAGAAAAATTTACAATATTACAAGAAAGCGTTTCAAAAAGAGTATAAAATCAGTATTTATACTCATTTTGTAAATTAATATATAAGTATAATTGCTGAAAATTATATTTTATGAAAAATCTCATGCCCCTATCTGAAGGTAAATTAATGGTTAAAACCTACCTTGAATACAAATCAAAGGTATTTACTGGAGAATTTACATTACCTAATACTGAAACATATGATGCAGAAGCTTTTGTAGCACTAATTAACCAACCTGATTGCGTAAAAATTAGAATACATTATGGTATGGATAATAATAAAGAGATATGTGCAATTTTTGTAGGAGTAGATTCTAATGGAAACGAAGTAACGATTAAAGGACAGAGTGTTTCAAGCAATATAAATACGGAAGATGAATATGTTATTGAAGTCAGTACTAGGTGCCCCCCGATTTGCCCTCCAGAAAATGATCAAATTATAAAAAAATTACATTGAATATAAATATTGTCTTTTTACTAATTCAAATTGGACTTATTTCTTCAATATTTAGTTTGATTAAATTATATAAAGGCGAAAGGTTTTACTTAACATTCTATTTATATATAATTGCAAGTTATATAACTGAAGTAATTACAAATAGAATGATTAATGCAAAGTATTTTAAATTTGCAAATACTCTTGCAAATTTATATTTCTTGTTAGAATTAATATTATTAATACTTTTAATTACAAAAATATTGGGTTACAAAAAAATAAATAAATTATTTATACTACCTATTATTGCTTTTTGGGTAATTGAAAATACATTATTACATAAAATTTATGAGGCTGAAAAGTATTTTAATGCCCTATCGGCTATTATTCTTTTCGGACAAATATCTTACGCATTAGTAATTAATTTAAATAAAAACTATAGATCGTTTTTTAGAGAAGCAAATATTATAATTATTCTTTCGCTTTTGTTAAATTTATCCTTCAGACTAATATTTGAGTTCTTATATTCTAATTATGATGGAAATATACATGTCTTAAAATCAATCGCGAATATTTATATATTAGTTAATTTTATGACAAATATTTTATTCATTTATTGCCTAACATGCATCAAGAACACAAAGAGACTTATATCATCATTTTAATAATAGCAACTGGGTTATTCTTTGTACTTATCTTGTTTCTATATTTGGTATACAAGCAATATCAAAAAAATAGAATACTTTTTTTAGAAAAACTAAATGCAGAGTATTTAGGTAGAGGAGAGGAAAGAAGACGTATTTCAAAGGACCTTCATGATGAATTTGGTGCATTACTATCTACTACTAAAATGTATCTATCTACGTTAAATAAAGACAATTTTGACAGTGACACTTTAGAGAAAACAATAACCGCAGTAAGTGAGGGATTGAATACATTACATAAAATAACAAATGATATATACCCAAGTGCATTAAACAAAAATAATTTGAATAACGCCATAAAGGATATGATATACGAAAATTTTAGTAGGGTTGAAATAAAGACTACAACTAATATAGATGATATTGAGATAGATAGCTTATTTGATCAAAAATCAAAAGCGCAAATTTACTGGATATTAAAAGAGATAATTATCAACACAATTAAACATTCAACATCTGATAAACTTGATATAAATTTCGCACACAACAAAAATCACCTTTTTATAAGAACTAAAGATGAAGGAGTTGGTATTTCAGTTGATTTAGATTCTAGTAAAAGGAATGGAATAACTAATATTACTAACAGAGTTGAAATATTAAATGGAATAATCGAAATAATAAGCCCTAAAGGAAAAGGGTTAGAATATCTAATTAAAATTCCTATTTCAGATGGAAAATAAAATAACTATTATTATTGCTGAAGACCATCCTCTATTTAGAGATGGTCTTAAAACTATGCTAAACTTAGATAACAGATTTGAAATAATTGCAGAGGCTGAAAACGGTGATAATTTATTAAAATTACTTGAATTTGTTAAACCAGATTTAATTCTTATGGATATAAATATGCCAATTTTAAATGGCATAGATGCAACTAGTTTTATAGCTACACATTTCAATGATATTAAAGTTATTGCATTGACAATGAATGATGAAAGAAGCTCAATTATGGAAATGATGGATGCCGGCGCCAATGGTTACATTTTAAAAAGTGCCGATAGAGAAGAAATAATTAAAGCAATTAATACAGTAATGAATGGCGATGACTATTATTGTAAAAGAGTAGAAAGTAGTATAATAAATTTAATTGAAACAAAAAGATCCACAAACCATTATAAAAAGTTAATATCATTTAATGATAAAGAAATTAAGATAATTAATTTTTTATGTGAAGAATTAAATTCTGACGAGATTGCAAAAGAGATGTACTTAAGCAAAAAAACTATTGATGGCATAAGAATAAAAATCAAAAATGAGCTTGATGTGAGAAATTCAATAGGAATTGTAAAATATGCTATTAAAAATGGGTTATACAAGGTCTAGCCAAATAATTATTTTATATATAATTTATCGAAATCCACATTAATCGAAAAAATAAATAGAAACAAATGTCACTCCCAACTACATACACTCAGGAGTCTAAAAAATTAAAGGATTTTTTTAATAAAATAAGAGATGCACAAGCTCCACAAAAATTCACACAACAACTACTCAAAGACTGGGGTTATAAGTCAAATAATCACAGGGCCTTTATCCCTTTATTAAAAGCATTAGGATTTTTAACAGCAGATGGCTCACCTACTCAAAGATACCATGAATATCGAAACCATTCTGTTTCATCTAATATTATGGCAAATGCATTAAGAGATGCTTATTCAGATATATTTCTAATAAAAAAAAAGCCAACTCAAAGTGATAAGTTATTAATTGAAGGAAAATTTAAAAGTTTTCATAATGCAAGTCCAACTGTAGCTAACTTAATGACCAAAACTTTTTATTCACTTTTAGAATTAGCAGATATAAATAACAATTTCAATACTAGCGAAAAAATTGAAAAATATGAAATGCCTATGGATTCAAAAAACGAATCACTAAATACTAAAGATTTGAAAATAAAAGATAATGAAAACCTAGGCCTTCATTATAATATCCAAATTCACTTACCTGTAACAAAAGACCTGGAAGTTTATAACGCAATTTTTAAATCATTAAAAGATCATTTAATTGAGTAATAAAAAAAATATAAGAGATTTTTTTTTCAGAGGCTTAATGTTTGAATCAGAGGCAACAAGATTCCAAAGTGCGGGAATCGAAATCGGAGCCAATTCTTCTCACATTGAGGAAAGCTTATTAAGTGAATCACTTGCCCCATTTAATATTAGTCTAAGAAATAACGCACTTGAAATGGCAAGATTATATTCTGTTCTTTTCTGCTTTGAAAACGAAATCAGAGGATATATACGAGATACTTTAACTGAGAACGAAGGTATAGATTGGTGGTCAAAGTTATCTAAAAAAATAATTTCACATGCAGAGTCTAGGCAAACAACTGCCCTCAAAGATTCTTGGCTTGAGGGTGAAAAATCAGATTTACTTGGTTTTGTTGACTTTGGAATGCTATCTAATATAATAACTGAAAAGTGGGTTTTCTTTAGCAATGTCATCCCTTCTCAACATTGGTTAAAACAAAGAATGGACGAATTGGAGAAAACAAGAAATTTCATTGCACATAATAGGATGCTTTTGCCAACTGAATTTAATAGGATTTATATGTATATTTCAGATTGGAATAGAGTAATTGGATTATAGTTATTAAAGAGTTAAAAAAATGTATAAATTTTATTAATATTTCATCATTTTGAAGTTTATATTTTGACTTTAATTTTTGGCACCCTTTTTACATATGGAAGTAAATATTGACATTTTCTTTTATTTTTTTAAAAGTATTAACCACAATGATTTTAATGTATTAACATTAAGTATTAAAATATCCTGATCGCATAACAAAATTTATTAATTACTAAAATCACCTAAATGAAAAAGAAAAGTAATCTTATTGGTTCAAAGGATTCGGAGATATGTTCTGCAAACGAGAACATATATGATATGTTTTCAATAACCGAACTGGAACAACGACTTCAAATGAGCGAAGCCGGTGTTTGGTGTGATACTAAGTGCGGAACTGATTGTAATCCTATCTGCAATACTAATGACCAGACTTGTACTACTGATCAGTTATGCACTTCCATAGTTTGCACCACGATTTGTGGAGCTATTATATAAGATCCCTATTATTTTTGGATCATTTTGGATTAGACTTTTAGTGGGAAGTAATTTAAGGAACTGGATTAATTAAATCCTGACGGAGGTACAAAACAGAGTGAGGCATTTGGTCTTACATGGATGTAATATTCACTTCACTGTTCAGTTAGCATTCAATCTAAAATATTATTTGATAAAACAAAAATTATAGATTAACAATCTCAATTACCTTGTCATTATTTTCCACAATTGATTGAGTGGTAATTTATTAAGTCAAGTTGTCTATTGGTGTATCAATGCTTTCAAGAATTGTCTATTTTATTTCAAATACTCCAATTAAATTAACGCCGGATGAAAAATATTATTAATAGATGTTTTTAGAATTGGCTTAGCACATGTTTATTTCCCTAAGCTAAGTTTAGGTATATGTTACCATAGCGCTAATCCAAAAGAAAAAATATTTTTCAAATATGATCATTGTCAAAGTGTTCCCACTTCAATTAAAAATATAATTATTTCTTTTCGAAGTGTAAGTATTATCGCATAAGTAAAATAAATATTTTTTTTTAAAACAAAGTAATTTATATTTTTTTTATCATTTGTATAATACTAAAAGAAAAGAATCCTGAAAATGACTATTCAAATTCACTAAATCAGATAGTTTAGATTAAATTAAATATCATATATAATGAAGTCGCTAATAAATATAATTTTTATTACCTTTTTGATACTATTATTTTTACCACGCCCAATAGTTGCACAAAATGTAATTAATGGCAATATCAAAAACGTATCAAATGGAAACCCCATTCCCTATGCATCCATTGGAATACTTCGAAAAAATGTGGGAAGCATTTCGGACTCAAGTGGATATTTTATATTTGAACTGACCAAAAATCTTGATTATAATGACACAGTGGTTATCAGTTCCATAGGATACATAGATAAAAAATTACGCTTGCAAGATTTTATAACAAAAAAAGATTTTCTTTTAGAACCAACTGCTAATCTACTAAAAGAAATAAGTATTGCTTCATTCAAAAATGAAAGAATTTTTGGGTCGGTTAGTAAAAAGCGAAACTTAAATTCAGGATGGAGTGGCAGCGGCAAAGGCGGTGAGCTCGGAAATATTTTCACTATTGGTACTAATCAATATAAGATAGATATGGTTTCATTCTACATTCTTACAGGATGCGATACTGTATGGTTTAGGCTACATATCAGAGAATATAAGAATGGATACCCTGGAAATGAATTATTAACTGGGAATATTATTTTGCAAGTGACAAAGCAAGATGGAATTAGTGATCATGATCTGTCAAAGTTTAATATTTATATTTCTGACAATCCGCAAATATTTCTCAGTCTTGAACTTATAGCTAGGTCTAAGTCAATCGCAGATACGGATTTAGGCAATAATGTACATATAACAGGCCACAAAGGAGGTGTTTTGCATTACAAGTGGTTTCCACAAACAGCTTGGCTTAAGAATAAAGACTACGAACTTTCATTGATGTTAAAAGCCAAGTATTAACTATGATCGATGATGAAATGTTTTTGCTTTTAAAGCAAGAAGTAATAAATTACTTGAAACCATTAAATACTGACATTCTTTTTGATAATATGTTAAGTGAAAATGCATTTGAGTCCAATAAAATATTCCTTTGTTATCCCGCTCTTTTTGCAGATGCTTATAATATAAAGTATACAACTCCTGAAATTAAACAGATTACAATTGCTGGGTATCTTTACTTTTATTCAATGCTCAAAATAGATGATTTGTTTGACGTAGCATCCACAAGAATGGGTGAGAAAGTAATGATGTTTATTTTGAAGTCCCATGAAGAGGCTATTAAAATCCTATCTACTTTTTTTTCGATTCAATCTCCTTTTTGGCAAAACTGGAATTCTTTACACCAGACATATTATGACAATATTGCAAAAGAAAATAAAATAAAATCAAGAAAAAGAATAGACGAAGAAATGTATAACCAGATAGCTATGAATCGTAATGCAGTCGGACTTATAGCACTGACTGCAGTATATCATCTTCAGAATAACCATGGGAAACACAAATATCAAACTCTTTCTGCTATTCATAACAATTTTGCCATTGCATATCAGATACTTGATGATATAAAAGATATAAAAAAAGACTATGAAAATAAACAGTTAAATTTCGTATTATTAAAACTCAATAATAGCAGAAAGGCTAATTTAGAAGAATCTATTGATCGGAAAATAAAGTACTTCTACCTTTCAGGAATGTATAAAAAAGTATACAAACACTTGTTGGGTAAAATAGAATTTGGTATCGCTTTGTCAAAAAAAACAAATGCTGACATCTGGACTTATGCTTTAGATAAATTTTGGAAGCTTGCTAGCGAGGAATTGCATAATATGAATGGGTTTATAAAATGCATTAAAATAAGGGATGCCCTTACTCGTAATAAAAATACAAGGTCAGATTCATATAAAAGCTTGCTAACTGCGGCTGCTGTATTTAAGAAGTTGCATAAAATAGAACAAGATACAATTTCTTTCCTGTTCGAACAGGCGGATCATGGATATGGAGAATTAAAACATGTTATTTATTTAAATAAAAATATAGGCCTGACGACCACAAAAGAAATTCACGTAAATGACACTTTTCAAAGGGCAATAATTAGTGATGTACTATGTGATTGCAGAGATATTTTAGATATCGATTTAAGTCGAATGTTAGAAAATGAAACCATGTACTTAGTCAAAAAAAGACAAAGAGATACAATCGGCGGGTGGAGCTATTATCCTAAAATAAAGGAGATTGCGGCGGACGCGGACGATCTTGGACAAATACTCCAATTGTTTGTACGTTCAGGCAAAAATATATACATACAAAAGTATATTAGCCAACCGCTAGATATTCTCTTAAAAGAAAGGACTAATAGAGATGGTGGAATTGAAACTTGGATCATTCCAAAAAAATCTAGTAATATTACTCACTTACGACAAGAAAAATATAATAATATGTGGGGGACTGGCCCAGATGTCGAAGTGATGGCCAACCTTGTATATGGATTATGCCTCTATGATTTCAAATTGTATTATAAGCAAATTGTAAAGTCCTGTAAATATCTAATTTCACATAGGGATTCCAATGGAAGTTGGCAAAGTAAATGGTATTATGGGTCGTATTATGGAACCTATGTTATAATTCGGCTAATAATCTATGTACTTAAAAAAGATGCAACAGCAAGTACTAATTTTTTATATAAATCCTTGAACAAAACAATCGTATTCTATGAGACATCACAGCAAAAAGATGGTGGATGGAGCATGAAAAACAACAAAAGTGATTTGTTAAATTCTGCATTAGCTGTTTTAACAATACTAAACATTTATAATTTACGTAAAGAAGAAAAAATACGTAAACAAGTGCTGAAGGGTTACCGGTATCTTTTAAAAGCTTCAAATATAACTTTATATGAGCCTTACAACATCCCTTTTATAAAACCGCGAATAAATGACCCTTATAGTTCAAAAACCATCACAGTGAGCTATATTTCAAAAGCTTTTCTTGAAATAAGAAAAGCTGGAATACTTGAAGAAAATTCCTAAAACACAGTAGAATTTTTTAATAAAGCGTAATTTGTTTTCCGATCATATACATTTTCAAGTAAATCACAATAAGCTAATATTTTTTTATAATTTCTAAATCCCTGTGCTATTGTTAAATTCTTTGCTAAAACCTTTGTGTATAGCTCATCGACCATTATTGGTGAAAATTTCTCTAATAGATTTTCAAGTTTTCTCGAAAATTCATTTATATGTTTATTCTGAACTGAAATAATATTTTTTTTGAGAAAGATATTCATAGTAGGAAATGGTTTTTTATTGCTGTCATTTTGAAGAATAGTTTTCGGAAAATCTTCCTTAGCAATTTCAACTCTTTCAACCATTACAAGAAAATTAGGATTTTGGTTAAGTAATTGCATAAAGAGATGACAAAAATCGTACAACATTTCAAAATCTACATATATATCGATTTTTATAAAGGCCTTATATGGTAATGCCAAGGATAACATGCCTCTACATACATTATTGTTTTTTTTGTCATGCAAAGTATTTAAAAAAGGATAATTAAGCCTCCTTAATCCTGCAACAATAAAATGAATATTATTAACTGCTAAAAATGATGAACCAGCTATATATTTCGCACGCCAGTCTTCTGCAACGATCCGCATTTTTTTAAGCAATGTAAGTTCATATTCCCCTTTTGGCTGAATATTTTTTTCATAATTATCAAAGCATGTTTCACAGAATTTTTCTAAAATAAAAAAGGCATCATTTAAGGCACTCATTTTATGTCCTGTATCATCTTTATATTCTTTAAGTGAAAGGTCTTTATTTACTGCAACGATACTATAGTTGTTGAAATAGCAATCATGAAACATTTGTGTATACATTGGCATACTTTCTATTATTTCTTTTTGAGAATCAATGGATTTCAAGCAATATACTCGCTTTACCTTTATATCGTTCATCGTATATAGTTTTTAGAAATGTATAAATCTTTTTTAGAAGCAAATAAATAATACGTGTAAGTGAGAATAAAATAAAAGAATTTAAGAAAATAGTAAATACAAAATTGAAAAATTCTTTACGCAAAAAAGTATCGGAAGAATCCATAAATAGCTGCAATCTAACAACATCATTGGTCAGTTGTATACTAAGACTCGCAATTATTCCTGGCAATAACCAGCAAAAAAAGTAAAGGAAAAAAATATTGGCAACAACTGTGTAAGTAATAATAAAGAGTCTTACTTTCTTGGAATATATTTTAATGGAACATTTGCTAATTCCTTTGCCTAGAAAAATTGATTTGGTGAAATTGGCAAGAAGTTGTGTGGTTTTTTGCCGCATATTGGAAATGTCAAAAAGATCAGATACAATCCAATAACCATCATATTTAATCAATGGGTTAAGATTGGATAAGATAATTATATAGTTGAGGAAGATCAAATAGCCAGTTAGCAGATCTTTTGTTAAATAATAATAATATGATAAAGGAATTAGAATGATTGCTTGAAAATAGATACCCCCAAAATCTATCACTAGTCTTTGTGTATTTTTCAATTTCCATGCCTTGGTAGTATCGCTATAAAAAACAGGCGTAACAAAATATAAACCAAATCCAATGGCTCCATTTTCCACATTGAATTTACGGCAAGCTGTAGCGTGTCCTAATTCATGAAATAGGACAATTGCTAGTAAAAGTATATTTGCTTTCAGAAAAGTAATAGCATTAAATTTATCAGTGAGATGTATTAGAAAATCGGATTTGAAAAAATTAGGGAGTGTGTACGTTACCGAAATAAGGAAAAGTACTTGGATAAAAATGAACAAGTATTTATCGTAAAAAAGAACTAAGGGCTTAGTAATAATTTGTACCCATTCTGGCCGAAGTATTTGCAATTTAAATTTAATACTATCCAATTGCGAATGTTGAGTTGTTGTCATGTTCTCAACCAACCTATTTTTTATAGAGACAATCTCCTCTTCAGTTAATTTATAATTAAATTGTTTGGAAAGCTTTGCGGCAATAATATCATTAGGCGTATGTTCCTTGATCAGACCAACAAGCATTTTTGTTATTTGATTTATCTCGAAAATCCTGTGTTGATAGGATAATGTAATTTTAGAAGATTTGCTCATGTCAGAAACTTCATGAACTTCCGCTTCAAATAGTATGTCCTGATTCCTCATATTCAATTTATAAACCAGTAAAAAATAGGCAACTATGATTTCATAATTGCCCTCTACCACATTAGGCTCAACTTAAACTAGGACAGATCGTTGTACAAATAATAGATGTACATAATTCATCAGTACCACATGATTGGTTGTTTGTTGAACATACCGGATTACAATCCGTGCCACATTTTGTGTCACACCATACCCCCGCTTCACTCATTTGTAGTCTTTGTTCAAGTTCCACCAGTGAAAACATATCGTAAATGTTTTCATTCGTTGAATGCATTTCGGTTTCATGTTCATTTGTTAGAAGTTTTTTGGATCCCATTTGATGTGTTTTGTTGTAGTTATTGAATCAGATTATGCTACATTACTTGGATTGTAGCACTCTGAGATATTTCAGTTATTTCACCATTTTTAACTTTTTCTACTTCTTCTAGGTAATTAAAATAAGTATGCGGAACAATGTCTTGAAAAAGTTTAGGGTATCCATCGCAATGAGGTGAATTATACCCCCTGCCTTCTCGTAATGCTCCTGCCATACATCCACCTCCACAAAAAAAAGCGTATTTACATTTTGAGCAGGCATCAACTTTTGAAATATTTTTACCAATCCATTTTGCAAGTGCATCTTCATCAAATTTAACTTCTTCTTTGTATGTTCCAACTATATACTGTTCTTGTCCAACTAATTCCCAGCAAGCATAAATGTCACCACAAGGATCTAAAATATACATGCCATTTTGTGCACCACAGAAGGTGGAAACGAAATTAAAAAGATTATTCCCTGAAATAACATGTTTGATCTTTGATTGTAAACCAAAATCTTGACAAGATATTTTTAATTTAGGATCATTTTCTATCGCTTTTCTGAATTTATTCATGTATTCCCCTCGGTTCATGGTGCGAATTATTTCACGATTCTCTTGTTGCTCACTGTCATTTTCATAATGAAATTTAATATCGCCATCATATCTTGATTCTTCTGCTTCAAAATTAATATACTGTGCATCGGGATCAAATACTCCATTATCTTTTACATCCAATTTATTAAAAGCTTTTTTGTATTTCGTTTCTGATTCTATACCTTTAGCGGGAGCCATGACAACGTTACAAGATATTTCATCATCACCGTGAATTAGACCTGAATAAACGCTAAAATTCTTATAATTAAAAAAACCTCTATTTTTAAAATCCTCGTTGAGCTCAAATAGGTTTTCAAAATTATTAACCTCAGTATTGACACGTATAGATACGAGTACTTTTTGATCAAGACATAATTTAATATTTTCCATAACTTTTTCAAAAGTTGACCCATCCTGAAAATGCGTCCTCCTGGTATCATGTATTCGTTTAGGCCCATCAACAGTGATTTGAAGGCTACTAATCATTTTAGGATTTAATAGATGCGCATAATTTTCTAGTTCATATCCATTAGTGATTGCACTAAATAAAAACCCATCCGCAGTACCTTTCTGAACAATGTATTCTATCAACCCCTTGTTTTTACCAAGCAATGGTTCTCCCCCATAAAGCGTAATACTATTGCCGATTTTGCGCCGTTCTGGTTGTATTTCGAGCATTGCTTTAAAAGCCCGGTCAACTGAATCTTTTGTAAAAGTTTTCTTTGACCAACCTTTGCCATTTTTCGAAATACCATTTTCAAAGCAATATGGACACCTGAAATTACAATCATACGCAACTAGTATACAAAAACCTGCACCACCCTTACTTCTTCCATGTAGAAGATTAGCAACCTCGCTAACCCATTGTTTCTCTTCAATTGGCTTTTTATTGGTTAAATAACCGCGATTAACAAGCTTATCCAAAGAATTTTTACTGAATGGGTATGATTTAGATTCATTTATAACTTCGTTAATCAAGCCACCTTTTCGTAAAAACTGAGCTATATCATTATTTACAATATCAATAGCCCCAGTGTACCCATGTACAATCATCCATTCATTTGTGTCGTTTTCTAAAGGGATGAAAATAGTGTATAGAGAGGTTTTGTAGACATTTTCTTTTTCCATCAAATAGCTATTTTGGTTGAGTTAATATGAAGATATCGTGAGATTTACTATCAAAATCGTCAGGCATAAAAAAGAAAATTAGATAATAATAAATTGGGGTAATATTAGTTTGAGCTGACACCGAAAAACATGAACTTAAAATAAAAACAACTACTGCTAATTTTCTACGCATTTTTATTTTTTTTGTATAATAAATACAATTAACTATTTAATTATCAGAAACATAGTAGCTCCAAAATCAAAATTCATTAACTGAAAATCAATTGTTTACAATCGAATTAACAGGTAATAATTATAAATAGAAGTAGAGCAAATGATATTAATCAGGAACGAAAATATCAAATGACAATAAATGAATAATGCGTATAAATACGCAATTTTAAGAAATCCAGGATTTATTTGTTATTGAGCTAATTCAGATGTAAACTATACCTGTTAGGCATTTCAGCACAAAGTGAATAATTCATCTAAGATAAAAATACTGCCTACATTTTTTTTGCAATTTCGAGTATTTATACGCATTAATAGTAGACTATGTCGGATTAAGTTTGCAGTGAGAAGATTTAATTAAGTAAAATATTTTACATAATATATTACTAATAAAATTAAAAATATGGTTAATAAAAAGTCTTTATCACTTAACATTATGACAAGCAATACAAAAACTTATTTTAGACTAAGACAAAATAGATTTATTGACTTTGCTATATGCCACCATTCATCTGATATTTTAATCTACAGTTCTAATTAAATAGTAATTAAGTGAACATTCAAAATTTAAAAAAGATACAACTAATATAATATAGCATTTTTTGATGAGCTTTTTTATTTTACTGAAGGAGAGCAATTAAACATTTTAACAGCACCCTTAACAAACAACACAGAAAAATTAACAATTAATAACACTATATGTATCAATCAGCAATCGAAAAAATCAAGAAATCAATATTCCCAATATTCTTTGTTTCGACAGAAGGACAAAATACAACAATGGGAGTTATTGGAACAGGATTTTTCATAGACGACAGAGGACATTTCCTGACAGCATTACACGTAATTACTGAAGCTCCAGCAAATTCAGTTTTTCAATATCGTGGAAACATTCCTGATCATATTATTAATCCACCTGAACTGATTTCCGAAATTTATCGTGACCCAGTTAGAGATATTTTTCTCGGCAAATTAAACATTTCAAATACAACTCCTGTAGCATCTGTTCATGACAGACCAAAAGCAGGAAAATCAATTTGTCTTTGTGGCTACCCACTTGCACAACTTTCCATAAATCCAGACGGAATTATAAATGTAATTGCTGTTAGACAGTATTGGCAACCTACCTATATAATTGATGCTGTGACAGTAGCAGATAACGGAAAAAATTATATAGGTTTTATGACACAAGACATCTCTTTAAATGGAATGAGTGGCGGACCTGTATTTGACACTGATGGCGTAGTTCACGGAATTGACACAGCTTTTGTTCAAAGAGAAATACCTCAAAAAGACAAGCCTGCAATTCAAGTATTTAATGGGATTGCATTAGAAAACGCATCAATAGCTGACGTTTATGCTAAAATAAATGTTGTATAGCTGACACTTGATAAACTTTACATTTTCAGACTAAATTTTAGCCCCCCCCTCCTTGACTAAAAAATATTGAATAATTGACTGATTAATTATAAAAAACTATGCGCCTACAGAAAACAATTTCTTGCTCCAATTGGCCTTTATATGTTCACTCAATCTTTTAGCAGTATCTAATTTACTTACCCTAATATATTTCAAGAATGAGCGTTCGGTTCTATGTCCAGTTATCTTCATTAAGTCAATAGTTGGAAATCCCTGTAAATAGTAGTTGGTTGCAAATGACCTACGTGCAGTATGGCTTGAAACTAAATCTGCTAAAATATCCTTTGGCCTTGCACTAATCCTGCCTACTTCAGTAAACTCAGCTAATTTGCAAACGTCTTTTATGTAATCATTAAATTTTTGATTACTTATTGTTTTAGGAAGCTTATTAGGGCGGTCGGTATATTTTTCGAAAATTTCCAAAATATCTGGATTACATGGTATTATAACCAACTCCTTACTTTTTTGTGTAATTGTCTTTATAAAATAGTCACCATCTATTTGAATGATATTTTCAGGTTTTATATTACTAAAATCCGAAAACCTTAATCCAACCCATGCACCAAATATAAAAAGGTCTCGTACTTCATCCAGTTTCTTATTAGCAATCTTTAAAGCATATAATTTAGCGAGTTCATCTTCTGTCAAATACACGTGCTCTGTATCTTCCTCATTATATGAAAATTTCTTGTGCTTAAATTTCATATTATCTGTATACTCTAAGTCTACAGCTTCTCCCATAAACACTTTTATTATGGCAATATCTTTGGCTACAGTATTCACTTTTAGCTTTCTCGTGTTCTTTAAATAGTTTACATAGGAATAAAAGAAGTCTAAATCTATGGTATCAAAATCTACCCTACTTTTAGAATATTCTTGATATTCTTTAAGGTGTTTTGCTACAGCAGCATAATTATCTAAGGTTTCCTTACTCTTATCTTTACCCTTAAACTTGATTTCTCCTTTAATAAATCTTTGAGCAAGCGTAAATAAGGTTGGCTTATTAGGATCACTTGCCTTGTTATGATTCTTGTCAATAAGTAAATCAAGGGTTCGTTTTAAAATAATAGGGTCAGGAATACCATCCTTTAACGCTTCTGAATAGGCACGTAAACAAGCATTCTCTAAATTATCAAGCATGTCATTTAAAGCAAACTTACCATCGTTGGTTGTTGTTAGCTTGTTCTTAACTCTTTGTTTATTTTGATTCCAATCATTAGGCTTTATTGATTGTCCAAACTCATATCTTAACCTACGCTTTTGATAAGCAAAGTCTAAAACAATGTTTGAGAAGCCATCTTTCCCTTCTGGCTTTAATCTAAAATTAACTTGTGGTTTACGTGACATAGTTCCTTTCCTTTTTTGAAAGGTACGAATTAAATTCATATTAGGTGACACTATAGGTGACACTAAAATTGAATTCCGTTGCTATTTAAAATGATAGTAAAATTATATTTATATTGATTATCAATTATTTATTTTATAATTATCTTTTAAAAAGATAGCCAATATCAATAAGTTCCTGTCCTCCCCCTACAGCAACTATTAGTCCTTATTATATTGTCAATCAATGTAATAAGGATTTTTTATTTGCAATAGGGGAACTTATTAGGGGAACTATTTCAAGGTTTGTCCCCTTATAATAATCTCCCAATCCTACATAAATACGTCACACTTACGTCACAAAGAGTATTTTGCGGTCGATAATACTACAATTAAAAATCTACGGTTTCTCTTAATATAATTTCAATCGAGAACACTAATTCATTTTAATGAATGTATTAATCAATAGTTAGATTTCAAATTTTAATAAAGCTAACATAAATAAATAGCATTGATATTTGATTTTGGAACTTTTCTCATTTTTAGTTTTTAGGACTTTCAACTATTTAATAGTCCTAACAGCACGAACATAGAGTGTAGGAGGAGAATCGGAGGCTAATCCATATCTTATATCTTCTAAAGACTGACCGCCGTTATAGAAATATTGCTGCCAGACAATCCCTCTAATGGGCTCCGTTGAACTCCAATAAAAGTAATCTGAAAACCCGCCAATTTTTTTTCTGTTCTTATATAAAATATTCAACTCAGTCTTGGATGGTAATCGCCAACTTTTTCCTAAAGCACGACACGCTTCTTTAGCATCATCCCAATTCATTGCTTCAGGAAAATCATTTTCTGCAACAAGAAGATTTCCAATTTTAAATGGCTTACCAATTATCTCTTTTGCATCTTGAGCAAAACAAAAACTAGCAATAAGCACCAGAGGTAAGAACGATAACTTTTTCATAGTTATAATTAATTTAATATAAAACTACAGTATATTTTTAACTTAACAGATTTTGATAATTAGGTAACATCACAATATTGTTTTGCCTTGCTTATATACAATCGTAATAACCAAGTCCTCCTTGATAATAGGGAACATCCCGCTACAGGCTTTTAAACGCTGGTTCTTCTGGTCTAATATACAGCAAAACGCCTCGTATTCAATTGGACTATATTCGTCTCCGTTCATAGTATAATACCCTTCTTTCCCTGAAATAGGCGTAAAAACATAAACTTTCGGGGTCCCAATATCTCTAATCGAAATAATGCCGTTTTTAATAGCATTTAAGAGGCTTAATTTCTCCTTTCTAGTAAACTTGTTCAACATCTCTTAACTCTTTGATTATAGTGTCTAATTGGCTATCTGTAAGCATATTGAAATCCGTCTCCATTTGAATAGATTGGACCTTGGGTAAATTGTAGTTTAGCAAGTCACAGTAAAACTTGACCCTGTCTTTTGGACCTAGTTCCTGAAAGTCATTAACAACAGAAAAAAGTCACGGTTATTATCTTAGATGTATTAAAGATTAAACCCGATTACGTGTAATTAAATTTTCTCAATTATTTCTGAAACAAATTAGGCATTGAATATGTTTTAGTTAAACGCTTAATTTCTTCTAAATAATATTCAGTCCACTCACTTCTGATTTCATACCTCAATGCACTCGGATAAATCCAATTATCAACCATAGAATTGATTAACAAATGAAGCACTTTTACAGCAGAATCCTTTTGATCGAGTTTAAGCAACAATTCTGAAAATAATATTAAGTTTGAATTAAGATCAATCTGAATTTTATCAATTATTGATAAAGCTTCTTTTGCTCTTTTTAATGCCGAGGCCTTATCTCCTTTTTCTAAATAAAAAGAAATTATTAAGTTGTAGTAATTGATAATATAGGTATCTGCGTAAAAACTTAAATTATCCTTTAAATTATATGATAACATTTGAATTTTATTATTCAGATTTTTTTCCATATTAAAAATAGACGTTTCATTTGAAATACTGTCATTCTCATTAATAGGTAAAAGTTGATACAAAATGCCATCAAATTGCAAATAATTCTTAAATTTTTCATCTATAGAGGTAAATAAAATTGGACGAGTATTGATATTTTGCTCAATAATATCAAAAAGCAACAACTCATTTAGCGCTAAATAGTCCCCATTTTGAAAACTTAAAAAATTAGTGAGATTTTTTTGCTTTGAAATTGATAAGAATTTACTTGGGTCAATAATTAAATTGGTTTGAGAATAGGGATAGTTTTTAATTTTATTATCTGAATCTGTATTTTTCTTAAACTTATCATTATAACAAAATGATAAAAAATCAAACAAAGAAATAGGTCGATTAGAATTAATATTTTCTTCTTCCTTGAAATATAAATAGGAAAATTCACTTTTGCTATAAAAGTTTTCAGGTGTTCTAAACTGAACTAATTTTGATTTTTTTAAATAATCAACATAATGTGGATTTGCGAGCAACCCATTATTAATGACAATAACATCATTTCGATAATTTTTTACCTGTTGCAGATACCACAAAGGGTATGTATCGTTATCGCCAAAAGTTATCAATATTGAATTTTGTGGACAAGCATCCAAGTATTTTTTTCCAATTCGCTCAATACTCTCATCAAATTCAATTTTATTTAAAAAATTTCTAGCTTCTACATTTTTTTTGCAAATAAGCATATAATAATAACCATACATTTTATCGTTGAAAGATTTCATTCTGGTATTACCAACTAAAGTCTGATATTTTGGATTTGATTTTGATAATTTTTCCCATATAGATATACCTTCATTCATGTATTTTATTGCCAACTGTATTCGACGATCTGAAGGAAGTTCATAATAATCTAGTACTTTGTGTTCGGGAAGCTCTGTAGATAAATAATCTGAATTTGCCAATAACTTTGTATGCTTACTGTAACCAGAATGATTCAAAAGAAACCCATCTGCATAATTGGTGTAAGCACGAGCTAAACCCTCCATTATCGTATCATTTAAATTTGATTTGCCTTCAAATTCATTGATCATATCTTCGGCCCAGCCATCATACCCATAATATTTACAACGCTCAAACATATATTTGTTTAGAGTATTAGAATTCAGATAATCAATTCCTGCTGATTTTGCAATTGCTTCATTTTCAACTTGCTCAAAATTTTGCAACTCATAGTAATTGGATATTGATTTATCCCAAAATAATTGTTCAGCATTTAAAGAATCTTCTTTAATTACAAACCAGCCTTCTTTTTTCTTAGCAAATTCTATTTTAGTGTAGCTTTCATTCTTATACAAACGAAAAAAGTTTTTAACTACTTCAGGGTATGAAGGAACAAAATCCTGAGCAAAATTTGACAATGGTAAAAAGATGATAACTACAAAAACAAAAATGAGCCTTTTCATTCTATTAAAATTTGTTGAATATTAAAATAAATATACAAATTATATTATATATTTAAAAGAAAATCACAAAACACGAATCATTTAGTCTTAACTGTATCAGGGCTAATTGATACTTCAATGACTAGAGAAATTATATAATAATTTTATATTATATATAATAAAATAAGTTAAATTATATATATTCTAACAACCCCATATTTGCTTCCCTTTAAGATTTATCTCCAATATATCATCTGCGCATCCTCCATGAATTTCTGAATTATTTATATCTTTTTTATTCTTTAATATATACGTACTTCCACTTTTATGTTTCAACACATATCCTTCGCCGATCAAATTTTTACCGATATAAATTTTCACATAACTACCCAATGTAAGACTAGATCGACCAATTACAGTTACTGTACATTTTCTGGAACATTTTCCAAACTCAGCCTCACAATATGAAAATATATAAGCGTTATTTTGAGTTGGAGCAGCAATAGAAATTTGAAAAAACAAATTCATGCTCAAGATTAAAACGAGTATTTTTTTCATAGAATTAAAAATATACTCGAATATATGAATTTAACATAATATAATTTCACTTAAAAGGCTATTTTTCCAGGCTAGCTACCTCCCTATTTTAAATCTTTGAAACTGAGGCTTGTAAAAGCCTTATAATACAACCAGTGTCCAAAGTTATTGGGATGATTTATATTATTTGCCAGTAACGAAGGTTGATCCTTGCGTGCAAATACTTTTTCGAAAACGCCATACACATCTATATAGGCACAATTAGCGGCAGCTGCTGCTTCTTTAGCAGCCTGGGTGTATGATTCCATTTTGTGGCTTGCATAATGCCAATTTTCATTGGGTCTAAAACAGGAATAAATAATTACTTCTGCATTTTTACTTTGCTTACTCTTTTGTGCTAAAGCGATAAGGTTATTTTTATATTCACTTGGTGTTATACCTCCCACATTTGCTTCATTCATACCCCAGCCAAGCAGTATTAAATCTGGATTTTTTTGACCCACAGTAGCATCCCATTTTAAAATAGCTTCAGTTGTTGTATAACCTGGTAATGAAGCGTCTTCCCAACTAATATTAGTTGCTTTATAGGTTTGTTTTAAATAATCAATCCATCTATTTTGAAATCTATATTGTTGAGCACTTGCCTCGCCTCCTGCAGATATGCTATTCCCGTAGCTTACAATATTTACAGGGCTTCCACGTAATAATTTATTTTTAAACTCAGCTAAATAATTGCTTTGATCAGTTGTTTCAACTAGTAAATCATTTTGTTTAGTTGTATAATCGACCCAAATAAAATAGGGATTGTTGCTGTAGTTTGAAAAGTTATTTTGATCAAAATCTGTTTTCCCAAACAATGTATACTTTGCATAATTAGGTATGCGGGAATTTACTGTTCTTGCAATAGTGCCATTTTTATAATTGATCGTATAATCGGTTCCTTCTTGGTAAATGATGGAACCCGAATCGGAAGGCAAATACGTACTACGTAACCTTACCGAACTCTTTACAATAGATGTATATAAAAAATTAGATGAAGTTGTATCAGCGAGTAAAAAAGACTCGCCTTCTATCTTGTTTTTCCCTTTTACTGAAACAAAAGGTTGCACCGTTTTGCAAGACCATAACAAGCAGGATAAAATAAGTAATACAAATAAAAACTGCTTCCTAGAAGTATGCATTCAATAGGATTGAAGCACAAATCTAGTTTTATTTATATAAGTTTAATAAATTATATAAATTTAGCCTTATTTGATTGTCAACCAAGTTGTTAGCGCAAACTATAAATTCCCTTTCTTTAATTCACTTACTGCAAAATCGGTGGCTCTTGCAGTAAGGGCCATATACGTTAAGGAAGGATTTTGACAGGCAGATGATGCCATACTAGAACCATCTGTAATAAATACATTTTTTGCATCGTGCATTTGATTCCATTTATTTAACACAGAGGTTTTAGGATCTTTACCCATACGCGCCGTTCCCATTTCGTGAATACAAAATCCGGGAGCTGGCATGCTATCGTAGGTAGAAACATTTTTTAAACCCGCTGCTTCTAACATTTCTGCTGCGCTATTTTTCATGTCCACGCGCATCTTCATTTCATTTTCTTTAAACTCGCAATCTATATCAAGTAACGGCAAGCCCCACTTGTCTTTTTTATCTTTACTAAGCGTTACTTTATTTTCATAATATGGTAAGTGCTCACCCCATGAGCCAATACCCATAGACCAGTTACCTGCTTCTGTGATGCTTTCTTTAAATGCCTGACCAACCCCTTCTCCCTCTTGTCTTCCCCTACCGGCGCCACCTTGGTAACCAAATCCACGTACATAACCTGCCGACGAACCTCCGTCTAAATTTCTAAACCTAGGAATATAAATACCGTTGGGTCTTCGGCCATACGTGTACTGATCTAAAAATCCTTCATAAGTTCCAGAAGCACCCACACCATAATGATGATCCATTAAATTGTGGCCTACTTGTAAACTACTGTTGCCAAAACCTTCTGGGAAAACCTCCGAAACTGAATTGAGTAAAATATGAGAAGTGCCTAAAGTAGATGCATTTAAGAAAACAATTTTTGCATAATACTCTTCCGTTAAATTGGTGTTCGAATCTACAATGCGCACACCTTTTGCACGGCCTGTTTCTTTATCATATAGAATTTCGGTGGTGATGGCATCTGGACGGAGCGTTAAATTTCCTGTTGCGAAAGCTGCAGGAAGTGTAGCTGCATTGGAACTAAAATATCCACTAAATGGACAGCCTTGATGACACTTGTTCCTAAATTGACAAGGACCACGCGTTCCAATTTTTGCCGTATGATTGGCAGAGCGTCCAATAATCATAGGACGACCCATTTTTGTTTTTAACTCACCAGCAACTAGTTTTTCTACACAGTTCATTTCCATAGCAGGCATGAACTCTCCATCAGGAAGCATGCTCAAGCCATCTCTATTGCCACTGATACCGGCAAATTTTTCTACATAACTATACCATGGTGCTAAATCGTTGTAACGAATAGGCCAATCGGTACCATGACCATCTTTTGCATTGGATTCAAAATCGAGTGGACTCCAACGGTAGCTTTGACGGCCCCACATCAGTGAACGACCACCAACATGATTGCCCCTAATCCAATCAAAAGGTTTTACTGGATTGTAGGGATGATCGTTATCGTTTACAAAAAACTTTTTTGAAACCTCATCGTAAGCGTAACACTTACTTTGTATGGGTGAATTTTTTTTATCTTCTTGGGTTGTACCGTTGCGGTGTTCTAACTCCCACGGATTTTTTTCGGTTCCCTCGTAATCTTTAATATGCTCCACATTACGGCCACGTTCTAATAAAATTGTTTTGAGTCCTTTTTCTGTTAACTCTTTAGCAGCCCATCCTCCAGAAATACCAGAGCCTACTACAATTGCATCAAAAATATTTTGCTTTGCCATAGATACCTTTTGTATCAACAAAATACGAAAAATAGTAATCCATTAAACACCCTGTACCGGTGCGTACTTTTTTAGTTGCTTGTCCATAACGCCAAACCAACAAAAAGGAACGAGCGCTAGTAATATCATGCCCGGATAACCCGTAGGCATTTGAGGAGCCTGATCCATACTTCTAAGAATTTGGTACTTTCTGGATGCTAAATAATGGTGGTCACTGTGTCTACTCAATTCAAACAATAATAAACGGCCAAAAATATGATCGCTATTCCAACTATGTTCGGGCAGCACACGCTCATACCTTCCTGTTTCATTTATTTTTCTGAGGAGTCCATAATGCTCTATATAATTAACGGCTTCAAGTAAAAGCCCGCCAATAGAGGCTGCTATTAAAAATCCTGCCATTGCCTTCATGCCAAAAAAATAAAACACCGCCATTACAAATACAAGTTGAATGACCTGAAACAAAACCATTTCATTATTAAGTTTTGGAAATACTTTATTTTTTTTAATAGCATCCGCTACTGCAATATGCCATGCGCTCAAATAGGTCCCAGGCAAGGTTTGCAGCCAAAAACGATACAAGCTTTGGTTTAATTTTGCTGTGCTAGGATCATCTGGTGTAGCAACATGCTTGTGGTGCCCTTTATTGTGTTCAATAAAAAAATGCATGTATAAACTCGTAAGCAAAAGTGATTTTGCAAAAAGCTGCTCTACAAAATTTACCCGATGCCCAAGTTCATGCGCCACATTAATACCAAAAATGCCACACAATAATCCCATAGCAATAACACGGCCTACTGTATCAGATAATGATACTTCTGTAACCAACATACTTTTTAAAAAAAGCCATAATGCAACAAATTGAAAAACAACAACGGCATACAAAATATAATCGTAAACAGGGTTAACCTTAAGTATGTCCTCTTCTATTGCAGACAAATTATTGTTTGCTGGTTTTACCATTATTTCAAGTACAGGAATGCATATAAATGCATACACAAGCGGTAACCAGGTAAACACCCCGGTTTTGATAAATGCCAAAATCGCGAGTCCATAGAGCGTAAATGGAAGTATGTATTTAAAAGCACGCGTCATAAGGGATTAATTAAAGCAGTAATTTATAAATATTTTAGCGAATTTACACATTGGCTTACTTTTGCACCATGGGACAAAAAAAGCTAATTAGGTTTGAAGCCATTAAAGGATTTGAAAATGTATTTGAATACCCAGTAAACGCTAAAGGCACATGGAACGGGGTTTTTAAAAACAACAATCCCATTACGCTAGAATTAGCTTGTGGCAAAGGAGAATATGCAGTTGGCCTAGGTAATATGCACCCTAACCGCAATTTTATAGGCATCGATATTAAAGGAAACAGGATATGGAGAGGTGCCACAAATGCACTAGAACAGGGCCTTAAAAACGTGGCGTTTATTAGGTCGCATATTGATAAAGTACCGGATTACTTTGACGCTCAAGAGATTGAGGAAATCTGGATCACCTTTCCTGACCCACAATTAAAGGGGGCGCGGGCAAAAAAACGCCTTACCCACCCTAAATTTTTGCGTTTATACCAGCAAATACTAAAACCAGGTGGTATTATTCATTTAAAGACAGATAGCCCAGATTTATACCAATTTACCAAGCTTATTATCAACTTATTTGAACTTCCTTTGTTAGAAGATATGGACAATGTATACGCAGGCACAAATACTAAACCTGAATTGCACATTAAAACGCATTACGAGGGTTTAGACATTGCAGGCAGTAACCGTATTCATTACCTGGCTTTTTCCATTAACAAAGAATTGCCGCTAGCATTAGATGCGCAATTAAAAAGTTTATTAAGTGAACATGAACCTGATTAAAGACATAGACTATTATACGGATCCTTCTGGTAATTTTGTATTTACAGAAGCGTATCATGTAGCTAAAGGTTACTGTTGCGGTCATGGTTGCAGGCACTGTCCCTATACCTACGAAGCTGTTCCAGAGCCCCGCAAACAAATGCTGCTTAACAAAGAAATTCATGAATTCCGCGAGCCGCAATAAAAAAACACCTCCAAACGCTGCCGCTTTAAAAAACGCAAACGCCATTAAAACTGCAGACGCCCCTAGTTTTTTTGAACTGGTGTATCAGGTGGTAAGGCTTATTCCCAAAGGACGTGTATCAACATATGGTGCCATTGCCGCTTATTTAGGAAGCAAGCAAAGTTCCAGAGCTGTGGGCTATGCATTAAATGGAGCACATTTTATACAACCAAAAGTGCCTGCACAAAGAGTTGTCAATAGAAATGGCATGTTAAGTGGTAAAGCACATTTTGAAACACCTACCCGCATGCAGGAGTTACTTGAAAAAGAAGGTGTACTAGTAATAGATGAAACCATCCAAAATTTTAGCAACCACTTTTGGGATCCAACGCGAGAACTTGGTTTTTAAACCCCACTACATTACGCGTAATAAGGCGCAATAAACCAATATACCACCGGGCCTGTTACTGCTACGTAAAACCACAATGGCCAAGTAATTTTAGCTAGTTTTTTATGCGTAGCAAACTCGGCAGTAAGCGCACGATACGCTGTAAATAAAATGAACGGCAATATAACTGCTGCCAAAAATATATGGGTACTTAAAATAAGTAGATAAAGCGTTCTAAAAGAACCTACCGCAGCAGTTTCAGCTTCGCTTAATAATCCATCATGATTGGTGTCACCAAACTTTGCTTCACCTGCTAATAAATGATGGGCAATATAAGACACTAAAAAAAGCACTGATAAAACAAGTGCAGCCATCATCGTTTTTTTATGTAACTGGTAATTACCATTTCTAACAGCCACCAGTGCAGCAACTAGTAATACTGCAATGATTGAATTAATCACCGCATTGGCTTTTGCAAAAATGTGTACATCAAAACCTAGGTCAACATCCAATTTAAATTTACTAAGTAATACGACAACCGTAAATACCACTACCGAAAAAATTCCAATAAGCCATTTAGCAAGTTTGTCGTTTTTTGAAATAGATGCTTGTAACATAGTATCGTTTTTAAATAATATTTTTATCCGTTAATTTTTCTGCGCTGACGCATATACAACACAAAAAATAAAATGGCAGATATGATAATTAACCAAAGCCAAGATAGGTCAAGTATTTTTCTGAAAATAGCGCCTTTATTTTTCTTATCTTTTTCAAGCATCAGTAGTCCAATATCTCTAGCTAGTTTTGCCACCGAACTTGAGTCGAGTCCATTGTAATACCCTCTCACATAGCGGTCTTTATCGAGAAGTACAAATCTTGAAGTATGCACAAAGTCAGGACTGATGGGCTCTTCGCTAAATTTATCAACCCGTAATTCTTCAAATGCAAATTTGTAAATACTGTCTCTGTTGCCAGTTAAAAACCACCAGTTATCATGATTAGCACCAAAAATATCGGCATAATTTTTGAGAACCGGAACAGCGTCACGCTCTGGATCTACTGTGAATGAAACGAATTGAACAACAGCAGTATCAATTTTTTTGCGCACATTGCCTCCCAGCTTAAAAGAGTACTGGAGTTTTTGCATATTATGGGTAAGCTTAGGACAAATACTTCTACAGCTGGTAAAAATATAATCTACCACCATAATTTTAGAACTTTTGTCATAAATACTTACGGTATCCCCTAATTGATTTACAAGACGGATATTTGCTGTTTTATGCCATACACTGTCCGTTATTTCCTTCCCGTTTTCTACCCTTGTTAATACCGTATCTAGTAAATATTTACGTGGCATATTTACCGCATTTTCACTGGCTGTTTTTAGCCATAAATAGCATCCTAAAGGAAGGCCTAAAGCGATTAATAATCCTAGAATTGAATTTTTACTCATGGTATCAGGGTTCGTATAAAAAAACCACCAAACAAAGGTCGGTGGTTTTACTTATTTGATAACAATTTCATTTAGTGATTGTTCTCTACCGCAGCAGTATCTTTAGTATGGGCTGTTGTATCTGCTGCTCCGTGCGCTGCCCCAGCGGCATGACTACCACCATGACCTTCGGCCTTTTTTTCTACCTTAATCGTAGAACGCTCTTTAAAATATGGGTCGTAGGTGTTACGCAGGTTTTTGAATGAATTACCGTCAATTAAAAAAGCACCAATGAACCATACAAAAAGACTTAGAGGCACTACAACCGTCATGATTAGGTTTTTTAATTCGTGCTTCAAGTGCATAAAATAAGCAACGATATAAAAGGCTTTCGCCAACATTAAAATAATGATCGTGCCTTTAATAGCAAGCCTTAAAGCCTCTGAAGTAATACCAATCATCCAGAAACCAAGTATTAATTCTACAATGGTTAATACTGATAAAATGATGGTGACTTTTTTTATTTCTCCAGTTCCGTGGTTTTCTTCGTGGTGCGCAGTATGTGACATCAGATTCTAAATTAATGTTGTTGAAAAATTAAATTATACTAGGTAGAAGCAAGTGAATACAAATACCCAAACTAAATCTACAAAGTGCCAGTACAATCCAGCTTTTTCGATCATAAGGTAATGACCACGTTGTTCAAATTTATCCAAGAGCGTCATAATCAACATAATGATATTGATAACCACCCCTGTAAATACGTGGAACCCATGGAAACCCGTTATTGTAAAAAAGTAATTGGTAAAGTTGGTAGAAGAAGCAGTTCCATCGGCATTAATAAATGGATTACGACCCCACCATGCACCTTCGTGATGTAGGTGATTCCACTCCCAAGCTTGACAGCTTAAGAACGCAATACCACCTATGATGGTCCAAATCATGTATTTAACGACAGACTTTTTATCCATTTCCTGACCTGCTTTTACAGCAAGTACCATGGTAACAGAACTCACGATCAAGATAAATGTCATCACACTCACAAACACAAGTGGCGCATTTACACCTTCTGGTGCAAATGGAAAACTTTTAAACACTACGTTAGGGTCAGGCCATCCATTGGTAGAAAAACGAATGGTTCCGTAAGAGATTAGGAATGCGCCAAATGTAAAGGCATCGCTCATTAGGAAGTACCACATCATTAATTTGCCGTACTCGACATTAAATGGGCTTTTTCCACCACTCCAAGACTTTGTTGTATCTACTGTTGCTGTTGACATGTCTTATTAAAAATTTCGTTGCAAAAATATTGGCTATCAGTCAAAAAAGACGTTTTCTGTGTAACTTTTTATTTGAATTAGGCAATCAAGTGAAAAAATATAAATAGGTAAATCCAAAGAATATCAACAAAATGCCAATACGTTGATACTGTTTGGACAGGTACAAGGCTTATTTGGTCTTTTTTTATCCAAAATGATCTAAAAAATAGAACAATTAAGGCAATCACACCACCAAGCACGTGGAGCATGTGCATCCCAGTGATAATAAACAAAAAACTGGAAGACGAATTACTTTGGGTGCCAATAAGCGCAATACCCCTCATTTCCAGGTCTTGAAAGCCCGTCCACTGCATTTTTACAAAAAGAACCCCTAAAATGGAGGTAATTGTAATCAATAATTTATAGGGGATTAGCTTGCCCGCCTTTAAGGCTACATTAGCCAAATATAGTGTTATGCTACTTGCAAGTATAACAGCTGTAGAGTACCAGAATACAACCGGTAACTCAAAAGCTAGCCAATTTCCTTGATTCTTTTTAACAATGTAAGCACTGGTCATACCTGCAAACATCATAACGATGCTTCCGATAGCAATCCACATAATAAAACGGTGTGGATGAATTCTTTGAGGCTCGTTGGTCGTAAGTGTAGACATACTCAATTAATTTAAATACTTAATTCTATTTTATTTTATCTGCGAGTAATGCAAGTAACACAATTGGTAAATAAATATAACTACTAAACATAACGCGTCTTGCTGACTTAACATCCATTTGCTGGTATAACCTGATACTTTGTACGACCATAAATACATTACAAACCATCACAACAATTGCACTCACAAAACCTGTATATCCAAAGTAATAAGGTAAGAACCCCACGGGAATCATAAGTACTGAATACATAATACCTTGTATCGCCGTAAATTTAGTTGGCCCTTTATCGGCGGGTAACAACTTAAATCCTGCCTTACTATAATCTTCGTGCGCCACCCAAGCAATTGCCCAAAAATGCGGAAACTGCCACAAAAATTGGATGCCAAAATAAATCCAACCACCCAAACTAAAATCATCATTGCCTGCCACCCAACCAATCAAACAAGGTAGTGCGCCAGGTAAAGCGCCCACCAATACAGCAATAGAATTTATTTTTTTAAGCGGTGTGTATATAAAAGCATACAAAAACAAACTAAATGCCGATAAAAGTGCCGATGACAAATTAAAAAAGTACCACATCATGCCCACTCCCACAATGCCAGCAATTACTGCAAATGTGTATGCCTCTTGTTGCGACATCCTGCCAGCTGCAACAGGTCTTGACCCCGTGCGCTTCATCATGGCATCGGTATCTTTCTCTACTGCTTGATTGATGGCATTTGCACTACCTGTAACTAGCATTCCTGCCAAAAACAAGATAGCAATCATCCACCAATCAAACGCTTTTACATTTGGCGCAAGTAAGTAACAAACGACACAAGAAAACACAACCGTAAAACTCAGCGTAAATTTAATTAGCTGGTAGTAGTCTTTGGCTTTAGTGGCAAAAGAAACGCTACGATTGTTTTCGTTATCCATTTTAGTGCTGACTTTCGTCTGCTCCAACAGGTGTTGTTTGTGGTATAAAGTCTACGCCATCTTTACCATAATCATATGCCCAACGGTGCACTTCTGGAATTTCACCTACCCAGTTTCCGTGACCCGGATGAATTGGTGCTGTCCATTCTAAAGTATTCGATTTCCAAGGATTAGGGTCTATTAATTTTCTTCCTTTAAATATGGAATAGAAGAAATTGAACAAGAATGATAATTGAACCATAAACACAATCATCGAAACAAGACTGATGAATTTATTAAGCTCACCAAACTGCTTGAAGCTTTCCCAAATACTAAAATCGTAATAACGACGTGGCATACCTGCTAAACCTTCGTAGTGCATTGGCCAGAAAATCATATAAGCACCTGCAATAGTTACCCAGAAATGAATGTAACCAAGTGTGTTGTTTAACTGCTTGCCATACATTTTAGGGAACCAGTGGTAAATACCTGCATACATACCAAACATAGATGCAACTCCCATTACAATATGGAAGTGTGCAACCACAAAGTAGGTATCATGCAAGTGAATATCGAGTGCGGAGTTACCCAACCAAATACCCGTTAAACCACCTGAGATAAATAAGCTTACAAAGCCAATAGCAAATAGCATAGCTGGGGTAAACCTAATATTTCCTTTCCACAAAGTAGTTAACCAGTTAAATACTTTGATTACAGATGGAACGGCAATTAATAAAGTTAAAAGCACAAACACAGATCCTAAGAATGGATTAAGACCCGTTACAAACATGTGGTGTGCCCATACTAAGAATGCTAGAATTGCAATTGCAAATAATGATCCAACCATCGCCATGTAACCAAAAATTGGTTTACGCGAATTGATAGATATAATTTCAGAAACCATACCTAAGGCTGGTAATAATATAATGTATACCTCTGGGTGACCTAAGAACCAGAATAAGTGTTGGTATAAAATAGCAGAACCACCTTCGTTAGGTAAGGCTCCAACACCATTTACAAATATGTCTGATAGGTAAAAACTTGTTCCAAAGTTTCTATCAAAAATTAATAAGATAAAACCAGACAACAATACCGGAAATGATAATACACCAAGTACCGCTGTAAAGAATAACGCCCAAATGGTTAAAGGTAAACGCGTCATGCTCATGCCTTTGGTTCGCATGTTTAAGATTGTTGCGATGTAGTTAAGGCCTCCTAATAAAGAAGAAACCACAAACAGTGACATAGAAATCAACCATAAATCCATACCTGTTTTAGAACCTGGTGAAGCGTCACCTAGTGCAGATAAAGGAGGGTATGCTACCCAACCACCACTAAAGGGGCCTGTTTCTACAAACATAGAAGACAACATCACAATACTAGCTGCAAAGAAAAACCAGTAGCTCAACATATTCAGAAACGGAGACGCCATATCGCGTGCACCAATTTGAAGTGGAATTAAGAAGTTGGCAAATGTACCAGACAAACCTGCAGTTAATACAAAGAATACAAGTACGGTACCGTGTGTTGTTACAAGTGCATAGTATGCTTCTGGAGTGATACGTCCGCCTTTAGCCCATTTTCCTAAAAGATCTTCTAGGAAAGGGAAAGTTGAATCTGGATAACCGAGTTGTAAACGAAATAGTACGCTCATTAAACCACCTAAAACTGCCCATACCATTCCTGTGATTAAGAATTGCTTCGCAATCATTTTATGGTCTTGGCTAAATACATATTTAGTTAAGAATGTATCATGGTGTTCGTGATGACCGTGATCATCATGTCCATGTGCATCTCCATGTAAAACTGCTTCGTGACTCATACCTATTTATTTATAAAAGTGAATTCTTTTTTAATTTATTTTTTTTATTACTGCTGCAGTAACTGTTGTATCTGCTGCTGCACTTGGGTCTTTTTCAGGAAACGCTGTGTAGTAATATGGTTTTTGTTTAGCCATTACTGCATCAAACTCTTCTTGATCAATCACCTCAATAATACCTTTCATAGAATAGTGGCCATTACCACATAACTGATCACAAGAAATCTCATATACGAAATTTGGATTGCCAGTCATTTCCTTCATTTCTTTGGTGGTATATTTTGGTGTAAACCACATGGTAGTTGGTATACCAGGTACCGCATCCATTTTTAACCTGAAATGCGATAAGCCCACATCATGAATTACATCACGAGATCCTAAAATAAGTTTAACCGGCTTTCCTTTAATTAAGTAAACAGTTTGCTCCATTACAATGTCGTCATGCGCTAATTCATCATCCCAAATTAGACCTAAGCTATTGCTAGCGTTGTCAATATTTTTATAATACTTTTTACCAAATGAACCATCCTTTCCTGGGTAACGGTAAATCCAACCAAACTGCTTACCGGTAACTTCTACTACCATTGCATTTTTTGGAGGCTCCCCTGTAAATAAAAACCAGTTACGAAGTCCAATAACAACTAAGATTGTTAAAGTAATGGCAGGAATAATTGTCCAGATTAATTCAAGTTTAGTACTGTGTGCAAAAAACACCACTTTACGATTGGCATCCTCTTGATACTTATAGGCAAATATAAAAAGAAGCGCTTGCGTTCCTATAAACGCAATTCCAGAAATGGCGAGTGTTACCCATAGCATACTATCAACTCTAGCGCCTTCAACACTTGCACTATCATGGGCAAGTAATGTTTTGTCAAACAACAAATTGTTGCAATACCAAACACCCACTAAACCCAAAACTAAAAACGCAGCCATCAAGAAACCATTGATTTTATTGCTTTGCTTGCGACTTACTTCTTCACCTTTTAATACAGACACATACTCACTAACTTTTGCAATCTGAAAAATGACTACAAAAATGAGAACTACTACGGCTATTGTTAAAAACATTGTCATATGCTATCAATATTTTATTGATTCTAAATATTAATCCTCTAAATAATTATACTTGGTGTATGATACTTTCTTTTAAGAATGGATGACTCTTTGGTATCAGCGGCTTGCTTGCTAACGCACGGCTCACAAAGAAAATCATAAGGCCCACAAATAAACTTAAAATACCAAAGTCTAACCAACCAAGTGTTACGTGCTCTTTAGATAAGGAACCCATGACCATTTGGTAAAAATCGATCCAGTGACCAAATAAAATTAAGACCGCCATAAAAGCAACTAGGGTATAGTTTCTTTTAGCTGAACGCTTCATTAATATGATTAATGGACAAAGGAAGTTTATGATCAAATTCAAGAAGAAAATGCCTTTGTAAGGACCTTGTACTCTATGTTTGAAGTAAACTGTTTCTTCAGGAATATTTGCATACCAAATAAGCATGTACTGAGAGAACCATAAATACGTCCAGAATACAGAAAAGGCAAACATAAACTTACCAATATCATGTAAGTGCTCCTGAGTTGTTAACTCCAAGTAGCCTTTATTTTTTAGATAGATTACCCAAAGTGCAATTAAGCTCATACCAGACACAAATGAACTTGCAAATGTGTACCAGCTATACATCGTAGAGTACCAATGTGGATCAATACTCATCATCCATAACCAAGGAATCGTAGAACCAACTGTTAAACCAAACCACACTAAAAATGTAGCAGCACGTACCGTATTCTTATAAATAAAGGTAGCGCCCTCTTCTGCAGTCATTGGCTCGCCATCGGCCTGCTCATTGAGCTTGCGAATGCGCCATCCAAACAAACTCCATAAAGCAATTGTAAGGGTTGTCCAGATAACAAAAAATACAGGATTTAAAAATCCAGCCTTCCCTTTTAAAATAGGATCATTGGCAACCGCTTCCGTATCTAACCAATGGTAGATATGGTGCTTATGGCCAAAAATTACATACATTAAAACAGCAAAAGTAATGGCACCAAAAATAGGTACCATGGTAGAGATTGCCTCAGGAACCCTACGGAATGATTGTTGGAAACCGCCCATTGCCATAGTCGTTACGCCAATGAAAAACATGGCAGCGTTACACACCAAAGTCCAAAAAATACTGTTGTACATAAGTGTTCCCCAAAACTGAGTTTGCTCATGTTCGTCTGCACTAAAACCTTTGGTCACTAAACCTGTAATCAAAGCTACAAGACCAACAGCAATTAATGCCAGTGACCAAGTTTTCATCTTTGCAGGTACCTCAAATTGCATTTTAATAGAAGCCATCTTTACTCTTTTAAAAAGTTTTATTTAGCAGCTTTTGCAGCCAATTGTTTGTTTTTTACATACTTCATTACCATCCAACGTTGCTTACGGCTTAACTGAGATGCATAAGCACCCATCAAGTTTTTACCGTAGGTAACAGAATAAAACATTTGTCCTTCTGGCATTACTGAAACAATAGGATCTGCCACTAAATTTTTTGGTGCAGATGGATAAGGACCATCTCCATTTTTCCATAGAGGACCATTGCCATCTAAATTTTTACCATGACAAATACCACAGTTGATCAGGTATAAACGCTCCGCCTCATCGTTATCTGTTTTAGATAAAGAATCAATTGGATTTTTTACGGCGCGTGATGCGTAATAATTGGTGGTATCACCAGGTGCATCTTGCTCGATATGAAAAGGCATTTCAGCGCCACGTGGCATCGTGCCTAAAACAGGCATTGCGGTGTAGTTAATTCCTTTTTCAGTTAGGTTACTATGGTCTGCGTAACTTTCATATGCACGACTATACGCCATATCTGGCATATAGATAGAACCTGGTTCACGCTTAACACCATTACAGCTGCTAATGATCGCAGTGATGGCAAGAACGAGTATGATAGATAATTTCTTCATCGGATTTCTATTCAATAATTTATGCTGCAACAATTTCTTTATTTTGAAAAGGAATATTTTCGTTGTCGTAACGACCAAACCACCATCCTTCTTCGGCAACCTGAACACTTAATTCGATAGCGCCATTGCTTTGTAAGAATGCTTGTAAGTCATCGGTATTTGTTGTATCAGTACACTCAATAGCCATTACAAATAAATCGTCAGTGGCACGTGGGTGGAAATGATGTTTTTTAACACCTGGAGCTAATTGACACAAGTAGCAAAACGTTAAAACCATTCCTACCGCAGCAAACAAAACGGTTAGCTCAAATATGATAGGAATCCATGCTGGTAAAGCAAAGTGAGGTTTACCACCAATGTTTAAAGGCCAATCTTTTGTAAAGATCCAGCTAATGGTACTTAAGGCCGTTGTAGTACCTGTAATACCATAAATAAATCCTGCTGTGTGTATGCTTGTTTCTCTTAAGCCCAATGCATGATCTAGACCATGCACCGCAAATGGCGTATACACGTCATGAATTTTATATCCTGCAGCACGCACTTTTTTAACTGCTGGAAAAAGCACCGCTTCATCCTCAAAACAGCCTACTACAAATTTCTTTTTTGCCATGTGTTCTATTTTATCGTTGGTTCAACGTAAATGATTAGTGATGATGGGTTTGATCTTTAACAAATGCTTCTAAAGGTTGCGCTTCAATCGCACTCATTTGCTCTTTGTAACCATCGCCGGTTGTTTTTAATACATATTTAATTTCTGCAATTGCAATGACTGGGAAGTATTTTGCAAAGAGGAAGAAACATGTAAAGAATAGTCCAAACGTTCCTGCATAAAAACCAATCTCCCAGATAGTAGGACTGTAATACACAGACCAGCTAGACGGTAGATAATCTCTATATAAAGACGTTACGATAATTACGAAACGCTCAAACCACATACCAATGTTAACGATGATACTCATGAAGAAAGTAACAAATACATTTCTCCTCATTTTGCGCGACCAGAAAATTTGAGGGCTTAATACGTTACAAGCCATCATACCCCAGTAGCTCCAACCATACGGGCTAAATAAATAAGCACGAGAATACCAGAAAGTATAACCTTCATATTTATTTTGTGAGTACCAACCCATAAATAATTCTGTTAGATAAGCGATACCTACAATAGATCCTGTAAGTACAATTACTTTATTCATGGCTTCGATGTGACCTAGTGTCACATAATCTTCCATTGCAAATACTTTACGAACAATGATCATCAGGGTTTGCACCATCGCAAATCCAGAGAAGATGGCACCCGCAACGAAATAGGGAGGGAAGATAGTCGTATGCCAACCAGGAATTACTGAAGTTGCGAAGTCAAAAGATACAATCGTGTGTACCGATAATACGAGTGGTGTAGATAAACCAGCAAGTACCAAAGATAAACTCTCATGACGCTGCCAGTGCTTGGTAGAACCTGTCCAACCAAATGAAGCAAGGCCATATAAACGCTTACGCAATTTTGTAAAAGCTCTATCACGAACGGTCGCAAAATCTGGAATTAAACCAGAGTACCAGAATAATAATGATACCGTGAAATAAGTAGAGATGGCAAATACGTCCCATAAAAGTGGTGAGTTAAAATTCACCCATAATGGACCACGTGTGTTCGGGTAAGGAAGTACAAAAAATGCCATCCATACACGACCCATGTGGAAGATAGGGAACTGACCTGCGCACATTACAGCGAAGATGGTCATTGCTTCTGCAGCACGGTTTACACCTGTTCTCCATCCTTGACGGAATAGTAATAAGATTGCAGAGATAAGGGTACCAGCGTGACCAATACCTACCCACCATACGAAGTTGGTGATATCCCATCCCCAACCCACTGTTTTGTTCAAGTTCCACTCTCCAATACCATAAGTTACCTCACGGTATACACTGTACACACCAAATAATAAAAGCGCAACAGCAATGAAGAATCCGATGTACCATAACCTTGTTGGCTTAGCTTCGATAGGTCGAACAATATCTTCGGTTACTTGGCGGTAATTTTTATTACCCCTAACCAATGGTTCCCTAAGCTGTGATTCGTACTTTAAATGCATCTTATTCTATTTCAATTATTTTAATTATACTTTTTTCTCTTCGTGTTTTGCACCTTCGTGTTTTTCTTCTGTATTACGCACTTTGGCTAAGTAAGTAACGCCAGGTAAAACGTGTAACTGCTCGAGTACATAGAAGCTACGATTTGGATTGTCTAAACGTACTTTAGTGATTGCACTGTGCTTGCTATTTGCATTACCAAACGTAATAGCCTCTGTAGGACAAGCTTGTTGACAAGCAACTTTTACATCTGTATCTTCTAAAGTACGAGAATCTTTTTTCGCTTTTAATTTTCCTTCTTGTAAACGTTGAACACAGAAAGAACATTTTTCAATCACACCACGAGAACGAACGGTAACGTCTGGATTTAACACCATACGTGTAAGATCATCATTCATATTTAGTACTACATCATTAACGTGACCTGTTTGGTTGTCACCAAAGCTATCAGCACCTGTGTAATCGGCCCAGTTAAAACGACGTACTTTGTAAGGACAGTTGTTCGCGCAATAACGTGTACCAATACATCTGTTATACGTCATTTGGTTTAAACCTTCTGAGCTATGGTTGGTAGCAGCTACTGGACAAACGTTTTCACAAGGAGCGTTGTCACAATGCTGACACATGAGTGGTTGGAATACGACGTTTGGATTGTCCATATCACCGCTGTAATAACGGTCAATACGTAACCAATGCATTTCATGACCACGTAATACTTCTGGTTTACCAACAACAGATACGTTGTTTTCTGCATTACATGCTACCACGCAAGCGCCACAACCTGTACAAGCATTTAAATCTACGCTCATACCCCATTTGATGCCTGGTCTATCGAATACAGGATATAATGTTCCAGTACCTTCAAACTTTTGAAGTACTTCTTCGTTGCTTAATTTTTCGCCACCAGAAATTTGACCTTTTAATTCATGTGCACGCTCATCACGAATTTCTGTTGGATGATGTTTGTATTCGGCAAGTGTTAACTCTTTCATCACCTCGGTACGGTTACCTTGCTCGGTATCGTAACGGCTATGCGTTTGCGTTAATGCCACTGGATATTTTTCGCCAGTTGCAGCAATTTCTACACTTGTGTTTGTATATGAAATGTTATTGCCTTGTAAAGAAGCTAAACCAAACGCATTTTTACCTACGCCGCTTGCTGCTTTACCTATATTTTCTGAACGGCCATAACCTACTGCAATACCAATGGTTTCAGGGTGTGTGCCCGGAATAATTAATACTGGAAGTTCGATGGTCTTACCACCAACAGTCACTTTTACAACAGGCTTTGGAGGATTTACTTCGTAAGCATCTGCTTGACCGCCGTTATTTAAATCAATTTTTAATAATGTTCTTGCAAGAGCAGGAGAAACAATAACATAGTTGTCCCAAGTTGCACGTGTAACCGGATCTGGTAATTCTTGTAACCATGGGTTACTTGCACCTTGTCCTGCACCGATACCTACTTTTTCATACAACACTAATTCTAGCGCGCCACCTTTTTTAGTTGATGTTGCTGCAGTAACTGCATTTGCAACTGCTGCACTAGAAAAACTTCCTGCGCTAAATGCTGCAGGTGTTGAAGCTAGTACACCATCTTGTAGTGCTTTATCCCAACCTGTAACACCGCCTAATTTAGCAGACCAGCTCGTTTTTAAGAACGCTAAATAATCTGAAGCGTTACCACTCCATTTTAATAAGCTGTCTTGCCACTGACGTGTTTTGAATAAAGGATATATAGTAGGTTGAATAAATGAAACGTGACCAGAAACTGCTTCGGCATCACCCCAGCTTTCTAGGTAGTGATGATCTGGCAAAACAAACTTACAAAGCACAGCCGTTTCGTCTTGCTTCGTAGCAAATGAAACAGTCGTTTTTACTTTTGCTAGACCTGCTGTAAAACCAGCAGCATCATGCCAAGAATATGCAGGATTTGCGCCTACTAAAATTAAAGTACCAACGCTACCTGCGTTCATGTCTTTAACCAATTGAACAAAATTTGCATCAACACCAGCGCGGGTATTGTTGCGTGCAGCCCAGTTAATGGTAGAACCGCCAGCACCAACTGCGTTGTTAATTGCGTTTACAATGATTTGAATATTCACATCATTGCTTCCAGCTACTACAAGTGCAGCGCCTTTGTTTTCTAATAAAGTTTTTGCTGCATTTTGGATACCAGCTTTAAGGGTAGCATCGTTAATACCTGTAACACCACCACCATTAACAGCGGTTAATAAAGCAGCTGCAATAGCACCTATTTCTGAAGGACGGTGTAAATATTTTTCATCCGCATTTGAACCTGTAAGACTCGCTACACTTTCGAAGTGTATGTGCTTACTCATGCTCGGATTTTTTTCGTTGATTTTTTTACCCGTTGCGTATTGCTTAGAAAAAGCAACAGGGCTTAACCAGGTACCTAAAAAATCGGCGCCTAAACTAACAATGGCTTTTGCATTTTCGAAATGGTAATCAGCAATAGCAGCTACACCATTTGTTGCAGCGTTTGCTTCTATTAAAGCACTGTAAGAAACAGCATCATAAGTAACATGTTTGCTACCTGGATACTTTGCTAAAAATTGCGCAATCACTTCTTTGCTTGTAGGAGAAGTAATGGTACTTGACACCACCACAATATTACCACCCATAGCAGCAGCAACCGCTTTATCAGCTGCTTCAAAAGTTACTTCTTTACCGCCAATCGTTGGGAAACGTAAACGTGCAGTATCATATAAATCTAATACAGACGCTTGCACACGTGCAGACGTACCGCCTTTTGTTACCAAGCTTAAATCGTTACCCTCAATTTTAATAGGACGACCATCACGCACTTTAGCTACAACGCTCACAACGTCACCGTCTTGCACATATGTAGTTGCATAATAATTAGCAATACCTGGAACAATATCTTCAGGTTTGTTTGCAAACGGAATGGCTTTTTTGATAGGCATTTCACAGCTTGCTGCAACAGCTGCTGCTGCAGTGCTAAAACCTACATATTTTAAAAAGTCTCTGCGAGGTGCAGCAGTTTCGAGAAAACCTTTGCTTTCGTCTTCAACAAAAGGAAGCGCTTCTTTGAACTCATCTTTCACTTCTTGAATGTAAGCAGCAGACTGATTCTTTTCTCCAAAACTTTGCCAGTACTTTTTTTGCTCCATGATATATTTATTATCGGGTATAATGTTGTTATTAATAGTGACACTTTTGACACTCAGTACCACCAATACTTTCTACTGTAACACCTTTGGTACTATCCATTTTTCCAGATTTTAAATCTTGGTGGTATTTTTCGTAGATGCTATAAAAACCATTGTCTTTAAATTGGACCTTTGTTTCGCGGTGACAGTTAATACACCAGCCCATGCTAAGGTCATTTTGTTGTTTTACTTCACCCATTTTTTGGATTTCACCATGACATGTTTGACAAGCTACTTGACCAGTTTTAACGTGTTGCGCGTGGTTGAAATAAACGTGATCCGGTAAATTGTGGATACGCACCCACTCAATTGGTTTTGCTTTAGAAGGATCCCAAGGTTTACCTGGTTCGAAACCTGCGTATTTGTATAATTTTTCAATTTCTTGTGTACCGTTTACTTCTTCACCATCTTCTGTAAACATTTTTTCTCCCTTGTATTCGTTGATGGCCAAGTGGCAGTTCATACAAACGTTTAAAGAAGGGATGGTTGCTTGTTTACCTTGGTAAGCGCCGGTATGACAATATTGACAGTTAATTTGGTTGATACCAGCGTGCACTTTGTGAGAATAGTAGATAGGTTGTACCGGTTGGTAGTCTTTACTTCTGCCTAAGCCCATTGCGCTTTTTGAAACCTGATAACCACCCACTATAAAAAATACAACCGCTAAAAACGCTAGGTATCTTTTGTTTCTAAAAAATGGTACAGGCACTTCTGGCGCATGTCCTTCACGGGCATCTGATAGTTTTTTTAATCCTGCATTTACTTGAAGTAGAATAACGGCAACCACTGCTAAAACCAGCGATAAAATTCCAAACAACAATGAGTTGTCATCTTGGGCAGGGGCGTCTGCAGTTGCACCACCTGGAACGGCAGTACCTGGGGCAGGCACAGAAGCTACATACTTAAGTATGGCATCAATTTCCTCATTTTTTAAATTTGGAAATTGGTTCATTGCGGTTTTGTTATACTCGAGGTATAATTTGTTCGCATATGCATCACCTGTTTTTAAAAAGGCAGCGCTATTCTTGATCCAAGAATACAGCTTTTCTTTTGTTTCCCAACGGCCTTCAACCCCAGCAAGCGCAGGGCCTGTAGAGTTTTTATGCACCTGATGACAGGAAGCACAATTGGTATTAAACAAGGTTTTTCCGTCTTGGGCAGTAACGGTATTTGTAACTAAAAGGCCCAACAAGAAAACTGCGCTAAATAAGCAGTTCTTGACGATGCGACTTGTGTTGCGTCTAAAAGATGTCATATACACAAACGGGTTCTGTAGTGGAAAAATATCCTTAATTGCGCGCAAAAATACTATAGGAACCTGACAATTTCGAATAGTAAGCGACTTTTTTTTGTTCAAAACAATATTGAGTTTCAAGTATTTGTCGGGTTTTTTATGCAATTTTGACCTATGTTTAAGCGATTGAAGGAAAAATGGAAAATTAGTTGGACTTCTTTTGTACTCGTATTTAGCACATTTGCCATTGGTGGTAGTAGTTGCGGGTACCTAGGCAGAAAGCTTCTAACGCTTACTGGGCTTGATTCAGGACTGCTTTATTATACACTATATATTGTTTTAATGTGTTTATTATGGCCCCTATGTGTCATCGTTGTAAGTATTCCGATGGGGCAATTTGGATTTTTTAGAAATTACCTCCGAAAAATGAGTCAAACCATTTTTGGGGTATCAAGTAAGGCACCAAAACCGCAAAATGGGAGTTTTAGCATCAAAAAGCGCAATTTGGCCGTTTTTGCCTCGGGTGCGGGCTCTAACGCACAAAAAATCATAGAACATTTTAAGGGTCATCCTTCTATCAGGGTATCGCTCATTGTATGCAACAAGCCTAGCGCTGGTGTAATACAAATAGCTGCTGATTTTGGCGTGCCTGTTCTTATGATTGAAAAGAAAGACTTTGAACATGGCAATATGTATGTGAAAGAACTTTCAAAATATGAAATTGACTATATCATACTTGCTGGATTTTTATGGAAAATGCCTGAAGCTTTTTTAAACGCATTTCCAAGACACATGATAAATATTCATCCATCATTACTTCCAAAACATGGTGGCAAAGGCATGTATGGATCAAATGTTCATGAAGCAGTGATTGCTGCAGGTGAAAAGGAATCTGGCATTACCGTTCATTATGTAAATGGACAATACGACGAAGGCGAACATTTGTTTCAAGCTTCTTGTGTAGTTGATGCAAATGATACGCCAGACACACTTGCTACCAAAGTACATGCACTAGAACATTTGCATTTTGCACGCGTGATAGAAGATGTGATTGAAGGAAAACTATAAATAGCGCCCCGTTTTTAGCGCAGCTCTTTTTGCATATACACCACACCCGGAAGTGGATTATCGTAGTAGGCATTAACTGTTTCGAAACCAAATTTTTGATAGAGTTTTATAGCGGCTTGTAGCCTCTCTAATGTATCCAATTTCATGAGGGTATAGTCCAGTTTTTTTGCTTCTTCTAATAGCACTTTTACAAGTGCGTCACCTATTTTTAAACTTCGATACTCGGGCTTTACATACAACCTTTTCATTTCACAAGTTTGCGCTTCTTGCAAGGGCTGTAATGCAATGCAGCCAACAGGTGTAGCGTTATAGTATGCAATAAAAAGCGCGCCGGTAGGCGCGCTGTATTTATACAAAGGATTGTCGATTTCGCTATCAAAAGATTGAAAACAAAGGTCTTCATTGAGCTCGTTTAAATATGCTTTAAAAAGATCTTTTACAGATTCTAATGCAGGACCTTGTGTGGTAACTTTTTGAATGTCTAACATGGGTAATAGCATCTGCAATTAACCAGGCATTCTAGAAATATATTTTTCAATTTCTTTTACCTGGTCAAGCACTTGTTTTGTAGTTGGCTTACAAGCTTTTGCTTTTCTAAAAAAATCTTTAGCTGCTCTAAACTCACGCTTATTTATAAAAATTTGACACATGGTTAAATAAGCAACCGCTTCACTTTCTTTATCAGGAATACCAAGTCTGATGGCTGCTCTAATATAAGATTCACCTTGCTTAAGATCCCCTTTTTGCATCGACATCATACCAAGCTGTAATTTATTTGCACCTTCTGCTTCTGGCATGGGCGAACCTAACGCGTTACTCATTTTGAGGTGCTTTTCGGCACTGTCAAAATCTTGCGTCATCATGGCAAGATTTCCTTTAATGGTATAAAACGTAGAACGTACCGGCTTATAGAGTAAGCCCGGAAACCAAACAGATTTTAATATTTTTTCTACCTCTTCCACATTACCCTGCTCCATGGGTTCTTGAATCAAACGAAGTGGGCCAATAAAAAAATGGCTCAATATACCAATGATAAAAACAAGGTATATTGGGAAAGTTGGCCAAAAACCAGTTCCGGTAAAATTTAACGCAAGACCCAGCACCAACAGCAATAAGCTGAGCCAGAAACGGTATTTGATAACGATATTGTAGAATTGCATCCCTTTAAATTTGAGCAGCTAAGATACATTGGTTTTATTAAAAGCGGCCAACCCACAAGCATTTTGTGGCGGTACGGGATTATCTATTATTTTTGCAACCCTTTTAGGGATGGTCCCGTAGTTCAATGGATAGAATAGAAGTTTCCTAAACTTTAGATCCAGGTTCGATTCCTGGCGGGACCACTTTACTCTTGAAACCCTTGTCTATCAAGGATTTTTATTTTTACCCTTTTTCATACAGGACTGGATTTTTGTAAAGTGTGTAGCAAAAGTGTGTAGCAGATTGATGATTTTGAAATCGGTGATAATCCTAAATAGTGGGAACGAGCGTTTCCTAAACATTAAATGCAGGTTCGATTCCTGCCGGAACCACAAAGCCTATCAACGAAGTTGATGGGCTTTTTTAGTGCGAAGTCGCGAAACAAGCTTGCTTGATTAAGCGAATGAGCGTTAAAAAAGCCAAACGAACACGAAGTGTTTGTTTGCAATGCTTTGGGTTTGTTCAATGCAAGCGGAAGACAGCCGAGCGCAGCGAGTGCTGGCAGTCCTGCGAAGCATCAGGGATTGCTATTCGAAGAATGCCAGTCCTGCGAAGCATGGAGATTTGAAAAATCTCGTGTTTCAAATTATATCTAACCTGCAACAGGCACCCATTTTTTAAAACGTATATTTTCAACTCCCTCAGATGAAATAATTATCATTTTCTTTTTGGTTCGATCATATTTTAATTTGAGCCCTCCAAACACTTTAATTGATCCATTATCAGAAAATATTTCCAGAATTCCACCTTTAAAATTAATATTATGGTGCATATAGCTACTCCAATCACAATAATTTAAATTAAATGTATTTCCAGAGAGTGCAATGAATAAAATCGTTTCACTTGTTTCGTCATTTGTTAAAATGCAAGCTAGATCATTTTTATTGTCCCCATTAAAATCTGCAAATAGGTGTAATTTATCACTCCCATTTCCTTCTACATATGAATAGCCGTAAGGGAAAATTGTTGATTCATAATCATCAGGAAATCGAAATTCTAGATTATTGAAGCTTTGTGAAAAAGATTGCGCCTGTAAAATAAGGCATAAGATTAAGAAAATTAATTTTTTCATATTTCAATTATTGTTTTTTAAAGGTTTAATGTATGGTTCTGATTCAAAAACCGTATAAATCCCGTCCTCACTTACTTTTAGTAAAATATCTTTATCATCAATAAATAGGCCCAGCTTAATAGATTGTTTTAGAAAATCTTGAAGACGTTTAGGTTTATCTAACAAAATAATTGACTCAGGGCCATCACTTGAAGGATTTTTTATGGTTGTATAATTTAGATTCAATTTCCTTTCTTTAAGTAATTTTATAATTTTTTCCCAATCAAAAATTTGAAATTGTAATTGATTAGGATTTATAAATTTTAAATGAATGATATGATGTCCAGGATATATTAAGGGATTATAATCCGTTTCTTCATTATTTGGTAAAATGTAATTGGTAGTATCTACATTTAAATGATTAATATCAAGCCAGGTATCTAAAAAATAATCATTATTAAGTTTTATCAGCTTTGCAAAAAACCAAAATTTATTATCAAAACTTTTTTTACCTAAGGTTGTATGATTTGGCGTTAAAATATGATATACGGGACCACTATCTGAAGATACTGTATCTATAAAAAAGATTGGTTTTGCCTCTTTTGAAGTCTTCCACTGTCCCATCAATTCACTTTTAAAAATAAAATCATTTTTATTATCAGAGAGTGGGTGCAATGTGACAATTGGAGAACAAGAAATCGTCAATAATAATGAGAAAAAAAATACTTCATATTTTGTATTATTAATTAAGTTGATGGACTTATATGAATTTCTGTTATTGAAAACAATCTAATACATTATCTTACTAAATTTAATGTAAAATATTATATTTTTATTATATAATAATCGTTTTTTATATTAAAAAAGCGATTTGTATAAAAAACAAAGTGTAGATTTAAATCAATACATCAATAAACAGAATGTCACTTAAAACATTTAACGCCCAATTTAAACATTTCGGAGTTGGTTTATTAATGCACCTACTCATTATTTCAAGCGCATCGAGCCAAACATCACAGTGCATATTAAATGTAAAAAACGATAAGGCGTATTTTCATGACCGCACTACATTAAATGGCAAAGTTAGTTTTACGCAGAGAAAAGCTTTTCTAGTTTTTGGTGATCAGGTTGCTATTAATTGTCAAGACAAAACTGAAAATTGGATTTATGTTTCTTTTCAAAATTCAAAAGGGACTATTACACGCGGTTTTATAAAAAATTCAGATTTTGAAATTGAAAAATCAAGAAATACATCATTGATTGATTTCAATAATAAAATAAACCAAAAAATAAGGTGGGAAGGCAGCTATATTCTCAATGGCAAAAATTATACTAAAGATTTAAACATTTCAATCCCAGATGTCAATGGAGAGTTTGAGTTTGAAATTTTTGTAGCAAGCGAAACTTGTTCTTATCCTTATTCTGGTCGAGCTAAAATCAGAAGTAATACGGTCGCTTTTGGAATGGTGGATGAAGGCGATTCTGATAAATCAAAAATTATTTTTAATTATATTATTTCAAAAAATATAATTGAAGTTAAATTTGATGGAGGTTTTAGATGTTTACCCGATGGTATTTACAAAAAATGGTTGAAAGGAATAAAATAGACTTTTTGGAATACCCAATTTAATATTATAACTTTATTAAAAGTGTTTTTATGAAAAAAATTATATTCTTCTTATGTTTCATGATCTTTACATCCTTGGCTTACAGTCAGGCTAGTACTGATATGTTATTAAAATCAACTTGGGCAAAGGTTCTATTAAAATACAAGCCAAAAAGTGGCGGTAATATCAGCACTTTTGATGTGGATGGGAAATATACAGATTGGCCAATCCTATATCAACCTGAGTCAGATCAAGATGTAGAGGAAATAGATAATATGAATTTTCATATGGCACTTCCCGAAAAACCAGTAAATGGCCTTTCGACATTAATGAACTATGCGACAAGTTCTATGGCAAAATATAAATCAACTTCATTCGAAGTTTATGACTTTTTGGCTAAACCTTTCTTTAAAGAAGCAATCACAAAACGTTTTGGCTCAACAAAAAACATATATTGCCTTTCCAGTGAAAAAGAAAATCCAGATGAATTTGTTGTAGTTATTTTTTCAGTAAAAAATGGTATTGCAAAGATGGTAGGCTTTTGGATTAATTATTATACTGGATAAATTTAAATCAAACCCTTAATATTTATTTATGTTAATTAAAAAAATCAAAGGATACTTGTTAATAGCAGCTCTTTACTTCTTTACTTTCACAACCGCATCAAGCCAAACATCACAATGCATACTAAATGTAAAAAACGACAGGGCTTTTTTTCATGATCGCACCGCATTAAATGGCAAAGTTAGCTTTACACAGAGAAAAGCTTTTTTAGTTTTGGGAGATCAGGTTGCTATCAATTGCCAAGACAAAAATGAAAACTGGATCTATATTTCTTATAAAAACTCAAAAGGAACCATTACACGGGGATATATAAAAAAAGCAGATCTTGAAAATGTTCAGTCAAACAACCTTTCAACAAAAGAGATTTTAAGCAAGCTGGTTGGAGAACACTACCTCGAATCTATTTCTGGGTTTGCTGGGGCAAATGCATTATATGACTACGAGAAAAAAAACGGAAAATGGACAGCCTCAGGTTCTTCTATTAACGGAGGAATGAGAGAAGGATATAAGATTACAATTTCAGCCCAAGATTTATCTCGTTTAAATACTATGAAATTGATTCTACATCCAGATTTATCCCTACAACTTTACGTAGGAAATAAATTAATTATAACAGCACCTTTTTCAGATAATGATGTTGACAATAAAGCGATAATTTTACTAGAGAGAGCGTTAAAAGAATCCGAATTAGGCTTTACTGTGGGCGACTACATTGATGAAGAAGAGAATACTATTTTGCTAACGTATGATATCGAGAAGCGCGTTTTTTCTTTATTTGTTTCAGGTTTTAGTAAAGCAGATTATACATTTAAATAAAACGCTTGCACCAAATAATTATAAAATGAAAGCTATCATTTTAATTCTTTTTTCAACTTTACTTACTTCTTCTAATTTGATGGCGCAAACTTTTGTCAAAAAAGGCGAAAGTATATCCACATCAAATATTGTAATTAAGTACTTCGAAAACAAAGGCGGAAATCGACCATCTTTAAGTATATCGTATAAAGATGGATTTTCGATGTTTAGTCATGTGATGCCGGTTTGTGGGGGTGATTATGGCTGGTGTTTGAGAAATGACGAATTCGAAGATATTGCCTATTTAAAAATTGATTTTTATTCAAATAAGTTAATTGCAAAAATTAAAATAGATAATTATTTATTTAAGCAAAAGAATTATGAAAAAATAAAAAAGCACATAGACCTTATTGCAGGTGAATATGTCAGATTTAAATAAAACTAGAAAACATCACAATAACAACATATAAGCAGCAGCTGCAAATGCACAAGCACCTCCCCCGCTTTGCGTAACGGCCACAGGGCTTCCAGAAGCATAACGGCCTTGATAAATTTTATTCCCTTCAATCACGCCAACAGGACTACCTGATGCATACCTTCCTTTATAAATTTTATTCCCTTCAACTACGCCCACAGGACTTCCAGAAGCATACCTACCTCTATAAATTTTATTTCCTTCTATTACTGCAATAGGGCTTCCTGATGCATACCTACCCTGGTATATTTTTCCATTTTCAAAAACGGCCACTGGGCTTCCAGAAGCATAACGGCCATGATAAATTTTACACTGTGCATGAGAAACAGTTACAATTAAAAAGGAAACAAAGAGAAAGCTTATAATTTTCTTTGAAAACATACGTAATACTTTATTCCCCTAAAATACAATAAGGCAGGGCAAAAAAAACACCACGCTCTAAATCAATAACTTCTCCCCCCAGATTAGTCCGATTTATAACGTAGTGTCTAACATAAATATAGCACAATTACATAAAAATTAAACAATTAATCATTATGTTTGCAATTAAATTGCAACCTATGAATCAACTGGAAAGGCTTCATTTTATATACCAACTTCTAGAAATTGAACCGCGCACGGTACAGGACATTTGCAAAGAACTCGCTACGAAAGGTTTTACAACTGCTAGTAGACAAATCTACAACGACCTAGTGCAACTCGAAAAAAACTATTTACGAAAAAATCAACAACTCCAAATTACAACCGGTCAATACAATCAAAAAACCTACAGGCTCCTATACACAGACATCACAATACCAGTTACAGGATTTGACGTAAACTCTTATCAATTGAGTAGACTTTCCATGACTACTTATATTACAGAAGTGCGTGGCGAATCAATCAATAAATTTAGAGATATCGTAGCAAAAAAAATTATGCACTTAAGCAAAACCAAATATGCTGCTTTACCAATTGAACAAAATTTTAATTCACACTTTTTTGAAAGAAAATATACCACCGCGTTTAATCAAATGTCAGAAGATATCATTTGGTCGATTGCAAACAATAAAATTATCGAGATTATTAATATATATGGAGACGCAACCAATGTATCATCAGATATCACTTACCCCTTTAAATTAAAGCCACTGCTACTCGTTTACCACAATGGCGCCTATTACATGGCAGGGTTTATTGTAAAGAAAAACATATTTATCACCATTGACCTCTCAAAAATTGTTGCCTATAATATTACCAATCAAACCTTTGCATATAAAGAATCACTTCCACTTGCAAAAGCCGAATTACAAAAAAGATTTGGCTTAACCGCAAATATTGACAATGAAATCTATGCAATAGAATTAGAATTTGCAAGCATCACCGGCGAATTTATCAGTCATTACAATTGGCATATAACACAAACCTTTACAACATTAAAAAACGGAAACTACCGTATGAAAATGCATTGCGGAATTAATAGAGAATTATTTGGCTGGATATTTAGATGGATGGGAAATGTAAAAATTGTAGGGCCCAAAAAACTAAAAGATTTATATCTACAACAGCTCGAAATTATTAATAAAAATTATAGTAGCGAGCAGCGCCTAAACTATTCTAATATTTTTAAACCTGCAGAAAAGTAATTTAATACCGCAGCATTTTTGTTCCACCCCCTTCACCAAATAAAAAAGTATAATCTACCCAAGTGCCATCAATTTTAACTTTTTTAGCAATGAGCCTTATACCATGGCTGTAATCGACATACCAGTTTACATGCCCTGCATATACAGGCTGAATAGGCTTTCCATCAAGTAAATGCCATCCATAAATAGCAACCCTATTGGATTTTTCGTGCTCCAGCACTTTATTACTTAAAACAACATCTTTTTTGATTCCACTAATAAGGCCTTTTTTGTTTTTTCGTTGTCCCTCTATCATTAAATGATGCTGCCACATCGTAATAGAACTATCCCGATATGCATACATAGGTACAGGTGCTAATTTTACGACACTGGCTTTATAGATCGCATCAACCATTAACGGTGTAGGCAAAAAACATCCATACGCATCCGCAATTTTTTGCGCAGCCATAGGTGTGATGGGAACCCGGGCCCAATTACTACTATTACCCACCATAAAATAATCGGGGGCTACATACAAAGTAACTTTGAGCTTTTTGCCATCTGGCATTGTAAAAGGCATAGTAACAGGTACAAAATGAAAATAAAAATCAGGCACTTGTCCGGCTTTTGCATATTCAAGGGCTAAAGAATCACGCTGTGCCCAATTATAACTTACGGCTTGTTTAAAAAAAGCTTCGCCGGTACGTGCATCGTTATCTACTGCATGCTGTACCCCTGCTGGTCGCATGTTTTTTATTGAAGCGCAAGCACAAAAAAACAATCCAATAAGCAAGCAACTATTTTTCAATGGATCTAATTTTTTGTTCGATGGCCAATGTAATTCTATAAAATCCTAAATCGGTCATATGGGCGCCATCAACGGTGGCTTCACCATCTTGCCCAATCAAATTTGTGGTTTCTAAATAATGCAAATGATGCATCCCTTCTTTTTTTAATAGCGCGTATGCATGCTTAAATATCTGGTTGACTTCATTAATTTTTTGCCTGGTTACCAAATTAAATTTAGCAGTGGGGTACAAAATATTTTCGACGAGTAAAATGGGTATGCTTGGTTGTAATGCATGTAATTGGCGCAAAAAGGGAACCGTTTTCTCCAGGGCCATAGCAGGGGTTAAATTAGGCCCACAATCAATCACATACATAGAAGCATCGATGCCCGACATAATAACGGCAAGCATAGAATCGAGTTGTCCATTTCCGCTAAAACCTAAATTAATGGTTTCACGTTTTAACCGGCGTTCTAGCTGTGCTGGATAGGCCATACCTGGGCGCATTGCAGATGCACCTTGCACAATGGATGTCCCGTATACAACCAGCGGCTTTTGGCCCTCAAAATAATTTTGTTGTGGTGTATGAATAGTAGCGCCTTCTTCTATGCCAATAAACAGTGAATCGCAGGTTTCATAATCAGGAAGGTAAAGCAGGTATTGGCGTGTTTGGCCATCCATGTCTTTTACTAAATTGGCTTCTTGGTATACCGGGCCATTTGGTTTTCCTACACCCGCAAAAAACCAAGTGCCATTATCAAGTCCATACAAATCGAGTCCTTTAACAAGCGTACCCGCCACGTGCTGAAAAACAACCGAAGATCCGGTTTTCCATTTGGCAGAAATTTGCTTAGCATTGGTTTCAAAATACACGGCAAACCCTGTTGGATTTTTACTCAAATCCCAAACAGGTTTACGAAGTAACTTTTGTAAAGATTCCGGAAATCGTTGATACACCGTTGCATTTGGCATAGGCCTTCCTAACAAGGTAAATTCCTGCATATCGTGATACACCGTTTTTGTTTGTGCACCAGCACTAAACGCCATAAAAACAATACACAAAAGGGTCAAGCAGTTTTTCATGCTTCAATTTAATCCTTTTTCGTAAAAACCATGTACGATAGCGCCTTACCTTTGCAAAAAACACCCCTAATGATGCGTTTGCTGCTAGCAAGTTTATTATGTAGTTTGAGCGTATCCGTTTTGGCTCAAAATACCCAACTTTCAGAAGTGGTGGTTACAGCAAGCATGCTACCACAACAAGAAAAAGAAACTGGGCGCAATATTGTGAGCATCAAAGGTTCCAGCTTACAAAACTTGCCCATTAGTAGCATAGACGAACTACTTAAATATTTACCCGGTATTGAAACCCAGCAACGTGGACCAGCTGGCACGCAAAGCAATATTATCATTAGAGGGGGCACCTTTCAGCAAGTACTCGTAATTATTGACGGCATTAGAATTAACGATCCGCTCACGGGTCACTTTAATAGTTATATACCGCTTCACCCAGAAGATATCAATAGAATTGAAATTATTAAAGGAGCTGCTTCTGCTATTTATGGTTCTGATGCCATTGGAGGCGTTGTAAACATTATCACCAATTGGCTACAACAAAAAAACAACCACAAATTGAGTGTTGGGAGTAAATGGGGCAGTTACAATTCGCGTTCCAATAATGTATGGTGGGGCATACAAAAAGAGAAATGGAAACTCAGTGTTTCGTCACAGCAAAATAAAGCAGATGGAGAAAATTTAAGAGGCACAACAGGCTATTATAATAATTCATTTTACGCTGCTAATTTTAATTACACGTTTACATCTGATTGGAAACTTCACATTTTATTCGCAAATGATAGCAGGGATTTTAATGCGCAAAATTTTTATACGACTTTTAAAAGTGACACTGCTTCTGAAATTGTAAAAAGCAATTGGACGCAAATGGGTTTGTCAAAACAGTACACCCATAAAATAGTAAAATTTGATGTGGCCTATAAAAACTTATCTGACCGTTTTAGATTTAATCCGGCCGGTAGTTTTAACGAAAACAAAACCTCACTTTTTGTTGCGCAGGGTTCAGTTCAATTTACACGCAACCCCAATCATCAAATTGTTACAGGTGCACAGTGGATCCATAAAAAAATTAGATCCAACGATAGAGGCAATCATGAGCTGGCACACGGGGCTGCGTTTTTGATAGCTACCCATAAACTTCATAAAAATATATTCATCAACGAAAGCCTACGCATTGATTGGGACCAAAGCTATGGCTGGATTATTATCCCGCAGCTAAACGGATCATGGGTAAATGGGAATCTTACCACGCGTGCATCGATTGGCAAAGGAGTTCGTGACGCCGATTTTACAGAGCGTTACAACAATTATAATAAAAGCATAGTAACTGGGGGCAGCATGGGTAATCCTTATTTACAAGCAGAAAAATCTTGGAGTTATGAACTCGGTGCCGATTATAGAATCGGATCCAATTTTAAATGGGGTGCTACCGTATTTTTAAGAGACCAAAATAACTTAATTGATTGGACCCCTACACCGTATCCCATGATGCCGCGCCAATCAAATTTAGTGATAACAGGCAATTACTCTTTGGCTACCAATGTATCATCAGTAAAAACAAAAGGAATAGAAACAGATCTAACCTACAACAAAAAATGGGGAGAAGATTACGAATTAAACCTCAGTACAGGCTTAGTATGGCTTTCTTCTAATAGCCCAAATAAAACACCATCTTTTTATATTTCATCGCATGCCAAGTTTTTATGGAATGAGCAAATTGTTTTTAGAGCGCGCCAGTTACAGCTATCGGTAAACAGTGTCTATAAAATTAGAAATGCACAAACTGCATCTGCCATTAATGCGGCACTTTCAGAAAGTTATTTTTTAGTGAATAGTAAATTTTCTTACCTTACAACGAAGCGTAAAGGAACTATTTTTGTGGAAGTGAGTAACCTTACAAATACAAAATACTCCGATTTACTCGGCGCTATCATGCCAAGCAGGTGGATTGCTGCTGGTTTTCAACTAAATCTATAACACATGAATAAAATTTTATGTACGCTTGTACTAAGCCTTGGCATAACAGTTGTTGCTGCGCAAGACATGAAAGCATTTAATTTGTACAATCCCTACCAAAATGTAGATTCGGCACTACAAGTAGTATATAAAAAAGCTACTGCACAAAACAAACATGTATTTATTCAGATTGGTGGGAACTGGTGTGTATGGTGTGCTCGTTACAACGAATTTGTAACCAAAGACACTCAAATAGATTCACTCGTTAATGCCAATTACATTGTCTATCACCTGAACTACAGCTCCGAAAATAAAAATAGTAAAACACTAGCCAAGCTAGGGTATCCGCAAAGATTTGGCTTTCCTGTATTTATTATACTAGATGCTAAAGGCAACCGTTTACACACACAAAACAGTGCTTACTTAGAAAAAGACAAAGGCTACAATAAAGCACTTGTGATGGAGTTTTATAAGCACTGGACTAAAACAGCATTAGATCCAGCGCAGTATAAAAATTACTAGTCTCCTAAATTTGCTTTAATAAAGCAGGCTTTTCTTGATGTAATTTGTAAATCAGTTCACCAAACAAAGTGTTGGCCCAAGCAAACCATTTACGGGTAAACTTGGTAGCATCATCTTTATGAAATGATTCGTGCATAAATCCAGTGCCCGCATGCGTTTGCATTAGATTTCTAACGCAGTGTGTAATTTCTTTATCATCAACACTTGTTATCGCGCGTAAAATAATACTCATTGGCCAAATAGTATCGGCACCTGTGTGCGGACCTCCAATGCCTTCGCCAGCTTTCCCTTTGTAAAAGAAGGGATTGTTTTCTGATAGTACTAATTTACGCGTATTTAAATAGAGCGGATTGTTAGGATCAATAGCACCAAGGTATGGAAGCGATAATAATGAAGGAACATTAGCATCATCCATCATATGAAAACTACCATAACCATTTACTTCAAAACCAATAATTTTTCCAAACTGCTGGTGTTGTATAATGCCATGTTGTTTAAATGCAGCTTCTACCTGCGCTTTTAATGCTAGTGCTCTTTTAGCAAGCGCTGGCTCATTAACAGTAGGGAGTTGTAATAGCTCCGACATTTTTCCTAAAATATTAATCGCAAACATATTGCTAGGCACCAGGTAAGGAAGTAAGGTACAATCGTCACTAGGTCTAAACGTAGAAACAATTAAACCACATGGTTTTACTGGATAGCCATAACCACTTAATGGCACACCATCTGTGGCCCAAGCGGTGGTTCGCTGAAAAGTATAAGGTCCATTCCCATTAAAGCGCTGTTGCTCGATAAAAGTATCTAGTATTAATTTTTGAGCCGCTTTCCAATCGGCATCAAATACAGAAGTGTCCCCCGTTTGCTTATAATAGCCATGGGCTAATCTAACTGGATAACATAAACTGTCAATCTCCCACTTACGTTCATGAATTCCAGGTTGCATTTTTGTAAGATCATCTTTCCACTCACTTACTTTATTGACGTCTTTATAAAATGCATTGGCGTATGGATCGAGTAAAATACATTTTGTTTGTCTATTGATAACACCTGCAATGAGTGTTTGCAGTGGCTTATCAGATTTAGTAAGTGGTAAATAAGGCCAAACCTGCGCCGTACTGTCTCGGAGCCACATGGCGTCAATATCACCAGTAATTACATAGGTATCTGGCTTACCATTCACCATTTCAAAATCGACTGTGGTGTCTAATGTATTAGGAAAGCAGTTTTCAAACAACCAACCAAGCTCTTTATTGGGTAGGTCTTTTTTAACTTGCTCAATCACCGCCTCTACAGCTGCACTTTTAAAATTTCTGTCAGCTACGGCAGGTCTATTACTGGTAAAGTTTTGTGTAAGCGGCGGCATTGCAAAGCCTGTGGCTTTTTGAAGTAAAAAACCCATGCCTAGTAGTGAAGATTTTTGTACAAATTGACGACGGTTGGTCATATAAATAGTATTTAAATTATTTTAATTGAAAAGAAACTGAATTTTCAACTGCGGCATTCGTGCCAACATAAACTTGAAAACTTCCTTTCTCACTTATTTGCTTTAAATCTGCGTTGTAAAAGCGCAATAACTTTTCATCGATTGTAAATGTTACGGTTTTACTTTCTCCTTTTTTCAAAAATACTTTTTGAAAACCTTTCAGTTCTTTTAAGGGTCTTGTAATACTTGCCACATCGTCTTTAATATATAATTGTACAACTTCTTCACCATCATAATTACCAGTATTGGTAAGGGTTACAGAAACTGTAATTACTTTTGCAGCAGTAAGGGTTGGAGCAGACAAAACCGGTTTGCCATAACTAAATGTAGTATAGCTTAATCCATATCCAAAAGGTAATAAGGGTGAATTTTCTACGTCTAAATAATTGGATTTGTATTTTCCAAAAACATCGCCACCATTGGGTCTGCCCGTATTGCGAACACTATAGTAAATAGGTATTTGTCCCACATTACGCGGAAAACTCATGGTTAATTTACCGGCCGGATTGTAATCACCATATAATACAGCGGCTACCGCGTTACCTGCTTCGGTGCCAGCATGCCAAACATCAAGTACAGCCGTCGCGGATTTTAATTCATTGGCAATGGTTAGTGGTCTGCCATTCATGAGTACGAGCACGAGTGGCTTACCGGTTTTAGATAAGGCCTCAATTAATTTTTGCTGACTTGTAGGAATATCTAAACTTGTTCTACTTGCTGCTTCACCACTCATTTCACTTGCTTCTCCCACTACGGCAACAATAATATCTGATGCAGCAGCTACAGTAAGCGCTTCTGCAAGTAATTCCTGAGAACTTCTGGTATCAATTGAAATTTTTTCACCAAACACATTGATTTTTGCTGCAAAAACAGGATCGTCAGAAATATTAGCCCCCTTTGCATACAATATTTTTGAACCAATACCTGGTCTATTGTTAAGCCCTTCCAATACAGAAATAGCCTGTTTAGCATCGGCATTAATCGACCATGTACCTGGCATATTGGAACGGTCATTGGCTAGTGGCCCAATGAGTGCAATTTTTTGATTTGACTTTAGCGGTAACACTTGATTGTTATTTTTTAAAAGCACAAATGAACGCATCGCCGCTTCTTTTGCAAAGGCACGTTTGTCTGCACTTAAAACCTCCGAAGCTCTTTCTTGTTTGCAATATTTAAATGGATCTTCAAATAAACCCAAATCATATTTTGCTTCTAAAATTCTTTTGCAAGCTGCATCAATAGAAGCCATTGATACTTTACCAGTTTGTAAAGATTTTTGTAACGTATTTAAAAAACCTTCACTCACCATATCCATATCAAGTCCGGCATTTAGTGAAAGTACCGATACCGCAGCTGTATCGCCCATGCCATGATTGATCATTTCAGTAACAGAGGTATAATCAGAAACAACAAAACCTTTAAAGCCCCACTGATTTCTTAAAACACTTGTAAGTAACCATTTATTGCCTGAAGCAGGAACACCATCTACATCATTAAAAGAAGTCATGATAGAACCAGCGCCTGCATCCACTGCCGCTTTATATGGCGGAAAATAATCGTTGTACATTTTGAGCTTACTCATATCTACAGTATTGTAATCTCTACCTCCTTCTGGCGCACCATACAGCGCAAAATGTTTTACACAAGAAAGTAGTGAATAACCGCTAGCGAGATTTGCATTACCTACACCACCTTGATACCCCACTACCATAGCTTTTGCAATAGCGCTTCCTAAAAAAGGATCTTCACCTGCTCCTTCTGCAACCCTTCCCCAACGTGGGTCACGCGCAATATCCACCATGGGAGAAAATGTCCAGTTTAAACCATCGGCAGTAGCTTCTAGTGCAGCCATTTGAGCCGATTTTTGAATGAGTGGCAAATCCCAACTAGCAGACAATGCGAGTGGAATGGGAAAAGCAGTTTTATACCCATGAATAATATCGGAACCAAATAACATCGGAATATGGAGCCTCGATTCACGTACTGCTAGCTCTTGCACTTTTTTAATTTTTTCTAGACCGGCAATACCAAACATGCCACCCACTAAACCTCGTTTTATTTTTCCCTCAACATCGCTACTTACAACGGTACCTGTTACAGACCCATCACCCGGGATAATTAAATTAAGTTGACCCAGTTTTTCTTGTAGGGTCATTTTTGTCATTAGAGAACCAATGAACTGTGCTTTTGTTTGTTTTTGCGCAAAGCAAGGTGTAGCAGCTACCAAAAAAATGAAAAGCGAAAACTTTTGTATAGAAATGAAACGCATAAAGTGATTATTATGTAACAATATTAAGCACCTTTGATGATAATTAAGTCAAATACCCGCTTAACTTTACGCAAAACACAGGAATGAAATTTTTTTTAATATCTCTGTTCTATTTTATCTTTTTGCTTACGCATGTTAAGGGTCAAACTTCTGCTGCATATACCGCTTCGATTAAGCATTTTGATAGTTTACGTGTCAAAGCTTTAACGGAACAAAATGGATGGCTCAATTTAGCAGGCCTTTACTGGCTAAAGCCAGGTGACAATACGTTTGGAAGTGCCGCAAACAACACACTCGTATTTAAGCATAAAAATATGCCAGCATCACTTGGAAAGTTTAAAGTAGTAGGAAGCAGGGTTAGTTTTGAATTTGACAAAGCGGTTAGTAAATTCCCAAGCGATTACTCCGGAGAACTAGTACTTTTTGATCCGAGCAATAAAACGGATACGAGTATTTATTTTAAGCAGTTTGTATGGAGTGTTATTATTCGGGAAGATAAAATTGGTGTTCGTTTTAGAGATTTAAAAAATCCAGCACTTACGGCCTTTAAAGGAAACAAAAGATTCGCCATTCATGAAAAATGGAATTTGCCAGCAAAATTATTGCCGCCTAACACAAGTGGACTTTTTATCACCAATGTTTTAGGTCAGACAACTGCACAAGATTATGCGGGTAAAATAAGTTTCGAGTACCAAGGAAAAAATTATGTACTAGACGCCATTAGTGAAGGCCCCGGTGATTTATTTGTGGTATTTGGCGATGCTACTAACGGCATTAACACCTACCATACTGGTAGATTTATGTATGTGTCAAGGCCAGATAGTAATGGCAATACCTTTATTGATTTTAATAAAGCATTTAATCCACCCTGTGCTTATACCGCTTTTGCAACTTGTCCCATTCCACCAAAGCAAAACATATTGCTATTTAAGGTGACGGCAGGCGAACTATCAGATAAACATAAATAATCCTTTCGTTTACATGCATAAAAAAAGGGCGAACCGTAGTTCGCCCTTTTTTTATAAAATCTATGGTATTACTTTTTAGTAAATGAATACGTATAGTACCCACCATTAGAAAGATTAAGTACAACATCATATGTACCAGCTTTCATAGCAAGGTTATCACCATTAAATTCAAGTACACCATCTCCACCGCTATCGCCTAGATTTACATCCCAAGAGCTGTTGAATCTAAACTTAAGTTCAGAATCTGATCCCAGTGTAAAAGTTGTTTTCCAAACTTTGTTACCGCTATCATATGTTAGTGTAACGTCTGGATTACCACCCCAACCTGTAAATCCACCAACAATACCAACACCAGTTACTAAGTAGTTAGACCAAGTACTGTTTTTAGTATTGGCTCGTACTAAATAGTAACCACCTGCAGCAACACTTAAGTTACCACCGCTTGTGCTAATGGTTGTAGCTGTTCCACCATAGTTGTTACCATTCCAATCTGGTTGACTTGTGAATTTAAATTCAGAACCAGACGCACCAAAGTCTACAAAACCGTGGAAGTCTTCGTCATTTTTAATGGATCCAAGTGAAGGTGCTTTGTCTGGAGACCAACCTTGGTAACCACCTGCTACAAATAGCATTCCAAAAGGAACGGCAGTAACGGTAAATTTACCACTCTGGAAGTCTAAACGAATTCTATACATACCTGTCTTTGAAGGACCAGGGAAGTTATCGTTGAAATTGAAACCAAAATCACCACCTAAGTTTAAATCAGTTACAGAGTTATTTGCAACAGCATATTTATTACTCCAATCACCATTTACTGGTAATGCTAAATACTGCTGACCACCTTTTAGGTAAAAAGTACCCTGGTAAGTAACAGAATCTACCCTAGTGAATTCCTGAGTAGGAACTGGAACAGGGTTGTTCCAACCACCAATGGTAGCAGATCCTACTAAAAATAATCTTTTAGAAGTAGGTGGTTGCACTTTTGGAGGAATCACATATGGAGTTGCAGTTAGCGTCAATACATTAGACGTTAATTGCTCATTGTTGTTTCCATAAGAAGAAATAATACGTGCATCAATTTTGTACGCTACATTATAGCTAAAGCCAAACCCAAGTAATACTGTGTTTAGTTCTTTACCAGTGAATGCATAACTCATTCTACCATTTAATACGATAGAAGCAGCTTTAGAAAAGCTTCTTCCTGAAGAATCGATTTGTAAAATGTATTTTACAGTATTATCATTTGTTGCATACTTTGGGTTGGTCCAAGAGAACAACACCGCAGTACTTAATGAATCTGCTGTTTTAGTAGCAATTGTTGTTGTAGAAGCTTGTAATACAACACTCTTTCCAGGCTCGTACACAGTAAGAGGTGCCACTTTTTCACAAGACCAAAGTGCAACTGCAAATGTGGCTGTGAAAAGCAATGTTTTTAAAATTTGTTTCATTGTTTACTATTTTAGTTGTTGTTCTTATTGTTTGGTTACAGTATAAGTTCCTGCTTGGAAATCAACTGAAATTTTATAATTACCCGGAGTAGATGGACCATCAAATCCTGGATCAGCATCTTTCTTTTCTAGTGTGCCAGAAAAAGCATCGCCAGTTAATTTTTTGTACTGTGTGCCCCAAACACCATTTTCTTGAATCATCTTATAGTTTCCACCACCTACAAAAGCAACTACACCTTCATATAAAGTTTCAGAAACTTTAGCCAAACGCTGTGAAGTAACAAATGGAGCACCAAGTGGATTAGACCAACCAGATGCAAATGCATTACCCGTTACCCATAATGTTCCTGCAGTTGGTACTGCAACTTTTGGCGGCGGCGCATATGGCAACACTTTAAATGCTAGCACGTTTGAAATTAACTCGGTTGGCGCAGCGCCTAAAGTAGCGATAATACGTACTTCAAGTCTTGCAACTCTTCCTGGCTTTACATTCAAATCAGAAATAGCAATATTAAACGCCTTTTGCGTATACGATACAGACAAGTCTTTACTAATAGATATAGACTTTTTTCTAGCGCCTTTAAAATTAGCACCAGCAGTATCAATTTCTAAAGTGTAATTAACGTTTTGAGAACTTCCACCAGAAGCAAATTTATAATTAGGATTGGTCCAATTAAAGGTTACACCTAAATTTTCTTCTGTTAAAAAGTTTAGTGCAATGCTATCTCTTGAAGTAGCAGAAAGCACAGGAGCCGTACCGCTAATGTAAGTATCTTTTGCCTCGTCTTTTTCACAAGCAGCAAAGAATACGATCGCAAGACTCACGTAAACTAGTGATTGAATTATTTTTTTCATACAATTTATTTTAAATGTTTCAGACAGTATTAATAACCTGCGTTTTGAACTAAATTAGGATTAGATGAAATGTCTGCAGAAGGAATTGGATACAATCTTCTGAATGCATCTACATTGGTTCCACCTCTAACTCCACCTTTCCAAGGCCATAGATAAGTTGATTCTACAAATCTATTGTAACGGATAAGGTCTGATCTTCTAAATCCTTCCCAATATAATTCTCTTGCACGCTCGTCTAAAATAAAATCTAAATTTAATTGAGCAGCAGTAATAGTGCTTGCACCAGCTCTTGTTCTTAAAGCATTTACATAGCTTAAAGCAGTTCCTGCATCACCAGTTCCACCTCTTAATACCGCTTCGGCGTATACTAGGTTCATTTCTGCAGAACGGAAAATAGGGAAATCAATATCTACCCAAGTTAAATTTTTACCTGGTGTACCATTCATATTGATGTTTCTAAATTTAGTGATCGCATAGCCATCTGTAAATTTAGTTAAGTCACTAATATCTGCAGATTGACCAGTGGTATAAAACTGTGAACGCTTATCGGCAGTACCTGTTAAGTCAGGGAACTTGTTAGATAAACCAGTAGTAGTTCTTAAACCACCCCATCCACCATCAACACCAAATTGAGCAGCAACCATGCTACCACCTACTGGTGCGTGTGTTAGGAAGGTAGTACCACCCCAGTTTTGCGTTTTTAAACCATCATAGTTAATGGTTAAAATAAACTCAGAGGTATTTACATTATTATCTGCACGCATTAACTTAGTATAGTCGGTAATTAAAGAATAACCGGCGTCTAATACTCTTTTTGCGTAGGTAGCAGCATCTGTATTTCTAGCAGTACCTGTATACACTTGCGCATTTAAGTATAAACGAGCAAGTAATGCCCATGCTGCAGCTTTATCTGCACGACCATATTCATTTTTACGCGCATCTACTAAACTAGCGTCGATAGCCTTAAGTTCTGTTTCGATATAAGAAAATATTTCTCCGCGCGTTCTTTGCTTTGGCAATACAGAACCTAACGCTTCTGCATCCGTAACAAAAGGAATATTACCAAATAAATCCATTAAGATTGAATATTGGTAAGCACGTAAAAATCTTGCTTCTGCTCTGTATTTTTTAATGGCTTCAGCATCCACACCCGTAATTCCTTTTGACGCAACAGTTGCATCAGCAGATTGACGAATGAAATCGTTTGCTAAAGTGATTTGATAGTAACAACGGTAGTAAAGACCAGTAAGCATTGGATTGCTCGCAGACCAGTTCATGTTGTGGAAATCTTGAATACCTGGATCTCCCCAAGAAACAACAGCTTCATCGGTACTTAATTCTTGTGCTTTCCAATACAAGCGTAAGAAATCAGAAGTACCTTCATCGATACCTTGAATATCTCCGTTACCTGCAGGTCCAGCATTACCTGTTAAAGCATAGCTCGCATATACTTTTGCGAAAGCTTGCCTATAACCATTTGCGTCGGCATAAACAGTTGCTGATGTAACATCGTTCGTAGGTAACAAATCTAAAGTTTTGTTACAAGATGCCAATACAACAATCGCTCCAACTGTGGCTATGATTTGTTTGTATAGATTATTTTTCATTGTTATATTTTTTTGTACTATTGATTGAATTAGAAATCAAGATTTATACCCAATACAATGGTTCTTGGACGAGGATAAAAATTATTATCTATACCACCGTTCATTTCAGGATCTAAACCAGTATACTTAGTAATTGTTAATACATTTTGTACAGTTGCATTAATACGTAAAGAAGCTTTATCGCTAAATACTTTACCAACATTGTAACCTAAGTTAATGTTGTCAATACGTAAGAAAGATGCGTTTTGTACATAGTAATCAGATAAGTAATAGTTAGAACCATTACCACTAAATCCTGATTTCAAATAATCTCTAGAACCGTTATTGATATAACCAATTGGGTTTAAGATATTTCTTAAAGTACCAGAACTAGAAGCGATGTTATTGTACAAGTAGTTACCAATGTTAGCACGCATTACGATACCAGCATTCCACTTCTTGTGCGTAACACTTGAACTTAAACCAAAAAACATTTGAGGATCTATACCTTTATACTGATATAAATCTCTTTCGTTGATCACGCCATCTCTGTTTAAGTCTGCGTATAAACCATCGATAGGCTTATCGTTAGCATCATATACTTGCTTGTATACAAAGAACGCGCCTCTTTGGTATCCTACAGAATGAATTAAGATAGAGTTACCTGTACCACCACTAATACCACCAAAACGAGCACCTGCATAAGAAGGATCGTCAGAGATCGTTAATTTAGTGATTCTGTTTTGGTTATAAGTTGCGTTGAACGCGATATCCCAAGTTGTGTTTTTATTACGGATAGGTTGGATATTTAAAGTAAATTCAATACCCTTATTTTCCATCGTACCTACGTTTGCAACAATCTTATTGCTAAAGTTAGTACCAGCTGGCTGGTTTACTTCATTTAACAAATCAGAAGTTTCTCTTTTGTAGGCTTCAATGGTACCAGTAATTCTATTATCAGCAAAACCAAAATCTAATGCTAAGTTGGTAGTTGCTGTTTGCTCCCACTTACGGTTAAAATAATAACCATTAGGGCGAGAAATTTGTGTGAATGTGTTACCAAATTGGTACTGAGCAGTATTTGAACCTAGGTTGTAATAAGAGATATAGTCATAATAACCAATACCATCTTGTTGACCAGTTACACCATAACTCGCACGTAATTTAAGATCAGATAATGACTTCACATTTTTGAATAAGTTTTCTTCTTTTAACTTCCAAGCAACAGCTCCTGAAGGGAATACCGCAAAACGGTTGTCCGGATTAAATTTAGAAGATCCGTCTTGACGCACAGAAGCAGTAAATAAATATTTACCTTTTACTGTAAGGTTCATTCTACCTAAGTAAGAACTTAAACGGTACTCAGGTTTGTCAAATTCAAAATTTGGTGTATTAACAACAGTACCATTAAAGGTTTGATCGCTAAAATTGTAGTTAGTTGTTAAATAATTTTGATACTCATAACCACCTGTAAATTCAACTCGTGTAGATAAGTAAGGAATTTCTTTAGCGTAATTTAAATAAGCATTCAAATACGTATTGTTTCTAGTTTGACGGTATTGGTTGTTTACCCCACTATGAAACTTACCTGCTGCATCTTTAAAACGCATATACGTAGTTGCAGCTTGATCATTGATCACGATAGTACCTTTACCTTCAGCAACGTCCATACCAGTATTTACAACAAGGTGTAAATCAGGAATGAAATGTACTTTATAATCAACTAATGCATTTGCAATATGTCTTGTAACATTACTTTGATCATCTTTATCTAATAAGATACCAAGTGGATTTTTGGGTGCTAAAGCACGAAGACCATTAGATGAAGTTGCATCTAACCAGTTCCAATATCCATTGTATGCTTGCGTACCAGAATAAACGGGTTTAGTAGGATCAAAATAAGTAGCCGCACCAATTGCACCTTGATCTGCAAAGTTTGTTTTGCTTGCTGCTAATTTATAGTTGATGTTAACAGTAAGGTGGTTATCAAAAAGCGTAGGGCTTACGTTTACACCAACTGTTGTTCTGTTTAATTTATCAGATTTTAAAATACCTGATTGCATTAAATTACCGAGTGAAAAGCGGTAAGGCAACTTTTTATAAGCACCAGATACAGAAATGTTATTGTCTGTAGTAAGTGCTGTTTGATAAATTTCATCCTGCCAATCGGTAGATGCATTACCTAATAAAGAAGCATAACTAGGGCCTTTTGTTTTTACGATATCTCTAATTTCATCAGCAGAAAAAACATCCGCTTTTTTAGTAACATTTGAAACACTCAATTGAGAGCTAAATGCATACTTTGGTGCACCAGACTTACCCTTTTTAGTAGTGATGATGATAACACCATTCGACGCTCTTGCACCATAAATAGCAGTTGCAGAAGCATCTTTTAAAACTGAAAAAGATTCGATGTCGTTAGGGTTGATAAGGGCAAGCGCATTTGCTTGACCAGAAATACCACGACCATCGATTGGCATACCGTCCACAACAATAAGTGGATCGTTACTTGCATTTAATGATGCACCACCTCTAATACGAATAGTACTTCCTGAACCAGGTGCACCATTGTTACTTGTGATTTGTACACCCGCTACTTTACCCTGAATAAGTTGCTCCGGTGTTGAAATAACACCTTTGTTGAAGTCTTTTGAAGACACATTCACAACAGATCCAGTTAAGTCCTTTTTACGAACGCTACCATAACCAATTACCACAACATCACTTAGCTGATCAACAGCAGGTGAAAGTGCGACTGTTACGGTGTTACCGTTTAAGGTTACTTCTTTGGTTTCAAAATTCAAAGAAGATACAACTAGTGTAGTTGCGTTAGCAGAAACTTTCAAACTAAATGACCCATCGGCATTAGTTTGTGCTCCAACACCAGATCCTTTTACAAGGACACTGGCAGCCGCTAACGGCGACCCATCTTTTGCATTGGTTACTTTACCAGTAACCGTACGATCTTGCGCAATTGATGGCAAACAGAAAACTGTTAGCATCATCAGCATTGCAACAAGTGCTTTTTTAATGTTCATAGAATTACAATTTCAATTTGAATAAATACTAATTAGTGATTAAAAATGTTTGTGTTTTTTGTTTTTGATTTGATTGAATAGATATGTGATAAACACCCGGAGGGAGTCCTTTCTTATTGATTATCAACTGTTGTTGCCCTTTATTTTGCCATCCATTAAATAGGCCATCCACTACAACACCGGTCTGACTTAAAAGTTTAACAGACACCTTTCCTGATTCAGGCAATTGATACTTGACAATCGCTGCTTGTGATAACGGATTTGGGGATATACTTATTGTTGTGTTTAAGATGGGTAAGCTAGTATTAGGTAGCGAAGTTATAACGGCATTATTTAAGTTTTTGTTAGCATACACAAAATATTCGCCTGGCTGTAAAGAAATACTTGCGGAGCCACCAGAAACTAGCTGGTACTTATTAGAATACAAACTATACCAAAAACCATCTGTTGGGAAGCTAACGGTAGCTGTTTGTGGTGTAACATCAAAATTACCAACAACTACTAATTTAATAGAGTCACCATTAAGTTGCATGGACTTTAAAGCGCCAGCCGTATTAACGGTGTATTTATTAGATCCAAAATCGTTTGTATAAGCAGGGGTTGCGCGTAATTTTAAAAATTTTGCATAGGCATCATACAGGCCTTTACGATTGGCGTCTTGTAAATAGTCCCATTTGATTGGCTTTTCTGCCAAACGGCAATTGTTGGCATCTACCGTTAAGTTGGTACAAGTATTGATACTAAAATCATAACCAAGTTCACCAAACTGCCACATTAATTTAGGCCCCGGTGTAAGCGCCCAAAAAGCAGCCGCCATTTCATTTCTTTTTAAACCCGTTGCCGGCGTTTTTGTAGTATAACTACCAGAACCATTTCCAAAGTTTACATTTTTATATTGAAGTCTTTCCTCGTCATGACTTTCCATATAAGTGACCAAATGCTGCTGTGCAAAATTTCTTGCATTCGAAAAACTAGTCCCAAAATTTGAGGTAGATGTATAACCCATGGTTGCTTCTGCAAAACTATAATTTGCATTACCCCATAATAGCATACCGTAGTCAGCTAATTCTTTTTCTTCAGAATTATCGGCAAAATGTTCCAGCATACAATAGCTACCAGCACTGGTCGCTTGCATGGTATCATAAATTGCTTTCCATATTTTAATGCGTGATGCGTCATAAGTACCCCATGCCCCAACATTGGTTGGATTGTTTACTTGCGTAAATCCTTTAGATAAATCCCATCTATATCCATCAATATGAAATTCTTGAAGCCAATATTTAGTAACCCTGTTTACAAGTTCTTTGGTTGCCATAGATTCATGGTTAAAATCATTGCCCACATTAAAAGGATGTTTGGCATCAGGATTTAACCAAGGATTGTTTGCAGCAGGTTTGTTATTGGTGCCATCCCAATACATTTTAGCAAGTGGCGAAGAACCAAATACATGGTTGAGCACCATGTCCATAATGACAGCAATACCTTGTTGGTGCGCGGCATCAATAAATGATTTGATAGCCTCGGGTGTCCCATAGTATTTATCGGTAGCAAAAAAGAAATTAGGATTGTAGCCCCAACTGCTATTGCCTTCAAATTCAGAAAACGGCATTAACTCTATTGCATTGATGCCTAATTTTTTTAAATACGGCAAGGTGTCTTTCAGTGTTTTAAAATCATGCGTGGCCACAAAGTCACGGAGCAAAAGCTCATACACTACAAGATTCTTTTTGTTGGGACGTACAAAGTTTGCATCGTTCCATGTATATTTTGCCTGTGCAGTTTGCAAGACACCCACAATTTCGGTGGTTTTACCTGTTGGGTAAGGTTTCAAGTTTGGAAAGGTAGACGCAGCAATAAATGGATCATTCCAAGGATCCAATACTTTGGTTGCATTATAATCTGCTACTTTTAAAGCACCGTCAATAATGTACTGATACGCATATTCTACACCAGGCGTTAAGCCTGTTAATCGAACCCAAAAACGCAAACTATCGGGCGTCATTTTCATAACATGCGAAAGTCCGGGTGTCCAATTATTAAAATCACCAGCTACGGTGATAGAAGATTTTTTAGGCGCATACAAAACAAGTGTTACTGATGTATCACCTGGTTCATAATTAATACCATCTTTAACACCAGCAGGAAGTCCAACAAGGTTCGTAGCACCTGTCACTAAAAATGAAATAGAATCTTTACTTGTTGCAGAGCCACTCACACCTTGCAGCAGCACTTTTTGAGTGCCTACTTTTTGTACAATAAATTTATGTGCAATGCTTGTTCCTGTTGTTGAAGTAATGAGTGAATCATTTACAAAAAGGGATAATGCCCCAGAAGCGCTTGCAACACCTGCAATTGAAATGGTATCGCCCACAGCCTTTGCAATAGGCTCTAACACAGGCACAAACGTAGGTTGTGTTAGTGGCGAATCAATACGAACAGCTAAATTATTATCATACACCGGAATGTACATATCAGAAGCATCTGCGTTGCGCAGCACTTGTGATCCCGCAGCGTCTCTAAATAAAATGGCAATTTTTTGAATGGTTTCTGAGGCATTTGTCATGCCAAAAAAATTACGAAGACCACCATTAATTGTAAAAGACCAAACATTGTTAGCGAGCTTCGTACATTTTACTTTATTATCAGCCACACCCCAACTTACTGGAACATATTTCCAGTTGCTGCTTGATGTGCTCAGTGAAGTAATGGCGCCAATATGCACAAAGATGTCACCGGTAGTATTTATGATACCTTTGTTTCCTTTTGTAGCATCCGCAAAAATGGTGATAGAAGAACTTGTCTCTGTATTAAACGCAGGTGATGTACGCAACAATTGTGCATGTGCCGACACAGCGGCTATCAAACAGCATAGCAGTACAAAAATTCTCATAAACAAGCGTTAGTTTGGTATCGTACACCAAATGTGTAATATTTACACGAAGTAAATTTAACTCATTTTCGTTTATGTAGAAACGAGGAGTAATCCTATTTATTTTTTTTATATATGTTTTTGGTTGATTTTTAATAGAAAAATTCTTTTACTACATAAAAAATGCCGGATTATTATCCGGCATTAACCAAAAACAGACCTAAACAAAATTTGGGGGGATATAATTTATTGAAACACTTTCACCCAGTCTACCCTCATTTGTGCTGGGAAAATGGCATCGTCTATTCCAAACTTGCCGCCGAGATTTCCACCGATGGCAATATTTAATATCATATGAAAGGTTTGATCAAAAGGCCAAGCACCTGAACCCGTATGCTCGTTTTTAAAACTGTTGTATAATTTGTTGTCAATATAAAAATCAATTTTTTCTGGCGTCCATTCAATTTCATAATCATGAAACTGCGTAGATAAATTTGGAACAATTAATGTTGCTGTTCTTTGTGTTCCAATCATACCATTGTAACGCTCTGTGTGCACACTACCAAACGCAGAGTCTGGCGCAAAGCCAACTGCTTCTAGAATATCAACCTCTCCGCTTTTAGGCCACTCACCATACACTTTATCAGTGGGTAAAATCCATCCAGCAGGCCACAACCCTTTACCAGTAGGTGTTTTAGCCCTTATCACCATACGACCATACTTCCAATCACCTTTATTTTTTGTAACAAGTCTGGCAGAGGTATAATTCGCACCTTCAAATTTTTCTTTGCGTGCTTCGATAATTAAATGTCCATTTTCTACACGTGCATTTTCTTTGCGCGCATTTGTATAATACTGCAGTTCGTTGTTTCCCCATCCACAAATGCGAGGACAACCGGTGCCAATATCATAACCCCATTTTGTAGAATCTGGCAATCCGCTAACGGAAAAATCATCTTGCCACACTAGTTTATTGTAAGTTCTTTTTTGCGATTGCGAAGCAATAGCAAAAAATGAAAACAATAAAATCAACCCTATATTTCGAAACGTACACATAAATTATTGTATTAAAATGCTACTGATAAACACGCACATAATCCACTTCATAAGTGGCAGTGCTAAAAGCAGCATCGACAGGCCCACCAAAGGTTCCGCCCATGGCTAAATTTAAAAGCACAAAAAAGTTTTGATTGAAAGGCAACGTGCTATTATTTGCAAAAGTGAAGAAAAGGGCCCCATCAATATAAAACTTGATAGAAACCGCTGTCCATTCACAAGCATACACATGAAACTCACTATTGGCCCCAGTAATAACTTTGGTTCCTCCTACTGCATTACCTCCAAAATTGCCCGGATAATGCAGGGTTCCGTATATTTTATTGACGTCACTTCCTTTGTGTTCCATGATATCAATTTCACCACAATTTGGCCAGTTTACCGTATTAATATTAGCTCCCAGCATCCATGCGGCAGGCCAAGTACCAACACCTACTGGCATTTTTGCACGCACTTCAACTTTACCATACTTGAATGAAAACTTGTCTTTTGTTAAAAGCCTAGCAGATGTGTAAGCACTTCCGCCATAGTTTTCTTTTTTTGCTATAATTTTTAAAGTACCATTAGATACAATAGCGTTATCCGTTCTATTGGTATAATACTGCAACTCTTGGTTACCCCATCCGCCAGCACCTAGGTCATAATTCCACTTTGCAGGATTGGGTGCACCGGGCTGATCAAATTCATCGGACCATATTAACGATTGCGCTACTGTAACTGCAACATCAATTGATTTTGAAATCGTTTGTCCCGCAGTGTTTTTCGCAATAACGTTAACGGTGTAATTACCAGAAGCAGGATATTTATACATCACAGTCCCGCTAGGTACCGTTTGAAAAATACCGTTTCCGAAATCATACTCATATGTTGTTGCATTTGTAGCAGAGGCTACAAAATTTACATTGCCACTATTGTCAGCACTAACTGTTGCAGTTACTGTTAAATTAGTAGGCGCCGGATTTACAACAGGCGCATCACCTTTTGAGCATGCCCCAAAAAATGATACACCTATTAATAAACTCAACAATAAAGAAGATAAACGCACTTTATAATTATTATTTTGCCTTCAATTTTTGATACCAAGAGTTACCGTCTGCTCCGATATTTCTTAAATGAATATTTGTAGCTGATGCGCTCAAAATTTCATAAGTCGTACCGCCAGTTCCAAAATTGATGATACCATTACCCGGAACCATAAATTGAATTCTAGTTGATACCGCTGGTGTAGAAGCAGAAGTAGCGTCCATAAAAGCTAATTTTTTTGTACCTGTCGTAACAATGTTAAAACATGCATCACCACCGCTAAATCCGTAAAACGCACTAGCCGCACCAATAGAAAATGATTGACCTTTGTTGTTGATGGCCATTGAAATATTATTGAGTGCATCTTTAGAAAAAGTGATTTCATCATCATATGCACAAGCTTCTCTAGAATTAGGCGTAGCTGCATACCAGATGGGACCAAAGCCATCAGAAGGACCTACACCAAAATGGCCAGGAGCATCTTGATCTGTCACCCAAGTGCGAGAACCTGTTCCAGTAAGTGCATCTAAAATTGCTTGCGGAATTGTAAAAGCAACAAATACAGTAACTTTTTTACTAAGCACAGAAACAGCACCTCCCGTACCAACAGCACGCACAGTAATGGTATAATCATTAACACCAGGTGTTGCATACTTATACGTAATGGTACCAGAAGGAATCACTTGTGTTTTACCATCTCCAAAATCAACATTATACGTTAAAGCATCTGTTGCTTTTGCTGCAATGGTTACTGATCCTGTTCCATTACCATTAGGGTTAGTAGCATCTACACCAACTACAGCAGTAGTGAGTGTTAAGCCTGTTGGCGTTTTAATATTACCAAAACTATATTCGGTTTTTTTACAAGAAACAAACCCAATGGTTGTGATAAACAAAACCGCAACAATATATTTTAAATTATTTTTCATAATTGTAGGTTTTATCAAATTAATTTAAGGTGATATCATCAAATAAGAACGTGAAGTTTGCAGAGCCATCACCAACAGTTCCTAAATCAAAAATCAATACGATTTTTTGATAGGTATTAGATGTATTAATAGCACTGTAGTCAAACGTTAATGTTTCCCAAGCACCTGCAACCGTTGTTGTTACTTCTTTTTCAAAACTAATGCCACCGTTGCTTTGGTTTTCTACTTTTAATAAAAGCTTTGCACCAACTCTTGGAGAAAACACTTTTACTTTAAAAGTTTTTTTGGTTGAGAAATCAATTGGAGCAGCTAAACCAATCCAGCTTCCACCCCAAATTTGACCTGCATTTTTAACCATCTTACCCACTTTAGCGCTGGTATTAATACCACCAGACTGAGGATTGTTGACAACAGATGCAACACCACCATCAAAATCATTCCAAGTATACGTAAGTGCGCTAGATTCAAAAGTTAATGGAAGACCTAAAGTTTCTACATAGTTGGTTGCTAATTTTTTAACATCATCCCAATAGAAAACTTTACCCGTTCCGCTATTTCCAAAATCAAAGAAAATAGAAGCCATATTGTAGGTATAGGTTGCATTAAATGCAGCAGTACCCGGTGCTTGATTGTTAAAATCAAAAATCAAAGTTTCCCAAGCACCCGCAACTGTTGTTGTTGCAAATGTTTCTACAGAACGCTGGTTATTGGCACGGTCTTCTACTTTTAATAATACTTTTAAACCTGCAGCTGGAGAATACACTCTAACACTCATTTGAGAAGCAGCAGCTGTTAAAGGAATAGCAGTAGCAAAACCAGCAGATGTACCAATAGTTGTACCTGCCCAAGTTTCTGCACCATTTAACTTGGTTGTTTTTTTAACATTATTACTTGCATTGGTAGGATCAACCGCATCTACAGTTTGGTTGTTACCAAAATCTGTAACGGTATAGTTTACACCAGCCACATCAAAAGTCACAGGTAAATCTATTTGAGAATTTGGCATCGCATCTGTTAATCTAATATCATCCATTAAGAACGTATAGTTAGCTGATCCATTACCAGGTGTACCATTATCAAATATGATTACAATGTTGTGGTATGCATTTGTGGCATTGATTGTTCTATAATCAAATGCTAAATCTTCCCAGGCATTGGCAACGGTTGTTACTACTTCTTTTTCAAAAGAGATAGAACCATTACCAGCATTTTCAACTTTTAATAAAACCTTAGCGCCTACTCTTGGAGAAAACACTTTCATTCTGAAAACTTTATTTACAGAAAAATCGATTGGACCACCAAGACCAATCCAACTTCCACCCCAAGGGTCACCAGCATTTTTTACCATTTTGGCAACCTTTGCTGAAGTGTTGATGCCATTAGATTGTGGATTAGCTACTACGGTTACATTACCTCCACTAAAATCGTTCCATGCATAATTGATGGTAGTTGATTCAAATGTAATTGGGAGTAATACCGGATCTACAATAGTAATTACTTTGGTAAAAGTAGTTGTAGCAGCGCCACCACTTAAGGCTACTACTCTTACTGTATAGGTACCTGTTTTTGCATAGACTTTAGAAATGGTTTGTCCTTCTAAAAAGTTAGTAGGCACTTCATTGGTAACGTCTCCAAAATAAACTTGGAAGAAAGTTTCATACAATGCTTTAGCAGAAACATTCACTTTGTATTTATTAGTTGGATCAATTACCGCAGTTACCTCTAAATTTTCTGGCGCTCTAAAAGTAACCGTTAACTTTTGGGTAACTGTTGTTGAAACACCAGCAACGTTGGTACCAGTAATTTTAACATCGTATACGCCTTCTGGATAAATTTTAGAAGTACTTCCACCAGGCAATACTTTAACTGGAGCACCCGTTCCATGACCATACGCAATTTCAAAAGTTGCAACACCTTCTCCAACAGGAGTAATGGTTACAAGCCCTGTATTGTCTTGGGTAATGGTAAACATAGCACCCAATTTAGTAGATGTAGCCGCCGTTTGAACAAACGAAACATCTTCATTGATTTCTTTTTTACATCCTGAGAATGTAGAAATGAGTATCAAGCAACTCAATATGTATTTTAATGTTTTCATACTATTTAATTCAATAGATTTTACAATGAGATTAATATCCAGCATTTTGGGTTAAACCAGAAATATCAACCTCTTGTTGAGGTATAGGGAACACTTCATGCTTACCAGCTTTAAAGCCAGTAATTTTTGTTGCTGCAAGACCTGTTCTTACTAGGTCAAAGAAACGATCTCCTTCCATAGCAAGTTCTAATCTGCGTTCGTCCCAGATAGCTTGCTTTAAAGCAGCACCTGTTGCAGTAATATTATTAGAAGTATTTCCAAAAGCTCTTTGTCTTACCTGATTTAAATAACCTAGCGCTTTAGCATCGTTAGGCGTTGTAGCTCTATTGTAAGCTTCAGCAGCCATTAATAAAACATCAGCGTAACGAATAATTCTAAAGTTGTTTAAGTAGTTTAATTCTACTTGACCAGAAGTTTCACCTTTACGAGGTAAATACTTTTGATTGTATAAGCCAGTATTTTTATATGGCGCTACTTGGTAAGTAATATTAAATGAAGGATTCGCTGTTTTATAAGCTTCAATGTCAAGTACTGTAACCGCCTTACGCTTATCACCAGCTGTATACGCTGCTGCTAGGTTTTGACTAGGTAAATTAGTACTCCAACCTGCCGCATATGGCATTTGGGCAGAACCATTTAAACCTCTAATACCACATTGTTGAATGGCATAGTTACCTTGACCACGTGTTGCACCACCCCAGTTATAATAAGGAGATACATTAGAGTATTGAATTTCAAAAATAGATTCTGAGCCATTCTCGCCAGTTGCTAAAAACATAGAACCAAAATCAGATACGAGTGTAAATGCATTTGAGTTGATTACATTGTCTAACATGGCAGCAGCAGCATCAAATTTATTTTGATACAGATATACTTTACCAAGTAATGCTTGTGCAGCATATTTAGTAATTCTACCTTTTTGTGTTTGTACTGCAGGTAATACTGTAATGGCAGCTGTTAAATCTGTTTCGATTTGTTTGTAAACGTCTGCTTTAGGTGAACGCTTTAAACTTTTTGACTCTGCAAGACTTAAACGCTTGTCTGCAAAAAGAGGCACATCACCAAACATACGTACAAGTGTAAAGTAGTAGTACGCGCGTAAAAAGTTTACCTCGCCATACAAAGCTTCTTTACCAGCAAAATCAACTTTTTCACCGGCTAAATTGGCAGCTTTATATTGGGTCATGTAGTTAGCACGGTTTACACCTTCGTAAGCCGTTTGCCAAATTTCTGCTAGTGTACTGTTTACAGGGGTATGGGTATAGTCGTCTATTTGTTGTAAAGACAGTACATCAGAAGCATTTTCTCCACCTGATACCGCGTTATCAGAAGCGATATCGCCAACTGGAACTACTTGATTGATCCATTGTAGTGGTGTGTATACACTCACCAACATATTACGGTAGTCAGATTCTGATTTTAAATAATCTTGTTCTGTGATAACAAAATCTTCATGGGGATTATAGTCCACCCATTTTTTACAAGAGGCAAGCATGGTAATAACTAAAACCAGGCCTACTATTTTTATTGAATTGATCTTCATAATTGTATTTTTTAGTAGTGAAGATTATAGTTTAATATCAAAGCCAAATGAATAGGTTCTGGCCTGTGGATATGCACCACGATCAATACCTGTATCTAAGATACCACCCGCAATTTCTGGATCATAGCCAGTATATTTAGTAAAGGTGAAAGCATTTTTCACTTGTGCATAGACACGTACTTTATTAAACCACTTTTTGCCATTACCACCATTGAAAGTGTAACCCAATTGGATGTTTTTAAGTTTGATAAATGAACCATCTTCTACATATCGATCAGAAACTCTAATATTACTATTCGCATCTACAAAAGAGTAACGAGGATAACGCGCATCGTTGGTTGTGCCTTCGCCAGTCCAACGTGCTAATACAGAACGCTCTTTGTTAGAGTAGTTAGCATTACGCTCATAAGCTCTATAGATATCGTTTCCAACAGACGCATATACAAATGCATTGAAATCAAAGTTTTTGTAAGACATATTTAAGCTCCAACCCATAGTGAACTTAGCAAATGGATCACCAATATTTGTTTTATCAGATGCATTGATAACACCATCTCCATTTACATCTACATATTTAATGTCGCCAGGTTGTGCACCCGCTTGCTTAGGAGAAGCAGCTACATCTGCAGCATTTTGGAAAAGACCCGCCGTTTTATATCCGTAGAAATAACCCGGTGTAAATCCTTTTTCAAAAACTGTTACACTTTGAGATTGACCATTAAAATAGTTACCACCAAAGATTTTTGCAGTACCATCATCGTTGGTTGCAGTTACTTGGTTAGTAGATGTTGTAAAGGTTAAAGCTGTATTGAATTTGAAGTTTTTACCAATGGATTCATTGTAATTTAAGGTGAAGTCAAAACCACTGCTCTTGGTAGAACCAATGTTAGCAATTGGGCTTGGTACAGTTCCTAAATACAAAGAAGCAGAAGGTGTAAATAATAAACCATCCACAGACTTTTGGAAATAATCTGCAGTTAAAGAGAATTTATTTTTAAACACCACTAAATCAAAACCTACGTTAGATTGAATTTGTTTTTCCCATCTTAAAGTGGTGTTAGCTGCAGAAGCAACGGTAGAACCTGGATAGAAAACATCACTAAAGTTGTAACCATTACTGTTTGCAGTAGAGCCATAACTAGGGCCACCTGTAACAATGCTCACAAATTGAGGATTTACGTTTTCATTACCAATGGTACCATAGCTTCCTCTGATTTTAAATTGATCTACAAAATCAGCTTTAAAGAATTTTTCTTTTGATACTACCCAACCAAGTGATCCAGAGAAGAAGTTACCAAACTTGTTGTCGGTACCAAATGCATAAGAACCATCTCTACGTGCAGTAAAAGAAGCTAAATATTTATCTTGGTAATCGTAGTTGATACGAGAAAAGTAAGAAAGGTTTCTTCTAAAATATTGGTAGTAGTAACCAGCTAATGCGTTTGTATTGGTTGCAGAGTTGTTACCAGTTGCTGCAGTAAAATCTGCAAATTCCCAGCTATTAAATGGTACATCTTGACGTGAAGCACCGGCTGCGTTACCGCTTACTTTTGCAACAGATAAACCTAATACAGTTTCAAAATTATGGTCTTGCTTGTATTTGAAATTATAGTTTGCAAAAGACTCCCAAGTGTAATTGAAGTTACTCACTTTTTCATGAGCCACGCTGCTGTGCTTACCAGTTACAGTAGAGCCGTCTGCGTTCATTGAATTGTCTACGTTGAGTGGGCCATAAAACACAAGTGGGGTAAAGCTTTTAGCATTACCGTCATATTTTGTGTAACCAAAACGAGAAGTTAAAGTAAGATTTTTAACCACATTGTATTGTAGTTCAAACTTGCCGTAAATTTTAGAACCAACATTTGAGTTATAGGTGTTCTCTAATTTAGTAAGTGGGTTAAAGATTTCTGATAACAATAAATTACTAAAACCATTTTTACCAACTGTGTTAGGAACATTATTATTGATAGCAACCGTAGGATCAAAATTTAAAGCACTTCCTAAAACACTATTGAAAGAGTTTTCTTGGATGCCTTTAGAATTTAAAGTAACCGCTGTTGTATTTAATAAGAATTTAAGTTTCTTAGAAATGTCAAAAGTTAAGTTGGCAGAAAAGTTCCCTCTGTCAAAACGAGACTTATCATTACCACCCACAATACCACCTTGGGTTAAATAACCCGCAGATAAAAAGTAGGTCATATTATCGCCACCACCCTGCGCAGCAATGGTATGAGATTGCATAGCAGCAGTTTTAAACACTTGCTTTTGCCAATCTGTACCTACGCCTAATAATGATAGGTTAGGAAAAACAATGGGGCCGCCAGCTGTTGTGCTACCTTCATTGATCATAGCCCCATATTCAGAAGCATTTAAAACACCAATGGTGTTCATCACTTCTTGTACGCCATAGTTACTAGCAACACTGATAGCAGCTTTTTGATTTTTACGTCCACCCTTAGTAGTTACAACGATAACACCATTACCACCTTTTACACCATAAATGGCAGTGGTAGCAGCGTCTTTTAAAACGTTGATAGACTCAATATCTGAAGCATTGATTGAATTAAGATCGGTTAATGTTTGAGGCACACCGTCGATAATCACCACAGGGTCTGTACCAGAAAAAGAAGGAATGCCTCTAATAAGTACAGTTGGCTTAGATCCTGGTGAACCAGATTGAATTACGTTAACACCTGACGCTTTACCTTGTAAAGCTTCTTCCGTTCTTACGGGCTTTAATTTTTCAATATCACTTGCTTTAACGGTAGAAATAGCACCCGATATTTTGGTAACTTTTTGAGTACCATAACCGATAACTACTACGTCACCAAGCGTGTTAGCAGGATTTTGCTCTAAAGAAATTTCTAAGTCACCGGCTTTTGCCACCGTAACCTTGGTAGCAATTAAGCCAGTGTAGGTAATTTCTAGAACGGAACCTACAGATGTGTTAAGTGAAAACCGGCCATTGGCATCGGTAAGGGCTACTGATTTGCCCTGAACAGAAACTGAAGCGCCTACTAGCATTTCGCCAGTATTTTTGTTTTTGACTCTACCTGTAACGGCAATTGACTGAGCATATAGCGTTTGTACGCCAAGCCCGAGCATCAAAACAAGGCACATAAGACTAAATCTTATTTTCATAATGCAATCGTTTGTGTTAAAGAAAAATTGTGAATTTTTGGCAACGTAAAAGTAGTATGCACCACTACAAAATTATTATCAACTAGCACTTCAATACTACATCAGTATTTATAACTAATTGATTGTCAATAATGTAAAATACTACAATACTACATCAACTATTATTTCATATATTTAATGATTCATAAAATTTTTGAGCAGTGAAAAAAATACTCTTTTTACTCCTTATTCCATTTTTGGCACAAGGCCAAAACACAATTGGACTTCCAGACATTATAAATTATTCTAAATTATCCTATAATGCAGGACTCCAGAACTGGGATGTTAAACAAGATAAAAACGGAATTGTTTACTTCGCTAACAATGAAGGCCTATTAAGTTTTGATGGCAAGAACTGGAAAATCTATCCCTTACCCAATAAAACCATCGTTAGATCGGTAGAAATTGGAGTAGACAATAAGATTTACGTGGGCGGACAAGACGAACTTGGCTATTTCGCCCCCAATACCAACGGAAACCTTATATATCACTCCCTAACAAACCTTATTCCTGCCAAATTCAGGTCATTTGAAGACGTATGGGACATTATATCCTACAAATCATCCCTATTTTTTAGGTCTCCCAATAAAATTTTTGAATACAACGCAGGCACAATAACCGTATTTAAGGCCCCTTCCGAATGGGCTTACTTAACCAGTTGCAATGGAAAATTATACGCACACGACTATCAAACGGGCCTCATGTCGTTTGAAAATGATGCTTGGCAACCAATTAATGCCAATTATAGCTTCTCAAAAACAGATCCAATAACTGGGATGATCCCTAGCGCCGGAGGCGCCATCATTACAACCCTCAAAAATGGCCTATTCTATTATAGTAATAACTCCATACAACCCATTACGACAGGAGCATCTGGTGATTTTCAAAACCAAAGAATTTATAGCGCCATTGCAATCAATAAAGAATGGATAGCACTAGCTACAAGTAGCGGTGGGGCATATATTATAAATAACAAAGCCGAAATCATTCAAAAGTTTTCAAGTACCGAAGGCCTTCAGAGTAATAATATCCTCAGCATATTTTTAGACCAAAAACAAAATTTATGGTTAGGGCTCAATAATGGCATCGACTTTATCGCCTACAATAGCGCCATCAAACATATTTCGCCCAAACTATTGGACGAATCGGGTTACACAGCCATGATTCAAAACCAGCAACTCTATATTGGTACTTCAAATGGACTTTACAATGTAGCACTCCAACCCATCAAAGATTTAAGCTTTAGTAAAGGAGATTTTTCGTTGGTGCAAAATACGAGCGGACAATCTTGGGGTTTAGCACTGATCAACAACCAGCTTGTACTTGGTCATCATGAAGGTGCTTTTTACGTTAACAACAATACCGCTTCATCGTTTTCAAACAAACCTGGTTTTTGGAACTTTACACCCCTGGGCAACATGACACCCGCAACAACCATTGTTGGCGGTACTTACAGAGGTCTTACGCTTTTAGACGCTAAAACAAATCAACTTGTTGAATCACTTGATATTCCTAATTTTTACGAATCCTCAAGGTATGTAACCATCGATGCGGAAGAAAATATTTGGGTATCACATCCATACCATGGCGTTTATAAAATAGTTAAAAATAGCAATGGCATTTATACGACCAAACAATACGAGAAAAAAGAAGGCCTCCCATCTTTACTCAATAACCAGATCTACAAAATAAAAAATCGAATTGTAGTTGGCACAGATAAAGGAGTGTACGAGTATAACACAGAAAAAGACATTTTTGAAGTAGCCAATAATTATGCATCTCTTATAGGCAATCAAAGTATTCGCTATTTAAAAGAAGACAAAGAAGGAAACATTTGGTTCATTCATGAAAAAGTACTGGGCGTAATTGACTATACGGGCAAAGAGCCTCAAGTTATTTATATACCAGAGCTGAATGCTAAAATGCTCAGTGGTTTTGAATATATCTATGCCATTGATGGTAACAATATTTTTTTAGGCGGAGAAAAAGGTTTCTACCATATCAATTATGAGAAATATAAAAAACAAGCGCCGGTTTTAAATGTTCAAATAAGATCAGTACATATTATTGACAACATAGACAGTACTTTATTTGGCGGATATTTTAAAGATGTCAATGACATCCAGCTACAGGATGTAAAAAATAGTCCGCATATTTCGTACAATTTTAAAACTATGCATTTTGATTATACCTCTATTGCATTTGGTTATCAAAACAACTTAGAATACAGTTATAGGCTTAAAGGATTTGAAGACAGCTGGTCTACCTGGACAAAAAGAACAGAAAAAGAATACACAAACTTAGCTCCAGGTAATTATACGTTTGAAGTAAAAGTGAGAAACAACTTAGGAAATGAATCTACCATTTCAAGCTACCAATTTACCATAGATGCGCCTTGGTATAGAACTCTATTTGTGTACTTAATATATTTTATTGCCATCGGATTTGGTGCATACAAATTACACATCTATCAACGCAAAAAATTTAAGTTGCAGCAACAAAAATATGAGCAAGAGCAACAAAGACTTAGGTACATTCATGAACTTGAGATCAATAAATCGGAAAGTGATTTAGTTACAGTTCAAAATGAAAAATTAGAAGTTGAAATTGAATTTAAGAATTCTGAACTCGCATCTTCTGCCATGCATATTGTAAAAAAAGGGGAACTGCTCACTAAAATTAAAAGTGAACTTGGCAGTATCATTAAAAAAATTGACAACGAATACGCTATTACCGAATTAAAAAAGATGGTAAAGGCCTTAAATGAAGATGAAAATCTAGATCAGGAGTGGGAATACTTTACCAAACACTTTGATAAAGTACACTCCGATTTTATTGTCAAACTAAAAGATAAACACAACAATATTAGCAACAACGAACTCAAATTGTGTGCTTATCTAAGAATGAATTTGTCTACTAAAGAAATAGCACAATTAATGAATATTAGTGTGAGGGGTGTAGAAATTAGCAGGTATCGATTACGCAAAAAATTAAACCTTACTACCGATACCAACTTATTTGATTACCTCATCAGTATTGGATAATAATGCTATCTGGTTAGGCCATGCAATTGACTTACTAGTTGTTAACCAAGTAGGCATGGGAGCATTCCGTTCTTTTAATGTTTGCGTGAGTAAATTTGCCAATGCTTTTGTTTTGACTACCTCTACATGTGACAAGTTGTGGAGTTCCTCGATGTCATTTGAAAGATGATACAACTCAACAGTTTGTTGTTTATGAAAATAAATGAGTTTCCAATCACCTTGCCTGATGGCAGAGGCCCAAGAAATGCCTTTTAAATCAATGTTTGTCCAGTTATTTGGATAATGCCAAATGATCGTCTTTTTTTGATCGATGGCTTTTTGTTTTCCTTGTAAAACAGGTAAAAAACTTTTTCCATCAACAAATTGGCGAACTGTCGGATTTTGAATAGAAGCCATCTGCAAAATGGTCGAAAAATAATCTTCAGAGATAATATATTGTTTTGATTTTGTTCCTGGTTGTATATGCGGTCCTGCTGCAATCATAGGTACACGAATACCACCTTCATACAAAGACCCTTTACCTTGTTTAAGTGGCAGGTTTTGCGTTTGTGGTTCACCCGATCTTACATTTTTTAAACTAAGTCCTCCATTATCAGAAGTAAATAAAATATACGTGTTTTTATCAAGCCCCTTTTTTTGGAGATAGTCCATAAGATCACCTAAACTTTTATCCATTCCTTCTACAAGTGCTGCATATTTAGCTTCCGTATCTGTGAGTCCTGCATCTATATATTTTTGATAAAAACGAACATCTTTATCAAAGGGCAAATGCACCGCATACTGCGCAAAATATAAAAAGAAAGGTTTTTGTGCCTGTCGATTTTCTAAAGTGCTAATTGCTTCTCGGGTTAATGCCTCTGTTAAATACAAATCCTCTGCGTAATATTTTTCTAATCCATTAACAGCCCAACTTGTGTCCTTGTCGTTTTGTCGGTATTTTTTTGACGCCAAAAAACTGCCTGGATTACCCGCTGCACTTCCGCCTATATTTACATCAAATCCCATGTTTAGTGGAGAAGCGCCAGGCATACCTTTAGAGGCAAAATGCGCTTTACCACAATGAATGGTAAAATAGCCTGCATCATTTAAAATTTGAGGCAAGGGTGTAGCAACTACCGTATGATGCAGCGCCTCTGAATTGCATTTTTCCGGAGTAAGGCCATTGTAATTCCAATTGGCTGGTTTAAGTAAGCTGTCTTTGTAATCTGTGGGAGTATTTATTTTTACATTGGTCCAATTGGTAACCCCATGCCTAGCCACATTCATGCCCGTCATAAGACTAACCCTAGTAGGCGTACAAACTGCATTTGAATATGCATTTGTGAGCATCATGCCTTTTGCTGCCAACTGCTCCATATTGGGGGTGTGAAAAATACTGTTGAGTTTTGTAGGCTTATCCCAAAAAGGCAGGGAGCAATCTTGCCAGCCCATATCATCCACTAAAAATAAAATAATATTGGGCCGCTCCGTTTGCGCATGAAGTTTTGCAAAAACAAAAAAAGCAAACAACAGTAATAGTCCTTTTTTCATGTAAGTAAAATACAAAAAAAATGGAACCTACACAAACAATGCAGGTTCCATTAGGGGGATTCAATTATTAACCTAAAAAATTAAAATGCTTTGGTGCCATTTGACTGAAAACTATACCTAAATGTATAATAACGTTGTTCTTTCATTTTAATTAAATCAGAAGCACTCGCAGCAGGTGTTACACCACCTTTATAATAATTTAAAATTTCAATTTTTGCATATTTTCCACTCGCTGTTTTAACAACCAATACACGACCCGGAATTGGGGTAATTAAATTGTTTAACCCATCATATACATACCATCCTTTATTACTTCCGGTGGTAATTGCATAAGATGTAGGAGCGTTTTCTGTTTTAAATGTTGAATCGGTAGGGATTGTTTTTAAGTCTGAAAATAAACCTACATAAACAAACCCACCGCCCATACCAGGTCCGCCATTACCACTATTGGTTAAAATAGTAGTTCCTTTAAATGCAATATCCCATTTAGTAGAAGCACTATCTGTAGCAGGAACCACCGCACCTTTTTCAATACTAAAAAAAGTATACTTACCAGCTCCATATGGCATTCCGCCAGCAGGTGGCGCACCTGGCGTAATACCAATAATGGTATCGGCAGGTAAATTGGTTACAGTTACACTAATAACAGGATCTACTGTTCCAGTTGCATCATCTTTAGAGCAAGCTGCAAATAATAAAACACTAACAATTGAATAGACGATTTTTTTCATGACCTTTTATTTTTCGATTGATTGTTTAATTGAATAATTGATACTTACAAATCCGGCACGTCCCATAAAGTTTGGCATATTAATTGGGTCGGTGTAATTGAGCAGGTTATTGCAACCCAATTGCATTGAAAACTGTTTTGCAATAGGAAGTCCGATAGTAGCATTAAGTTGTACGAAACCATTGGCATGCGCATCGTTAGTGTTGAAGATTCCATTTCCATCTGTATCCGTAACAAACCACTTGCTTTTATAGAGTGCCCGAAGCGTTGCAAATACGCGCTCATGTTGATACTGCAACTTAATATTTACTTGATGTTTACTTCTATTTGGAAGCCCTACATAGTCTGTAGTTTTTAATAATTTACTGTACCCATTTATATCACGGGTATACACTTTTCCTTGCGCTATTTTATCTATTTCAGACTGGTCACCAGATAATAAAAACTGATATCCCCCGCTGATTGAAAAACTTTTTGTGATTTTATAATCGGCATTTAATTCAAGCCCTTTGGTAAATGAAGATTTAACATTGAGGTAGCTAAAAATTTGAGCACCCCCTAGTTTATAAGCAACCAACCGATTATCAATTAAATTATTGATACTGTTGTAAAATAACCCAAATGAAAGGGTTGCTTTATTAGGCAAATGATAATCAAAACTAGCATGGTATCCAGTAGAAAATTCTGGTTGTAAAGCAGCCAAATTGTAATAATCAGATTCGATACTTGCTATTTGACCCATCATCCTGAGTGCAGTGATAATTTTTTGAGCCTCAATCGCTCCAAACACACTATAGCCGCCTGCTGCAGTATTTGTAAAATTTAAATAAAGCTGTCTAAAATCAGGTGCCTTAAACCCACGTCCTATACTTGCCTTAAAATCAATGTTATTAGATAGCGAATATTTTATCGCCAGTTTTGGACTAAATGCAGCAGCAAATAAAGCATTATGATCATAACGTGCACCGCCAATAATTGTTAATTGTTGCGTAGGCTTCCATTCTGTTTGAAAAAAAGCATAACCTACTTGATTTTCTTTAGTACTTACCTTATTATCGTAACGCGTACTATTGGCTCTATCTAATATATAACCTGACCCTAAGGTAGCTTCTATTTTTTTTGTGACATTAATATCTGTTTGTGATTCATATTTTAAAAAGCGTTGCCTAAAATAATCGGTATAGGGCGTTCCAGAAGTAGTAGCCAAATCCTGCTCACCTGTAAATGTGGTGGCATAGAATTTAGCATTGGTTTTAATGCTATTGTTAAACCGGTGCGTTAAACTAGCAGAAATATTTGCGTCGTCATTTTTTTCTTTTCCTTCAGAGTTTACAATAACACCGTTGTTTACCACAGATATTTCGTTGGTGATCCGTTCTTGATTCAAACGTAGTGACAGCAATAGTTTGGTGTTATCTGAATATTGGTACCCTAACTGATGTTGATGCGTAAACCTATTAATAGGAGATACAAAACTTGTTTGACTATTGGGGCGAACACTAAATCCATTGGTGTGATAATTATTAATGAACCCTTGATACGATAATTTATTTTTTGTAAACGCTATTTTGGCATTGATATCAGAAGTATTAAAACTTCCATATCTAGCACTCAGATCAAACTCATTTTTTAACGGGTTTGCAGTTATTATATTTATAACACCCGCCATCGCTTCGCTTCCATATAAACTAGAAGAAGGTCCTTTTACAATTTCTATTTGTTTGATGTTACCAACGGTGATTCTATTTAAATCAAGTATACCAGCTGTTCTTCCTACAAGTGGTTCACCATTTATTAATACCAAAGTATAATCTGGATTGAGCCCTTGCATTTGAACACCTGCACCAAAACCGGTCGTTAAAAACAAACCGGTTTGCTCTTGTAAAATATCGGCGAGTCTTACACTCCCTGCTTGTGCAATTTGTTTGCTAGAAATAAGCGTAACTGGAACAGCAACATTACCCAATTTTTTTTCGGTTCTTGTAGCTGTTATAACAATTTCATTTCCTAAACCATAAATAGTATCAATAGCGTTTTGTTTTGCCATTTGGGCACGTGCAGAACCTGTAAAAAATAGTAAAACGCCTAAAACAACTCGGTACCACATCTGCAATAGTTTCTGGTGCAAATGTGGTACAATCGAATAGGGGAATTGTCATGGTTTTGTAGAACAGACAATACCCCTTTTTTTATGACTATCTAATGACAAAAACGACCTTATTGTATAACAACATAGTTCCATTTATAGGCTGTAGATGAAACAACAGCCGTTGCATTTGTATTAATAGTAAACCCAGTGGTTGAAATGTCTATCCAAACCGCCTGTCCTGCAGTTAAACTTGCAGTAGCCGCATTGGCTGGTGTAATCACCACAATTGGAGCAGTTGTATAAGCGGTGTTATACGTAATAGTGGCTAATACTGAATTTACAGATGGACTCGATCCAGTTGTTAATGAAACAATGCCACTCATGTCTGTACCAGTTACTGTTAATCCAGAAGGAGAAGTACCTGCACCGGTAGATGCTGCAATACTTAATGCTCCTGAATTACCTTTTAAATGTTTTGCATTGATATCAGATGTTGTAACAATCGCACCCGATGTATTTACTTTTACGATACTTCCATTACCGAGTTGAATGGTATTAGCCACGGAAGTTGATGCCTGGTATCCGATTGCTGCGGAGTTGGAGACATCGCCTGTGACGTTAGCTCCATGTCCTAATGCGGTGTTGTTGCTACCTGTTGAAATCGAGGAGAGGGTATTGAATCCAATAGCAGTATTTCTTATACCAGTGGTGTTGTTAGCAAGTGCGGAGCTACCGATCGCGGTATTTTGATAACCGGTGGTGTTGCTAGAGAGTGTGCTGTATCCGAGTGCTGCGTTGTTGCTACCGGTGGTGTTAGCTGCAAGTGCGAATACACCTAGCGCGTTATTGTATCCACCTGTTGTGAAAGCTTTTAGTGCTTGATAACCGATAGCGGTGTTATTGGTTGCGGTGTTCGAAGAGGGCGTAGTTGAACCTTGCAATGCTTGATAACCTATTGCAGTGTTGTAGGAAATAAACTCTGAAGCGCTGTTAACATTATTTATGTTGCTCATTGCTTGATAACCGATGGCAGTGGAGCTAGATCCGTTGAAGTTATTAAGGAGTGCTTGATAACCGAGTGCAGTATTTTCTCTACCGTAGTTCGTGTTATAAATTGCTTGGTAACCAAGTGCTGTATTTTTTGTTCCGAGTAATGATGAAGTGTTACGCACAGTATTAGCACCTGCACCGTAACCGAGTGTAGCTTGTCCGATGGTCGATGAAACATCAAGGCGACCAGAAGCGAGACCACCTACTTGGAAGTTGAGTGGTTGTGCGTCGGTGGTACCGAAAAATTTAGAACCGTCGGTCATGTTCGCGTTACCCGTTGTAGACCACGCGAATCCATTAGCAGGAGAAGCGAGTGTAGACATTACGTAAGCTGTTGTTGCGATTTTAGTAGAGTTGTCGTTGGTGGTTGGTGTGGTACCATAAGAGATGCTACTAAGTGTAGTTGCGCCTGCGATGGTAGTGGTACCACCGATGTTGGTGTTACCACCTACGTTTAAGTTACCACCGATGCCAGTTCCACCGCTAACGACAAGTGCACCGTTGTTGGTTGCGCCTGATGCGGTTGAGTTGGAGATATTGGTAACGCCGGAGATGTTAGTTGCAGCGAGTGTGGAAGTATTTTGTACGGTTAAGTTATCGAGTGTGTTGGTGCTTGATCCAGAGGCGGTGATACCTGCTGCGAAAGTTGCAGCAGCTGTGTGTGCTGAAGTACCTGTAACGCTAAGGTTACCACCGATGTAAGTATTTTTTGCGATACCTGCACCACCTGCGATGATAAGTGCACCTGTTATGTTGGAGGTAGCTTGTGTTGTGTTTGCTGAGGTGTAAGCACCTGAGGTGTTTACATTAACAATACTTCCATTACCGAGTTGAATGGTATTGGCTACGGAAGTTGATGCCTGGTATCCGATTGCTGCGGAGTTGGATACATCGCCTGTAACGTTCGCGCCATGTCCTAATGCGGTGTTGTTGCTACCAGTAGAGATGGAAGAGAGCGTATTATAACCGATGGCTGTGTTTCTTATACCGGTGGTGTTAGATGAGAGTGCATAGCTACCGATCGCGGTATTTTGATAACCGGTGGTGTTGCTAGAGAGTGTGCTGTATCCGAGTGCTGCGTTGTTGCTACCGGTGGTGTTAGCTGCAAGTGCGAATACACCTAGCGCGTTATTGTATCCACCTGTTGTGAAAGCTTTTAGTGCTTGATAACCGATAGCGGTGTTATTGGTTGCGGTGTTCGAAGAGGGCGTAGTTGAACCTTGCAATGCTTGATAACCTATTGCAGTGTTGTAGGAAATAAACTCTGAAGCGCTGTTAACATTATTTATGTTGCTCATTGCTTGATAACCGATGGCAGTGGAGCTAGATCCGTTGAAGTTATTAAGGAGTGCTTGATAACCGAGTGCAGTATTTTCTCTACCGTAGTTCGTGTTATAAATTGCTTGGTAACCAAGTGCTGTATTTTTTGTTCCGAGTAATGATGAAGTGTTACGCACAGTATTAGCACCTGCACCGTAACCGAGTGTAGCTTGTCCGATGGTCGATGAAACATCAAGGCGACCAGAAGCGAGACCACCTACTTGGAAGTTGAGTGGTTGTGCGTCGGTGGTACCAATAAAGTTGGTACCATCTACTGTTCCACTATTTCCTGTGGTACTCCATCCACCTGCAGCACCAATACTAGACCAACTTGCATTTGTTCCATTGGTAGTTAAAAATTTACCACTGTTGCCAGATTGTGAAGGGGCTAATGCATTGAATGCATTGGTTGCGGTAGTTTGACCGGTACCCCCATATGTAATTGGAATGGCCGTACCATTCCAAACACCTGTAGTAATAGTTCCTAAGGTATTTATAGATGCTTGTCCAACATAGGAAGATGATATATCAAATACATTCGTTCCACTAATAGATAAACGATTAGTAGTTCCTGTTAAGGCGACTGCGCCAGTTAAACCATTTACTGATTGCACGTTTGTTGAGGCCGGATAAAACACTTGCCAGTTTGCTAGTGTAGAAGAAGGTAATGCAGTTAATATATAGTTGGTTGAATTGTCTGTTCTAATTGCAACTGCGCCTACTGATAAGCCAGTCAGCGCTAACATATTTGTTTGACTATTCACAACATTAACAGTACTTATTGAAAAAGCGGGTAGTTGTGTGGTAGGTACTTTTCCATCTGATCCCAAAGAAGCAACTCCATTTGCAGCAGCGATTGCACTGTTATTTATTTTTGTATTTAATGCATTTTGAGTTAAGGTACTGATTGGCTTATTAATGTCTGATGTATTATCAACATTATCTAATCCAAAATTGGTTTTGAATCCTGCAACTGTTGAAGAACCTGTTCCGCCATTTGCAATGGCAACTACTCCGGTTACATTGGTTGCATTTCCATTAAGGGTACCAGTAAATGCGCCATTAGCGTCACGCTTAACAATTGCATTTGCTAAGTTGGTGTTTGTTGCTGTTGCAAAAGCATCTACTGCTGATGCGATACTGTCTTTAGTTTTACCACCAACAGAAATTACCGTTGGCGAAGTGGCAGTTCCTGCTAAATCCCCTGCTAATAAAATTTTACCTTTTGTAGTAGTTGTTGCATCGGCAACAGAATTGGTTATGGAGCCAGATGCATCTGCTAAAGCATTTGCAACATAGGCAGTAGTTGCCAATTTGGTACTATTGTCATTTAATGACTGGGTAACACCTGTAGTTCCTGTCGGTAAGACAGGTAAACCAGTAAAGGTAGGAGAAGCTAGATTCGCTTTAAAATCTAAAGCAGCTTGTTGTAGGGTACTTACTGGTTTGTTGGCATCACTAGTATTATTAATATTTCCAATACCCAAGTTTGTTCTTGCATCAATTGCTGTGGTAGCCCCAGTTCCTCCATTAGCTATTGCAACCACGCCAGACACGTTAGTTGCATTTCCAGTAACGGTTCCAGTTAAATTACCTGTTACATTCCCGGTTAAATTGCCTGTCACATTTCCAATTAAATTAGCATTAACAGTAGTTGCAGAAAAATTGCCACTACCATCTCTTTTCACTACCGCGTTTGCTAAATTGTTATTGGTTGCGGTTCCAAATGCATCTACTGTAGCCGCAATACTGTCTTTTGTTTTTCCTCCAACAGTTAATATCAATGGTGATGTTGCTGTACCTCCTAAATCTCCACCAAGTAATATTTTTCCTTTTGAAGAAGTTGTTGCATCGGCCACAGAATTGGTAATGGAACCAGATGCATCTGCTAATGCATTGGCTACATAGGCTGTGGTAGCAAGTTTAGTACTGTTGTCATTTAAAGCTTGTGTAACTCCAGTCGCGCCAGTTGGTAAAACAGGTAAGCCTGTAAAAGTAGGAGAGGCAAGGTTTGCTTTTAAATCTAAAGCAGCTTGTTGAGTGGTGCTAACAGGTTTGTTGGCGTCACTTGTATTATCCACATTGCCTAGTCCTAAATTGATTCTTGCGTTTAAGTTATTTGAAGCACCTGTTCCTCCATTTGCGACAGCTACTATACCCGATACATTGGTTGCATTTCCGGCAACAGTTCCTGTTAAATTTCCAGTTACATTTCCTATCACATCACCAGTATGGGTTCCTATGGTATTAGCGCTAATATTTCCTGCGGAAAAATTTCCACTACCATCACGTTTAACTAGCGTATTTGCTAAATTGGTATTTGTTGAAGTTGCATATGCGTTTACGGAAAATGCAATACTGTCTTTTGTTTTGCCACCTACTGTATTAACGGTTGGAAGAGTTGCTGTACCTGCTAGATCCCCTGCTAACAATATTTTACCTTTTGAAATAGTAGTTGCATCGGCCACAGAATTGGTAATGGAACCAGATGCATCTGCTAAAGCATTTGCTACATATGCAGTAGTTGCCAATTTAGTACTATTGTCGTTTAATGACTGCGTAACCCCTGTTGTTCCAGTTGGTAAAACAACAAGTCCCGTAAAACTGGGTGATGCCAAATTTGCTTTTAAATCAAGTGCCGTTTGCTGTGCCGTACTTATAGGTTTATTTAAATCAGAAGTATTGTCGATATTACCAAGTCCTAAATTTGTTTTAGCAGAAGTAGCAGAGTTTGCCCCTGTTCCTCCATTTGTAAGTGCGACAATACCAGAAACATTGGTTGCGTTTCCGGTTAAGCTTCCTATAACATTGCCTGTTATATTTCCTGTTACATTTCCGGTTACGTTTCCAGTCAAATTTCCTCTAAATGTATTTGCAGTTATGGTACTACCAGAAAAATCTCCAACTGGACTTCGTCGAACTATGTAGTTTACAATATTATCTGGCGTTGAGGCTTTCATCAAGTTAATTGCCTCGGCTAAAGTATCTTTAAGTATTCCACCTATTGAAAGCACTTGAGGATTCGCTGCTGTTCCACCTAAATCACCAGCTAATTGAATTTTTCCTTTTATAGAAGTTGTTGCATCCACTACATTACCAGTACTACTTGAACTTATAGTTGCCGCATTATTTTCAATATATTTTTTTACAGCGAGTTGAGTTGGAAATAAATTATTACTTGGAGACAGACCACCCAAGCTTGTATCCGTAGATTTATTAACAGCATTTTCTTTTGTGAGAATAGCTGCCAAATAATTTGTTAGCATAGCTGCTGTATCTGCAGTATTTAATTTTAAATTAATTCTATTAGAAAGTGCTGCAGTATCTCTTGTAAATCTTCTTGAGAGCATTAAAGCAGTATCAGTAATATTTAATTTCAAGTTAATTCTATTAGAAATTGCCGCTGTATCTCTTGCAAATCTTGAACTAAGCATAACAGAAGTATCTGCTATTGAAACTTTACTAGAAATTCTTTCAGAAAGTAAGATTGTGTCACGGGCAATTCTGCTACTTAACATGAGAGCAGTATCTGTGATTGAAAGTTTTGCGTTAAGGCGGTTTGACAATGAGAGCGTATCTTTTCCTATTCGCTGACTAAGCATATTTGCAGTATCTGCAATATTTAATTTTGCCGCTAACCCATTAGCTACTTGATAGTTTTTTGCATAAGGATATAGCATATTTGCAGTATCAGAAATATTGACTTTTAAAGCAAGACCTGAAGTGGATGCTGCTGTTTGTTGTAAAACATTCCACTTGGTTGCGATACTATTTACATTACTCCCTGTGTCTATGCTAAAATTACCTGTAGTCGGATTGAATAAAACTGGTGCAGCTGCATTTAATGCTGCCCTTGCGCGAGCATCCGTAAAATATAAATTAGTGAGTTCACCAATATTATTTGTTTTTAAATTTACAACACCGACATTACCATTTACACTTTGAACAGGTGCCCCTGGCGTTAAAAGTTCTATCCAATCAGATAAACTAGAAGAAAAATCGGTGTTTAGAATAAATGACTTTGACAGATCGGTTCTTACACAAACCGTTCCCTTAACAGATGATATACCAAGGGTCTGCATTTCTGCAGCGTTAGCAACAACAGAAATTGCAGTAAAAGAAATGGGCGGCAATAAAGAACTAGGAATTTTTGTATTAGCGTCAAGACCAGCTACCCCATTAGGTGCATTGATTAAATTTGTAGATATCTTACCAGTTAAAGCATTGTTGGTCAAAAAAGAAATAGGCTTATTGACATCATTCGTATTATCAACATTCCCTAACCCAATACTAGATTTATCAATAATGATGTCACCAATAAGTGTATTTACTGATGTTACAGCCCCGCTATTATTAGATAAAACAGGCTTATTAATTAAATCAAGGTAATTTCCCGTTGTTGCAACACTGCTCAATCCAGCCTTTAACATATAGTCTCGTAACATACGAGCAGTATCAGCGGTATTCAGTTTTTTATCAATCCTATTTGATAATTGAGACGTATCTGTAGCGGCATTTATTAGACGACTAGGGGTAACATAACTATAGGTACTATCTGCAACATTTAATTTTAAATTAATTCTATTACTTAAAAAAGCTGTATCAAACGCATTGAGTTTGGCATTGATTCTATTAGATAGAATATCTCCATTTGTAGCATCGTATTTTAAATTAATTCGATTACTTAATGAAGTAGAATCAAAAGTACTTGCAACAATTTGATATGGTGTAACATAAACAATACCACTATCTGCAAGATTTACTTTTTGATTGATTCTATTTGAAATATATGAAGTGTCTCGAGCAAAACGAGCACTCAGCATAGCACTTGTATCTGCAATATTTAATTTATTATTTACAGTTCCAACTAACGCTTGCGCTTGCAAATTAGAATACTTTGCATCGAGTGCTAGTTGCGTGAGTGTACTTATGGGCTTATCTAGATCACTTGTGTTGTCTACATTACCTAGTCCAACTTTTGATGCACTAATTCCGTTAGCAATTTTTAGATCAGTTACTGCTCCATTTGCTATTTTTGAAGTTACAATGGCACCATTTGCAACAAGCGGCATTGCTGCAGTGCCAGATAAATCTCCTGTGAGTTTTAATATACCTTTATTGGTAGCATCTGCATCTGAAACTATCGTATTGTTATTATTTGAATTACCGCCTCCATTTCCGGATGCAACAAGAGCGGAATCTACGTATGTTTTTACAGCCTTTACGGATGGAAACCTAATATCAGAATTTGCATCAGCATTAATACTTAGGGATTTATTAATTGCATTTTCTTTCGTCTCAATTCTTTGAGATAAGAATATTGTATCTCTTCCAAACCTTCTATCGAGCATTAAAGCTGTATCTAAAATAGCAAGTTTTGTATCAAGCGCAGCTTGCTGCAAAATACTTATTGGTTTGTTTGCATCCGATGTATTATTTACGTTTTGAAGCCCAACTTTAGATGGATTAATTCCACCTGCAACTTTATCATCTGTAATTACTCCAGAAGCAATACGAGGACTGGTTGCCGTTCCAGATAAATCGCCAGCTAATTGAATGATACCCTTTGTATTAGCATCGGCATCAGCTACAGATACAGAAATTGTAGAAGTACCATTTCCGGCAAAAGTATTTATGCTAATAAGAGAATCTACATATTGTTTAACCGCTTTTGCAGACGGATATTTTACATCAGAATTTTGATCCGCACTTAGAATGAGGGTTTTATTACTGATAGATTCTTTATTATTTATCCGATTTGACAAAGAAAGAGTATCAACTAACTCTGTTTTTTTAGCATATCCATTGAGCATAGCTGAAGTGTCAGCAATCCCAAGTTTTACTAAAATTTTATTTGATAATGAGACTGTATCAACTGCATTTAATTTTGTATTGATTCGATTTGAAAGCGAGGCCGTGTCTAGTAATTCATTTCGTCTTGCATAACTACTTAGCATTAAAGATGTATCTGAGAAAGTAAGCTTTTTATCGATCCTAGTTGACAAAGAAGTTGTATCTAATAGTTCATTTCGCTTTGCATAATTTTTAAGCATTAGTGAAGTATCAGTAATAGCAAGCTTTGTATTAATTCGGGAAGACATCAATAAAGTATCTGCAGTATTTAATTTTGAATCAATTCTATTTGATAAAGAAGCGGTGTCAACGCTACTTAATTTTGCATTAATTCTATTAGATAAAAGAAGCGTATCCGTATTAGTTAGCTTTTTATCAATTCTAGTTGATAAAGAAGTCGTATCTAGTAGTTCATTTCGTCTTGCATAATTTTTAAGCATTAGTAATGTATCAGCAATAGCAAGCTTCGTATTGATTCGGGCAGATATCAATAAAGTATCAGCTGTATTTAATTTGTCATTAATCCTATTTGATAAAGAAGTAGTATCAATGCTATTTAATTTTGCATTAATTCTATTAGATAAAAAAAGCGTATCCGTATTATTAAGTTTTTTATCGATCCTACTAGACAATGAAACCGTGTCTGATTTTTTTAAATAAGGCGCTAACATAGCCGTGGTATCGGCAATATTTAATTTTAACTCAAAACCTTCTACCCTAGCAGCAAATAAAGCAAACGGAACTGTCCAAAATTGAGAAGTACCCATATCAATGTAATGCTCATCTGCTATCCAATTTGTAAGCGGGATAGACGGTGCAATAGCCGCTTTTATATTTAAAAAGTAGGGGCCACTTGACCAATCTAAATTAGTAATTGAATTTGGACCCAACAATTTATTTCCTTTACCAATTACAATAGTAAAAACACCTTCTTGAGACGCTACTATTTTATGGGCCTCCAAATAAACTTCAGGGCCATTTATACTAGTTTGCAGAATTGCATTTTTTATATAGATCGTTCTCCCTTTTGCTGGATTTCCTGAGGGGTCTTTTGCCATTGCTTGAAAAAGTATACCATCAGGTACTTTCGTTGTTTGAGCGCTTAGCGTAAAGGCTAGAAATTGAAAAGAAAGAGCAAAAAATACGCTAATTTTTTTAGGTGTCATATAGCTATTGTATTTTAATTAATTGTAAGGTCTCAACTAGTTGTTTACCAACTTGTATTTTTAAATAATAATTGCCAGCATCATACATCTGAGCTGAGATTTCAAAGCCTGACCTTAGGCCATAAATAGAGGTTGAATACGTTTTAAGTAACACACCCGAAGCGCTATATAAAAACAAATTATACATTACCGATGTGTTAAAATCAAATAAAGACCGAGACTTGATTACTACTTTTTCTTTAAAGGGATTCGGATAAGCAATCAAATGGAGGGGTTGTATTGTTGGTGCAACAATACAATTAAAACTAAAGGCTTGCGATTGGGTTGAAAAGTTATTAGTTACGCCATTAGTTAATAAAAAACAACGATTACTTTCAAACAAAAGGGCTCCTGAAAAAACTTGTTCTTTCGATCCTTCATCACCAATTACGCCCATAACATATTGCATATTAATTTGAGCTTTTAAATTCGAAAAAGCAAAAAATAATATGATCAAACTAACGAATCGCTTTGAAACTTGCATTGACTTTTTTTCCGTTTAATAAATAGGTAAGAGACAATGAATCGTAGCTTAGAAACTGAATAAAGTAACTTTGTTTCACCTGAACACCAGATGGATAATTAGTATAAATTTCATGCAAAGAATCAGTAATAGGTATAGTCCAATTACCAATAGCCCCATCTGTATCACTAAATTTTCCATTCTCTAAATATTGCTTTTTGAAAAGCAGCTGGCTATTAGTTAGCACTTGCGGTATAGACTCTAAAGTAATTGACAATAACCTCCAATTGGTTCCAAAAGATCCATATCCAACCAAATAACTCTTTCGTGTTTCTAAAAGGCTCTTTTGTTCTGTTTTTTTACATGCGTCCAATATAATTAATAGAAATATTAAAGAACAAATTTTGAAAATTAAAGATTTAACCATATTACATAAGTGGGATAAAAAGTCATACAAAAAAATGACCGAGAAACTAACTAAATATAAAAAAATCCTACCAAATAGGGTTATTTATGATATTCAATTTGCAATAACAAAACATCACCTTTTGATACCTGATGAATATCAATAAATTATCATTTAGTAAATTCTATGTAAGTATAAAATCTGTAATATACACCCCGGGAAACTTGTAATACAGCTTGTAAGACAACAAAATATAGGAAGATGCAGACTTTTATTTAATATAAGCAGCTTACATATACAACTATTGTGATATATGATTATGGACTAGCTTGCTTTAAGGTTGCTAATACTTCATCGGTAACGCCACCAAAAAAACAAATACCCGCAGCTTTATTTTCTAGGGCATAATTGATACCAGCAGTTAGCTCAGTTTGGTTGTTAAAGTCCGATAAAAATAGACCCGCATAAAGTGGTACGCCATCTTTTAGGAACCTTACACCTTCTGCAACGGCATCACCAATCCAGGTCACACCCTCTTGATAAAACCCATGATATATCATTGGGAAAACCATATCTAAATTCCAATTGGTCCAATCTTGTCTTACCATTCGGCGGGCAAGTTCTGGCATTGGAAAAACAGCAGCACTAATTTTTTTGTGGTGCTCATGTGCTACAACCGCTAAGTCGTTTACCACATTATTAATTGCCTGGTATCTAAATAAACGCCAAGATACTTGTGCATCTGGATAGCGAAGTGATAAAGGATCATTTCCCGTTTTTGCAGCATACGCATCTCTACAAGTTTTGCAATAACAAAAATCATAGGCAGGTAATTCTGTTCGCTGATCTAGTTTGTAGGTGTCCCATAAATTTAATGGTAATACTACATCACAAAAACGAATATAATCGAGGTGGAGTCCATCAATATAATTTTTTGACAAAATAGTATCCGCTTCGTTTTTTAAAAAATCTTGCACTTCTGGTTTTGAAGGACATAACCATTTGTAATATCCAACATAGGGTGGCTTGGTAACACATGAATCACCGGTGCGAGAAATAGCAGACCACTCTGGATGTTGTTTTAAAACATCACCTCTATTCATCGTCCAATTCCAGCGGTGTGCTTCTAGTCCTGCATTTTTTGCTTCGGTATAATGTTTTTCGCTATCTGCTTCAAATAAAAGTCCTCGGATACCCGCATCATAATAAGCTTTATACCTTTTTTTAAGTACACTAACTTCATCTTTTTTATCAGGATTAATCCAAACCCAATGCTTATTTTTTTGCTTTTTTACATCCGTGCTTACCGGCATATTAGCGATAGCAGGAAAAGTTGCAAAACTAGCAGCAGCAGCGGTTCCAATACTATTTTTTAAAAATTGTCTACGATTATTTGACATACAATACATTTAGTTTTTAAAATATAAATAACCCCACTTAGTTGGCAGATGCATATCAATAACGCCAGTTGGATTCCATACCCAATTATGTTCAGAGATAGGGTTGTTATTTTGATTTAATTTTTTTCGGTACGTTTTTCCATCAGACTCAAGTGTCCACTGCACACGTGAAAAATTAATGCGCCAAGGATTCAATAATGAAGGAGTAGCGGCGCGCTGTGTTCTTGAAATGGCTTTAAATGGAATGGCCATTTCAACCGTCCAACCACTATCAATATCGGAATTATCATTGATGGTTCCATTGGCAATAACCTTGGATAAAATACCAGTTGTATTCCATCCCAAATCAAAAGTGCCTCCTTTTTTATAGGGCTTATTCATAAATAAATCCATGATGGTTCCAAGAACATTTATTTCAATTTCAAAATACTGTTCGCCATCACCCATGGGATCAATAAAAACTTCGAAATCATGATCGCGATAAATGATATCATCGTATTTTTTTAAAGTGCCCCACAAATGCGGCTCCTCCAAAACAGCGCCAATATATAAATATTGACTGTCCCACATCATTTTAACAGTGGTACTAAAAGTTGGCTTGGGTTTATTCGCACCTTCAATATCTTCAAAATCAGAAATTAATACGGCTTGTTTCCAACTATGCTCATTTAATTTTCCATCCACTTTAATGGGCTGCTTTGCCATACGGGCTTTGTACTTTTTTTCAGAAGTGGATGCGGAAGAACGAATCGTTTGAGCCTTTACAAGCGTGCACAACAACACAAGCATTAGGCCCATTAAAGCACCCATTTTTTGCTGTAAAAACTGTTTTAATTGCATAAACGTTTCTTTCTGCTTAAAATTAAATTAAAAATACGCATAGCGCTTCAACAGAAAAGCCATTTTACACATCAATTTTAACGCAAGCAAAGAGAATAAGTTTTATATAAATCATTCATTATATATCGTTTAAGTATTTATATTTTTTATATTTATAGCAAAAACAGCTCTTATTTAGCCGATTCGTGCACTTTTTTATCTACACGATATAATCGCATAGAAATGGCCCGATAAAGATTTATATTTAAAGTACTGATTTGCCATCATAAACGTGTCACATATGATTAATAAACGATTGCTCATCGTAACAGGCGTTTGCCTTGTTGTTGGTGTACTAGCTTACTACTCTTTTCGAACCACTGCTGTGGATGATGTAAGGGTACCTGATGTGGTTAGCTATAATTATGATGTAAGACCCATTTTATCAGACAAATGCTTTAGTTGCCATGGACCAGATCCTAAAAAAAGGGAAGCAGGCTTACGCCTTGATATAGAAAGTGAAGCATACAAAGCTTTGCAAGATCATCCAACCAAACGTGGCATTGTTCCAGGTAAACCAGAACTATCAGAAGTATTTCAAAGAATTACAACTACAGATTCTAGCCTTGTGATGCCCGTGGCATCTAGTAAATTACCAAAGCTCACAGACAATGAAGTAGCCATTATAAAAAAATGGATTGAGCAAGGTGCGAAATATGAAAAACATTGGGCTTTTTCAATTCCACAAAAACAAGCACTGCCAAAAGTAGATGACGACAGTTGGCCTAAAAATGAAATCGACTATTTTATTTTAAATAAGATGGAAGAAAAAGGTTTGACGCCAAACGAAGTTGCAGATAAAGAACGTTTGGTGAAACGCGTATTCATGGATGCAGTGGGCGTATTACCTTCCGAAGTTGAAACAAAAGCTTTTGTGAATGATAATAGCGCTAATGCTTACGAAAAATTAGTAGACCGTTTGTTAGCCATGCCACAGTATGGTGAGAAAATGGCGATTAGCTGGTTGGATATTGCCCGCTATGCAGACAGCCATGGTTATCAAGACGATAATTATAGAAGTCAATGGCCTTGGAGAGACTGGGTGATTCATGCATTCAATAAAAATTTATCGTACAACGAATTTATAACCTGGCAATTAGCCGGCGACTTAATACCTGGTGCCACCAAAGAACAAATTTTAGCAACAGGCTTTAATAGAAATCATAAAATCACAGAAGAAGGTGGTGTGATTGATGAAGAATACCGAATCGAATACGCATCAGATAGAACCAATACATTTGGACGATCAGTACTTGCACTCACTGTCGAATGTGCAAAGTGTCACGACCACAAATACGATCCTATTTCACAAAAAGATTACTATCAACTTTTTGCGTTTTTTAATAACGTTAATGAAGTTGGTTTAGAATCTACTGTTGGCGGACCTGTTACCTATGCAAAAAATCCACGCATGGACATAACCAACGAAGACGTCAAAGGGATTTTAAAATTCATCAACAAAGTAGATACCAATAAACTTGAAGTATCTGTGATGGGTGATTTAGATACCTTGCGTAAAACCTATATTTTAGATAGAGGTAGCTATGCAGCAAAAACAGTTGAAGTAGAAGCTGGTACACCGGCTGCTGTTTTACAATTTGATGCTTCACTTCCAAAAAATAGACTTGGCTTAGCGAAGTGGTTATTTGACAAAAAAAATAGTTTAACAGCACGTGTGTTTGTAAATAGAATGTGGCAAGAATTTTTTGGTAGAGGTCTTGTAAAATCTGCGGCAGACTTTGGTATGCAAGGAAACCTTCCATCACATCCTGCATTACTAGATTGGTTAGCCGTAGATTTTAGAGATAACGGATGGGATATGAAAAGGCTTGTCAAAAAAATATTGATGTCGGCAACCTACCAGCAATCAAGTGAAATTTCTGACAAAAAACAAAGAGTAGATCCTTTAAATACCTATTGGTCATATACACCAAGGGTTCGTTATTCTGCAGAACTTGTAAGAGACATGCTATTATCTAGCAGTGGATTACTCAATAAAACAATTGGTGGGCCGAGTGTAAAACCATACCAGCCGCCAGGCTTATGGGAGCTTGCTACTTCTGGTAGAGGCATATTAAATAAATACATGCAAGATACCGGGCAAGCATTGTATAGAAGAGGCATGTACACATTTATAAAACGTACCGTACCACCACCATCTATGATGATGTTTGACGGAAGCAATAGAGACGAGTGTCAAGTAACAAGGTACCGTACCAACACACCACTGCAGGCACTTATCATGCTCAATGATCCAACCGTATTGGAAGCATCAAAAGCACTTGCCGATAAATTATTACAACAACAACCTGAAGCCAATAAATTAATCGAAAAAGCTTTTAGATCCATTTTGTGTAGACAAGCAAGTAGTAAAGAAATTGAAACGCTTGTTGCTTTTTATGAAAAAACAAAAAAAGAATTAGCAAAGGATCAAAAAAAGGCGGCTACGCTCGTTGAGCCAGGTACCTATAAACCAAGAACAAAACAAATCGTTGATCTCGCTGCAGCTATGGAAACCATTCAGGTTATTTATAACATGCAAGAAGCGATCACAAAAACATAAACCATGGAAAAAGAATTACTCGAACACGGCCTTAACGCAAATCGAAGAAAATTTATTTCTAGAATGAGCCTTGGATTAGGTAGTGCAGCCCTTGGCTCACTGCTAATTCCAGATTTATTTGGTGGAAAAGAAAGTGCAGAAGATGCCATCATGAAAGCAGTGCCGCACATTGCACCAAAAGCAAAGCGTGTTATTTATTTGTTTCAAAATGGAGCACCGTCTCAACTTGAAACATTTGATTACAAACCCATGCTTCGTGAAAGAATGGGCGAAGATTTACCAGAGTCCATTAGAAATGGTCAACGTTTAACAGGTATGACAGCAGGTCAAAGTAAATTCCCACTTATTGGGTCTTACTACGACTTTAAACAATATGGAAAATCAGGGGCTTACGTGAGTGACCTATTCCCGCACATGGCATCTGTGGTGGATGATTTATGTATTATCAAATCAATGCACACCGAAGCCATTAACCACGACCCTGCACTTACATTTTTTCAGTCTGGCGCACAGCAAGGCAATAGGCCTAGTATGGGCTCTTGGGTGAGTTATGGACTTGGTACGGAAAATAACAACCTTCCAGCATTTTGCGTACTCTTATCGAGAGGTAAAGGAAATGGACAGGGCGTTTATTCTAAATTATGGACCAACGGATTTTTAGATTCGGTGCACCAAGGTGTTCAATTTAGCAGTGGCGATAATCCTATTTTATATTTACAAGATCAGGTAGGTATGGATAGAAATGCACGCCGAAAAATGCTTGATAAAATAGCAACACTGAATAATTTAGAGTACGAACAATTTGGTGATCCAGAAATTGCTGCTAAAATTCAGCAGTATGAAATGGCCTACCGCATGCAAACAGCCGTACCTGAAATCATTGATACTTCTAAAGAATCTGATAGCGTTATTAAAATGTATGGGCCAGATTGTTTAGTGCCTGGCACCTACGCAGCCAACTGTTTACTAGCGCGTAAATTATCAGAAAGTGGTGTTCGATTTATTCAACTCTATCACCAAGGTTGGGATCAGCACGGAAATTTACCCAACGAAATGCGCGGGCAAGCTAAAGATGTAGATCAACCATCGGCTGCGCTTATTAAAGATTTGAAACAAAGAGGCTTGTTAGATGAAACACTTGTTATTTGGGGTGGTGAATTTGGAAGAACCAATTTCTGTCAAGGCCCAATGACAGTGGATAATTATGGACGTGATCATCACCCGCGCTGCTTTAGTATTTGGATGGCAGGTGGCGGTGTAAAGCCAGGTATTGTGCATGGAGAAACAGACGACTTTGGATACAATATTATCAAAGACCCTGTGCACGTGCATGATTTTCAAGCCACTGTTTTAAATCTGTTGGGACTCGAGCATGAGCAACTAACTTATAAATTCCAAGGAAGAAGATACCGTTTAACTGATTTATACGGATACGTTGTTAATAATATTATCGCATAAAATAAACCCTATGAACCGCAAAAAATTTATTCAAACCTCTGCTGTAGCAGGTGCCAGTTTTTTTATCACTAAAGATTTATTGGCAAAACCAAAAGGACCTGTATACGGCCATAACGATAAAAAATATTTTTTAGATACCAAATGGGGAACTTTAAATACCGACAAAACGCCTGTAAACGATTGTCATGAAATGGTACAGGACAGTAAAGGCCATATCATACTGCTTACCAACGAAACAAAAAATAACATCATCATTTATAACAAATCTGGTAAACTAAAAGGAAGTTGGGGTACTGAGTTTCCAGGTGCGCATGGTTTATCGATTCAAAAAACCGGTAAAGAAGATTTTTTATTTATTACGGACACCAACAGACACCAGGTTTACAAAACAACTATGGATGGTAAAATTTTATTTACTATTGATCCACCAGCAGAGGTTGGCCCTTATGCGAGCAAAGATAAATTTGTTCCTACCGAAACCGCTGTTTTAGAAAATGGAGAATTTTACATTGCAGATGGTTATGGTGCACAATACATTTTACACTATGACGCTAACGGAAAATTAAAAAATGCATTTGGCGGAAGAGGTGAAGGAGAACAATACCTTGACAATGCACATGGTATTTGTATCGATTATAGAAATGTAACACCTACCCTTATTGTAACGGATCGTAACAGAGCTTGCTTTAAAAGATTTTCATTGGACGGAAAATTATTAGAAGTGATTCATGTTCCGGGCGCTGGCGTTTGTAGACCAGTCATTAGTGGCGATTATTTATACGCAGCTGTATTACGTTCACCAAATATGGGTGTAGAAGCGAGTGGCTTTATTACCATTTTAAACAAAGAAAATAAAGTGGTATCTAACATTGGTGGGTCTGAGCCTATTTATACAAACGGAAAGTTAAATACCCTTCAACAAACCGAAAAAATATTTGCACATCCACATGATGTTTGTGTAGATGATGAAGGTAGCCTTTATGTTGCGCAGTGGGCTTCCGGAAAAGTGTATCCTTATAAATTAATACAAGCATAGTGAACTATGAAATGGATTGAGAAAGTAGCAAGTTCGCTTGCGTTTGCAGGGCTGTTTTTATTAGGTGTTTTATTTGTATTTGATGATAAACTTCAAATACCAGTATGGCTTCAAGTAGTGGGCAGAATGCATCCGCTACTACTCCACTTACCTATCACGCTCTTACTCATTTCCATTGTTTCTTATTTTATTCCAAGTAATACCTCTACCAATACTATCTTTAGCTATGTGAGGCTTTTTGGTGCACTAACAGCCATCTTTACGGCTATCATGGGTATTTTACTAGCTACAGAAGAAGGCACAGAAGGTGATACTTTGCAGTGGCACAAATGGTCAGGAACAGCAGTAGCCGTGCTAGCATGGTTACTCTATAGTTATGCAAGCTTTATTCAATCCAATAAAAAACTTTCTATTTCAAGTGGTGTCCTACTGTTTTTTTTAACTATAACAACAGGCCATTTTGGTGCTACCCTAACCCATGGCGAAGGATTTTTAACGGCGCCACTTTATAAAAACGAGCCAAGCACATTAACGCTAGCAGAAGCGCGTATTTACCCAAATGTAGTAGCTACTATTTTTAAAGAAAAATGTGGCACTTGCCATAACAATAGCAACAAAAAAGGTGGATTATCCCTTAGTGATTCGGTAGGCATTATGACTGGCGGAAAATCTGGAAAAGCGGTGGTAGCAGGTGATCTACTTAAAAGTTTAGTAATCACTAGAGCGCATTTACCACTCTCTGATAAAAAACATATGCCACCCATTGACAAGCCACAATTAACCACTGCAGAGCTTGCTATATTAGAAGCATGGATTCAGAAAGGAGCCCCATTTGAAACAAAGATTACAAGTATTAATAGCGCGGACACTTTACGCATATTGGCAGAAGAATATATCAAGCCGTATTTAGCAAAAGAAGAAAAATATGACTTTGATGCTGCCAGTGAAGCGACTATAGAAAAACTGAAATCAAATTATAGGGTGATCAAGCAGTTGGGCGAAAAGTCGCCAGCACTTGCTGTTTCTTTTTATGGTCAAACGCAATATAATGCTAGTAAACTCACAGAACTAGATCCAATCAAAGAACAAATTGTTCACTTGTATGCTGCAAAAATGCCGGTATCTGATGCAGATGTTTCATGGATAAGTAAACTACCTAATCTAAAAAGATTAAATGTAAACTATTCAAATGTTACAGATAAAAGCATGGCAGAAATTGCTGCGATGAAAAAAATAAAGGCTGTTTCTGTCGCGGGAACTGCTATTACTATGCAAGGGTTAAAAACGCTACTCGGCAATAAGAATATTACAGAGATTTTTGTTTGGGATACTAAAATAAAGCCTTCAGATATTAAGGCTATTAGCAAGCGGTATACACAAATAAAAATAGACTACGGCTTTGATGGCGCTGATACACTAATCATTACCCTTAATGATCCGGTTATTTCATTACCAAGTGGTTATTTTAAAGAAAATCAACCTATCCTAATTAAGCATGTGATCAAAGATGTTACCATCAGATATACACTTGATGGTACAGATCCTGATAGCAGCACTAGTCTTGTTTATAAGAAACCAATTGTGCTTGATAATACTACAACCTTAAGTGTTCGTGCATTTAAGGCAGGATGGAAAGGAAGTGCAACGGTAAGAAATTTTTATATGAAAGCCGGTTTTCCTATAGCAGGCTATACATTAACGACACCACCTGATGCTAAATACAATATGAATGCGGCTTCTGTTTTAACAGATTTAGATTTAGCAGACTTCACCGATTTTTCAAGTAAATGGCTCGGCTATCAAAACAATGAAGCAACGGTAGTACTTGATATGGGTACTAGTGTTCAAACCAGCAGGATTATGGTAAATATCCTTCGCGCTACTACATCTTATATATTACCACCTGTAACGCTTATGGCATGGGGAAGCAATGACAATAAAACCTGGAAGCCATTAGCAAATATTAAACCTGAAATGCCTACCATGAATGATGCAACATTTGCGCAAATGCTAGAGTTAAAATACCCAACTGCATCATTTCGATATTTAAAACTAACAGGACAACCTATTAAGAAGCTACCTAGTTGGCACCAAGGAAAAGGTACACCAGGTTGGTTTTTTATGAGTGAAATAACAGTAAACTAAAGCTAGAATACCTATAGTTTAAGTAACTTGCACTCGCTTTAATTTTATTTCAATGAGAATATGTTTGTTTTTAATATTGCTATCATTCTTTGTTTTTTCGTGTCAGACTAGTGAACCAAAAATAAACGAACCGGTAATTATACCAACTAAATCAGTAGTTGAAAAGAAAAAAGATACAGGTATTATCATTTATCTAACTTTTGACGATGGTCCCTATTTAACAACGCCATCGGTTGATAGCTTATTAAGTAGTTTAAGAATCAAGGCTAGTTTCTTTATTGTAGGATCTCAAATGGGTGGAACAAAAAAATATGACAGCACTTTTCTAGCAGTAAAAAATAACCCTTTATTTAAATTATACAACCACACCTATTCACACGCCATATCAAAGGGAAGAATAAATCGCTATTACGCACATCCTGATAGTGTATGGTCAGACATTGTTCGAAATAAAGAATTTTTGGGGTTGACATCAAACATTACAAGACTTCCTGGGAGCAACTCTTGGAAAATTGGAAATCATAGAAGAGGCACTAATCTAGTTGCTTACAAAGTAATCAAACTTACCGACTCATTAATGCTTCCACAAAGTTTTATTGGATGGGACACTGAGTGGAAAATTAATGCTTCTGAACAAAAAAGAAACGTAGACAGCCTCGTTTTTCAAACAGGAGAATTGACTGTTAGAAAACGAACAAACCAAAAACACGTAGTTGTCTTATTGCATGATTTTTTATTCAGAACCGATACTTCTTTAGCACATTTAACTTACTTTATAGAGCAACTGCAAAAGAAATATAATTGTAGATTTGAATGGATAGAGAATTATCCGGGCCTATAAATTGATTAAATAATATAAGCAAATACATTGTCGTTTTTATTAAGCGCTGTATAATTGATGTTATATGATTTCATATTATCAATGAGTACTTGGTAGTTTTCTTGCGATTGCAACTCAATAACAACAAGAGCTGGTGCACTTTCTTTTTTATTTTTTTGTATGTACTCAAAGCGGGTAATATTATCTGTGGGGCCGAGTATTTGGTTCACAAATTCTTTTAAAGCGCCTGGCCTTTGTGCAAAGCGAATTAAAAAATAATGTTTGAGGCCTTCGAACTGTAAAGAGCGTTCTTTAATTTCTTGCATACGCTCAATGTCATTATTACTACCACTCACAATGCACACAATTTTTTTTCCTTTTATTTGATCGGCATAATCATCAAGGGCCGCAACAGAAATAGCCCCCGCTGGTTCTACCACAATGGCTTCTTCGTTGTATAATTTTAAAATAGTAGAACAAATTTTTCCTTCTGGTACCAGGTGCATGTCATCAATGACCCGCTTACAAATTTCAAATGTTACATCACCCACACGCTTAACGGCAGCTCCATCAACAAAACTATCTATTTGATCAAGTTTTACTGGCTGCCCAGCTTTGATAGCGGTAAGCATAGAAGGAGCCCCTTCTGGCTCAACACCAATAATTTTAGTAGCGGGTGCATAGGTTTTAAAATACGCACCAACGCCAGCACTTAAGCCACCACCGCCAACCGGTAAAAAAATAAAATCAATGTCTTGCTGTTCTTCTAAAATTTCTATGCCAACCGTAGACTGGCCTTCAATAATTCTGATATTATCAAAAGGAGGGATAAAGGTTAACCCGTGTTCTTCAGTATATTTTTTTGCAGCTACTGCACAATCATCAAATGTATCACCCACCAATTTAACTTCGACAAAGCCTTCGCCAAACATTTTTGTTTGACTCACTTTTTGATTGGGCGTAATGATGGGCATAAAAACCACGCCCTGTACATTTAGCTTTTTACAGCTATATGCAAATCCTTGGGCGTGGTTTCCAGCACTTGCACATACAACCCCTTTAGCAAGTTGGTTGGCTGGCAAAAGGCTCATCATATTATAAGCGCCTCTTAATTTATAAGAGCGAACAATTTGTAAGTCCTCTCTTTTAAAATACACGTCACAACCATACTTACGTGATAAATTATGATTGTACGTAAGCGGTGTTTTTTTTACAACATCTTTTAAACGCGCATAAGCGCCAGAAAAATCCAATTGAAAAACATTTGTATCGTGCATGAGCGCGTTCATTATTTTTGATTCTCTGGACGTAAACTTCTTACCGTTTTACCAGCTTGCCATAATTCACTATCGCGTAGTTCGGCTAATTCAATTTCTAATTTTTCGCGGTAATCTGGTTTACTATTGCTTTCAATAGATTTTGCAGCTTCTTTACCAGCAGCTACACTTTCATACAGTTCAGTAAAGACAGGCTTGGTAACATCCCTAAATTTTTTCCACCAATCTAGTGCGCCACGCTGTGCGGTAGTAGAACAGTTGGCATACATCCAGTCCATTCCGTTCTCTGCTACTAATGGCATCAAAGACTGTGTTAATTCCTCTACGGTTTCATTAAATGCTTCTGAAGGGGTATGCCCTTTACTACGGAGTACCTCGTATTGAGCAGCAAAAATACCTTGAATAGCACCCATTAATGTGCCACGCTCTCCCGTTAAATCAGAAAAAACTTCTTTTTTGAAATCTGTTTCAAATAAATAACCACTACCAATGGCAATACCAAGAGCTACTACGCGGTCAAATGCTTTTCCGGTTGCGTCTTGGAAAATTGCATAGCTAGAATTTAAGCCACGACCTTGTAAAAACATACGGCGAAGTGAAGTTCCAGATCCTTTAGGTGCTACTAAAAACACATCTACATCTGCTGGCGGAATAATACCTGTTTGCTCTTTATAGGTAATGCCAAATCCATGAGAAAAGTAAAGTGCTTTACCCGGCGTTAAATGTTTTTTTACAGTTGGCCACATGGCAATTTGTGCTGCGTCACTTAATAAATAACATATAATGGTACCTCGCTCTAGCGCTTCTTCTATTTCAAATAAAGTTTGACCAGGAACAAATCCATCAGCTACCGCCTTATCCCAACTTTTTGAATTTTTGCGCTGACCTACAATAACATTAACGCCATTTTCTTTTTGATTAAGGGCTTGGCCTGGACCTTGAACACCATAACCAATAACTGCTACTACTTCATCTTTTAATACTTCTTGTGCTTTTGCTAATGGAAATTCTTCACGTGTTACAACGTTTTCTTCTACACCACCAAAATTTAATTTTGCCATGATTGCTATTTTTATTTATTAATAAATTACATCGAGAATACCTCGGCTTGTTTGTTTAAAAATTCATTTTCTATAAGTTCGGAAGCAGGTTCTACAGCTTCAAATTCTTTTAGTTTTTCGTGAAAACCATTACTTGCTTTAATAATAGCAACACGGGCGCTTCGTACAAATTCTATGAGGCCATATGGCGCTAATACGGCCAACAACTTATCCGTTTCTTCACGGTGACCCGTGGTTTCAAAAATGGTATAGTCTTTTCTAATCACTACTGCGCGGGCACCAAATTCGCGTAAGAGTCTTTCTACTTGTAATTTTTCGGCTACTTCATCGGTGGGTACCTTATAAAGTGCAAGCTCTTGCCATACAATTTCATCACCTGTATTAAAGTAGGCTTTAAGCACTTCTACCTGACGTTCGATTTGCCTGCACAGCTTACGTACCACTTCTTCAAACTCATTGATGACAATAGTAAAACGGTGAATACCTTCTGCTTCGGAAGGAGAAACATTTAAACTTTCAATATTAATTTTTCGACGAGAAAAAATAATAGCTATCCTGTTTAATAAACCTACTTGGTTTTCGGTGTAAACGGTGATGGTATATTCCTGTTTCATAATTATTATTTTAACCTAATATCTGATACGCTACAACCTTGTGGTACCATTGGAAATACATTGTCTTCTTTGCCCACCAATACTTCTAATAAGTAAGAGTCTTTACAATCCAACATTTGTTGAAGTGCCTCTTTTAAATGTTGACGATCATCCACACTATTACCTTCGATACCATATGCTTTTACGAGCTGCACATAATCGGGACTTTGTATATCTACAAATGAATAACGCTTGTCATGAAATAATTGCTGCCACTGGCGCACCATACCTAAAAAACGATTGTTTAAAATGAGCATCTTAACAGCTACCTGCGCCTGCATAATGGTACCAAGTTCTTGCAGTGTCATTTGAAATCCACCATCTCCAATAATGGCAACTACTTCACGGTGCGGCGCACCAAATTTGGCGCCAATAGCTGCGGGTAATGCAAAGCCCATGGTACCAAGGCCTCCCGAGGTAATATTACTTTTTGATTCATTGAATTTTGCATACCTACATGCCACCATTTGATGTTGTCCTACATCGGTTACAATAATGGCGTTACCATTTGTGAGTTCATTTAACGCTTCCACCACTTCGCCCATGGTAATTTCACCACTGGAAGGATGTAGCTCCTGATCAATTACAATTTCGTGTTCCTCTTTGGTATAACCATGGAATGTATTGAGCCAATCGGTATGTTTTTTTTCATCAACAAGCGCGGTTAACATTGGAAGCGTTTCTTTACAATCGCCCCAAACAGGCACCGTAGATTTTACATTCTTATCAATTTCGGCAGGATCAATATCAAGGTGGATGAGTTTGGCCTGCTTTGCATATTTATCAAGCCTTCCGGTAACGCGGTCATCAAAGCGCATACCCACTGCAATTAACACATCGCACTCGTTGGTTAATACATTGGGGCCATAATTACCATGCATACCAAGCATACCAACATTTTGCGGATGGCTGGTAGGTAGTGCACTTAAACCAAGTATGGTCCATGCAGCAGGGAGTCCTGCTTTTTCTATAAAGGCCTTAAACTCTTCTTCAGCGCTACCTAAAATAACACCTTGTCCAAAAATTACAAATGGCTTTTTGGCTTCATTAATGAGTGCAGCAGCTTCTTCTATGTAAGACTTTCGCACAATTGGCTTGGGCCTATAACTACGAATATGATCACATTTTGTATAGCCAGAATAACTAAATTTTTGTAGCTGTGCATTTTTTGCAATATCAATAAGCACAGGACCTGGTCTTCCGGTACTTGCAATAAAAAATGCTTTTGCTAAAACCTGGGGAATTTCTGTGGCATCTGTTACTTGATAATTCCATTTGGTAATAGGTGTTGTAATATTGATGATATCTGTTTCTTGAAATGCATCTGTACCTAATAAATGCGCAAATACCTGTCCGGTAATACAAACAAGGGGCGTACTATCAATGAGTGCATCTGCTAAACCAGTTACTAAATTAGTAGCCCCGGGCCCCGATGTAGCAAATACCACACCCGTTCTGCCGCTGCTTCTAGCATAGCCCTGACCCGCATGAATACCTCCTTGCTCGTGGCGCACTAAAATATGCTTGAGCCGGTCGTGATAATCATAGAGTGCATCATAAATAGGCATAATGGCACCACCTGGATATCCAAAAATTGTATCCACCCCTTCTGCAATAAATGCCTCGAGTACCGCCTGCGATCCTGATATTTCTATAGGATGTTCAGGTGTAGCTAAAGATGGTTTTGTTAATTCTGCTTGCATCATTTTAGTATTTAAAGTTCATCTGTTACACAACCCTGCGAAGCGTCTTTTACGCACTGCGCATATTTAAACAACAAACCCTTGGTTACATTTAGCTCGGGTGCTACCCATTTTGCGCGACGCGCAGCAATGGCGTCATCATCTACTTTTAATGTCATTTTTTTAGTGGCAATATTTAATTCAATAAGATCATTGTCTTCCACGAGTGCAATTAAACCACCCACAAAAGCTTCCGGTGTAATGTGCCCTACCACAAATCCGTGCGTACCCCCACTAAAACGGCCATCCGTAATAAGTGCTACCGATTTTCCCAAGCCCGCACCAATAATAGCAGAAGTAGGTTTTAGCATTTCAGGCATTCCTGGTGCACCCCTAGGGCCTACTTGTCTTATCACCACTACATCTCCGGATTTTATACGGCCCGAATGAATGCCTGCAATTAAGTCCTCTTCACCATCAAAAACGCGGGCTGGCCCTTCAAAGAGTTCACCTTCTTTACCACTAATTTTTGCAACAGAACCTCCGGTTGCCAAATTGCCGTATAAAATTTGTAAGTGTCCCGTAGGTTTAATGGGATGTGAAAGTGGTTTGATTATTTTTTGTTGGTCAAAATCTAAATCAGGAACAGCTGCTAAATTTTCAGCCATTGTTTTTCCGGTAACAGTTAAACAATCGCCATGTAACAAACCTTGTTGTAATAAATATTTCATCACAGCAGGTACACCACCGTACTGATGTAAATCTTGCATCAAATATTTTCCACTCGGTTTAAAATCGGCTAGTACCGGAACCTGGTCACTAATGGTTTGAAAATCGTCCTGCGTAACTAACACTCCCACACTTTTTGCCATCGCAATTATATGCAGCACAGCATTGGTACTACCACCAAGCACCATAATAATCGTAATGGCGTTTTCAAATGCCTTACGCGTCATGATGTCTGAAGGCTTAATATCTTTTTCGAGTAAATGAAAAATTGCTTTTCCGGCGTCTACACATTCCTGCTTTTTTTCGGCACTTAACGCTGGATTAGAAGAAGAATATGGAAGACTCATGCCTAGCGCTTCAATAGCTGATGCCATGGTGTTAGCAGTATACATACCACCGCATGCACCTGCGCCTGGACATGCGTGCTGAATAATTCCTTTAAAATCTGCTTCATCTAATTCACCGGCTAATTTTTGACCGAGTGCTTCAAATGCGGAAACGATATTTAAATCTTGTCCTTTATAATGACCTGGCGCAATAGTACCACCATACACCATAATAGAAGGTCTATTTAAACGACCCATAGCAATTAAACTTCCTGGCATATTTTTATCACAACCCGGAATTGCAATAAGACCATCATAATATTGTGCGCCACACACAGCTTCAATAGAATCGGCAATAACATCTCTACTCACTAATGAATAACGCATACCTGGTGTTCCATTACTCATACCATCACTTACGCCAATGGTATTAAAAATGAGGCCTACCATATTAGCATCCCACACACCCTTTTTTACAACCGTCGCTAAATCATTTAAGTGCATGTTGCAGGTATTGCCATCGTATCCCATGCTCGCAATACCCACTTGCGGTTTTGCTAAATCGGCATCTGTTAATCCAATACCGTAATACATCGCCTGCGCAGCAGGTTGGGTGGTATCTTGCGTGAGTGTTTTACTATATCTATTTAATTCGTTTGCCATTCTATTTAATTTGTGCGTACTAATTTTTGATACGCAGATTGAATTTTTTTACTTGCGGTGTCGTCCCAATTTTTTGTGAATGGAACATCGTCAATCGATTCGAGACCTATTACTTCTGCTGCTGTTCCACAAAAAAAGGCAGCATCGGCTCCTTTTATAGCATCGATACCAAAACTAGTTTCAACTACTGGAATAGCATGTGTGGCACATAGTTCTATAACAGTAGCGCGTGTAATTCCTGGTAAAATGTTCCCTAAACCTGGTGTATATAGCGTGCCATCTTTTTCGAAAAACACATTGGCACCGGGCGCTTCTGCTACATGATCGTGCATGTCTAAAAGCAGGGCCTCATCATAGCAAGCAGCCTTTGCTTCCTGGCTTGCCATAATAGAGTTTACATAATGGCCTGCAGCTTTTGCATGTATTTTAAACCCTTTTGGATTGGGGCGCTGAAATGAAGATGTCATTACACGAATTCTTTTGTCGCCTAAAAAAGGACCCATTTCCCATGCCTGAATAAAAATAAAAGATTCGGTGTTTTGCGTAAACGACATATTAGCCGGCGCGTAAACCACAGGCCTAATATATGCGTCACCTAAATTGTTTAATTCAAGTAGTTTGTACGTTTGCGCTATTAAGTCTTGCGTATTATAAGTATACGGTAGGTTAATGGCCTGGGCAGATATTTTAAAACGGTCAAAATGCTCCGTGGCTTTAAATATTTTAGTAGCACCCGATTCTGTTTTATAGGACCTAATGCCTTCAAACACAGAATAGCCATAGTGAAGTGACTGACTGTAAAAATCCATTTTTGCATCCGCCGCTTTTACAAACGCACCGTTTAAAAACAGAACCGTATTTTCGTTATAGTATGAAGCCATAATTTTTTATTTGCGCTTATTTAAATAATGGTTGATTTATTGTCACCATCATTATTATTTTTTTCGGTATCTCTTTTTTTCTCAATAAAATCACTAATAATTTCTCCAATAGCCGTTGTTGCGTAATTATTAATTGGATCAATATCTTTTGAAACAAAACCATTGGTAAGTGTCCAATCCACAGCTTTTCTAACCACCACGGCTTCTTCGTGCATTTGTAAATGATCGAGTAGCATGGCTGCCGACAAAATGGAACCAAGCGGGTTGGCAATATCTTTTCCTGCTGCTTGCGGATAAGAACCATGAATGGGTTCAAAAAGCGCCACCTGATTCCCTACAGATGCAGAAGGTAGAAGGCCAAGCGATCCGCTTAACACACTTGCTTCGTCAGAAATAATATCCCCAAATAAATTTTCGGTAAGAATTACATCAAATTGAGCGGGGTACAAAATAATTTGCATGGCAGCATTGTCCACAAACATATAATCTACGGTAACATCCGGATATGTTGCGCTCATACCCTGCACTACTTTGCGCCAAAGTCTAGACGTTTCTAATACATTGGCTTTGTCTACAAGGGTTAATTTTTTTCGTCTGTTTTGTGCATACTTAAAGGCGAGGTGCGCAATTCTTTCTATTTCAGCTACCGTGTAACTACACAAATCACTTGCCGATTGACCATCTTTTGCGAGTTCTTTTTTTCCAAAATAAATACCGCCTGTTAATTCTCTAAAAATGACAAAATCAATGCCTTCTAATTGTTTTGCTTTTAATGGCGACATGTGACTAAGCGCCTTATAGGTATCAATAGGTCTGATGTTTGCAAAGAGTTGTAAATCTTTTCGAAGTTTTAAAAGCCCTTGCTCAGGCCTCACTTTTGCAGAAGGATCATTGTCATATTTTGGATGGCCAATAGCGCCAAACAGCACCGCGTCAGAAGCGAGGCAAGTAGTTACCGTTTCATCTGGTAGTGGACTTCCGGTTTTATCAATCGCATCAGCACCCATTAGGGCATATTCGTAACTAAATACATGACCAAATCTTTGACCAATAGCATTCAGCACTTTAATGCTTTGCGCAGTTACTTCTGGTCCAATACCATCTCCGGGTATAACAGCAATTTTTTTATTCATAACACACTGTTCAATTAATTATTTTCTATTTTTTTCAAAATTTTCAATGGCCGCTTTATTGCTTAATAAATAATCGATGTCATCGTATCCATTTAATAGGCAGGTTTTTTTATACGCATTGATTTCAAATGTTTCAACCTTACCCGTTGTATCAATCGTAATTGTTTGGTCTTCCAAACAAACCGAGATTGTAGCCTCTTTATCCAATCCAAAAATGATTGCTAAAAAAGATTCGGATACCGTGATAGGTAACAAACCATTGTTGAGTGCATTGTTTTTAAAAATGTCTGCAAAAAAACTAGATACGACAACCGTAAATCCATAGTCTTTAATGGCCCAAGCTGCGTGCTCACGTGATGAACCGCATCCAAAATTTTTTCCAGCTACAATTATTTGTCCGTTATAGGAAGCATCGTTTAAAATAAAACTCGGCTTAGGCTCTAATTCATTATCGTTTGCATATCGCCAATCTCTAAATAAATTTTTACCAAATCCATCACGCGTTGTCGCCTTTAAAAAACGTGCTGGTATAATTTGATCCGTATCAACGTTTTCTTCTTGTAGTGGAACGAAGCGACTATGTATTTTATTAATCTTATTCATGAATCTCGTTTATAATAAGGTTCTCACATCGGTTACAACACCGGTTAATGCAGCAGCAGCAGCGGTTAACGGACTTGCTAGTAAAGTACGGGCACCCGCACCTTGTCTACCTTCAAAATTTCTATTACTGGTACTCACACAATATTCGCCAGCAGGCACTTTATCTTCGTTCATACCTAAGCATGCACTGCATCCTGCTTGTCTAATTTCAAAACCCGCTTCTTTAAAAATAAGATCGAGCCCTTCTTGCATCACTTGCTTGGCTACTTTTTGTGAGCCTGGTACAATCATTACTTGCACATCCGGATTTTTTGTTTTTCCTTTTACAAGTGCAGCTACCAGTCGTAAATCTTCAATGCGTGAATTGGTACAACTACCAATAAATACGTGCTGCACCGGCATACCCATTAATGATTGACCAGCTGTAAGCCCCATGTATTGTAGTGCTTTTTCCAAATTTTTTTGCTCACCCTCATCTTGCATGTTTGCAGGGGTAGGTACATTTTTTGTAATGCCAATACCTAGTCCAGGATTGGTACCATACGTAATCATAGGTTCTACGTCTGCGGCATCAATATTAAGTTCTAGATCAAATACAGCATCAGCGTCTGAATATAAAGTTTGCCAGTAAACGATTTTTTTATCCCAGTCTGCATCAGCAGGAGCAAAGGTTTTACCCTTTAGGTAATCAAACGTAGTTTGATCAGGAGCAATAAGACCACCTCTTGCGCCCATTTCGATACTCATATTACAAATGGTCATACGCGCTTCCATAGATAATGCACGAATAGCAGACCCTGCATATTCAACAAAATAACCGGTGGCACCACTTGCACTAATTTTTGCGATGATGTATAAAATAATATCTTTTGAAACCACCCCTTTGCCAAGCGCACCTTCAATATTGATGCGCATGAGTTTTGGTTTTGTTTGCAACAAACATTGTGATGCAAAAACCATTTCAACTTCGGAAGTACCAATGCCAAATGCGATGGTTCCAAATGCACCATGCGTAGATGTATGACTGTCCCCACAAACAATGGTCATACCGGGCTGGGTAATACCAAGTTCGGGACCAATGACGTGCACGATACCTTGGTGCTCGTGCCCTAGGCCGTACAATTCAATACCGTGGTTTTTACAATTTTCTATTAAGGTATTGACCTGAAAACGTGATAGTGCATCGGTAATAGGTAAGTGCTGATTTACTGTTGGCACATTATGATCTGCAGTAGCTACAATATGATCCGGTCTAAAAATTGAAATACCTCTGTCTTCAATCCCCTTAAAAGCTTGCGGACTTGTTACTTCATGAATAAAATGTTTGTCGATATAAAGTACCGAAGGTCCGTCTGTAACTTCCTGTACAATATGTGTATCCCAAATTTTTTCAAATAATGTTTTTCCCATAACGCGTTTCTTTACTTCAATTAATGTACAAGCACTGCTGCATGCGCGGTTGCTAATGCTTGTAAATCCTGTTCCATCACTTCTTTTTTCGTATCCGCTACTTGTAAAAAAGAAGCATATAAAATATCGATATCGTTTCTGTCAAATTGATACCCTAATTTTTGAAAGCGGTATGCAAGTGCACTTCTACCACTTCTTGCAGTCAATACAATTTTACTTCCTTCGGCACCTACTGCTTCTGGATTAATAATTTCATAGGTCTCGGCACTCTTTAAAAATCCATCTTGGTGAATACCCGATGAATGTGAAAACGCATTGGCACCCACAATGGCTTTATTAGGTTGAACCGCCATGCGCATAATATCCGAAACTTCTCTACTCATTGGATTGAGCATCGTAGCGTTAACGTTTGTATAAAAACCTAAAGCAGCATGTTGTTTTAAAATCATTACCACCTCTTCAAGTGCCGTGTTACCAGCACGTTCACCAAGTCCATTGATTGTACACTCAATTTGTCTAGCACCACCAATAACACCTGCAATTGAGTTAGCTGTAGCAAGTCCTAAATCGTTGTGACAATGACAAGACAAAATCGCTTTGTCAATATTTGAAACATTGTTTTTTAAGAACGCCATTTTTTCTCCATACTGATGCGGTAAGCAATAACCCGTTGTGTCCGGAATATTTACCACTGTTGCACCTGCTGTAATAACAGCTTCTACTACACGCGCTAAATATTCATTGTCGGTGCGGCCTGCGTCTTCTGCAAAAAATTCTACATCATCTGTAAAATTTCTTGCCCACTTAACAGCTTGGATGGCTCTTTCAATAATTTCTTCGCGGGTAGCATTAAACTTGGCTTTAATATGAAAATCAGATGTGCCAATACCGGTATGGATACGAGAACGTTTCGCATGCTTTAGGGCTTCGCCTGCCACTTCAATATCTTTTTGAACAGCACGTGTTAAACCACAAACGGTTGCATTTTTTACCAGCTTTGCAATTTCAGACACCGACTCAAAATCGCCAGGGCTAGAAATTGGGAAACCTGCTTCGATTATATCAACCCCAAGGGCCTCTATTTGAAGCGCTAAGCCCACTTTTTCTTTGGTATTTAACTTACAACCAGGCACTTGCTCGCCGTCTCTAAGGGTTGTATCAAATATGTGTACTTGTTCAGCCATGAAAAGTCTTTTCCGAATTTACCATTACTTAATTGGCCAAAAAGTGCAAAATTGGGCTTATTTTACACTGTATAAGAAGCCATAAAAGATATTAAGTATTTGATATTCAATTACTTAATAGACACTGAATTACCATGCCCAACAGAAGTACTGATACCTTATTTCAGCTGATACAGTCGTTAGAACGCGGCGAAAAGCGTCATTTTAAGCTGTTTATGAAAACCGATGCGGTTACTGGTGACCTTAAAGTGGTACAACTCTTTGATGCCCTCGAAAAAATGACCAATTACGACGAAGAGGTCCTTCTACAAAAAAACGATTTCATCCAAAAAAGCCAGCTTTCCAACCTAAAAGCCAGGCTATACCAAGAAGTGCTTGCCAGCTTACGGGATCTTAAAAAAGACAGCAATATAGATTTACAATTACACGAGCAGTTAGATTTTGCACGTGTACTTTACAATAAGGGCCTCTATTTACAAAGCCTTAAAATATTAGATAAAGTAAAAGAGCTTGCGAAAGCTAACAACCAAGTTACCTATATATTACAAGTACTTTTTTTAGAAGAGAAAATAGAAGCCCTGCATATTACTAGAAGTATGCAGGACAGAGCCGATTTATTAACCAGCGAAGTTGACGATGTAAATTTAAAATTGGTTAGCATTGGAAAATTATCAAATATCTCGCTGCAACTTTATAGCTGGTATATAAAAAACGGGCACGCACGAAATGAAAATGACAAAGCTGCCATAGATATTTTATTCGATCATGAATTAATGGATGCGGCTAAAGATTGTGAAGGATTTTATGAAAAGCTATACAAATACCAGTGTTACTGCTGGTATGCCTTTATTTTACAAGACTTTTTACTCTATTATAGGTACTGTCAAAAATGGGTGGATTTATTTGAGACTGAACCAAAAATGATTGAAATTGAAACGGCGCATTATATCAAAGGGATGCACAATTTAATGAGTGCCCACTTTGATTTACGCAACTACCTTAAATTTAATGATACTATTTGTAGGTTTGAAGCCTTTACACAAACGCCTACCGTACTAGAAAATCAAAACAACAAAATACAAACATTTGTATACCTCAACCTGTCAAAAATTAATCGCCATTTTATGGAAGGCACTTTTGAAGCAGGTATTGCAAGTATTCCATCCATAGAAGAAAAATTATCGGAGTATGAACTCTATTTAGACAGACACCGTGTGCTTGTATTTTATTACAAATTTGCATCCTTATATTTTGGCGCAGGCAATTATAGCATGAGTATCGACTACTTAAATAAAGTCATCGATTTAAAAGGTGATTTAAGAACTGATTTACGCTGTTATGCCAGACTACTACATCTTATTGCACATTACGAACTTGGAAATTTTGAAATTTTAGAACACTTATTAAAATCAGTAACCAGGTTTATGGCTAAAATGGAAAACTTGGGTCTTGCCGAAACCGAAATTTTTAGTTTCTTAAAACGCGCCTTCAGATTACAGCCAAATGCGCTCAAGCCCGCATTTATAAAACTGTTGGAAAACCTTAAAGCGATAGAAAAAGACAAACTAGCTTCTCGTGCATTTATGTACCTCGACGTAATTTCTTGGTTAGAGAGCAAAATAGAAGGAAAAGAAGTACAAGATATCATCAGAGATAAATACCTTAGATCCATTAAAGAATAAATTATGCTTAAAAAATTAATGAGCAGCATCCTACTCGTACAAATTTGTTTTGTAGTAGGTGCCCAAATTACAAAAGCGCCCCTTGTTAAAGAAGGCGATGGTCCTTACACGCAACTAATTATTAGAGGTGTAACACTTATCAACGGTACCGGCGCACCACCATTTGGTCCAGTAGATATTGTGATAGAAAAAAATAGAATTGTAAAAATTCAGAACGTTGGTAGCCCAAGCTTACCCATCAATGCAGCGCGCAGACCTGCCTTAAAAGAAGGTGGCAAAGAAATTAATTGCGAAGGCATGTATGCGATGCCAGGTCTTATTGATATGCATGGTCATATTGGTGGAAAAGAGCAAGGCACACCAGCAGAATATGTTTTTAAATTGTGGATGGCACATGGTATCACCACCATTAGAGATCCATCGGCGGGGAATGGCCTTTCGTGGGTATTAGAACATAAAACAAAATCTTTAGAAAACACCATTACTGCGCCACGCATATTTGCATACACCGCATTTGGGCAAGGAAGTAAAACACCTATTACGAATGCAGAAGAAGCCAGAACATGGGTGAGAGAAAATGCCAAAAATGGTGCGGATGGTATTAAATTTTTTGGTGCACCACCAGAAGTAATGGACGCTGCCATCAGAGAAAATAAAGCATTGGGGCTTCGTTCTACCTGTCACCACGCACAAGTAGACGTAGCAAGATGGAATGTTGTTAATTCTGCAAAAGCGGGTATGACTAGCATGGAGCACTGGTATGGTTTACCAGAAGCTTTATTTGAAGATAAAACCATTCAAAATTTTCCGGCAGATTATAATTACAACAACGAAGAACACCGTTTTGAAGAAGCTGGAAAACTATGGAAACAAGCGGCTGCTCCGTATACACCACATTGGAATAAAGTAATGAGTGATTTATTAGCTGTAGATTTTACACTAGATCCTACTTTTAATATTTACGATGCCAACCGTGATTTGCACCGTGCCCGCAGAGCCGAGTGGCATGAAAACTACACACTTCCATCACTTTGGAAATTTTATGAACCATCATTTCAATCGCATGGTTCTTACTGGGTGAACTGGGGTACCGAACAAGAGGTAGAATGGAAAAATAATTACAGACTGTGGATGACTTTTGTAAATGAATACAAAAACAGAGGTGGCCGTGTAACGGCTGGTTCTGATAATGGATTTATTTATGAAACCTATGGGTTTGGATATATTAGAGAATTAGAATTACTCCGTGAAGCTGGATTTCATCCACTGGAAGTAATCAGATCTGCCACCTTATATGGTGCACAAGCATTAGGTCAAGAAAAGGATTTAGGTAGTGTAGAAGTAGGTAAGTTAGCAGATATTGTTATTGTGAATGCCAACCCGCTTAAAAATTTACAAGTACTTTATGGAACGGGTGCCATACAATTAACACCAGAAAATAAAATTACAAGAATTGGAGGCGTGCAATACACCGTTAAAGACGGCATTGTATATGACGCTAAAAAATTACTACGTGATGTAAAAAATATGGTTGACGTAGAAAAGAAAAAAACAAACTGGCAGTTAAAACAACCAGGCGTAGAATAAAAATAGATTGGAGCAGCTATTGAAAGCCTACCGTTTTATTCGGCATAAATACTTTCAATAGCTGCTTTACAATTTTCCATCACCACTTTTCGCTTAAGGCTTAATTTAGGCGTCATTTCTCCAGACTCTACCGTCCATTCTTTATCCAGTAACGCAAACTTTTTAACCTGCTCTACGTGGTTAAAAAAAGTATTGTATTCGGCTATAACACTGTTGTATAGTTCAATGACTACCGGATGTGCAACAGCAGCTGCGTTTGAAGTGTAGGCAATGCCCTCTTCTTCCATCCAGCTTTTTAGCGTTCCAAAAGAAGGTACAATAAGTGCCCCTACAAATTTACGATCGGCACCTACCACCATAAACTGCTCAATAAACTGGCTTTCTTTACATTTGTTTTCGATGGGTTGCGGTGCAACATATTTCCCACCACTGGTTTTAAATAATTCTTTTTTGCGATCGGTAATTTTTAAGAAAATATCGTTTTCAAAAACACCTATATCGCCGGTATGCAGCCATCCATTTATCACGGCTTCTGCTGTTAAATCAGGGCGTTTGTAATAACCGACCATTACACTTTCGCCAGCTACACATATTTCACCATCCGCTTCAATTTTAACTTGAATGCCATTAATAACAGGTCCAACGGTACCAAATTTTGTGCCGCCTTTTGTTTTTCGGTTCACACTAATCACCGGACTATTTTCGGTAGGTCCATAACCTTCAAAAACAGGAATTTTTGCCGCATTAAATATGCGGAGTAATTTAACCTGACAAGCAGCACCACCCGTAACAATAAAAGAAACGTTACCGCCTAGTGCTTCACGCCACTTTGTAAAAATAAGTTTATTGGCAATGGCTAATTGCAAGTTGTACCAAAAACCGCCACTTTGTATATTATCATATTTTTCGCCAAGTGCTACCGCCCAAAAAAATAATTTTTTCTTGATGCCTTTTTGCTCGGCACCCTTTGCCATTATTTTTTCAAATACTTTTTCAAGTAAACGAGGAACCGTCGTAAATCCATCCGGCTTAATTTCTTTTAAATTATCACCAATGGTTTCGAGGCTTTCGGCGTAATATATAGAAATGCCACTGTACAAATAAATGTACGTAACCATTTTTTCAAAAATATGGTTGAGGGGTAAAAAGCTAAGCACTTTTGAATCAGGTGCGTCTTCAAAAGGAAAACTCTCTTTTGAAAACATCACATTGCTATAAATATTTTGATGGCTGAGCATCACACCTTTAGGCACACCTGTTGTACCTGATGTATAAATTATAGTAGCTAACTGTGTAACCGGAATTGATTTTTTAATTTGTGCCACTTCATCTAGGAGTGCTGGTGTTGCTTTTGCAGTGAGATCGCTCCAATGTGTAGCTCCTTCAATGGTATCAAACGTAAAAATTCCTTTGATAGAGGGCACTTTTGATACAACAGATTTTACTTTTTCGTATAATTCTAGGTTACTTACAAAAATGTATTGTACCGCCGCGTCGTTTAAAATAAATTCAACCTCAATGGGGTTGGTAGTAGGATACAATGGAACTAGAATGGCGCCAATTTGCTGCGCAGCTAAATCGGTAAAAACCCACTCTGGTCTATTGCCACTCATGATGGCAATTTTATCACTCCCTTCTGGTGTAAAATCTTTTCCAGAAATACCTAATGACAAAAGTCCAGCACTTAGTTTGTTTACGGTAGCAGCAACAGTAGCAGTACTATAAGGGGTCCAAACACCTTTTTCTTTAGCAGCAAGCATATCCTTTTTAGGAAAATTAGCTAGCTGGTGATCGAGGCAATCAAACAGTCGTTTCATATGCATGGCAGCAGGTTTAAACTATTCGTAAATAAGATGCGTTAACAAACCATCTCGTAATTTAGGCTCAAACCAAGTACTTTTTGGAGGCATCACATTTCCACTATCTGCAATAGAAAATAATTGATCAATCGTTACAGCATACAAACTAAATGCTGCTGCAAATTGACCACTATCTACCCTATCGGCGAGTACTTGAAGTCCTCTAATACCACCCACAAAATCCACGCGTACATCTGTGCGGGGATCACTAATGCCAAGTATAGCATCCAAAATATTGTTTTGTAAAATGGTCACATCTAAAATACCAATAGGGTCTTCGGTGAACGAACCAGCCTTAGCAGTTAATTGATACCAGCAACCATTTATATACATGCCAAATTCGTGGAGCACAGATGGACTAAATGGTTCTTTGGCCAACTGTTCAATATCAAATTTTGTTGAAACTGCTTCTATGAAGGCTTCATTTGTTAACCCGTTCAAATCTTTTACAACACGGTTATAATCCATGATATACAACTGATTGGAAGGAAACAAGGTGGTTAAAAAATAGTCCGCATTTTTTGTAGCGTTAGCACCAAGTGCAGCGCGCACTTTAGCTGCAGAAGCGGCTCTGTGGTGGCCATCTGCGATATAGGTGCAAGGAATTTCGTTATTAAAAATAGCAGTGATATTGTCAATAGTAGATGTATCATTAACCACCCAAATCGTATGCTGTATTTCATCATCTGCTACAAAATCGTAAACAGCAGATTTAGTTTTTTTCCAGTTTTCTATTAACGTATCTAAGCTTTCATTGTTTCGATACGCTAAAAAAACATTTCCGGTTTGCGCACCTGATGTTTTAATATGATTGATTCGGTCTAATTCTTTTTCAGGCCTTGTAAACTCGTGCTTTTTAATGATGTTATTTTCATAATCATCCACGCTACTTACACAAACAAGACCTGTTTGTGTCCTGCCATGCATAATTAACTGATACATATAATAGCATTCTTTAGATTCTCTAAAAAGTACATCGCGTTTAATAAATGCAGTTATATTTTCTTTTGCTTGCGCATACACTAATGCGTCATGTATATCTACTGATTCAGGAAGGTCAATTTCACTTTTGGTAACATGTAAAAAAGAGGCAGGATTTCCAGCTGCTTCTTTTTTTGCTTCAGTACTACTTAATACATCGTAAGGTTGGCTAGCTACTTGTTTTGCTAGCTGAGGCTGCGGTCGCAAAGCCTTAAAAGGTTGAATCATTGCCATGGCTCAAATATCGGCAATTCTTGTTAATTAAGGCTTGAATTTATATGAAATTGCTTTGCCAGAATATTCATCTCGTCCTAAGAGTTCCATATAAATTACATTGGGCACCCAAAAAGATCCACCATCAATTCTAAGAAATAATTTTTGCAAAACAAACTCTTTATTATTGAGCAAAAAATAAACTTTGTACTGATTGTCCCTTAGAGAACGCTTTAAGTAAAATACTTGTTTTTTATAGGAAACAAAATGAAGTTTAAATACACCGTTTGGAAGAGACTCATGCTTAATTCCGTAAGCAAAGGTTTGTTGAATATAGCTTAATTCTTTTTTTTCACCCCCTTCGTCATAACGTATCCAATATACATGTACCGGATTATCTTTGATTATCTGACCTTTAACATCTGTGTTTAGCGCACAAATTATTGTGTTGCTATTGGTGCTTCTTTGCAAATAAAAAAGTTGCTTAGGACCTGTTTTAGGAACTGGAAAAGAGTCTATAATATTGCCTGCAAGGCTTTGATTGGCATATAGCAAAAATGCTGCAACTACAATAGATACAATCTTTTGATACATCTTCCCCATTGTTAAAAATCAAATCTAAATCTTGTACGAATCCCTAGCTTAGTAATATACGGGTTGTTTGTATAGGTAAACCTCTTAACTAGGTCTACACGTAAAAACTTAAATATATTTCCAATACCTACACTGCCTTCAAAATAAGGGCCTTGATTGAGGCTAAAACTAGTAACAGCTCCATTGTAATTTTGAAAAGCAATTAAATCCGGATTTTTGGAAGGGTCATTTTCATCTCTTAAGCTTCCGTAAATAACCCTTGCCGCTAATTGCTCACGCAGTTTTAGTTTTTTCAATAACGGAATACGGTTAAATATCAATCCGTTAAAATAATGTTCAACAAATAAAGATGCGTATCTATCACTTACAAATTCCTGAAAATTCATAAGGTTGTATGAATTTAGCTGGTAGGCGTATGTTTGGTTTGCTCTAGGAATACTTAATAAAGGATATGGAATTTTTCCAAACATATGTCCGGCTTCAAAATTGATATCTGTAAATCCAAGTTGAGACAAGTAAAAACGTTTATCAAAAGTGAAACTAATTTTTTGGTAATTATAATTACTACCCATCACCCCTTTCAACCCTGCGGTATAATTGAGGGTTAGTATGGGGTATTTATTGACCATCGCCACTCGGTAAACCTTTCCTTGAAAAAACTGTTCGTGTGGAGCCCATCTAATTTGTCCAGTAATTTCTGATGTGTTAACCTCGGGAACGACCACTGTTTGACCATTTTTTACCGTTTGATACACTAAACCTCCTGCTGCTGCATGCTTCCAATTTCTAAATCCAATGGTGTAGGATAACCTGCTAGGTAATTCATGAACATAATCTATTCTAAAATATTTATTATAGGTCCACTTGTCGTTGAGCCCTCTTTTAAATGAAAGGAAAATATTATCCTCCGATACAAACTCCAAATCTTGGCCTGGTATTTTAGTTTCTTGCTGGTAACTAGCGCGCACAAAATGCATGGGAAATGCATATATCGATTGATTGTTTAAGGAGTAGGTAGCGCCACCATAATATTTCCATCTTTCATCTTTAAAACCATAAGCACCATAGCCTTCAAAGTAGATACGCTTACTTAATTTGGGCGTTGTACGGCCACCTACCCTGAGTCTAAATCCTTCTATTGGATTAAAACTATAAAAAGTAGCAGCAGGACCAATATCAAAAGGGCCAATAGCAGTATAGCCTGCTACTAAAAGTGTTACAACAGCCATCGTTCTTCGAAAAGAAGGCATTTTTTCTAGGCTATCGATATTACTGTAAACTTTTGATTCTGCTTTTGTTAAAGTATCATGTCTATTGGTGTTCCAAAAGGCCTCTGTGTAATTGGCTGCATCCGCTTTAACAACTAGTGAAGGGCCAGTATATACCGAATCGGGAAGCGCTTTATTAATCGTGTAATTTTTATAGGAAACTGTTCGGCCACCAAATATACCACCCTTACTATTTTTTGTAAGTGCCGCTTCTGTAAATGCGGTACTCTTGATTAAGTGATATCTACTATCTGAACCTTGTTCAAAATCTAAATCTATATTTAATTCTCTAACAAAATTTATATTGGCATTTTTACTAATAAACATGGTCATTTTTTGAACACCATAATTACCATCAAGTGTAATATACATGGTACCTCTAAACAACAAATCGTTCGTGTTACGCGGCGTAAAGTAAAGCTTTACTAACTTTTGTCCATTCGCGTCAGTAATGGTGTCCCTTATGTAATACATATAAAATGTAGGTGCAACATCTGCGATGGGACTTAAAAATTCATGGGTAAATAAAGGAATATTATTTTCATAAATATTAACATCCATCACAAGCCTATTTAAATAGGTACTTACACCATCATTATCTACGTAGTCACCAAAGTTAACGCGCTTTTGCGCAAGTAAAATATCTTTGGTTTTCTCTGGTGATTTTCTAAAATAATGTGTAGATAAACGTTCTTCTAAATAAATAGGGATGAGTGTTTTACCAATTACTTTTTGGGTATCTCGGTTGTCAAATAAAAACTGATACTTTTTTAAGAGTTTACTATTTGTAATTTTTTCAGGAATTTTGCTAAGCGATAATTCTACCTTATCATATTCTTCGTATTGGATATAATCGTAACTATCGGGTCTATTAAGTGGCTTATTCGCAATCACTCTTTTAATAAGGTCTACAGCTGGATTGTTTTTATTTTTATAGGGTGCTCGTTTGTTTGTAGAAACTGTTACATTATTTGAAAGCAAAGGATCCACTTCCATGATAAAATCTATCACCTGCGATCTGCCAACTTGGATATTTTTAGTGATTGTTTTGTAGCCAACATAGGAAATTTTAATGCTAGCAATTTGATTGGCGCCCACGAGCTTGTATTTGCCAGCACTATCTGTTACCGTTCCCCTTCCATTTTTAAAAACAATCGTTGCAAAAGGGATGGGCGCGCCACTATTTAAATCTTTTACAACACCAGTAATGATCGTTTGTTGTGCAGTTGCTTCCTTAGTAAAAAAGACTAACGTTAATAGGATAAAAAAATATTTGATGATTTTTTTATCCATGAGCAGATGCAAAGTGTTTCATGAGTTCACAAAATATTTGAACGCTAGACAGCGGCATAGCATTGTACATACTTACACGCACACCTCCTACGGTCCTATATCCTTTAACACCAACCATGCCTTCCGCTTTACATAAACTTAAAAAGCTTTCTTCTAAACTTTGATCTTTTAAAAAGAATACGGCGTTCATTAAACTTCTATCTTCTTTTGCAACACGCACTTCAAAAACAGGTAATGAATCGATGGTTTGGTATAACAAATTTGATTTTGCTGTATTGCGGAGTTGCATTTCAGGAAGGCCACCCTCTTCAATAATCCAACGAAGCGTTAATAAACTTACATAGATTGCAAAAACAGGTGGCGTATTCATTAAAGAACCAGCCGCAATATGTTTTTGATAATCCATGATGGTAGGAATTTTTCTAGCTATTTTTCCTAGTATTTCCTTTTTTACAACCACCATATTTACACCAGCAGCACCCATGTTTTTTTGAGCACCCGCATATATCAGCGAAAACTGATTAAAGTTACGAGGCGCATAAAATATATCACTACTCATATCTGTAACCAGCGGCACAGTTGTATTTGGGAGGTTATGCCACTGTGTTCCTTCTACGGTATTATTGGTGGTAAAATGCAAATATTTAGATGCAGGATCTACCACAAAATTTTTATCAATACGGGTATGATTGTTTGAGGTACTATCTGTTACAACTTCTACGTTTCCAAAGTTTGCTGCTTCTTTGATGGCCTTATTACCCCATATGCCATTGTCACAATAGGCAGCTGTTTCATGCGTATCGAGTAAATTCATGGGTACTTGCATAAACTGTGATGTAGCACCTCCATGCAAAAACAACACTTCATAATCATCTCCAATTTGCATTAGTGATTTTACAGATTGCACTGCTTCATGCATAACATCTTGAAAAAGTGTAGTTCGGTGACCTATTTCTAAAATGGATAAACCAGAACCTTCAAAATTCATAATGGCTTCTGCTGCTTTTTGCATTACAACAGGCGGTAAAATAGAAGGTCCAGAATTGAAATTATGCATTTTCATTGAGGGCTGTAATAATGGTATCGTCATGAAAATCTGTTACTCCACCTGAAACGGCATATTTCATAGCATCTGAAGCAGAAACATTATCTAATAATTTAATATTAGTTTTTGGGATGATATAGGTAATACCTGAAATAGCGTAAGAATGGGGGATATACACAGTAACATGATCGGGCAACCCAAACTCTGTGTTTGTAGGCTGGGTAATAAATCCTATGCGCCAAACGCCCGATACGTCTACATTAACAAGTACGGGCTTATCAAATTTCTTTTTATTGCCTGCAAATGCCTCTAAAAAGTCTTTAACGGATGAATAAATGATCTTAATGCCTGGGGTTCTTTCTAGAACGGTGTCAAAAATAGACACCAATCTTCCCACCACAAACAAAGAAGATAACCAACCCACAAGCAACACCAGAAGAACCACTACCACAAAGCCCAACCCTGGAATTTTATCTAAAGATCCGTCTAATTTTTTATCTAATAAACTGGGAAACAGTGTATTAATTAGATTAGGTAAAAATCCATCGACCCATTGAAATAAGCCAAGTACTACCCATATGGTAACAGCTATTGGGGTTAAAACAATAAGTCCCTGAAAGAAAAATTGAACCAAGCGCTTAATTGTGACCTTGGCTCTAAGCTGCTTATACCTGGTATTCATTGTTAAAATTTAGGTGCAAGTTAATGTATAGTTTGCTCAAACTACCGTTCATCAAAATTACGGATAAATTTAATGGGAAACTTTGGTTACATAAAAAGTTTTCATAGTTTTGCAACCTCAATTCAAAAATGGAAACGCAAGAAAGAATTATACTTAAATCACATGAGCTTTTTATGCTATATGGCATCAGAAGCGTGAGCATGGATGAAATTGCCAACCACCTAGGTATGAGCAAAAAAACCATCTATCAGTACTTTAAAGACAAAGATGCACTGGTAGAAGGGGTCATCAATATTGAAATTCAAAGACACCACGATGAATTTAGCAGGTATGCTGCTATCAGCGAAAATGCAATTCACGAAATTTTTTTAGCACTCGATACCGCACAAGAAATGTTCAAACACATGAACCCTTCCGTGATGTTTGACTTACAAAAATACCATAGCACCGCTTTTGAAACATTTAGAACACACAAAAACACATTCTTTTACGACATCATAAAAGCAAATATTGAAAGAGGGAAATCTGAAGGGTTCTTCAGAAAAGAACTAAACGTTGACGTATTAACAAGATTAAGACTTGCCAATATGTTTTTGATGTTTGACTTTGAACACTTTCCATCCAATAAATTCACAGCTATTGAAATAATCACAGAAACAACTGATAATTTTTTACATGGTTTGGCTACCCAAAGTGGATTACAAGTAATTGATCAATACAAGCAAGAAAGAAAAAAATAAATGAATATGAACAGAAAAAAGATATTGGTTGTAAGCCTTATGCTATCGCTCATTACGTTTGCAGGTATAGCAACTGCACAAACAAAAAATGAATTTAGCATAGCGCAGTGTGTCGAATTTGCTAACAAAAACAACCTACAAGTAAAAAATTCGCTCCTAACCATTAAAAGTCAGGAAGCCATTAATAAAGAAGTGACCGCTTCTGCTTTACCAACTGTAACTGCAACCGTTGGTGGTGTAAATTATTTAGAACTTCCAGTTTCGCTTTTACCAGGTGAAATTTTTGGGGGAGCGGCAGGCAGTTTCATCCCGGTAAGATTTGGTACCAAATTCAATGCTAATGCAAGTATACAGCTACAGCAACTATTATTTGATGGTCAAGTTTTTGTGGCGCTTCAAGCCCGCAGAGCTACCATTGAGCTCCAGCAAAAATCAGCAGAAGTTACCGAGGAAATGATAAAAACCAATATTCACAAAATCTATTACCAGTTGGTTGTAAGCAAAACACAAATTGCATTACTAGATGCGAATATTGAAAGGCTTCAAAAATTAGAGCACGACTCAAAAGAGCTATATAAAAATGGATTTGTAGAGAAATTAGATCTCGATAAAATTGCTGTGCAAATTGCCAATTTACAAACGGAAAAATTAAAGGCCTCAAACGGAATTGAACTTGGATATATTGGTCTTAAAACTTTAATGGGCATGCCTGTTAAAGATACACTAGTGCTAACAGATAAAATTTCAGAAGATCAAATCACAACAGATGTAGCTAACAATCAAGATTATGCATACACCGATCGCAAAGAATTTCAAGCCGTAAGCTTAGGCAAAAAACTAAATGAGTACAATATCAAAAGATACCAATTAAGTTATTTACCCACTATCGCCATGTCGGGCGCATTTACCAAAAATGCCCAAAGAAATCAGTTCAACTTTTTTAAAGGAGGTGACTGGTTTACAACCAGTTTTGTTGGCCTTAACATAAGTGCACCCATTTTTGATGGATTTGCCAGAAAAGCGAGGATCACAAAAGCAAAAATTGATTTACAACAAACCGAAAATCAATTACAAAATTTAAGACTTACCATTGACGCAGAGGTAACGCAAGCAAAAATGAATTTTGCAACGGCTATTAGTACACTTAGCTACCAAAAAAAGAATATGCAATTGGCAGAATCAGTGTATGCGCAAACAAAAAAGAAATATGAAATAGGAACCGGATCCAATATGGAAATCACTGCTGCCCAAACAGATTTAGTAACGGCACAATCCAATTATATTGGTGCCATGTACAGTGCTATCATTGCTAGGGTCGATTACTTAAAAGCAACCGGAAAATTATAATTAAAATAATACGTAAATAAATATACCATGCAAGCATTTATTAAAATCTCACTTGTTAGCGTTTTAGTCACATTTTCGGCATGTACCGGAAATGAAAAAAGTGGAAGTTTAAACGATAAAAAAAATAAACTAGCTGCACTTAAAAAAGAAGTTAGTGCATTAGAATCAGAAATTACAAAACTAGATACAGCAGCTGCCAATCAGGCAACCGGTAAACTTGTTGTTACAGCAGTGCTTACTGCTCAACCATTTAATCACTACATTGATTTACAAGGTAAAATTGAGTCCGAGAGTGTTTCGTATGTAACAGCTCGCGGCGGTGGGGGACAAGTAAAAGGTATTTTTGTGAAAAGAGGTGATGTAGTACCCAAAGGAAAGTTGATCGTAAAATTAGATGATGCGATTCAACGTCAGGCATTGATTGCTGCAGAGCAAGGGCTACAAACACTAAAAACACAATTATCTTTTGCAAATACATTATTACAAAAACAAAAGAACTTGTGGGAACAAAATATTGGAACAGAAGTACAACTAATATCTGCAAAAAACAATGTTGAATTATTAGAAAATCAACTTAAAACAGCGCAAGAGCAAGTAAAAATAAGCCGCGAGCAAGTAGTATTTACGTCGGTATTTAGTGACGTAGATGGTTTTGTAGAAGAAGTGAACGTGCGTGTAGGTGAAATTTTTATAGGTCCTGGTCAAATAAAAATAGTAAACACCACTAAATTAAAAGTAACAGCAGAAGTACCTGAAAACTACAGCCAACGTGTTAAAACAGGAACCAAGCTTGTCATTAACCTTCCTGATTCACAAAAAAGTATTCAGGCCCAAATTTCGGTGGTAGGTAAAATCATCAATCCAAATTCTAGAAGCTTTTATATTGAAGCCAAAGTAGCTGCCGATAAAGATTTAAGACCCAATCAAATTGCACTCGTTCAAATTTTAGATTACAGCACCGAAAATGCCATTGCTATTCCTGTAAACACTTTACAAAATGACGAAACAGGTAAATATGTTATGGTTGCTGTTAATGAGAAAGGTAAATTAATTGCCCGCAAACGTATGGTAACAGTAGGTGAATTCTATAAAGATCAATTAGAAATTAAATCGGGTTTACAAGCAGGTGATCAAATTGTAACAGAGGGATTCCAGAGTTTGTATGATGGACAGTTGATTGTACTTGCTGGTAAATAATTAGAATACGAATAAAAATATTGTATGCAATTCACAGAAAATATAAAAGCCAAATTCAAAGAGTTTGGACCTACCACATGGAGTATCAAAAACAAAACATCCATTTATTTGGTGATTTTGTTTGTGAGCCTTGCGGGTATTTATCAGTTTGTTACACTGCCCAAAGAGCAGTTTCCAGACATTGTCATTCCTACCATTTATGTACAAACTGTGTATGTAGGTAACTCTCCAAAAGATATCGAAAATCTAGTTACAAGACCTATCGAAAAGCAGATCAAAAGTATTACCGGTGCGAAAATTAAAAAATTCACTAGTAATTCGCAGCAAGACTTTTCGGCAATCATGGTGGAGTTTGATACCGATGTAAAAACCGAAATAGCCCTTCAAAAAGTAAAGGATGCCACAGATAAAGCCAAGCAAGACCTCCCAAAAGACTTAACTATTGAGCCAACGGTCATAGAAGTGAGTTTTAGTGAGCAGCCCATTATGTCTGTAAACTTAAGTGGCGATTTTGATTTACCACGTCTAAAAAAATATGCCGACGATTTAAAAGATAAACTAGAAAATCTACCACAAATTAATAGAGTAGATATTGTAGGTGCTCCTGAAAGAGAGTTTCAAATTAACCTAGACAACTACCGTGCACAAAGCGCTGGCATTACTTTTGATGATATTACCAATGCCATTCAAAGAGAAAATATGGACATCTCTGGTGGTTTACTAGAAGTAGGTAATATGAAAAGGTCCCTACAAATAAAAGGGCAACTTAAAACAGCTGGCGATATCGCCAATATCATTGTAAGAAACACCAGTGGTGCTCCTATTTACCTTAAAGATATTGCTACCATTGCAGATACCACTAAAGAACGTGAAAGCTTTGCACGACTAGATGGCAAAAACGTGGTAACACTTAATATCATTAAAAGAAGTGGCGAAAATTTAATTGAGACTTCGGATGGAGTAAAAAAGATAGTAGAAGAAGGTAAAGGAAGTATTTATCCGAGCAATTTAAAAGCCGTTATTTCTGGTGACCAGAGTATAAAAACAAGAAGTTCATTTAATGAACTCGTAAATTCTATTATCATTGGATTTATTTTAGTACTTATTGTACTTATGTTTTTTATGGGCGTAGTAAACGCATTTTTTGTGGCACTTTCTGTACCACTAAGCATGTTTGTTGCCTTTGTATTTTTACCCGGCGCCGATTTAATTGTTGGTACACATGTTACCCTCAATTTTATTGTACTATTTGCACTACTATTTGGACTTGGTATTATTGTGGATGACGCCATTGTGGTGATAGAAAATACCCACCGCATATTTGTAGAAGGTAAGGGCAAATTAAGTGTCAATAATGCTGCAAAAATGGCAGCAGGAGAGGTTTTTATACCAGTACTAGCTGGAACTATCACAACACTTGCTCCATTTTTCCCGCTCCTATTTTGGCCCGGTATCATTGGTAAGTTTATGGTGTACCTACCTACCATGCTCATATTTACGCTAGCAGCGTCATTAGTAGTTGCCTTTATTATCAACCCTGTATTTGCGGTTGATTTTATGAATCACCCAGAAACAGATAATAAAGAACCTAAATCTGGCATCTTTAAAAAGAAAGGATTTTGGATTGCTATTGCTCTTGGCCTTTTATTGGATATTGCAGGTGCTCCATTTTTTGGAAACTTATTAATTACGTTCATGCTACTTGTTGTATTAAACAGGTATTTCATTACAGATGCGATTCACAATTTCCAAAACAAAGCCCTTCCGTGGATCATGAATCATTACGAATCATTATTAAAGTGGGCTTTAAAAGGTTGGAGACCTGTACATTTATTAATAGGTATTATCGCGTTATTTTTTGTTTCGTTGTTTGTATTTGTAGGATCCATTATTGGCGGAAGAATTCCAGTAACGTTTTTTCCTAAAGGAGATCCTAACCAACTATTTGTATACCTTAAATTACCGGTAGGATCTGATGTTCGTTACACTGATTCTATTACGCGTGTATTAGAAGGCAGGGTTAATAAAGTATTAGGTACTGACAATGGAAAAACAAATCCAATTGTAGAAAGTGTTATTAGTAACGTAGCTGTTAATGCCGCGGACCCTACTAGTGGTGACCGTACCACAAGAAGTGAACTTGGTCGTATACAAGTATCGTTTGTGGAATATGAAAAAAGAGACGGCACAAGCACAGCTCCTTACCTAGAAAAAGTAAGACAAGCGGTGCAAGGCATTCCTGGAACAGAAATAAGTGTAAACCAAGAAAGTGGCGGACCACCAACCGACCCTCCAATCAACATAGAAATTGCCAGTGAAGATTTTGATGCCATGATTAAAACGGCTTCTTCACTAAAAAATTATCTAGACTCTATTCGCGTTCCGGGTGTAGAGGAGCTTAAAATGGATGTGGATTTAAAAAATCCAGAAATCACGTTAAGTATCGATAGAGAACGTGCTTTAATTGAAGGTGTTTCTACTGCCCAAATTGGTATGCAAATTAGAACCGCATTATTTGGTAAAGAAATTTCAAAAATCAAAGAAGGTAAAGAAGAATATAAAATTCAGTTACGCAACAACGCGATTCAGCGAAAGAGCTTAACGGATTTATTAAACATGCGTATCTCATTTAGAGATATGGCTTCTGGTGGCGCCGTTAAAAACATTCCTATCAGTGCACTTGTAAAGGTAGATCCAACAAGTACACTAGGAAGTGTTAAACGTAAAAACCAAAAGCGTTTAATTACACTACGCTCCAATGTGTTAACCACCGAAGGTTACAATGCCACTGGTGTTAACCAAGTAATTGCTAAACATATTGCGGATTTTAAAGGCGTTACAGATGCTGTAACCATTAAGCAAACTGGTGAAGGTGAACAACAAGCAGAAACCGTTGCCTTTTTAGGAAAAGCACTTTTAATTGCACTGATGCTCATTTTATTTACGCTTGTGCTACAATTCAATTCGGTAAGTAAATCGGTAATCATTTTAAGTGAAATCTTATTTAGTGTAATTGGTGTGTTTTTAGGTTTCGCAATAACTGGCATGGAAGTATCAGGCCTCATGACCGGACTGGGTATTGTAGGTCTTGCTGGTATTGTGGTTAAAAACGGAATTCTAGTGATTGAATTTGCCGACGAATTAAGAAGCAGGGGTATGAAAACCAGAGACGCGATTATTCAGGCAGGTAAAACAAGAATTATTCCGGTACTATTAACTGCAGTAGCTGCGATACTTGGTTTTATTCCAATAGCCATTGGTTTTAACATCAACTTTATCACTTTATTTTCTGAATTAAACCCGCATATCTTTTTAGGTGGCGATAGTGTTGCGTTTTGGAAACCACTTAGCTGGACCATTATATTTGGACTTGCATTTGCGTTTTTCATGACACTTATTATTGTTCCAAGTATGTACTTGATTGCTGAGCGCCTTCGCAGACCGATGCGTAAAATGTTTGGTGGGACCTGGATTAGTTTTTTAGGTATTCCTCCATTTACATTTATCTTCTTATTTTTAATGGTGGCTGCAATGATCAAGCAAAAAATAAAAGTGAAAGCAAGAAAAAACAAATTACGAAACGCAGGCGAAACCTTTGTAAGTAGCTGGTTTTAAAATAAAATGTTATGATACAAAATCACGAAATCGATTACAAAATCTATGGAGAAGAAATGCAGTATGTGGAGGTTGAATTAGACCCTAACGAATCTGCAATTGCCGAACCAGGCGCTTTTATGATGATGGACGATGGCATTCAAATGGAAACACTATTTGGTGACGGTAGTAATCAACAGTCTAGCTTTTTAGGTAAACTGATGAATGCCGGAAAACGTTTATTGGTCGGTGAAAACCTTTTCATGACAGCGTTTACCAATACAACGGGCGGTATTAAAACCGTAAGTTTTGCATCACCGTATCCGGGTAAAATTATTCCGCTTGATTTATCGAGGTACCAAAACAAAATTATTTGTCAGAAAGATGCATTTTTATGCGCTGCAAAAGGCGTAAGTGTGGGTATCGAATTTCAACGTAAACTAGGTACTGGCTTATTTGGTGGTGAAGGATTTATCATGGAAAAATTAGAAGGTGATGGTATGGCTTTTTTACACGCCTGTGGTCATGTGGTACAAAAACAATTACAAGAAGGTGATTTATTAAAAATTGACACCGGCTGTATTGTAGGTTTTACTTCTAGTGTTCAATATAATATTGAATTTATTGGCGGTATTAAAAACAGCATTTTTGGAGGCGAAGGTTTATTTTTTGCAACGCTCAGAGGACCAGGTACTGTTTGGATTCAAACCCTACCTATTAGCCGACTAGCTGGCCGAATTTTACAATACGCTACAACATCTAGAAGAGAAGAAGGCAGTGTACTTGGTGGCATTGGTAATATATTAGATGGCGATGGCTGGAGATAATTCAAAAAACCAAGATTCGCTCAAAGCATTTTTTGATAAAAAAGTTGCGGTTTACAATCAGGTAAGTTTTATTAAAGACGACCCTATTTGTATACCGCATTTGTTTTCAAAAAAACAAGACATTGAAATTGCCGGTTTTTTTGCAAGCATTTTTGCATGGGGTAATAGAACCACTATTATACAAAAATCCAAAGAGCTTATGCAGCTAATGGATAATATGCCACATGAATTTTGTACAGGACATCAGGAGTCTGACCTCAAAAAATTACTAACCTTTAAACACCGCACATTTAACACCACCGACTTACTATATTTTATCGAATTTTTGAAAACGCATTATAGTGCGCACGAAAGTTTAGAAACTGCTTTTTGTTTAGCACCAGACAATAACCCAGCAGCGAGGCTTCATCATTTTCATCAGTATTTTTTTTCACTCCCTGATGCCCCACCCCGAACCAAAAAGCATATTGCAACACCAATTAAAGGTTCCACTTGTAAACGCCTTAACATGTACCTCAGGTGGATGGTTCGTAAAGACAATAAAGGCGTTGACTTTGGTATTTGGAACCGCATTAAGCCCAGCGAACTTATTTGCCCTATTGATCTTCATGTTGCGCGGGTTGCCAAAAGATTCCAATTACTAGACCGTACAAAAATAGACTGGCAAGCAGGTTTAGAACTAACCCAATACCTCAAAACACTTGACCCAAAGGACCCCGTAAAATATGACTTTGCTTTATTTGGACTAGGTGTCATAGAAAAGTATGTGTAATTTAATAGTATGGAATTAAGCCTCGAAACCATAGAAAAACTGGACCGTGGAGCGTTAATACAATTAATTAACGAATGGATCACCCAAGACTTTAAAAAGCTGCTACTAGTGCTATACCGCCTTGATGTTAGCGAGAAAAAACTAAGTCAACTAATAGCAGAAAATAAGGGCATTGATGCTGCCAATATTATTGCCACCCTCATCATTGAACGCATTGCTGCAGCCAAGGCTTCTCGGGAAAAGTACAAAATGGACCCTTCTAGCATCCCAGAAGACGAAAAATGGTGAATATTTAACAGAAAAATCCGTCAAAATCTGTTATAATGTATAACTTTATAGGATAAACCTAAAACACTTTTTATGAAAAAAATAATGATGCTTGCCGTTGCAGCTTTACTAACTACAGGTGCTGTATTTGCATGTGATGGTAAAAAAGATTGCACTAAATGCAAAAAAGAAGAAAAGAAAGCTTGTGGTAAAGACTGCAAGAAAGATTGCAAAAAATGCAAGAAAGACACAAAAACTGTAAGCGTTGTAAAAAAATAATTTTACAACCTGATATCAATAAAAAAGCCGCTAACATGTTAGCGGCTTTTTTATTGACAAGAACTTACTTATAATAATTTGGCGATTGAGGGTAAATCAAAAACTTCATGCGTTGCTTTTACATGCGGCGTGGCGCCAATATGATTTACAAAAATAGTATCCATACCCGCATTGATACCTCCTTTAATGTCGGCGTCTTGGTTATCGCCAATCATTATACTAGTAGTAGCTGTGGCGCCCGTTTTAGCAAATGCGTAATCAAAAATTTCTTTGTTGGGCTTTAAACTATTACTTGCTTCGGAAGTAATAACGGCACCAAAATACGGCGCCAGCCCAGCATGCTTAATTTTTTGATGTTGCACATTTTCAAACCCATTTGTAACAAGGTGCATCTGATACCCTTTCCCTTGCAAATAAGTGAGTAGCTCAGTAGCACCATCAAACAACCCTTTTTTGGTAGGTAATACTTCTAAAAAATCTAGTGACATTTGCCTTGATAAGGTTTCGTCGGCAATTTTATATTCTAGAAGTGCCAACCACATCCGTTTCCACTTTAATTCGTCTTGCTTAATAAACCCCTTGGTATACCTATCCCATAAACGATGGTTGTGCGCGCTATAATGATCAAAAAAATGATCAAAGTTTTCCACGCCCTTACTTACCAAGTTGTGCGCAGTGTATAGGTCTTGCAGGCTTTCTTTGGCATTGGTTTCAAAATCCCAAATAGTATGATCGAGGTCAAAGAAAAGGTGCTGGTATTTCATGACCCAAAGTTAAACTAGTTTTACAAAAAAAATATGTTACTTCGTAGTATGATAGTTGTAATTACAGGCGCCTCTAAAGGAATTGGAAAAGCAGTAGCCACTGCCTTTGCTCAAAAAGGTGCGACACTCCTTCTTTGCAGTAGAGGTGAAGCAGCCTTATACAATACGGTTTCTGAATTACAAACTGCCTACCCAGATGCAACTATTAAAGCAAGGCCCACAGATATGTCCAATGAAGCGGAAGTACTTGCTTTTGCAGCCTGGTGCTTAGAAAAAGGCACGCCCGATATTATCATAAATAATGCAGGTCATTTTGTACCCGGCAGTATTTACAATGAAGCGCCTGGTACATTAACCTCCATGATTGAATCAAACTTATATAGTGCCTATCATTTAACCAGGGCCTTACTAGCTCCCATGATGGCCGCTAAAACCGGACACATTTTTAATATTTGCTCCATTGCCTCGCTTAACGCATACGCCAATGGCGGTAGTTATAGCATTAGCAAATTTGCACTAGCTGGATTCACAAAAAATTTACGCGAAGAATTAAAGCCGCATGGCATTAAGGTAACTGGTGTATATCCGGGTGCTGTTTATACAGCTAGTTGGGACGGATCGGGTGTTGATCCTAAAAGAATTATGGAAGCTGCTGATGTTGCTACTATGATTACAGCAGCAGCTTCATTATCTATCACAGCAGTTGTTGAAGATATTGTTTTAAGGCCTCAGTTAGGCGACTTATAATATAGGAATCTATTAGCCAATTAAGCCCAAGTAGCAAGTACGGTTACACCACCTTTTACCACCTCATTAAGTGCCACATTAATTTTAGTGCCTACGGGTAATAAAATATCTACGCGGCTACCAAATTTAATAAAACCGTACTCGTCGGTTTGCTTAACCTCCTGTCCTACTGTGGTATAATTACAAATACGCTTGGCAAGTGCACCCGCAATTTGTTTGTATAAAATAGTACCGTGGTTATTTTCTACCGCAACACTCCATCTTTCATTTTCGGTAGAAGATTTAGGATGCCACGCTACCAGGTACTTTCCTTTGTGGTACTGGTTATACACCACTTTACCGCTCATTGGATTTCTATTCACGTGCACATTGGCTGGGCTCATAAATACACTTACCTGAATACGTTTGTCTTTAAAATATTCTACATCCGTAATTTCTTCAATCACCACTACTTTACCATCGGCAGGACAAATAATTTGATTGTCGTTGATGGTTAACGTTCTATTAGGAATTCTAAAAAATGAAATAATGAATAGAAAAAAGAAAAGCGTTAGTCCAAAAATAGCCCCTGCAATTCTTGGGCAACAGGTTCCGAAATAAGAAATTGAAATTAAATTAATCACGCCAAAAATTAAGGCAGTGATTCCTATGGTACGGTAACCTTCGCGGTGAATTGTCATAATGGTAATTTGTGGTGCAAATGTAAAGTAAAATCTATTGCGTAAAAAGGGTAAGTATAAGCCATACACTAGGGCCTGCTAGTAACAAAGAATCAAAACGATCAAAAAAACCACCATGCCCTGGCAAAATATTGCCACTATCTTTAACACCGGCCATTCTTTTAAATTTACTTTCTATCAAATCGCCAATAGTGCCAGTTATTGCAGCCGTAGCACTCACAATAACAAGTGTTTGATAAGAGAGCCCTGTTAGTGCCTTACCTAATAACACCACTGCAACTACTGCAAGAATCGCTCCACCAATGGTTCCCTCCCATGTTTTTTTAGGAGACACCACAGAAAGCGGTGTTTTACCTATAAATGAACCTACAACATAGGCCATGGTATCATTGATCCAAATACTAACTATAACAAGCATGGGTAACACATAATATTGTGTGGTACCTAACACTGAGGCCCAATGTGCAGATGCTAAATGTGTAATCGCAAAAAAGCTAGCAGTCATATACGCAAGTCCAAACAAGCTATACAATACGTGGGCTGTTTTAGTATGAATGGTTGGGGTGCTTTTTGTGAGTTTACTGTATTCAATTAAGCAACCTGTGTGCACAATTAAAAAAAGTATAATAAAACTATTGATGCTGAAAAAAATAGCACCGAGCATGACCAATACAAAAATAATTGCTGAGAAAGCCCTTGTTTTAAAAGTTTGAGGATCAAGTGCCATGCAAAAAATTATACGGTAAAGTCCAAATGTTCTGATTGCTGATCAATGAGTTCGCGCGCAAATAAAACCATGTCGTGAGGTACATAGAGTTGTATATCACCAAACATAGGATAACTACTGTCTTGCTTATTTAATAATTGCACAGGCACATCATTGTCTGCAAGCAAGCCTTCAATAATGGAAGCTTCTGCAAAAACACGTGTACTAAATATTTTTTCCCAAGACATAATATATGATTCAGTAAATGAGACCAACTACAATTGTAAAGTTACAATGGTTTAGCCAATGTAGCGCTATACTTTTTAAGTGCATTAAACGAGAACCATAATATCAGGAGCCCATTAAGCCCAGACAAAATGGAAAAGTTTTCATCCATGGCCTTTTCTATTGATTTACCCTGTAACGTAACAATATAGAGCTGCGTTACAATGAGTCCGTTGTTTAAAAAATGCATCAATATACTGAGCCAAATATTTTTAGTTTGATAAAAAAGAAATCCTAGCACGATACCAAGTGCAGTTCTAGACAAAAAACCAAAAAATGAAAAATGTATCGCACTAAATAATACACTCGTTATAATAATACCTACCCAAACATTTTTTGTCCAACCAATAAATAGGGGCTGAATGGTAGACCTAAATAATATTTCTTCAAAAATTGCGGGCGCCAACGCCATCACAAATAGTGCTGTAATATAATCTAGCACACTATCCATGCGGGCCATATTGAGCATCAGTGTTTTATAGTTTTGCTCTAATGCTTTTGCTTGTTCTAATAATTTTGCAGGCAGATAAATATGCTGGTTAATTTCTGCAAGTGCACCACTCAGCAAAATGCCGCCAAGAGCAATAAACGCGGTATACAATACTAATTTTGGGCCAGCAATACGCGAAAAACCAAGTGCGGATATGGTGCTTTGCGAATCCTTTTTATTAATGCGCGTAAAAATCATGGCAGGAAAAACAAACGCAATTAGGGTAGCGCCCAAATTGAGGATTTTTGAAAGGCCCGCATTGGCCGGTAAATTAAGAAGTGCAGGCACTTCTAATAATTTACAATGTAGTAGTTGGCTACCTACAAGCGTTAATAAATAGGTACCAACAATCATAAATAGGCCCAAAAGGCCCATTAAAAAAACAAATTGAATCGGATAACTATAGGTTTGTTTCATGAGTTGAAAAATAAGCTTGTAAATTTGTGCGCCAACCGTAAAGCCAATCTAATGCGTGTCTAAGATAAGACTTGAACCACTCATAGCAAAAAGCGGTTAAACAATATATAACCATGGTTAAAATAGATACAATAGAACTGCCCGATTTTCCGCTTTTGTTAGCGCCCATGGAAGATGTGAGTGACCCTCCCTTTAGAGTGGTGTGTAAAGAAAACGGAGCAGATTTAATGTACACCGAATTTATTAGTAGCGAAGGCCTCATTAGAGACGCCATCAAGAGCCGTAAAAAACTGGATATTTTTGATTACGAAAGACCCGTAGGGATTCAAATATTTGGAGGTGATGAAGACAGTTTGGCACTTGCTGCAAAAATTGTAGATGTTACCAACCCCGATTTACTAGATATTAATTTTGGGTGCCCCGTAAAAAAAGTAGCCTGCAAAGGTGCAGGTGCAGGTGTTTTAAAAGACCTAGATTTAATGGTACGGTTAACGTCGGCGGTTGTAAAGGCCACTAAATTACCCGTTACGGTAAAAACAAGATTGGGTTGGGATGAAGACAGTAAAAATATTGAAGAAGTAGCGGAACGCCTGCAAGACGTAGGTATTAAAGCACTCAGCATTCACGGACGTACCCGCGCACAAATGTATAAGGGCGAAGCCGATTGGACGTTAATTGCCAAAGTAAAAAACAACCCACGCATTCATATTCCCATTTTTGGAAACGGAGATATTGATAGCCCACAAAAAGCAGTGGCGTATAAAAATAAATATGGCGTAGATGGCGTCATGATTGGTAGAGCCGCTATTGGATATCCATGGATTTTTAGAGAAATCAGGCACTATATTAAAACCGGAGAAATCATGGCAGCGCCAACCGTAGCAGAGCGTGTAGCGGTTTGCAAACAACACTTAATACAATCGGTGGCATGGAAAGGACCTGTGGTGGGTATCAACGAAATGAGAAGACATTACGCCAATTATTTAAAAGGTTTACCGGGCATTAAAGATTATAGAAGTAGGCTGGTTACTATTAAAGAAAGTGAAAGTGTTGAAGAAGTGCTTGACGAAATCGGAGAAGTATACAAAGACTTTATTGTAGAAAGAAGCCCCATTGAATTAGTGAACTACCACGAAAATTGTCCACTGTAACATATTATTTCAACTCCGTAGCAACTGCTTCATCAAGTGGTGAAACGGTTTGCGGAAAATAAGCCTGTAACACACCTTCTTCACTTACTACATATTTACAAAAATTCCAGACAGGGGCCTGATTACACCAACCATTGGCACTTGCACTTGACAACCACTCGTATACGCCTTGTTGTTCGGAACCCTTTACCACACTGCCTTTGCGCATCAGTAAAAAAGTAACGCCATAATTTACCTTACAAAAACTGGCAATATCGGCATCAGATTTTTTTTCTTGCCCCTTAAAATCATTGGCTGGAAATCCAACTACAATTAAATTGTCTTTATGTTGTTGGTAGAGTGCTTCTAATTCTTTGTATTGTCCTGTGTAACCACAATCAGAAGCCGTATTTACAAGTAATACTTTTTTACCCCTAAACGTTTCAAAAGAAAGCGTATCGCCGTTATTTAAAATAGCTTGCAACGCATAAAAATCTTTTTGAGGTTGCTTATTTTCTGTATTTAGCTTACTGGCATTTTTAGCACCCATTAATTTCCCCGGAAACATAATAACTGGATACATGGATTTTAAAATGGATTGCCGATAGCTCATGTCTTTCTTTTTCATGACTAATACAGAGCCAACAATAACACCAAAAACAATCGCAAATTTTATCATTATGGATTTTTTATTTTGAAAAAGCGTACGCATTAACCTATTAATTTTTTTAACAACCATCCCTTGCCCGTATACGGCGGATATTTAAAATCTGGATCGATCCAAGTAGGTGTTTTCATCACCGATTTAATATGTGAAAATGTATCAAAACTTAACTTGCCATGATATCCGCCCATGCCGCTAAAACCCCTGCCGCCAAAGGGTAATGCGTGGTTGGTAAGATGAAAAATTGCATTATTAACGCAGGCACCTCCCGATGGAACGTTGTTTAACCAATACTGCTCGGTGGTATTATTACTTGTAAACACATAAAATGCCAATGGATTTGGATTGCGCCTGATTATTTCAAGCGCTTCTTCATTGGTATTGTAGGTGAGTATAGGAAGTATCGGACCAAAAATTTCGTCCTGCATAATTTTACTATCCAGTGCTACATCTGTTAGAATAGTAGGCTCAATAAATAAAGTAGCTGGATTTGATTTTCCACCATACACCACTTTACCATCTTGCAAATAACCTACAAGGCGCTGCCACTGTTTTTCATTGATGATTTTTCCGTAACCATCTGTATTTTCTGGATCTTCTCCATAAAACTTTTTGGTAGCTATCATAAGTTCTTCAATCAAACTATCTTTTAATGCAGTTGGCACGAGCACATAATCTGGCGCGACGCATATTTGACCACAATTGGAAAATTTAGCATTGGCAATTCGTCTCGCAGCTACACGTATGTTAGCATCAGAAGCAAGTACAGCAGGACTTTTGCCACCTAACTCTAAAGTAACAGGTACTAATTTTTCGGCGGCTTGTTTGTAAATAATTTTACCTACAAAAGTGCTTCCGGTATAAAAAATATGATCAAATCTAAAATTTTCAAAGAGTGGCGGTAATACTTCAGCGCCTTCCCCTTCTATGTATAAAACATAATTTTCAGAAAATAACTGCTTGATTATTTTTCCCATCACAGCAGCGGTAGCACCTGCAAACTCACTGGGTTTTAATACCGCGCAATTGCCTGCGGCAATCGCGCCAATCAGTGGTGTAAATAAAAGTTGAAATGGATAATTCCAAGGTGCAATAATACACACCACACCCAGTGGTTCCGGAACGGTATAACAACTAGAAGGCTGATTTAATAAATTGGTAGGCACACTCGTGGGCTGCATCCAATTTTTTAAATGCTTGATGGTGTATTTGAGCTCACTTAAAAAAAAGCCAATTTCAGAGGCCCAGGCTTCTTCTTCGGTTTTTTTTAAATCTATGTGGAGCGCCTTCGCTAGTTCTTTTTCGTGGTCTAATACCAATTGTTGCAAGGCCTCAAGTTTTGCAAGCCTAAACGCAAAACTTTGTGTAGCCCCAGATATAAAATATTGTCTGAGCGCTTGTAACTGTTCATTCATGAGAAACTGGTTAATTTTGAAGCAATTTATACCATAATAACGATACTCTTATCCTAATTGTTTGGGCCCTAAATATAATTTTAGCGTTTCGCCATTTTTTAATAATTTAACCATCTCAAAAAACTTGTAGGGTCATTCCTACTTCAACGATTTTATACCTATGAAAAAACAGACCAAGAAAAAATTGTTAGCGGCAAAAACTACAGAAGTTGCAGCAACAAAAACCGAAGTAGCGGCCGCAGACTCGAGACGTTCTTTTTTAAGAAACGGATTACTTGCTGCAGCAGGATTTTATATTGTTCCGAGGAGTGTGCTAGGACGTGGCTTTACAGCGCCTAGTGATAAATTACAAATTGCAGGTATTGGTGCCGGCGGTAAAGGAGAAAGTGATTTGTACAATTTCTTTATGTCTGGAAAAGCGGATATCGTAGCGCTTGCAGATGTTGATAGCAGACAAACCGAAAAGAGCAGAGCTAGGTATACAAAGGCCAATGTGTATGAAGATTTCAGGGAAATGTTGGACAAAGAAAAAGGTAGAATTGACGCCGTGTCAGTGTCTACTCCAGACCACACACACGCAGTAGCCGCCATGGCTGCCGTGCAACTGGGCAAACACGTATATGTTCAAAAACCATTGACACACGATATTTATGAAGCACGTATGCTTACAGAAGCTGCACGTAAATACAAAGTAGTTACTCAAATGGGTAACCAAGGTGCATCTGGAGATGGCGTTCGCAAATTACAAGACTGGTACAACGCTGGTGTGATTGGCGACGTGCATACCATTTACTGCTACACAGACCGTCCGGTATGGCCGCAGGGTATCTCTTGGCCAGCTAGCAGCTCACCTATCCCAGCAGGTCTTAATTGGGACTTGTGGCTCGGTACAGCACCTAAAAAAGATTATATCGATGGATTGCTTCCATTTAACTGGAGAGGCTGGTGGGATTACGGTACCGGCGCCCTAGGTGATATGGCTTGTCATATTATGGCACCCGCTTTTGCGGTGATGGGACTTGGCTATCCACTTTCGGCTCAGTGTAGCGTGGCTACGCCGTATGTAAGAAACTGGAACAAAGCGTATGCGCCGGAGAGTGCCCCCATTGCTTCACATATTACACTTCAATTTAAAGGACAACCTGGTAAACCAAATGTTACCCTTCACTGGATGGATGGTGGTATTCAACCAGAGCGTCCAGAAGAATTAGGCCCTAACGAAAAGATGGGCGGTGATGGAGAAAACGGTGTTATTTTTATTGGTACCAAAGGAAAAATGATGTGTGGTACCTACGGTGTACTTCCTCAATTATTACCAACTCATTTATCTAAAACAACCATTGTTCCTGCAAACGCAGTACGCGTAAAAAATGGAGAAGCAGGTCACTACTCAGCTTGGGTAGAAGCTTCTATTGCAGGTTTTAACAGCCCTGAAGCTAAAAACTTAAGTTCTAATTTTGATATTGCTGGTCCATTAACAGAAAGTGTTTTGATGGGTAACCTAGCTATTAGAAGTTACGATTTACAAGCAAAAGATTCAAAAGGAAATATCAATTACCCAGGCCGTAGTATTAAATTATTATGGGATGGTCCAAATATGAAAATTACCAATTTTGATGAAGCCAATCAGTTTGTAAAACGCAACTACCGTGATGGTTGGAGCTTAGGCGTATAAATTGATTATGGAAAATATTGCGGATTTATTTTTATTAAGAAAGGATATCACTTTTTTAAACTTCGGTTCTTTTGGTGCAACGCCTGCGCCTATTTTTGATGCCTATCAAAAATGGCAAAGGGTATTAGAAGCTGAGCCCGTGCAGTACATTGTATTTGATGGACCCGGCTATTTGCAAACATCTAGAGAAGCGTTAGCAAAATACATGGGTGTTGCAGATAAAGATGATTTGGTGTTTATAACCAATCCATCATTTGCCGTTAACATGGTGGCAAAAAACTTTCCATTACAACCTGGTGATCAAATTTTAACCACCGATATTGAGTATGGCGCCTGTGACAGAACATGGGCGTATTACTGCGCACAAAAAGGCGCCGAATATATCAAGCAAAAAATTACGCTACCCATCACCAGCAAAGAAAAATTTATTGAAGAATTTTTTGCGGGCATCACACCTAAAACAAAAGCGGTTTTTATTAGTCATATTACGAGTGCAACTGCATTAAAATTACCGGTGCATGAAATTTGTGCGATTGCCAAACAAAAAGGACTCATCACTTTTGTAGACGGCGCGCACGGACCTGCACAAACAAGTGTAGATCTCGCTACTTTAGAAGCAGATTTTTATACCGGCGCTTGTCATAAATGGATGATGGCACCCAAAGGATGTTCTTTTTTATATGCACATAAAAGTGTGCAAGAAATTTGTGATCCGCTCGTGGTAAGTTGGGGTTACAAAGCTTTAAAGCCAAGCCATTCCAAGTTTTTAGATTACCATCAAATGATTGGTACCAGAGACTTTTCGGCGTTTTTAACGGTGCCGGATTGCGTAGCATTTATGGAAAAGTACAACTGGGCTGATGTTTCTAAAAAATGTCATGAACTGGTACTTTCAAATGCGCAGCGCTTTTTTGATTTACTAGGTGCTACACCTATTTGTCCATTAACAAGTGAGTGGATTGGTCAAATGATTAGTATTCCCATTAAAACATCGGAACCTGAAATTTTACAGCGTACACTATTTACCGAATATCAAATAGAAGTGCCCATCATGCGCCAAGGAAATGATGTGTACTTAAGATACTCCATCAATGGTTTTAACAGTCAATCCGATATGGATCGGCTCTATCAGGTGGTAGCCGAACTTCAGCAACAAGGGCGCCTTTAGAAATACTTCTGCATATATTTTGCATCAAGCCCAGCAGCATCTATTGGATTGGTTCCAGTAAAGGCTTCCTGCTCCACAAAAAAAGTTTCTAGGCCGTATTTAGCACCTGCTTTTAATACCTTTTTAAAATCGATAATACCTGTGCCTAACACACAAGACTCGTGTCCATTATTAGCCGTTTTTACGAGGTCTTTAACGTGACATAATTTAAAACGGTTTGGATATTTTTTTAACCATGCAATTGGATCTTCGTTTGCTGCATTCACCCAGTAAATATCCATTTCAAAATCTACGAGTGCAGGGTCAGTACCTTGCATCATTAGATCTTGTGGCATTTGACCATCCATTGGAATAAATGAATAGTCGTGGTTATGGTAGGCAAATTTAATGCCGTGCTTTTTTGCAATTTTACCAGACACATTAAACTCATCTGCAAATGCTTTAAAATTATCCAAGCTTTTTTGCGTGCCTTTATGCGGACAAATTAAATACTGCATTCCAATGGCCGCAGCTTCTTCAGATTTTTTATCAAAATCCGTTAGGTTATCACAATGGCTAGATACTATTTTCATGCCTAAATCATCGATGTAGGTTTTAAACCCTTTGTGACCCATGCCCCAAAACATGCCCTGCGGTCCTTCGTAACTTTCAATTTGTTTGTACCCAAAACTAGCCAGTTTAGCAAGTGTGCCTTTGGCGTCCTCCATCATATTTTCTTTAACTGTCCACAGCTGAATGCCAAATGAAGGAATTTTAAATCCTGCGGCAGCATCCAAAAAATTGGCCTTACTTAAAAAAGGAACACTCAATCCTATCGCCGCAAAAGAACTATTCCGTAAAAAATCTCTTCTATTAATTGACATCGTACTTACTATTTTAATGATACATTTTTAATGCTGTTACTAGGTAGCCCAAGCTTTATCGCCTTTTTTGTAAGGAACACAACCTTCATATTTTCCAGGAATCGCAACATACCTAAGTGCTTGTGTAGCGCCTATTTCAGAGCTAAAGTAACCCCAAAGTGTAAGCTGTTTGATCATGGTAAAATAATGCGTAGGCTGTTGCGACGTTTTAGTTTCTTGGTATTTTTTGGCTTCTGCATCCAAATCAACAATCATTTTTTGTTGCTCTTCTGGGGTTGCCGTATTAAATGCTTTTCCAATTTTAGCCTTGGCATCTTTGAACGCGAGCGCAGCGAGTCCGTCTTTAAATACTTTTTGATCTTTGGCATCGTAACAATCTGTTACGATCACACCCATAAACTCACCCACTTTGGCAGCTTTTGCACCTGGTGTGTTAGTGGTAGGAATAATAATTTCTGCGATATCGTTTAACAAGCTCATATCTGCAGCAGATAATACACCCGCGGCAGCATCTGGGTTTGCTTTACAACCGCTTAAAAAAGCAGATGACCCAATAATAGTTCCCCCGAGTAATAGGGCAACACTTGATAAAGCTTCTCTTCTATTCATGGTTATTGATTGATAAATTATACATCACAAATTTTAATCGCTTGCTTTAGTGAAGCAAGTGGATCTTTAGACGCTGGAATAAATTCTTGTGCCACATATTTTTTAAATCCAGTGGCTACAATGGCTTTCATGATAGCCGGGTAATATAACTCCTGCGTATCATCAATTTCATGACGTCCAGGTACACCCGCTGTGTGGTAATGACCAATGTATTCGTGGTAGGTATTAATAGTATGAATCACATCACCTTCATCTACCTGCATGTGGTAAATATCGTAGAGTAATTTAAAATTAGGCGACCCAATTTTTTTACAAAGTGCTACGCCCCAACCCGTTCTATCACACATATAATCTTTGTGGTCTACTTTACTATTGAGGAGTTCCATAATAATAGTAACGCCTCTTTTTTCGGCGTGGGCCATAATTTGTTTAAGACCTTCGGCACAGTTTTCAAGACCTGTTGCATCATCAAGGGTAGCTGTTCTATTACCACTAAAACAAATTAAATTTGTATAGCCAGCATCTGCTACTAAATCGATATGCTCATTGTATTTTTGAATGAGCACTGCATGATTTGTTTTGTCTGCCCAACCTTTTGTTAAACCAATTTCGGCACCATTACACATGGTTGAAACAAGTCCGTATTTTTTAAGCATGGGCCAATCGGAAGGACCCACTAAATCAATACCTACAAGACCCATTTCTTTTGCTGCTTTACAAAGGTCTTCAAGTGGGATACCACTAAAGCACCAACGACATACCGAATGATTGATATTTCCTTTTAATCCTTTATCCATAGGTATTTCAGAGTTGGATGTTGCCGCAGATGCGAATGATCCAAGCGCGCTACTTGCAGCAAAGGTAGCAGCACCTGCCACCATATTTTTAATCACGTTTCTTCTATTGTTAGACATTGTTTTTCTTTTAAAATATTAAGCGGCTACTTTGTTTTTATTACGCATGTATAAAAATAAACCCGCAAATGCTACTGATAAAAATACTGGAATCAAAAGTGTTGTGTTTAATACAGCCTGACCTGCCTCTGCTGGCGTTAATGATGAAGCTTGTAACTCCGCATAATGATCACCCATAAATATCATATACACCGATACTGCAAACATACCAGCCCCACCCATGAGGTTTAAACCCACGGCACCTGTTTCTGGTAAATTTTCTGCAACAAAACCAAGCATGGTGGGCCAAAAATAACACACACCCATTCCAAAAACAACCGCACCTACAAATAACATATTACCTGTTGTGTGACCCATGATATATAATCCTAGTGCCGATAATACGGCCGATAAAAATAAAACACCCGTTGGTGAAAAGCGGTGTACCACTGGTTCTGCAAGGCCACGGCCTATCACCATAATTCCTGTTTCAAGGGTTAATAATAAAAGTGCATTATCAGAAACATTTTTGAGTAACACATCAATCCACTGACCTGTAAATAATTCGGTGATGGCGGTACCAAACATGAGCACAATCATCACTAAAAAAAGTGGGTTAAGCAAGGCCTTGTACATCGCTGCTGTTGAAATACCGCTCGCCACACGTTCTGTAACTGGAAAATCTAATTTGCTAAAAAAGTATCCATAGAGTAATGTTGGAATAGCCATCAGTCCTACCTGTACCTGCCAACCAATACCCGCTTTGCTTAAAAAATAAACAATGAGTGTACCAATTACAATTCCACCCGGAAACCACAAGTGAAAGTGGTTTAATTTGGTTGTTTTATTATCTGGGTAAATCGTTGCTACAAGTGGGTTACAAGCTGCTTCGACGGTTCCGTTGGCGATACCAATACAAAGCGTAGAAATAAATAAACCCCAATAACCGCCGGCAAAAACGGTGAGCAAAATACCTGCCAAATGAAATATAAAAGCCACCAACAACAACTTTTTCATACCTATTACATCCACCACAAAACCGCCTATTACAACCGCTAATGGAAAACCCCAAAAGGCAGTGGCAGCAATGGTTCCAAGCTGACCCGGGGTTAGCTGAAACTGTTCGCCCAACTGGCCTAAAATACCCGCTCTAATTCCAAAAGACAAGGAAGTAACCAGAAGTGCTAAGCAGCTGGCAATAAAGAGTTGCTGCTTTTGAATGTTGTTTTGCATAATCGTAAAAGGTTCGTGATAAATTCTATTCAATAAATGTAATTTTTTTATTTTAAATGTTGACCGATAAAATTTACTTTTAGTTCCACAATTTAAAATTGATCAAACATGAACAGAAAATTAAGAATGGGCATGGTAGGTGGTGGTAAAGATGCCTTTATTGGCGCTATACATAGGCTTGCAGCCAATATGGATGGACTCATAGAAATCTGTTGTGGTGCGCTTAGCATCAATCCTGATATTGCCAAAGATTCAGGCGCTTCCTTGTTTTTACCCGAGCATCGTACTTATTTAACCTACGATGAAATGATTACCAAAGAAAGCCAACTTCCTGCTTCTGAAAGAATGGATTTTGTAACCATTGTAACGCCCAACTTTGCACACTTTGCGCCGGCTATGATGGCCCTTGATCATGGGTTTCATGTAGTCATAGAAAAACCCATTGCTTTTACACTAGACGAAGCCAGGCAATTACACCAAAAAGTACAAGAAACAGGGCTTACGCTTTGTCTTACACATACCTACTCTGGCTACCCACTTGTAAAACAAGCTAGGGCCATGGTAGCGGACAATGTTTTTGGAAAAATTAGAAAAGTATGGGTAGAATATCCGCAAGGCTGGCTTAGTAAATTAAGTGAGCGTGAAGGAAATGCACAAGCAGCTTGGAGAACCGATCCTAAAAAATCGGGTAAAGCAGGTTGCATGGGTGATATTGGAACACATGCAGCACACCTTGCCGAATATATTACAGGCGCTCAAATCACACAACTCTGTGCCGATTTAAATGCGATGGTAGAAGGCCGCATGCTGGATGATGATGGCAATGTGCTCTTACAATTTAGTAATGGTGCAAGAGGTGTTCTGATGGCATCGCAAGTAGCAGCTGGTGAAGAAAATGCATTAAAAATTAGAATCTACGGTGAAAAGGGTGGACTTGAATGGGCACAACACGACCCTAACACACTCCTTGTAAAATGGCTCGATGCACCTACACAAATTTTGCGCGCGGGTGGTAATTACAGCGATAGACTTAGCAAATACGCCATTCATAATAGTAGAACGCCGGGCGGACATCCAGAAGGATACCTCGAAGCATTTGCAAATATCTACCGCAATTTTGCACTGACTTTATCTGCAAAAATGGATGGCACAACGCCAACTCCAGAAATGCTTGATTTTCCAAACACCAATGATGGATTAAGGGGAATGGCATTTATTGATAACGTTGTAGCATCTGGAGCGTCTGATCAAAAATGGACACCTTACACAATTTAATTTCAACATTATTCAAATTATTTTATGACAACGATAAAAGGGCCTGGTATTTTTTTAGCACAGTTTATGGGTGATACGGCACCCTTTAATTCTTTAGCAAGTATTTGCAAATGGGCAGCAGCACTGGGTTTCAAGGGTGTTCAAATACCAAGCTGGGATAGCCGTTGCATTGATTTACAAAAAGCGGCAGAGAGTAAAACCTATGCCGATGAAATAAAAGGGATTGTTGCAGCAGCCGGTTTAGAAATCACCGAACTCTCTACTCATTTACAAGGTCAACTCGTAGCAGTAAATCCAGCCTACGATAGTTTGTTTGATGGGTTTGCACCAGAAAATGTGCGCGGTAATGCAAAAGCAAGAACCGAGTGGGCCGTGCAACAATTAAAATATGCAGCAGCTGCCTCAGAAAATTTAGGACTTAATGCACACGCTACTTTTAGTGGTGCATTATTATGGCACACCGTATATCCTTGGCCGCAAAGGCCAGCAGGACTTGTAGAAACAGGCTTTACCGAACTTGCAAAAAGATGGAAACCTATTTTAGATGTTTTTGATAACCATGGTGTAGACCTTTGTTATGAAGTACACCCCGGCGAAGATTTACACGATGGCGTTTCGTATGAAATGTTTTTAGAAAAAGTAAATAACCACAAACGTGCTTGCCTACTTTATGATCCATCACATTTTGTGTTACAATCTTTAGACTACTTAAGTTATATCGATCATTACCATGAGCGTATTAAAATGTTCCACGTAAAAGATGCAGAGTTTAACCCAACCGGAAAACAAGGGGTGTATGGTGGTTATCAAAACTGGGTAGACCGTGCGGGCAGGTTTAGATCGCTGGGTGATGGGCAGGTTAATTTTGGCGCCATTTTTAGCAAACTAGCCGCTTACAACTTTACAGGTTGGGCCGTTATGGAGTGGGAATGCGCCATTAAAGATGCACAGGTAGGTGCCGCAGAAGGAGCGCCCTTTATTCAAAAAAATATCATTCAAGTAACTGAAAAGGCTTTTGATGACTTTGCTGGCACCGGTGCCAATGAAAAATTAAATCGCGCTATTTTAGGAATAGATTAATAACTTTAAACCCTCATTAAAAAATAGTAACTGTGAAAAAGATGTACCTAACACTTCCCCTATTTGCATTAATCATTGCATGTGGTGGCGGAAATGAAAAAAAAGAAGCAACTGCAGAAGTAGTAGATTTAAGTAGCAATCCTGATTACCAAAAAGGTTTAGAACTGATTGGTAAATCAGACTGCTTAACCTGTCATAAAGTAAGTGAAAAAAATATTGGACCTGCTTACAAAGATGTTGCAGCAAAATATGAAAACACCGAAGAGAATGTAAAAATGTTAGCTGGTAAAATCATCAAAGGTGGCCAGGGTGTATGGGGCGCTATCCCAATGACACCGCACAGTTCATTATCCGAAGCCGATGCCGAACAAATGGTAAAATATATTCTACTCTTAAAAAAATAAAAATATGATTGCTTCATTTTTCACTTCCATATTATTAGGTGGTTTACTTACAGGTACCACACCTGATCCAACAATAAATGTCCCTAAAGAAAATAAATCTGTAAACTCAGAATGGATTTCTTTATTCAATGGTAAAAACACCAAAGGATGGCATTCTTATGGCAAAGAAACGGTTGGTAAAGCTTGGAAAGTACAAGAAGGCGGCATATTACACCTTGACGCTTCTAACAAAGCCGATTGGCAAACCAATGGCGGCGGTGATTTAGTGCATGAATTAGCGCTCCAAGATTTTCATTTAAAATTAGAATGGAAAATTGCTGCCAAAGGAAATAGCGGTATTATATTTTGGGTACAAGACGATAAATCAAAATATGATCATGTTTGGTTTACTGGACCAGAAATGCAAGTACTCGATAACGATGGACATGGTGATGGAAAATTTGTAACGCACCGTGCAGGTAACTTATATGATTTAGTTGCAGGACCAGAAGGTGTTGTAAAACCAGTTGGCGAATGGAACCAAGCAGAAATTGTAAGCTACAGAGGTAAATTAGATTTTTATTTAAACGGCGTAAATGTAGTTTCTACCACATACGGCGACGATGCTTGGAGAAAAATGCTTGCGAATAGTAAATTTAAAACGATGCCAGATTTTGGTAAAGTTTTTTCGGGCCATATTGCGCTACAAGATCATGGAGACAATGTTTGGTATAAAAATATTATGGTTAAAAAATTGTAAGCTACGTTGGTTACTTTAGCAGTATGATTGAATGCTCTGACGAATATTTTATGCAGGAAGCTTTAAAAGAAGCCAACCTCGCTTTTGAAGCAGATGAAGTGCCCGTTGGCGCAGTTGTAGTGCTCAATAATAAAATTATTGCTAGGGGCCATAACCAAGTAGAGTTGTTAAACGATTCTACGGCCCACGCCGAAATATTAGCCCTTACCTCGGCATATAGTGCTATGGGTGCTAAATACCTCCCAGAAGCCACCTTATACGTAACCCTAGAACCTTGTATGATGTGCGCTGGTGCACTTTATTGGGGAAAAATAAGTCGCATCGTTTATGGTGCGCCAGACGAAAAAAATGGGTATCAAAAAATAGCACATCCTTTTGGACCTAAAATTGAAATAGTGGGGGGGGTATTAGCCGCCGAATGTAGTTGGCTGATCAAAAACTTTTTCAAAAACAAGCGTTAAGCATTTTGATGGGCTACAATTAGGGTGTAGCTTTGTGCTTTATTATTTTATTCATTAAACACAATTATATGTCATTTACACTTGCGCCTTTACCCTATGCTCATGATGCACTAGAACCACATATCGATACCACTACCATGCAAATACACCATGGTAAACACCACCAAGCTTATGTAGACAATTTAAACAAAGCAGTGGCTGGTACCGAGCACGAAGCAAAAACAATTGAGCAACTCGTTGCAGCAGCAGGAAGCATTAGCCCGGCCGTTCGTAACAACGGTGGCGGACATTGGAACCATACTTTTTTCTGGGAAAGTTTAGCGCCAAATGCAGGCGGTGCTCCAACAGGTGCATTAGCTGAAGCGATTGATGCTGCTTTTGGTTCATTTGATGCATTCAAAGAAAAATTTGCAGCAGCAGGTCTTACTCGTTTTGGAAGTGGATGGGCTTGGTTAGTAGTAGTAGATGGTAAATTAGTTGTTTCTTCTACACCCAATCAAGACAATCCATTAATGGACGTTGCAGAAGTAAAAGGAGCCCCTATTTTAGGTGCCGATGTTTGGGAACACGCGTATTATTTAAAATACCAAAACCGCAGAGCAGATTATTTAGCTGCTTTCTGGAATGTGGTAGATTGGAATAAAGTTGATGCTCGTTTTAGCGCAGCTTAATCAAAAAAATTACGGAACGGGGTCGTAACCATGACCTCCACCCGGTCTACACTTACTAATACGGATTATTGCGAGGTACATGCCTTTAAATAATCCGTATTTTTTTAGGGCATCTACTGCGTAATGAGAACAGGTTGGTGTAAACCTACACTTTGGCCCTAGCGCTGGCGAAATCACGTACTGATAAAATTTTATAACCCCTATAAATGGAATGCTCAGTATTTGCCAAATTATTTTCATCCGAGTTGTTTGATTAATTTTTCTACTACAGCTGGCATCAAATCTTGTAATGCCTCAGTTGTTGGCAATTGCTTATCGATCCATAAAATAAATACAGCTACACTTTTTTGGTGCGCCATTAAGTACTCGTGTAGCGGAAGCTTATGTAAACGGTAGGCTTCACGCATGCGCCTTTTAATGGTGTTACGGTCTACCGCTTTTTTAAAATTTCGAGCAGAAACACCAACTCCCACTTGCACAGGATGTAATGGCGAATTATCTACAGATAAATAAAATACTTTAACTGGAAAAGAGGATATACTTTTTCCTTGCGCAAACAACAGTTCAATTTGTTTGCGGCTTTTTAGTTTTTCAAATTTGTTATAGGAAAAAGTACCTGCCATATTTTAAAAATGGGACTACACTAAATTAAAAAAGTCCTGCTTACAAAAGCAGGACTTATATTGTAAAATCTTGAGGATCTTTACTGCAACTGCACTAGAGAATTCCTGTTCGGTTTATTTTAAACCTTTCTCGCTAGAAACACTTAGTTTCTTGCGGCCTTTTTTACGACGGCTTGCCAAAACTTTACGTCCATTAGCAGATTCCATTCTTTTACGAAATCCGTGAACTGTTTTACGGCGGCGCTTATGCGGTTGAAATGTACGTTTCATAACTTGCGTTTTTTAACTAACCCTTTAATCTTGTTTCGTTTCATATACGGCAGTCACCATGCTGCTGAATTGTGAAAGGACGGCAAAAGTAAGGAAAAGTAGGTGTAAGTTTAAAAAGGAAGAAAGATTTTTTTTAACTGATTGATAATCAGCCTCAAAAAAGTCAATTTTTAAAGCATTGCGGGCAAAGATTCCACCGAGTAGCCCAAAAAGTCGGCTGCATGGGCGTCAAAATCAAGTGTAGCATCGCTGGTATAAAAAACACAGTCGTTATTCTTTGTAATACTTGCATCCATATCAGCATGCCTTTTTAAATAATCTACCAGGCTTGCAGCCACAATTGTACCCTGCGTTAGCACTTGAACGCCAATAGGTACGAGTGATGTAATGGTATCTAGTATCAACGGATAATGCGTACAGCCAAGTAATAATGTGTCAATTTTAGCAGATTGAGCAAATAAGCTATTAAGATCCTGTTCGATAAAATAACGGGCTCCTGGGGTGTTATAGGCCCTATTTTCGATGAGTGGCACCCACATAGGGCAGGCCTGCTGGAATACTTGTACTTCAGGAAAAAATTTAGCAATCTCTGTGGGGTAACTTTCACTTTCTACGGTACCCTTGGTACCCACAATGCCTACCTGTTTTGAACTAGAAAATTGACCCACAACTTCGGTGGTAGGTCTAATCACGCCAAGCACTCTTTTATGACTACCTCTAATGGCTAAATCTTTTTGTTGAATGGTTCGTAGGGCTTTTGCTGACGCGGTATTACAGGCCAAAATAACCAAATCGCAACCTTTGTCAAACAACCAATCTACAGCTTCAAGTGTATACTGATACACGGTATCATAAGACCTTGGACCGTAAGGCGCGCGCGCATTGTCACCGAGGTATATAAAATCATACATGGGAAGCGCTAATTGCAGTTCTTTTAAAACTGTTAATCCACCATAACCACTATCAAATACACCAATTGGCTTTTTTGTTTGCATACACAAAAATAAGAACCCCGTCTGGTATAGACGGGGTTCTTGTATAAATAGTTTTAAAAAGCTAGACTATCCTTTTTTCACAGGTGCTGCTGTTTTAGCAGGCGCAGGAACCGCTCCACCCGCTTGTTTCCAAGCATCCATGATTTCTTGTGGCAATGCAAGGTTTAATTTCATTGCTACACGGATGGTTAGGTTATCTAAAATATTAGGTTGCATGTAAGGAGACAATGTTTCTGTCTTTAATACAAGCGTATATTTTTGTTCAGTAACAATTTGCTGAAGCGCAGTTACCATCTTTTGTCTGTATGGTAAAAGCGATTGCTCCATTTTGCCATTTTGCATTTCTTGTGCATACTGCTGCCAGTTTGCTAATTTGTAACCTAAACGGTTTAAATCAGATAAAGCCAATTCTCTAGCTTTAGCAGGCATCGTAGCTGAATCTTTTTTGAAAAGACTATCTCTACGTTGGTAATCTTGCACCGTGTAAGCATATTCAGGATTCAAAGAATCTTTGACAAAATTGTTAATGATTGTATCCACTTTTTGAATATCTGGAAACAGGCTCAATAAGCTTTGCTCATCAAAGTAACCAATTTTAACCTGCGCGTTTGTGCTATTTGAGAATAGTAGGCTGGCTGCTAAAACCACACAAACAAATAATAATTTCTTCATTGTAGAGAGTGTTTGGATTTTTGTTATAACTGTTTATTTAAACTTTTTATTTTATCCCTAACTCTTTAAGCACATCATCGCTTTTGTCAAGTTTCGGGTCGGCAAATATAATGGTTATTCCTTCACTTTTATCGAGTACGAAGTCATAAGAACGACTGGTAGCGATTTTTTGGATGGCATCATATACTTTATCCTGAACTGGCTTTATAAGGCGTTGGCGCTCTTTAAATAGGTCACCTTCATAGCCAAAACGCTTTTTTTGAAGGTCTCGAACCTGCTTTTCCTTTTCAAAAAGCTCGTCTTCACGCTTCTTTTTTAGGGCTTCTGTTAGCATAAACTGCTCAGAATCATAGTTTTTATACATTTTGTCGAGCTGCGCCTGTAAATCATCAATTTCTTTTTGCCACTGCTCTCCAATTAATTTAAGCTTGGCATCTGCTTCTTTATAAGCTGGAATACGTTCAAGTATATACTTGGTATCAATCACAGCATAGCGTTGTTGCGCTATGGCACCCATTGTTGTACCAAATACCATCAAAGCCACAATTAATAACTTTTTCATACTTCTAATTTAAATATTATTCTGGTTCAAAACCTAACATAAAGGTAAATCTAGCCGCGTCCTTCATAGATCCATTTGGTGTAAATCTATCAAGTCCAACACCATAGTCAAATCCTAAAAGTCCAAACATTGGTAAGAAGAAACGCATACCTAAACCAACAGATCTACGCAATTTAAACGGATTGTAATCTTTAAAAGTGTACCACCCATTGGCTGCTTCATAAAAGCCTAGGGCGTAAATGGTACTACTTGGATTTAAACTAAGAGGGTACCTAAGTTCCACACTGTACTTATTAAATATGGTAAAGTATTGACTCGCTCTTTGTTGATCCGGATTGATTTTTGGATTTGAATTTTCGTAAACAGGATATCCTCTATGTGCAATAATGTCAAATCCTAAAAGTGCAAATTGATTGCTCAAACCGGCATCACCCACTTGGAATCTTTCAAACGGAGACATTCCTAAATCTGTATTATACCTGCCTAAGAAACCAAATTTTGCGGCCGCTCTAATAACAAACTGTTTGTTACGATCTTCGCCATGTGGTTTACCAATTGGCACAAACCACTCTCCATTCATACGCCACTTATGGTATTCAATCCACTTGTATGGATTGGCACTTGTTTGGAGATTTTTATTGATTAAAGAATAAGGTGGTGTTGCCTGAACGCTAAATAAAAATGTGGATCCACTTTTTGGATACAATGGCTGATCAATTGAAGAACGCTGCAAAGCAATTTTAAGGTTTACATTATTTACAACACCATTATCAAATCCAGGAAGGTTTCTTGGATCAATTGCATAATCACTAAGCTTGTAACGCGTATAGTTTAACCCAACAGAAAGTGAGAAAAAGTCGTCGGGCCATTTTAATTGTTTTGCTAAACTAACGGTGGCACCAGTTGTAGAAATGTATTTAGAATCTGCGGCATTTGGATCAAACATACCCGTGAGTGGATCAATGGTTTGTCCAAATTTGGTATTGAATACACTAACCGTTAATGCATTTCTTTTTTTGCCACCAAACCAAGGCTCGGTGAAAGAGAAATTATAAGAACGGAATGCTTTACCATTACTCTGAACACGCAAACTTAATTTTTGACCTTCTCCCATTGGAAGTGGATCCCATGCTTGCTTCTTCCAAATATTTCTTACAGAAAAGTTATTGAAAGAAATACCGAGTGTACCGGTAAGTCCAATAAATCCACCCCAACCAGCACTCAACTCTAATTGATCACTTGATTTTTCTTCTACGGTGTAATTGATATCAACGGTACCATCATCTGGATTAGGTCTTGGGTCAATGCCAATTTTTTCTTGGTTGAAATAATTGAGCTGTGCAATTTCACGTTGAGAACGCATCAGATCAGATCTGCTAAATTTCTCGCCTGGAATGGTTCTTAATTCTCTTCTAATAACGTGCTCTTTGGTACGGTCGTTACCATAGATACGAATATTTTTAATGGTCGCTTGCGGACCTTCAATAATTCTGATTTCATAATCGATGGTATCATTGTATACCGCAGTTTCTACTGGGTCGGTATTAAAAAACAAATAACCATCATCTTGATAGATACCACTGATATCGCCACCCTCAGCAGCAGCAGATTTTCCTAATTTTTTATTCAGTGTTTCTAAGTTATAAATATCTCCTTTACGGATACCTAAAATAGCAGTTAATATAGAATCCGAATATTTTGTATTACCTCTCCAAGTAATGTTACCAAAATAATAACGTCGACCTTCACTCACTTTGATATCAATATTAATATGTCCGTTACCATTATAATAAACGGTGTCGTTTACGATAGTTGCATCACGGTAACCAAGTGAGTTATAATAATCTAAAATATTATCCTTGTCCTCTTCGTATTTTTTGGTATCAAATTTTGCGCCTGAAAATTTTATACGCGCATATGGATCTAGTACTTTTTTAGTTTTTGTGAAAGTTAAAAAACCTTTTTCTTTCATGTACTGTTCAAAACTATAACGCTGTGTTTTAACAATTTTAGGCTCGTCAAATACAGGGAATAAAGTAAGTCTTGATTTTTCGTGGATTTCTTTTAATTTCTTTTTTAAGAGTCCGGCTTCCACACTATTCCCGCCAAAATTGATATTGTTGACACGTACTTTAGGTCCTTTATCAATCACAAAATCAAGGATAAGCGTGTTCTCGTAGGTAGAATCAGATTTCTCAATAATTTTAATTTGTGAATTTTGAAAACCCTTTTCGGCATAGAATTTTTTGATAGCTTCTACCGCAGAAATTTTCATGTTTTCGGTAATCACACGGTTGCGCACAAGTCCTGTCTTCCCTGTTAAATCTTCTGCATCACTTTTACTTACGCCTTTAAATAAAAAGTTAGACAATCGAGCGCGTTCAGTTACCGCAATTTCAATTTCAATGTTTTTATCTTCTAGTTTTGTAATAAAAATTTCAACGTCAGAGAAATAGTTTTGCGCCCATAATTTAGTAATGGCTTTAGAAAATAAATCGCCACCAGGAATTACAATTTCATCACCAACATTCACATTGGCAATTGAGATTAAAAGGTTTTCATCAAAAAAGCTATTGCCAGTAACCTTAATCGCACTAATCTTATATTTTTTGGGCGCTTTTTGGTTGAAAATATTGATCAGATCTGCATCAATATTGGTAATAACCGTATCCTTTTTTTCTTGCGCACCGGCCACACTACTTGCTAGCGATAATACGATTGCCAACATCAATAATTTATACACTTTCTGCATCTTTTTCTATTTGTTATATCGCTGGCTGATTTTTCACCACAGCAGATTTGGTCTATTTTGGTTCTTATAAGCGGAGCAATTTAACGGGAATAATGAAAAGTCTTTGTTAAATCGCTATACTTATTAAATAATTATATTATATATGGTGTTTATACCTTTTCTTCTTGTTGAATTTGTTTTCCTGTTTTACCAAACCTACGCTCTCTTTGCTGAAAATCTAGAATCGCTTCATATAAATTAGGCTTTCTAAAGTCTGGCCACAATATAGGGGTAAAATAGAGCTCCGCATAGGCAAGTTGATATAATAAAAAATTGCTTATACGAAATTCACCACTGGTTCTTATCACAAGGGCTGGATCCGGAATTCCTTTGGTACATAAATAATCTGCGATGGTGTCTTGGGTAATTTGTTGCGGATCTAAACTACCTGCCTGAACATCAATAGCTATTTGCTTAACTGCACTTGTAATTTCCCATCTACTGCTGTAACTAAGTGCCATAACAAGGGTTAGGCCCGTATTAGATGCCGTTAATTCTAGCGCCTCGTCAAGCTCTTTTTGCGCAAAATCAGGGAGCATTTGCCTATCCCCAATCACTTGCAAACGAATATTATTTTTATTTAATGTAGGTACCTCTTTACGAATCGTATCAACCAGTAAAGTCATAAGGCCCGCTACTTCATTTGCTGGACGGTCCCAGTTTTCGGTACTAAAGGCATAGAGCGTTAAATAACCAATACCAAGCTCTGCAGCACCTTCAACAATATTTCTAACACTTTCTACGCCATGGAAATGACCAAACAAGCGGTCTTCTCCCTTTTCTTGTGCCCAACGCCCATTGCCATCCATGATAATGGCAACATGTTCGGGTAAACGGGTGAGATCAATTTGATGCTTAAGGTCTTCCAACATGCGTTTAAAAAGGATTTATAGGCTGCAAAATTAACGAAAAAACAGAGGTTTGCGCCGAATACTTTGCCTATTTATCGCCAAAACGGTTTATTGAACAGGCTTTGGACACTTATAGGTTTGTAAATTGAAGGAAATACCCACTTTTAGGCCTGCAAAAACGTCGGTTTGAAGCGTATTGCCCCTTTGCCTTCCCTTAATTCCAATGGGAGTCCCTGTTTCGTAACTACGGTCTTGTAGTAAAAAAGCGGGAGAAGGTGACCCATCGGGTAGTGTAGGAAAAGCGTCTGGTGCATACACCCCACTCACATCGTCGAGATAATCGGTATTGGTAAAACGGTACATCAACTCGGCAAAAACATTGAACTGCTCACTTAAGGCATACTTAACACCCAAAGTAAGTGGAACGGATACCCCAATTGGCGTATAGGTTTTAAATGTTGGATATGCCGAAGAACCCTGCCCCTCTGTGCCTAGTGGTCTTAAAAAATATTTTTGATTGCCTAAAAACGCATAAGGATCATAAGAAAAAGCACCCACACCTACGCCAATATAAGGGGTGAACCTAAAATCTTCGAACCCAGGTTGAAATGCAAAAAAGTTAAAATCAAAAGAAAGGGCTGCCTCCCAAACATGACTGTTAAAACTAAGATTACGACGCAGCTGGCTTGCATTAGTACTATACTGGTCCGAATAACCAAGTAGCGCATACTCACCACTTAAACGAACACTCATGTAATTGTTAAACTGCTTTCTAAAAAAAATACCTGCATTTGCCTTGGATCTATTAACAGCGGCTGTGGGATTTAAATCACCAAAATAATGTGCAGCACCTGCACCAATACCAAACTCTCCTTGGTGCACAAAACTTTGCATAAGCTGGGCATTTGCATTGTATCCAATGCATCCGAGTAGGAGACTAAAAATGAAATGTTTTACCATGGGTACCTGCTTGCTTCATGTAAAGTAGCAACAAAAATAAATACCAAAAATGTTAATTTCTTTTATCAAGACCCCAAGTGAGCTTAGTTCTGAGTGTAGACAAGAAACTATTTTCGTTTAATCGGACAAGATTTACACAAAACTGCTCTTTTCTAATGGCCAATTGTACGGTTTTATCTACAATTTCTTTACGTGCGTCTAACGCGCAAATAAATTGATCTGCTCTTCCCTCAATTTCAAATGAAACCACGTTGGTATCTGGGATAACAATAGGACGCACATTTAAATTATGTGGCGCAACAGGTGTAATTACAAAACTTGCTGCGTCTGGAAATAAAATGGGTCCATTGCAACTCATACTATAACCGGTAGAACCCGTGGGTGTTGAAACAATCAAACCATCGGCCCAATAGGTATTTAAAAATTCGCCATTGATATACGTATGAATTTTAATCATGGGAGAAATATCGCGCTTGTGTATCGCAAACTCATTGAGTGCAAAAGGCGTATCACCAAAAAGTCCTTCGTTGGAATCGAGATGAATAAGTGCACGTTTATCAACTACAAAAGTTCTATTCACAATAGCATCCACGGCGCTTTGTAGCGCATCAGGGCTAATGCTTGCTAAAAAACCAAGTCTACCAAAATTGATCCCTAAAATAGGAATGCCTGTATCTTTTACAAGTGTAACCGCGTCAAGCATCGTACCATCTCCACCCAAACTTATCATACAATCTATAGAAGCATCTAAATCAGAAGAAACTCTAAAAGGTATCAGTGCGGCAACTGTTTTTGGGGGCAAATCGGCGTGTAGTAACAATTGATGAAACACATGTATTTGTACATCGTGAGGCGCCAACGCATCAAGCAGTAAAGCAAGCGGATTGGGCGTACTCAAATCTAATCCTCTACTATAAATTGCAATTTTCATGAGCCTATTTTCTAATCAAAAATTAAATTCGCCCTGCAAATATACGCCATCTCGCTTCAGTTGGTTGCGGCTATATTCTACACGAAATACAAAATCATAGATACTTACAAAGTCTATACCAGCACCATAGGTGTACAACAGGGTATTACTTAAGGAATTAGAAGCACCAGCGTATTTATGATAAGCATAACCAGCATCTGCAAAAACTTTAAAATAAATTCTAACAGGAATTTTTTCGTGGTTTTTAATAGGTAATGGATTGTTGATGGTCCAATTTTTTACATTAAAATGATACGCATTTCTTAGAACAGCCCCGGCCGTTCCGTCCACTACATAATATTCGAGGCCCCTTAGTTGCATACCGCCATATCCTATCAGTCTACTATTAGAAAATACCGAATCGATGGGCGATTTATAGGCAGCCGTTGCATCAAACAATAAAAAACTTTTAGTACTTAGTTTTTTTGCATACAGTTGTCGCGCGCTGAGCTGAAAAAGAGATTGTGCTTTTGTTGCAAACCTTTTTAGAAAAAAGAGGTCGGTGTAATAACCGCCTGTAGGATAAATAATATTAGACACCTTAATATACTGGTAACGGTAACTTAGATCAAGTGCTTTTTGAAGTGTTGTTTGACCCGGATAATAATTTTTTTGCACTTTTAAAATAGTATCTGCAATGCGCTCATTAATGTAGCTAAGCCTGATGGTTGTGCGCTTAAACTGATCAGGACGATAACTATAAGAAGCATCCATACGCCAAGTTTTTCTAGTATCGGAACTGTGTCTTAAAAATACCTGCTTGTTATTGATTGTTGCAACATTCAATTCTTTTTGCGTAGCGTGCAAAAATCCAATACTAAATCCTTTGGTGAGTTTTTTATCAATAAACGGAATGGTGTAACGCGCCGAAAACTGTCTGTTATAGCCTGTTATAAGCCATACATTTAAATTGTCGTTTCTACCAGACACATTGTTTTGTATAAATTTTACACCATAATTAACGCGGTCTAAACTTCTGTTTTGATCTACCCACCACTGATTAAAATTTCGATCTACCAACCTAAAATAAGGAAGCGGTAGCAGGTACCACCTTTCTTTAACCTGAACACGAATTTGCCATTGTTCTAAATAGGTGAGCGTGTCAATTGTAACATCCACAAAAAGTTGGGTATTCATTAACAGTTGCTTGGCCTGAATAATTGCAGGGCCTAACTGTTGGGCGTTAAGAGAATCCCCTTTTGCAAATGAAAGTTCTCTTAAAATGATATAATATTTTGTTTTTGTATTGCCCGTAATTTCAATGCGCTCAATAGGCATTTTTTGCTGCGCCAAAGCAGTCAATGAAAAACTAAATAGGAGCATCAAAAAAAGTAGGCGCATAGGTAAAGCGTTTACACCTACATGTTGAGGTATGAAAGTAGATGGTTGTAATTTTCTTTCAACTCGTTTTGATAATTTTCTTCGCCGAAATAATATTTTACACTATAATCATAACGCTGAAAAGTGGCAACAATGGTAGATACTTCGATACGGTTAATTTGTATTGTCACTAGCAGCATACCTGTTTGTAAATCCGTTGCTGTGTTTAGCTGTGTAACATACGCATCATTGGTTTCAACTAAGCGTACAATTTCTCCAAAAGAATATTGTCTTTGTTCTATCTCTAAAACAATAATGCCTCCCCTAGTGTCAGCCCCTACATGACTGGTTAGCGCCGCTAACATTTGCTTTCCTGTAATTACGCCGAGCAAATCTGCAGCAGTTGAAACAACGGGCAACACACTTAATTCATGTAGTGATAATAATTTGGCACCTGCCAAAAAGTGTTCATCAGCATGAACAGATGCAGTAATAAATTCGTTTTGCAGCGTTGCAATAACAGCAGACGCATCAATATCTAATAAGGTGTTTTTATCTACAATACCCACAAATTTTTCATCTGTTACAACACATAAATGTTGTACATCATAATCTTCCATTAATTGGAGTGCAAAAGATGCTTTATCCAACAAGTGAACAGATGGAAAACTGGTATTAATGAGTTGCGCTGCTAGCATGGCTAAGCTGGTTCAAAAATGCTTCTAAAATTTGGTTGAACTGGGCGGGTACTTCCATCATGGGAGCATGTCCGCATTTGTCTACAAAATGAAGGGTGCTATTTGGTATCAGCTTATGGAATTCTTCTCCAACATAAGGTGGTGTAACAATATCATTATTGCCCCAAATTAAAAGTGTAGGCTGTTGTATTTGATTTAACTCAGGACCTAAATTACTTCTGATAGCACTTTTAGCGAGTGCTAGTATTTTAATCACTTTTAACCGGTTTCTAGTGATTTCAAATACTTCATCTACGAGTTCTTTGGTGGCTACTGCAGGATCGAAAAAAGTTTCTTGGGTTTTATTTTTGATATAATCGTAGTCGCCTCTTTTAGGATAACTATCACCCATCGCTTTTTCAAAAAGTCCACTACTACCCGTTAAAGTGAGTGACTTGATTTTTTCGGGATGCTTGAGCACATGAACAAGTCCAACATGTCCACCGAGTGAATTGCCTAATAAATGTATACCGGTATATCCTCTCGCTTCAATAAATTTTTGCACCACGTTCTCAAGCCCATTTACCGTACTATGAAAAATATCTAAATCAAAAAGCGGTAAAATAGGAACGATGACTTTATTGCGGTGTCTGAAATGCTCAATCAAATGTTCGAAGTTACTGAGTGCCCCAAAGAGACCATGCAATAAAAGCAAGGGTTCGCCGGTACCTTCTTCGATGTAACTAATTTTATCTTGAACTTTAATTTCGTAATTCATGTGGACTTGTATAGAACAGGGCTAAAATAATGATTTTAATAGTAATCACGGCATTAAATAACCATGAATTACAACTTACTTATTTTACCTGTTTACCTAAGGTTTCAAAATGATTGCCTAAACTGGTAAACATGTCCTTAAATAATGGTATCACCTGCCCAATGGTGTCTAACACTTTAGGTCCCCAAGGCGCAATGTAGCCATATGATTTAGAGGCGGCTATAGTAGATTCGCTTATTAAATGAAGCTTAACACCATAAAAAAGCACCACACTCCAAATAGTCATGTATATAGCACCAAAAAGTAAGATGCCCGCTAGTTTATTGGCCCAACCAAGCAGTATAATTTCGGCTGCTTTTTGTAGCATGCCCGCCACCAAACGAACAATGAGCGTAACAGCAATCATAATGGCTAAAAAAGAAACAAACGGGAGCCAGCTTGCTGACATCCCCGTATCATGCCCTATTTTGGAAGCAACAACTGCCGAAAGTTTAGTAGCAGCAGCTAATCCTATTAATAATGCTGCAAATGAAAATAAAGCAATTATAAAGCCCTTTGTATAGCCTTTAAACAGTGCTCCAATCAAAATAATTCCACAAATAATATCTAATACCACGTTTTCTTTTTTTAGCGTAACATGAATATAGTAAATCTAACCGAGTGCCGCTTTAACTGCAGCTGCAACTGCTTTACCATCTGCTTGGCCAGCTAATTGTTTAGAAGCCACGCCCATTACTTTGCCTAAATCCTGTGGTCCAGTAGCACCAACAGTTGCAATGATTTGTGCAACAATTTCTTGAATCGCTGCTTCATCTAATTGAGCAGGCAAAAACTTTTCTATTACTGCAATTTCTTCGCTTTCTTTTTGTGCTAAATCAGCCCTGTTTTGTTCCTGAAAAATAGCGAGAGAATCTTTACGTTGCTTTACAAGTTTTTGCAACAGCTTCAATTCTACTTCTGCAGTAATGGAACCACCAGCACCTGGATCTGTTTTTGCTTTTATAATTTCTGCTTTAATGGCACGTAGCCCTCTTAATAATCCTTCGTTTTTTGATTTCATGGCGTCTTTCATTTGTGCCATTACTTGTTCTTCTAAAGTTACCATAGTATTTTAATTATTTATTTTTTTGAATTTGACTGTCTCTAAATTTTTTATAAAAAGATTTTGCAAAATCTTTCATTTCGTTTGCGAGTGCCTGATCTTGTGTTGCTCTAATAAAAGTATCTGCCATACCCATTAATGTTTGGTAGTAAAAGTCTGCCATTTCATCTACCATCATGTCTTTGGTCCACAAATCGATACGAAGCGCTGATTTATCTGCAGCATCCCAAAACGCCAACATCATGGCCCTTGAAGATTGTGCCATATCTGCGGTACTATCAGAAGCATTCCACTTAATATCTTGGGGTACTTTATTTTCGTCTAACTGAACTTCGATATTGATATTGGATTGTCGCGTCATAGTATACGTTTTTGCAAAAATAAGCCTAAAGCATGTTATTGCTATACCTATAAAGCTGTAAATAAATTAAGGGGCGGTGCGAAATTGATATTTTGTAAGAATAAAAGCCCATTTTGGATGCGCTCCCCTTTTATTTTTTCATTTTTATATAGCAACAAAAGGGCTTCGGCAATACTAGCTGGTGTTGTTTCTGGGTAGGCTGTAACCATATCTTTCATGTGCAATGCCATGGCAAATGAATCCGGCGCAATAACGGACACGCCCGCTTTAGCAGCTTCTAGTGCCATTAAATACGCAGGTGCGCTATTAAATAATAAAACGATAGCATAAGCACTAGAAACCAACTGATACCAGTTATGTACGGTGAGGCCAGCCGGAACTATCACAACATCGGCCCTGTACTTATAGGTACGCAATTTTTCTTCTAAAAATGAACGTTGTATACCACTTGACGGAACCAATAACAGTTTCATATTACTCTGTTGCCACTTCTTGAATTGAGAGAACGCTTGTAAGAGCTCAATACTACTTTTGCCATCATCAGCCACAAATAAAAAGTACTCGGTACCACCAGCATGGGTACCCTTATACATCTGCTGCAAATTATAATCGATGGGATAAATTTCGGAAGAAGGTGCGATTGGGACTGAAGTGATGCTATCTTTTTGAATACCAAATTGATCTTGCAAGCGTATAGCAGCTTTATTTTCAATAACAAGCCACTGCTTCACTTTTTTTATATTCTTTTTAAAAAAATAGCTTTGAAATTTGGTTAAGTTATCTTCAAAAAAACAAATTTGAGGAATAGACGTGCGCGCCGAATACCTGCCACTCAATTGCAACCACAGAGCGGGCTGTAGAGTGGTAAGCAGCTTGGGCGCCGTTACTTCGTACCAGATTTTTTCTGCCAAAAATTGACTACGGTCATATCTTGTTTTGATCCAACTACAATTAGGGGCCCCTACAAAACTAGTTGGTTGTGCTGTGTCAGAAAGCAACATAAATTGATGTTCCGGATGGGCATGAATCTCACCTTCTAGCCATTTCCAAATGAAACGACCAACGCTCGAAAAATTGGTATCACGGATACCCACTAAAGTGACTGCGATTTTCATTGGACGCAAAGATACTTACATCTTTTCCACGGAGGCACATTAGTGTGCTGCAGGGCTAAATACTTATCATACTTTTACAACATGTCACTTAAACTGCAACAGTTAGACTTATTTGGAAACCCCATACAAGAGGTAAGCGGGGTTAAAGAAAAAAAGAAGGCTAAAACAAAGGCCATACCTGAACCGGTTTCGATAGTAGAAACGCCAGTTCCTGCTGCGCCTACTGCTGTTGTTAGTATTCCAACACCGGCTATTGAAGAAACGGTGGTTGAGGAACCAATTTATGTTGAAAGACCTAGACAACCCCGCATTACAATTGAAAAGATAGCGGGCAAAAGAGGGCGTAAATCCTATAGTGAAATAGATACCGAGGTTGATTTAATTGAAATCCCGGACGAAAAAGTATTGTCGCAAAAATTATATTATACCATTAGTGAAGTAGCGAGTTGGTTTAAAGTAAACACTTCTTTACTTCGGTACTGGGAAAATGAATTTGATATATTAAAGCCGCGCAAAACAAGAAAAGGAGACCGTTTATTTAGAGTAGAAGACATTAAAAATTTACAAATCATTTATTTTCTACTTCGTCAAAAAAAATATTCGATAGAAGGTGCTAGAACTTATTTAAAACAAAATAAATCGCAGGCTGATACGCAGGCGCAGCTTGTACAAACCTTAACAAAGTTCAAAACTTTTTTACTGGAACTAAAAACTGGGCTTCACTAATATAAGGGGTACGACTACTTTTGTAAGACTTACGACTGCTTCACCACAACGTCGGTACTTGAAGCCGCTAATTCAATTTTGTGGGCTTCTAAGATTTCAATTAAGGCTATATTAATTTTTTCGCGAAGCATTAAATAATCTTCGGGCTCATCGGTGGCAGATGAAAAATATTCTACAATTACAATGTGTGCATGTTTTCCAGTATCCTGCAAATGCACCTGGAAACTATCAATCTTTTCAGCACTTAAATAACTGCGCATTGCTGTTAGTAAGGTTTGTAATGTGCCCGCAGAAGCACTTAAAGAAAGCTCTAATTGTAAATCGGTTTTGCGCTGTGTACGCAAGCTAATATTGTCTACAATGGTATCTACCATTTGTTTATTGGGAACAGAAATATATGTTTTTTCGTTGGTACGAATACGTGTACTTCTCAGTCCAATTTTTTCTATGGTGCCTGTAAATCCATTTACTTTTACCTGCTCGCCAACTGTAAAAGGCTTATCAAAAAAGATAATAAAAGAAGCGATTAAATTTTCCATACTCTCTCTCGTAGCAAGGGCTACAGCGGCACCCACTAAACTCAACCCCGTCAAAATACTGCCTATATTTTTATTGAAAGAGAATTTTAAAACCAGGAGTACACCAATAATAATTAAGATCACTTTAAAAAAATCTTTAAAAAATATAATGAGCTGATTGTCTTGTTGGTCTTTGGTTACATTAGCACGCTCTTCTAGTACCATCGCCATGAAATCTATAACGCGAAGGCATAGCCAAATAAATACAACTACAAGTGCGCCATTCATGAGCGCATCTAAAATTTGTCTAGTATTTGTTTTATAAACAGTAAACTGAAAGGCAGCTGGAAACTTTAATTTATCAATGGCAATCATTGAGATTGTCAATAATAAATAAGTGCCAAGCGGCTGCACCACTAAATCCAAGAAAGACTGCTTGGGTAAATTATGTTTGCTGTTGGTAATGAGTTTAAAAAGCTTGCTCGCTAAAAATTTAGAGATCAGTCTTTTAAAAATGAGGGTTATTAATATGGTGCCTATAACAATAAGGTAAGCTTGTACCGTATTATCTAATATTTTTAGTTCCATGTATCAATTTTAATTACTTCGCCATCAAAACTAGCATAAGTGAAATTTTGAATCCAGTCACCTAGGTTAATATAATGACTATTACCAATGGCAAGATCGAGGGGAAAATGTCGATGCCCGAAAATCAAATAATCGTAATGCGCTGATTGTAAAATTTCTTTACTGTAACAAATAAGCCACTCATTTTCTTCCCCTAAAAATTGTGCATCAGCATTACCCGTTTTAGCCCTACTTTTTCGGCTAAAATAATTGGCAAGTGCCACCCCGGCATCCGGATGCATCCACTTAAACAACCATTTGCAAATAGGATTGGTAAATATTTTTTTAATAAACTTGTATCCTGCATCGCCGGGACCTAAGCCATCGCCATGGGCTATGTAACAAGTTTTATTATTAAGATTAAATACTTGTGGACCGTGGTATACTTTACACCCTAATTCATCTTCAAAATAATGGCGCATCCATAGGTCATGATTGCCCGTAAACACATGCACAGGAATGCCTTTGTCTGTGAGTTTGGCAATTTGTCCAAGTAGGCGCACAAAGCCCTTAGGCACTACATGATCGTACTCAAACCAAAAATCAAAAATATCGCCTACAATAAAAACGGCTGCTGCGCTGTCCTCTATAGAATGTAAAAAGGCAACTACTTTTTTTTCACGCTCCAAGCTAGCAGCTGAATTAGGGGCGCCCAAATGAAAATCGGAGAGCAAATAAATTTTACGACTAGAAGAAGCATGAATAGTAGTTGTCATGTGCTTTTAATTATTTCTGTCTACTAAAAAGCAGTACACTTCTTTAGGACCATGCACACCTACTACCAGTGTTTTTTCAATATCCGCTGTTCTACTAGGGCCACTGGCAAGGGTTATAAGCGAAGGCAACTGATTACCATAATGTTTTGTTACAGATTTTAAACCATCTGAAATATCATAGACCACTTGATCGGTGTAAGCAATACAAATATGAATAGGCGCATACACACTTACCGTTCTTCCGCTTTGTTGCGCAGAAGAAAGTATCATACTTCCGGTTCGAGCAATTAGATTATCGCAACTAGTAATAGCTGCATCACAATATTCTAAATCTTCTGATTGCATGCCACCAAACCCCGCTTTGGTTAACATGTCTACCAACCTATTTTCTCTACAATAGGTTTGCTTCCAATTGCGCTGGATAAAAAGCATACTTAACTGTGAAGCGAGTTCTTTTTCGCTGCCACAAAAAGCAAATTTTCCTTGCAAACCAGAAAAATTTTCAGCAAACAACACAGAAAGGTCTTCTTGGGTGGTGGGGTATGTTGTGGAAGCCGTATCAACCGCCGAAAATGGCACAGGCACTGGCTTCGCCAGTGCCTGTTTTATCTTTTGTAAAATATTTTCTCTTGCGCTTTTTGCCATCCTTAAGCTATTAATTAGATTCCTCAGTTGGTTTTTGATCGTCTGTTGCAGCAGGCGCTTCAGGTGCTAGCGATTCAACTGCTGGGGCCGCTTCATCTGGAGCAACCTCTTCAGGAATGACTTCTACTTCAACAATCTTTTTTTCTTCAAAAGGTCTTTTACCAATAAGTGTTTCAACATCTGATTTATGCAATACTTCTTTAGCGAGTAATTCTTTTGCTAAAATTTCAACCGCTTCTTTTTTATCACGAAGTAATTGAAGTGTACGCTGGTAAGCATCTTCAATAATACCGCGCACTTCGTGGTCAATAATTTTACCCGTTTCTTCACTGTATGGTTTGGTAAAGGTATTTTCTTGAGAAGGATCGTAGTAACTCACGTTACCCACTTTACTATTCATACCGTATGCAGTAACCATGCTATATGCGATACGTGTAATTTGTTGCAAGTCGTTGGAAGCACCTGTAGAAATTTTTCCAAAGAATATTTCTTCTGCTGCTCTACCACCTAGTGTCATACAAATCTGATCCATTAACTGATCGGTATTGTATAAGTACTGTTCGGTTGGGGTATACTGCGCATAACCGAGTGCAGCCGTACCACGTGGCACAATAGTAACTTTTAAAAGCGGATACGCGTGCTCTAAAAACCAACCACAAACGGCGTGACCTGCTTCGTGGTAAGCAATAATTGCTTTTTCGTGCGGCGCTATAATTTTATTTTTCTTTTCAAGTCCACCAATCACACGATCAATGGCGTCTTGGAAATCAATCATCTCCACAGATTCTTTTCCTTTTCGAGCAGCAATAAGCGCAGCTTCATTACAAACGTTTGCGATATCAGCACCTGCAAATCCGGGTGTTTGTTCTGCTAGTTTATGTAAATCAAGTGCTACAGAAATTTTAATAGGCTCAAGGTGTACTTTAAAAATTTCTTCTCTGCCTTTTACATCTGGTTTGTCTATCGAAATTTGACGATCAAAACGTCCAGGTCTTAAAAGAGCAGCGTCTAATACATCTGGTCTATTGGTTGCGGCTAAAATAATAATACCCGTGTCGCCACCAAAACCATCCATTTCCACTAATAGTTGGTTTAAGGTATTTTCACGTTCGTCATTACTCATCATGGCATTTTTACCACGGGCACGTCCTATCGCATCAATTTCATCAATAAAAATAATACAAGGTGCTTTTTCTCTTGCTTGCTTGAATAAATCACGCACACGACTTGCACCCACACCTACAAACATTTCAACAAAATCAGATCCACTTAAACTAAAGAAAGGAACCTGCGCTTCGCCGGCCATTGCTTTAGCTAATAATGTTTTACCGGTACCTGGAGGGCCCACTAGTAAGGCACCTTTTGGAATTTTACCACCAAGTGCTGTATACTTTTTTGGATTTTTTAGGAAGTCAACAATTTCCATCACTTCCACCTTGGCTTCGTCAAGACCTGCAACATCTCCAAAATTGATATTTACTTTAGCACCTTTATCAAATAAGGTTGCCTTAGATTTTCCAATATTAAAAATACCACCAGCGCCACCTGCACCACCGCCAGCACCGCCGCCCATTTTACGCATCAATAATAACCATACGACTACAATGATGACAAGTGTAAAAATAGACTGAAGTACACCGCCCATCCAATCTGCAACTTTTACAATATCTCTTTTAACTTCTGGCAGCTGATGTTGCTCTGTAAATTTTTGTAAATTTTCGTCAAAAGATTTCCAATCCAACACTTCAAAAACAAATAGAGGAGCCCCCTTTACTTTTTCTTTAGGTAAAACCACGCCAAATTTTTTAACGTAGAATTCTTTTTTAAGACTGTCGCCATTAATATACACCTGAACTTCATCTTTGTTTTTTACAAAATCAAGTTTGGTAACATCACCTGCTAAAAGCATTTGTTGTTTGAACTCCTGCTCTGTCGTCTTTTTTAATTCTGGCGAAAAATTCATTAACTGAGACGCCAATAGTCCAACAATAACGACGCCATAAATCCAATATATATTGAACTTAGGACCTTTCTTGCCCCCTTTACCTTTGTCTTGAAAATTAAATTTTGGTTGCTTCTCTTCTGACATATATTTTCAATTATTCGTGGATTTGTGATACCGCATCACTCCACATTTCTTCTAATTTATAAAATTCTCTAGCTTCTGGATGCATTACATGCACCACAACATTGACATAGTCAATGATAACCCACTGTAAGGCTTTTCGTCCTTCATGTTTATATGGATTTTCACCGCACACTTGTTTTACCTCATCTTCGATATGGTCACAAATAGCACGCACTTGTGTGGTACTAGATGCTTGACAAACAATAAAAAAATCGGCAGCGGCTTCTTCGATTTTGCGTAGATCTAAACTTACAATATGCTCGCCTTTTTTATCTAAAATGGCTTTAATGATTGTTTTTAGAATTTTTGAGCTCTTGGTTAACCGTGTAATCGTACTTTTTGGTCGATTATTTAATACAGAAAGAGGTTCCAACAATACAGTTATTTAGTGATTAATAATTTGATTTAGACGTAGCTCTTGTAACTTCGTCAAAAATACTAATTCTTTGGCTTCAGCAGGCTTAAATACACCTATCGGTTTACCATTTACAGAATTAACTGAAGTAGATAGTACCAACATCTATGCCATGAACCAAGTTAAGACAAACTTGGCCGTGCATGGCGCTGCATTTCTGGCCCAAAAACAATGGGCAGGAAAGGGTCAGATGGGTAAGGCCTGGGCGGCAGAAAGCGGTCAAAACATTCTATTATCGGTGGTTTTGGACCCAAAAAAGCTTGTTTTTGATGGTTTAGCATTGGAGCCATCTGTGGTGAGTATGCTTGTGGCTATTGGATGTTTTAACTTTTTTGTTACATATGCCGGTGACGAAACGCGTATCAAATGGCCCAATGATATCTATTGGCGTGACAGAAAGGCAGCAGGCATTTTAATTGAAAACAGCTTTAGAGGTGCTAACTGGCAGTGGAGTATTGCAGGAATGGGGGTTAATATCAACCAAACTAAATTTGGAACCGAAATCATCAACCCAGTTTCACTCAAACAAATTACCGGCAAAACCTTTCTGGTACCTGAATTGGCAAAAGAATTGTGTCACCATGTAGAAGCCGCTTTACAAATATTACAAGATAAAGGACCTGACGCACTACTTGCACTGTACAATTATGTACTCTATAAAAAAGGGGAACAAGTAGCTTTAGAAATTGAGGGTCAAAAAATAACTGCGACTATTTGTAGGGTTTTATCAAATGGATATTTAGAAATTGAAACTGAAAAGGGAATCAAACAATCGCATGCCCTAGGTGCTATACAGTGGTTATCATAAATTAATAACAACAACATGTCATCAACTATAAAATTGACACAGTTTTCTCATGGCGCGGGATGCGGATGTAAGATTGCACCAGCAGTATTAGAAACTATTTTAGCTTCAGCACTACCAAAAATTGAAAATAAAAATTTGTTGGTAGGCTATGGAAGTAAAGATGATGCTGCTGCTTATGATATGGGTAATGGCCAAGCCATTATTAGCACCACCGATTTTTTTACACCCATTGTAGATGATGCGCATGCATTTGGAAAAATCGCAAGTGCCAATGCTATTAGTGATGTGTATGCGATGGGCGGAAAGCCACTCATGGCTATTGCCATACTAGGTTGGCCAGTTAATACATTTCCTGCAGCACTTGCAGCAGAAGTGTTAGAAGGTGCCAGAACCATTTGCGCAGAAGCTGGCATTCCACTTGCGGGTGGACATAGCATTGATAGTACGGAGCCTATTTTTGGACTTGCTGTTACAGGCATTACACCCATTGCAAACCTCAAAAAAAACAATACTGCAAAACTGGGTGACGTCCTCTTTGTTACAAAACCAATTGGTGTTGGCATATTAGCAACGGCACAAAAAAGAGATGCCATGGACCCGGAAGATCTTGCACCATTTATAGATCAGTTAACAACACTTAATAAAATTGGTGAAATACTCGGTGGCATACCAGAAGTGCACGCACTCACTGATATCACAGGGTTTGGACTACTTGGACACCTGATAGAAATGGCAGAAGGAAGCGGACTCTCTGCACATATTTATTATTCGAAAATTAAAATGATAGAGGCTGCTAAAAAATATTTAGCACAGCGTATGGTACCAGATGCCACGTACAGAAACTGGAATTGTTATAGCACAAAAACAAGTTTTGATCCAGGTGTTAATGTGATGGAAGCTTTTAGTATGCTACCAGATCCACAAACCAATGGAGGCTTACTTGTTGCAGTAGATCCGAGTGCGGTGGCGTTGATCCAAGAACTGTTTACTAAAAACGGGCTTGAGGCATTTATCGAACCCATTGGCGTATTAGAAGCGGTGGGTGAAAAAGTAGTGGTGGTAAAAAACTAAGCGTTACAACGAACCGCTAAAAAACCATATTCCCTTTGTTTTTTATTTGCTCATTGGTAAGCTCTGCTACCATTTGAACACCGGCTAATGCTTTTACGGTTTGGTTAATCCAGTTGCATTTTTCATCATCTACAAAATCACCTTTTGTGAGCCATAAAAAATCCATGTGTCTAAATTCTGGTAATAAATATTCACCGTCACAATGGTTGTGGTATAAATAATGCACTAAAAAACTATTGGGCTCTTTGGATTCATAAATACTAAAATAGTAGCTACGTTCCTTTTTTTTGAGGTGAATTTCGATGGCCGGATTCAGTCTAAACTGATGTCCAAGCTGGTTGTTTAATTGCAAACAAAATTGATGACTTTTGATAGGCGCAATAATGCCTAACAACCTAGTGTCATCAAAAAAATCTTCATTGAGTTCGTCTATATTTAGTTTGAGTTTCATAGCATTAATTTACGGTATCCATTAAAATGAAACGAGAATATTTTTTTCGTCCGAACCACGTTTTATGCGCAGCTCCGTTTGATCTCCTTTTTTAAACTTACCCAGCGTTTGCATATAACTATTCACATCTACAAATTTATACTCGCCTAATTGTAGTAAAATATCACCTGCTTTTAATCCAAGTTTTTCTGCAAGCTTACCCGGACTCACTCCATCAATGCGCATACCTGTTCCACTGTATCCGTAATCCGGAATAACGCCTAAACTCACCGTAAATTTAGTACTTCGGCCCATTTGAGGCTCTGTTGTTTTAATAAAATCCAACTTGGGTAAGCTATCTGTGATACCCATCATTTGATAGGCGAGGGTTACTATTTGTGCAGTGCCTTCGTAATTAATTTTATCTGCATCATCTGTGGCTTTGTGGTAATCTACATGGCTTCCTGTAAAGAAAAATTGAACCGGTATACCCGCTCTATAAAAACTAGCGTGATCGCTAGGGCCACTACCTGTGCTATCAAATTTTACAATAAGTGGGGTTGATACCGCGTTCCAAATAGCACTCCATTTACTAGACGTGCCATAACCACCCACCGTTAATTTATGAGATGTATCATAACGACCTACCATATCCATATTAAGCATATAATTTATGGCGCCAGGCATTGTTGGATTTTCTATCCAATATTTACTTCCTAAAAGTCCTAATTCTTCTCCCGAAAAATGAAGGAATAAATAATTATTATGCGCAGGTGATTTTTGTTGCAAGAGGCGCGCTATTTCGAGCAAAGCCGCGGTACCACTGGCGTTATCGTCTGCCCCATTATGAATTATATGTCCGGTATCTAATGCATTTTTGTCTTCGTTGTAACCTAAGTGATCATAGTGTGCGCCAATTACAACCGTATTCGCTGCGCCATTATTAATGTATGCTGCCACATTTGTTGCAAGCCTTTTTTTCTCTACAATACGCACGCCTAATTCTATTTGCAAAGTAGCTGACGGATCTGCAAAATAAAGTAGGCCTGTTGGTGTAAGATAAATAACTGGAATAGAAAATGCAGCAGATTTATCATTTTTATTAAACTGAATATTGTCAATAATAGGTCCTGTATTATATACAATAAAAGCTGTAGCGCCTTTTGCAGCAGCTGTTGTTACTTCTTTTTTAATCCATGCGTCTACATCAAAGTGAGGATTTGATTTATTTTCTTCGAGTGTTTCTTTGATATCCTTGAACCAAGGTTGTCCTTTTTCTTGTAACGCCATGGCTGGTTTTCCAGTTACTTGCATTGATGCACTATTTGCAAATGGAAAAAAATCTTTATTGATTTTTAAACGCGCATTATTAACCCTAAAATGAGTCGCAGCGTCTATCTGTAAACCCTCGTTAATTTCAAATTTTTGTAAATAGCCGCTTGTCCCTTTTGAACCAATTCCCATCATCTCATATTGTTTTACCAAATAATCCATCGCCGCATCGGCGCCAGCAGTTCCTGTTCTTCTTCCTTCCAAAGCATCACTTGCCAAGTAGTCAATATGTGATTTTAAATTAGAAATGAGTGCTGCTTTTTGCTTTTCTGCCTCTATTCTAATTTTTCGTTTGCTTTGAGATAATCCTAAAAAGGGAACCAACAATAGTACCCAAAACCATTTTTTACCCATTTTGCCTGCTTTATTACATACAAAAGTAAGCGATTCTGTTCCCAATCTCGTAACTACCCTCCCCTCTTTGCAAGTACTTTTGTGCCATCCAATAAAAATTGAACCAAAGAGACCTCCATATTGCTTTAGTGGGTAACCCCAACAGCGGAAAAAGCTCCATTTTCAACGCGCTAACGGGTCTACATCAACAAGTTGGTAATTTTCCAGGGGTAACAGTAGATAAAAAAACAGGGGTGCTCCAATTACCAGATGCCACCAATACCACACTCATAGACTTACCTGGCACCTATAGTTTGTACCCCAGAAGAGCTGACGAGTGGGTGGCCTACAAGGTACTCATGGGTACAGACGACACCATTAAAGCAGACGCCGTTTTACTTGTAGCTGACGCCAGCAACCTCAAACGAAACTTACTTTTTTGTAGTCAAATCATTGACCTGCAAATTCCGGTAGTGATGGCCCTCACCATGAATGATATTGCATCCAGTATGGGCATCAAAATAGATATCGCGGGGCTCGAAAAAGAATTAGGGATCACCATTATAGCGGTGAACCCACGAAAAAACAAAGGCATTACCGAATTAAAAAAAGCGTTACAGCAATTAACAGTAAAACCCAGTGCCCCTTCTGATAAAAAATTTATTGATACAAAAAAATTAGCCCCAGCTGCCATTGATGGAATTCATAAAATAGTTACAGGCTTGGGTGATTATGCTGCGATACATTATTTAATCAATCATGAAAATTTTCCATTAACAAAAGAAACACAAACACAAATTGATGAGCTGGTTGTTGCGCATCAATTTAACCCAACAAAAACGCAGGCCGAAGAAATTTTGGAGCGCTACAGCAATATTAGAGCGGTGATGCGCAAATATGTGGTTGAGCCAGGGCCCCTAGAAAAAAAGATTTTTTCGGATAAATTAGACAATATTTTATTACACCGAGTTTGGGGTTATGTAATATTACTAGCGGTATTATTTATTTTATTTCAAAGTGTGTATTGGCTCGCTAGTTTCCCCATGGATGGTATTGAGTGGGCATTTGCAAAAGGCGGAAGCTCTTTGTCAGCATGGCTTCCAGAAGCATGGTGGAGTAATTTAATCATCAACGGACTTGTGGCTGGCCTCAGTGGTATTTTAGTATTTGTGCCACAAATTATGATTTTATTTGGGCTTATTACTATGCTTGAAGACAGTGGTTATATGGCGCGTATTAGTTTTTTAAGTGACAGGCTCATGCGTAAAGTGGGACTCAACGGAAAAAGTGTCATGCCCATGGTAAGTGGTTTTGCTTGTGCGGTTCCTGCCATTATGAGTGCACGCAATATTGAAAATAGAAAAGAAAGGTTGTTAACTATTTTAGTAACACCACTCATGAGTTGCAGTGCACGCTTACCTGTATTTACGATTTTAATTTCGCTGGTTATTGATAACGATTACTACTTTGGATTTTTGAGTTTACAAGGTCTTGTGATGATGGGCCTTTATTTATTAGGCATTATAATGGCCATGTTAGTGAGTTATGTTTTAAAGTGGTTTATTACCATTAGCGAGAAAAGTTTTTTTATTTTAGAACTTCCTATGTATAGAGCCCCGCGTTGGAAAAACATAGGTGTTACCATGATTGAAAAAGCTAAAATATTTGTTACAGATGCCGGTAAAGTAATTATGATTATTAGCCTACTATTATGGTTTTTAAGTAGCTATGGCCCTAGAAATCAAATAGCGCAAACCACCCAAAAATATGCGGCACTTGAGCAGGTATTACCTGCAAAAAAAGACTCTTTACAAAAAGAATATGCTGCCGAAAAATTACAACATTCCTATGCAGGTATTTTAGGAAAAGCCATTGAGCCTGCTATTAAACCCCTTGGTTACGACTGGAAAATTGGAATTGCACTGATTACTTCCTTTGCTGCCAGAGAGGTTTTTGTGGGTACTATGGCCACTTTATATAGTGTTGAAGACAGTGAAGACAGCTCATTAAGGCAAAAACTAGCTGCAGCTAGGCATCCAGACGGAACCAAAGTATACACCCTTGCAGCAGGGCTTTCGCTGATGATATTTTATTTACTAGCCATGCAGTGTATGAGCACGCTTGCAGTTGTTAAAAGAGAAACAAAGTCTTGGAAATGGCCAGCATTTCAACTTGTGTATATGACGGCCCTAGCGTATGGCATGAGCTGGCTAACCTATGTTTTATTTAGTTAACGGCACCTAATTATTTGTACGTTTCCCATAATAATTTAGAAACTTTTCGAGCAAGTTCCCAAGCTTCATTTTGCAATTCCCAACTCCTGTCTTTATTATTTTTGGTACAAATACAAAAAACGTATCGCGCATTTTTTCCGTACACATACATCGCTTCACTTCTACTCGCATTAACAGCGCCATTTTTACTTGCCACATAAACGTCAGGTGGAATTTGTGAGAGCGCTTCTTCGTCCCAGTAATTTCTACCAAGCAAACGAAGCATTTTTTCTGAAGATTCACTATCCATTAAACTTCTATTTGCCAAGGCTTCAAACAAAGAAGCCATTTCTTTTGGCGATGTTTGTCCCCATCCAAACTTATCTCTATCAGCTTCTCTACCCGGCGTTCTACTATTTACCCTAGTAGCCGTATAACCAATGCTATCAAGGATTTGATTGATTCTTGTTCCTGTACCAGCCAGTGACTGTAACCATAAACTTGCGGTATTATCACTTGTTGTAAGCATGAGCATGATCACTTTACTAAGCTCTACTTTTTCATTGTTTTTTAAAGATGCGAGTAAATCAGATCCTGCATAAAACAAAGAATCTTTATAGGTTAACTCCTGATGGTATTTGAATTCACCTTTATTAAGTTTATCCATGATGCCAATAAGTATGGGCACTTTTACCATACTCGCTGTTGGAAAAATACTATCAGCATTGATGCTTGCAAATTTTCCAGTATGCAAGTCTTTTACATACATACCCACATCACCCTTAAATCCGGTAATGAGGATTTCTAATTGCTGCTGTAATTTTTTATTTATTTTTTGAGCTTGCACAGGTAATAGCGCAACTACAAAAATAAAAGCGAGTACTTGTTTCATAGATTTTATTTCTTTTTAGGCAGGCCTACAATTTCTTGACCATGATTTTTAGAATCAGGCTTTGTAATAATTTTTTCAATCACGCCATTTTCATCAATCAAAAAAGTGGTGCGTAAAGTACCCATATAGGTTTTGCCCATAAACTTCTTTTCGGCCCAAACCCCATATTTTTCGTGAATTACCAGGTCGGTGTCGGCAATAAGTGAAAAGGGCAATTCGTGCTTGGCTATAAATTTGAGGTGACTTTTTTGGTCGTCGGAGCTCACACCTAACACTTGGTAGCCCTTTTTAGCTAAAATTGTATAATTGTCCCTTAGGTTACAGGCCTGAACCGTACAGGTTGGGGTCATATCGTGGGGGTAGAAATACAAAACTAATTTTTGGCCCTTAAAACTAGATAGGGCAATGGTTTTGCCGTTTTGGTCGAGTCCTTTAAAGGCGGGGGCTTTGGATCCTTCTTGTAGCATATTTGGCTGTTTTGAGGTTTAAAAATAAGGTGGTAATAGCTGTATAATAAAAATAACCTCAATTAGTTTAAAAAAAATACCCCCTTCTGCTCCCCCTTTATTAAATTTGCACAATTTATTTTTTTGTTCCTATGCCAAAAGACAATTCCATAAAATCGGTGCTTATTGTTGGTTCTGGTCCCATTATTATTGGTCAGGCCTGCGAATTTGATTATTCTGGTTCTCAAGCTGCTCGAAGTTTGCGTGAAGAAGGCATCAAAGTGATTTTGATTAATTCAAATCCGGCCACCATCATGACAGATCCAATGATGGCAGATAAAGTTTATTTGTTGCCACTTACGATCGAAAGTATTGAGCAAATTTTACAAGAAAACGATATCGACGCCGTACTTCCAACCATGGGTGGTCAAACCGCTTTAAACCTTTGTAAAGAAGCCGACGAAATTGGTATCTGGAACAAGTACAATGTGCGCATGATTGGTGTAGACGTCGCAGCTATTGATACTGCAGAAGACCGTGAGAAGTTTAGACAACTCATGGTAAAAATTGGAATAGCCGTGGCGCCAAGCCGTGTTGCCAATAGTTTTTTAGAAGGAAAAGAATTTGCACAAGAGATTGGATTCCCACTTGTTATTAGACCGTCGTTTACCTTAGGTGGAACCGGTGGTGGATTTGTACATTCTAAAGATGATTTAGATGCTGCGCTCGAAAGAGGTTTAAAGGCTTCTCCAATACATGAAGTATTGGTAGAAAAAGCAGTGCTTGGATGGAAAGAATACGAACTTGAATTATTACGAGATCAAAGCGATAATGTTGTTATCATTTGTACCGTAGAAAATTTAGACCCGATGGGTGTGCATACCGGTGATTCAATTACGGTTGCACCTGCCATGACACTTAGTGATACTGCATTCCAAGATATGCGCAACAAAGCCATATTGATGATGCGTTCACTTGGTAATTTTTCGGGTGGATGTAACGTACAATTTGCACTTAACCCTGCCACCGAAGAACTGATTGCCGTTGAAATTAATCCACGTGTGAGTAGATCATCGGCACTTGCATCAAAAGCAACAGGATACCCGATTGCAAAAATTGCAGCGAAGCTTGCGATTGGTTATAGTTTAGATGAATTAAAAAATCAGATTACACAAACCACTTCTGCTTATTTTGAACCAGCACTTGATTACGTCATTGTAAAAGTACCACGTTGGAATTTTGATAAATTCAAAGGTGCTAACGATACATTAGGTTTACAAATGAAAAGTGTTGGTGAAGTAATGGCAATTGGAAGAAACTTTAAAGAAGCGATTCAAAAAGCTTGTCAGAGTTTAGAAAATGAAGCAATTGGTTTAGGCTACTACGGTAAGAGTTTAATGAAGAGTGAAGAACTCGTGGAATATATTAAAACACCAAAGTGGGACCGTATTTTTAGAATCAAAGATGCACTCATGGCAGGCTCTACTGTTAAGTCTATTGCACAAGCAACGGGCATTGACAGATGGTTCTTACATCAAATTTTACAAATTTGCAATATCGAAAAAGAAATTGCAACACATACATTAGAAACCCTTCCTGAAAACTTATTTAAGGAAGCCAAAAAATGTGGATTTGGAGATATGCAAATTTCTAAAATCTTACAAGGTGATTGCACCGACGAACAAGTGTATGAAAAAAGAAAAGCATTAGGTATTACCAGGGTTTACAAAATGGTAGATACTTGTGCCGCCGAGTTTGAAGCAAAGACACCTTATTTTTATAGCACTTTTGAAGGATAAATAAATACTTCTTATGAAATTACAAGACATACAAGTACAAAACGAAAAAGAAACACGTGGTGGATTTGGTGAAGGCATTCACGAAATTGGAAAAGAAAATGAAAATGTAGTAGTACTTACTGCGGATCTAGCAGGTTCCTTAAAACTAGGACCCTTTATCAAAGATTTTCCAAACCGTTTTGTACAAGTAGGTATTGCAGAAGCCAACATGATTGGTATTGCTGCAGGTATGACTATTGGAGGTAAAATTCCATACACGACAACATTTGCAAATTTTAGCACGGGTAGAGTGTATGATCAAATCAGACAAAGTGTTGCATATAGTAATAAAAATGTAAAAATTTGTGCATCACATGCGGGTCTTACCCTTGGTGAAGATGGCGCAACACACCAGATATTAGAAGACATTGGACTTATGAAAATGCTTCCGGGCATGACCGTTATTGTTCCTTGTGATTTCAACCAAACCAAAGCGGCCACTAAAGCTATTGCTGCTTATCAAGGTCCTGTGTATTTAAGATTTGGTCGTCCAAAATGGCCAAACTTTACTGCTGTTGATGGTCGTGATTTTGTAATTGGTAAAGCACAACAATTATCAGAAGGAACCGACGTAAGTATTTTTGCTTGCGGTCATATGGTTTGGAAAGCGATTGAAGCTGGACGTATACTAGAAGAAAAAGGATTGAGTGTAGAAGTGATCAATATACATACCATTAAGCCACTAGACGAACAAGCAATCGCAGATTCTATTCGCAAAACCAAATGTGCTGTTACTGTAGAAGAACATAATATTATTGGAGGACTTGGTGATAGTGTTGCACAGGTTGCTGCTAAACATTGTCCAATTCCTATCGAATACATTGGAACCAATGATACATTTGGAGAAAGTGGTACCCCAACACAACTTCTAACAAAATACGGATTGGATACACCATTTGTTGTAGCTGCTGCCGAAAAAGTAATCGCAAGAAAATAATTGTAGCACTCATTTAAGGGGCTAGGCGTTCAACTTTCCAAGATGCACTGTTTTCTAGTACATATCTAATGCGGTCGTGTAATCGACTCGGTCTGCCTTGCCAAAATTCGATACTTGTTGGTTTTACAATATAGCCACCCCAATGGTCTGGTCTTTCGATAGAATCATTGGCAAAAATGGAACTGTATCTTTCTACATTTTGTTCAATCACCGTTCTGTTTTCAATGACAGCACTTTGTGGTGAAGCCCAAGCACCAATTCTACTAGATGCAGGTCGCGAATTAAAATAACGATCACTTTCTTCGGCACTCACTTTTTCTACCGTTCCTTCAATTCTAATTTGTCTTTCTAATTCCTTCCAGAAAAAAACAATTGCTGCATGCGGGTTTTGGGCTAAATTTTTACCCTTGTCACTTTCGTAATTGGTAAAAAATATAAAGCCATCAGGGTTATATCCTTTTAGTAAAACAATGCGAGCAGCCGGAACACCAGTAGCATTTACAGTAGCAAGTGTCATGGCATTTACTTCATCAATTTGTGAAGCTATGGCCTCATTCCACCAACGTGTAAATTGATCAAAAGGATTTGCAGCAACATCCACTTCTTCTAGTGAAGCCAACTTATAATCTTTTCTGATATCTGCAATTTCGTTACTCATACTGTTTTTTTATGCGATTTCTTCCACTGCTTTAACATGCTTGCCGGATACAAAAATATACACGGCCGGAACCACAAACAAAGTTAAAAACAAAGAGAAGAAGATACCACCCACAATTACAATTCCAAGAGGCATTCGGGACGTAGCAGCAGCGCCTAAACTAAGTGCAATAGGAAGTGCGCCAAGTGCAGTTGCTAAACTCGTCATCAAAATAGGTCGTAAGCGTTGAGAAGCAGCTTCTAGTACAGCTTCTTTTTTAGCAAACCCTTCAATCCTTTTGTTATTGGCAAATTCTACAATTAAAATACCGTTTTTGGTAACAAGCCCAATGAGCATAATCATACCAATTTGAGAGAATATATTAAGTGTTTGATCAAACATCCATAAGCTAATGAGTGCACCCGCTATAGCTAGTGGCACGGTAATCATAATGATAAATGGATCTTTAAAACTTTCAAATTGACCGGCTAATACTAGATAAATAAGTAAGAGTGCTAATAAAAATGCAAAGGTTGTATTGGAAGAACTCTCTTTAAAATCACGAGAAGGACCTCCGTAGGCAGTATGAAAACTTTCATCCAATAAACGTTTAGATATCTCTTCCATCGCTTTTACACCATCGCCAATTGTTTTACCTTCTGCGAGCGATGCAGAAATGGTGGCGGATCTAAAACGGTTGTAGTGATAAAGTGTTGGTGGGTTAGAACTTTCTTTTAAATCTACAACTGCAGAAAGTGGAATCATTTCGCCACGGTTATTACGCACATACAAACTTAAAATATCGCTAGGGGTTTGTCTATCCTTTAATGACACTTGAGAAATAACATCGTACTGTTTTCCTTTCATGGTAAAATAGGCAAGCCTTCTACCGCTAAACGCACTAGACACGACATCAGCTACATCAGAAATTGATAGACCTAAGTCCTTCGCTTTAATCCTATCAATCGTTAATTGCAGCTCAGGTTTACTAAACTTTAAGTTTACATCCACGTTCTGAAAAGTTTTGTCTTTTCTTGCTTCTTCTAAAAATTTTGGAATCATCGCTTTTATTTTCTCAAACTCCAAATTTTGTAAAATAAGTTGAACAGGAAGGGAACCTCTAGAACCTAGTCCTACAGATATTGTTTGCTCCTCTACAGGAAAAATTCTTGCATTGTTAAATTGAGATAATTTTTTGGTTACTGATTTAACAATATCACTTTGTGATCTTTTACGATCTTCAGGATCAACGAGCGCAATTCTTGCCGTACCACCATTCACACCACCATTTCCACTAAAGCCTGGAATGGAAGCAAATACAAATGATTTTTCAGGAATAGAATCTGATAAATAATCGGTAAGGCCTTGTGCCACATCAGACATATAATCAAAGGATGCGCCTTCTGGGCCTGTCATTTGAAAACGAATACTACTTCTATCTTCTAGGGGTGCAAGCTCTGAAGGCAGGTTTGTACCTACAAAATAGATAGCACCTAAACACGCTACCACTATTACCCAAGCGATCCACCTAACCCTTACAAAGGCTGCCAATAAACGCTTGTATCCGTTTTCCATACCTCTAAAGAATGGCTCTGTTTGCTCGTAAAATTTACCATGACCAGCCCCTTTTTTAGTTAAGATTACATTTAATACCGGCGTAATAGTTAATGAAACAAAGGCAGATATTAATACGGCGGCCGCTACTGTAATACCAAATTCTCTAAATAAACTACCCACAAAACCTTGCAAGAAAATGACAGGTAAGAACACAACAGCAAGCGTAATTGAAGTTGATATAACGGCAAAAAATATTTCTTTACTACCCTCTAGCGCTGCTCTTCGAATAGGTAAGCCTAATTCTAGTTTTCTAAATATATTTTCGGTTACTACAATACCATCATCCACCACGAGTCCGGTGGCTAATACAATACCAAGTAGGGTAAGCACATTTATGGAGAACCCAAAAATGTACATCACAAAAAACGTGGCAATGAGTGAAATTGGAATATCAATGATAGGACGAATCGCAATCAGCCAGTTCCGAAAGAAAAAGAAAATCACAAGCACAACGAGCGTAAATGAAATTAGTAGGGTTTCTTCCACTTCTTTAATCGCTCTTCTAACATTTTTTGTTTGATCAATTAGTGGCGTAAACTCAAAATCACCTTTTTCATTTTTTTTGATGTCTTCGACGCGCTTATAAAATTCATCTGCAATTTTAATATAATTGGCTCCCGGCTGAGGAGAAATAATAACACCAACACCATTGATGCCATTTAATTTCCAACTATACTCTTCTTGCTCTGGCCCAATTTCAACTTTTGCAATATCTTTTAAACGAATGATGCCAGCCTCGTTTTCTACAATGATTAAATTTTTAAAATCATCTTCGGTTTGTAATTTACCCAGGGCTCTAATCGTTAATTCTGTTTTGTTACCATACAATTTACCAGATGGAATTTCTACATTTTCTCTATTGAGTGCTGTTCTAAAGTCAGAATAGGTAAGGTTAAACGCATTCAGTTTATTTGGATCAATCCAAATACGCATGGCAGGACGCTTTTGACCAAAAATACTTACCGAACTTACTTCAGGAATAGTTTGAAATCTTTCTTGTAATACGTTTTCGGCGTATTCACTAAGTTCCATTAAACCTTTTGTTTTACTCTGTACCGCGATTAGTAAAATAAAATCACTACTGGCATCAGACTTACTTACTACAGGTGGTGCATCGATATCTTGTGGCAAATTTCTTGTAGCCTGACTTACTTTATCCCTTACATCATTAGCCGCTGCTTCCAAGTCTTGGTTCACTTCAAATTCAATGCTAATATTACTTGAACCATTGTTGCTAGATGAGTTAATGGTTTTAATACCTGGGATACCATTAATAGATTTCTCTAATGGTTCTGTGATTTGACTTTCTATAATATCTGCATTGGCACCTGCGTAAGAAGTACGCACATTAACCACGGGCGGATCAATAGCAGGATATTCACGTACCGATAAAAAATTATAACCAACAACACCAAATAAGATGATGAGTAGATTCATCACCGTGGCAAGTATGGGTCTTTTGAGGGCTAGTTCAGAAATATTCATAATTAGTCTAGCGTTGCAATATCACTTAATAATTTTACACTTCTTACTTTAACAGGTGCGTTTGGTTTTACAAACAACACACCACTCACAGCAATACTATCACCAACAGATAAGCCTTTAATAATTTGAATGAGTCCTTCATTTCTTTCGCCTGTTTCCACTTCAACAAGCTTGCCAATACCATCTTTTACAACCACAACTTTTTTAACAGTGGATTCGGGGATAATACAATTAGAAGGTATTAAAATACTACTGGTAGGATCAGTAGCATCGATAGATACTTTTACAAAAGCACCTAAATTAAATGCTTGCCCCTTTAATACAGCACGCACTTTTAAATTCCTGGTGGTTGCATTAATAAGTGGCTCTGTAGCTGTAACAACAGCGTCTGCGGTAGTTTTATTATCTGCAGACTGCACATACACTACAGCGCCTTTTTTTATTTTTTGCGCATACATTTCAGGAACGGAAAAATCTATTTTAAGTTGATTCACCTGCTGAATAGTGGTAATGATAGTAGCGGGTGTAACGTAAGCTCCCATACTAATCATGCGAAGACCAAGCGTACCAGCAAAAGGTGCCTTAATTACTGTTTTATCAAGTTGTGCTTGCAGTACTACTAAGTCTGCATTTAATGTATTGACTTGGTTAAGTACCACGTCATAATCTACTTGATTGATGCCGCCAATTGACAATAATTTTTTAAGTCTTGCTTCGTTTTTTTGTGCAAGATCTAATTGCACATTTATTTTTAGTTGTGCAGCTTTTAAATCGGCATCATTGATACGAGCTAATACAGTGCCAGCTGCGACCGATCCGCCCTCAGGAATTTGTAGAAAAGTGACACGGCCACTTACTTCAGACTGAATGGTTGTCATTTCGTTTGGAAGAACCGAACCATTTACTTCAATTTTTTTATTGATTGTATTATTTGAAGCAACAATAACATCTACGATAGCGGCTTTAGGCCCACCATCTTTTTGTTTTTTTTCGTCGGGTTTACCTTTACAGGCTACAAGTGCTAAAAGGAGCACTATGGGTAGAAAACATCTTTTCAAAGTATTCATTTTAAGAACCATAAAGGTAAATTATTTGCCCAATAAATAGAGCAAAACCTAATTAGAACGGGCTCTACCACCTACCTTATGAAAAAACCAATCCGATTGATTATACTTGTACTGAGTGAGGTTGTATTTGTATACATTTTCTTTGGTGGTAATACTTAAAAGATAGCCTGTTCCTTTAACGGACCCCTCACTTTTGGTGCGTATGGTTAATTGATGGTAGTCTTTTGATGTAATATTAACCCTGAAATCATGTTTTTTATCGGTGAGCACGAGGTTTTCTTCTAGAACCTCACCATCAATCAATACCATTAGTGTATCATGATCAAGGACCCCGGTTTCTACAATTGAAAGATCGATATAAAATGATTTGGTAAGTAATGTATCAAAATTACTTGTTGAAACTGCCCAATTTTCAATTTCTGCTACACCACTAGGCACAACTTTCACAGCATCATTCCACTCAATGAGTAATTCGGGATTAACATGGACAGATTGAATGCTTGGCTGAAAGCTAAATTTTCCCAACCTACTTTTTCCAAAAGGGCTCTCCCAGATGCCACTAAAAACAACACTGGTATCAGTGAAAATAAAATTGCCATGAAGGTCAAATAAACTAGGTGTATGTTCTGTTTCATTAATCAAACAACGAACTGCTTTTGCGTAGTAATTATATTGCTCGCTAGGCGTAGCAGATAGATAAAATAAATAAGCACTTAATTTTTTTTGATCTGCACTAAATGTTGTGAGTACTGCCATCATTTGACCAGCAGTGTCGATGATTTCTAATTTAGCTTTGGTATACGTTCTCGATTTAGAAAGAGACATAGAGCCCGCATACATAGGTGGAACATTGATGATGCGGCCAGCCTGAGCATCTACTCGAATGCGAGGCTCCGTATCTACCTCTCTAACACCATCAGGCTCAAACACAATGGCACCATACCATACACCGGTCTTGTTTTGTGCAGATACTGCAACAAAAGACATAAAAAATAAAACTGTGATGACAAGGCGCATAGGCTTAAAGATAATTAATCATCTCTTCTGCGCAAACTACCTCTATATGAATTTTTAGTTCGCCTATACATTTCAAGTTGCTTTTCGATGTAATAACCGAATTCTAAATCATTCATTTTTGTAACAAGTTCGTAAGGAGGTCTAAACCGAACCATAAATGTATCTAACTCCGGCGATTTAAGTAGTGTAATTTTACGAACAAAAGCCTTACTAAATCTGAAGTTGACATATTTTTCTTGCTCTTGATCGATGAGTCTTTTTTGTAAAAATTCCATGTTCTGGTTACGCTTAAACCTAAACATATTGATGATGGCTTCCAAATCAAAACCAACAGATAAACCACCAGGATTGTAATTGGGATTAGAGGTCAAGCCAAGGCCTGGCTTTTTAAAATTAAACCCTTTAGCATTGTCCATTCGATTTTGAATAGAATCATACCTATAATAATTATTACGCACTTTCACCTCTGGCAAATCAGTGGCCTTTACGTGAATCATAATATTAAAATTGTCTACATTAGAAATGGTATCAACAGGATACTTCATCGTGTTTTTACCAATCATAGAAAACCATATAGAATCCGTTTTTAACACAGTTACGATATACCTTCCTGTCGAATCTGTAACACCACCTCTTCCTGATGTGGAGCGCACTGCTACTGCTTCTAGAGGATTGCGGGCAGTTATATCATAGACGGTTCCTGCGATGGTAATATACTGCGCGTTGGCTTTTGGCATTTGACCTACTAATAGGCAAAAAACAATAATAAATGGGAGTAGCCTTCGCTTCAAATGCAACAGTTTTAAATGTAATATTATAACAGTATGCGCAGATTACCGCATTTGACCGTATAATTTAACTTGTTTTTAGTGAAGCAATAAACCCAGTAAAAATATAGAAGCAACAATAAGTGGTGCGGGTATTTTATTGATGCGCAAGAGCAAAATAGTACCTACTACTACCAACCATTGTATCAATAAATAACTTGATGCTGCAGGATCCGAAAAATGGTCTTTCATTAAATAGGCGGTGGCGCCAAAAAGTATGCCGGCTACAGCAGCATTAATGCCTTCTAAAGATCTAAAAATAACAACATAACGTTTCACGTAACTCCACACTGGAAAAAAGAATAACACCAAAAAGGCACTTGGTAAAAAAATACCAATAGCGCCTATGATGATTCCTAAAATTTGTGCCGATGATCCCTCTGATTGCATGGTCATACCGCCTGTAAAAGCAGCTATAGAAAATACGGGTCCAGGTATTGCTCTAACAATGCCTGATCCTGTCAAAAAGTCGGCTTGATTCATTTTTAATACATCGCGTTTATTATCAATAACGCGTTTTGAAGCTGGCCTTGTTACATACTGCTCATACAATAGCGGCATGAGTACATCGCCACCACCAAATACCAAACTTCCATTTCTATAGTTATGTTCAAACAAGTTAAAAACTTTTCTGTTTTCCCAATTATTTCGAGTAGCGGTTTCCGACAAATAACCTGCTACCGCAAAGCATGCAATAAATAAAAATAAACTAACCCACTTAATTTTTTTAACCGGCTTTTCTTTTTCAGGAATTCTTTTGTCACTAAAATTTGTTGCAATACCAGCAGCTACAATTAAAGCTGGAAATACCCAAGGTGTTTTAAAAAATAAAAATGTTGCAGCAGCTCCAACTACTAATATTATACGCGTGATGGTATTATGAACTGCAATATTTAAAATTTTTAGCGCCGAATATGCAATAAACCCAATAGCCATAGGTCTAATAAATTTAAATGCGCCAACTACCTCATTTTTATTGTCAAAATAATTGAGTAAAAATGAAAGTCCCCCCATAAGTGCACAGGCAGGTATTATCCAAATTAAAAGCGTTAATACCGCTAACGTGTATCCTCCTCTTTTATACCCAATGAGCGCCAAAGTTTGCGTAGAGGAAGCACCGGGCAAGAGTTGACAAACCGCATTATACTCCAATAATTCGGCTTCTGTAATATCTCTGCGGCGATGAACAAACGTTTTCATCATCATACCAAGGTGGCCTTGCGGACCACCAAAAGCTGTTAAGCTATGCCAAACAACAGCGCGTAAAAATGGTATATGACGAAGTAGTGCCACGCGTTATTTTTTTAAACCAATTTCGCGAAGTCTTTCATCTAAATATTCACCTGCAGTTGCATCGGGGTATGCTTTTGGATGCTCGGCATCAATGCAACTATCCAAACAAGTTAAACTCATTTCACTTTTTGGATGTAAGAAAAATGGCATCGAAAAACGACTGGTATGCCAGTGCTCTTTAGGTGGATTTACAACTCTGTGTGTAGTACTTTTTAATTTATTATTGGTGAGCCTTTGTAGCATATCACCAACATTCACAACAATTTGTTCAGGTAAAGAAGTAACACCAACCCAGTCACCTCCTTTTGTTAAAATCTGAAGTCCATCTGCAGAAGCGCCAACCAACAACGTAATCAAATTAATGTCTTCATGCTGCTCTGCGCGTATTGCAGATTTAGGTTCATGTGTAATAGGTGGATAATGAATACAACGTAAAATGGAATTACCTTCTTCTATGTGTGCGTCAAAAAAATATTCGTCGAGTTCTAAATAAATAGCAATGGCTTGTAGTAATGCCTTTCCACTTTTTTCAAAATTTCGGTACGCTTCAAGTAATGTATGATTCAGTGAAGGAATTTCCGCTACAGCCACATTGTCTGGATATTCCCATTTTAATGGATGATTAGCATCAACTGTTTGTCCATACTGGAAAAATTCTTTCAAATCTGGAGCCTCACTTCCTTTGGCATGTTCAGTTCCAAAACTAGTATACCCACGTTGACCTGCTAAACCTTCTATTTGGTAGGTCAGTTTTTTTTCTAGCGGTAAAGAAAAAAACTGCTGCACCTGATCGTATTGAGCAGTAATTAAATGATCAGGAATTCCATGATTTTTTACAGCCACAAAGCCAACTGTTTCGTAGGCTTCACCAAGTGCTTTTACAAAAGAGGCTTTTTTAGCAGCGTCGCCACTTAAAAAAACCGCTAAATCTACTACAGGTATTGACATAAATATGTGATTATTATAAGTATAAAACGCATATTTAACAAAGGATATTGCCGTAAAGCAGCCCAGAATTGTTTAATTTTGTCTTACCTATGATGAAACATACCCCCAAAAACCTATTCACAATCATTGTTCTGGTATTATTAGCATCTAGTTGTAGCAATAGCTATCAAAAATTAGCGGCCAACTACCAAATTAATAAAGCATCAACTGGCCCTAACTACAGTGATGTTGCCTATTGGGCTGCACACCCTGCTATTCATGACCCTTCGGACAGTGTGCCTGCTCCACTGCTAGCTTCCTACAACCAAGACACTGCTGTAGATGTATTTTTTATTCATCCCACAACTTATTTGGGAACAGAAAAACCATTTGGCCTTAACGCTGATATTTCGGATGCGCTTTTAGCTGCAAAAACTGATTATAGTCCGGTGCTTTACCAAGGTAGTTTATTTAATGTAGCTGGCAGGTTATTTGCACCCCGTTATCGTCAAACACATATCAGTGCATACTATCCTGTTACTGCATTCGATACTACACTTGCAATAGCCGCTTTTGAACTCGCCTATCAAGATGTAAAAGCAGCCTTTGAATATTATTTAGCCAACGAAAATAAAGGCAGGGCCATTATTATTGCCTCACATAGCCAAGGCACTACACATGGTACTAGACTCGTAAAAGAATTTTTTGATGGTAAACCACTTCAGAAACAATTAGTGGCCGCCTATTTAGTAGGTATTCCCGTAAATCCTTTGATATTTTCATCTATCAAGGCATGTGATACACCAAAGCAAACGGGATGTATATGTAGTTGGAGAACATACAAAGAAGGTTACACACCACCATTTATTCAAAAAGAAAAATTTGATGTGATTGTTACGAATCCGCTAACCTTTACTAAATCTATACCAAACGCCTCTTGGGATGCCAATAAAGGCGGAGTGCTTACTAATTTTAATAAAATAGCGAAAGGTGTTGCCGAAGCAAAATTAACAGATAAAGTTTTATGGACCGCTAAACCAAAAATATTTGGAAGTTTTTTAGTTAAAGATCCAAACTATCATATTGGAGATTACAATTTATATTACGTGAACGTAAGAGAAAATGTAATCGAAAGAATGAAGGCTTATAAAAACGAGGCGCACTAATTTCCAAAGACGCTTAAAAATTTAATACGCATAATTTTTAGCTGCTCCAGGCTGTAATCATTTTCACTAAGTTCTTGTTGCGCTACTTCTAATGAAGCGGTTTCACAACTTTTAAAGTAATCAATGATATCTTCTTGATCGTAACTATCTAGCCACTCATCAATGGCGTAATCTAAATTTAATTTAGTGCCACTTGCAGCAATGGTTTCCATTTCTTCTAGTAGTTCGTCTAGTTTTAGACCTTTGTTTTTAGCAATGGTTTCGAGAGGGATTTTTTTGTCTACGTTTTGAATAATATAGATTTTATTATTCGCTTTGTTAGCCACACTTTTCATGATAAATTCGTCTGGCTTAACAATATCATGCTCTTCTACATAGTCTGCAATCATATCCACAAAAGGCTTTCCGTATTTCAGTGCCTTCCCTTTACTGACCCCCTGACACTTATCTAGTTCTTCTAGGGTCGTAGGAAATAAGGTAGCCATATCTTGTAGCGAACTTTCTAGGAAAATCACAAATGGAGGCAAGCTTTTTTTCTTACCCTCTGTTTGGCGAAGCTCCTTAAGCATTTGAAATAATTTTTCATCTGCGGCGGCTCCTGTTTGCGCAGCCCCATCGCCATCTTCATCATCGGCATTTGCGTCTTCAAATAAATTATTGAGTACAATTTTGAAACTGCTAGCTTTCTTTAAAAACTTGTTACCCATATCTGTTAATTTCAAAAGACCATATTCTTCAATATCCTTTCTAATTAAATTTTCGAGAAGCATTTGTCTTATAAGACTATTAAAGAAGTGTGCGTCTTTGTCTTTTCCAATTCCAAACACCGGTAACACGTCATGCCTAAACATTGAAATTTGTGGCGTTAAATGACCGCTTACCATATTCACCACGTAATCTGCCACAAAGCGTTCATCTAGTGCTGCAATAACTTTTAATATTTTTACAACTTCTTCTTTGGCTTCAATGAGTTCTTTTGGGTTTTTACAATTATCGCAGTTGCCACAGTTTTGTGTAGGCCATTCTTCTCCAAAATAATGCAGTAATATTTTTCTACGACAAACACCACTTTCTGCGTAAGCAACCGTTTCGTCAATGAGTTGATTACCCACTTCGCGTTCGCTTAATGGCTTATCGCGCATGAGGTGTTCTATTTTTGAAACGTCTTTATGAGAATAGTATAGTACACAAATACCTTCTAGTCCATCGCGACCTGCTCTACCGGTTTCTTGGTAATAATTTTCGATAGACTTTGGAATATTAAAATGAATTACAAAACGGATATCTGGCTTATCGATACCCATGCCAAACGCAATGGTAGCAACGATTACCTGTACATCTTCTTGTAAAAACTGGTCTTGCCTGTCGGCCCTTAATTTTTGATCAAGGCCTGCGTGGTAGGCTACTGCTTTAATATTATTTGCTACGAGTACTTCTGCTAATTCTTCGGTGGTTTTTCGGTTCAGGGTGTAAATAATTCCACTCTTGCCTTTATGCTGTGAAATAAATTTTACAATGTGCTTTACGGTATCTTCTTTTTTTATTTTAGGCTGAATTTCATAAAATAAATTAGACCTATTAAATGAAGAAAGAAGAATAGTAGCGTCGCGTAAACCTAAGTTTTTAACAATATCACTTTGCACTTTAGGCGTAGCCGTTGCTGTTAAAGCAACAACAGGCACCGCTGGATTGATGATGTCCATCATTTCTCTTAAGCGTCTGTACTCGGGTCTAAAATCATGTCCCCATTCCGAAATACAATGCGCTTCATCTACGGCAAAAAAAGAAATTTTGAGGTCGCTAAAAAAATCAAGGTTTTCTTGCTTGGTTAATGTTTCGGGTGCCACATACAATAGCTTGGTTTTGCCATTTAGCAAATCATCTTTTACTATTTTTATTTGACCCTTATTTAAAGAAGAATTTAAAAAGTGTGCTACCTCATCATTTTCACTATATCCGCGTACCAGATCTACCTGGTTTTTCATGAGTGCAATTAGTGGAGACACCACAATGGCGCATCCCTCTTGGAGTAGTGCTGGTAATTGGTAGCATAAACTTTTACCACCGCCAGTTGGCATGATAACAAAAGTGTCTTTACCGCTTAATAAACTGGTAATTGCCTGCTCTTGGGTGCCTTTAAACTCTCTAAAACCAAAATATTTTTCGAGGCCTGCGTAAATATCAAAATTACTTGGGTCTACAAGGGTGCTGGCTTGTCGGGGGCCTTTTATTTTTGCCGGCGCCTTTTTAGGGGCTGATTTTGGGGTTATTTTGGTGGGTTTACTACTTGTTTTTGCCATTTCACATCTGTATTTCCTTCATAATCAACTAAAACGGGGGTTTGTGATTTGTTTAAGTTAATCCTTTTTTTGAAAGGATTGCGAAGTTAACAAAGAATGACCTGATAACGCGTGCTTTCATGTTAAAGTTTACCTTTGCAAAGCATGAAAAACGCAATAGTAGAAACCGCTTTACAAACCGTTCAATTAGAGGCAAAGTCAATTGCAGACCTCGCCTCATTTTTGGATGCATCTTTTGTAGAAGCGATTGAACTCCTAAACAATTGTAAAGGCCGATTGGTTTTTAGTGGGATCGGAAAAAGTGCACTGATTGCACAAAAAATTGTGGCAACACTTAATTCTACCGGAACGCCCTCTTTATTTATGCATGCCGCCGATGCCATTCATGGTGATTTAGGTACGGTGCAAAAAGACGATATCGTTTTAATAATTAGTAAGAGTGGAGAGAGCCCAGAAATTAAAGCCCTTGTTCCTTACATTAAAAACTTTGGCAATAAACTAATTGGCATTGTAGGCAATACTTCAAGTTATTTAGCGGCAGCGGCGGATTATATTTTAAATACAACCGTGAGTAGTGAAGCATGTCCTAATAATTTAGCACCAACTAGTAGTACAACGGCTCAACTTGTTATGGGCGATGTGATTGCAGTATGCCTGATGCAATTGAAAGGTTTTACCAGTGCCGATTTTGGAAAATACCATCCAGGTGGTAATTTAGGAAAGCGTTTGTTTTTAAAAGTAGCCGACCTCACAAATAAAGATTTAAAACCTACGGTTGCGCCCCATACACCATTAAAAAATGCGATTATAGAAATCACTAAAAATAGATTGGGTGTTGCAGTAGTTATCAATAATAATGAAATTGCAGGTGTTATCACAGATGGTGATTTAAGACGCATGCTTGAAAAAACGGTAAACATAGAAAATATTACCGCAGCAGAAATTATGTCACATACCCCACATTTAATAGATCATCAAACGCTTGCTGCAGAAGCAATTGATCAGATGAAGCAACATGAAATAAGTCATTTGATTGTTACCAAAGAAGGTAGCTATTATGGCATATTGCATATCCACGAACTTATAAAAGAGGGACTCATTTAGTTATGAATAAACACCATTACGTAGCCATTATGGCCGGTGGGATTGGCAGTAGGTTTTGGCCTATGAGTAGAACTGCATACCCTAAACAATTTTTGGATATTTTACACACCGGAAAATCACTGATACAATGGACTTTTGAAAGGTATAAGGCTTTTATACCCTTAGAAAATATTTACATTGTTACTTCTGACGAATATGTGTCCATTGTTCAAGAACAATTACCTGAACTTCCCGCACAAAATATTTTAGCGGAACCGAGCAGAAAAAATACGGCTGCTTGTATTGCCTATATTTCTTGTAAGCTGCTACAAAAAGACCCAGAGGCTTCTTTAATTGTTGCACCTTCCGATCATATGATTTTAGATGCAGAACAATTTAGAGAAACCACCAACAAAGCACTTGAGTTTGTTAATCATATCAAATCACTTGTTACGCTAGGCATTAAGCCTACGCATCCAAATACCGGATATGGATATATACAACATGATAGCATAGAAGCTGGCGATGGGATTTTTAAAGTAAAAACATTTACCGAAAAACCAGATCTAGATTTAGCTAAAACATTTATCCGTAGTGGCGACTTTTTATGGAATGCAGGTATTTTTGTTTGGAAAGTGGCACAAATTGTAAAGGCATTTGAACTGTTTCAACCAGAAATGTTTGAACTATTTGATGCCGCAAAAGACAAGTTTAATACCCCGCAAGAAAAAGAAGCCATTGATACAATATATCCGCTCTGCGTAAATATTTCTATTGATGTGGCCATCATGGAAAAAGCAGACAATGTATATGTAATACCATCATCGTTTGGATGGAGTGATTTAGGAACTTGGAATAGCGCCTACGATAATTTAGAAAAAGATTATTTAGGTAACGCAGTAGCTTCTGATAATGTGATTGTTATTGATGCCACAAAATGTATGGTGGCAGGACCCGCAAATAAACTCATAGTATTACAAGGGCTCGATGATTTTATTGTAGTTGATTCGGAAGATGCTTTACTCATTTGTAAAAAAGACAAAGAACAATCTATCAAAGAATACGTGGCTGAAGTAAAACGAAATAAAGGCGATAAATATTTATAACCCCAATATTCATACATGTCAAATTTAAAAACAGTTATCACAGGTTCAGGCTCTTATATACCTCCAAGCATTAAAAAAAATACTGATTTTACCAATCATTCTTTTTTTACAGAAAATGGAGAAGCCATAGAAACGCCTTCGTCAGAAATTGTTGAAAAATTTAAAGACATTACAGGAATAGAGGAAAGACGTTACACAAGTTCAGATATCAATGCATCTGACATGGCTACTATTGCTGCAAAAAAAGCAATTGAAGACGCAGGGTTAGATCCTGAAACACTAGATCAAATTATTGTTGCGCATAATTTTGGAAACGTATTAGACAAAACCATTCAAACAGACGTTTTACCTGCACTTGCATCTAGGGTAAAACACGATTTGGGTATTAAAAATCCTAACTGCGTAGCTTACGACATTTTATTTGGTTGCCCAGGATGGATACAAGGTGTGATTCAAGCGGATGCATTTATAAAATCGGGGATGGCAAAAAAGTGTTTGGTGATTGGTGCCGAAACATTAAGCCGTGTGGTTGATGATTATGATAGAGATAGTATGATTTTTAGTGATGGCGCAGGTGCTACTATTTTAGAAGGCAAAGAGGATACTAACGCTGGTATTTTAGCAGCAAGTGTTCAAAGCCATTGCAACGATGAAGCCTATTATTTGTATATGGGTAAATCTAATAAACCAGATAGTGATCCAAGTGTACGTTATATTAAAATGAAGGGCAGAAAAGTATACGAGTATGCCATAAAAAATGTGCCCATCGCAATGAAAGAATGCCTAGATAAAGCAGGCGTACACGTAAGTGAGGTGAAACAGTTTTTCCTCCACCAAGCCAACGAAAAAATGGATGAAGGATTTATTAAAGTGCTATTTAAATTATACGACATCAAAGAAATACCAGCGCATATTATGCCAATGAGTATTCATAAACTAGGTAATAGCTCTGTAGCTACAATCCCTACTTTATATGATTTGGTAAAACACGGTGAATTAGAAAATCATAGCCTTCAAAAAGGAGACATTGTTTTATTTGCTTCTGTAGGAGCCGGCATGAATATCAATGCGGTGTGTTATAGGATGTAAATGATTAATCTCTAATCATTGTTACCATCCCTTTTCTGAGAAGTAGTTTACCATCTGCATCCACGCAAGCAATAGTCCATGCATAACTTTCAAGTGGCGCTTGTTTTCCATTTACAAGTCCATTCCAACTAACCTTAAGGTCATTGGTTTCAAAAATGAGCTTACCCCAACGATCATAAATTCTAAAGTAGTTGAGTTTAGCGATATTAATATAGAATGGTAAAAGAACATCATTAGCACCATCTGCATTTGGACTAAAAGCAGTTGGTACAAAAACATCAGACTTATCAAATACCCAAACCTCCTGTTTGTCATTGATAACACAACCACTCGAATCTTTAATTGTAATCGTGTAATTTATTTTGTTTGGATCTAATAAGGTGTATTTGGCAATTGGACTTTGTTGATTGGGCCCAGTTAAGCCAATATTTGGCGACCACACATAAGACTTTCCTCCAGGTGCACCAACAAGTGTCAAGGTTCTATTTCGTGTAGCTCTAACCAACGGATATATCAGTGAAACCCTCGGAATTGTAACAGTCACTTGTTTTATAATAGTGTCTCTAGATTGCGCACATACAGTACTAGCCACAATTAAGCGTACGCTGTAAATACCGGCTAAACTATACGTATGTGAAGGATCTATTTGTGTGCTAAAATTACCATCACCAAAATCCCAACCAATTACCGTGTAGTTGCTCTCCCCTTTACTAGGTACCGTTTTATTGGTGAATTGTATTGGTAGATTGATACAATTATCTGTGAAATTAAAATCCCCAGCTGGTTTACCATAAATAGTAATCGACTTGGTTTTACTAGACAACAAACAACTGCTATCTCCTCTTAATGTGAGAGTAACATTATAAACACCTGCTACCCTATAAATATGACTTGGATTTTCTTGCGTGGAACTATTTCCATCTCCAAAGTCCCAGAATATTTTAGAGAATGCTTTACTTCCATAACCAAATTGACTATTATTTAAAAAGAACGTTGCAGCACCCTCACATGAATTTGTAGCTACAAAATCAACAACAGCTGGTCCTACAACTATGACACGCTTATAGGTTTTTTTAGAAACAACACCATTGGCATCTTTCACATATAATGAAACCCAATAAATACCAGGTTGCTTATAAGTATGAGCTACTTGCGCGCCACTAGCTGTTACACCATCACCAAAATCCCAGTAACGCTCTATAATCTGTGCTGATTTAGAGGTAGATTTATCTGTAAATACAAATGCAGTATTACCGGAGCAATCTACACTATCACTTCTGTCAAAATCAGCAACAATAGAAGGAAGTGTTTTAAATAAAATTGTTGCAGTATCAGCAGCACAGTTGTACAAGCTTCCAACAATTAATTGTACCAATACGCTATCATCACTATTTACAATGGTAAAAGGATTACTATATCTATCAAATGTGTTAGCTATTGTAGCCCTCGAAACAGGATGCAAAACACGCCACGTGTATGCTCCATTTATATTTGGATAGTCTACGGCCAACAAATTATTTTGTCTAGTAATATTGAATGGTGCATCTGCTACAGTAGTACCAGCTAAAATGATGGCACGAGGTTTTGCATGAACCACAAAGGTTTGTACTGTAGAATCAGAACAACCAAACCTATTGCGCGTAATGAGTTTGACATCATATAAACTGTCTGCAGTACCTGTATTTGTGAAATTGAATTGAGGTGCCACCATAGTATATCTTGCAAATAGAGTACCGGCACTCATTTGTTGCAAAGCGCTTCTTCTTGTAATGATCCACTCATACGATCCGGTTGATAATGCATCCCCATTACCTAGGTTTGAAGTATTTGAAATATCAAACTTCCAAATAGCGCAACTATCCATTCTAGCATATACAAATTTGGCTTGCGGTTTCGGATAGAGTGTAAATTGAGCACTAGCAGTATCAAAACAACCAAAAGATGTAGTATCTAATACTTTTAATTGGTACACTATCGATTGCTGCGTTAAGTTATCTGCTAGTGTAAACCTCGCTATATGATTACTTATTGAAACAGTTGGCGTTGGGGCATTCGGTGCATTTGCAGACCATGACCATATATTACTTTTAATACTAGCCATATTTGAGGCGGTAGCAATAAAATTAGCATTTCCACAATTGGCTAGGCTACTGAGTACAATACTACTGCTAGGTCTTGGATGTACACGAAGGTTAATAACAGTATCTGCCATACATCCATCAGTGGTGGTAACCATTAATTTTATCTCATACACAGAATCAACCAAAGAAGTATTATCTGGAATACGGAAAGCAGGTTGTGTAGCAGTACCTGAACTTACTGCCGCCGATGTATTTACAAATCCCGTATTGCGAATTGACCAACTATACTGTGGCGTTCCTTTAGCAATAGATCCATTGATAACACGAATTATCAAATCTTTTGAAGAACATATAGCACTACCACCTACTACCGAGAAAATAGGTTTTGGAGCAGGTTGTACTAGAATTGATTTTTGAATAGAATCTTTACAACCCGTTGCACTTGTTACAATTAATTGAACCAAGTATACCGAGTCTATTAATGAATTTGAGTTTGATAACCAAAATCTCGGATTAGCAAGTACCGATGATTGAAGCTGACCATTAATTTTCCACTGATATGTTAATCCGGTTGTATTATTAACAGAACCAATAAAAGATTGATTATTAAATGTTACCGCTACAGATTTACAAATCTTTGAAATACCTGTTGTATCAAAATTAGCAATAGGATTTACAAGTGTATTTATAACTTGAACAACAGAATCGGAAGCACAACCAGAATTAGCAATAGCAACCAATTTAAATGTATACGCTTGACCTGATTTGTTGGCCACAAATGTATTTGGAACTTGACTTGTGCTAAATAAACTATCATTTACATACCATTTAAAGGTATCGGCATATAAACTTGTATTTGCAAAGCTGATGTTTAAAGGGGTACAACCAGTCGATGGTGAAGCCGTAAATAAAGATTTAGGAGCAGGTAAAATATAAATATTTTTTGACAGCGAACTAACGCATCCAGAAATTAATGTGGTTGCCTCTAGTGTAACTGTATACTTTTTGATACCTACTTGAGTAGCCAGTGTTGTAAAATTATGGGTATACCCTGTTTCGTTTGTAGAAACTACAACTCCATCAATAAGCCACTTATAAGTTACAGCGCCCTGCCCTGCATAGGTTGTATTATTTGTAAATGTGACAGATTTAGAAGGCCCGCAATACATAGAGTCGATAGGGGAGAAATCAACGATTGCAGAAGTTGTTACAGTAACAGGTTTTTGTAAAGTATCTGGACATCCATTTGGATGATAAGCAATCATTGCCACTTTGTAGCTTCCCGGTTGCACAAAAGTAAAGCTACTATTGTAACCGGATCTATTACCAATAATCACATTGTTGTTATCGGTATAATACCACCTTACAGAAGCAAAATCAGAAGGCGTACTATACGTATTATAAACAAACGGCGCGCAATTTATTAGATTATTATTTGAAGCAAACTGCGCCTGCACTGTAGGTAATATGGTTACAGTAATGGTTTCCGTTACAACGCAACCTCTTGCAGTTAAAGTAAATGTATACGGAACTGTAATTGGCGCATTAGTAGTATTAATCAATATTTCTTTAATAACATTGCCATTACTACTATTAGCAGGATTTTGAATGCCAACAATAGCAGCTCTACTCCAGCTAAATGAAGTGTTAACGACCGTACTTTGTGCTTCATAATTAAATACACTATTGGTACAAATAGCAGGAACTGCTATAATTGAGCTTAAACGCGGCTTTGGTTTTACTTCTACACTAATTGTGAAAATATTTCCAGTACAATTACCCGATAAAGGCGTAATGGTGTAAACAGCCGTTTGCTCCGTGTTGGTTGGATTGGTAAGGGTGCCGAAAATAAAGTTTTGATTGGTTCCTGCTGCCGAACCTGTAATTGTTCCAGATAAATTTGGAAGTGGCCAGCTAAATGTTGAACCGGCAGGTATGATAGTAGTGCCAGTAAAAGTAGCAGGCGTTAAACTAAATGAACCTTCACTACAAATAGACACCACTTGATTGGGCACCGTTACTTTTGGATTGATGGTAACTGTTACTGTAAATGGACGACCAAAACATGCACCATTTGAACCAGAAATTGGAGTAACAGTATAAACAATTGTTTGAACAACATTGGTTAAGTTGTTAAGCACCTGAGATATAGATACTTGAGGAACAAGCTGATTTTGTTGTCCACTTACATTTGGATTAGCCGCAACCGTCCATGTGTATCTAGTATTTGGAGGAACAATATTTGTATGAACGCCACCATCTACAGGGATTGTTGTAAATCTTGTTTCACTACAAATTGTTTCCGTAATATTTGCAATTGATGGAACAGCATTAACAGTATAAATAAATTGTCCTGTAACTCCAATACATGTTACACCCAAATTTGAATAAGTTGGCATAACAGATATCGTAGCAACCTGAGGTAATGTACCCGTATTGATGGTTGTAAATGAAGGGATATTTCCTACACCACTTGCCCCTAGTCCAATAGTGGTATTAGAATTTGTCCAATTGTAATTTGTATTAGGCACAAATCCACTAAACACAACAGCAGTTGTAGAAGATCCGGTACAAAGCTCTTGACTTGTCACCACATTAACAGTAGGTATTGGATTCACTGAAATGTTAAATGATGTAGACGCACCCGTACAACTTACGCCTGCGTTGGTATAAATAGGTATTGCCGTAATAGTTCCTACAATTGTTGCATTTGTGGTATTGGTTGTTACAAATGAAGGAATATTGCCTACGCCGGATGCGCCAAGACCAATTGCAGTATTACTATTACTCCAATTATATACGGTACCTACAACACTACCTGTAAATGTTACACCCGTTGTTGTTGAACCATTACAAATGACCTGATTATTAACACCATTAACAGTTGGTATAGGACTAACGGTAATCGTAAATGTTATTGGGGCACCAGAACATGATACACTACCCTTTGTATACGTTGGTGTAATGGTGATTGTAGAAATAATTGGCGTATTGCCTGTATTAGTGGTTACAAATGATGGAATATTGCCCGTTCCACTTGCAGCTAATCCAATAGCCGTATTAGAACTTGTCCAATTGTAAACTGTTCCTACAACGTTTCCTGTTGGTGTTACAAGTGTAGTGCTTCCACCCACGCAAATAGTTTGATTGGCTACCGCATTAACAGTAGGTATTGGATTCACTGAAATGTTAAATGATGTAGACGCACCCGTACAACTTACGCCTGCGTTGTTATAAATAGGTATTGCGGTAATGGTTCCTACAATTGTTGCATTTGTGGTATTGGTTGTTACAAATGAAGGAATATTTCCTACACCAGATGCGCCAAGACCAATAGCCGTATTGTTATTACTCCAATTAAATACGGTACCCGCAACACTACCTGTAAATGTTACACCCGTTGTTGTTGAACCATTACAAATGACCTGATTATTAACACCATTAACAGTTGGTATTGGGTTAACAGTAATGGTAACTGTAAACGTACCGCCAACACATGAACCTGCTACACCAGAAGTAGGGGTTACCGTATAAATAACATCTTGCGGAATAAAGGAAGAGGAAGTTAGGGTTTGACTAATATTATTTTGAGCTGTCGTTTGATTGGTAGCTCCAGTGATCGAAGCATTATTTGCAACCGTCCAAGTATAGGTTGTATTTGATGGTATAATTGTGGAACCACCGTTTAATGGTGTAATTAAAAACGTACCACCACTACATATGGTTTGTACCGCAGCAGGTATAGAAGGTTTAGGATGTACGGTAACAGTAAGTAAGAAAGAACTGCCAATACAGTTTCCAGCAGTTGGCGTTACTCGGTATACAATTACTTGATCCGTGCTCGTGGTATTTACAAGTGCTTGGCTAATGTTATTTTGTGCATTAGACTGCGCAGACTGACCGGTTATTAAAATATTATTTGTTTCAATCGTATAGGTATAGGTTGTTCCTGCTGGTACAATGTTTCCATTTCCATTAGATGGTGATGCAACAAAACTACTACCACTACAAACTTCTGCAGTTTGATTTGAAATAGTTGGCCTAGGATCTACTTGAACTGTTATCGTAAACGGTGACCCAGCACAACCTCCAGTAACACCACTCACTGATGCAACACTATATACAATTGTTTGCTGCGTGTTGGTTGTATTTGAAAGCGTTTGAGATATAACTGCTTGCCCAATATTTTGTGCTTGCTGACCAGTTAATGCATTATTATTTGTAGCAATTGTCCAGGTATACGTAGAATTAGTTGGTACAACAGCTCCAACTATTGAACTTGGATTTAGTGTAAATGCATTTTCACTACAAATAGTGATTTGTTGATTTGGAACTGTAGGTGCAGGATGCACAACAACAGAAACTTTAAATGTGGTTCCGATACAAGATCCAGACCTTGGCCTTACTTCATACACAATTGTTTGATCAACATTTGAAGTATTAACTAATGTCTGATAAATTACTGGATGTTCATTGGTTTCATTGGCTTGACCAGTAATATTACTATTATTGGTAAATATGTTCCAGCTATATAATGTTCCGCCTGGTACAATACTTCCATTACCATCTGCAGGAACTACAGAAAAAGTAGATCCACTACAAATTTCTGTTTGCTGATCCAACACAAATGGCTTAGGTGTTACAGTAACATGTACAAAGAAATTATTACCAACACATCCACCACTTGCACCCGAAGTAGGTGTTACCTGATAGGTAAGGGTTTGAGATTGATTGGTCGTATTGGTTAAAACCTGACTCACTGTATTACTTGAAACAGAAACATTTGATTGACCTACTATGTTATTATTGTCGTTTAGAATAGTCCAGGTATAGGTTGTACCTGCTGGAACAATATTGATACCTGTATTTACAGGATTCACTACAAAAGCAGTGCCACTACAAATAGTTGCAACCTGCGGCATGATACTAGGCTTAGGATGAACCGTTATAGTAATTGTAAAATTATCGCCTGCACAGATACCCGATCTAGGTGTAACTAAATAAACAATTGTTTGATCTGTATTTGTTAGATTGACCAACTGTTGCGCAAAAGAATTTTGTGGTGCAAATTGACTGTTTTGGCCAGCTATGTTTGTATTGTTCGTTTGAATTGTCCAAGTATATGTTGTATTTAATGGAACAATATCTGATCCGGTATTTTGCGGTGTAAGGCTATACGACTCAGAACTACATATTTGAGCTGAAACATTTGTTATAGTTGCTTTTGGATAAATTGTTACGACAGTAACAAAATCATACACTTCACATAAATCAAATGGCGCTACTAAAATTGGTGTTACGGTATAGGTAGCTGTTTGTACAGTATTTGTTGGATTCAGTAAAGTTCCTGTAATATTATTTTGTGCTGTTCCGGTTGTACCTCCTGTTAAACCACCAGTTACATTTGGAGCTGTCCAACTGTATAATGCACCAACAGGAACCGATCCCATAGCAGTTGCATTAAATGTTTGACCACTACAAACAAACGACATTTGATCGAGCGGTCTAATTTTTGCATGCACAATTACAGAAATTTCGAAACTTGACCCCACACAATTTCCAGAAGTTGGCGTAACAGTATATACCACTGTTTGATCTGAGGTACTGGTATTGATAAGTTGTTGGCTGATATTATTAGATGGCGTATTCACATCAGAAGTTCCTGTAACATTTGCGTTAGGAACAACGGTCCAGGTATACGTTGTTCCGACAGGAACAATCACCGAGCCATTATTTTGTGGACTCACTGTAAAAATTCCGCCACTACATACTGTAGCAAATTGGTTAGGTATAACTGGCGTTGGATTTACTGAAACCGTTATTAAAAATGGAGTACCAATACAACTGCCACTTGTAGGCGTTACTTCATATACGATATCTTGATTTACATTGGTTGAATTTACCAGCGTTTGTGAAATATTATTTTGAGCAGTTGACACTGCAGATTGTCCGGATAAATTATTGTTATCTGTTCTTATCGTCCAAGTATAAGTGGTGCCAGTAGGAACAATGGTAGTACCTGCATTTGCTGGTGTTACGGTAAATGTACCTCCACTACAAATTGTATTTGTTAAGTTTGGAATCACTGGTGTAGGTGAAACCGTTACCGTTGTTGTAAAAGGTAGACCTACACAAGACCCAGCTGCGCCAGATGAAGGCGTAACTGTATACACAATTGTTTGATCAATATTAGTTGTGTTGTGTAAAGTTTGACTGACATTATTTTGTAAAACAGAAATTGCAGATTGCCCAGTCAAGTTGCTGTTGTCATTTAAAATAGTCCAAGTGTACTTGGTACTTGCAGGAATAACATCGCTTCCTCCGCTAGGAGAAACCACAAATGCATAATCACTACATACAGTTGTTACTTTATTTGCAATGACTGGCACTGGATAAACGGTTACCGATAATACGAACGAAGATCCAGAACAAGACCCTGCATTTGGCGTTACCGTATACGTCATTGTTTGAACTGAACTTGTGGTATTAATTAAATGCTGACTAATTGATGACTGTGCCACATTTTGACCAGCCTGACCAGTAATTGAGTTATTATTTGTTAAAATAGTCCAAGTATATTCGGTATTAGCCGGCACAATATTTGAACCATTCGATGGCGTTACTTGTAAAGTTTCATGGCTACATATAGCTGCAGAAATATTAGCAATAATTGGTTTAGGCGCCACTACAACTGACAGGGTAAAATTATTACCTGCACATCCATTTGCTAATGGAGTAACTGTATAAATAACAGTTTCTGATGCGTTTGTAAGGTTGGTTAATGTTTGACTAATATTATTTTGAGCAATAGATTGATTTGCTTGTCCTGTAACATTACTATTTGCTGCTACAGACCATGTATAGGTTGTTCCTACTGGTACAATAGTGCTTCCACTTGTTCCTGAAGGCGTAATCGTAAATGCATTTCCACTACATATAGTTGTGAGTTCATTTGGAATAAGTGGTATTGGATTTACAGTAACAGTAACAGTAAATGTAGATCCCACACAATTACCCGCAGCACCTGAAGTAGGTGTTACAGTATAAACAATTGTTTTTGGAGCATTGGTTGTATTTACAAGCGATTGTGAAAAATTTGATTGAGCAGTGGACGCTGCTGTCTGACCGGTTAAATCTGCGTTATCTGAAGAAATAGTCCAAGTATAAGTTGTATTTGCTGGAACAATATCTGTTGCATTTACAGGATTAATTGCAATGGTTCCTCCACTACAAATAGTGGCTGTTTTATTTGCTATTGTAGGTTTTGGATTTACCGTTACATCAACATTGAAAGTACTACCTGTACAATTTCCAGTAGATGCGCCAATTGGTTTAACAACATAAGTTACCGTTACGGGAACATTGGTCGTATTTACCAGTGTCTGACTTATTGTAGATTGAGGCGTGGTTTGCGCACTCATCCCTGTTATACTTGAATTACTTACAGGCAGTGCTGCATATAATTCAGTTTCATCTTGTTGCCATGCATTTTGAGAAGGACGTTTCCAATACATTTTTAAAGCCTCGCCACCCGCTGTTTCCTGGTGTCTAACTTGTATCGCATAAGACTGACCTGCCTGCATCGAAATAGTACCAGTATGTGTACCAACAGCATCTGCGCCATGTCCGCCATAATGCGCAACCACAGCATTACCGTCAATTAATACATCAACCGCATCATCTCCTTCAACACTAAATGTATAAGTGCCGGTTTCAGATGGAATAAAATATCCAGTTAATTTATAAGCAAAAAAGTCGGCTATATTGTTACCAATTAAACCACTAAGTTGACTAGCGTCATTCCAATTTAATAAGTTTATACCCGATGGATCTATTGATTTAGTTCCAGCATAAGTTGGTGAGCCTGTAAAAAATCCATCAAGTCCGGCCTTATTGCCTGGTGGTGAAATAAACAAATTGGTATAAGCTTGATAGTTTAAAAATCCTCGTAAATCATTCCGCCAAGTATACTTTGTCCCGCTTGGTATTAATGTATTTGGCGGATCATTGGTAGGAGAAATGGTAAATGATTCTCCACTACAAATGGTTGCCGACTGATTTGGTACAATCGGCTTAGGATTAACTGTAAGCGTTATTTTAAATGCAGTACCCGTACAAGTTGCAAATGTTGGCGTAAGGGTGTACTCAATATTTTTTGCAACATTGGTTGTATTAACAAGCGTTTGCGTAAAACTGCTTTGACTTGTAGAAGCAGCAGTTTGACCTGTTAGGTCTGTGTTATTCGTAGATATTGTCCAAGTATAGGTAGTACCCACCGGTAAGATATCAGCGTTATTAGTAGAAACAAATGTGTAATTATTTTCGCTACAAACAGAAGCTGTAGCATCTGCTACAATAGGTGTTGGATTTACAGTAGCATTAATCAAGAAAGGCGAAATCACACAATTACCTGTTACCGATGATACAGGTGTTACAACATATTTAACTGTTATTGGCGCGCTAGTGCTGTTAGATAAGGTTTGACTAATACTAGCCTGCGGACTATTTGGAATAGTGATACCAGAAATGCCTGTGTACGAAGATGGAATTTCTGCATACAACTCTTCCATATCCTGCTGCCATGCAGTTTGTGATGGACGTTTCCAATAAAATTGAATTGCACCATTTGTATAATTACCTCTAAACTGAACTAATTGTATTGGATAGTATTGCCCTGCAGTTAAGGTAACAGTTCCTTTATTAGTTCCTAAAGCATCCGCATCGTTCATCATAAACCCATACTTCGATGCAATAATATTTCCACCTAATTTAAAATGATGTGCATCACTACCTTCAAAAGTAAAAGTATACGTTCCTGTTTCTTTTGCTTTAAAGTATCCAGTAATTTTTGTTGAAGCGTATTGACCAAATGCAGTTCCACCTAAAATAGAATTCAATTGAGCATCGCCAACATAAGATATAATATTTGGTGTCGCATTACCAATATATTTAGTACTTGTATAAGTAGGATTTCCAACAACTGCTGCATCGAGTTGAGCAGCATCTCCCTTTTGCCAATCAAGTATGTTTGTATAAATTGAAATATTTAAAAAGCCCGCTAAGTTTGTATTCCAAGTGTAGGTAGTTCCATCAGGCAATAATGTTGTAGGTGGAGCATTTGAAGGTGTTACATTAAATGACGCACCACTACATAAATCAATATTTTGATTAGGTATCAATAACTTTGGAGATACTGTTACTGTTACATCAAATGTTGTTCCAGCACAATTGTCATTTTGTGGCGTTACGGTATATACAATATCTTTTGAAGCATTTGTGGTACCAGTCAATGTTTGTGTAAATGAAGTAGCGGGTGTTGCATTTGCTGTTTGCCCTGTTATATCAGCGTTATCTGTTTTAATGATCCATTTATAACGTGTAGAACTTGGTACAATAGTTTGTCCCGAATTTACAGGTGCTATTGTAACTGTATTTCCACTACAAATAGAGGCTGTTTGATTTCCAATTACTGGTTTAGGAACCACCGTAATTACTACACTAAATGGATTAGCAGTACATGCACTTGACACGCTTAAAACAGGCGTTACTGAATAGGTTGCCGATTGAGTTGTATTTGAAACAGTACTAAGTGTTCCTGCGATAGCATTTTGCGTTGTTCCAGAAGTGCCACCTGTTAAACCACCCGTTACAGTTGGTGAATTCCAAGTGTAGGTAGTTCCAGAAATAGCGCCTGTTGGAGAAATAGAAAAACTTTCGCCAGTGCAAACGGTTTGTGCAATATTTGAAATGATTGTTTTATTATTAACTGAAACTGCTAATTTAAACGGATCGCCAATACAGCTTCCTGTTCTTGGTGTAACCTCATACACAATGTCCTGATTAGAAGATACTGAACTTGTTAGGGTTTGAGAAATGGTTGACTGAGCAGAAGCAGAAGCCGTTTGACCAGTTAGATTAGGATTATTTGTAAATATTGTCCATGTATATGTTGTAGATGATGGAACAATAGTAGATCCACTGTTTGCAGCTGCAAATGAAAAAGTACTTCCGGTACAAGTAGTTACAGTTTGATCTGGTATTGCAGGTTTAGGATTAACTGTGATTGAAAATGTTTGAGAAGGGCCAGAACAAGTTGAACCAGCATTGGTGTATGTTGGCGTAACTGTAATAGTTGCGGTAATAGGCGCATTGGTTGTATTGGTTGTGGTAAATGAGGCAATATCTCCTGTACCACTTGCAGCAAGACCAATAGCCGTATTATTATTAGTCCAAGTATATACTGTATTTGATACCAAAGATCCTCCAAATGTAACAGTAGATGTGCCCGCACCAACACATATTGTTTGATTGGTTGGCTTTGTAACTGTTGGAATAGGATTAATTGTTATTGTAAATGTTTTCGCAGTTCCAGAACATGTAAGTCCTCCATTTGTATATTTTGGCGTAACTGTTATTAAACCTGAAATAGCAGCATTGGTTGTGTTGGTTGTAACAAATGAAGCAATGTTGCCAGTACCAGAACTGGCAAGACCAATAGCGGTATTACTATTTGTCCAATCATAAGTAGTTCCTGATACAGTAGAACCAGATAATGTTATAGTTGAAGACGAACTCCCTTTACAAAAAGCAATATTTGTTTGATCTGCAACGGTTGGCGTTGGATTTACAGTTATTGTAAATGTCTTTGGCGTTCCAGAACAACTTTGTCCACCATTTGAATAAATAGGCGTGACAGTTATAGTTGCAACAATTGCAGCATTGGTTGAATTGGTTGCTGTGAATGTTGAAATATTTCCGCTACCATTTGCAGCAAGACCTATAGCTGTATTATTGTTAGTCCAGAAGTAAGTAGTACCAGCAACCGTTCCACTAAATGTTACTACAGTACTTGTACTTCCATTACATAATACTTGCGAGGTTGGTGTATTAGCCGTAGGTGTTGGATTGATTGTTGCAATTACTGTAAATGTTGAACCAGAACAAGATCCAATTGATGGTGTTACGGTATATGTTGCAGTTTGTGTTGTAGTCGTTGAATTAGTCAATGTTCCAAATACAGATGACTGCGCAGTTCCTCCAACACCACCTGTCATCAAACCAGTTACAGTTGGTGTAAGCCAGGTATAAGTTGTACTTGCTGGAACAATATCAGATCCATTAACAGGTATTACACTAAATGCAGCACCACTACATGCAACTACTGTTTTATTAGCAATTACAGGTTTAGGATTTAAAGTAACAACTACTGTAAATGTAGGCCCCACACAACTACCACTTGTAGGGGTAACTGTATAATTTGCTGTTTGCTGTGTATTGGTAGGATTGGTTAGTGTGCCCGAAATACTTGTTTGCCCCGATGCACTTACTCCTCCTGTTAAACCACCAGTTACCACTGGCGCACTCCATGCATATGTTGTACTCGCCGGAATAATATCTGTTCCATTGGTTGGCGTTACGGTAAATGCAACACCGCTACATGTGGTAGCCGTTTTATTTGCAATTGTTGTTTTAGGATTAACGGTTACAATAATAGTAAATGTTGACCCTACACAATTACCTGCTGCACCACTAGTAGGTGTTACCGTATAGGTAATTGTTTGAGCAGTATTTGTTAAATTGGTTAGTGTTTGACCAATGCTAGATTGCGCAGATGATTGCGCACTCTGTCCGGTAATATTTGTATTTGTAGAAATTGTCCAAGTATACGTTGTACTTGCAGGAACAATGTCAGTACCATTCACTGGTGTTACACTAAATGCATCTCCGCTACAAATTGCCGAAGTTTTATTTGCAACTACAGGCTTTGGATTAATGGTAGCTACAACATTGAATGTAGGCCCAACACAAGTTCCACTTGTAGGCGTTACCGTATACGTTGCCGTTTGTGGTGTATTGGTAGGATTGGTAAGTGTACCACTTATACTTGATTGACCAGTTGCTGATAAGCCGCCTGTTAAACTACCTGTTACTGTTGGCGCACTCCATGCATATGTTGTACCAGATGGAACAATGTCTGTACCATTACTTGGTGTAACTGTAAAACCACTTCCACTACAAGCTGTTGCCGTAGTATTTGCAATGGCAGCTTTTGGATTAACCGTTACTGTTACTGTAAATGTAGCGCCTACACAGTTTCCTGTTGTACCACTTGTTGGTGTTACTGTATATACAACTGTTTGTGCCGTATTGGTTAAATTAGTAAGTGTTTGTCCTATGGTACTTACACCAATGGTTTGAGCCGCATCACCTGTTACATTTACATTATCAACTACTGTCCAAGTATAGGTTGTACTTGCTGGAATAATTGTAGTTGTAGGACTATTAACTGGTAAAATACTAAATGCAGTTCCACTACAAATGGTAGCCGTTTGATTTGGCACAATTGGTTTAGGATTAACAGATACAGTAATTGTAAATGTTGAACCAACACAAGTGCCAGCATCGCCACTTTTAGGTGTTACAGTATATGTAACTGTTTGTACAATATTTGTATTGTTCGTTAAGGTTTGACTAATACTTGATTGTCCAACTACTTGAGCAGATTCACCTGTTACACTTAAATTATCAACTACAGTCCATGTGTATGTTGTACCTGATGGTATAATCGTAGTTGGTGCATTATTTGTTGGAGCCGTTGTAAATGTTTCGCCACTACATATTGTAGCTGTTTGATTTGGAACAACTGGTTTAGGATTGATCGTGGCAACTACTGTAAAGGTTGCTCCATTACAAGTTCCACTTGTTGGGGTAACTGTATATGTAGCCGTTTGTGCTATATTAGTAGGATTCGTAAGTGTACCTGCAATACTAGCTTGCGCACTTGCACTTACCCCGCCAGTTAAATTTCCTGTAACGGTTGGAGCACTCCATGCATAGGTAGTTCCAGTTGGAAGAATATCTGTACCATTGGTTGGTGTAACAGTAAATCCACTACCACTACATGCACTTACTGTTTTATTTGCAATCGTTGCTTTCGGATTGACAGTTACTGTTACCGTAAATGTTGATCCTACACAACTTCCAGCATCACCACTTGTTGGTGTTACTGTGTATACAACTGTTTGAACCGTGTTTGTTGTATTGGTTAAGGTTTGACTGATACTTGATTGTCCAACACCTTGATCAGACTCTCCTGTAACATTTGCATTAGGTGCTACTGTCCATGTATACGTAGTACCTGTTGGTATAATAGTTGTAGGTGCAGCATTTGAAGGCGCTGTTGTAAATGCAGTTCCGCTACAAATTGTTGCTGTTTGGTTTGGAACAACTGGCTTAGGATTAATAGTAGCAACAACTGTAAACGTAGCTCCTGTGCAACTTCCACTTGTTGGTGTAACTGTATAAGTTGCAGTTTGAGCTATATTGGTTGGATTGGTAAGTGTGCCACTTATGCTTGATTGTAAACTAGCAGTTGCTCCTCCTGTTAATCCTCCTGTAACAACAGGTAATGCACTCCATGCATATGTAGTTCCTGATGGAACAATGTCTCCTCCTCCATTACTCGGCGTTACCGTAAATCCTGTTCCACTACATGCACTCACTGTCTTGTTTGCAATTGTTGGTTTTGGACTTACTGTTACTGTTACTGTAAATGTTGAACCCACACAATTACCTGCTGCACCACTTGTTGGCGTTACAGTATATACAACAGTTTGAGTCGTGTTGGTTAAATTGGTTAAGGTTTGACTAATACTTGATTGACCAACCGCTTGATCCGATTCACCAGTAACATTTGTATTATCTACAACTGTCCATGTATATGTTGTACCTGATGGTATAATGGTTGTTGGTGCATTATTTGTTGGCGCTGTTGTAAATGCAGTTCCACTACATATGGTTGCTGTTTGATTTGGAACAACTGGTTTAGGATTGATGGTAATCGTAAACGTTGATGTTGATCCCACACACGCTACAGCGTTGTTTGTGTATGTTGGTGTTACCGTTACTGTAGCTACTACTGGAATATTTGTTGCATTGACACCTGTAAATGATGTTATGTTTCCTGTGCCTGATGCACCAAGTCCAATAGACGTCGTATTGTTGGCCCATGTATAAACAGTTGATGCTACACTGCCAGTAATTGTTACACCACTCACTGTTGATCCCGCACACACTGCTTGATTACTAATTGCATCAATGGTTGGACGTGGATTTACTGTTACTGTAATTGTAAATGTTGATCCTACACAAGTACCAGCTGCTCCAGATTTTGGCGTTACTGTATACACAACAGTTTGAACTGTATTACTTGTATTTGTTAGTGTTTGACTAATACTTGATTGACCAACTGCTTGATCCGTTTCTCCAGTAACATCTGCATTAGGTGCTACTGTCCATGTGTATGTGGTACTTGCCGGAACTACATCCGTTCCATTTACAGGTGTTATTGTAAATGCAGTTCCACTACATATTGTACTTGTTTTATTGGCAACAACAGGTGTTGGATTTACAGTTACTGTTACCGTAAATGTTGATCCTACACAACTTCCAGCATCACCACTTGTTGGTGTTACTGTGTATACAACTGTTTGAACCGTGTTTGTTGTATTGGTTAAGGTTTGACTGATACTTGATTGTCCAACACCTTGATCAGACTCTCCTGTAACATTTGCATTAGGTGCTACTGTCCATGTATACGTAGTACCTGTTGGTATAATAGTTGTAGGTGCAGCATTTGAAGGCGCTGTTGTAAATGCAGTTCCGCTACAAATTGTTGCTGTTTGGTTTGGAACAACTGGCTTAGGATTAATAGTAGCAACAACTGTAAACGTAGCTCCTGTGCAACTTCCACTTGTTGGTGTAACTGTATAAGTTGCAGTTTGAGCTATATTGGTTGGATTGGTAAGTGTGCCACTTATGCTTGATTGTAAACTAGCAGTTGCTCCTCCTGTTAATCCTCCTGTAACAACAGGTAATGCACTCCATGCATATGTAGTTCCTGATGGAACAATGTCTCCTCCTCCATTACTCGGCGTTACCGTAAATCCTGTTCCACTACATGCACTC